>QFCE01001498.1_pt1:330000-365401 | contig 365401 bp, 305 predicted proteins | sample 5346091 | NCBI WGS metagenome assembly QFCE01 (sample SAMN09062252, study PRJNA434731) | Human gut metagenome, whole genome shotgun sequencing project. | isolation source: stool timepoint A chromium assembly | host: Homo sapiens | collected 2015
GTGCTTTGGAGGAGATACGCTGCTCCCCTTCAGCCTTCAGCTCACAAATATTCCGATAATAGCGAGGCAATCGCTGAATTACCGCTTTGGAAACCTCTTGCTTGCGTTCCACAGACTCTCTCCCTCTCTCAAATTCTATTCTCGTGTAAATTACAGCTTAGCGATAGTATCCAGCACATAGTCGGTAAATTCCTGCGCGGTTGCACCGGTATCACGACCGGTAACAACAACCTTGCGCTCCTCTACCATGCAGATATCAAGTGCGCGGTCGAGCTTCTTTGCCAGTTCGATTTCACCGATGTGCTCAAGCAGCATAACGGCTGCACGCAGTACGGAGGACGGATCCGCGTACTTTGCGCGGCCTTCCTGTACCATACGCGGCGCAGAGCCGTGAATTGCCTCGAACATCGCATAGCGCTTGCCGATATTGGCAGAGCCTGCCGTACCGACACCGCCCTGGATCTCAGCGGCCTCGTCGGTGATGATGTCGCCGTACAGGTTCGGCAGAACAACGACCTTAAAGTCGCGGCGGCGCTTGTCGTCGAGCAGCTTTGCGGTCATGATGTCGATGTACCAGTCATCAAACTGTACTTCCGGATACTCCTTGGCTACCTTCTGGCAGGTATCGAGGAACTTGCCGTCGGTGGTTTTGATGATATTCGCCTTGGTGACGCAGGAAACGCGGTTCTTGCCGGTCTTGCGTGCATAGTCGAATGCCAGACGAGCGATACGCTCACAGCCCTGCGAGGTAGCAACGGTGAAGTCGATGAACAGATCGTCATCAATCTGTACGCCCTGAGAGCCGACAGCGTAGCCGCCCTCGGTGTTCTCACGGTAGAACGTCCAGTCGATACCCAGCTCCGGCACCTTTACCGGGCGCACGTTGGCAAACAGGTCGAGACCCTTGCGCATTGCAACGTTTGCGGACTCTACGTTCGGCCACGGATCGCCCTTGCGCGGGGTCGTGGTGGGGCCCTTCAGGATAACGTGGCACTTCTTCAGCTCTTCCATAACGTCGGGCGGGATAGCGCAGCCGAGTTCAGCACGGCGCTCGATGGTCAGACCGTCGATCACGCGGAACTCCACCTTGCCGGCCTTTACCTTGTCTGCCAGCAGAACCTCCAGCGCGTGCTGGGCCATGCCGGTGATCATCGGGCCGATGCCGTCGCCGCCGCACACGCCGATGATCAGCTTGTCCAGCTTGGAGTAATCAATAAAATCGTCCTGCGCCTTCATATCCATGATACGCTTGCGCTGGCTCTCTACAACTGCCTCAAATTTATCCAGAACAGACTGGTCGATAGACATAGTTTTGTCCTCCTACACCATTGATATTATTTTAACAAAAGAAAATATGGCTGTCAAGTCCGACTGGAGAACCCGCCTGGCTCTCCGGTCGGCATAAGGTCTTGACTTACTTGTTCTGCTGACGTGCATACAGCAGCGTGCCGCCTGCAAGCAGTGCGTGACGCTGGCGCTCGGAAACCTCACAATCAGCCTTGAAGGTCTTGCCGCCGCAAACAACGGTGACCTGCTCGCCGTTCTTTACTTCCTCGAGCACGTTCGGCAGAGAGATTTCATCCAGCAGATTGATTGCATCGTAGTCTGCCGGATCGGCAAAGGTCAGCGGGATGATACCGGAGTTGACCAGATTTGCCTTGTGAATTCGTGCGAAGGACTTGCACAGTACAGCCTTTACGCCCAGATACAGCGGAACGAGCGCTGCATGCTCACGGGACGAGCCCTGACCGTAGTTTGCGCCGCCGACAATTACGCCGCCGCCCTGCTCCTTGCAGCGGGACGGGAACTCCGGATCGACGTTGATAAAGCAGTAGTTGGAGTAGTACGGCACGTTCGAGCGGTACGGCAGCAGCTTTGCGCCGGCCGGCAGGATGTGGTCGGTGGTGATGTTGTCCTCGGTCTTGAGAACGACCTTGCCGGTGTAGGATGCCTCGAGCGCCTTGCCCAGCGGGAAGGGCTTGATGTTCGGGCCGCGAACGACCTCAACCTCAGCCGGATTCTCGGCCGGCTTGACGATCATGTTGTCGTTGATGGTGAAATGCTCGGGCATTTCGATCTGCGGCATCTCGCCGAGGGTGCGCGGATCGGTCAGCACACCGGTCAGTGCAGACGCTGCTGCAACCTCCGGAGATACGAGGAAGATCTGTGCATCCTGGGTGCCGGAACGGCCCTCAAAGTTGCGGTTGAAGGTACGCAGCGATACGCCGCCGGACTCCGGCGACTGACCCATGCCGATGCAGGGACCGCATGCGCACTCCAGGATACGAGCGCCTGCAGCGATGATATCTGCCAGAGCGCCGTTCTGCGCCAGCATGTTGAATACCTGCTTGGAGCCGGGGCTGATGGTCAGAGAAACCTCCGGGCTTACGGTCTTGCCCTTGAGGATGGAAGCAACCTTCATCATGTCGTAGTAAGAAGAGTTGGTGCACGAACCGATGCAGCACTGGTTTACCTTGATCTCGCCGATCTCGGATACCTTCTTGACGTTATCCGGCATGTGCGGCATAGCAGCCAGCGGCTCCAGCGCGGACAGGTCTACGGTGTACTCCTCGTCGTACTCTGCATCCGGGTCGGAGGACAGCGGTACCCATACGTCGCCGCGGCCCTGTGCCTCGAGGAACTTCTTGGTTGCCTCGTCGGACGGGAAGATCGAGGTGGTAGCACCCAGCTCAGCGCCCATATTGGTGATGGTGGCACGCTCCGGTACGGACAGGGTCTTTACGCCCTCGCCTGCGTACTCTACGATCTTGCCGACACCGCCCTTGACGGTCATCTGGCGCAGTACGTCCAGAATAACGTCCTTCGCAGATACCCACGGCGACAGCTTGCCGACGAGGTTGACGCGAACCATCTTCGGCATCGGGATGTAGTACGCGCCGCCGCCCATTGCGACTGCAACGTCCAGACCGCCGGCACCGAACGCCAGCATGCCGATGCCGCCGCCGGTCGGCGTATGGCTGTCCGAGCCGATCAGGGTCTTGCCCGGTGCGCCGAAGCGCTCCAGATGCACCTGATGGCAGATGCCGTTGCCTGCCTTCGAATAGTAGATACCATGCTTCTTAGCGACAGAACCGATATATTTGTGGTCGTCCGCATTCTCGAAGCCGGACTGCAGGGTATTGTGGTCAATGTAAGCGACCGAGCGCTCGGTCTTGACCTGATCGACGCCCATCGCCTCAAACTGGAGATAAGCCATCGTACCGGTGGCATCCTGCGTCAGCGTCTGGTCGATCTTCAGACCAATCTCCTGACCCAGTACCATTTCGCCGTCTACCAAGTGCGCTTTCAAAATCTTCTGCGCGATTGTCATACCCATGTGTGTTTCCTTCGCTCCTTTATGTCCCGACGCGAAAGGCTTTCGCTTTCGCGCCCCATTCTCGTCAGAATGGGTGGTTGCGGCTTCCACAGCCTTCTCCACGGTGTAACCCACACCGTGCCCAAAAACAAAAATAGAAGTGGTGTTCGCATACACGAAACCACTTCTATTTTACAACATTCTATCGGTTTTGCAAAGCACTTTTCACCGCAGTGATTTGAAAAAGTTCAAGCCTTTTTCTGCGTTTTTTCAGCAGAATTACTGTTTTCGGCAGAAAGTCACTTGTGTTTGCCGAAAAAGCGGTTCCACGGCAGCTTAACTTATTTGTTCTCCTGCCATGCACCCTCCTCAGTCACCTCGATGACGCTGTTATTCATATCCAGCTTGCGGTTTTCAAACGCCTCGCGGTTGTTCTCGTAGATGAGACGCAGACCCTCGAGCGTCAGGTTCGGGTCCACATCGTCGATGAGGTCGCAGTATTCCGCCATCATGCGGCCCATGCCGCCGGTAGCGACGACTCTCGCCTTGCCGCCCAGCTCCTTCTGGATATCCGTGATAATGCCGGTCAGCGCGCCGACATAGCCGCGCACCGCACCGGACTGCATGGACTGCACGGTAGTCTTGCCGATGGCGTTCTTCGGGCGCTCAATGTCCACGCGCGGTAGCTTGGAGGCCTTGAGAAACAGCGCTTCCATTGCCACCTTCAGACCCGGGAAAATCGCGCCGCCCTGATACGCGCCGTTCTCGTCGATGGCATCAAAGGTGGTCGCCGTGCCGATATCCACGATGATGAGCGGCTTGCCGTACTTGCGAACCGCAGAAACCGCGTTGACCAGTCGGTCCGCGCCGACCTCGCGCGGGTTGGCATAGCAGTTTTCAATGCCGATATCCGCATCGCGGCCTGCAATGACCGGCTGCACAAACAGATACTTGCGGATGGCGTTGATGAGCGTGTACATCACCGGCGGCACTACGGACGCGATAACGACCGCAGTCGTATCCGCACAGGCGATATCGTGGAAGTGATAATACTGCGCGATCAGCATACCCAGCTCATCCGAGGTGCGCTCGGAATTGGTGGAAATGCGGAACGAGCCGCGCAGCTTGTCTCCGTCATATAAACCGAACACCATGTTGGTGTTGCCTACGTCGATTGCTAAAAGCATAATGTTCTCCTAATTTTCTATTTCTCTTACAGACTCTCTTTTCGCAGCAGACTGCCGTCCTCATCGACCAGCTCGAGCTGCGTAGCCCGTCCGTTCTCGATGGTCAGCCGTGCATAGCTGGCCGGACCGCCGCGCGGCAGACTGATGCTGCCCGGATTGCATACCCACACGCCGTTCTCCCGCTCGAGCATCATGCGGTGCGTATGCCCGAAAAAGGCAAGCGCGCAGTGCTCCTCGTAAGCCCGCTGGGACACAATGCCGCTCGACAGCATGCCGACACGTTCACGGTGGCCGTGCGTGATATAAATCCGCACGCCGCCCGGTGTCACAACCGCATTCAGCGGCACTTCGGGATCAAAATCGTTGTTGCCCCGCACACGGCAGATCGGCATAGCCGGGAACACACGCTCGATCTCCCGGGCATCCTCGGCGTGATCGCCTAAGTGAATGACCGCATCCGGTTCTTCCCTGTCTACCGCAAAGGCCATTGCCATGTTATAGCCGTGGGAATCTGCAAATATCAGCACTTTCATGTTGTTCCCTCTCTCTGCGCCGCCGCACATATAGCTGTATTTTACACCGAGTATCCCGCGATGTAAAGTAATTTTCTTGCGATCAGCCACAATTTATTCCCCTGTGCACACACTTCTCCTCCCGGCGGCATATACTGTCATGAAACAACTTCTTATGAGAGAGGACGGGACGCGAATGGATCAGAACGAACTGCTCCGCAGACTTGCGGCACAGGCCGGTGGAGATGCAGCACTTGAACGGCTTTCCGGTGCGCTCGGCACCGCAGACGGCAGGCGTGCGGTCGAGCAGCTGTCCGCACAGCATGCCGATGAGCTGGAACAGGCCGCAAAAGCCGCTCAAAGAGGTGACATGCGCAGCGCAGCACAGGCAGCGCAAAAACTCATGCAGACACCCGAGGGTGCGCGGCTTGCCGCTCAGCTGCGGCACATTTTCGGCAAATAAGGAGGCTTTTGCATGGAAAACGATATGCTTTCCTCGCTGCTGAGCGACCCGGAAGCACTGCAGAACGCGATGAAAACCGTGTCCGACCTGCTCGGCGGTCAGCCGTCCGCACAGACAGAGCCGCAGAGCACCTACGACCCTGCTTCCGAGATGATGCAGAAGGCGCTTCCGGTCATCGGCGCGATCGCGCAGAGCGGGCAGAATGCCGTAAAACCGGAAAAACGTGCACTGCTCGGTGCGCTCAAGCCGTTCGTTGCCGAGGAGGTCTCCGGCCAGTTCGACCGTGCCCTCCGTCTGGTCAGCATGGCTCGGATGGCGCGCGCGGCACTCGGACAGGTGAACCTCTCTGCAGACGATACCGCGCCGCGAGCCTTATAGGAGGTGCTGACCCATGTATAACCGCTATCTTGCCGCCGCAGAGCAGACCGCACCGGAAACAAGCGAGCCGCCGCAGAGCAGCACCTTTTCCGGCCTCGGACGCACGCTGAATGCGCGTCTGCAGGGTGTCCGGCTGGATATGGATACTATGATCGCCCTGCTCATCGTGTGGTTCCTGCTGATGGACGATGACGGCGCGGTGGACTGGGAACAGTTTCTGCTCACCGCCGCCCTGCTGCTGTTTGGGCTGTGAGTACATGAAAAAACTGCTGCACCGGAGTTTATGCAGCAGTTTTTATTTATCATGTTGAATAATGGAAAATGGAGAATTGAGGATGGAGAATAAAGGTATCGTGCATAGCACGATTATTTAATCCGCGCCTTCGGTGCGCGCATTCATTTTCCATTCTCCATTTTCAATTACAAAATAGGTCCCGACCCATCATCCTTCTCCTTGGTGATGGACTTGATCACAACGGTATAGCTGTCGCCCTCCTCGGTGGTGACATCCACCTGGTCACCGACCTTTTTGCCGAGCACCGCCTTACCGAGCGGTGCCTTGCAGCTGATTCTGCCGTTCAGCGGATCACACCGCACGGTCGTTACCACCTGAATGGTATCCGTGTCATCATCGTCCTCAAACAGCAGTTCCACCTTATCGAACAGACCGACCTCATCCGCGCCTGCCTTATCCTCAATCACATGCGCGGATTTAATCATGCGCTCCAGATAGCGAATGCGGCTGCGGTTGCGGTTCTGCGCCTGCTTGGCGGCTTTGTATTCAAAATTTTCACTCAGGTCGCCGAACGCGCGTGTGCGCTTGACCTCCTCGATCAGCTCGGGCATCAGCTCCAGCTTGCGGTGGTCCAGCTCCTTCTGCATCATTTCAATGTCCTGTGCGGTCAGATCGTCATGCATAGCTTTTCATTTCCTTTCATGCTTCCATGCTCATGCCTTAGATTATATGCTGTTTGACGGAATTTTGCAACGCCTGTCCTCCCGTCAAATTTCCGCATGGTTAAATTCGCGTGATAACCGCGCAGAATGTTCAACAATTTGCACAATTTTCTATTTTTCCGCCATTTTTATTTGCTGTATCGTTTTCCATATGATATACTGTTGCTATACGCCTGTACACCACAAAGCAGGGTGCTGACGTTCTCCGTTGGCCGCCCTGCTTTTTGCTGTGTACGGGAGAATCACAAAAAGGGGAATAAAAACATCATGGGAACTGCATTTTTGCGGCAGCTTCAGCAGGAATTCAAGGGCTACAACGGGCAAAAGCTGGCCAAGGACCTGATGGCCGGTCTGACCGTTGCGGCAGTGGCGCTGCCTCTGGCACTGGCGTTCGGCGTATCGGCCGGTGCGACGGCGGCCTGCGGCCTGGTTACGGCGATTGTTGCCGGTCTTATCATCTCGGCGCTGACCGGCGGCTATTATCAGATTTCCGGTCCGACCGGTGCGATGGCAGCCATTCTCGGCTCGCTGATCGCGACCTACGGCATGCAGGGCATGTTCGTGGCAACCTTTCTCGCCGGTGCGCTGCTCATCCTTGCGGCGGTGCTGCACCTCGGCAACCTGACCGCCTTCGTACCCGCGCCGGTTATCACCGGTTTTACCTCGGGTATTGCGGTCATCATCGCGATGGGTCAGATCGACAACTTCTTCGGCACGCACTCGGAAGGGGCCAGTGCGATTGCGAAGATCATCTCGTATAAGGATCTCGGCTTTCATCCGGATATTGCTACCATGCTGATCGCGCTTTTTGTCGTTCTGCTGATGGTGTTCTTCCCGAAAAAGTGGAACGCGGTCGTACCGGCCTCGCTCATCGGCATTATCATCGCAACTGCGGCAACGATGATTCTGAAGCTCGATATCGCAACCGTCGGCGAGATTCCGAAAACGCTCATGCTGCCGGATCGTCTGTCTCCGGCACAGATTAACTGGAACACAGTTCCTGCTCTGCTGGCACCGGCGTTCTCCATCGCGGTGCTGAACATGCTCGAGAGCCTGCTGTGCGGTGCGTCCGCCGGCCGCGCGACCGGCGTCAAGCTCAACAACGATCAGGAGCTGTTTGCACAGGGCGTCGGCAACATGGTGCTGCCGATGTTCGGCGGCATTCCGGCGACTGCTGCTCTGGCGCGTACCTCGGTAGCAGTTCGCTCGGGTGCGCAGACCCGTCTGACCGGTATCTTCCATGCGGTCGGTCTGCTGATCATGATGTTTCTGCTCGCGCCGGTCATTCAGAATGTGCCGCTGGCCGGTCTGGCAGGCGTGCTGATGGTCACGGCATGGCGCATGAACGAGTGGCACGCCATCAAGTACATGTTCAGCCACCGTTTCAAGGGTGCCATGGCGAAGTTTATCGTTACCATGATCTGCACCATCGTATTCGACCTGACGGTTGCGATCGTAGTCGGTGTCGGTCTCGGTCTGATCCTGATGGTTGCCCGTCTGTCCAAGCTGCAGATCAACTACGAGCGTGTTGACATGTCCCGCATCAAGAACAACGACGAGGCGCTGAACGAGCGTTACCGCAACGCAATGGTCGCTTACATCACCGGTCCGCTGATCTTCGCCAACATCGACACCATCGAGCAGCTGACCGAGCGTGTCGGCACCTGTGATACGCTGCTGCTGTCCATGCGCGGCGTGCCGTATATTGATATTTCGGCAGCACAGGCGCTGATGGATATTCTTCGTTCGCTGCACGAAAACGGCGTGGATATCGTACTGTGCGGCCTGCCGAGCAGTGCCATGAATATGATGCACCGCTCCGGTATTTATGATATGGTCGGTGAACAGGGTTTCTACTGGAGCGTAGAGCGTGCTCTGCTGGACCTTCGTCCGTATACCGGTAAAAAGTAACAATGCACAAGGCGTATGTTTGAGACATGCGCCTTTTCTCTTGTGGATATTATACAAATTCTTTTCATGGTTTTAATGCAATATAACGAAATTGCGTATTGCGTTTTTTCTGAAATGCGCTATAATAATATCGTAATCAGAAAGAACAGAAAAAATGTTAGCAGCACCGTCAGAAGACGGATTAAAGGAGGCTCATTATCATGACTAAGAAGAATTACATCCGCACGCTCGGTATGATCGCTGAATCCATGTTTATGCAGAACCCCGGCTACTCCTGGAGGGGCAGCACGGCTTGCCGCGATTTCTCCCAGACCCGCAAGTAAGATAAACAATAGAAAGACCGCTGTACGATGTACGGCGGTCTTTTTGTCAGTTCGGGCGGTGAAAACACCACGGATTCCCCGTCCGGACACTTGACAAAAGCCCGTCAGACCTTTACAATAATACTGTTGTCTGCAGGGTTAGTTCATCGGTAGAACGGTCGCTTCCCAAGCCACAGAGGCGGGTTCGATTCCCGTACCCTGCTCCAAAAAACACAGCCATCCAAATGGATGGCTGTGTTTTTTCATATAACGGGTACCGCATCAAACACACGGTTTCGCCCAAAGAGCAAGAGAAGCTCCTCGGAAAGACCCGTGTCACACCACTCGTTGATGCGAAAGCTGTCCTCGGCTCTATGTACTTAGCCTTTGCGGATATCCTTAATGAGCTTTTCCTTCTCCTTGGCTTCCTTCTTTTCTTCCTTGAGACGCTTTTTCTCCGACTCATACTCCTTACTCGGACACTTGCCGCAGTAATGAACCTCATATCGCTCGATACATTCCTTGATCACCTTGACTGCCACCGAACGCGTCAGCGCGTCCGACGTTGCGGTGTACTTGTGCTCCAGACTCTTGTAAATCTCGAAGAAATGCGCGATCTCGTTGCCGTGATGCGGCGGCAGCTGGTCGATATCATGATAATAGTTCCAGTTCGGATCCTCGAACGGAATGGCGATGATCTTATCGTCGATCTCATCATCATCAATCATGCGGATCACGCCGATCGGATAGCAGTCCACCTCGACCATCGGGTCAAGCGTTTCACTGCACAGCACGAGCACATCCAGCGGATCGCCGTCGCCCGCATAAGTGCGCGGAATAAAGCCGTAATTGGCCGGATAATGCGTTGAAGTATACAGAATACGATCCAGCCGCAGCAGACCGGTCTGCTTGTCCAGCTCATACTTTTTCTTGCTGCCTGCCGGAATTTCAATGACTGCCGTAAAGCTCTCCGGCGTTACGCGACTCGGATCAATGTCATGCCAGATGTTGATCATATCTGATTTTCTCCCTCTTTCTTCTTATTTTATATCCAGTATAACAGAGCTTTTCATTTCCCGCAAGACCTGCGGACGAAAGAAACTTTTTATACATTTTACATGAAACACATTGTTCCTTTACAAAAGCGCAGTATAATAGTAACTATAAAATGACGGCGTATGCCAGCACGAAGGGGGATATGATATGACACAGAAGATTTGGGAGCAGGGCTACACCCAAAACCGTGAGCTTTCGTGGCTGCAGTTCAACGCCCGCGTGCTCGCCGAGGCGGAGGATGAGAACGTGCCTCTGCTCGAGCGCTTCAAATTCCTCGCAATCTTTACCAGTAATCTGGATGAGTTCTTCATGATCCGCGTCGGCAGCCTGTGCGACATGGCCGCCGTGGACAAGGAGCATACCGACAGCAAATCCGGTCTGACCGCCAAGGAGCAGCTGCATCTGATCTACAAGGCGGTTGAGCCGCTCTATGCACGTCGTGACGCAGCGTTCTCCGATGTGGACAGCAAACTGAGTGCGATCGGTCTGCGCCGACTGACAATGGATTCGCTTGCGCCGGACGAACAGAAATACATCAAGCGGTATTTCAAGGATATCATTGCGCCGGTTCTCTCGCCGCAGATTGTGGACTCGCACCATCCGTTCCCGCACCTTGAGGGCAAGGTGCTGCATATTGCCGCGCTGCTCAGCCACAAAAAGACCGAACGGCTCGGTCTGCTGCCCGTGCCCGCATCGCTGCCGCCGGTTGTGTTCCTGCCGGAGACACCGTCGCGCTATATTCTCACTGAGGATATTCTGCTCGCCTACGCTGACCATGTGTTCGAAATGTACGATGTACTTGAAAAGACCGTGCTCTGCGTTACCCGCAATGCGGATATTCAGGTGGATGATGAGACCTTCGGCGTAGAAGGCGGAGATTTTCGCAAAAAGATGGAAAAGCTGCTGCGGCAGCGCCGCCGCATGGCTGTCGTGCGCGTGGAGATCAACCGTCCCATCAGCGACCACTTCAAAGAGCACTTCCGCAGCCGCTTTGAGGTCAGCGATGCACAGATTTTCCTGTCGCGCACAGCACCGCTCAAGCTCGGGTATGCGTTCTCGCTCGGCGAACACCTGCCGGAAAAAAAGCGTGCGTTTCTCAGCGACGCGCCCTTCACGCCGCAGCAGCCGGCCATGCTGTCTGCCGGTCAGAGTCTGCTCAAGGCCGCTCTGCAGCGGGATATTCTGCTGTCCTATCCGTATGAGAGCATGGAGCCGTTCCTGCAGATGATTCGTGAGGCGGCAAACGACCCGGCTGTACTGGCGATCCGCATCACGATTTACCGGCTGGCAAGCAAGGCAAAGCTGGTCGAATACCTGTGTGCTGCCGCCGAAAACGGCAAGGACGTTACCGCACTCATCGAACTGCGCGCGCGCTTTGACGAGCAGAACAACATCGACTGGTCCGAACGCATGGAAGAAGCCGGCTGCAAGATCATTTACGGCTTTGAGGATTACAAGGTGCACTCCAAGATCTGCCTGATCACCCGCAGAGAACGCGGAGCCGTCCGCCATATTACGCAGGTCGGCACCGGCAACTACAACGAGAAAACCGCCAAGCAGTACACGGACGTGTCGCTCATCACGGCGGATGAACGCATCGGTCAGGACGCAGGCGCGTTCTTCAACAACATGGCGCTCGGCAACCTGTCCGGACGCTACAGCCGCCTGTTCGTCGCGCCGACCAGCCTGAAAAACAACATTCTGGCGCTGATGGACGAGCAGATTGCCAAAGGCAAGGACGGCTACATCCTGCTCAAGTTCAATTCGCTGACCGATATCGATGTAATCGCCAAGCTGCGGGAGGCATCCTGCGCAGGCGTCACAGTCGAGATGATCGTGCGCGGCATCTGCTGCCTGCTGCCCGGTGTGCCGGGCCACACCGAGAACATCACAGTGACGAGCATTGTCGGACGTTTTCTTGAGCATTCCCGCATTTATGTGTTCGGCCGCGGTGACGAGGAAAAAATGTATATCTCCTCCGCCGATCTGATGACGCGCAACACCGAACGCCGCGTTGAAATTGCCTGTCCGATTGACGATCCTGCCGTCCGTACCCGCCTGCATGATATTCTCTATGCCATGCAGCATGATACTGTCAAGGCGCGTGTTCTGCAGCCGGATGGCACCTACTGCAAAAAGCCTGCCGTGCAGGACCCCATCTGCGCACAGGATCTGCTTATGCAGCAGGCCATTGAGAACGCCCGCAAGCAGGCCGCACAGCCTGCGCCGCATCCGGGTTTCCTCGAGAAGATCCGAAAATGGTTCTCCGGTTCTTAAGGCAACACCGCACAATTAAAGCGGCGGCTCCTTGTGCAGGCTCCGATCGCACTGCCGCGGTGCTTTGCGGAAATTTTGTGCCCTGACTTTGGCTTCGGTTCCTTGCGCGAGTTCCGTCCGCGCTGCCGAAGTTTCACGGTAATACATCAAGTATTACCGCAAAACTGCGCCTCGTCAGTACGCAAAATTTACTCGCAAATCACTCTTGTTCAATTATGCGGTATTGCCTTAAACAAATGGACTGTCGAAAACTTCGTTTTCCTGACAGACTGAAAAAGAGAGGCTACAAAGCCTCTCTTTTTCCATTTATTCTGCAGTTTTCTTTGACGTCTTTTTTCCCAGCTTGCCAATCCTCTGATTGATATACGCCGGAACTTCCTTGAGTGGAATACCGAGTGCAACCGAAAGCTCACTGTTAAGCAGTTCCTCAGCACGCTTGCGGTAGCGCTGATCGACCTGACTGACACGGCGTCCGTGCCGGCGCGACTTGGCGTAAACCGTCTTGATCAGCTGCACAAGCTCCTCGCAGTCGTGGCTCTGCAGTGCCGCCTGATAATGCTCATTCGCCATGCGGACGCTGTGACAAACAAAGTGGTCCTCTTCGATGTCAGGAATAGAGTTGATGAGTTCCTCTGCTTTTTCGCGGGAGATCACCGGACGGGTAAACACCGGCGAATCCGTCGGAATATAGATGGTCTCCGTGCCCGTTACCGGTACCAGCGTATAGTACAGCTTATCCTCCTCGGTCTCGAACGGCGGCTTGCCGATTGACTCTACCCGGCACACACTGTTGGTTCCGTACACAATGAACTCTCCTGCCTGATACATCAAGATGCCTCCTCACACATCGCGTTTCATTCTGTTTCCGTCATCCACTTTTTCTGATATAATTATAGCACATTCCCCTGCAAATTGTAAGTTTTATTTACTCTTTTCCTCATTTTTCGGCAATTTGACGTATATTTTCGCTGTAAAACCGCACGTCCGTGCGCAAAATTTCTCCTGCAGATGAAAAAGCACCGTACATAAAGTACGGTGCTTTGGGTTTCAGCTTTTAGCCTTCGATTGCCGTGTAATCATCCGGAACGGTGATGCCCAGCTTCTCGCAGTTAGTCTTGTTGTACATCTTCGTGAAGTTCGGTGCAGACTGCACTTCCATATCGCCCGGGTTTGCGCCCTTGGCGAGGATCTCGTAAGCCATCTCACCGGTAGCCTGACCCAGTTCGTAGTAATCGATCGACAGGGTAGCTACGCCGCAGCCGTTGCAGATGCCCTGCTCGCCTGCGATAACCGGAACATTTGCCGGGATAACAACGTTTGCAATTGCCTCGGTGCAGGAAGCAGCGGTGTTATCGGTCGGGATATACATAACATCGCTTGCCGCAGCAGCCTTCTGCGTTACGGAAGCAACGTCGTTGGAGTCGGTGAACGCATACTCGGTGCAGGTGTAACCCAGCTTCTCAAGCAGCGGCTTGATGGTATCGATCTGGTACTTGGAGTTCGGCTCAGCGGAGCAGTACAACAGACCTACGTTCTTGGCATCCGGGAACAGCTCCTTGAGCATGTCGGCCTGACCGTCGAGCGGTGCAAGATCGGTAGTACCGGAGATGTTGGTGCCGGTCTTGCCGGTCCAGTCGGATACGCCGAGTGCGGTGCCGTAGTCGGTTACCGAAGTGCCGAGGATCGGAATATCAGAGGTGCCGGCCTGTGCTGCCTGCAGTGCTGCGGTAGCATTGGCCATGATCAGGTCAACACCTTCGGAAACAAAGCCGTTTACAATCGTGGTGCAGTTTGCGGACTCGCCGGAAGCATTCTGCGGATCAAATTCAACCGAACCGCCGTCAGCCTCGACCAGCTCCTTCAACTTATCCTGGAAACCCTGCGTAGCCGCATCCAGTGCCTCATGCTGAACCAGCTGAACGATGCCTACCTTATAGCTGCCAGCCGAACCGGAATCGCTGCCGGAGGCTGCATTGCTGTCATCGCTGCCGGAGCTGCTGCCGCCGCAGGCAGTCATCGTGAGTGCCATGGCGCCGGCCATCAGCGCTGCGAGTAATCTCTTCTTCATGGAAAACCCTTCTTTGTTCAAATTTTACTTTTCACAGAACTTTCGTACTTCTGTTGCTTCATCATTTTAGCAGTTAAAAGAGTGCAAGTCAAGTATACCGTTCAATTTTCTTACGATAAGAATTATCTATCCGTCATTTTTTACAATATCAACTTTGCAATTTGTTAACAATCTGTAAGGATTGTCAAATTCCAGTTGACCCTCGCTCCTGTCTATCGTACAATAGAGGTAACAAAAGCAGCACCGGTGAATCCGCTTCACGGTGCTGCTCTGCTACGATTTATATTACAATTTTTAAGGAGCGATACTATGAATATTTCGTTCTTCCTGAAACCCAAGGTAGAGGTTTCCTACTTAACCGAAAGCTGCCCGGTGCAAAGGGCCATTGACGACATGCTCCACAGCGGCTTCACAGCGATTCCGGTGGTAGACGCCAAGGGCAAATACGCCGGAACGATCACCGAAGGTGATTTTCTGCGGCTGGTGCTGCATTACCCGAAGGAAACCCTCGAACAGCTGACCGTCGGTCAGGTTGAACTGCGGATACACCACCGCTCGGTAAGCATTGATGCACGCATGGAGGATATGGTCGATCTGGTCACAGCGCAGAATTTTGTACCTGTAGTGGACGGACGCGGTATCTTCTGCGGTATTGTCACCCGTCGGGATGTGATCACCTATCTGTGCAAGCAGCTCGGTAATTAGCGCAGCAGTTCGCGGTATGTATCCTCGCTGTCCGGCTGACCGACAACGGCCAGAGAAGCCTTCGAGCGGTCGAACACACGGCGGGCAAGGTTCAGGATATCATCTGCGGTCACACTGTCGTAGGAATCGAGCACTTCCTCGATCTTGGATACCTCGCCGCGCAGCAGCTCGCTGCGACCAATGGTCATCATGCGGTTGCCGGTGTTCTCCAGACCCATGAGCAGCGTTGTCTTGACCTGCTCACGGCAGCGCGACAGTTCATCCGGCGCCGGGCCGTTCTGGCAGAATTCATCGAGTTCACGCAGGATGAGATCGAGCGCCTTTCGCTCGGTTTCCTGTCCCAGACCGGTGTAGATGGACAGCAGGCCGGTATCCAGATGCGGCGTGGTGAACGTGTAGATGGAGTAGCACAGGCCGTTCTGCTCGCGCACGCTCTGGAACAGGCGGGACGACATGCCGCCGCCAAGGATGGAGCTAAGCAGATTCATTGTAAAGCGGTCCTCGCTGACAAGCGATACGCCCGGAAAGGACAGGCACAGGTGGTTCTGCTCGATCTCCTTATCCCTCAGGAACAGGCTCGGCTGGTAGGCTGCCGGTGTGATAACGTTTTTGCCCTCGCCCTGCATCTCGGAGAACAGCTCCTCGATAAAGTCGAGATCATCATCGGTAAAGTGGCCGGAAACCGCAACAACCGTATCCTGCGGGCGGTAATATTCACGCATATACTTGTGCAGTGTTTCCGAGGTCATCGGCTCGAGCGTTTCCGCCGTGCCGAGGATTGGGCGGCCGAGTGCCGAACCGTCGTAGCAGCGCTCGAACAGCTTGTCGATGGCGACATCCTCCGGAGAATCCTCGTACATGTCGATCTCTTCGAGAACGACACCGCGCTCCAGCTCCAGATCCTCCTGTGCAAAGCGGGAATGCAGGAACATATCCGCCAGCAGAGCCACTCCGTTTTTCAGCCGGCTGTCCAGAACCTTCATATAGTAGCAGGTGCATTCCTTATCTGTGAATGCATTCGCCTGCCCGCCTAATGCGTCGATCGCGATTGCAATATGGCGGGCAGAGCGTTTTTCTGTGCCCTTGAAGATCATGTGCTCGATGAAATGCGATACGCCGCCGAGCTCTGCGGGTTCGTATCGGCTGCCGTTGCCGACCCAGATGCCGACCGACACCGTGCGCATGTTGTCGATCCGTTCGGTAATCAAGCGCACACCGTTCGGGAGAATTCGTTTTACATACATAGGTTTTTACCTGCTTTCTGTTTGTACTCTTTCTCTCTATTTCTTATAGCAGTTATCGCCATATAAGAACAGGGGACATGATCGTCGTCATGTCCCCTGCTTCGTTCTCTAACGATCACAAGTTTAATAATACACCTTATTCCCGTTTTCGTCCAGACTGTATCGGTCACCATCGCAATCATAATAGTCACCGGTGTCGGAATCGTACCAGCCGCCTTCCTCCACAAGGGATTCCGGGTCCACCGCAGTGGTATTCGACTTGGTATCCGTGCTCTTGGACGAATCGGTCGTATCCGTATCGGACTTACTGTCCGTGCCTGTATCATCGTCGGTCGTGCCGCTGCTGATATCCGCGTCATCATAGATGTATGCATGGATATGGTCGGCTGCAACGTCCAGATCGTAGGTGATATACTCGCCGGAATTACCGGAATAACTCCACTCGCCATCCACCGGAATACGGGTGTGCTCAAGTGTCGGAATGCCGTTCTTGACCGCGCCGACGATCAGCGACGCCATATCAGTCGGCGAAAGCGAGGTCGTAACATACGGAACCAGCTTGCGCATGCTGCCGATCAGCTCGGTGGCGCTTGCGCTCTGCAGCTTGGTGAAGATGGCGTTCAGCACAACGCTCTGACGCTCCACGCGTGCCCAGTCATCGCCGGTGTCGCCCTTGCGGATACGGCCGTAGCACAGCGCCTGCACGCCGTCCAGCGTCTGCAGGCCGGTCTTCTCCACGCCGGAGAACTCCTTGCCCCGCTCTGCGCCGTAGTCCTTGATGACACGGTTGAGCTCCTTCAGCTCGTTATCGTTCTGCACGTCGATGTCCACGCCGCCGATCGCGTCTACGATATGCACCAGCTGCTCGAAGTCTACGGCAACGTAATCCTTGATATCCGTGCCGAAATTCTCATTGATGGTGCGGATAGCCAGACTAGGACCGCCGCGGAAATACGCCGCATTCAGCTTGTCCTCACCGTAGCCGTCGATATCTACCAGAGAATCGCGCATCAGGCTGATGAGCTTGATCTTGCCGCGCGTGTTGTCCACGGTAACGATCATCATGCAGTCCGAATGACTCTGCTTGTCGCCCTCGCGGGTATCCAGACCGAACAATGCAATATTCGTAATATTTTCGTCCGCTGTGACGCTCGCCGCCAGATCTTCATCGGACAGCGAGGAGTCATAGGTATAGCCGAACATCGTGCGGTAGCCGTACAATCCGATGCAGAACAGGATCGCCAGCGCCACAACAGCGGCCATCGTGCGGAACAATGCACGCTGCAAGCGTTTGAAAGACATAGTGTTAGTCCTCGAAAGACTTCTCGGTCAGTTCGTGTACACGCAGGGTATTGGTGTAGTAAACCTCGCCTACCGGCATACCTGCGGTGATGGTGATAACGTCGCCAACGCGCAGATCGAGCGCAGTTACCGCTGCCTTCTCGGACAGATGGTACAGCTCAGTGCCGGACTGCGGGCGCTTTTCAACCAGAATCGGCTTTACGCCCCAGGACATGGTCAGGCGGTTAAAGGTCTTTTCGCTCGGGGTAGCGGCGATGATCGGCGCGCCCGGACGGTAGGTGGATACAGCGCGAGCGGTAGAACCGGACTCGGTGAATGCTACAATGCCCTTAACGCCCAGATCAGCGGAGGTAGAGCAGGTTGCGTGCGAGATTGCCAGCGTCTTCATGTCGCCGTCTACATTCATGTTCTGGAACTCAAGACGGGTTACACGGCGGCGGTCGTAGTGGATGGTCTTCTCTGCGTTCTCTGCGATGCGGCTCATGGTGCGAACGGTCTCTACCGGATACTTGCCGACAGAGGTCTCACCGGACAGCATGATAGCGGAGGTGCCGTCGTAAACAGCGTTTGCAACGTCGGAAACCTCTGCACGGGTCGGGCGCGGGTTCTTAGCCATGGACTCGAGCATCTGGGTAGCGGTTACAACGCGCTTGCCGCGGGAAATGCAGGTCTTGATGATGGACTTCTGGATCTCCGGCAGCTCCTCAAACGGAACCTCAACGCCAAGGTCGCCGCGGGCTACCATGATGCCGTTTGCCTCGTCGAGAATCTCCTGTACGTTGTTTACGCCTTCCATGTTCTCGATCTTGCAGATGATCTCAACATCTTCCTTGCCGTGTGCCTTGAGGATCTCCTTGATGTCGCGGACGTCCTGTGCGGAACGGGTGAAGGAAGCAGCGATAAAGTCGATGTCCTGAGACAGACCGAACTCAATATCCTCACGGTCCTTATCGGAAACGAACTTCATGTTCAGCTTGATGCCCGGTACGTTGATGGACTTGCGGTTGGAGAGCGGGCCGCCGTTGAGCGCCTTGCACACAATGTCGGTGCCGTTCTTGATCTCCTCGACCTCGAATGCAACCAGACCGTCGTCGATCAGGATGCGGGTGCCCGGCTGAACGTCGTTCGGCAGGCCTTCGTAGGTGATGGAAACGATGGTGTTGTCACCCTCGATATCGCGGGTGGTCAGCGTAAACTCCTGACCCTCAACAATCTCGATCTTGCCGTCCTTATAGGTCTTGGTACGGATCTCCGGACCCTTGGTATCCAGCATAATGCCGACCGGCATGCCAAGCTCCTTGCGGGCTGCCTTAACGGCGTCCATGCGAGCCTTGTGCTCCTCATGAGAGCCGTGGCTGAAGTTCATACGGGCAACATTCATGCCTGCCTTGATCATCTCGGGCAGTACAGCATCAGTTGCGGGACCAAGCGTGCAGATAATCTTCGTTTTGCGCATCGAAACATATTCCTCTCTATAACAATATGGTTTTAATAATAAAATTCTCTATACGTATACGTTTTTTATTTTAGCAGTTTTCCCGACACTTTGCAATCATCACCCGAACCCCATTTGGATTTTCATGCTTTTCGACAAAAAAGCAGACCCGCACCGCAAACATCTTGTGTTTTATGATACGCTCTTGTATAATAAAGAAGTATTCCCGTTTGAGAGTATGAAAAACATGAATGAAATGCTTTATTTGTATAAATAGATAAGGTTCTTTAGGAGGATATAGACTATGGCAAATCCGGTTTTGGTGATCATGGCGGCAGGTATGGGCTCGCGCTACGGCGGACTCAAGCAGATCGACCCGATCGGTCCGAACGGACAGATTCTGCTCGATTATTCCATCTACGATGCACACCGTGCAGGCTTTGACCGCGTGGTATTCATCATCCGTCCCGAGCTGCACGAGGCGTTTGAAGACGCCATCGGCAAAAAGGCGCGCCGCTTCATGCAGGTGGACTACGCTTATCAAACGCTCGACAATCTGCCGGACGGTCTGACCGCACCGGAGGGTCGTGAGAAGCCGCTCGGCACCGCGCATGCAGTGTGGTGTGCAAAGGAGCTGACCGCCGGCTGCCCGATCGCCGTTATCAACGCGGACGACTTCTACGGCGCAGATGCATTCCGCAAAATGTATGATTACCTGTCTGCCGCACAGGATGACGACAAATTCCGTTACTGCATGGTCGGCTATCAGGTCGAGAACACGCTCACCGAAAACGGCACGGTCTCCCGCGGCGTATGCACTGCAGACGAAAACGGTCTGCTGGCACATATCATCGAGCGCACCGCCATTCACCGCGATGCGGACGGCATCATCCGCTACGATGCGGACGGCGATGCACCCGCCGGTGAGATTGCGCCCGGCACGCCGGTGTCGCTCAATCTCTGGGGATTCACCCCGTCGTTCCTGCCCTCGCTTGATGACGGCCTGCGTGAGTTTTTCGCAGGCAAGCTGCCGGACAATCCGATGAAGGCGGAGTATTATCTGCCGTTCGCGGTGGACGCGCTCATCAAGGACGGAAAGGCGACCGCAAAGGTACTCACCACGGATTCCCGCTGGTACGGCGTCACCTACCGCGAGGACAAGCCGACTATCTGCGCTGCCGTTGCAGCTATGACGGAAAACGGCGATTATCCCGCCGATCTGTAAAAAAGCGAGGCTGTTTATGGACTTTTCTACTGAATTTGTTGCCTTGCGCGACAAGCTGCTGAACGGGCAGGATCCGCATTTCCGTTCCCAGCAGAACGTGCAGGTTTCCGGCCGAATGGCGGCGCTGCTGAGCGTTTTCAACTCCCGCACGCCCCGCAAGATCCTCGGTCTGATGCCGACCGGCGGCACGAGCCACGCACACGAATATCGTCTGCTGTTCGCCGTGCCCTCGCTCGATGAGCAGACGCTTGACGACTGGTGGAAGTACGCGCAGCAGGTCAGCGCCGAGCTGGTAAAGCCGGACGAAAATCACGATTTTTCGCTGCTTTCGGTCATTCTTGCCGCCGGCGAGACTGACAAATCCGTGCTCAAAAAGCTGAAAAAGCTGTCCGACGAGCGCAAATACCAGAGCGGCAAGCACGGCTGGTCGTCCATCCGTCTGGCGGTCGTGGATCTTGATACGCACAAGGTGCACACCAACCGCATGGGCGATTCGCTGAAAAACATTCTCCAGCCGCTTGTCTGAGACAAATTCCCGGACGAAAATACGGAAAACCTCTTGAAAAAGTGCATTTAATATGATATAGTATCATGTACGCATATTGCGCGCATAGTCTTGTTATGCGCGATAAGAAAAATGAAAAGCAGTGGAGGAAATTACCTATGACTACCGCACAAATCGCTCTCTCGGTCATCATGATCGTTGCAAGCCTGTTCCTGATCGTTGTTGTTCTGCTCCAGCATGGTGCACAGCAGGGTCTGGGCGCTGTATCCGGCTCCGCAGACACCTTCTACGGCTCCGGCAAGGCAAGCGCATCCGACCGTATCTTTGCTCGTCTGACCTCGATTGTCGGCGTTGTTTTCGTCATCATTGCAATCGTCCTGAACCTCATCCACTAAGATGCAGACGGTTCAGCGACTGCTCCTGCTGCTGTTTGCCGCGTTTGCCGCGCTGACAGTCCTGCAGCAGATCCGCTACGGCATGATCTGCGGACGCAGTGAGCAGGAGAACAAGCAGGATGATCCCAAGGCAAAGGCGTGCCGTCAGCAAAGCACGATCTACGCGATCGCAGCCGCGATCAGTCTGATCGTCAATATCATCATCGGCGCACTCAGCAAGTAAAGCAGAAGCTGTCCTTTCGGACAGCTTTTTGTTTTGAAAAATGTCAAGTAAATGCAAAAATCCGCTGCTTTACAGCGGATTTCGGGTTCTATATTGATGAATGTCGATATTATAGGGCAGCCGCCTCCCCTTGTCAAGTGGAAGGCGGCTGTTCTTTTCAGTCAAAAAGTGCTTCGATACGCGGTTTCGCGCCCTGCCACTCCTCAGTGTGCAGACAGCAGAGGGCTTCGTTCGGCATCTCCATCGTGCGTCCGTCCGGTGTCAGACCGGTGAGTGATGCGCCCTGCTCCTGTGCGGCGGCAAAGTCCGCCAGCGGCACGAACAGCATCTCCGCGACCTCCGGACCGGGCCGGAACGGCGGAATGCCGTCGATACGCGCCAGAAATGTATACGCCAGCTCATCATCAAAGCCGCCTTCGCCGCGCGAGTAGCGCTGACGATAACTGCCGCCGTCGAGCAAGTCGGCTGCTGTCAGCTGCAGTCCGCTCTCCTCCCGTGCTTCGCGCAGCACGCCTGTCAGCGGCGTTTCACCCGGGTCAATATGTCCGGTCGAGGTCAGATCAAAGCCGCCCGGAAATAAAGGCCGGTCAAACTGCCGCTGCTGCAGCCACAGGCCGCACACGCCATTCCGCTCGCCGACCACCCACAGGTGGCACACATGGTGGGACAGCCCCTGCGCATGCACGACGGCCCGCGGGCGTTCTCCGCAGGCGCGTCCGTCTGCATCGTAAACAGTGAGCAGTTCTCCGCCGTTCTGACTGTCAATCAGCGCCTGCTTCTGCGGCCGCGTGAGCTTTTTAATTGCCGCTTCGCGCTGCATGGCCTCACTCTGCGTGTCGAACATTTCGCTGTACACCAGCGTCACCGGGCCGCGTCCGCGCGTGTATTTCGCACCTTTTCCGCTGTTGTGCGCTGCCAGTCGAGCCGTCAGATCGTTCGTCCAGCCGCAGTACAGCGTATCATCCGCACAGCGGAGCACATAGGTATATCCTTTCATCGCATATCCTTTCCGCTCATCGGCCGGCCCGGATGTCACGCTGCGCCGTGAGCGTACAGCCGCGTTTTTTGATCTGCAGACGCACCTTCGCCCTGCTCTTTTCACTGTTTCCGCTACCGGAAACCAGTATTACTTCGACCTCCGTACCGGGCGGCAGCAGTTCCACCGCGCTGTTGAATACCGGCGCGGGATAGCCCGCCCAGACCGGCGCCATCAGCACCACTCTGTCATAGCCGACAAACAGCGGCATGCCGTCCAGCGCGACCGCCTTCTGCTTGACAGCCTCCAAACAGCCGCGCACAAACGCGGTGAATCGGTTGTACGGCGTTTTCGGCGTAAGCTCGATCAAATCGGCGTTCCGCGCCTTGGCTTCCGCGCGGGCGTACGACCGCGTCGTGCCGCCGAGCGAGTAATATGCTACTGCGGTTTTCATCAAAACCAACTCCTTAGATGCGTTTTCCGTTGAATTTCTGTGCGGCGGCGGCACAGTCCTCCGCGATGATGCAGGCAGCCGCGTTCACTGCGTCCTCGCACGCCTTGTCGATAGCCTTCTGATCCTCCGCCGGGAACTTGCCAAGCACCCACGCCGCAAGGTCGTAATCCGGACGCGGCTTTTTGCCGACGCCGATCTTCACGCGCGGGAAGTCCTCGCTGTTCAGATGATAGATAATGTTTTTCAGGCCGTTCTGTCCGCCTGCCGAGCCTTTTGCGCGCACGCGCAGCGTGCCAACATCGAGCGATACGTCGTCCGACAGCACGATAACGTGCTCCGGCGGGATTTTGTAGAACGAGGCCGCGTCACGAACTGCCTCGCCGGACAGGTTCATAAAGGTCTGCGGCTTAAGGAACAGCACGCGCTTGCCGCCGAGCATACCCTCACCCGCCAGTGCCTTGAACTTCATGCGGTCGATCTTCTGTCCGCTGCGGGCGCAGTAACCCTCAAGCGCACGGAAACCCGCATTGTGACGGGTGTTGTCGTACTTCGCGCCCGGATTGCCCAGTCCGACCACGATCCACTCGATCGGCTGGGATGCCTTTGCGGCTTTTTCTTCATCCAACTTCTTAAAAATATCGAATATTGACATATTTTTCTCTCTCCGATGTCTGTTTAGTATGCCATGCTGCTGCCGAGCGTGTCGTCATTCTCCACCCAGTCGTGCACGTTCACAGTGTCGTATGTATCCACATCACGGCGGATAACCACCTTCTCAATGCCCGCGTTGATGATAAGGCGCTTGCACATCGTGCAGGAGTTTGCGTCCGACATGATCTTTCCGGTGGACATATCGCGGCCGACCAGGTACAGCGTCGCGCCGATCATCTGGTCACGCGGAGCGGCAATAATGGCGTTCATCTCCGCATGCACCGAGCGGCAGAATTCGTATCTTTCGCCGCGCGGAATGCCCATCTTCTGACGAATGCAGGTGCCGATGTCGATGCAGTTGGCACGACCTCTCGGCGCACCGTTGTAGCCGGTGGATACGATGACGTCGTTCTTGACGATGACCGCGCCAAAGTTGCGGCGCAGACAGGTGCCGCGCTCGAGCGCAACCTGCGCCATGTCGAGGTAGTAGTTTGTTTTGTCCCGACGGTCCATTTTTGTTTCCTCCTTCTATATAGGAAAACCTGTTAGGTTTGATTGCGTTATTTTCACACACCGGCTTTGCGGGGTACACGATCCGCGCAAGCGGTACGGTCTTTCCGGGCGAAGAGTTTGCCGTCTGCGGACGGCAGGAAATTCGCCGTACCCACGGCGGTGGGGCAAGAGGGTAGGCACCTACGGGTTTTACCCTCTTACCTCCCGTTTCCCTTTGGGATAGCACGGCGAAATTTGCAGAACTGAGACTATAAGGGAGCGGCAGGAGTTCAAAGAGGAAGGGCACTCATTTAATCCGCGCACGGCGCGGGAACAATGTTTAGCAGCCTACGGGCAAACCGCGGGTGTCCCTTCTTTTTTCCCAGCCGCGGGCGCGGCAGTCTCCCGCGCTCCGCAGAGCGCAACTCTCTGCTTAATTCAAGCGAAAAACTCTCCGCCCAGACAGGGTGAACCGCCTGTGCGGTTCAAGTGCCCCGGTTATCCGGTACCGGATAATCTCACCCGAAAAGGCATCCGTTTTCAAGATGCATCCGCCTTGCGGCGCACTGCGCTGCCCGCTCATCGTGTGTGATGAGCACCAGCGTATGCCCCGACCGATGCAATCGGTCAAACAGCTCCAGCACGCTGTCCGCCGCAGCAGGATCCAGTCCTGCGGTCGGCTCATCCGCCAGAATCACGCTCGGTTCTGTCACGACCGCCCGTGCGATTGCCACCCGCTGCTGCTGTCCGCCGGAAAGCTGGTGCGGCCGGTGATTCGCCCGATCGGACAGGCCAACCCGCTCCAGAACCGCCAGCGCGCGTTCGCTCCGCTCATGCCGCGGAACGCCCTGCAGCGCCAGCGGCAGCGCGACATTTTCCAGTGCTGTCATGCCCGTCAGCAGCCGGAACTGCTGAAACACAAAGCCGATCTTCTCACTGCGCAGACGCGCCCGCTGTTTTGCCGGCAAATGCGCGACCGCTGCTCCGTCGAGCAGGTATTCGCCGTCGGTCAGGCTGTCCAGCAGACCCAGAATGTGCATGAGTGTGCTTTTGCCCGAGCCGGATGCGCCGGTCACCGAAATGTAGTCACCGTCCTGCACGGTCAGATCGACCACATTGAGCGCACAAATGCCGTTCTTAGCATATATTTTACTCGCATGAATCAGTTTTAGCAATGCCGATTCACTCCTTCCCACCCTATCTTTGGCGGGAAGTATACTTATTATACCATGAATATGCGCTTTCCGCAAATTTGTATTGACATTGATCGGCATTGACCTTACTATTATATAGTAATCCGGTAGGAATACGCCACACGAAAGAAGGTTCCCCTATGAAAAATCCGCTGCGCTACCAGCTTTCCGAATATGACTGCGGTCCAACCTCCATGCTCAACGCGCTCGCATTCCTGTTTGAGCGTGAGGATATCCCGCCGGAGGCTGTCCGCAACATCATGCTGTACTGTCTGGACTGCTACGGCTCGGACGGCGTAAGCGGCAAAAGCGGCACCTCCTGTGCGGCGATGATGTTTCTCAGCAACTGGCTGAACGGCTTCGGCAAGATCGGCCGCCTTCACATCTCCACGCAGTATCTGTCCGGTCCGGCGGTGAATTTCGGGCAGAACAGCCGTCTGCGCGATGCACTCCGCTGCGGCGGCGCTGCCGTGGTGCGCCTGCACTTCGACGGAGAGCACTATGTGACGCTCACCGGCATTGATGAGAACGACATAGTGCGCGTGTTCGACCCGTATTACCTTGATCAGCCGCTCGATACGGACGGCGTGCAGATGGTGTACGACCACCCGTGCGAATACAACCGGCTCGTGCCGCGCCCCTGCTTCGAGCGTGAGACCCACGAGGTTTACGCGCTTGGTGAGATTGACACCCGCGAAGCCATTCTCCTGTTTAATGACCGGACGCGCCTGACGGCAGAGAATACCATCGAATATATGATTTAACCTGTTTTTACGCCAAACGGCGGAACGATTTGTATCGTTCCGCCGTTTTAGTCTGTAAAAAGTTATATCCCTGCCATTTCAAATAATCCGCGCGACAGCCTCCGCCGTTTGTTATTTGTGCTGCTCCTCGCAATATTTCTCCGTGTAGGCCGTTGCTTTGGGATCGCCTTTCGGCTCGCGTGTCTGCTCCCACGGCGGCAGCTCGGCCACTGCTGCCGAGTCAATATGCGCCGCATCGTCGTACTGCGGGAATGCCTTTGGCTCACGCTCTTTGTGATCGTGCCTGTGCATATAGAGAACGCTCCTTTCACACTGCAATGCGTTTGGATAAAAACTGCGCCGCCGACTGACACAGCTTGAGCAGCACCTCATCCGCCTTTTCGTCCTCTTTTTCGCTGACAAACGCGACACAGCCGCTGACATCGCCGTCTGTAATGATCGGCGCCTCCGCAACCACCGCGCAGCCGTCCTGCGAGGAGATAAGCACCTCCGGCTGCTCGTCCGCACCGCGTTCATAACATTCGCGACGTTCCATCAACTGCTCCAGCTCGGATGAGATACTCCGCTCCAGAATATCCTTTTTCACACCGCCTGCTGCCGCAATCACCGCATCCCTGTCGCAGATAGCACAGCTCATGCCCGCTGTACGCGCCAAAGCCTCCGCCAGTTCGGCGGATACCGCGCCCATTTCTCCCATCGGGGAGTATTTCTTGAAAATCACTTCGCCGTCGCGGTCGGTGTAGATTTCCAAGGGGTCACCGCCGCTGATAACATTGACATCGAAAACCTTGTCCTTCTGGTTGCGCGAACGCTGGACAATACGGCATTTTTCGCTGTTTTCGATGCCTGAATTAAAATTTACGACGTTCTCCTCTCTCGTGCTCTGCAGCAGCGCGTCAATGTCACTTTGCAGATGTACTTCCAGATGATCCTCGTAAACCGTGATCTTGTCTATCATGAGTTCCAGATCATTGCGCTCCATCTTGGGCTTGTGCAGCAGATCATCGAATACTTCAAGCGCGGTCTTGGCCGTGCGGTTGACCTCGATGATCGTGTTACGCTTGTTGGACAGCAGTTCGATCTGGTGATTCAGACCGTTGATCTTGCTTTGCAGCTCAGCTTCCATTTCGTCATAAAGATCGCCCAGCGTTTCCTCGTTCTCCGGGTGCTTCATAATGTCGCGGATACGCTGGCGCTTGGTGGCCTTGAGTTCTGCCGTCAGGTCGTCCAGCACCTCGGCTAGATTGTCCGCCGACTGCTCGGTTTCCACGATCTGATTATCCTCGCGGGCCAGTTCCGCGTCCAGCCTGTCGAGCATCTCCGCAGAGCCGTCCATCACACGGCGGATGTACAGACGCATAAGCTCGTCCAGCTTGTCCACGCGGATATGGTGGCTGGTGCAGCCCGCTCGTCCGCGGCGATGGTAGGTGCCGCAGGTATACGCCGGAGCGATGTCCGAACGGCTCATCGAGAACATCGGTGCGCCGCAGTCGCCGCACTCAAGGAAGCCTGAGTAGACGTTATCGTACTTCTTGATACCACGGTAGTTCGAGCGCGTACGCTTCTCCCGCAGAGCACGGGTGATCGCAAACGTGCGGTAGTCGATGATCGGCTGATGGTGGTTCTCGATGACGATCTGCTCGTCCTCGTCTCGCCGCACATCCTTGCCGTTGATCTTTGCCCGTGTAAACTTGCCCTGGCGCAGTGTGCCGATATAGAAATCGTTGTCGAGGATTCCCTGCACAGTCACAAGCGCCCACGCGGCCTTGACTTCCCGCTTGGTCGTCTTGCCCTCGGCCTGCTTGCGCATCTGCTCGGACATACGCGGTGTGGGCACACCCTGCTCGGTCAGGTAGTTGGCAATCTTCTTGTAGCCCCAGCCGTCATTGTTGTAGTGATCGTAAATCCGGCGCACAATGTCCGCCTCGGTCGGTACAATCTCAAACTGCTGCTGATTGTTGATGATGTAGCCGTACGGTGCGGCGCACAGCCATTTGCCGTCTGCCTGCCGCCGTTTGATAACATTACGCACCTTGCGCGAGGTATCCGTGACCGGCATTTCGTTAATCAGAAACTGGAACTGGATTTTCATCCAGTCGTCATCGTTCGGAAAGTCAATGCCGTCGCCGATGGAGATAATGCGAATACCTGCGTCACGCAAGTCTTCGAGTTCCACTAATCCGCGGCTGTTGCGGCGAGAAAATCGAGAAAAGTCCTTGATGATGAGGATGCCATACTTGTGGCTCATCAAGCCTTCTCTCATTTTCTGATATCTCTCGCGCTGCTCAAACGTGTAGCCTGAGCGGTCGCGGTCCTCGAAAAAGGTCAGGCTGCTGCCCGGGAACTGCGTTTTTACGAAGTCCTCGATGATGGCTTTCTGGTTCTCGATGGATACGTTGTCGCGATCGAGCTCATCATCGACGGAAATGCGGGTGTAGCCCGCTATGTTGAAGGTTTCGGTCATGGTGTGGCTCCTTTGCCGGTGAGGCTGATTATATGGATAGCGTCCATACAATTTTGGGGCTTTGGGGGTCTCGGATCGTCAATGTGGCATTCTGCAGACCATGCGGAACATTTGTGCAGGTGGAAAGGTCAATGTGATAATCGAAGCAGGCAGTTACAGCCTCGAACAGTGCTTTGTTCAATTCAAATTGACGGCTCATGGTTATTCCCCCTTGAGGTATCGCTCGGTCTGGCGGTCAAACTCGGAAATGTACATGGTATCCTGTCGAACTGTTTCCAAAATGGAAATAGTTATGTCATACAGCAGAATTTTACCTCGATTGGCAATATCGTGACTCATTCTTATCTTCCTCCTTATTCCGTTCCGGCAAAGCTGCCGTATTGGCTACAATGTCCGTGACCAGCTGTCGAAAAACATTGGCGTTCTGCGATGTAACCACAGGACGGCCTGTTTCAGCTTCTCCTGCTGTTCATCCCATGCTACGCGGATTGTTTGGTCCTCAAAAAGCGGAATCGAGCTATTTTTCGATATCTTGCATATGCTTTCTCTCCACAACTATATGGATGACGCCATATCTATCCTCTATATATCTACAATCAAATTGTTCTATATAGACAATATTGTACATTAGTTCATTCATCATTGCAAGCGGCAAAAAATTTGGCAGAGGAGGAAGCGGAACCTCCTCTGCCTGACCGCACTCACTGCCCTGCCGCCTTGCGTGCCTGTACTGCCCGCTCGGCAGCACGGCGGCGATTGAACAGCAGCAGGTCGCGCGTATCCTCATACAGATCCCGCTTGCCGGACAGGAACACCGCAACGGTGTATTTGGTGCCCTTGTACTGTGCGTACAGCTCCTTGAGCTGCTTCTTGACCGCCTCGTCTGCCTGCTCCGCGTGGGTGAGCATGACTTCAACGATTTGGGTCGGTTCGTGGATTTTGGTTTGCATAATTACCCCTCCTACAGGTGCATTGTTCCAAATTCAATACAGGTTTATACTGCTTCATTGCTATAATATATAGCCGCTCATTCAACGTTTTCAGAACGCTTGATTTTGCAGTTTTTGCCCGAACCATCGGTTTCGATATGCTTGAACGCTTCCTTGACAGCCGCGTTCTTCCGAGCTTCTTTCCATTGCCCCGGCTTCATACCGAGCTGTCCCTGGACCTCTGCAATCAAGATTGGGGAACCGTCCCAATCCGCGAGCCATTTGAGCAGCTTTGAGGCATGGGTCGGTTTTCCTTGAAAGGTTCGGCCGGCTGCCAGTTCGGACAAGCATTCGAACGGTAATTCGGAAATCTCGTCATGCTGGCAGTCTCTGAACGATTCACGAACGTGCATGACAACCTCTTCGGGCGGCTGAATCAGCCACAGAGAAACTGGTTCTTTACCGCCATGATTGCGCAGCGTACTGCGGAATACAAGCTGAACCAGATCGCGCGCCATCGTTAGATTTCTCATTTTCTGTACGCACGCCAGATCGTCTGTATTCCGGAAACTCGGATCGAGACACGCCTGCTCGAATTCGCCCCACGCACTGCCGTCGAAATCGAATGCCAGTGCTCGATTGAAATATTCTTCCGAGTCGAAACGGCCCAAGCCGGCACAAATCACGCAATCCGCTTCATTGTATCGATTCGATCCGTTCATGCCTCCGAAATACGGCAGACTCTCTTTGGGTCCACTGTTGTCATCCGCTTGAAGCGGAATCAGACGATCGTGGAACTCGCTCAGGGCATCCCAAAGCTCTTTCGCGTAGCCCTTGTATGTAACCACAAGGACCTTGTGCCCTGCCATACCGGACAGCTTGTTCTTCAGCCAGACCGTCAGTACGTTCCGAGTCGTTTTATTCGCCATCGCGGTCTTGCTGACGCTGAACCGGGTGTCGGAACGCTACACATGAATGGTGAGCCGCTGATACGACGACCGGAACCTATGATGCACTGAACTAATAGACGACCTACAACGGTACCTTGCGTAAGGCAAAAGATACAGTAGACGGACGTTTCACCACGCACGAATATGACAACAATCAGAATATTCCCCTGTTCCGCTATACTGTAATTGAAGATTCGCCGCATTCCTACATGCCTGAAGTATCCGAAATGGTCTGGAATGATTTCTTCTCGCATTTCAGTCTGAATGCAGATGGCAGCCGCAGCTACGACGGCGTTCAGGTAAAGCGAAACGCAGTATTTGCGGATACCAAAGGCCATTGGGCACAGAATGCGATTGAAAATACTGTTGCAGAGGGTCTGTTCTCCGGTGTAACGGATACCTCTTTTGCACCGAACACATCCGCCACTCGTGGTATGCTGATGACGGTTCTTGCTCGCTACGCAGGCACGGACACCACTGGCGGCGCGACCTGGTACGAGAAGGGTATGAAGTGGGCAAAGACCAACGGCGTGTCCGACAGCACCAACCCGAATGCCAACATCACCCGTGAGCAGCTCGTTACCATGCTGTATCGCTATGCAGACTCTCCGAAGGCAGACGGCAAGCTCGACAGCTTCTCCGACTTTGCAAGCGTCAGCAGCTACGCTGAAAATGCAATGCAGTGGGCAGTAGCTAACGGCATTGTCAATGGCTCTAATGGCAAGCTGAACCCGCAGAATAACGCAACCCGCGCTGCGGTTGCCGCAATCCTCATGCGCTTCTGCGAGATGAGCAAGTAAAAAATAAATTTTTCGGCATAAAGATAGCCGGGCCTCTCAATTATGAGAGCCCCGGCTGTTGTGTTATGTGGATTTTGCGCACAGAGAAGTCTGGGAGCACCGGCGATAGAAGGTGTTTGGTTTTAGTCCTGTCTGTCGCATAGCCTCAGCCGCCGTAATCTCCCCTGCCCGCCAGCGCGCAACCACCCGCTCGAAGTTATCCGGCAGAGGCATCGGCCTTCGGCCGGTGTACTTGCCCTTTGTCTTGGCGATGGCAATGCCCTCGCGTTGACGCTGCAAAATATACTCCCGCTCAAGTTCCGCGACTGCGGCGAACACGGTGAGCATAAACTTGCCGGTAGGCGTAGTCGTGTCGATGGCCTCCTTGCGGCTGACGAATTCTACTTGTTTCTCGGTCAGCCGTTCCACGAGATCGAGCAGGTCGCGCGTGTTTCTCGCAAAGCGGCTGATGGACTCGACAATAACCGTATCGCCGCAGCAGCGTGCGCAATTCAGCGATGCTGTCGAAAATGATCTGGACTCGCTGTATTCGGTTGATCTGGTGTTTGTCAGCGAACACACCGATGCCGCATTGCTTCAAAATATAGAAAAGGACGGGATTTGCTTGCTGGACCGTTACAATACGAAATTCGAAAATCTCACCAACGCTGTTGAACGCTTGCGTGAAGGCGTGCAGGCGTATCAAGAGAATCCGGCCAAAATCATTCGCGATGGTGTAATCCAGCGTTTTGAGTTCACCTGCGAACTGGCGTGGAAAACCACACACGAGTTTTTGCTCGATCAAGGTTTTACTGAACTAAACAGCCCGAAAGCAACGATGCGCAAGGCGTTCTCGTATGGCCTGATTGATGATGAACAGGCGTGGATTGCACTGCTGAATGCCCGCAACCAGACCTCGCACCTTTATGATGATGCAACCGCGCAGGAAATTTACTCGCAGATTGAGAGCGAGTTTATGTCGCTGTTTGATAAACTTATTGAGCAGTTGAAACGCGGTTAATTTGAGAATTGCTTACTATGCCGAATATACAACAGACTAAGATTACCGAAATTCTTAATAACATTGCCATGTCCTGCCGCATGGAAGGACTGAAGAAATAAAGACCATTGGATTGATACAAAGATACGATACGCATAGGCAACAGAATATGCTTAAAACCGCTTGATAGAAGGCTTTTTGAAATGCTGGATTTCAGAAGCTTTCTTTTTTTTGCCTTTTTGCGATGTTTGACGAGCAGCAAATAGCAGGTGGAAGAACGAGTGGGTGCAAACAATGAACGATAGCAGAAAAGAGTAATCGTTCAAGATGAGCTATCGTGTAAAGGGTGTTATGTATCGTTCGGTGTGCGCAATTAACAAGTATCAACAAATATAATGAAATAATAAATAAAATTATAAAATATCAGAAAACTACGTGAAAATTGATTCAGAAAGAAATATAATATAATCTGTATACTCGCGTTTATTTCACAAACCGCAGGGGAAACTCTGGAAGTTTAAGCGTTCTGAACTTGATGAATGGATAGCCAGTGGAAAAAGCGCAGAGTAATCATCAATACATTCTCACCACCTATAGAGGTGGGAGTCATCTCCCAGCTGATATATATAGTTAATAAAGAGAGGTGCATATGCTATGCCAGGTATACTCGTGGTTGAAGATGATGAAAATTTAAATCGTGGAATTACATTTTCACTGAAAAAATCCGGATATGAGGTTTTTTCAGCAGAATCAGTGAAAAAAGCGAAAAGAATCGCAAGTGATAATCATGTGGATGTTGCCATTTGTGATGTGAATCTTCCGGATGGAAACGGATTAGAGCTTGTCAGATGGATGCGGAATTGTCAAAATGTATATATTATCTGTCTTACCGCGTTGGATCAGGAGACAGATCAGGTCATGGGATATGAAGCCGGTGCGGACGATTATATGACGAAACCGTTCAGCCTTTCCGTACTTCTTCTGAAAATTGAGGCTCATTTCCGCCGCAGAAAGAATGAACCCGGAACTCCAAAAATTCATTCAAAGGATATCGTATTTATCCCCGGAGAGATGAGGGCGTTCGTAAAGGAAAGAGAAATAAGCCTTACGAAGAATGAACTGAAAATGCTGTCCTTTTTTCTTCAAAACCCGAAACAGATTCTTTCAAAAACACAGCTGTTAGAAAACGTGTTTGATCTGGATGGTGATTTTATGGATGAAAATACGGTAGCTGTGAACATCAGAAGGCTTCGGGAGAAAATCGAAGAGGATCCGGCGGCTCCGGTCTATATTAAAAACATCCGCGGGCTTGGGTATATATGGAATCAGGAGGTAAGTCAGTGACGAAACGACATCGTAAAAAGTGGGTTGATGCCTTGTCACTGGTGCTGCCGGTTCTACTCTTTTTTGCGGTATTGAACTGCTTTACCACCTATTTATATTATCAGGATTATCAATGTAAAATGGATATCCTGACAGAAGTTGCGGCGGGCGCAGAGACCACCGGCATGGATGTTGCCGCAGGATGGCTGAAAGGAAACGACCATCAAGCCAATGAACAAGGTAAGCAATTATTAGAGCAATACGGGTACTGGGAAAACAAAGGGACTTCGTTTTATGTACGCTTCCGGCAGAATATCATGATAACCGGCTGTACAAGTGCAGTGCTATGTCTGTCTTTGCTAACGTTCCTGTTTTACCGGAAGAAAGCTGAGGCGAAAGAAAGTCGGAAACGATTGGAGCAGTTAGAGCAAATCCTGATTGCATTTCGGGAAAATCACTTTGAGGCAGTGCCGGACACAGAAGATTATGTCGGGCAGGAAAGACTGAAATTTCAGCTTGAAGCAATCGGACATCATATCCAGCTGCTGCAAGAGGAAGCCAGAGCGGAGAAGGAAAGCACAAAGGAAATGGTATCCGACATTTCCCATCAGCTGAAAACCCCGGTTGCAGCCTTGGATACCTGCTTTAGCATATTGCTGCGGAACAATCTGAGTGAGACGGAGCAACAGGAATTTCGCATCCGCTGCCGGAGTGCATTGGACGGATTGGAAACATTGTTGCAGTCTCTGCTGGAAATATCCAAACTGGAGACAGGTTTGATTCAGCTTGATCAGAAAACACTTCCCATTATGGATACGATCATCTCCGCAGTAAACCGAACGTATCCAAAGGCAGCGGAGAAAGGGATAGAACTTATTTTCGACTGCAACGAATCACTGGAGCATTGTGCACTCATGCAGGATAAACGTTGGCTTGGAGAAGCAATCATTAACGTTTTGGACAATGCCATCAAATACAGCCCAGAACATTCAAAAATCACGATCCGTCTACAAAAAAGAACCGGCTTTGTGAGAATTGAGATCGAGGATCAGGGAATCGGAATCCCGCAGAGTGAATACCATAAAATATTCCAGCGGTTTTACAGAGGGACTGCGCCGGAAGTCCGCGAAAAGAGCGGAACCGGCATCGGTCTGTATCTGTCCAGACAGATTATTGAGCAGCATGGTGGGACAATCACGGTAGCCTCCGGCAAAGTCAGAAAAGGAAGTACCTTTTTGATTCAGCTGCCGGAGAATGGACTTTCGTAGAGATGATGAGCAGAAGTCTTTCAAATCTGTAAGACTTCTGCTCTCTTTTTGAAAGTGAAATGAAAGGTTCCTTTGATATAATGCTGGTAAATAAGAAAAGGAGGCCATTGGAGTGGGCGTGATATTAGAAACGAATCAGCTTTGCAAATTTTATGGGACGGGGGAAAATCAGGTCAAAGCCGTCAATCATGTGAATATCCAGATTGGGCAGGGAGAATTTGTCGCCATTGTCGGAAAATCCGGCTCCGGAAAAAGTACCCTGCTGCATATGCTGGGCGGGCTGGATACACCAACCAGCGGCAGCGTGATCTTGTCTGACAAGGACCTGTATTCCATGAAGGAGGATCAGCTTGCCGTTTTCCGGAGAAGAAAGATCGGATTTGTATTTCAGGCATTCAATCTGGTATCCTCCATCAATGTGTGGGAAAATATCGTTCTTCCGTTGGGGCTTGACGGAAAAAAAGTGGATAAAGCTTATGTCAATGATATTATCACCACACTGGGTCTTGAACACCGGATTCATAATCTTCCGAATACCCTCTCCGGAGGACAGCAGCAGCGCGTTGCGATTGCAAGAGCCTTGGTAAACAGACCGGAGATTTTGCTTGCGGACGAGCCAACCGGAAATCTGGATTCCAAGACAAGTGACGAGGTGATCGCGCTGCTGAAAATGAGCGCAAAAAAATATGGACAGACG
>QFCE01002686.1_pt1 | contig 362721 bp, 364 predicted proteins | sample 5346091 | NCBI WGS metagenome assembly QFCE01 (sample SAMN09062252, study PRJNA434731) | Human gut metagenome, whole genome shotgun sequencing project. | isolation source: stool timepoint A chromium assembly | host: Homo sapiens | collected 2015
TCGTGATACCCGGTGCATTAAAGCTGACAACGCCTAATAACAACTCTTGTAAATCTTGACGCATCGTCAATGCACAATATAAGGCAAGATTCCCTCCTTTGGAGTGACCGCACAGATAAAATGGCTTTGTGATTTGTGTCGTATGCAAACAATGAAGTGTAAAGATTTGTTGATACGTTGGTTCCTTTAAAAACATGCGAAAATTGTCCATCCAATCCTGCCAACCGGTTTCATGACGAATATCGTCAAAAGCCTCACTGCCACGAAAAGCAAAGATTAGTTCTTCATCCGTTTCAAAGATATAATAGACAACACCACTGTTCGCATTATCATCAAAATATTCCCGTACCCGCATCGTTTCATAATGTTCTAGGGAAATACTTTTTAATAATGCTAGATTTAAACGAAAATCAGCTAAATGTCCATAATCTTCTACAAGTGATGTATCCGCTAAAATCCTACGTATCATATCCGCAACACGAATACCTGTACCATAGCTATTAAAATAGGATAATAATGATAAATCAAAAAACACTTCTTCCTGCAGCATGAGCAATCACCCCTTTCAGGTTTTCTTTATTATAAAGGTTTTCCTTTTAAATGCAAGTGCGTACCTATCTTGTTTATGATATACTACTGATAATTTTTCTTGACGTTTTGCCAAGGTCAGCTAAAATAAAAGGGAAAGAGAGAGGATAGTACATGATAAAGGGAATATTATTTGATTTTAACGGAACAATGTTTTTTGATGGCCCCATGCATAAAAAGGCATGGAACACCTTTTCCTTAAAGTATCGCAATAAACCGATTACGGACGATGAATTGGATCACATGCACGGACAGACAAATAAACGTATTATTGAAATGTTAATGGGAGATCATTTGAGTGAAGAAGAGAGCAAAAACCTCTCGCTTTCCAAGGAAGCCCTGTATCGTGAGGTATGCCGTAATGATCCAGCTACCTTCCATTTGGTAGACGGTTTAGAGGAAGTACTAGACACCTTAAAACAAAGGCACATACCAATGACGATCTGCAGTGCCTCAATTAAAGATAATATCGATTTCTTTATCTCCAGTTTCCACTTAGATCGCTGGTTTGATGTAGATAAGATTGTGTATGATGATGGTTTACATACAAATAAAATTACAATGTTTCAAGATGGTGCATCCCGCATTGATGTGCCCATTGAAGAATGTCTCGTTTTTGAAGATTCCTTAAGCGGTATTGACTTTGCATATCGTTGTCATGTCGCAAAGATCATCGCAATTACCACTTTAGATAAAGTAGCGGAATACAAACAGTTGCCGGGAGTAAATACGGTCATTCAGGATTTCATGAAATTTGATTATAGCCTGTTAAAATAAGTACATGCCATGAATTTCCAGCTTTATCAAAAGATTCTGTCAGAATTTAAAAATTGTTACAAATTTTATTGATTTCTATAAACAAATACGTTATATTATACATGTTGGTGCTATCGCCTGACTTGCTTTTTCTTCCCCCACCCATATGGCAAGTCAGTGTATCTTCCCCCAGATTGATAGCATCAACACTTTTTTATTATATGCAACAGCCTGTCTTTACTTTCTTAAGACAGGCCTTTTTTTATAGTTAATATACATATAATTGGTAATTTAATTATTTATCACACACTTTTAGTTGTCCTGCATCTACGTTTCCCTTGCTTACAAACGACCATAAGAAAAAAGACATACCCGCATAGATATGTCCTATTTCATGATTAGTAGTTTGTTGCTTCTTCAGCGAAATGTGCTCCAGAGTATCCGCAAACTGGGCAAGCCTTAGGAGCTGCTGTACCTTCATGACGGTATCCACAGATGTCGCAGATCCAAACGGTTGGTTCTTCTTTTTCAAATACTTTACCGTTTTTCACGTTTTCCAACAGTTTTAAGTATCTTTCTTCATGATGTTTTTCAATTTTTGCTACCTGCTCCATCTGGAAAGCAATTTTAGCAAAGCCTTCAGCTTTTGCTGTTTCGGCAAAGTTCTTATACATATCTGTCCACTCATAGTTTTCACCAGCAGCTGCATCTTCCAGATTTACTGCCGTTGTAGGTACTTTATCACCGTGCAGAGCCTTAAACCACAATTTTGCATGTTCCTGTTCATTACGTGCAGTTTCTTCAAAGATATCTGCAATCTGTTCCATACCTTCTTCACGAGCCATCTGCGCATAGTAAGTATACTTGTTACGTGCCTGACTTTCTCCTGCGAATGCTGCCATCAAATTCTGTTCTGTTTTAGATCCTTTTAATTCCATGTTTTTTTCCTCCTATTTAACTTTTATCTTTAAGCGAAAGTATCGCTTAAATACCACTACTGTTTTTCTTTCTTTAAACAGTCTTTACAAATACCTTCTGCCATCATGTTATGCGTGCGTATCAAAAGACCTGTCTGTGCTTCCATTTGATGATTCCATTCATCCATATATGGAATATCTAAATCAAGAATACGATCACATCTTACACAATGCAGATGATAATGGGGATGACTTGTCTTATCATACTGATATCCTTCTACAGGATGGGCAATCTTTTTAATTTCATTCATTTCCACCAGAATATTCAGATTACGATAGACGGTTGCCAGACTTATTTTATTACCATCCTCATTCATGTTCTTGAAAACTTCTTCGGCTGTTACATGTCCATCAATCGTTTTAAGATAATTTAATATCATATCGCGCTGTTTTGATGATTTACGTTTCATTGGAACAGCCTCCTTTCTTAAGAACCGTTCTCATTATAGCTCTTAGGTTTATCATTGTCAACACTTTTTAAGAATAAAATTAAGAAATATTCTTATTTTTAGAAAAGATCAGTTTCCTAAAAATAATATAGCTTTCCCTTACAACCTCAGACGAATTTCTACGTTATTTTCAACTTAAATTAATATGTAAGTCTTTAGATTTATAATTTATTATTAAGTCAATCTATTCATACCGTATCTTCATTGTTTTATTTGTCTAAGCAGATAATGTTTTTCTGTATATTGATGTTCAGCATATCTTTTCACTTTAACAATAACTATACATATCTAAAAAGCAATAAAAAAATACTATAGCAATTGCTATACATATAATTATCTATGCTTTGTCATTTATCATTTCCCAAAAAACATATTTTTAACCATTTTTTTCTCATTCATAAAATAAAATCTTCTTTTACTATCTACTACACAAATTCTATCTAACTTTAACAAGGAAAATCAGCATAATTGATTATTTTAATTATGAAAAATATCCACTTTTCTTCTTTATCTTAGCCATAAGGTAAAGAGAAAGCACTATTAAAAGTTTCATCGTTATGAGTGAATGGACGATGTTTATCAAATTTTTGTTTGCCAGTTTAGCAAAAAAAGATTGTTCATCAACATCACAGACGAATCGTATGAACCTTCATCAGCATAAACTTGTACATACTTCCACAGCCTAAGCTCTTTCCAACTCCTTGATAGTTCGCTAATCAATAAAAAACAATGTCTGAAAAGGCAGTTCCTTTCATCAACATTGATAAATTCTATTTTTTAATTAAAAGTACGATACATTGTGCTAAGACGCCTTCTTCTCTACCAATAAACCCCATTTTTTCACCTCTGGTAGCTTTGATGCTTACTTGATCAATATCACAATGTAAAGCAGCAGCCACATTCTCACGCATTTTCACAATGTGGGGAGCCATCTTTGGTCGCTCAATCATGATAAGAGCATCCAAATTATTGATTTTATAACCCTGCTTATCCATGATCTTGTATACTTCCTGCAACATCCATAAAGAATTCATATCCTTATATTCCTTTGCTGTATCAGGAAAATGCTTCCCTAAATCTCCTAAAGCCAAAGCACCCAAAATGCTTTCGGCAATAGCATGCAAAAGGGCATCTGCATCAGAATGACCTAGCAATCCTCTTTCATGGTCAATTTCCACACCACCCAATATTAACTTTCTACCCTGTATCAGTTGATGAATATCACTGGATTGTCCTATACGAAACATATGCTCACCTATCCTTTACTCATCTTAGCATACCCTAATTCCTTCCGTTTTTCAATTCACGTTGTAAGAAATCACATCTTATGTACGCATATGTAGATACGATAGATCTCAAGTATATAAAATCACTTTTCATTATATTGCATAACACATCTTACTTAATCACAAACTTGTAACAGTAAAGATAAAAAACCATGGATTTTCTTTGGAAAATGAATACACTTTCGCGCCTTCTTATGCTAATATAATATTGTATTAAGAAGAAAGAAACGAGGGAAAAAGTAAATGAAAAAATTAACAGCACTCTTATTAAGTGTTGGCGTTCTGTTCTCTATGAGCGCTTGCAGCGGTTCTAAGGTTGATGATAAAGCTTTAGATGCACTGGAAACTGCTATTCAGAATGTAACGGAAATGAAGTCAGCGGATTATGATATCCAAATGGAAGTCAGCGCCAGTGGTCAAATGGTGAAAGCTGGAATTGATGGCACCTACAATTTTGAATCAAGCAAACCACAGTTTTCTTTAGGTCTTGATTTATCTGCATCCGGACAGAAGATTGATGACTATGTAACGATGTATATGGATTCAAATTATGTCTATACGAATATGATGGGACTTCAGAAAGAAAAAGAAGCCATTAAAGACACTATGAACCAGATACCTAGTATATCCTTAGATAAGGATACGTTAAAAATTCCTAAGGATAAAATGAAAGAATATCTAGAAGAAGCAAGTATCAAAGGTGATACACTGACATTAGTATTCGATAAGGAAAAATTGAATAAAGAATTGAAAGACAATTTAAATTCTTTAGCTTCTGTTAACGCAAATGTAGCCGGCAATAGCGTGGCGAATGTAAAAGATGCTACCATTAAAGAAGTTAAACTAGTCGTTAAATTAGAAAACGGACAGTTCCGTAAAGCTGATATGAACTTTAACATGACTCAGAAAGCCAATGATAAAGAAGAAGAGGCAAATATTAAACTGTCTATGGAATTTAAAAACGTTGGTAAGAACCAACAGGTTAAATTCCCAGCGGATTTAAAGACTTATCCAGAAAAGAAAAAATAACATCTAACAGGGTCATTGCTTAAGTAATGATCCTCTTTTAAAAAGGAGGTTAGTGAAATGAAAAAAGGATGGAAAGTAGTTCTCGTAATACTGATGCTGACATTTGGTTTTAGCATGAGTGGCTGTAGCAGTAAAGTAAGTGATGAAGCATTCCAAGTGTATCAAGATACGGTAAAGAAGATGGAAGAGCTGAAAAGCGCAGATATAAAAATGAAAATGCTATTTGATGCAGATGATATGAATATGCATATGAAAGTGACGGCAGATATGCTGTACAATGCAGAGAAACAATTGCAACTTGCCGCAAATTTCGGAGCGGCTATGAGTGGTGTGAAAATGGATGATTTCTTGCAGCTATATGTAAACAAGAATATGTTTTATATGAATATGATGAATCAGGAAAAAATTGCATATAATCTAAAGCCCGTAATTGCTGCCTTAGAAAAAGAGATGCCTAATAGTTTAAATGTTGGTACAAAGGATCAATTTAAAGAATTATCAATGAAAGAACAAGATGGTAAATATCACTTACATGCCGTATTTAATGATAAAACAATGCAAAATGCTTTAAAAAGTGCAAAAAAGACAAACAAGCAATTACAAAATGGAAATTTTGATGCCAAATTAGATAAGTATGAAGCAGATCTTGTCGTAGCTAAGGATAAGATGTTGGAATCTATTGTTATCCATATGGATATGAATATTATTGCCGATAAACAGTCTATGCCTATGAAAGCTGAAGTAACGATGCATATTGCAAAACCAAATCAAGTGACGGATATCAAAATGCCTTCTTTTAAAGATTATCCCAAAGCTGATTTTAATGCTGAAAATTTCTTAACAGACTTTGGAAATACAACTGGTAATACAATTTAACATTGCATTTCTGTTCAATTTCTGATATGATTTAGCCACCGTTAAGGGAGTAGTTGGCTCATGATGAGTAGTTAAGTCAACATGATGATTCAGGTATTGAATCTGGCTTAAGTATTAAACAACGAGACTTATACGTAAGATTTTCTTGCGCCTAAGTCTTTTTTTCTTTGGAGGTATGAAATATGAGTTTAATTTCTGTATTTTTCATAGGTATCGGTTTGAGTATGGATGCCTTCGCTGTAAGCATCGCCAAAGGTATGACGATGAAAAAGCATGAAGTCCTTCGTTATGCCTTAATCCTCGCTGTATTCTTCGGGATGTTTCAGGCCTTGATGCCCTTGCTTGGATGGCTTGCTGGCAGTTACTTTCAGGAAATCATCGCCTCTTTTGATCATTGGATTGCCTTTGGTTTACTGGCAATCATCGGCATCAATATGATTAGAGAAGCTCTCCATCCTGACCTCGATCAACAAGACGCATCTTTATCTCTACAGACGATTCTGATTCTTGCGATTGCCACCAGCATTGATGCGCTGGCTGTGGGCATTAGCTTTGCCTTGTTGGAAGTAGATATCGTCTTAGCAATCGTCATAATTGGCATCACGACCTTTGTATTAAGTTTTCTAGCGGTGTTTATCGGACATTTTATGGGCGGCCTGCTTGAAAAATATGCCGGTATCTTAGGTGGTATTATCTTACTATTGATCGGTATTAAGATCGTAATTGAACACACCCTATAATTCGTTTCATTAATAGTTGGCATGTCCATCCATATCCATGATAAAATAAGATAGAAAGTGAAGTGATCATAATGCAGGAACCTTTAGCCTTTCGCATGCGACCGCAAAAAATAGAAGAAATCATCGGGCAAAAACATTTAATCGGAGAAGGAAACGTCCTTCGTAAATGCTTAGCTGCGAAACGTATCTTCTCTATGATATTTTATGGTCCTCCGGGAACAGGGAAAACAACTTTGGCCATGGTATTAGCAAATGAACTAGAACTACCTTATCGTTTGTTTAATGCTGTAACCGGCAACAAAAAAGAATTGGAACAAATTTTTGCGGAAGCCCGCTTATATCCGGGGCTTATTTTAATTGTAGACGAAGTACATCGTTTAAATAAAGATAAACAGGACTTATTATTGCCACATGTAGAAAATGGCAATATTACCTTGATTGGCGCAACCACCAGTAATCCATTGCATGCCATCAATCCTGCTATACGTTCTCGTTGTCATTTATTTGAAGTTAAAGCACTGTCGCAGACAGATATTGAAGAAGCATTATGCAAAGCTCTGCAATCACCGAAAGGTTTAAATAATGAAATTACAATTGAAGAGGATGCTTTGCATATCATTTCTCGCCACAGTAACGGAGACATCCGCTATGCTTTAAATATATTGGAAATCTGTGCTATCGCTAGTGACGGTTGTATTAGTAAGGCTTTAGTAGAGCAATTCTCGCAAATACCAAACATGAGCATGGATAGCGATGGAGATGGCTATTATGATATTTTAAGTGGATTTCAAAAATCCATACGTGGCAGCGATGTGGATGCCGCATTATATTACCTTGGTATCATGATTGAGGCAAATGATATGGATAGTATTGAAAGAAGATTACTTGTTACGGCATATGAAGATATCGGTTTAGGCAATCCTGCGGCAGTTGCCCGCTGTGTGCAGGCAATTGATGCGGCTAAGCGTGTTGGCTTTCCTGAAGGAAGGATTCCATTAGCAATGGCCATCATTGATCTTTGTTTATCGCCTAAATCCAAAAGTGCGGAAAGTGCCATTGATGCTGCCATGTCAGTATTGCGCCATACTTCTTATAAAGTACCGGATTATCTTCGCTTTACCCCTGTAAATATGAAGGAAGAGGATCAATATGATTATAATCGCAGTGATATCTGGAATCAGATTCAATATCTTCCGGATGCTTTAAAGGATACCCAATTCTATCATCCACAGATGAATTCTTCTTATGAAAAAGTTCTTGCGCAGAATTTAGAAAAATTACGAAAGGTAAAACGTACAAGTAATTTAGCAGCCTTAAAGAAAAAACGATAAGATGAAAAAGGATTTAAATCTTAAAAAGTACTTTATAAGATGATGGTTAGTCTTAATTAAGTCTAGAGATATCTTGCGTATAACATAAAGGAATGAGGTAATGCCCTTATACATATAAAGACGCCCTATGAAGAAAAAGATAGGATATATCTTTTAATTTTCGGATTCATTCTTATGGCAATGGGGAAATTTTCGTTTTTTAAGCAAATTGCATAAGCATAGGCTTGTGGTTGTTTATATTTTCCCCATATCTTTCTTTATAAAACGTCTTTATTTCTGCCATGTTTTTTACCGGATACCAAAGCAAAAATCTGTTAACTTCTTCATCTTTTAGGATAAGGAAAAGAGCTTCGATATCTGCTTCCGTAAATTTTCGCAAAATCAAACGTTCTGTTTTTAAGATAGGTGTATTCATTTACTTTTAACTCCTCAAATTAAACTTTTCTTTAACTGCATCCCATTTTACATCATAAAATACTATTTGTGTTATGTTAAAATCCTGCTGTGATATTTTCAAACAGTATCTTGGTTGTTAATACTCATAATTTATGTTTGCACATTGTTTCGCTTCTCTTGTTTATCTAATTCAAGCCGTAATTTTTTGGATTAATACCAAAAAAAGATGAACCTTTGGATCCATCCTAGAAATATTTGATGTAGTGTTTCAGATCTCGTTTATTCTCATAACCATTTTCCATCATGATTTCATATAGCACCTTACGATCAATATCAGCTGCCATGCGGATACCATGATAACCATTACGTTTTACAACCTTTTCAAACTCTTTAATAATTTCACTTGTCATTTCCTTATTTTCTCTAGTTTCATTCGTGAATACCATTTGAATGATACTGACAAGATTATCAGAATACAGTGTTCCATAAGGTGTTCCATGAACATAGCCGACTACTTTTCCCTCAAGCTCTGCGACTAGAATCAAGTCAATGCCGGCATCCAATATGTTTTGAATACGTTCTGCCACTTTCTCCTCATCGTATGCATAACCTAGTTTAAGGTTTAATTCATGGATGTCATGGTAATCGTTTGTGGTAATTCTTCGGATTACATAATTTTCCATACAATTCCTTCCTTTCCTTCTTTGTGCAAATCACTTATAGTCTATCATAGAACATAGAACTTTGTAACAAAATCTTTCACTTTTTGTGTATCTTTTAAATGCTACGTTTTATTAAATCGCAAGCTCATTGTATAGTTTCTATAGTATGTCCAGATTTTCAATACGTATACTCTTTTATCGTATGCAGATGGTAGGTAACGGTGAAGTGCTTTCCATGTTCTTATCAAGAAGATGTATACAACTGAAAGTCTTTTATATTTAATTTATCCCGTTTTATTCACTGCATATCTCCATCCGTTTTTAAAACCATTATAGCATGCGTATTTCAGCAATGACATTTTTTTCTGCTATTGAAAACTGCTTACTTCGCGATATTTTATACCTATATAAAAAAGAGGTGTTACGACAATTGTATCACTGAACATTGTCCTACAGCCTCTTTACGATGATTACGCTTGCCAATCGCTATGAAAACTTCCCTGCGCATCTGTTCTTTCATAGGTGTGTGCACCAAAGCAGTCACGCTGTGCCTGGATTAGATTTGTCGGCAAAGCGGCACAGGTAATCCCTTGCATGTATTGTAAGGCACTTGTAAAGATGGGAAGATGCAGGGATTGTAAAACACCCATACTTACCAGATTTTGTAAATCGTGTCGCGTTTCTGCCAGCTTTTTCTGATAAACACTTGATAAGATCAGATTATCATAAGCACATGCTTCTTTAAATGCCTGCATGATATCCTTTAGAAAAGCCGATTTGATGATACAGCCATTTTGCCAAATATTTGCTAAGGCAATGCAATCAATATGATATTCTTTCTGTCTTGATACACTCGTGATTAAGGAAAAGCCTTGGGCATAGATGCTCATTTTCGCTGCTAACATGGCTTTTTCTAACATCTGTAAGAAAGCTTCTTCTGTTATTTCCATCTTACAGGATGCATGCGGATATAAGGCAGATGCCTGGGTACGTTCCACATGGTTCATAGATAGAAAACGTGTCTGAACTGCTTCGGTAAGACTTGGTATTGCCACACTATAATCAAAGGAAATCTGACTTGTCCATTTCCCCGTCCCTTTCTGTCTGGCAACATCACTGACATAATTTACTAACCAGCCTTCCTTTTTATCGTCCTTACGACGTAAAATATCACAAGTGATATCCATCAGATAAGAATTTAATGGGCCTTGTGCGAGACGATGAAATGCCATTTGGATCTTTTTCATATCCTGCTGATAATAGTTCTTTAACAATGCATAACTTTCCGCAATTAATTGCATATCCGCATATTCAATACCATTATGAACCATCTTAACAAAATGCCCGGCACCTTTTTCCCCGATATAAGTACAGCAAGCAGATCCATCATCATTTTGTGCAGCCATTGCGGTTACGATGCTAGCCACTTCTGCATATGCCTTACGATCTCCACCGGGCATAATGCTTGGCCCCTCTAATGCCCCTTTTTCGCCACCGGATACACCACAGCCAATATAACGGATACCGACTTCTTTTAATTCCTGCTGCCGACGTTCTGTATCAAGGAAGAAAGAATTCCCACAATCCATAAGAATATCGCCTTGACTCAAAAGCGGAACTAAGGAAGAAATTACGCTATCCACAACTTTTCCCGCTGTCACCATCAATAAGATCTTACGTGGTTTTTCTAAACTATCCACAAAATCTGCGATATTTTCATAGCCATGTAACAATGGATATTTTTGACAACAAGCTTTTGTCACATCTGTTTCAATATTAAAGACACTGATGGAAAACCCTTTATTGGCAATATTACGAGCCAACGATTGTCCCATCACACCTAATCCATACAATCCAATCTGTTTATGCATAAGCCACCTCATCAGCGATACGCTGTTGTAATTCGGCTTTGGCTTTTGCGGCGATCGTAGGTTCTAACAAGATTTCTACAATTGCCCTTGCCATCGCGATTGCACTGATTTTTAAACAACGTCTTCCTGCTTCTCCATTTGCTAATTCGCGAAATTCTTCGGTATGTCCACTGATCTTACGTTCAGGCAATAACGTCATAAACAAATTGCAGGCAGGAATCACGCGCGATACATTACCTAAATCTTCTCCACCTTTATCAGCTGGCATTCCTTCCATCAATGGCTCTTTTAAATAGGTAAGTTCCGCTTTTAAAAGATCTCCTAAAATGGCATTGGGGGTTCTGCCTAAATAGCCGGGAATTTCTTTATAGTGAACCTTACATCCTGTAGCCATGGCCATTCCTTCTGCCATTTGATAAATCTTTTCTCTGGTTTTTGCGATATCTGCCACATGCATGGTGGAGATTTCTACTTCTACCTTAGTATAATCGCTGATTCGGCCGATATCCTGATTGGTTTTTGGTAAGATACAACAGATATGAATATCATCCTTTAATTGCTGACGCAACAGACCTATTCCTTGATAGAATAAGACAGCTGCATCCAAAGCATTGATTCCATTTTCGGGATGGCTTTCCGCATGAGCGCTTTTTCCATGATACTCAATTATAAAATCTGTAAAACTTGCACATTCACCGCCGATTCTAGTAATAGCACTTGTCGGATGCATGAAATATAACACATCTACACCATCAAATACATGATTATCCAGCATGATGATCTTGCCACCGCCTTCTTCTTCTGCCGGTGTACCAAAGACTTCAATGCTGCCACATAGATTACTTTCATCCAACACCTTTTTGACTGCCAGCGCAGCTCCCATTGCACTTGTCGCAATCAACTGGTGACCACAAGCATGTCCGATATCGGCTAATGCATCATATTCGGCGATTACTCCAATACGCAAGCCTTCTCCTTTTTTATATACGGCATGGAAGGCGGTATCTAAACCGCCTGCTTTTTCCTGTACCGTAAAGCCTTGTTCTCTTAATTCACGACATAATACCTTGCACGCCTTATGTTCCTGAAAAGCAATTTCCGGATTCATGTAAAGATAACTAGCGATATTAGAAAGATGTTCTAAGTTCTCCTCTACACTTTCATCACAGAGCTGCTTTATGTCTTTACGTTCCATGAATGTCCCCCCTACACGATATCAAAGAAGGCTAATACAATAGATGCAATGATGATACCAAGCAAGATTCCACCATATTTCGTACCTTTTTTCTTCATGTAGAAATAAATTCCGGCAATTAACGCAAATGGCAATAATCCTGGCATGATTCCATCTAAAATATTTTGTAACAGAATCGGATCACTGTTTTCCAATTTGAAACCAGCTGTTGTAGTTAAGGATACATAACTTGCTGATAATGCTCCCATCATCATTAACCCTAAGATACTGCAAGCATCAATAATACGATTCATCAAACCGCTTTGAATCAGTTTACCGATAGCGTTACGTCCTAAAGAATACCCTAATTTACACATATACAAGCCAATAAAATAACCGGCTAATGGGAATAACAATACGAAGAATGCTCCGATGAGATTGTTACTTAAAGCCATCGTCGTAGCCAAAGCCAGACAAATTGGTTTTAATGTTCCCCATATCAGCGTATCACCGATACCGGCAATTGGTCCCATCAGACCCGTTTTTAAGGCGATGATCATCTCTCCGGAAATATCATCCGGATTCATACTTTTTTCTTCTTCTAAAGATAAGGTAATACCATGAATAACAGAGCCAATCGTACCTTCGGTATTAAAGAACTGTAAATGACGTTGCAGTGCTTCCTGATAATCATCATCATTTGGATATAGCTTTCGCAATGCATTCTGCTGAGATGCGCAGAAGCTTAACGACTGCAAACGATCGTAACAGTGTGAAACTTCACACAGCCAATACCATTTATTATATGCCTGAAAAATATCCTTATTGGTAATCTTTCTTTCATTTGTGTTCTCTGCCATAACTATACCTCACTTTCCTTATTCTTTAAGAATAGATATAACAGTGCAATACATGTACCGAAGATGGCAACTCCCATCGTTGCTACTTCAAAATAAATGACAATGAAATAACCGATAACGAAGAAAGGAAGGAATTCTTTCTTTCCGATAGTATAAACAGCTAAGGCAAAACCGATTGCAGGTAATACCCCGCCGGCAACTTCAATTCCATGCATTGCCCATGCAGGTATCGCATTGATCATACTTTCTACCAATGTCGGTGCTAAGATGTTTGCTAAGAAGATTGGTACAGCTGTTAATACAAAGGTTAAAATCATCGGATAAACAGATGCATTTCTTGTAACCGCGTTAAAATCTTTCTTCTCCACGCTTTTTTCAGCACGAATGGTGAATGTAGAGTTAATGGAATATTTAATATTCCATAACACGGAACCAAGAATACCGAAAGGTACCGCTAAGACAGTTGCCGCATGAGCGTCTAATCCTGTACGAAGAGCAATGGGAATTGCTACTAATGCCGCACTAGATGCGCAAGCCGGAACCGTTCCGCCTGGATAAATAATACCAAGGTACATCAGTTCCAGAGAACCACCGATTAATAATCCCTGTTCGATCTGTCCGGTAATGATACCCAATAAAGCGCCTACCAATACCGGCTGTCCTAAGGTATCACTCAATGTATAACCAAAATCAGTTGTTGAAACAAATTGCCAAATACCGCAAAATGCCGCGACTAATAATAAACCTGTGTCCATAAATTTTTTCCTCCTCTACTCATGAAAATCAAGTTTGTCTATGACTTTATCTACTTCATACTTCTGTTGTGTAGGTACGACTTGAATATACATTTCACATCCTTTCTCCATCATTTCTCTTAACAATTTGACATCCTTTGCATCAAAGGTAATGCCACTTGGTGTACTGACTCTTCCAGAGCCGCCACCTAAGCCCCCTATTTGAATAATTGGCATTGGGAATTCTTTCATCAATAATGCATGACAATCTTCAACGTTCTTAAACAGCAGCAATACCTTGCCATCTCCAAACGCATTTTCCTTCCAACGTTGACTGCTTTCCTCTATGGTAAAGATATCCACCTTCACATTTGAAGGTGCTGCCATTTTATATACACTTGCCAAAAATTCATCCTTTGCCAACATATCATTTACAATGATGATACGATTTGCATTGGCCTGTTTTACCCATTTTGTAACGACCTGTCCATGAATCAAACGAAAATCAATTCGTATTAAGCTAATTTCTGCCATTATGTTTTCCTCCTCTATGACAAGTTTTTCAACAGCTTGATAACATCTTTCCCGCTGCTTTGTAAAATTGACAGACCTACATCAATCAATTCCTCCCGGCTGTGATGATCTTTTTGTGATGTGATTTCAATATACATGGCCAGATTCAATCCTGATATGACTTGCATATCATAGCGTTGAGATAAGATAGCACATGTTGTACAAGGGGTTCCTCCGAATAAATCTACCAAACACAAAACTTTCTTCCCGGCTTCTTTCTGTAAGGCTGCTTCCATCATTTCCTTATATTCTTCTGGAGGCATGCCAGGCAGTAATGAAAATGAATATACATTTTCGCTTTTGCCTGCAATCATTTCTGCGGATTTAATAAGTTCTTCACCAAATCTTCCATGTGTACAGACAAAGATGCACAAATCCTTTTCCATACGATCCTCCTTCCTGCTTTTACTCTTTCACCTTCCTTTTAGCAAGTTGTGTGCCAATAGAAAAAAATGCCGTGAACATCAGCACTTTTCCTTATACGAAGCATAGTGTGTTATTCTGTGTCGAAGATATCCATCACATAAGCGATTTCTGTGTCAGAGATTGTTATTTGAAATTCATCCTCTAAAATGCGCAATGCCGTTTGGATGATATGATATAGCTTTTCGTCTGCTTTAATACGTTCTTCCATGCCGACATAGGGCATTTCTTCCTTACGGATACAGCGCTCTATCATACATCCTACATGTAGCATATAACCAATCAACACACGATTATAATCATCAATATCTAACATTTTTGAAATGACACGGAAGGATTTACGAATGAGAGCATCCGCTTTGATCGGATCTAGAAAAACAAGCGTTTCTTTTAAGAAATTATTGGTCATTAAGTTCGCTGAAACGATTTCTTCGCCTTCTACCCCTAGATTCATCGCAATAATCTGATTTAATTGGGAAAAGCCATCTTCTAAGATAATCTTGTCACTGGAGATATAGGCTACATCTTGAATATGCAAATCACATGCACCTACAACAGCCAAGACTCGTTTCCCACTTAGATCCTTTTGTTTAAAAGTTTCGGTATTGCAGGGAATAATCTCAATACTGCATTCTTTTACCAGTGGCAAAGCACTGCAGATTAAATCTCCTAATTTAATAGCTGCGCCTTCTCCACTCATACAAGTCGTAATAATCACATATTGTTCCCCATTTTGTTGCTGCAGATTCTTTGAATATAGCTTGCCGATATAGGGCGTATAACTACGTAATTCTTTATATAGATCATCCAATGTATATTCCAGCAGCATGGTTTTTCGCAATGCTTCTAATACAAAGGGCGTTGATATCATATCAATGGTCCGAATAGGAATCTGTGTCTTTTGCGAAATGATGTCCCCAAAGGATAAGAGAGAACCCATATCCACTAACATCAAAACCCCTTTTCCCTCATTGATTTCCTTTACCTTTTCCGTAACGACCTCTAAAAAATCATCCACATTCTGATGCAGGCTCATATCCAGCGCATGACCATGCGTAGTATGTAAAAGTGAATTTGCCACATCCACCATATTGCGCGCTACCCCATTTCCATGTGCTAACGCCAGTAAACCAATCGCCCCATGCTTTCCCTCATTTTCCTTTTCCACACATAAAAACATGGTGAAAAATAAGAGCTCCTGATCTTTTAGTTTCATATCCAATTCCATTTCCAGAAAATCGCGTATTTCTCTGGCTGCCGCATATTCATTAGGATTTTCCCGCATGACCTTATAAATTCCATCATTGATTTCATAAGTATCCCGTTTATGCTCCGCTATTGCAGAAACATGCATCGCCATGGCTACGCAAATTTTTTTCGAGAAATGACAGCTTAAACGCTGTTCTGCTAAAGATAAGGCAACCTCCACAGCATGATAAATATGAATCGGTATGATCTTATGCAACATATCCATATCTTCATGCTCATCAGTGATACGATCTGACAAAGTTTCCATATATTGCTCAATATAACGGCGTATAAAAGAATTGGCCTCCGCAATCGAATAACCACGACGTTCATACCCTATCAGCTTACGACTGATTTCATGATAAATATCGGAGAATTTCTCATCATAATTTTCTTCCGAGGTTGTTTGATCATACAATATATATTCTTCATGAAGTGGCAGATTTTTTTCTATTTCTTGCATCTTTTCAGCATTTAATAATCCACGATAAATATGATCTTGCAAAATGGATGTCGTAATACGAATTTCATCGTATCCTTTCATTTTCGATTCAAGAAAGCCATTGGCACACAGTAATCGAATATCAGCTTTTAATTGTCCGATATTTCCTTTACAATCATAGGACAATAATGAACGCATGACTTTATTATGTACTTGAATTGGTATCATAACCTGATTATATTCCTGAGCAAAAAATTTCTCAATCAGCTCATAACGTTCTTTTATCGTTCGCTCATGCAAAGCAGGCATTGTGATCGTCATCGGGATTCTTCGTAAAAATGTCTGTAGTAAAGAAGATTCTACATTCTCTGTGGTTGCCGCAATAATCAATGTTCTTGCCGTACTATTTTCTTTTGCTCCTAAGCGGCGATATTCATTACGATCCATTAACATGAATAGCATCTCTTGTCCTTCAGGAGGCAGTCGATGTATTTCATCCAAAAATAAAACCCCATCGCGTGCCTGCTCCACTAAGCCATCATTCGTTTTCTCTGCCCCTGTATAAGCACCCTTTACATAACCGAACAATTGACCCAACAGCAGCTGTGGATTATCCGCATATTCTGCACAGTTAAAGACGATAAACTTCGCATCCTCACCTAATACACCGTGTTCCTTGGCATAACGATACATGATTTCCGCGAACATTGTCTTTCCTACTCCGGTAGGACCAATCAACAGCGTATGCAACCCAAATGGCGGATAGATCATCGCTGCTTTTGCTTTCTTGATAACCGTCTTTAAACTACCATCACTGCCAATCACATGCAAAAAGGCATCCGTCCCTATGGTTTCCTGCATTCGTATACTGTTTTTTAAGGTTGTTACTTCGTACTGTTCTAGCCTTGTCTTACTTAATTCCTGTAATATCTTTGCATCAAAATAATACACCGGTCTTCCAATAACTTTCACAACCACTTTTTCCTGTACCAGACGATTGAGCTCTTTGCTCACATTTGCCCTGTCCATTTGTAAAACCGCCGCAAGATTTGCCGCATTTACCCCTTCATATCCTTCCATGATCTGTTTTATTGATACGGTTTGACACATTTGTTTCAGGCAATCAAATACTTTTGATTTCCTTAGCATTGTTCCACCTCAATTTCAGAATTGTCATAACATCTCTATATGTGATTATAGTTGATTGTACTTCTAAAGTCAAAGCGTTTTCTACCATGGCAGAATTTTCCTGTATATGACCTTTTTTACATGCCGAAGCTGTCAATATTCTAACCTAATAAAACTTTATGTAGATATTCCTATTAAAGAGCAAAAAAAGAAGACAGTTTATAAAACCGTCTTCTCTAGAAAGGTCGCATTATTTTTTGATAATGGATGTATTCCAATGTTCGTTTGGTGCTACTTCCAGTAAATCAGCTACCGTAGCTGCAACATTTGAAAGTCCTAGATCTTCATCCTGTTTCAATTCTACATCTGCACCATAAACAATGAATGGAACCTTGTTTAATGTATGGGAAGTCTTAGATTTAACAGGTGCATCTTCTTTTTTCTTCTTTTCATACATTTCATCAGCATTTCCATGATCTGCTGTAACGATTAAGATACCATTTACAGCATCCACCGCTTTCTTAACACGAGCCAGCTGTAAGTCAACAGATTCTACACCGATAACAGTAGCTTCAAAGTTACCGGTATGGCCAACCATATCGCCATTTGGATAATTCGTACGCAGGAAGTCATAGTTTCCTGATTCAATAGCGGCACATAACACATCGGTGATTTCAGCAGATTTCATCCAAGGACGCTGTTCAAATGGTACAACATCAGAAGTGATTTCTACATAATCTTCCAATTTCTCATCAAATTTCTCAGAACGATTCCCATTCCAGAAGTATGTCACATGTCCATATTTCTGTGTTTCGGAAATAGCATATTCACGAATCCCGTGTTTGCATAATTCTTCTGTCAATGTATATTTGATCTTTGGTGGGTATGTTAAGAAGTTGTGAGGGATATTCAAATCTGCATCATACTGCAACATACCGGCATACATAACTTTTGGCATTCTCACACGATCAAACTTATCAAAGCTGTCATCACCGTCAAAGGCTAACGAGATTTCCTGAGCACGATCGCCTCTGAAGTTAAACAGTACAACACTGTCGCCATCTTCGATCGTTCCCACCGGTTTGCCATCTTTCGCAATGACAAAGCCTGGCAAATCCTGGTCAATTACGCCTGTTTCGTTACGGAATGTTTCTACTGCTTCAGAAGCAGAAGCAAACTGACGTCCTTCACCTAAAACATGTACATGCCATCCTTTTTCTACCATTGCCCAGTTTGCTTCGTAACGGTCCATCGTAATCGTCATACGTCCGCCGCCGCTAGCAATGCAAGCATGGAAGTTATCATCATTTAATTCAGCCATGTAGTTTTCAATATCTTCGATATAGATCAATGCACTGGTTTCCGGAACATCACGTCCATCTAACAGCGCATGAATGCGAACTTCTTTCACGCCATCTTCTTTTGCTTTCTTAATCAAAGCCTTCAAATGATTGATGTGAGAGTGTACATTTCCATCCGATAACAAACCTAAGAAATGCATTGTTCCATCTTTACAATTGTTAACCAAAGCTTCCCATGTTTCAGTCTTGAAAATTTCTCCGGTTTCGATGTTTTCATTTACTAATTTTGCCCCTTGTGAGTAAATTTGTCCACAACCAAGAGCGTTGTGTCCAACTTCACTGTTCCCCATGTCACCATCACTTGGCAATCCAACAGCCAAGCCATGTGCCTTAATTTCTGTGTGTGGGCAGTTTGCCCATAATTCGTCTAATGTTGGTTTATATGCTTTTTTAACGGCGTTACCAAATTCTGATGCGTTGATTCCAACACCGTCCATAACCACTAATACTACTGGTCTTTTACTCATAGTATCCATACCTCCTGTCTACCTTATAAATATACCATCTTTTTCTTGTTTTAGAAACTGTTTTGTTCACAATCCCCATAGAAAAAACATCACTTTTCGTGATTTTTCTTTATGATAGTTTATGGACACTATAAAATACGCATGAATGCCAGTAATAGAAACAGGATGCCACTAACCCATGATAAATTCCAATCTGCCAAGGAAGCGACATGCCTTCCTATATATGAGCCAAAAAAGACCGCAAGGAAACCGACAGTGAAACTGATACATAAAACCAGTAAACGATCATGTACCTGTACGCCATAAGCAAAACCACTGACGATCGAATCGATGGAAAGAGCAACCGCTAAATATAACGCTTCATGCAATGATAACTCTTTTGAATGATCGGCATCTGCCCGTGTTTCATCCAGATAAACATCAAGTACAAAGGATATACCACTGTACTGAAAGGAAACTTTACGACTTTTTCGATCCTTTAAAAAAGATTTAATCGTTCCTTGAAAAAGTGCACTAACACCCATTAAGAAAAAGATAGCAAACGAGAAAACAGCAGCATACTGAGGATGTAATACCTTTTGAAAAAGCCCTGCAGTATAAATAGAAACACCCAAAAAGCTTGTCCCTATCAATGCGATTAACAAAGTTGAACGTAATGGAATACGAATCTTTTGTGCACCATAAGCAAGAGATGCTAAAAAACTATCTAAACTTAATGCCACAACCAATAGGAAAGAAGTAATCATTTCGCATTCTCCTCTTTATTATGGTATTACGCTATTGCATTTCGGTGACGGCTGCTGCCAAATTAAAAACATCTCAATTCGCATGTTTTGCGTCATGAGATGCTTGTATTTTATAATTCTGTGATATTTCCTTTTTTATCGGCTAAGATCACACTCATATTCAAACTGTTTTTAACCGCTTCCGGTATTTCATTCCATTGTCGGCGATAAGAAAGAGAATCATTAAACGCAATGCTGTAATGTGTTTTTGTATCTTCAATATGCTTTAATACTTCACTCACCTTCACCGGTAATGGCTGTTTACGGCCACGTTTAATACCTTGCACATTGATGACCCAACGCTTATTTTCGTTATGGGCCTCGATAAAGTCTTTATTTTCCACATATTCCCAGCCATGTTCATTTAGCCATCCTTTGATGAGGTTACGCAAATCTTCTGTATTTCGCTTCATCTTTGCTTTTCGTGCTGCCAATTTTTCTTCTTCACTTTTTGCCGGACGACCGCGTTTTTTGTCAGGGAACATGCGCTGGCGATTTGCTAAATCATGCAACTGAAAACGCACCGTTAAATGGAAACCAAATCCGGTATTACCTTTTGGGCGTTGTAAGATTTCATCTCCTTCTAACATTTTTTTATAAATAGCCTGACAGCAAGTAGGCATCGTTGCATGCTCAGGTGATACAGAGGCATGTAGCTGCTTAGAATTCACCTCAATGCAGGTTTTTCCCTCCTTTATCGCTGTCAGTTTCAAATTTTCAATAACTTCCAAGTAATCTTTAATTCCTGGACCTTTCATTTTAACACTCTCCTTTTATTGGTTACATTGTAATTGTTTTGTTTTGTCGAATGCACGCACATTCTGGCAGATTCTAAAAAATTTGTTTTTTTCTATAAAAGGAATGTCTAAATTTCTGTATCACATGATGAATCCATGATAAAATAAAAGGAGAAATCATCATCGATTACGCGCATAAAATTAAGAAAGTGGTGAAGGCATGAAAAAAATGTTGTTTAAAAAAATTCTGGCTGTCTTAGACGCCATAGAATTACAAGGTATCGATCTTCATCATGCACCGATTCGGGTATATGAAGAGCTGGCAAATGATTATTATGCAACAAAGCTACCGGAAATTCGTGAAATCATTCATTTTCTGCATGAAAAGAAAGCCTTAAAAGAAACCGAAAACGGTATCGACTTAAATCCTGCACCGACGATTTATGCGAAGAGTAATCAGAATTCCGGTGTTGAAGCTTTATCATTATTTGAAACCTTTATCCATGATGTATCTGTTTACGCCTTTTATCAAAAATTGGCTTATGACAATGCTTGGATGGACAAGCAAGATGTGGAAGAAGCGCTAGGAGCAGATGTGTATCGTTTGCTGCAACAGACCATTCTGTTTGAAATAGAAAATGAGCAATGTCATTTTCAGCCAAAGCTGTTAAAAGGTATTACGGATATTCTACAGGAATATGATGACGAACAAGAGCCTTTGATTTCCGTCGCCCTTACTGCGCTGTTTACTTCCAGTATCGTTGCCCATGAAGATATGCGCATCGATTATAAAAATACAAAAACACCGATGTTAAATTATAAATATAAACAAACGATTCTTTCCATCATCCCAAGACGTGGCATACCACACGATCGTGATGAAACCAAGGCACTACAATCCTTTTATAAGGACACCTTGTTTCATGAATTTGATCATGCCTGCCCGCTATGTGGTATAAATATTCCTCATATGTTAATTGCATCTCATATTAAACCTTTCCGGGATTGTGCGCACATTTATGAGGCAATTGATCATAATAATGGGCTATTGTTGTGTCGTAATCATGACTATCTTTTTGATCAAGGTTATATCTCCTTTGATGAACTTGGTTATATCCTGCTTAGTGAGGAGATGTTAGAACGAGATCATTTAGCTTCTTATGTATTAAGAAAAAACTATCAGTTACCTGCCTGCTTTTTGACAAGAGAACGCCTGCAATTTTTAGAATATCATCGTAAAAATATTTTTAAGCATAGGAAATAAGCTTCTGCCTATGATGAAAAGATATACACTTTCTATCCGATATGTACCCTCCATATTTATCAGCCAGTAAGGAGGGTATTTTTTTCGTCTATTCCATGATTCAGCTATCCTTTTTCACCATATGATAAGACATTCCCATCTTTCATAGTATTAGCATGAGATACATTCTTAAATTATTTCCATTTATAAAAGAAAAGCACAAACATATCTATACAAGTATCAAAATTTTAAAAACTTATCTATAAGATCTTTTAATGACCATAGCATCACAAGATTGATTTGATAAATGTAAAAAAATGTATGCATAGAATTTAACAAAGTTTTAGTAAAAACATTCGAAAAAAAGCTCCTATCTTACTTGATCTAAGTATGACAAGAGCTTCTGCATAAACATTATAATTGAAAAAATGCTTGCTTGATAAACCGTATTTTTTCACAGCATAAAACTATAACACTGTTAAAATATCTTCCAGCTTCTCCATCACCTGATAGCACATTGCTTTTAATTCATCATCCGGTGCTATCATATCCGGAATCATTATGACATCCATCTTTGCTGCATGTGCTGCCAATATGCCATTCTTAGAATCTTCTATGACAAGGCAGTCTTCCTTTCGCAAGCCCAGACGCTTTGCTGTTTCAAGATAAATATCAGGATGAGGTTTTCCATGCGCTACCATCTTACCCACTACGATTTCTTCAAAGACATCTTGAATGCCCTCATGCCGCAAGTTAAACTCCACATTTTCCCTTCGCGCACTACTTGCTAAAGCCAAACGATAACCTTTTTCTTGGAGAGCTGTAAACAGCTGCTTTAAATTACATTTAGGCAATGGACCATGTGTTTTTTTATACTCCATCGCGTAATCTTCATGATATTGATACGCCTCTTCCTGAGGCCAGCCTTTTGGCATGTAGGCATCAAACACAACTTGTGCACTTTGATAGGTTCTTCCAATCAAATCTAAAATAAATTGTTCACTTTTGGGCAGATGGAAACGCTCCATGGTTGCCAGCCAGGCAATACGCGATATTTGTTCCGTATCAAATAAGGTTCCATCCATATCAAATAAAATTGCTTTCCACTTTTTCATCGTAACCTCCATACAAGAAAACCCCATAGAATTCTCTACGGGGGAATTAATTACCATCATTTGCAGGATCATCACTTTTGGAAGGGAGCTTAAAAATTTGCTCACCTGGTTTGCTCACCATGAATTTACCTCTGGCGTAGCGTTTTACATATTCAGGGTCTTCCAAATTTTCTTTACGTTTCTTTAAGTCCTTTTGCTGACTTTCTAATGAACTGATCATCTCTTCACTGGTAGAGATTTCTTTCTTTAAACGAAACGTTGTGATCAAATCTTCTGCAGCTATCCAAATCAGAAAACAGGATAAGAATATGGCGGCTAAACTAAAGAACGTGCGAAATGGATGTTTCTTCTTTTTTCTTTTTGCGCTTATTTTTTTTACTTCTTCGCTCATTTATCCTTCGCCTCCTGATTTTCTTCGGTAATCTTATTATAGCAAGTATTTTGGATTTGACAAGTTTAAGTTTTTTGCGTAAAGGCCGCAAAGTTTTAACAAGAGCGAAGAAGAATTGCTGAAATACCGCAAGATACCACGTATAATACACCATGACACCTAACAGGAAAAAACCAAGTAGGTAAATGTTGGTAATCCCGCCATTGATGCCATAAAGACCATAATAAAGCAAAGATGTAAACAGTACATGGAACAGGATTTCCATCGTTCCTCTTAAAAAGGAAACATGCATATATTTCACAAAATTTAAAAGAAAACTAAACCCTAATCCATATACCCAGCCCATGAGAAAGTGATATAGAATAGACTGTATCTGAACCGGCAGCAGCATTATTTAAACAGCTTAGAAATAACCGAATCCTTTCCATTACCTTTTTTATTGGATACATAAGATAAGGATTCAATCAATCCGCGGATAATGACATCTCCACGCTCGGTATCCAGCTTTCCTAAGGTCAGATCTTTTCCCTGCACGAGCATCCAGCCTTGTGCGGTTTCCATTAAAAATTCACTGGAATCAAAACTGTCAATCTGTTTGACACCAGTTAATTCCATCACTTTACGATCTTTTATCACAACGTTATGGTATGGATTTGTTTCAAAGCGCAAAGGATTTGTATTCGTTGTATCTTCCATATAAGTTCCTCCTCTTTTCTTCATTACATCCTATGTTCATGAAATAGCGTTTAGAACTTATGCAATTCTTACAGCGATACTTATAATAAACGCAGTTGTCGTGGGGCTTCTTTTCGCATGGTGACCACATCTTCCTTTGTGATATGTCCCAATAATACACTACTCTTTGGATCATGTTGCATCATGCGTTGGGAAATGCTATCTTCGTCATAATTGGCATAACAATAAGCGCAGCCATGATTACAACAATTATAATCACCAATATCTACCGTTGCCAAACACGCACATTGTGTTCGTACGCCTTTTTCTTTTAATGCTATCGGATATCCTACCAAAGCTTCTATCTCTTTACGATCTACGCATAAGCCCTTTTGGATATGATAAGGGGATAAATCAATGGCTTCCGCACAAGTTTGTATTTGCATACCATAGGATACGCCAATTTCTCCAAGACATTTTCCTATGGCCAACATCTGTGCATGACGCAACTCTTGTAAATGTAAAGATGGCGCATGTTTTTGTGTGTTTTTATACATATCAAGAAAGGAAATGATGATTTTGTTTATTTTGCCTTGTAACTTTGCACAAAGTTTTTCAAAGGCTTGTGCATGGTAGCTGATGGTATAACGTTCATTTAAGAGAATCGGATCATAGCGTACATATACACGATCTTTTCCAATTTGTTTTGATAGCTCCACAATGCCCTCTAAAATGGCTTTTTTATCTAAGACATGGGACTCTATATCCTGATGATAAGGAGTAAATGTCACATGAAAGAGATAGGGAAAAGGAATTTCGGATAAGCGATGCAATATGGGCAAAGGATTTTTTGTACAGAAGATCATCGCATCAATTTGGTCTTGTGTTAGTGCTATACGACTGATCTGGTGAGGATTAAAAGGATTTCGTACGTCCACAAAACCTGCTTTGAAACGTTGAAACAGCCATTCACTGTAAAATGCCGGAATATCACACCTGCCACTTACAAACAACAACATAACCTCACCTCCTATAGTGTAAGACGATCTTTGCCATCATAGGTATCATTAGCATCTAATCTTGTATTTGATATAAAACCATGCGGTATTCGCGCATGGTTATGGATAAAAAGTTGTATCACATACAAACATGTCCGTATGTGCGTAATGACGGAGTGCCTTTTCAATCCGTGTTTTATCTTCACTCAACGCAAACACGGTGCTTCCGCTTCCTGACATTAAGACACAGGGAAAGCCCATGGCAATTAGCTCCTGTTTGATATCAGCAATCTGAGGAACCAGTTGGAAAGCACTATATTCTAATGAATTCGCAATATACTGCGGTAGTTGTTCATACTCTTTATTTTGTAACAGTTTTTGAATGATATGCGCATTCGGATGTGGACATTTCGCAAAATCCAACGTTGCAAAGGCTTCTTTGGTAGATACACCGATAGAAGGTTTTACAAGTAATACATGTGGCTTCCAGTCAAAGTGAAATGGCGTTAGTTTTTCCCCGATACCTTGTACTAAAGCACTTTCCTGTAAGACACAGAAAGGCACATCTGCCCCAAGCTGTTTTCCTAGCTGTGCTAATTCTTCCATCGTTATAGAAAGATGACACAAACTTTGAATCCCTCTAAGAACGGCTGCTCCATCGGCACTTCCTCCGGCTAGGCCGGCTTGTGAAGGTATGCGCTTATGCAGATGTACATGGAAATGTTCTTTTAACGCAAAGGTGTTTCGCATTAATTGAACAGCACGAACAACGGTATTTGTATCATCCATGGCAACTTGTGAATCATCTGTTGTGAACATATCTTCTTTTGCAATGGATATTTCAATCGTATCATGTAAGGCCAGTGGCAACATGATCATTTCTAATTCATGATAGCCATCTTCACGTTTCCCTACAACATTTAATGTCAGATTGATTTTAGCATGTGCCTCAACGATCATCTTGCATCACCTCGTATAAATGCAGAAATTCATCCAGTGTCAAACTTTCTGCTCTTCTCTTCGCATCAATATCAGCCTTTTCTAAATAAGCTTTTGCGGTTTCTTTATCGCTGCAATATTCCTGAAAATTATTTAAGATGGTCTTCCGACGTTGTTTAAAGCAAGCTTTGACCATTGCGAAAAATGGTTCTTCTTGTAAATTTGTGTAATGTTTGCGAAAGGTAAATTGCAACACTGCGCTATCAACATTAGGTTTGGGATGAAAAACATTTTTTGGAACTTTCATAACAGCGCGTACATCACAGCGATATTGCGTTATAATGCTTAACGCATTATATTCTTTCGTATTTACTTTCGCATGAAAACGATCTGCCACTTCTTTTTGCATCATTACCGTAATCGCCGCAATATCCGCATTTGATTCAAAAATTTTAAACAAAATCGGCGTTGTAATATAATAAGGCAGATTTGCCGCTATCACGACATCCATACCTTTTTCACGATAACGATTTACCCATTCCCTTAAATCAATTGTTAAAAAATCCTGTAAAACAATAGAAACATTCGTATATTCAGAAAGTGTATCTGCTAATACATGAGGTAAACGTTCATCTATCTCAAAACAGACAACCTCTTTCGCATATTCACATAAATATTGCGTCAATGCGCCAATGCCCGGTCCGATTTCAAACACAACACAATGATCACTGACAATAGCACTGCGGGCAATCTTTTCTACAACACTTGGCTCTGTTAAAAAGTTTTGTCCGTAATTTTTCTTAGCGAACAGGTCATGCGTTTCTAAGATTTCCTTTGTTCTGGATGGGGTTGCGATAGGTTTCTTCATAATGATATCCTTTCTATACTAAAGCCGCAAACGCTTTAATAGCTGCCTCAATCATACAAGGTGGTAAGAACAGCCGCAGCAGCAGCCAAGACAATATTTTTAATTAACTTCGTAAAATTACTTCCTTTTTGGGTGCTTTTTACATCATACAAGCGAGGAAAAGCAAACAATAGAAAAGCGCTGTAAAATAAGACCTGCTGGCGCATGGTTTCATTATCCATACGTAACGCAAAGATTACGGCAATCAGAAAAACAAGATTACTGATGGATTTTAGAAAACGCCGTAACGAATACATGCGCATATCTAATAATGGTAAGCTTCCTTGGATATCCTCGTGATAAAAAATCATTGTGGATTCATGTTCCAAAAGCAACTTCCATCCCAGTGAGGTAAAGATATCTTCATCACCGAGGTATTTTACATCATAAATACAAAACTTCCCATATCGCGGTGCTGTTTTCACAAAACGAAAGAACAAAAACGAATCAAAAAAGATGTAAGAAAAATCTTTTACGATCCATCCCTTTATAGCCATTTGCCGCAACCATGTTTCTAATGTTTCACGTTGGACAAAGACACTGCGAATTTTTTGTTCTTCTTGTTTCATTTGCGCAACAGCTCCTCAACATCATGCAGTGTCAACTGCATCATATTTAAACGTTTAAACAACGTTTTGGCATTTGGTCTTCCTAAATAAAGCGCCTGAGCAACTTTTTCTCTTTGATGAGCGGCAGCTTTCCCCCCATGCAAGCCTAAAGATAAATATTCTTCCCAGGATATACTTTCAACAGGCTGTTCTTGATAGGTGAATACATGAGATAATGCATCCAACAAATCTTTTTTTGATGCATGTTCTACACCGACCTTCTTCGCTGTTTTTGCTTTATGCTTCTCGATATATGCATTTTTACAGCCGGGAATTTTCTGATTGATGGCAGTACGAATGATTTCCCCGGGATGATCAGGATCGGTAAAGATGATGACACCTCTGGTTTTGGCAGCCTGCTCAATGAGTCGCAATGTTTCTACTGACAGATGGGTACCATGAGTTTCAATGGTATCACAGTCAATGCAGCTTTGTAGCACGTTGGTATCATTTTTTCCTTCCACAACAATAATTTCTTTAATTTTCATGGATATCACCTACCTCTATAGTTTACCACAATTTTATCTTAGACGCTATTGCCTCTCTTTGATGTTTAAGGATTGCCTTTTTTATATTTTAAACACAAAAAAGATTGATCCTTTATCATATATGGAAAGTATCAACCTATCTTTTATCTGCTAAATTGTCGTAGTACATTTAAGCAAACTTTAGTTTAACTATTTTACAATTCCCCTAGGCTCTAGCGGGAATTCGCAGCTGCTATTTTCTTATGTAGCATCCATATAGCCATATTATACCAAAAGCTTATTTGTACATAAGCTCTTTCTACTTTTGCCAGAATTGGCGAATTTCACTTATGAAATACAAGGAACCGGTAATAACGATCGTTTTCTTTTTCTTTAACATATACGTTAATGCCGCATGATAATCTTCAATAAGATGGAGCTGTTTTCGATTTTTTAAACAACGGATATCTAAAGAGCGCTCATTATCAAAATGTGTGATGGTAATATCACTTGTAATGGTTTCTAATATCGATAACATCGTTTCAAAGTTCTTATCTTTTAAGACAGAAAATAAAACAGCGATATCGTCATAACCTTGTAAAGAGTTGCACAATGCCTGGATACCATCCGGATTATGCGCTCCATCTAAAATCACAATCGGATCTTTCTGCATAATTTCAAAACGACCGATCCACACAGCTTTACGTAAACCAGCCAAAATCTGCGCATCCTTTATTTCCACAAGTCTTTTTTCACGTAGCCGCCAAATTGTTTCCAAGGCAAGCGCCGCATTGCGAATCTGATAATTCGCCATAGAAGCCAGTGTCACCTGTAAATGTCGATAGGTAAATACCGTTTGCAAATTTGTAGATAAATCACAAATCGGCTCTAAGGTGTACAATTTTACTCCTTGTGCATCGGCATGTTTTAAAAATACATCCAGGCAATCTGCTCTGGTTTCTGCACTCACCACATCTGCACAAGCTTTGATGATACCTGCTTTTTCTTCCGCAATCTTTGCATAGGTGTCTCCTAAAAGCTCCATATGATCCAATCCGATGTTTGTTATCACGCTGATCAATGGTTCCAAAATATTGGTCGCATCTTTGCGGCCTCCTAAACCAACCTCAAACACGGCATAGTCCACATGATGCCTTTCAAAGTAAATGCATGCCAGCATCATATCAATCTCGAACATGCTCAGATCCCAGGTAAGCCAACTTTCATAATAAGTATTGGCAATTTCTATGAATTCTTTTTCATCCATATACATATCATTGATGCGGATGCGGTCTAAATGCGTAATCATATAAGGAGAGGTAAAGGAGCCTACACAATACCCTGCTTCCTGCAGCATACTGCGGATATCATTGGTCGTAGAACCTTTTCCATTCGTCCCTGCAACATGAATACTTTTTAGTTTCTTTTGGGGATCCCCTATGCTCTTCATATAGTCCTTAAAATGCATCAAACCATATCCGCGATTCTTCCGTCCTTCAATAAGCTGAATAATTTCCTCTGCCTTTGTAAACATATTTAATCCTCAATCTTCCATTGCACCGGTGAATGCCCCATCTTTAACAAAGCAGTATTTGTCTTAGAAAATGGCTGACTGCCAAAGAATCCATGATAGGCCGATAAAGGAGAAGGATGTGCTGAAGTTATGATATGATGTAGCGGATTGGTAATGAATTCTGCTTTCTGTTGTGCCCAATTCCCCCATAAAAGGAATACAATACCTTCTTCTTTTTCATTCAATGCGCGAATAACGGTATCGGTAAAAATTTCCCATCCTTTTTTACGATGAGAACCGGCTTTTCCACACTCGACACTTAACACTGCATTCATCATGAAAACACCCTGTCTGGCCCAATCCAGCAAATAGCCATGTGAGGGCATATCGATATCCAAATCGGTCTTTAGTTCCTTATATATATTACGCAGACTTGGTGGCAGCTTTACCCCCTTGCGCACGGAAAAACACAAACCATGTGCCTGATTTGGCTGATGATAAGGATCCTGCCCCAAAATCACTACTTTCACCTTTTCATATGGACAAACATCAAAACAGGTAAACAAATCCTCACGTGGAGGAAAAATCGCCTTGGTTTTATATTCTTCATCTAAAAAAGCCATCAATTCTTGATAATAAGGCTTCTGTATTTCCTGTTGAAACAAATCATTCCAGCGCTTCATATGCATCACCTTCCAAACGCAGTAATCATACCATAAGACCATCTTCTTCACAATGTGCATAATTTTAAAAAAAAGTAGTGAGAATGAAACTTTTTGGCTTTTTCTTTCGTTAACTTAGTGAAGGAGTGCTAATTATAAAGATAGACAAAAAAATATCATAAAAAATTCTTAATTTTTCTAAAGATTGTCTTACATTTTAGTAATACACCCCTATCAAAAAAAGAATCATGCTATAATACGGTTAGATAAACAAACACTTACGAAGTGAGGTGACTGATATGAAAGGGAAAGATCTTACCACGAATACAACGATTGCGACAACCCATCCGGATAATACAATACTGACGGCAATTGTGAAACCACGTAACATCCTGATTGTCATTGGTCTAATGGCTGTCTTTATCTTATCTTTTTATTTATTCACCTAGTACACGAGAAGATTCTTACAATTTCATAACTTTTCATGCAAAATAAGAGAAGTGTGCTATAATAGGTGAACCATGAACTGAGGGGTGAGAGGTATGATAGAGAAAAACATGCATCCGGAAAAACCGATGCCAGAAGAAGAGCGTGATTTACTAGGGGAAATCTTCAGTTTTCGTAATGTACTTCTATGTGCAATTGTGTTGGGAGTGCTATTAGTAGTCATTAATATCTTCGCGAAATAAAGAACGATAAACCATACCATATCATATAAAAGACACGTCTTATCAATGTACAAGCCACATGGTGATGATTGGCAAACATGCTAAAGACACGTGTCTTTTTTTTTATCGTCATTTGGTGATGTAGGTGGCAACTGTTTATGTTTGAAAAAAAGTACCGTATTGTTTCCTTTCAACGATCCTCTCTCAGCTTTCCCAAAAACAAATTTCCCTAATTCTGGGATGAAAAAGGTCTTAATATCTTGATAGTGTAAATGTTTTCTGAAATTTATTCTGTTATTTTCATAATGTTATTGTAATTTCATCTCATTAGTGGTATGATACAACCAATCAGATAGAGGAGCGGAAGCGACAAAGTTAATTGGAGTCGGCGGACATTTGACAGTTAGCTGAAGCAATTTCGCCGAACTACAACTTTTGGCAAGAAGTTGTGGTGGGTTTATGGAGAACATCCATAAAACTGTCTACAGTCGTAGGAGTGCTATCTTATTGTCCATGTAGTAAGTAAATTTCACATGCCAGTAAGGTCATTATCCTACTGGCATTTTTTAACGAGGTGATGAATGATGAAAGATAACGTTTTACACATCCAAGGCGTGTCTGTAGAACAGCTTGCGACGGCTTGCCAGACCCCTTTGTATATTTATGATGAGAATAAAATAACGGAAAAGCTTAGCCGTTTTCATGAATTATTTCAATCAGATACTTTTAAAACAGAAGTACTCTATGCATCCAAAGCGTTTTCCTGTAAAGCCATGGTAGAACTGGTCGCGCAATACGGTTTGTCCTTAGATGTCGTCAGTGGTGGTGAATTATATACCGCAAAACAAGCTGGATTTCCTATGGAACGTGTATATTTTCATGGCAATAATAAATCCTATGATGAAATCATGATGGCCTTAGACTATGGTGTTGGAACAATCATTGTCGATAATGCGATGGAATGCGATATGCTGGTAAAAGCCGTAAAACGCAGTGGCCGCAGCATCAAAACCATGTTAAGAGTAAATCCAGGTGTTGAAGCACATACACATAAATACATTGTGACCGCCCATTTAGATAGTAAGTTTGGCATTTCTATCACCAAGAAAAAAGAAATTGCCGCCATGATCCATACATTAACAAGCGTTGCGGAAATTACTTTTCTTGGTTATCACTCCCATATCGGTTCCCAGATATTTGATAAACAGGCTTATGTAGCGGAAATTGAAAAGCTCATGCAATTTACAAAAGAAATGCAAACTGAATATGATATTCATATCTCAGCTTTAAATTTAGGCGGCGGCTTTGCGGCACTTTATACGAATGCCGATCATCCTATTCCTTTACAAGATGTTTGTCATACTATCTTAGATACTTGTAAGAAAGAAAATGCCAAACAACAATTAAACATCGAAAAAATTATGATTGAACCAGGTCGCAGCATCGTAGCAGAAGCTGGCAGTACCCTATATCGTGTCGGTTATCAAAAACAAACAGAGCATAAGAAGTATATCTTTGTCGATGGCGGTATGAGTGATAATATTCGTCCAGCATTGTATCAGGCAGAATATGCCTGTGATATCGCCAATCGCATGCAGGAAGAAAAAACAGAAACCGTAACAATTGCCGGAAAATGCTGTGAATCAGGAGATATTTTGATTGAGAATGCCAAATTGCCAAAGATATCACAAAATGATCTGCTAATTATTTATACGACCGGTGCCTATGGCTATAGTATGGCCAGCAATTATAATAAGCTGGGACGTCCGGCAGTCGTTTTCGTAAAAGATGGCCATGCCCGTGTCGTCATTAAAAAAGAAAGCTATGAAAACATGTTGGACTTAGAATGTAATGAGGTCATCAACGTATGAATATAGTAGAGAAGTATGGAGGAACAAGCGTAGCCGATCTGGATAAGATACGCGCTATTGCTCAGCATGTCAAAGAAATGAAAGAGGCTGGTCACAATGTGATTCTGGTAGCTAGTGCCATGGGAAAAACCACAAATAAGCTTATTGAAATGGCAACGGCATTAGGTGGTCATACCAATGATAGAGAAATGGATTCCCTTTTATCTACCGGTGAACAGCGAACGATTACCCTATTAGCCATGGCGATTGATGCACTTGGAATACCGGCGATTTCCTTAACCGGATATCAATGTGGTTTCATTACCAGCCATCATCATGCACATGCGCGTATTAAAGATATTGACATCACCAATTTACAAAAACACCTGGACGATGGAAAGGTTGTGGTGGTGGCTGGTTTTCAAGGAGCTACCGAGCATGGTGAAATTACGACGTTAGGAAGAGGCGGCAGTGATACAACGGCCGTCGCCTTAGCTGCCAAACTTGGCTGGGACTGCTATATTTATACCGATGTCAATGGTGTTTATACCATTGATCCAAGAATGTATCCAAAAGCCAAACGTTTAAAAGAAATCACATATAATGAAATGATGCAGATGGCTTGTTTGGGCGCCGGTGTTTTGGAAACACGCAGTGTAGAGCTGGCTAGTAAATACAATGTACGCCTATTCTTAGGAAAAGCCTTAGAGAAAGATAAAAGTAAGGGGACGTTTATTATGGAAAAAACGAAAAATCTGGAAGATATGCCGATTACCGGTATTAGTATCAAGGAAGATTATGCAATTATGCGGGTGAACGATCTTCCCAATGATGGTATCTTTCTTGGCGAGTTGTTCACACTGATTGCCAAATTAGATATCAATTTAGATACAATATCGCAACAGTTGACGCATGATGGTAAAGTTAACTTTTCATTTTACTGTAATAAAAAACAATCGGATACCATTTTAAAGCATATCGATGAGTTAAATTCCAAATATCCGATTTCCCGTCTGTTGGGCTTTGTGAAACTTTCGGTCGTCGGTGTCGGCATTTCCACACACAGTGGTATAGCGGCAAAAGTATTAAGTACCTTAAATGCACATAATATTCGATATTACATGATAACATCAAGTGAGATTTCTATCTCATTGACCATAGAGGAAAAAGATAAACAGAAAGCAATTGAAGTCTTAGGGGAAGCCTTTGATCTTTAATCTATTTATAACAAAACACCGAAAGGTGAAAGGAGAACATCATGAAATTTGATCTTAAGGGAAGTATTGTAGCACTTATCACACCCTTCCATGAAGATGGAAGTGTCAATTTTGAAAAGTTACACGAATTATTAGAATGGCATGTTGCCAATCATACCGATGGTATACTGGTTTTAGGAACGACCGGTGAAAGCAGCACCATGACGCATGAGGAAGATGATGCTGTCGTCGAATTTACCTTACAAACGATTAACAAGCGAATCCCGGTCATTGTCGGCAGTGGCTCTAACTGTACACAGACAGCTGTTGAAAAAAGCTTGAAGTATGAAGAAATGGGAGCCGATGCCTTACTGGTCATTTCCCCATATTACAACAAAGCCAATGCCAGTGGAATGATTCAGCATTTTCTGGCCGTAGCCGATGCCGTTCATACACCAATCATCATGTATAACATTCCTGGCCGAACAGGTTGCAGTATCTCTGAAGAAGCCGTTGCCGTATTAAGTAAACATGAACATATTTGCGGTATTAAAGAAGCAAGCGGAAATATCGCTTATGCGACAAATATCGCCCGTTATCTGAATGATGATTTCCGTATGTATTCTGGAAATGATGACATGATTGTTCCTTTATTATCTTTAGGTGCCAGTGGTGTGATTTCTGTATTGGCAAATGTGATGCCACAAGAAACACACGATATGGTGATGGCATATTTACATCATGATGTAGATACAGCCTTACAGATACAGTTAGATAATTTAGATCTCATTCACGCTTTATTTATTGAAGTCAATCCGATTCCTGTCAAAGAAGCTTTGAATCTGATGGGCAAACAGGTTGGTGGATATCGTCTGCCGTTATGTGAAATGTCAGAAGAACATAAAGAGGTATTAGCTGCTAAAATGAAGGAGAAAGGTTTATGCTAAATATTCTAGTCGCAGGCTTTGGCAAGATGGGAAGACTGGTTGTCGACAGTATTCAGAAACAAGAAGATATGCAGGTGGTAATGATTGCCGATGGTACTCAGAAACCTGATTTATCAACACTGCAAGAAGAACTGCATGCGATTATCGACTTTTCACATCCCGCCAATTTAGAGTGGATTGCCCCTTATGTGAAGGAGCATCATACGCCTTATATCTGTGGAACGACCGGACATAGTGATATGCAGAAACAAGAAATCAATGCTTTAGGTATGTATGCCCCTATTGTCTTTCAAGCAAATTTCTCACTAGGTATTGCTGTCATGCAGGAAATTCTTAAGATGGTGACACCCTTGTTAGAAGATAGTTTTGACATGGAAGTCATAGAAGCACACCACAATCAAAAACAGGATGCACCTAGCGGCACAGCAAAGATGCTTGTCGATATTCTGAACAAGGATCATGCCTATGAAGAAGTACATGGAAGAGAAGGGTTCATTGGCAAACGACAAAAAGAAATCGGTATTCATGCCGTACGAGGCGGTACGGTTGCCGGAGAGCACAGTGTCCTCTATCTTGGAGAAGATGAAGTTCTGGAAATCAAACATACGGCTAATAGTAAACAGATTTTTGTGAATGGTGCTTTACGCGCAGCACGCTTTATCCAAAACAAGCCCCATGGTACGTATACCATGAAAGATATCTTATTTAATGAATAAAAACAACGAGAAAGTCTCTTACATAACGGATTATGTAGGAGGCTTTTCCATGTGTATGTTCAAGTGCTGTATACAATCTAAACAAACACTAAAACTTTGGTATTCACAATAGAAAGCTTGTCTTTTCCCAAAAAAGCGGTATGATGGATGTAGAAAGATAACCATAACATTAATTAGGAGATGTGATACCCATGGGATGAATAGAATAAGAAATATGATATAAAATCCTAAACGTATAGGGATTAGAAAGGAGTTAAAATGATGAAAGAATTTAGGAGTATTGTAATTGACGCAGATTCAAACACTTATACTATTAAAGATGGAACACAGGGAGAATACAAGTTATCAGAAATTAAAAAATATAGTATTTTAAATGAACATGCAAATTATCGTGGAAAAGCAGAACCTTTTCTTCATCAGGTACTTGGTGGTGCTTCCTCTTTTATAGCTGTAGAACCTAAATTGTATGTGGGAATTAAAATCACTACGACTGCAAATGAAACTTTAGCTGTTTATATTTCAGAGAATCCTGTATTGTTTAATTCTGATGCTTATATTGAAGATAAGCAAGAAGCAGAAAGAGTAAAAGCGGTATTTGATGAGTTCTTTAAAAAATAAAATTATGAATTATTAAAGCCTAGAAAATTGGGACATGAACAAAATCTAATTAGATTATTCTTGTCTATAAGATAATTAGATCAAACAAAAGAGATCAACATGGAAAAGAAAAATATTGGATATTATATCGGTATATTCGTTTTAGGTATCATTACCGGGTTTATCATCTTTGAGATACTGCTTTAGAAAAGACAGTAACTCTGTTTCATACATGTATTAAAAAGATAACTGCTATCATTTATAGCAAAAAGAGAGGGATCTTGTATGAATAAAAAGAAAATTGTGTTACTTTCTTTGCTCCTTCTTATGTTTCTTTGTAATCTAACTGCTTGCACGCAAAAGAGTAAAGATTCTGACTCCAAGCCTTATGAAGAACGCATAAAAGCAATTGTTAAATATTCCGGACCAAAAACACTTAAAAAAGATAGTGATTTTGATATTAACGAATACTTGGATGTTTATGAAATGCAAAGCGATAAAAAGGTTAAATTCAAACACGTTGAAGATTATAAGTGGCCACAAAAACTTTGTTATTCTATAGAAGTTGATTGTGGTGACGGTAAACAAAGTTGTGAGTTTTCTACAGAAGTACCAAATTTTTATACTTTCTCAGTAATTGCAGGAAGTTCTGAAGGTGCTTATACGATTAAAGAAATAGATATAACTGTTCAAGATAAGAACTAATGAATTTTTATAAAAAGTGATGGTTGCATCACTTTTTATTATTTACCTATGCTCCATGTCCTTAGATTTTTTACCAATTCCTTATAAACTTTAGCTGCGGAATCTTTACTACAAATATAGTTTTGTAAGATTGATGTAAAATCACTTTGGTTTATCAACATTTCCATTGTAATTCCCGGATTTTCTTCTATTATTGACAGATTATATAGTTGTGTTGTATTTACAGCCTCTATGAGTTCCTTTTTAGCATGATCATAAATATCGAAATCTTTTACATCCTCGCTACACAATAAAGGTACTTTCATATTAGTGTCTAATAATGCCTGTATCCCTTTCTTCGATCGTACCATAGCTAGAAACCGTCTTGCTGTATTCGGGTATTTACACTCTTTTGTTACGGCAAATCCAAACGTCGTAAACGGCGGTGCTATGGTTTCTTCTTGCCAAGATGGCATCGCCATGAAATGTAGATTACCATTTTGATAGGCACCTCTTTTTTCATACTGAAACTTTGTCGATAGTAAGCCACATAAATAATCATCACCATTATAAAAATCCTTTTGCTGTATCAAATCATCCGGCATATCCAATTTTGTATTTATTTCCTTATATGCTTTTAACTGCTTGATTGTCTGCTCTTTAGGAAAAAGATTGGTAAATGGAATTGTTTCCTCTGGAAGTAGTTTAGCGAAAAACGGATATACATATTCTCCCATATGATTATGATAATAACGTACATGACTTTCTGCCATTTGCTCAAAACTAACTAGATCTTCTTCCGACAATTTATTTTTTTCTAACATATCCTTGCGATAACAAAACACCAGTCCCTCCCCAATAACAGGTGTATAATAATCGCTTAATTCCTTTCTCTGTAAACTATTTGGCACATCATATGTATATGACACTTCCTTTATCTCCATGAGCTTATCTTTTAAAAAAGTTGCGTCAATATCGTTCGTCCAGATAATATCTTGTTTGATATCCTGGGTAAAGTAATAAGGTTGTACAACGAAATGTAAAGCATCTTTTTGTTTCGGATAGCTACGATTCCATAAATCGTTTAATTTATCCGCATATGCCTGATGTTCCACCTGAATCAACAGATGCGCATCTTTTTCAGTCATTTCAATCTTTTCTCTTGAAGCATTACTACATGCACAAAGAAACGCTGTTATACCTAACAAAATTAGTTTTTTCATGTCCTCACCTGTTTTGAGTATAACAACTTCTATCATCACATTCTGTCGAATTCACATATGCCTTTTTAATCATCTGTATCCTTCATTTGCGATAACTTTATATAAGCTTTCCCGTATGAAAAAAAGCAAAGATTCGTTTGGCTTTTTCCTGCTTGTATACTATACTATAACTATAGACAAGGGGGTTTTCCAATGAACCATGTTACAGCACTTTATCATGCATTAGAGAAAGAAGAGAAACTCCACCACGATGACATTTACAATTATGCGATTCCTAATGCATGGAATATGTATGGCTATCCGGATAAGAAAAACTTACGCAGCCGTGAAATTCTGGTCAATCCATACCGCTTTTATCTTTTTACTTTGCGCCACATCTTAATGGATGAACAAGGAAAAGTGAAAAAAAGCATTCCTTTTCAAGATGCTAAAGCTTCAAAAGGCAGCTGGCTGAAAAAGTCCAGTATATATTCCCTCATGGTACGTACTGCCACGGCATGGGATCACGATCGTGATGATGCATTGCCACATGATAATTTGTATCATTTAAGTGATAATGGCACTTTTTTGAAGAGTATTTTATTAATTCCCTACTTAAAACGCATGGGTATAAACACCATACTTATGCACCAGCCATTTGCTTTAAGCAAAACACAGACGCCTCATACGTATGCCGCAAAGGAATGTGTGCGTAGTTTTACGGATATAGATGAAACGTTACATGATCCACTTGTACCGGAATTAAATGTTCTGGAACAATGCTTAGCATTTATTGAAGCCTGCCATATGCATGGTATCCGTGTTCTTTTAGAATTTTGTCCAGGTAAGCTTGCCAGAGATAATACATATTATCAGAAACATCCGGAATGGTTTTATTGGATGACAAATGATGAATTGCGAAATTATCATGCGCCGATTTGTAATGCGCTACCGCAAAACACAATACCGCATACGTATGCGTTGAAAGATTTTTATCGCAGCGAAGATGTAAAAGCACACCTAGCTTTCTTCCGTAATGCACCAAAGCCTACGGATATGGATTTGGCTGCTATAGAAAAACTAGAACATATCACGATTGCGCCAATGTTCTCAGATCAAATCAATGCACATTTACCTATTGATGAAGATGGTACTGTATTCCGTTTCTTTGAAGATTTTCATATTCATGTACCAAAAAACGCATTACCTGCAAATTGTGCACCTTATCTAATGCAAGACAGCATTCGTTATGATTTGCATCCGGGAAAAAAGGCTTTGCGTAGTTTATGGGATATGTTAAATGAAACCATTCAATGGTATCAACAAACACTCGGCGTTGATGGTATTTATTTAGAAAAAACATATTTATTACCTGAAAAACTGCAAAAGGAATTGGTGAAGACAGCGCGCAAAGGAAACCGTCATTTTGCCATGATTGCAGAAGATACGCTCATGGAAAATAGTAGCGCATGGGTTGCAAAAGGCTTTGATGCCATTAGTGGAAATAGTGGTTATGAAGAAACCAATATTTGGGATTTCCGTTTCCATACCTTTGCATATCGTTTAAAAGGCAATGCCTGTCCCATGTTTGCGGCTAGTGAATTTTATGATGCCAGAAGGGTATGTTCATTGGAAAATGGTAGAAAACTGATGATTATGTTAAGTGTTATGAATCAATTCTTACCCAATGGTATTCCGATGTTGATGAATGGTGTAGAATGCTATGAGGTACAGCCAATGCAGTTGAGTGAGTATGGGGATAAAAAATATTTGTCTTCTCTGCCAAAAGAAGATCTCCGCTACCGTCAACAAGCTTACTTAGATGCTTACTATTTTAATTATCGTACGCCGGATCTCAATGTTTTACCTTCTTTATTAGAGCGTTGTTGCGCAATACGTAATACATATCTTGATGCCATTAGTAAAGAAGAAAGCTGTATTCCCGTATGGTTTGATTCCCCAAAAGATTTTGGCATTGGGTATAGTTTTGTCTTAGAGGATCGTGCATTAATGGTTATTTGTAATACAAACATTAATACAGCCAGTCATTTACATATCCATACTGAGAATTTATATAGTGAATTGCCTTTTACGGTAGCTGAAATCCATCAAATCTTCTCTACTTCAGACCCTTATATACATGATGTACCGCAGGACTCTTTCCGCAATCTACCATTGGATTTTGAATGTGGAGAAGTAAAGTTTATCGAATTTAAAGCTACCAAATCAACCGATGGACAAATAGTTTAATTCTTGAACAAGATGGTTTTTAGATAAGTTATTTGATGATGATCTTCATAATGAAAATCGACGGTTATAAATATCTTAAATAGAAGTACCCATTTACTTTTTAAAAGAATCGCTATCGATTCTTTTTTTCTGTCCTTATCTATATTATAATGAAACAGGTGATAACATGTATCGTTTAAAAGAAGATCATATGGATGAATTTGAAATCAAAAAAAGTCGTTTCCTATGTTACCTTCATCGTTGTAACAGTGAAGAAGAGGCAAAGACTTTTATTAACAAGATAAAAAAAGAACACCCTAATGCCAGACATCATTGTTATGCCTTTATCATAGGTGAACAAAATGAAATACAACGCAGTAATGATGACGGAGAACCTGCCGGTACAGCAGGTGTGCCCATGTTAGAATGTTTGATGAAACATCAGATGCAAGATATCGTAGCAGTTACCGTACGTTATTTCGGCGGTATCAAATTAGGGGCAGGCGGATTGATACGTGCGTATGCAAAAAGTGTATCGCATGCGCTTGAAAGTGCTTGTCTTACCCGTAAACAGAAAATGTTCGTATATACCTTACATTTTCCATATCATCTCATTGGTAAGATGGATTATCTTTTCCGTTCTCACAATATCGAGGTATCTGATAAGCAATATCAAGAAGATGCTGTTTATACGTATTTATGTGAGCAGCCCTTAGATGATGAAATTTCAGAAATCACCAATGGCGCTTATCTTCCCGTCTTTATCAAAGAATGTATAATAGATGTAGCATTACAAGGTGTAAAAACCAATCTAACAGATTCCTGAGTCTGGATCTTTACATGTTTTCAAATTATGGTGCTTAACATTCCTTATATATATAAAACGTAAATTATTTCTTCTATTTAAAAAAGTTTCCCTTAGATTCTTTTTCATAACAATGAATAAAATTCAATAAAAAGCGCTGTGCTAATGATGCTGGGGCAATCGCTTTAAGTGCTTCATCAAAAGAATACCACTTAGCCTCATCTATCTCCCAATCTGATATGTCTGCCAAAGATGTACTATCTAATAGAACTGCAAAACTTAGCATCAAAGTGTTTGTCTTTTCAAAATATTCACTTTTCAAATAGCGATACGCAACAACCCTTCTGCCTATCTCTTCTGTCATCTCGCGGCACACCGCATCTTCAACACTTTCTTTTTGATTCACATAGCCAGCCACCAAAACATTACGCTGTTCACCATATTGTTGAATCAAAAGTATTTGCTTTTCATCCGGTGATAATGCCACCAGGGATACAGCTGTATTAAATTGCGGAAATATGTATTTCTGACAAGTCGTGCAATATGGAATGCAACCCTCATGTTCATGTTTTTTCATAATTAATGCGTTACCGCATGTACTGCAAAATTTCATAGACATCCTTCCTTCCATCATTATTATAGCCATAATAACAGTAAAAGAAACCTTCACAGGTTTCTTTAATGCATATCCTTCACCATTTTCCACAATTCACTATAAGATACAAAACCAATGGCATCACATTTTTCCTTAGCCACCTGACGCTGTTTCTTTACATTACCTTCATGCACACGGTTCAAATTGTTTTTATCCATCATGTATTGCACATAAGAGAATTTCTTCAATAAGAACCATTTCGCAATGATTTCATTAATTGTTTTTTCACGGTTTTTACTTTCTTCTAACAGTTTTTGTAAATGTTCCTGTTGCCAGGCTCCCATTTCTTTCGCCATTTCATACATCTCATCATAGTTCTCAAATACCTTACTGTCAAGACGTCTTTGAACGATACCGGCTTTCTGATTCTGCATAAAGAATGCAATCACATTTTCCATCATGCGCTCAATCGTATCTTTATTCACTGACATCGCAATGATTTCATTTCGTGTTCCCTCGTATTCATTTTCCGGTTCACTCATTACATAGTACAATGCCTTAGCAATGACATATTCTTCCTTATCTCCTAATGTTAAAATTACGGCCTTTTGATAATCATCAAATTTTCCATATACTACATATGGACAACAAATCGTTCCATGCGGCAACTTAAATGAATCTTTGTAGCGAATGATCTGATTGGCAATTGCCTCTTTATTAATATTCAAGTGCAAATCTACTGCAACTTTCAGATTATGATCCTCTTCAAAGAGTGCTTCTAATACCTCACGTACTTCTTCCTTCCCCTCATCAGCCTCAATGATGGAAAGGTAATCCTCTAGGAATCCATTAAACGTACAAATTCCTTCACCACTTTCACGAATGTCTTTAACCCCATTCAAAATATCATAAATAGCCATAGTTCTCCTCCTTTCCCAGTCGTATTTTACATTTGAAGATCAATGGAACTATGTTGTCTGATGATACAATACTACATCTATAATTTATGAAAAAGTAAATTCATATATTCGTTAAAATCGTATAGAAAGGTATATCTATCTTCATTTTACAACGTTTTTTTTATTTTTCAACCAAAATTTAAGCGTTTTCATAAATATGTGACATAAACTTAAGTTACTTAATAATATTGCAAAACCGTAAAGATGTGTATTGTACTATTATGGACAAGGTAAAATTAACACCATTTGCTTTAACCCTAGGTTTATGTAAGCTTAACTCAGCCTATAATAAATTTCCACCAGCTAAGCTGGTGGTTTTTACGTAATCGCCCCAAGGGGCTCAGATTCAGGCTACGCTTACCAGCGTAACAATACGGTCTGGCATTTGCATTTCTATTTCTTATTACCCGTAAACGGGTCTTCTATATCCAGTGTCAATTGTTCACTTAGTTCATCTTCTTTTAATTGATTTTTTATATATGCTTCAATTACTTTGTCATTCTTTCCTGCTGTATCTACATGATATCCTCTACACCAAAATGATCGATTCCTATATTTGTATTTCATATTCCCCCATTTCTGATAGATCATAATATTACTTTTCCCTTTCAGAAATCCCATAAATCCTGATACGCCAAACTTTACAAAGGGCGAAAACAGAATGTGAAACGGGCTGCTGACAACAAACGGCGGTATGCTCCCAAAGAGGGCAGCATACCGCCTGTTTTGTTGTCAGGGGTTTCCAAAGGGGCTTGCCCTTTGGCACACGACTTTGCTTGCAAAGTGTAGTGTGTTATACGCTCTGTCGGCGTTGCCGTGAACGTTGCCGCCGAGGAGAGCAAGGGCATTTGAAGCGGCAGGAAAACAGGACTGTGATTGCGTGGCGTGAAGCCGCAAGCGCAGGACTGGTTTCATCAGCAGACAGGGCGTATATGAAAAATATTTCCTCAAAATAGAACTAAGAAAATATCAGTTTTTTTATGTAAGTTCAATTCGAGGTTTTTTACGTAGCGTATCTTCATTCCAAGAACTCAAAATATTCGAACTAAGTTTCTGCATCTTTTTTAGTTCTCTTGAAGCCTTATAAATATCCGTATCAAGATATATTTGCGGTAATATTGTAACATTCGTTTGTTGTTTCAATGCTAACGGATTTTCGCTATTACCTTTAAGAAGTTTAACATATTCGCCAAATATTGCAGGACAGTTCTTCTCCAATAAGGCAGGAATGGACGGATATACAATTTTGTTAATTATATCACTGGCCCAATATCCCGTTATTGATAAGTCAACTGGGTTTACATATATGTGATTATAAAAGTCAATGTCAATTATGCTCCCATGAATCGTGCCTACTCCACCAATTCTTTTTACTATATCTGCAACTCGTTTTTGAAATGAAGTAAACTTGTCAAGCGGCGTTTTTATTGTAGAAATCATAGCGTCCATATTATCATAATAATACTGAATATCTGGAATTTCCAACTTTTTCATAGCACCGCCATTAAGTATGGTAAGGCTACCATTTCTTGATTGATGAATAAAACAGTAATACCCCTTCTTTTTCAGCATATAAAGTACATTTACTTCTCGCTGAAATGTTATGGATATATTCTTTCCTCGGTAGAAGTCATTGTACTGCTCACTTGTAACCTCAAATATGCCATCCTCATAATCGGAAAAACAGTCATAATCGTTATCAATTAAAAAAGTTTTCAAATGAGGATCCTCACTATGGTATCCCACTTGATTGTCCGAATAGACTCTGTACTCACCATCATCATAGAAGAAATTCCTGTGGGTATGTCCACTTACATAAACATAGTTTTTGTCAGGCTCCGCTTCTCTGCACCAATCTTTTTTAGGCGTATGTGTTAAAATAATCGTGTTCTTATTTATTAGAATGGGGCGCAAACGATTATACAAATCTTCAAAAATTTTAGATTCTTTTATTTCAGTAGTCCTGTCCACAGTCATTCGATAAATGCCGTTATCGGCATTAAATTCCATATTATATCCCGAAAATCCCGATCCGCCGAGAATTACATATCTTGCACTTCGCAAGCGATCAGCAATTTGCGTTTTATTCATTTGGCACAAATCATGATATTTAATCAGGTGTGTTCCTGTGTTCGGATCAGCAAGTAAACCGCAATCTTCTTTGTAAAGAAGATCGTTATGAAGTAAATACATACCATATTCTTCTAAAATAGTTCGATACTTTGAAACGATTTGTTCTATTTGAAAGCCCGGAAAACTCCATAACTCATGATTTCCAAGCGTAAACACAATCTGTGTTTTCCGACGTAATGTTTTGGAAAGAATCTTTACAAATAACTGAAATATTCCAATATCTGATGCTACATCACCGTCAATCAATAATAATCTTCCTGCTTCATTAGCAATAGTATTAACTATTCTTTGAATCACATATATAATATCTTCTTTTGAACGACAGCCTGCATTTTGTATTCTGTGCATAAGATGAAGATCTGAAATATAGTGAACTCTTTGGCATTTGTTATCAAAAGCCAGATCAAAATTTGATAAGTCTCGCCCCGCTACTTCTGATACCAAATCTCTTGAAGATTGAAGAACTAAAGCAGTTTTAGATTCATTTTTTTCAATACACTCAAAGGATTCTATGACGTTCAAGTTGATCACATAAGTATCATATTGTAGGCCAAACTTTTCACATAAGCTGCTTTTCATTTTTGCGCCTGTAAAGTCAATAAAATCCCACTGAGCTAAATTGTCAAGCCCATCACAAAAAAGCAAATCTGCATTAGATAGGTTTCCTTTAAGAAAAACAACAAAATCAAAAAAATACTTAAATGTATGATTATATTCTTTAAGTATGCTACCAGATTTGTTGAGCCACTTCTGAACTACATAAAATTTCCCATCATGATAGTATTTTTTTACAGAATATGTGACTTCCATATCTGCATGAATCGGAAGCTTTGTTGTTTCATCAACGATATACCTGAAAAAATTCTCATTACATTCAAGTGCGCCTGATAAATCGCAATATGTTAAATCCCTATTTCGATAATCAATAAACTCATCAAACGTTTCAAAATATCTACAAATTGTCGTGATTGGAAAATATTCATTACCTTTTTGATATCCTTTAATTTCTTCGCAATAGTAGTGCGTTTTCTTGTCAAAAAATGCTTTTGAATAAAAATCAATCTCTCCCTCTTTCAAGAGACGAATATACTCTTTTAATTTCTTCTTATGCTTATATATTGTCCCCTTTGCTCCTGAAGAGTAATTGAATGATTGCATAACATCGTCAGAATCATATATTGAACATAAAGCATTTATCATTTTGTATTCAGGATAAGCACCGGAGGACATATACTCCATAATAATAGAGAAGCGTTGTTTATCCTTGACATCTGCGAAAATATACTGAAAAAAGAAAAAGCTGACATCAACAATGGAAGCAATCTTAGATTTTTTATAATTTCCCACGACTTTTACTAATTCATCATAGCTACTACAATTGTTAAATTTTTTGCTCCACTGTTGACAATATTTATGAATTAGCTTTCCTTCCTCATAATTCTTTTTTTCTTCGTTTGATAATGACAACGAATAATCGTCTATTGTATCTTCGATAAACGCTTTTCTTGCCATTAAGGTTTTTGCGTTATTTTTTTTAGAAATAGATATTCTCGAAAAAGGGCAAAATGTATAGCAAGCATCATCATAAATATCCCCATTTAAGAAGTCAAAATAAGAATCAAAATTATCAAACGATAGAAAAACGCCTCTTTTTTGTTCCACACCATCTGCGTCCAAATAAATTAGCGTTTCTTCAACGAAGAAAGAATTAGAAATAATGTCAAATCCTCTTTTCCCTGTTATGCGAAAACCTGCTTTTCGTTCAAAAGTTACAAGCTGAATATCGTTCTTATATTCTTCTGGGACATCAAAAACCCGAATTTCTTTTTTCTTTAATTGTCTGATTATTTTCTTTATTTCTGATTGTGCCACACTATTTTCCTCCTTTCTCTGCCTGCTCAATCATCTTTTTCGCCAGCTTTTGAAACAGGTCGGCGGCCTCCTCGTCCATCGGCGCAAGTTGTCCGATCTGTCCGGCAATCATTGCTGTTACATCATCAACGGAAATCGGTTTTTGTTTCTGTTCTACCAATGCGTCCCGAAAAGTCTGGAACATGGCGGCGGTCACAGCTTCCCCCGGCTGTTCCCCGTTGTCAATGTCTTTCTTAATATCCCGCAGGATAGCAAGGAACATGCTCTTGATTTTCTCAATCTCCGCTTCGTGTTCCCCTATCTTCTGGGCATTCAAAAGCTGTAAATCCTGCCTTGCGTCTGCCCGGTGTTCCGGGTGTTCTTTCATCAGGTTGGACAAAGAAGCCGTTGCAATCTCGATTAGCTGGTTTCTTGCTGTTATCTCCTTTGCAGCCGTATCCTGAAAATAAATCCGTATCAAATCTATCAGCTTCGGAAAGTTCTTGTGTTCCAAAAGGCGGTTAAGGATTTGCACATCGACTGCGCCCGTCACAAGCCCCCTCACGGCTCCCTCGGATAAGCCCAATTCGGAAATATCGTAGCTTTTACGGACGCTCACGGTGGACAAGCCCAGTATGTAGTCCGTTGATACCTTAAATTCCTTTGCCACGCCTATGAGAATATCACTGCTGACCGTTCTTGTTTCGCCGCTGACAATCCGGCTCAACTGAGAAGCAGAAACGCCTATCTTTTCCGCAAGTTCCTTTTGTGTGATGTGGTTTCCGTTACATAAATCGGAAATCCGCTGTCCGGGTGTTCCGGGTAGAGCCATAGACACGCACCTCCTCCGCAGATTTCCATTATACAGCAAAATTGCAAAAATGCAATTCTCGCAAAATTCCGGGGATTACATTTTTTTCGTGTAGACTTAGGGTAGTTCATCGATGGACAGCAACTTGAAAACAGAATGACCGTCCGAAAAGGAATATCCGGCGGGGGAAGCACCGCAAGGAACCGACTTCTGGACACTTTGTCCAGAGATCACTTCGGGACAAGTTGACCCGAAGCTGTGGGGAGCGTACCAACACCGGAAATCCTTTCGGGGAGAACGGCAACGGCGGGAGTGCTGTAACTGTGAGGACGGCAACTGCATTGTCCTTGACGATGGAGACACCTGCACCTGCCCTCAGATGATTTCTTTCTCGGTCTGCTGTAAATGGTTTCGGTGGGCGGTCTTGCCCCTTGCCGGGACGTTGGAAGCAGAGATTTACCGGGATAGGGACTTGAAACGCTGTACAGTCTGCGGCGGCGTGTTCATCCAAAAATCCAACCGGGCTAAATACTGCCCCGGCTGCGCCGCCAAAGTTCACAGGCGGCAGAAAACAGAAAATGAACGGAAAAGGAGGTCTGCTGTGGACAGTTAAGAGCGAAAAAAGCCTTGATTTACAAGGCTTCGCAAGCCCTAAACCGGGGCGGGTGGTATAAAGTATCGCCCACTCCGGAAAATAGGTTTTTAACCGTCCATAAAATACGCTATGACAAGCACGATTTATATTCATCAGCCGGAAAAGGCGTTCAGCTTCACCCGGCTCCCGAATTTCCTCTTTGAAGCACCTACATTCCAGCCTCTGTCCAACGAAGCTAAACTACTGTATGCCTTTATCCTGCGGCGGGCGGAGTTGTCCCGTAAAAATGGGTGGGCGGACGAGTACGGGCGCATTTACCTGTACTATCCCATCTGTGAGGTGGTGGACTTGCTCCACTGTGGGCGGCAGAAAGCCGTCAACACCCTGCGGGAGTTACAGTATGCGGAGTTGATTGACATTAAGAAACAGGGCTGTGGAAAACCCAACTGTATTTACCCGAAATCCTATGAAGCGGTTTCAAACGCTGACTTCAAGAAATCCGATTTTGGAACGCCCAAGGTCTGAAAACCATATCCGACAAGTTCGATAATCAATCCTCTTGAAGTACGGAAACTGGACGGTATATAGAAATACAAAGATTAAAAATATTTTATTTATATCCATTTCATTCCAATCCTATCAGAGATCGTTTTGGCGGAATTTTCCCTGTAGAAAACCCATCGGAAAGGAATGGAACGGGGAAAGGAGGAGAATGGCACAACACGCAATTTTACGGTTTGAGAAGCACAAGGGCAACCCGGCAAGGCCGCTGGAAGCCCATCACGAACGGCAGAAAGAACAATACGCCAGCAATCCCGACATTGACACCAGCCGGAGTAAATACAACTTCCATATCGTCAAGCCGGAGGGACGCTATTACCACTTCATTCAGAGCCGGATTGAGCAGGCCGGGTGCCGAACCCGCAAGGACAGCACACGGTTTGTCGATACGCTGATAACCGCCAGCCCGGAGTTTTTTAAGGGGAAATCCCCAAAGGAGATACAGGCGTTCTTCCAAAGGGCGGCGGCTTTCCTCACCCACCGGGTAGGACGGGAAAATATCGTGTCGGCGGTGGTACACATGGACGAGAAAACGCCCCACCTGCATTTGACCTTTGTGCCGCTGATAAAGGACAACCGCCTGTGCGCTAAGGAGAAACCTCTCCCCGGTGTTCACGCCGGAGCAGGAAGCGGCCAAACGCCGGGAACTGGAACAACAGCTTTATGAGGTGTTCCGCAAGTACACCGACAGACGGCAGAATGAGGAAGCCAGGGCGTAAGGTTTTCCGAAGCCATCGTTGATTTGCGGGGCTGCTGGCGGCATAATAGAAGTGTCAGCAGCTCCGTTTCTTTTTAAGAAAACATTTCATTCTTTTGAATTTTTTTCATATACTAGAATAAACCATAAGAGGATATCTTAAATCTTCTTAACATTCCCCATTTACATTCAGTTTCATGATATTCTTTATTTACTAAATACCATTATCGGTTTAAAATATAAGTATTATACAGAAAAAGGGTGATGAAATGAAACAAGAATTATTACTTTCCCTTCTGGAAACAAATGCCCGTTACTCCACAAGAGATTTAGCTGACATTTTACTGGAAGATGAAGACAGTGTCATTCATACCATGAATGAACTTGAGAAAAAGAAAATTATATGTGGGTATCATACCATTATCAATTGGGATAAAACAAACCGTGATAAAGTCATGGCAATGATCGAGGTAGAAGTATCACCGGAACGCGATTATGGCTATGATCGTATCGCCAGAAATATTTATCGTTATCCGGAAGTCGATACAATGTATCTGATGAGCGGAAAGAGCGAGTTTATCGTCATAATTTATGGCAAGACCATGCAGGAAGTTTCTAATTTTGTCGGCTCAAAATTAGCGACGACTGACCATGTCACATCCACATCGACATTTTTCGTATTAAAAGAATACAAAGTTAACGGCGTTGTCTTTGGTGATGAAGAAAAACCTGAAGAAAGATTGGTTGTAACACCATAATGCAATACGAAAATTTCTTAAGTAAAAAAGTACAGGAAATTAAACCTAGCGGTATCCGTAAATTTTTTGATTTAGCGAGTGAAATGGAAGGTGTCATCTCTCTGGGTGTTGGAGAACCTGATTTTGATACCCCATGGCATATTCGTGAAGCTGCTATATATTCTATTGAAAGTGGAAAAACGCATTATACAGCGAATCAGGGACTGCTGGAATTAAGAGAAGAAATCTGTGCTTATCAAAAACGCCGTTTTCATTTAGATTATGATCCCGTTCATAACGTCATCATCACCGTTGGCGGAAGTGAAGGTATCGACATTGCCATGCGAGCGATAGTGAATCCTGGCGATGAAGTCATTTTGATGGAGCCAAGTTATGTTGCCTATACCCCAAGTGTACAGTTAACCGGAGCCATACCGGTGCATGTAAAATTGGAACACGAAGAACAGTTTAAACTAACACCGGAAAAGTTAGAGGCTGCCATTACGCCAAAGACGAAAGCAATCTTGCTGAATTTCCCAAGTAATCCTACCGGTGGTGTCATGACGAAGGAAGATTATGCGAAATTAGTGCCAATTATTAAAAAACATGAACTAATCGTCATCAGCGATGAAATCTATGCTGAATTATCTTATGAGGATAATTTCTATTCTTTAGCAAATTTTGCTGAAATCAAAGATCAGGTTATCATTATCAGTGGTTTTTCTAAGGCATATGCGATGACCGGTTGGCGTTTAGGATATGTTTTAGCTAATCAAACCTTCACAGAGGCGATGAATAAGATCCATCAGTATATCATCATGTCTGCCCCTACCGGTGCACAATATGGTGCAATTGATGCGATGCGCAATGGCGATATCCATGTCCAAGAAATGAAAGAGGCCTATATGTCACGCCGTAATTTCATTACAAAAGGGTTTAATCGCATTGGTCTGCCTACGCATTTACCTCAGGGAGCATTTTATATCTTCCCGGATATCCGCTCGACCGGTTTAACGAGTGATGAATTTTGTGAGCAGCTATTGAATGAGCAAAAAGTTGCTTGTGTCCCTGGTACCGCTTTTGGTGATGCCGGAGAAGGTTTTATTCGTGTATCCTATGCTTATAGCATTGAGCATATTAAAGAAGCCATTGAGCGTATAGATGCATTCATGGAAAAATTTCGTTAAAGAGAAAGGCATTTCCCTACAGAAATGCCCTTCTTTCTTTATAAAAGCACTAGCTTTTTACATTTATAAATACTGAAACAGAAAGGAAATCAGGTTATCGTAACGAATGCTTTCTTTATTGATGAAAGCAATACGCTCTATTCTAATACGATTTCCTATAATATACATATGCTGAAATCACTAAATACAAACAATTTCTTATATCTAACCTGCGCTATGAATATTGTTTTGTTCCTCTTTGCACTCTATACAAACAACAATATTAGCAAAAATGATAATGCCAGAGAAATATATGGCGTTCTCTTCGCAATGATCACTATTTTATTAATCTAGTTGCTACGCCATCATAAATTCATGGAAACAAAAGCAACACAAGAGCTATGTATTTTAACTTTAGCTATGCATCTGAGTGCGTATATTATTATTTTTTAAACAGGAACTATCTTTTTAACAACTTTATAACAATGAAAAATAGGATACTAAATGATATCCTATTTTTCATATGTAATTTTTGTTGTGGGTAAAATATATATCTTGGTAATACGTTGCTTTTCTTTATAGTAGAAATAAAGCAACAACAGCATGCCACAAACCGTACCAAGAAACATAAGATAAGTTTTCTGTACAATGCCATAAACAACACTAAATAGCATAAAAAATATAATAAATACATGCTGTTTCAAAGTAACTTCCCATGCCGCACAAGCTCTCCAGTAATGTACTGTATGCGTGTTTCTTCTATGAAAGATAAATTGCATTCCTATATCCAACAAGGATAGATATCGATTTGCTAAGAGTTCACCTTGTGTTACATGATAACCATTCAGCAACTTTTTCAATACCATTTCTCTTTGTAGTTTCCTTAACAATAACCGCTCTCCCATCAATAACAAGATGCCATAAACAATCACACAGGTACCAATTATACCGAAAGCATATTGTACGAGAAGAGCTGACCATTCACCAAGATTGAAAATGCAAATAAGAAGAAACAAAGGCATACAAGTTTTCCATACATTTATGATTGCCACACCACCTGCGATACACAAAAAGCCATTACTAGTAACATAACAGCTGATATGAAAGCCTAAAAAATAAAGGAAGGCAATACTAAACAGAATCAAGAAAAATGTCTTAGATAGGGTGCCGGTTAAAAGATAAAAAATTATGAGAGAAGGAAACAAACATACGCATTGCAGGAAAAGCAGTATCAGCTCTTTCTGCAAGATACGTTTTCTAGCAATCTTTCTGCAAGGCAATATACTTTCCCATGTACTAATCGTTTCTTCTTGATAAGCAATATCATATAGCAAATAAATACAGAGAAATGACGGCAATATGGCAATAGACAAACGCATGGCGGTTTGTGGCAATAAAGAAGGCATAATCGGTATCAGCTGTGCGATTCCCATGGATGTGCCGGTTTCGGTATAAATAAGCTGTTTATAAGCAATGCTTACAATGATGATGAAGATTAGATATTTCCATTTTGATGTACGTAATAACCTTACTAATTCCAACATCATCATAAGTAATTCTCCAACGTGCGCTGATAATACGCTGTAATTTCTTTTTGATCTTTGGTATCTACTTGTATTTGTCCATCCACTAAGTGAATTAAACGTGTAATAAGAGAGCGTGTCGCCTCTAAGGTATGTGATGTTATAACAAAAAGGCGTTCTTTACTTTGTTGCTTGATTAAGTCGATAGCTGCCGCACTACTTTGCGCATCTATAGCAACAAAGGGTTCATCCATAAAAATGATCGGTGCTTTGCTTAATAAGATAATCGCAATCGCTACTTTTTGTTTTTGCCCTGAGCTGCATTTCATTAAACGCTGTTCTAAATAATCAATATGCAGGGCATTTAACACTTCCATTACCGCATCCATCTTGAATGAAATATCCTCACCGTTATAACAGCGGTAAAAATAACGCAAATTTTCCTTTACGGTAAGTTGTGGGAAAAGTGGGCTTTCGAAAGGCAAATAAGCAATCGGCATAGTTCTTTCCAACGTTCCACGATATGGAATCAAAAAGCCACAGAGAACATTTAATAATGTACTTTTTCCACTACCGTTTGTTCCTGCTAATAAAATACATCCGTTTTTTTCTTCCATTGTAATATTGATATCCTGTAGGGTATCCTTTTCATCATAAGCATAATATAAGTGGTTTGTTTGTATACAACTTGTCATAAAAATTTCTCCTTGCGAAAAGGATACGTCACTTTGCAAGGAATGTCAACTCATACTGAATAAATCGTAAATCATCCACAAAAAAAGCAGATGTTTTAGCCATAATATCCGCTAATCTCACATCCACCTTTTTGAAATATCTGTTTTTCAATAATTTTATGATGATGATAAACAATCACTTTCGCAATACTATTTAAGCTCTCTTTTACCGTCTTACACATGACTCCGCTTACAGGCGCTTTCAAGGAACAAACATCACGATACAACAAATGAATATCCAATTCATAAGAACCTTGTTTCATATGAAGAAAGACATGAACACCTTCTTTTTTACGCATCATTTCCATATGGGTAACTCTGGCACCCAAGTAGGTCGCAAAACGCTTCTGTTTTCCTTGCAACATCAAGACACAAATGATTCCTTGGAATTCTAGCTGTTTTATAGGAATATCCGCAATGGATAGAAAAAAACAACTTTCCTTTTTCCTACAGGCATTTGATTGATACCAAAGATAACGTTTCGGAAAGGATGTTCCCCTATCCTTTTCTATATAGCCAATGCCCTTAGCATCGAACGCTTTTCCCTGAATTATAAGCTTTCCGTCACAGCGATGATGTAGACTGATGATCGCATGCGTGCATTCCATCTCCATATAAGAAAATGGTCCCATGATGGTTGGCATGTAGATATTGTCATGCAGATGATGCTGTTGGTGGAATTGAACATCCATGTGCAGTTGTTTCTCTTCATCATGAAAGTGAAGATAATGGCGAGTAAATTCATTTTCTTTAAACTTTATTTTATGCTCTTCAATATGGATGTCTTCATCAGGAAATACTAGATAATCGGAGATATTGCGATACGTATCTAAAACTTGAATAAAGCCATTTCGTATTCCCTTCTCATAATGAATGCCGACAATGACACCTACGCTGACTTCAGATGTCTGAATTTTATAATACCAACCTTCGAAATATGGTTTTTTACCATTTGTTTCATGATAGGCAAATTCTCGTTCCAATGTTTCTTTTCGCAAAATGCATACACCTCTATAGCAGTATATGCATATTTCTTAGCTTCTATGTGTATATATGAAAAAAACTCTGATTTGTTAACTCATCAGAGTCTTTATCGTTTATGGTAAACAAACGACAAACTTTGGTTACCGTTATAATTTTAAAAATATATAGTTACTCTCCTTGTTCCTTTGCTTTTTGTACTTTCAATTTCTTACCTTTAATCGTACTTTGCTGTAAAGTTTTTAACACCTGCTTACCTTTACCATTTAAAATATCCACATAAGATTGATTATCTTGAATCTGAATCACTCCAATATCCTCAGCACTTACCCCCTGAATCTCACAAATTGCCCCAACGATGTCTCCTGCACGAATCTTTTTTGTCTTACCACCATTCAAATACAACTTCATAGTATCTTTATGCACTTCTTTTCCCTTATCTTCTCGTAAGGCAAATGGTTTTGTCAAAGGCTCGATAGTTTCTTTCGTAACATCTTGATTACTGATTTCACCTCGTTCGCGTATTTCTAAAGGGTATCCCAAATAATCTTCAAGTTCTGCTTTGCGCTCTCCATCATATTCATTGATCAAAGTGATTGCTTTTCCACTTGCACGCTGTCGGCCCGTTCTGCCAATACGATGTAAATAGGTCTCTTTTTGATTCGGCATATCATAATTGATAATATGGGAAATATCCTGTACATCAATACCTCTGGCCGCTACATCCGTTGCGACAAGAATGCGAATCTTTCCTCTTTTAAAATCACGAATATTTTCTATACGATCCTCCTGCAACATACCGCCATGAAGCTTATCCACACACATATCCAATGCATAGAGTTCATCACAAATGGTCTTAACACCCTCTTGCGTTCGAGCAAAAATGATACAAGATGCTGGTTGTTCCTTGCATAACAGTTGTTTAAGAAATGACAACTTCTGTTTCTCTTTCACTTCATATGCATAGTGTGTGATTGCCGCGTTTACTGTGGTTTCTTCCGCTAACGTGATCAGCTTTGGCTCTTTCATAAACCCTTCCGCCAATTCTTGTATCGGTTGCGGCATCGTTGCGGAAAATAGACAAGTTATTTTATTCCCTGGGAAATAGTTAAATATGCTTTGAACACTTTCTATAAAACCCATATTCAACATTTCATCCGCTTCATCAATTATGACATAGCGTATATGACCAGTTTTCAAAGTTTCTCTTTCTAAATGATCCAATATTCTACCCGGTGTTCCCACCACTACATGTGCACGCTGTTTCAAATCCTGTATTTGAAACTTATAAGGTTGTTTCCCAAAGATGGCAACCGTTTTGATACGACGATAAGCACCAATATTATCAAAGTCCTCTTTGATCTGCAGCGCCAATTCTCTTGTTGGCGTCAGGATAATTGCCTGCGGTTCCCTTTCCTCCCATATCAGCTCTTGCACGATAGGAATGGCAAAGGAAGCTGTCTTTCCACTACCTGTTCGTGAACGGACAATGACATCTCTTCCTTTTAAGATTTCCGGTATCACCTGTTCCTGTATCGGTAATACTTGTTCATAATGTAGTTTTTCTAATGCTTTTAAGATATCTGTATGTAATGCGAATTCTTTAAATTGCATAATTTCACCTTTTTCTTTCTTTTCTCATTATACAGGAATACGCAATGAAAAGAAAAGGGAATCTAACAAAAGTGTAAGTCATTCGTAAGCTGAATCCAACGACAGTTACGAAATAATGAGATAAACTTTAGGTGTAAGATACATTAGGAGGAAAACCATTATGAGAAAAGCTTTAAACATTATCGGAACTGCACTATGTGTAGTATTCTTCGGCTACAGCGAAGAGAAATTGTGTAAGTAAGACAACCTTCCCTATGAATACGAAAAAAGAATACGTGCCACCTGCATCAACAACAGCTGTCGTATTCTTCCTTCTTACTTCTATAGAATCTATTTCATCCTTATTTCGCAAAAGCTTTTTTACGCACTAGCAGGTAGCAAATAAAATGTGCACTGATGGTAAGCATCCAAGAAATAGGATAGGACACATATAAAGAAAACTGCGTATGCTCTACCTGAAAGATGGTAAAGATCCAAATGATTCGGAATAGACAAGCCCCAGCTAACGATACCAACATCGGCATGATTGAATATCCTATTCCTCGTAAACTTCCCACAAAAACATCCATAATACCACATAAGAAATAACTGGCACTTACCACGCTCAATCGTGCTATTCCATATTGTATGACTTCTTCACTGGAAGAATAGATACTTAATAATGGATGTCCCAGTAAAAATGCTCCTATTCCCATAAACAAACCGACAAAGGTAACAATGCCTAAACATTGCAACAGAATCTTATCAATACGGTGGTATTGCTTAGCCCCATAATTCTGACTGGTAAAGCTAAGTGATGTCTGATATACGGCATTCATGGAAGTATACACAAAGCCTTCGATATTGCTGGCAGCAGTGTTTCCTGCCATAACCACAGAGCCAAATGAGTTAATGGAAGATTGTATCAGCACATTGGAGATATTAAAGATAACCCCCTGTAAGCCGGCAGGAAGTCCTACCCGTAACATACCAAACAGCTTATCTTTATGGAAAGATAATTCCTTTAGCCGTAAATGCAAAACACCTTCTGATTTTTCTAAGCTTAGTAATATTAAACCAGCAGATATTGCCTGTGCAATAATTGTCGCAAGCGCAACACCGGCAACTCCCATATGTAAAACAATGACAAAAAACAAATTAAAAATAACATTAACAACACCAGCAACTGTTAAGAAATAAAGCGGACGTTTGGTATCCCCTAAAGCTCGTAATAAAGCAGCTCCGAAATTATATACCATAAACGCCGGCATACCGATAAAGTAAATACGCATGTATAGCACAGAAAGCGATAAGACATCTTGTGGCGTTCCCATCATTTCCAGCAGAGGTCGTGCTAATAAAACTCCTGCTATGATCATAATCACACCACCCACAATAGCCGTTACCATTGCTGTATGGACCGTTTCTGATGCATTCTTATAATCTTGCGCGCCATAATAGCGGCCTAGTAAAACATTCGCTCCAACGGAAACACCAATAAACAGGTTGACTAACAGGTTAATCAGCGAACTGGTAGAACCAACCGCTGCTAAAGCATGGCTTCCGGTAAATCTTCCCACGACGATAATATCGGCTGCATTAAAGAGCAGTTGTAAAATACCTGATAAAATTAGTGGTATTGCGAAAACAATCAGTCGTGAGAAGAGTGGGCCATGACACATATCAATTTCATAACTTCTTCTCAATTCATTCATCCCTTTTCTAAATTCTTCATTATTATAGCAAGTTATCTTTCGCTTGAACATAGTAGAATTTCTGAATTTTTTGTAATTTAAAAGCGTACAGAAAGGAATGCGGGAGATTATAAATAAATATGGAAGAACATTGAGGAGAAATTATAAAAAAATTGCCGCTCTGTGAACTTGTTATGGAAAATCGTTTAATAAAACCCCTTTGTATAAATTCTTCCGTTGTTATCTAAACCCAATAGTTGAAAATTCTCTTACCTGCCTGTATAATCCTAATAGATGTAAAGGAGAATATATATATATGTTAAAAGTTTATGTTGCCGGTTCCTTGTTTAATGAGGCAGAAGTCGCACAGCGTAAAAAAGAAGGGGAAATCTTAAGAGCAACATTTCCACAGTTGGATATCTTTAATCCGATTGACCAACCATTTAATGAGAATAAGCAGTCGCTTCCAACACCTGAAGAAATTTATGATGGTGACACAAAAGCTGTCGAAGACTGTGATATCTTTATTGCAGATCTAACAAATGAAGATGCTGGTGTTATGGTAGAATTAGGAATTGCCATAAAATCACATACAAAAATCATCATTGGGATTAACAGTGATATACGTTTGCAGTCAGCGAATCGCTATGATATCCCTACTTACGGCATGAATCATTATGTTCTTGGGGCAATTTTGAAGCATGGCTATTTTGTGAGAAGTTTTGATGAAGCTGTCGAAACCTTAAAAACGGCACTTGAGAATATTATATAGATTATGGTTTTCCAATCATAAAATTGTTTCTAAATGATAATTTTTCTTTAGCTGTAAAGCTATTGATTGATCATCGTCTTTTATGCTTTTATGTTTTTTCCTTTATTAATAGGCGAGATGTTCCTTCACTTTTCTAAACTGTTATGAAATTCATATGCATCCTAGCATTTACAAATTTTGTGATGAAAACGATAGTATTGTAAAGCAACTTGCTTATTACTTAATTTTTGAGATTAATTTTAAACCAAAAGCCGTTTTTCTACTAACGGTTTTTTTTGCCTGTATCCATTTACTTTTTCGTTATCAACATAAAGCTTTACATTGCTTCATATACCTTCTAAGCTTCAGCTTATACTCCATTTTGATATTCTTACAGTTTATAAATAGAAGTTCATCACGTTCCAATAATAATATAGACGTTTTAATTTGCCGTTTCTTGACCTTATCTTTCCATTGCTGAAAGTTTTGTTAATACAACGAAATTTGTTTTCATCTCATGCTTGTTTCTCGTCCAACAAGACAAAATTTGTTTTTATCTCACGCTTGTTTTTCGTCCAGCAAGACGGAATTTGTTATTCCTCAGAGCTTGTTTTACTCGGCACATAAGTTTTTTTAATATACTTCTGTTCCCATATTTCATCGTGATAAGAACCATATTCTGTTATCTTACAATCATTATAAAGATCATCTGCAATTTCCATTATCACATTTACAAGTTCAAGATTTCTTATATACTTCTGAGGAATGCTTTTGTAACCAAGATAAGCACCCATGATATTACCAGTTACTGAACCGGTTGAGTCACTGTCACCGCTGTGGTTGACCGATGCAATTATCGCTTTATCAAAATCATCAGAATATTTTAGCGAACAATAAATCGCAATTGCAAGTGTTTCCTCAGCTACCCAACCCTGTCCAAGTTCTCTTATAGCTTCTAAATCATCTAAATTCTTATTTGCCAATGCAACTGCTCTATCTATCAACAAAATTAGATCTTTCAGATGTGTCTTGTCGGCAAATAAACGCAACAGAGCCTTCTTTGTATCTATCACTGCTTCCAGCAGAGAAATGTCCTCATTATGAGAAATCAAGTGAAGGATGTGCACCAAAGCAGCTGCAGGAATATAGCCAAGTTCGTGTCCATGCGTTAAAGCTGCTGTTTCTGCCCCAATCATAGCAATCTCATCACTTGTATACTTCTTTCCATCAAAATATAGCCCAATAGGAGCAACACGCATAATTCCTCCACTACCCTTACTCTGATTTATTGGTTCATCTATTGTTCCATTTGCTCCATTTTCAATCGCTGATATACAAGTGTTTCCAGGAGCACGGCGATTAAATAATTCCGGCACATTAACAAGCCACGAATAGGATAAATGTTCTTTTAATTCCAACTGTGTTTTAAGCCAATCCTTATAACAGGAAGCAATATAACTCGGATAAGCTTGCATGATTCCACGAGTCATACCTCTTGTTGTCCCAAGTAATAAACCATTAGCGGTAAAAAGTGTCATTTGTGTGTCATCAGAAATATGAGCAATACCATTTATAAGATCATATTCTGTAATACCGTTTTCACCGTATTTTTTAAATATAAAATCTTCCTGATAGAACTCGACAGCATAGCCTAACGCATCTCCGGATGCACCACCGACAAGGCAGCCTCTGTATTTATCTATATTCTTCATTTTGCTAAGCCCCTTTCTGACATATCATCACTTCATTGTTTTGTTTATAAAGATATGAATTCATCCATCCTCTTATTAACCTTTTTGATAGTTACATAAGTAAGATAAACGTCTGAACTTACATCGTGTACCTTCCTATTTTTATGCTGTGATATGTAAAGGATGGTGTTTTATTATCAATATGTCCATAGTCATCCATAAAACAAATATGTAAACAAATTTTTATTATACTCACGATTATGTAAAACTACCACATATCATCTGCTAAAGTAGACCATTGCAATTGAAAGTGAAAACCATTTTGGGTAGTATTTCCATTCAAATCCTCTTCATTAATCGCACAGAATGGTTTTGTTTCTTTTCCATATGTTAAATACACTTCAAGCAGGCTTTGATCAGTAACAGTATTAAAAGGAACCTCTGTATAAATATATACTGTCTTTTCTTCATTTGGTTGTATAATACCATCTTTAGCATTTCCTTCAACATGATAATTTGATACTGGATAATAGTTCTCATCCACCATAAAAACAGAGCCCTCTTTACAATTCAAAAAATTTTTTATATTAATACTGGAATTACTTTGATTGTTCACTTTCGCAATTACACCTAATAATTCGCCATCGTTACTAGGGAAAAGATTTTTACCATTTTCTATTCTGAGATGTCCCCCATGTTCAGTTGCTGTAATATTTATGGTAACATCTTTCATTATTTCAATATTTTTAGCTGTGCTAACTTTTTGAAAAGTAATATAATTTCCCAATTCATTTTTATTTCCCTCAGAGTTATCATTAGCGCAACCTCCAGTAAAACATAAAATAAATGCACAAATCGAAATTAGAATACGCTTTTTCATATATATCCGCCTTTCATGTACCTGTGTTATCCACGTTTCAGATACTCCAAAACCACACCCTATATTAAATAGTGATAGTTTCTATAAATTAATTTTCTTCATCGATAACATCACCAAACTTCTTTATATTCAGCCCTGTATCAAGAACGATTGCTTTCTCCCCGACTCCAAATTCAATAAGTAAATCACCATTCCATTTCATTGTTATCAAAGGCTGCATACCACATTCTAAGTAATGATTAAATAGATCGTTTACTTTCATCCTTTGTATAATTTTAGGCTTAATTACATGAATAAAATGATCTCTTGACATTGCTTTCCAATGAAAAATTTTTTTGAAATCTTCATAACATTTTTGACATATCGTCGCATGCGGTTCATCAAGCAGACTATAACCTGCATGCCACGTATCCGGTAAATCACTTATCTCATCGGTACAAAAATCACAATGGTCATGATCATTTAATTGACTTTTTTCTGAATAATTACGCCAATACAATGTTTTACCGTTCAGATATGATTCTTGTCCTTGCAATCTCCAATCATCTTCAAGTAATTGGTTGTTTATGCTTTGCTTCAAATGTTCCATAAAGACCACTTCCCATTCTTACCACTACTACTTTATAATCTCAATGATTTAAGATAATCTGATCCAGGTTAAATATTGAACAAAGCTTTCTATAGCATCCTAATGTCAAAGTTAAAATTATGCATTTCAAGCTGAGAAATAACGCCAGTTCCATTTCCCATTATAACTCCTCTAGGTGAAATACCCTCATCCATATCTGGCAATTCAATCACCTTATGAAAAAATTTTAAAATCTTTGACTGTACCAGTCTATCATTTATATTTTTTGATAAAAGATAGAGCATAAGTTTTGAATAAACATAACACGAATCTGTATCATCACCATGATATTTTAACACTAATTGATGATACTCAGATAATAATTCAGGAAAATAATCAAGAAAAAACATATTAAGATCACAATAATCAATTGGTGGAGTATCTATATACCTATATATTTGGTAATCATTCATTTGGAAAACATTTTCAGAATACATTATATGCATATTCTTTACATATTTTTGGATAAACTCTATTTCTACCCTAGTTCTTGTTAGCAAACTATTATGAAAATATTTGATAATGGATTCTGTTCTCCAATTTCTAAAGTTTTTAAGTTCCTGCATCATTGATATCATTTTTAACTCAAGATCTTCATAACGGTATGTTCCTTTTCTCTCTAAATCATATATGATAGGTCTAAGAAAATGATTTAGATTCATAAATTCATATGGATTTGTTCTAGATAAAATCGTTCTATCATCATATCCTTCCATAACATTATTTTCAACATAAAGAGGAAAATACTTTTCAACAATTTTCCATATTTCATAATATGAAACACCTCTTTGAACCATCATATCACTCCTTATTCATCATTTATTTAGAGCATTTTGCAAACCCTTCCGTATAATTCGGTACCACGAGTATTGATAAGTATGTAATACTTGAAGACTATAAACCATATGTACTATATAATTTATAAAAAGCACATAAGCTTTCCCATACTGTTTAACTTGTGTGCTACTTTCAAGATCTAATTTATGAACAAAAATGTATTTCAAGTTCTTTAGATATAATCATTAAGGTCTGACTATTTTCAGTATTATCACTATCTGAAAAAACGATATTACCATCGTTTAAATTTAGACTAGCTCTTACGATTAAACTATCATATCTTTCATCTATAGGAATTAAATCCATTCTACTTACTTTTTTAAAATGCAACTCTATCAATTTTCCAATTCCATTTACGTAAGTGCCTAACTTTACTATTATATTTCTTTCACTAGCAAGAGGATACATACCATCAGATAAAATTGCTGTTCCACTTGTATATTCAATATGCAATACAACATAATCATGAAAATAGTTCAATTCTTGCATTAAGCGATCAATATCTTTTTGTGTTTCCACTTTTTCCATCATCATCTTATTTTCACCTCCTAGGACTTACCCACGACTTGGCTTGCCCTTTATGTTTTTTTAACTACTACAAATTTCTAGTACCGCTACTATAAGTAATGCGCTTTATTATAACGGTTATATTTAAGTTAATGAATATGAGTTCAACAATCCTCTTCAAACAATTGCACATCAAAATTCACTCCAGTAAACAATAGTTCCAAAGATATACGATGATCATGTAATTCCATATGATGATATCCTTTATTTATAGAATCTTTTACTGGAAATACCTTATCAAGATTATTTAAAAAACTATTATTTTCAATTTTTCCTGAATGTTTAACGATTTTGAATGCTTCAACATAATTTTTTGACATATACGAAAATTTCTGATTTTGTATATTCAAACAAACTTCAAATGCTACATCTAGTTTCACACTATTGCATAATCTAATCTTACTAATTTCAAAATTTGATATATTTGTTTTTATAGATTTAATATAACGGCTATTAATATCAAATTCTTTTCTTTCATCTTTATGAATAATTTCATAGTTATTAGTCTTAACTATAAGAATATCATTAATGCTAACAATTAATAATGTTATTTTTGGTATTTCAGTTTTCATTTCATAGATACCATAAATATTGGGATTTGGTTTTAAACCATACTTATTTGCATCAAAGAATTTTTCATCAAATACTTCAATATCCATAAAATCATGCAATTTCAAATAGGTATAATAATGACCATCAGTGAATTCAATCATTATATTCTTATCCATATTGAAGCTCATGTAATCTAATTCAGTATCTAAAATTTTATTGAATGTCATAGTTCCCTCCATTATTTATACCTATATTTGATACTTATCCATTTGACTTGTGAATCTCTATAGAAGGTAAAAGCCGCCATCCCAAAAAGATATATTGATTGGATAATACCCCGTAAAAATTTCTGCATCAACTAAATTAAGTGAAATATCTTTTTTAAGACAAGATAGTTTATTTGAAATTTCATTTTCATCTCCTAAAACCTCAATTACTCTTATAATCGATTCTTTTTTAGGTTTAAAATAAATAATATAGACCCCTTCAATTGAATTTTCATCTTCTAACTCATATTCTTCTTGTATTGCATCCTCACGATCAAACCAGTTATTCTTATCATAATTTTCTATCACTTCATTTAATCTGTCTTTGGAATCAAAGGCACCGATAAGTAAAGTAAAATAGTCATCTACAGAAAATACATTATACCTTAGTAAATAAACTTTCATATCAATCACCTCTCTCTTTTATGAATTTATTTATAAAATAAAATTCACTACCAAGATTGGTATTAACATAATCTACTTTATATTTGCTTTTACATAATTCAAAAATTTTATCTTCATCAATATCATAGGATACAAACCATTTAGGTAATAAATGTCGATTTGTTAAACTATTGTATTCAGTATAAAATCCTTCACACCAATTAATTTTATCTAATGATATTTTTTGAGGATAAAAGCAATCTTTTGTTAGTGAAAAATATAGGTAAGTATTCTGATAATGCTCTATTGCTTTGGCTACCTCACTCTCAGTTGTAAATACTCCTAAAATCATTGTATTTTCATCTTTATCCAAATCATAACAATGTTGCAGTAATATTAAGTCTTTGCATTTATTAATAAGTCTATCTTCTTCAAAAGATTTATCACTCCCAAATGATTCACGCTTTATTATTTCATTGAAATCATAATAATAATCGACCTTTAATTTTATAGTATTAAAGCCTTCTGTATAATCCTCAAATCCTTCAACATTACTCAATTTATCTATTGCATATTGAACTTTTGAAAAATTACTAAATAGCCCTATATTTTTTTATCCCCTGCATGATCATGTTCTACTAAAAAGACATTCATATTGTCTCCTTTCTCATACACAATTTATATTCCTACTTGTGAAGTGGTTCCGTCAAAAATTATTACAATTACATTGTGAACCAAGTATTCGCTACCATTTCATTTTTTTCATTATTATATAATTCTTACAAAGAATCTCTATATTCGTAAATAAATACTACCTGCTGCTACATCAACGACAACAGCACATGCTTCCGGCTTCTCGTGACGTTAGAGACCATGATCGTGCAGTAAACCACAGCAGCACTAACTTCAAAGACTTGTATCCGGAAAGTTATACTAAAGACTTCCATTGATTGTCCTGTTTTATTAATTAATCAATATGAATTATTACTAGTATATAAGTATTTATTCTAACTCTCTCTCTTTTATACCTCAAACTCTATCAATTTGTTTGATTTAATCAAGTTCTGAATGTAAAAGTTTGCTCTTAAATATGCTGAGCTAAGTACATCCGGTTCTTCTCCATTATAACCAAATCCCTCTTTCATGTCATTAGTTTTTCCAAAATCATCATATTCTAATTTTTTTCTATGTTTTATAACACCAAAATGGATATTTTACATGTTTGTACCTATACAATAGGATATGACATTTGCTAAAAGTTAGCTTATCAAATGCGAAACTTTCACTGTCTTTTCAATAAACGTTTTTTAAAGTCGCGAAGTCTTTTCCCGTATCTGCTAGTTACAATAATCACACAAATTAATAGACCACATGCTGCACCCTTGGCAAACTCAGAAAAATTGCTAATAATTGTAATCTGGGCAAGTTCTGTATGTTGTATTAATTGAGCTGTAAACCAAAACACTACTCCTGCTAACAACAACCAGCGAATACCCCTTGTATAACGCTCCGTTTTATTATTTGTATACGCTACTGCTTTTAATACTGTTTCTTCTACTTCCTTATACATTTTCTCACCTTTCTTTTCTCCATTAAGCAGTTCTCGAAGGTCAATTTCATAATAATCAGATATTTCAATCAGAATATCCAAATCTGGTAAATTATTACCATTTTCCCAACGAGATACTGTTCTGTTTGACACATTTACTATTTCTGCGAATTGTTCTTGTGTAAGTCCTTTTTGCTTTCGGAGTTCCTTTAGAAATTCTCCTATTTTTTGTTGGTTCATAAAAACCTTTTTCTCCTTTCTGCAAAAAGAGTATCATATACGTAGCGTAATAAACACGACACAAAGTGAGAAATGTCATACATATTACTCAATACACTATGCTTGCCCTTGCTTATCTCCTCTTATAATTGCTAATTAATCTATATGTCTTATAGTAACATACTGGTATTATTAATACCATATCAACAAAAAGCAAGCTAAGTCAAAATAAAAAATGACCATGTATATGTTACAATAACTGGCCATTCTCACAACTTTTTTTACAACTATTCATAGGATATTTGCTTTTTATATGCGTTTTATACTACCGATATAATGCTCAAAATCCTATATTTAATTGCTGTTTAGCGCTGTATGCTATATGCATGGTACTTGCTCACCATCCTACTTATTCTCCATCTTCGCAAATATCTCATCTATCGTATGTAAAGCAGTTTGTAGACGCATGATATCTTCTTTTTCTAACTGTTTTTCCAACATCTCATTGATATATGTATTCTGCTTGCGAAATGTTTTTAAATGCTCTAACGCTTTATCACTTAAAGATATATATACCGAACGTTTATCATGCTCATTAAATATCCGTTTCACATAATCATACTGTGCTAATTTTACGATCAATTTCGTGACATTTTGTTTGGGCATATGCAATTCTCTAGCGAGCTCACTCATCGTCATCATCTGCTTTTCCTGTAAGGTAAGCAAACAAACATACGTTTCCAAACTCATCTTTTGTAACATATCCTTAAATGGTCGCTCTATTTTGGTATGCCATTTAGGCATCAGTGTATAGATTTCATCAACACAGGCATCTAACTGCTTATTATCTTCCATATGCTTACCTCATTTCATGATTTTTACTTCATTGACAAACATTTATCATCGTGATATTCTTACATATAGTAATACTTTTATTACTATTCAATATAATTTCATTATATCTTAGTTAAGCATAAGAAACAAGTAGCTTTGTGAATATGCTGGAAAGGAAGAAACATGAAAAAATTACATTTTCAACTAAGCGATGACTGGAAAAAGAAGATTCGATTCAGTACTCTCAGCTTCCTGTTTATCATTGCCTATGTGAATATATTTCCTATGTTGTTTGGTGCAGAAAACAATATTGTGGCAGTTATCTTTACGATTTTGATGTCGGCTTCTATGGTAAGAGATCTTACCGGCACCATATTGCGCCATTTCTTTATTCAGACGTTTGTGCTCATTTGGATGAGTATCGCTGCCTGTCTTGTAAACATATTACCACCGATAATATCCTTACTCATCAATCTCATCACGCTATTTATTATCCTATACGCATTTACCTATGAATATGCCAATCAACTATATTTCCCTTATATTTTATCCTATTTATTTTTAATTTTTATATCGCCGGTTCCTCCAACATTATTACCACGCAGAATCTTAGCCATGGTCGCCGGCGCGTTTTCCATCATCGCCTATCAATGGATCATGGGAAGGAAAAAAATAAAAAACAATGCGCAAGATATTCTTTGCGATATGATCCATCATATCAAGGAACAAATACAGCTCACTTTATCAGATGATATGCCCAATGACAACTTGAATCATATGCATCATAAGCTCCATGCTTTAAGTAAGATTATTTATGATCGCCGTAAAAAGGTACTTTGCGTATCGGATGCAAGTTTTTCTTTGATTGATGCAGGCCGTGGCTTAGAGCATTTGAATGTATTGATACAGGAACTAGATACACCTTTACATGATCATGAGCGACTTTTCTTACAACAGATTGATAAACAGCTTTCTTTGTTTGATTCCTATATTCAAGGAAGTATCACTGAACTACCAAAGCTGGATGTTTGTGATTTTGATGATGACAAAAAGAATCACCTGTTTTATCACATTCTATTATATATTCGTGATCGCTTATTGCATATGAGTGATCCAGGCAGTCAAAAGCATTGGCAAAGATCCTCGCTTTCCTTAAAAAACAGGCTAATCACTGCCTGCAATTTTAGTTCTGTGCGTTTTGTTTATGCTTTGCGTATTGCTCTTGTATTATCTTTGGCAACGCTGTTTGTACTATGGTTTTCATTACCACATGGGAAATGGCTTCTATTTACACTGGCTTCTGTTTCTCTTCCTTATGCTGATGATGTACCTGTCAAAATGAAGAAGCGTATCTTGGCAACCTTGCTAGGCGGTCTTGCCTCCGTTCTCATATACAGTTTGTTTGCTTCACCAATCAGCCGCATGGCTGCGATGATGTTATCCGGTTACGCTTCTTTCTATTTTCATGACTATGCCGCAACCTTCACCTGTTCTACAATCGGTGCACTTGGCGGTGCTGTATTTATGTCCGCCTTTGGTTTTGAGGCAAACTTCGATATGTTTATAATTCGATTAGGTTATATACTTGCCGGTGCAATACTTGCCTATATTGCTATTTGTATTATCTTCCCTTACACTCGTTTACAGGCAACCAAAGCACTTTGGCGTCGATATGAAGATGTCACTAATCTGTTAATTAGCATTTCAAAAGAAAAAGAACCTGATGCCCAGCTATATTATAGCTGTATCATCCAGGCACATATGCTAGAAGAAAAACTATCAAAAAATGCAGCTTTAGAAAACTGGGAAAGTTTCCCTGAATATATGCAGCGATGCCGTATAAAGGTATATCAGGCGCATCGTACACATATAGCCAATCGTAAAGATGCAGCTATCTTTAGACCGGAATTTTTAGTGTGATGCTTTAAAAGAAGCCAAATATTATCGCTATCATATAGGAAGAAGTGTATTGGCAACACGAATCTGTTTTTCTCGAATCAAATTTAATCCTATGCAGGATATAGCAAAGATAGCGTTTTTTCAATGATGAAATAGAAAAAGAGTATGTAACCACCTAATGGATAAGATTACACACTCTTCATCATTTTATAATTTACAGTACTAAACTTTCCATAGCATTCACAGTCATGTTTTGTTTAAACGCAATGGGTTCACCACCTGGGTTCTGTGTAACAATCAGCATAACACTTACATCAAAACCTTTTGCCTTCAAAGTGTCGAAATCAACATCAACAATTGGTTGACCCATTTTTATTTTCTCCCCTTGTTTCGCTAATACTGTGAATCCTTCACCATTTAATTCAACCGTATCAATACCGATATGTATCAATAATCCCATACCATTTTTCATCTTCACGGCATATGCATGTCCTGTTGGATACATCACTTCTAAAACACCATCAGCTGGAGATAACAGTGTATCTTTTCCTTTTAATGGTTCTAAAGCGATTGTTTGCCCCATCATCTGCTGTGCAAAAACATCATCTTGCACCGTTTCGATTGGAAACAATTTACCGTTCAATGGTGAAACGATTTCTTTACTCTCTTTTTCTTCCCTTTTCTTTCTGAAAAACATATTGATTCCTCACTTTTCATATCTTATATATCTTGACATAAGTAATTATATTAAGAATTCATTTAAATTTAAAGTTATTTTTTAATCGCTTAAATCTTCTCCATTGCTTTGGATAACTTTTTTGAACCAATAAAAACTATCCTTTTTATATCTTTTCAAAGTACCTTTACCACGATCATCCATATCGACATAAATAAAACCATAACGTTTTTTCATTTCTCCAGTAGATGCAGAAACAATATCAATGCATCCCCACATTGTATAGGCAAGAATATCTACACCATCTTCCACCGCTTTTGCCATTGCCTGAATATGCTGTCTTAAGTAATCAATACGATAGCTATCATGAACGGTATCGTTTTCAAGCTTGTCATTAGCGCCTAAACCATTTTCCACTACCATCAAAGGCACTTTATAACGATTATATGTTTCATTTAGGTAATAGCGAAGTCCTTCCGGATCAATTTGCCAGCCCCATTCGGAAGCCTTTAAATATGGATTTTTGGCAGTTGAGAAAATACTTTTGTTTTTCTCTAAAATTTCTTTATCCGCAGTACCGCAACCGGACATATAATAAGAGAATGCATAATAATCTACCACACCTTCTTTAAGGATAGCATCATCCTCAGGCAATGTATGAATAGTTGCCTGTAAATCTTTTAAGTAAGACTTAGTAAAAGGTGCATATTCCCCTCTAACCATGACATCACCACAATAATAGTTGGTTCTTTGTTGTACTTCCCACGCCTTCATGACATCTTCCGGTTTGCAAGTGTATGGATAAACGACATTGCTGGCAATCATACAACCAAATTTAAAATTCGGGTTTATCTTGCGCCCTTCAATTACCGTTTTTGCAGAAGCGATAAATTGATGATGCATGCCATTTACAATAAGATTTGCATCATTAGGTGTGATTTTATCTCCTTTGCCAAAGAATAGTTTTTCTTCTTTTGGCATCATACCTAGTGACATGGTAACACCGCCACCCATCAAAGGTGTGTTGATTTCATTAAAGGTTAACCAATAGGTTACCAAATCTTTATATTCCTCCATAATCGTTTTGGTATATGTAACAAAGCAATCAATCGTTCTTCGATCTTCCCATCCATTCCACTTCTTTGTTAAATGATAAGGAAATTCATAATGTGACATTGTAACTAACGGTTCAATACCATACTTTCTACATAGTTCTAAAACTGAGCGGTAATGATCTAAACCTTTTTGATTAGGCTTTTGATCATCTCCATTTGGAAAAATACGTGTCCAATTGATAGACAAACGATACATCTTAAATCCCATCTCTGCAAAGAGTTTTATATCTTCTTCATATTGATTATAATGATTAACTGCAAAATGAGATGGATAAATCGATCCTTCTTCTATTTCTTTTGTAAATCTTCGTGGGGAATCAACTTTACCGACCGTAAAATGATCGGCACAGGATTCTCCTTTACCATCCTGTTTCCACGCACCTTCACATTGGTTTGATGCCGTAGCCCCTCCCCAATAAAAATCTTCTCTAAATACACTCTTTTTCATATAAGTCTCCTTTACTTCACATCAAAGCCTAATTCTTTTAGCTTAACATCATAAGCCTCCATATTTTCACCAAAGGTTAAATATACACGATGACGGTATGGTATTTTTCCTTCATACCATGTACCAAAAATTTGTGACTGCCCATGCTTTTCCACACGTGGTTTTGGTGTAAATCCTTTGCATCCCCATTTCCCTTCGAAATGAAATTCTTTTCCACAGAATCTAAAGATTGCATCTTTAAATACACATGTACCATCATTAACATATGGTAAATGCTCCCATTCTGCTTCCATTGTGACATGATCGGTTAAAATCGGCTCTTCTCCATCAATATAATAGTAAGCAAAAATCTTTCCTGAAAATTCAAGACTTATCAGCGCCTGTTCTCTGCGTCCATCTTCACGAATTCCCATCATATTCATATAAACATAGCCGAAGTTGTTCGTTATGCCATCAAAGCCATTGATTTCTGTCGGAATAAATAGGCGATCATGTTCACCTAATCCAAAGATTGGTTTACCTTCATATACTCCACTAACCGTAGCAGGACGTATAATCGTTGCGACATGATTGTACATAGATTGATGTTCAAAAATCGTCTTAGGCCATCCTTCTCCTTTTATGGAAAATACATTTCCTTCCTTTGCGGTAAAATAATCTTCATTAAACTTTAACTGTGAGAATGGTTCTTTTGATTCAAAGCCATACATGCCATCCTCAAATTCGTGATATTCACTTATTTTTGTTCCTGCTTGCGCAATTTCTTCTTCATGATATACCCCTTTTTGTACATCAAGGTATGTATCACCTAATTCTACGATATCGCCAAAGCGATATTGATTTTTAATCATATCCGTATGGCGAATATAAAGCATTGGTTTTTGAGTAACATCTCCATTTGGAAATACCATAGCGATAATATCCGCCAAAGATAAGATAGAATGCCCATCATAATCGTTATCGAATACTTCCGGTCTTTTAGTTGCTAAGTCTTTGTTGTTTACATCTTTTATAGTTGCATATAAAGGCTGATCCTTGTGATTTATAAATTCTACTTTTGTCATTTTCTACACCTCATTTATTGTTCATCAAATTTTGCAAAAAAGTTTACACCTAAAGCCGCCATCAAACAGCAACCCAATGCAATAATGGTTCCTGCCACAACATTAAATGTTGATCCAACACTGAAATACGGTACTACGGATAAAATGTTAACAGATGCCATCAATGCACATTTAATATTAAATACAGCTAGCAGTAATCCTCCGATAGCGTTGCATATAACCAATACCAGGATGGATGTTTTAGATTTTAAACAAACTCCATAGAGCGATGGTTCGGTAATACCCGCTACAAAGCCAGATACAAAATATCCCATCGGAATATCTTTATTCTTTTTGAATTTAAACGCTGCGCCCAATGCCATACCATAAATAATAAAGGAAGTAATTACTCCAGCCGGTAAAACAAATGCTTCAAAACCAATTGGAGCAGCAGCTGTAACAGCCGCAACATAGGTAGTTACATGTAAACCAAATAAAATCATAAACGGATTTAATGCCGTATAGATCGTTAAAGCAATGATTCGAATTGGTGCTGCTGCGTTTGCACAATACATAAAGAAATCACTCAACAACTGACTCAAATAAGAACCCAACGGTGCACAGAATACAAACATCACAATAGCCATGATCATGACATTTAGTATTGGTACGATTAATGAAGCTATCATGGTCGGTGTATATTTTGTAAGGAACTTATTTACATATTTAAAGATCCATACACCAATCAGTACCGGTAAAAACTGTTGTGAATAATTGGATACAGGAACATTGATACCAAAGAAACTAATAGACTCTCTCACACCGACAAGAGCCATAAAACTCGGTGTAATAATCATTGCCCCTAAGAAGATACCCCACATAGGATTTACCTTTAACTGCTTTGCCGCTGTATAACCAATATACAGTGGGAAGAAATAGAATAATGCTTCAAAAAAGAAGTTACAGGTAATAAAGAAATCAGATTTATTTGATATTACATTGAACATATCAGGTCCTAGTAAGGTTACTACCGTTTTCCAAATAGATGCACCAATCAATATAGGGATGATAGGAGCGACAGAGTTCATGATATAGGTAATTACGACATCAAATAACCACTTAAAAGAAAATTTACGTTTTTCTTTCACATCATCCAAATTTTCTTTAATTTCATCCTTTTTATCCAATTCTGCCATATTGCATAATTCATCATAAACCAATGACACATTTGGTCCAATGATGACCTGAAAGCTGGTTCCGGCTTTTTTAATACCAAGAACACCATTTACTTTTTTTAATTCTTCTTCATTTACTTTTGTTTGATCTTGCAATTCAAATCTTAGACGGGTAGCGCAATGAAATACAGAAATAATGTTTTCTTTACCGCCTATCTTTTGAAGCACATCTTGTGCTAGTGTTTTATTTTTATCCATATAAATTTTATTTTAATTAGAACATTTTCTAATATTTTCTCCTTTCCTAAAATCATTCATCTATATCCTTTTCTCTTATCTTATTTTTTAAATATTCTATAAGCCGGCCGTAACTATATAGAATTTCTTTTTATCCTCTCCTTTCCTTCATTTTTATATTTAACCATTCATTTTTTCGTAAATATCTGTACGAGATGAATCATTAAATATAATTTTTCTTCATCATTCAATTTATAATTCATACAAGCATCAATATAATTGCTGATTTTTTGAACAACTTGCCAAACTTGTGGATATTTATCCGTTAACGTATTTAAAATGCCATTTTCATTTTGTACATCCAATACAACATGCAATTGTATGTTTTCGATTAAAAATCGTAGGTGCATCACAAAGCGGTTATAATGATAATCATTTGTATTACCAAATGCTATGTTGAAATCACTTGCCACTATGTCACAAATATCTTCAATATAACCAGTCATTTGATATGTCTTATGCATATCATTTGATTTCTCTGCATTTACGATATGCAATGTAATAAAATTGGCTTCATCTTCATCTATTTTATATGGCATTTTTTCATTCAACAACTTCACTGCATGGACTGCTATTTTATATTCATCGGGATATACTCTCGGTAAATCCCATAAAATAGAATTATCAAATGATATATTTTGTTGCAGGCGATCCACTAAATTATTGACATGGTCCAATAATGTTACATATAACGCATCACTTAATTCTGTTTTGGACTTTTCTTTAATCATCGAAGTTACATCAATGCAGGCATCTATCAATTGTTTATCAATCTCTGTAAACATTTGGTTGAATCTTCTGATCAAAGAGATGTCTTCTAAGACAAATCGTTTTTCTATTTTGGTTTCATCTACTTCATCACCGGGTCTTTTTTTATAACCGATAGATAAACCTTTTAACATAATTTCTTGATTTTCAGAAGTACGTATTGACACCATATTGTTGTTGATCACTTTATAGATTTGCATGATATAACCTCCTTTTGCGTACAAAAAAAGCAAGACGGATACAACAAAATATATGTTGTAAACAGGTCTTGCTTAACTTAATAATCACATCACCATCATTACATTTATAAATTACCATAAAAATTTTTATAATGCAATAGCTAATTTAATTTTTCTGTAAGCGCTTATTATTTTTTAGCTATTATATTGGTATTTTTTGTTTTAATTTCTAATTATTGTAAATTATTCAGTGATTAGCATGATCTTTCATACGGCTTATGTATATCTATATAATACTTTTATAACAGTCATTATACTCATACATCTATGCTTCACCACCTTTTTTCACAGGTATTCCCTTTCATACTTTTCATCAAAAAAATCATATAATGATAGCTTGATTAAATTTGTTATTTCCTCTGTATTAAGTGTTTTATCTGCCATACTCATTTTTCTATTATTGTATCTTTTACCATTTGGCAACCTAAGATTTTATTATTTTCTATGGAAACCAGATTAATAATTCTTATATAATCTTTATTTCATACCCATATTCATGTAACACAAAACCATCATCGAATATTTCATCATAAACACCATCTGCTTTTATAAACCCGTTTTTTATATAAAGTTGGATAGCCGGTTTGTTTATATCTACCACAAAAAGTCTAAGATATTCAGCTCCTAATGTTTTGGCCATTTCCTTTGCTTTATTAAGCATTAAACTAGCTATTCCTTTTTTTAAACACTTGACATTTACACCTAATCGATCCACATATAGAGCCTTTGCGTAATGATCACTCCAAGTTATTGTATTTTCTTTTGAGATTGCATCATGCAAAACAAAAGCCGATACGATCATACCATTCTTATTAAGTAAAACATAAAGCTGTTTATTTTTTATATCTTCCTCAAAGAATTCACAAGGATAAATATCGTCCCAAATTTGTATATCCTGTTTATTCATATTTTCAATGATTTGCTTATACATATCTTTTATCTCTGCTAAGTCTTGTAGAACGGCTAATCTAAACTCCATTTTATCATCTCCGTAAAAATCTATATACCTCATTCTAGCATACTAGCATTTGTAATACCATAAGGTAGCCAATTTATAAACTTAATACACCTATTAGATATTATAGTTATTTATATTCTCATGAGGATATGCTTTTTTGTTGTTTACACCTAGAGAAATGATTATAAAAACTACTGTAGATATATGGTTTATCGAGATATCAGCATATCCTAGCGTTCAAAACTTTATTAATGATTTATCAAATACTTCAGAAATATCTTCTTTGTTCCAGCAACTATTACCGGTTCCTTAGTAACAGTAGGTTACTTTATTGTAAAAAATTTCTCATATAATATTATAATTATCTTTCTCTAATAATTTTATTTACTATTACCTCTTATACAATAGGAAAGATTTATTCCAGGTTTAAAAATTTTAATATAAAAATCGGACAAGCCGATGTCTGATTATAAAATTTGAAATTATGTGGGCTGTGCAATTCCAACTGGGACTCAAGCACATTCAAAATTGATATTTTTTAATAACATTCTGGAATTTTTAATACCACATCACTAGAAATTAAACTTTAATTTCAGATAGAAAAATGACCAATTTTGTATTACCATAACTCGCCACTTTCACAATTTTTACAGAAAGTCTATCTTTTATTTACGTCTATCTTGTGGGTAAATTTTACCTGTATGCAGTTGTATGCGATTATAAAAAATCAATGAGAAAATAATGGTAGTTTACCGAAGTTACAAACAAACTGGTATTTTCAATTTGCTACATTGGTTTCAAATTTTTATTAAGTCTATCTACCATCCAATCAATTCTCTTTTTTCTACCTTTATCCGTCTTAGCATCAAAATAGGCTTTCGTATAAGTTTTCTTAACTGATGGAGACATTGATTGAAAATTTTTATAAGCAAGTTCATATTCTTTTAGAACATTCAATACTTCTAATATATGTTTTTCTGTTATTTCAAGAGCTTTTGGTGCATTCCATTGTCCATTATTTTTAGCTTCTTCCATTTTATTTCTGCCATATTCAGTCATAAGACCTCTTTCTTCAAGGCTTTCTGCTAATGCTTTATTTTTTTCCGACCACTTACTTTTTTGCCTACGCATTGAAAAATATTTTTTATAAGTTTTATCATCAAGTCTTTGCATTTGTCCATCAATCCACCCAAAACATAATGCTTCTTCAAGTGCTTCATTTGCCTTTATTGTTTTTGGTTCTCCTGATTTTCTAAATAAAATCCAAACGCCCTCGTTTGATAAGCAATTATAAGATAACCATTTTCTAAATTCATCTCTATTAGCAAATTCTAATACGTCTTTCATCACATATTCTCCTCATTTTCAAGAATTCAAATTTACCTATATGCCTCATTATAACACGATGATATTTTTAATACCACATCACCAGAAATTAGCACTATTTTTACCAAATATTTATAAAATCCATCATTTTAAACGTAAAACAGGACAGCTAATATCAACTATCCTATTCTGAATTTATCTATGTACAACGGCAAAAGAAGTCCAGACATTTTAGAGAAAGCCGTATTGCCATGTAAGAAAATAAGTGGTTCTCCCTGCCCGTATTCTTCATCATAAATAGATTAACCCTGATACTTAAAATCTGCCATTATATCACCCTTTTTAAGGGTTCACTAATAAGATAAACGGAATTTATTTTGCCAACAACTTTAAAAATCTCTTATCATTCATCTGTTCATTAGTTAAATATTTCCCATTATAGAACAGAGCATACGTTGTAATCGGCGTAGGTGCACTTTGTGCTTGTTCTTTGCTTTGCAAATGAATAGCTTTAAACTGTACGCCCTTTTCTTTTGCGACTTCTTCTACAATAGGGACATATTTTGCGTTAAATGGACATTGACAGGTATAATATAAAACATATCCCATTTCATCAATGTGAGGGTGTTTCGCACACTCTTTGAATTTAGGTAAAGAAGCATTGCTGTCAAATGATAAACACCATAATTGAATACCATTATCTGCTTCATCACAAACGGTAAAACCTTTGTATTTTAAAAATTTAGGATCAGCTAAAAAGAGTTTTTTCTTTTTGGAAGATAGAATACATACCCCTTTTTTTCCTTTGATTTTACTATCTTCAATACACGCATTTAATAAGTCTGTTGAGTATCCGTGCCCCTTGAATGATCCAGCTACCCAAAGACAGTTAATATACATAAAATCATCTGCAACAATTGGGTTCCAAGCGTTTTCAGCAGGAATATACTCAACAAAACACTTTCCTCGTGCTACACTCTTTAGAAAAATTAGGCCTTCATCAAATCGTTCTTGTAACCAAGCCTTTTTTGATGATACCTGAATATCATTGTTATTTGAAATAGCACAGCATATATGCTCTTTGTCTATATTCTCATTAGTTACTCTAAGATATTCCATAAAAACACCTCATTTCTAATTTCCAATTTTCTTAGTTCTAAAAACGGCGATTTGTGCTTATGAATGTATCTTATTTTTTATACGCAAACTTGCTTCTATGTGCATAATCCAATGTCTTGAAAATGGCATTTGTATTAGCCCACGAATATCTTTACCGCACCAATAATCAATGAGCCAACTTGCATTTTCATCCTTACTTACAACATTCAATAATTTTAACTGTTTTTTTCTTTCTTCTGATATTTTCTTTTTCAATTCATCATAAGATAAACTATTGATTATCTTCTCAGTGCTATCCTTTACCTCAGATATATATGAATAAAGTTCTTTCAAGTTAAGCTGTTTTGAAAAATCTGCAATCTGCTCTTTTACCAGTTCATTTCCTGTTGTAATTATAGGTGAATTGATACGTTCTTGATAGTTTCCCGCAAAAAAAACTTGCTCGCTCTCATTTATCAATGTATGAGCAACTATATCTTCAATTCGGAAAATATGCCAAATTGAATATGCAATCGTTTTACTATGATAACCGTCTGTGTTTATAAACGGAATTGCGTCAAAATCTTTTCTACTCAATTCCTTATGAAAGGATGTTAAGCATTCCATTAACTGATTTCGCAAATCAAATAGTGTAGCAATGCCTGCTTCATAGGTATCTTTCTTTTTGATTTGCGCTTGCATTATTTTATTCAGTTCTGACCATACCTTATTCATAATCAATTATCCCTCTAAATTCAAATTTTTCTTTATCTGCATTATATCATGCTGTTATAAGCGTTGTCATTTTTTTCTGCTATTGAAAAATCCACGCTTTGTAAAGGGTGCAATTTTACTTGTTCTTCATATGAGAAAATAGTCAATGGGCATTTTTGATTGAACTTCCCTTCAAATAATCCTTTATTAGTTATTGTGTTTCAATCTTAATTCATAAAAGTATTCTGGAAATTTATTAATATCTCCCTAAATATAACCTCTATATTGCTTTCTGTGATTTGATTTCTGCTCTTAATTCTTCATCGGGCGGTAAACACAATTTGTATTTACTTGAAACAATTGCTCATTATCTCTTAATATTGAATAACGTGCAATATCTTCATCTGTCTCTCACCCTCTTTCCGCAAATTTGGAATATAAACGGAGTACCATTTATACCTTTTGGAAATGCGAAAAAGAGAGAAAGAAAAAGCTCGCACAAGACATGATACTTGTATGAGCCAAATAAATTGATTTTAATTTTTCTTATTTTGTTTGCTAATTAAAGATTTCCAAATAAAGCAATAAAAATCAAGGCGATTGTACCTATTGCTATGAAGCACAAAGACAATCCAGCTTTCCTTTTTCGAGAATCGAATGATTCTTTTGTAGTTTCTGTCATATTAGCCGGAAATCTGTTTCTTCCCAATAAATATAATATAAGCCCACCACCGCCATTATTGCCACTTAGTGAGAATATTCCCCAAAATGTAGGGTGTTTCATTCCTCTGCTTTCTGCATCGAGAACTACTAACCTGAAAATCTGATACATTAAAGTAAAAGCACCGAGCAAAACCATAAAAACCATAATCGAAGCTACTACTATCATTTTACTTTCCTCCTTAGATTTTTCTAATTATCTGATAAAATAAATAGCAAGTACCAATGATACCAAGAGCAGAACCGCCCATAATCAAGTATTGATTGCTAATTATTAGCCCATTGAATAGTATAAAAGCAATTATCATCATCACATTTGCAATAATCGCTATTATCAATTTTTGATTGCTTTTTACGATATTGGTACTCTTTTCTAAATGCTCTATCATTTCCTCATCCCCCTTCAACAGTTTATCAAGGCTGATGTTGTATAAGGTGCTTAATTTAATTACACTAACAATATCCGGAAAAGATTTTTCAGTTTCCCAATTTGAAATTGTTTGACGTGTAACTTGAATTTCCTCAGCAACATTTTCTTGTGTCAAACCTGCTTGCAACCTTGCTTCTTTTAACTTTACACCTATTTTCATAACACCATTCCTTTCGCAGTTACTATCCCACTTCTATGCTTTGCTGTCTATCAAAAATGTTTGGAATACACAAAATATCTGTGTCAAAATTTTTTTACATGCATTATCTAGTGTCAAAAGACTGGATTAATACTAAATATTGCTTATTACAAAATTATAAATTTTCAAAAATATTCCTATAGTCCTCTTGAGTATCAAAGATAGAAAAGAAAAAGTCCTGTCGAGTGCCTACCACTTCTTCAGAAGTGGTGCTTTGCACTCTTGATCGGGCTTTTTGTTTACTGTATCTTCTGCAAAGAGGAAAAAGACTACTCATCCGCATTATCTAAATCGTACTTTTTTAATACTTCCTGTAAAAACTCCATATCCTCTTTTGCGTTCGGATTTATCATTTTCACGACTTGATAAGGCATTTTATACTCTTTAATTCATATATTACACATGGCTTTTTTATTATGTCATCTAATTTAATACAAGACAAACAAACGTTATTCAAAGTTGAATACTTAACACAAACTGGATTTTTAGCGTTTATACTCTGCTTTACCTAATTGTATAGGTTCTGTATTCAATAACACCCATTTTACACATAATTCGCTTAATCTACTTAATTCATCATTCCAAGCATGATTTTGTTTGATTTTGTTGATGATATTTATAAATTCATTATTTTCACTTTCTGTCAATTGATTACCTTGACTTAAATACCCCAATAATGCTTGGACCATTTGTAGATACTCTTTATCCCAATTCATCTTACCATTATCAAGTATTTCCTGTGATAATTTACCTGAAATTCTAATCACTTCTCCTTGTAACGTTGAAGCATGTCCACATGATGGAACAAGTAGTTGCCATAGTTCTTCATGCTGATCTTCCCACTTTTTAGCTTTGACCTTAATTTTTGATTTTCCATCATATACGACTCTTTTGGGAATTGGCATCACATTAAAAATTTTATATAATTCTTTTAAACTGCTTTCTATTTCATCGATATAATCTTTATTTATACGATCTCTAAACCATTCAAAATCAGTTCCGATTCTTTCTACTTGTTTTTGCTCTTCGCCGCTTAACTTCGCACCTTTATCTATTAAATACTTTATCATTATAACCAAATCAGGGATATTCGCATTTTTTGCAACAGCCATTGCTTTTAGTAATGGTGTTTGATTCATATCATTTTTAGCATTTATATTCGCTCCTGCTTCAACTAAGGTTTTTAGATGATTGAGACGAAAGTATTGTGTAGCATAAAATAATGGTGTTTCATTTCTTGAATTGACAGCTTCTATATTGGCACCTAATCGAATTAAAAATTCAGGATTTCCGTTTGGATTTATCACTTGGTGGTGGAGCGGTGTATTATGATAAGTGTCTTTATAATCAATATCTGCCCCTTGTTCAACAAGCCATTTCATTATATTTTCAGAAAGTTTAAAAGAAAGGGCATTCGTTTTATCGTACCCACCATATGCATTGATATCGCATTTTTCAAATATTGCTTTTATTTCTTCTTCGTTTCCTCTTTCAAAAATTTCATCAAAATCTTTAACTAAAGTTTTTCTTTTTGTACCACTTTTAATTTTATTTGTTTTTTCTGCTGATTGCTTTTTCTTAACTACATCTTTTTCTGAATTTTTCTTTTTAAACCTATCAAACAACCCCATACAAAACCTCCTCATCAACTTCTAATTTACCTATTTGCCTTGTTATTGGTATTGTTGTATCTTCTTTCATACTTTCTTACATTATAGACTTATTACCTTTAAAAAGTCTATTCTTGAAATATCTTTTTATTTGAGTTACACTAGACAATCCAAAAAAAGCATGACATCGCGTCATACTTCAGATTCGCTTTACAAACTGGAAATTATCGGATATTCAAATTATCTACATTTTTCTATACAAATGCGTTAAGTGTTGTAATTCCAATTTTGCTTGCTAAATATTCCATCATTAGAAATTATTAGCTTTTTCTTCTCAAAATCTCTTCCACCTAAATTTTTAATCGCAGTCTCTAACATTTTATTACTTTCCTTATATAAAAACGGTGATATGTACTTATAAACATTGTCGTTATTGCTAATCTCTGGCAATGCTGCAACATCGTTCATGTCCATTTTTCTTATAATTACTTTATCGTTTTCTATATATGGAAATACATCAAATAATTCTGTCATCATAAACTCCTCAAAATCAAATATGTCTTTCATTGCCTTTATTATGACATCTTATAACGGGAATTATGAAAGTATTTTATAAACCGCGTTTAATGTTTTTTCTTCATCTGCCCCATTGTCTGTGTATAATTGTACTTCATACTTTATATCTTTATGTTGCAAGCATAAATCAAGAAAGTATAAGAAAATTCCAATATCAATTTGATTATAGAAAGACACTTTATCAGCAGGCATTATTCCTCGCTTACCTTGCTTTTTATACCTATAAACATTTAAAAGGGTATCAGTATGTTCTACTAACCAGGGCTGTGTATTGCAAGCACTGGGGGCAAATCTAACAATATCAGATATTCCCCCAAGTGGTTCTCCCAACCAAATTTCATCCATAGACTTTCGTTTGCTCTTGAACATATCTTTGCGGAATTTTCTTTCATCATCTACTTTTGATATTGCAATCATTATGATAAAATCAAGACCATCATATGACGGTTCATTCGTCTTTCCAATTCCAAACCATAGTGTTCCAATGTTTTGTGAAACAAGGTATAAATCTAATTGCTCGCCTAAATACCCAATATTCTGCAAATAATTATCTCTCTTTTCACTGTATAGCAAAATGCAGAACTGTTGACCACGTTTACAAGTAGTTTCATTCGCAGGAACAATTTTAATTGCTGTTTTTATATCGGGACATAGCGGGATAAGTGTCTTATATATTTCTTTGATATTCTCAATGTCATTTGCAGATATAGAATCATTTCCAATATTTCTAAATAAATGAAACGATTTCCTTTTAAAAATTATACTGTATAATTCTTTGTTTAAGTTCATAACCTTGTCCTCACAAATTCTTATTTCGTACTATATAAGTGTAGATGATAGCTATATCTTATTTTAGCATATTATCATTTTTTACACCACATCACAAGAAATCAAACTCATTTTCAAAAAAATGACCAACTATCATTACGATAACTGGTCATTCTCACGACTTTTTCACGACTTTTTACGACTTTTCACGGAAAATCTACGTCTTTTATATGCTTCTATCTATCATGTATATTTTATCTGTATGCAGTTGTATGTAATTATGAGTAATGCAACAAGGAAATAACAGAAGTTAGTCATTAGTGCGTAAAATTATAACTTTATTTACACGTGAAAATCGTTACTGGAATAATAGTATTATTTATTGATCTCTACATAAATATAACCTCGCAAGATACTTATTACTTTTCATTATTTTGTAATTCAAATATTGTTTTCTGTGATTCAATTTCTGCTCTTAATTCTTCATCGGATGGTAAATACAACTTGTATTTGCTTGCAAATAATTGTTCATTACCTTTCAATATTGAATAACGTGCAATATCTTCATCTGTTTCTAAACATAAGATAATGCCAATGGTTGGATTATCACTTTCTGTTCGTTTTAATTCATCATACATTCTTACATACATATCCATTTGCCCTACATCTTGATGCGTTACTTTTTCTGTTTTCAAATCGACTAACACAAAACATTTTAAATAATAATTATAGAAGACCAAATCAATAAAATAATCTTGTTTTTCCGTATGGATATGTTGTTGCCGTGCAACAAAAGCATATCCTTTTCCTAGTTCCATTAAGAATTTTTGCAAGTTACTAATAATACTTGTTTCTAGCTCTGTTTCTGTAAATGAAGTATTAGTTGGTAAAGATAAAAATTCCGCAATCACTGGATTCTTAATAAATTCTAACTTGTCATATTGATATTTTGTTGTTAATTGTTTCATCTCTTCAACTACTGGATCCTTTACTTGCGATTTAAGTAAACGGTAATAGTATTGTGATGCAATATTACGTTGTAAGGTTCTAACATTCCAAGCTTGTTGAGCAGCTTCTTTTTCATACCAGTTACGTGCTTTTTCATCTTTTACTTGTATTAAAGTACGATAATGAGTCCAACTAAGTAATGGAACAGATTTTCCACTCACTGAGTGGAAAATGTTTGGATACATTTTATAAAAAGAATAAAAACTATAAAGATTTGTTTTTGTGTATCCTTTACCATACTCATTTGTAAGTTCTTTTGATAATTTTCTAATAAGTGTTGTCCCATATTCAGCACGATCTTCACCTTTTAGTTCTTCTTCTGCTATTCTATAACCTATCAACCAATTTCTATAAACTAAAGCAGTATTGATCGCTTGGTATGCCTGTTTCTGAGATAATTCAATTATGTTTTTTAAATCTGATACAATATCTTCTGTCTTTTCTGCTTTAATAAGTTGATTAATATCCATTAAATTATTATCCATTTTTCTCATCAACCTTTCTTTAGTTATTTACGTACTCCGAATACATCTCTCAATAGAGTATATCAACACGCTTGTGTTTTAGTTTTATATTAAAAGACACTTTTTCACATGTGTATTCACTCATACTTTTCATTCCTAAAAAATTCGAATTTACCTATATTTCTTATTATAGCACGATGACATTTTTAATACCACAGCACTAGAAATTAATCTTAATTTCAAATAAAAATGACCAATTATACATAATGATAACTGGCCATTCTCACGACTTTTTTACGACTTTTCACGGAAAAATCGTGTTTTTATGCAAAAAATCTTCGCTTTTTATATGCGTTTATATGCTACCTGTATGATGCCAAAAACCCTTTCGTTATCGGCTTTTTAGCGTTGTATGCTATGTGTATGGTAGTTGTACGAACTCTTACTTATTCTTCATATGAGGGAATATATGTCTATCTATTTTATATGTCTTTATAACTTATTTTTTCTCTACTTATCCTATTTTGAAAATAAAACCATTTATGTAAATCTCCATAATTGTTCATAAGACAAACTTATTTTGGTGTAAATTGGGTGTATAATGGGTGTATTACACGATAATATTATTTTGCATTTTTAGATACTCATTAAACTTATCAAATTCAGTATCTTTTAGTTCTTTTGTAGCGTCTGCGTAAATATTCATTGTAGTCTTAATATCGCCATGACCTAATGTATCTTGTATTACCTTAATATTTACTCCTGCTTCGCAAAGTCTAGTAGCAAATGTATGTCTTAAGGAATGGCAACTAAATTTTGGCAAGAATACTACTTCTTCATTTTGCTTCATATTATCAAGAACCCATTCATTACAAATTCTTATAATAAATCGTAATGCTTTATTTAGCATTGCTTGACTTTGAACATTCCCATATCTGTTTAGAAAGATAAAATCAGTATATCCATCAATTGTAATATTAGATAAAATTCCTTTTTCTCGTTGATACTTTTTTTCCTCTAAGAGTGCTTCTTTTACTACATCCAGCATAGGAATTGTTCTGTATCCTGCTTTTGTCTTAGGGGTATTGATTGCAAAATAACTCCCCTTTCCCTCTAGCCTGTGAGCGTAATAGATTAATGTGTGATCTACTTTTATTGTATTGTTTTCAAAGTCGACATCTTCCCAACGAAGTCCGCATAGTTCTCCAACTCGTAGTCCAGTATTAATCATTACAGTAAAAATTGGTTTCCATCGAGTACATTGTTCATTTTCATTCAAAAATCTAATAAATAATTCATGCTCTTTAACCGTTAAAGCTCTTCGCCTATTTTCATCAAAATTGTGAGTTTGCTTTAACTCTTTCATTGCATTACTTGCAGGATTAACTCTTAGATAATCTTCTTCAACTGCCAATTCTAATACTTGATATAAAACTGTATGAATATTTTCAATCGTTCTAATTTTCATATGCTTTACATCAACTAAATTATTATAGTATCGTCTAATATCACTTTTCTTTAATGTAGTTACCCTTAGCATACCTATTTCATTTCTTGCAAACACATCATACATATATACGTAATTTGTAAGAGTATTTCGTTTAACACCTTTTTTTAAACTTAGCCACAAATCAAATACATCATTAACAGTGATTTTTGTAGCTTCAATTCTAATGCCATCACTTTTATCTCTCTGAACTTTTTCTTCCTTTATACGAAGTTCTTCTAATGTTTTAGCATATATATAGTGCCTTTTCCCTACTCTATCTCTCCACCTAAATTGATATAATCCATCTTTTCTTAAACTTTCGCCTTCTTTTAATACTCTCCCATTTGCTTTTCTTTTTTCTGCCATATATTGTTATTCTCCTTTCAATTGACAGAAACTCAAGGCAACATTATTATTACATTTCTTTCCTTTTATATCAATATCATCAAATAGAATATTCTTTATTGAGATATTTATCTAATGCCTCCCTTTTTAATAATCTTTTAGAACCAACCCACAGAACAAAAGGGCAATTTTCTGCACTAGAAATCTTACGAAGTCTATTTACTCCTATGCCTGTATATTGTGCTGCCTCTTGTAATGTTAAATTAGTTTTCTCCCAAATTGGTATCTCTTTTTTCATTATCATTTCCTTTCTTTTTATATAAATAACTTTCTATTTTCTTATCTTTTCCCCAATACCTAGATTTTAAGAATTGAACAATGGGCAATGTGCCATTATCACATAACACTTTAAACCATGTTGTATTATTATTACGTGAATAAATAATTAAGTCTGCATAACTAATAATATCCTCTTGCTCACAAAAATCTATCATTTCTCCAATCGCTGAATACTTATCATCAATACTTTTTATGACTGTATCATAATTTGCACCTGCATAACAGATAACATCACTAATATCATATTGTGCTTTTTCGGGATTATCTAAATGTGTTAAATACCTCGCATAACTTCTTAAACTTTTTATTGGCTCTACTCCTACTCCTCCAATAATACTAAATACTTCTTTCGCTTGGTCTTTAGTCTTTACGCCATCAAACATAATTACAATATGATGATGTGGTTTCTTTAATTCTCCTGTTGAATTATAATCTTTATCATGTAATGGAGATATAAAAGTAGGAATTAACTGTTCCTGTAATAATTCTTTCCAATTCGTTGGTGTATTTTCTGAAGATGGGTATAAAACTGTTGCCCAATTTCTTGTTCTTCTATTCTGTTCCATTATTTTGAACACTGAACACACTCACTGGAGGGTCGTAGTGACCTCCAGTGATTTCACAATGGTAATCACTCCGTTTCTTTCTCTCGAAAATTACCACTGTGATTACTGTTCTCGAAATAAGGCACTAATAATTCTTTTACCCTTTTATCAACACCAACTCTATAAATCAATCCACTTCCTTTTTCTGTACGATAGTTTTGAACATGAGAAAAGTCTGCACCAAATATCATTTTATTTGTCGTTTCACTTGCTTTCCCTGTACCCATATAAATTCGAATACAAAAATTATCTCTAGTCGCCCCATCAATGAACGAAATGTCAGGTCTTTGCATTAGCACACCTGCGTACACTCGCTTTTGCCTCCCCTGAACTATTATTGATGATAACCTTTTAGAAACCTCTTCATAAGTTTTCTTATTAACAATTTTTGAAAACGCAATTAATTCATCAAAAAATAAATATACAGGATTGAATTCAGCCTCTTCTAACCCCATATTATCTAAATCTTTTTCCCTTAATCGCATTTCTTCTTCTGTTTCCCTAACAATTTCTCCAATAGTGTTTATATCATTGAAATATTTAATATCATTTACTTTACAAAACCACTTCATTTCAGCATCATTTTTAGGGTCACAATAAATAACTCTTACCCCCTGTTCTCGTAATGCATACATAATATATTGAGCACAGAATGTTTTTCCACTTCCTGTTTGCCCCACAATCAGCATATGGGGGCATTTTTTCCAATCTATTACTATATTAGAGAGGGTTATTTTTCCCTCTTCTAATATAGGTATTTCTTTAAATGAATAAATTATATCTTGTTTTGGCATTGATAATTCAAAAATAAAAGTAATAAAACCTCGTTCTTCTATTACATCAACACAAAGTGTGCATAAACAATCAGCTAACGCTTGTTCTATATTTCGTAGTTTTTGAGCAATTAAACTACCATCTAATCTCCATTTCAAATAAAGTAAATTATTTTTAATCATGTATTCTACATGAGGATAATATCCAATTTTTTCTTTTCCATTCTTATCATAATAAACTTGAAATAGATTATTACTTTTGATAAAATTTTCAATAAGATAAGAATATTTTCTTGTCTTACTATTTTTAGAGGCAATTATAATCACTAAAAGTACGCCAATACTACAGATTATAATTGTCTTTTTCATATTAAAATATTTATTTGCAATAATAGAAAATATTAACACTATCACATTAACAACGCCAATTATTTTCAACAAATGAAATTGCTTGGGTCTTAATCTTTTATATCTTTGGATATTCATTTTATACTATTTCCTTATTTATTTTAATTTGTGCTTTATTTTCTACTAATGATATTGATGTTGCTGTTAATGAAATTTTTATATCGTTATTATTTTTAAAATCAATATATGCTTTTCCTTTTAAATTCTCAAATTTAACATTTAGTGGTGTTCCATCATATTTAATTGAAGGCGTTTTTTCTCCTAGCACTTTTACATAAAACTTTTCATAATCTAATGATGGAAACACACATTTATATTTAATTCCTTCTATTTCATCAGTTTTTACACCTTCTACATATTTAGGTGCAGGTATTCCATTTCCAATAAGATTGATTGGTCCTTCAAACATTTTTTGTTCATTTAAAATTAAATCTTGAATTTTCATTTTATTACTCCTTTTCCTTTTTTAAAATAAAATCAATGTTGGCAGTATAAATTTTCTGCCCTTTTTTTTCTTCTAAAGTTAATAAATTCATCTCGTATAATTTATTAAATGTTGCACTCACTCCCGCAATTTTCCAATTCCTCCTTTCCCATAATTCTTTTTGTGTAGTTGCACCATATAATAGTATATCTATCAATACTCTGTATGAATTTGCACTTAATTCAGTCATTTCAATAATCACATTCCAAACCTTAGAAAATGTATCCATATCAATAACTATCCTTTTCTTCTCTTTTCGATTTTCCTCGAACAATTTTTCATCAATCTTATACACAATTTTTCGCTCTTCTAATTCACAAAGCAAAAATTTCTCATCATACAATCGTTTAAAAGTATTTGACACACTAGATTGTTTCCAATTCCTCCTTTCCATAAATTGTTTTTGTGTTGTGCAATATCCATATAACGCCATATCTACTAATATACGATATCCATTACCATTTAATCTTGTTTTATCTCCAATGATATTCCAAAACACTTCAAACTTTTCTATACTATTCATTTGCAACCTCCTTTTGCAATTTATTCTATTTTTAGAATGTTAATTGCGTTTATATAATAAATCTTATTTTTGCTAATGTCAATAACCTTAATAAAAAAACTATTCACTTTTTATCGTGAATAGTGATTTCTACTATTGTTCTAAACATACATATAGATATGTTACACCATATTTTACATCATGTATATCTTTCATATTTCTACTTTGTTCTAATGTAGGCTTTGGTGGCATAAATGGTATAGCATTTGCCTCTAACCCACTAACTTTACCACTATCTGCCATAACCTCCCAATCAGCCACTACCAATTGACCATTTTCATTCCACACAGTATTTACGCATGTCCACCAAAATCCTGTATGTCTCCAAGACCATTCATGGTCTGGAAAATCATTTGGAAAATCTAAAGCAGGTTTCATTGTTCCATATGCAGGCTTTGGTGTTTTTGGTGGTTCTTGTTGAGTTGGAGGTGTTGTTCCACTATTTGAGTTATTTCCATTTCCACTCAAATTATTACTGTTATTTGATGAATTTTGATTGTTCGAGATATTTCCTTGATTAGTTTTATTATCATCATTAGTTTGTGCTTTATTTTCATCTGTAACTTTAACTTTGAATTTAACCTTTTCTGCTTTTAACCCATTTACATCTAAAGCATTTACATACACTTCATACTCGCCAACTTTTTTTGTGTCTAGTTTACTATCATCAATCCAATAATAACCTTTTGTATCTTTTTTTCCTTTTTTCAATTCCCCATCAACTTCATCATAAACTTTTTTTATGATAGTATCATACTCTAATTTATTACCTTTTTTTATTGTTACTTCATTTTTAGATAATTCAATAATTGGTTTTTTTGTATCTTTAACTTCTACTGTCATTTCTTTAGTTGTAGTTTTATCATCATTTTTAAATACTATTTCAATTTTTTGTTTTCCTACTTTTTTCGAATCGAAATTTTTAATTTTATCTATTTTAATTCCTTTATCAGAATTTTCACTATCAAATAATTTAGAATAATCTAATTTTTCTCCATATTCTACAACTATATCTTTATTTAAAGAAATATTTAATTTTTCTGTAGAACACGCAGTCAATAACATCACAATCATTGTTGCTATACCTAATTTTTTAAGTTTATTTAATTGCATAATATCCCTACTTTCTTCATATCAAAGTATATCATATTGTGATTATCTCCACAATATGATTGTGCCTGTTTTCAAAATATAATTGTTTAAAAGGAGGTAGATTATTATCATTGACTATACACCATTATTTAACACAATGAAAAAGAAAAATATTAGCCAATATCATTTGTTAAAGAATGGTATTGATAATAAAACTCTCGACAAATTAAAAAAGGGTGGAAATATAACTGTTTTAACTCTAGAAAAATTATGTACAATTTTAGATTGTACGCCCAATGACATCATCAGTTTTATAAGCAATGAGGAATTGTAATAGTTCCTCTTTTTTATGCAATAAAGGAAGAAAATGTAGTATTACATCATCTTCCTTTTTCCTTAAGTTTCTGTATTCATATAAATTTGGGTGTAAATTGGGTGTAAAATTTGCTTTTGTATAGTTTTAAACCTTTCATAAACCCTTTATTTATCGTATTATTTTAATTTTTTAGATTATTTGTTCTTCATATGTGGGAACAACAACACCTCACGGATCGTTGTCTGCCCAGTCAGCAACATCACAAAGCGGTCAATACCCAAACCAACACCGCCTGTAGGAGGCAACCCATATTCCAACGCCTCTACATAATCCGTATCCATTTCATTCGCTTCATCATCCCCAAGATCACGCAGCTTTAACTGATTTTCAAAACGCTCTCTTTGATCAATTGGATCATTCAACTCAGAGAAAGCATTCGCATATTCATGTCCATCAATGAACAATTCATAACGATCCGCAAAACGTGGATCCTGTGCATTCTTCTTTGCTAATGGAGAAATTGATGTTGGATGTCCATAGATGTAAGTAGGCTGAATCAATGTTTCTTCAACATATTTCTCAAAGAATAAGTTGATGATGTGACCAACACTGTTATGCTTCTTTTCTACTTCAATATCATGTTCCTTCGCAATCTCACAAGCTTCCTCAAAGCTCATTTCTTTCCAGAAATCTACACCACAAGCTTCTTTGATTGCATCTACCATATGCAAACGTTTGAAAGGTGCTTTTAAAGAAATAGCTTTTTCATTATAAGTAATCTCGGTTGTGCCTAATACCTCATTTGCGACATAATCAAATAAACCTTCAATCAAATCCATCATACCATTCAAATCAGAGTAAGCAACATAAGCCTCCACTGTTGTAAATTCTGGATTATGTGTTGCGTCCATTCCTTCATTACGGAATAAACGGCCAATTTCATATACACCCTCTAAACCACCGACAATCAATCGCTTTAATGGTAATTCTGTTGCGATACGCAAATAGAAAGGCATATCTAAAGTATTGTGATGTGTAATGAATGGTCTTGCGGCTGCTCCACCTAAAATTGGCTGCAATACCGGTGTTTCCACTTCCATCAACCCTTTACCATCTAAGTAACGCTGAATCGCACGGATGATTCTTGGTCGTGTTACGGCAATGCGCTTGCTTTCCTCATTCATAATCAAGTCAACATAACGTCTTCTGAATCGTTCTTCCTTATCCTGAAGACCGTGGAACTTTTCAGGTAATGGACGCAATGCTTTTGTTAGATGAGTATACACTTCCGCCTTAACAGAAAGCTCGCCATGATTGGTTTTCATGACTTTACCCTCAATACCAACAATATCACCTAAATCTGATTTCTTGAATACTTCGTAAGCTTCTTCGCCAATAACATCCTTACGTACATAAATCTGAATTTGTCCATCAATATCTTGAATGTGCATAAAACCGGCTTTTCCTTGTCTGCGCTTTGTCATGATACGACCGGCAACTTTTACCGTCACATTCTTTTCTTCTAGCTCTTCCTTTGTACAGCCTTCATATTCTGCACGAATCTGTCCACTTTTGTGTGTTCTTTCATACGCTTGTCCAAATGGCTCAATACCCATTTCTTTGAGTTCTTCCATTTTTTGTCGACGAATTTTTTCCTGTTCCGTTAACTTTTCCATTTTTTACGCTCCTTATCCATTAAAAAAACTCTCTTCCGCATAGGGACGAGAGTTAACATCGTGGTACCACCCTAATTTATCAGCCGGTTTCCCTAACTGACCTTAGTGACTTTCTTTAAGTCCATCTTTAACGCAGATGTAACGTCCTGTTGGAAGGCTCCAAGTCTTTATTTCAGCTATTGTATCACTATCCCTTTCCAGCTTAGCGGGACTCTCTGTCAGTTACTCAATAACCTACTCTCTCTTCATCGCCTATTACGTTTATGATTATATAGAGAATGCATTTGTTTGTCAAATGATTTTCGATGAAAAACGCCTAAACAATACCAATCCAAAGCATTTGCAATACGTAATGTGGATGATATTAAATAGACGATGTATATAATCTATCTTTGGAGATAACGTTTCAATTCCATATACCGTTCTTTCGATATTGGTAATTCTGTGGCAGAATATTTCAATTTCGCCCGATATCTTTGAATACTGTCAATTTGCATACAATTTACCAAATAGCTTTTATGAATACGATGGAACACCTCCGGTAATTTCTTTTCAAAATCAGCTAACAATCCCCAAACTTCAAAGCTTTCATTTTTTGTATACACTATAGTACATTGTCCCGCTGCTTTTAAATATAAAATCTCAGAAGGCAATAAATAACGATAATGTTTTTCTCTATCTCGGAAAGAAAGGCGTTTTAGATTGGTATTCATCAATGCCAATTGTTTTAAATAAGCAAAGAATTCTGTATCCTCCGTAAATGGTTCTTCTATTAAACCCGCTTGACTTAAAGGAATATCCTGTGCATGTGAGCTATGGATGTGTACAAGTGATAGTTCCCCTTTTATCAGTTTCCAGATAAACGTGCAACGAACATGTGCATAGATACTGTTATCATCCTCTAATGCCGCCATGATCTTATAGCGACCATAAACAACCCAAACACCGCGTTCATGAAACAAAAGATGATATTCTTCATCGGATACTATGGCAGCTGGTTCATGCAATTCTTTCTCCGTTATTCGTTTGAATTCATCAGATCCTTTGGACCATTGAAAATCATTAGGCCCGATATACATAAAGTCATCACTCATTAGATGCGTTGTTTTTATGATATCTCTATCATAAAAGCCGCGAACGACTTCCTGTGTTTTTTGAATGATCGTTTCTTCTTTATACATTGTTCTTGGCATACGCATCCTCCTTCAAATTATAATGTCATTATAACAGGTACGTCACAAAACAACAAGCAATTCCAAGGGAAAATTTCTTAATTATTATGTGATAATTATATGATATAAAGATGAAAGATCAAATAAAAAGAACTCCTTTTTTGGTGTATTCCAAATTTTAGAGTTCTTATTATTAAACAACTTTTCCTTATTATCGAAGTGCCCCCTACATATGGAAACACTTCGCCTAAAACAGCTATCGTTGGGATGGCACATAACTATCTATATATTCTTGATATACTTTTTCATATGCACATAAAATTTCTTCCATCTGCGCATATGTATCCATCTTTGTCAAACTGTCTTTTAACTGATGACTTTTTGGTAAACCTTTAACATACCATGCGGCATGTCCACGCATTTCCCGCATACCCACATGTTCACCCTTTAAATCACAGAGGCGTTTTGCATGAAGTCTTGCCATGGTAAATTTTTCATTCACACTGACCGGTGGCAGCTTTTCACCGGTAGCCAAATATGTCGCAATTTCTTTGATCAGCCATGGATCACCTAATACACCGCGACCTACCATGATCGCATCACAACCAGTCGTATCCAACATCCACTTGGCATCTTCACTGCTGCGTATATCACCATTTCCCATAACCGGAATAGAAACAGCTTGTTTGACAGCTTTGATATATTGCCAATCAGCTTTGCCTTCATACATTTGTTTCCGTGTTCTGCCATGTACGGCCAAAGCAGACACACCGACAGATGCTAACCCTTTTGCCAGTTCGACACAATTGATGCTATCCATATCCCAGCCTATACGCATCTTAACAGTAACCGGTTTTTTTACACTATCGACAACTGCTTTCGTCATTGTAACCGCATGATCAATATCCTTCATTAAGGCACTGCCGGCATTGGATTTGATTATTTTATTCACCGGACATCCCATATTGATATCTATGATATCACAATCACTTTTTTCATCCAGTAACTTAGCAGCATAGACCATCGTTTCAATATCATGTCCAAAGATTTGCATGGTCAAAGGATGTTCTTCTTTTTCAACTGCTGTCATATGCAATGTTTTTTCATTTTCATAATATAACGCCTTATCACTTACCATTTCCGTATAAATCAATCCTGCGCCAAATTGTTTGCAAATCACACGGAAAGCCGGATTACTGATACCAGCCATAGGTGCAATAACAACTTGATTGGGTATGGTGATATCGCGTATCTTCCACGATTTATCTTGCATAACGTTCTATGAATCCTTCCAAATCACGCAGCTCCTGTTCATTGAAATAATATTTTTCATTACAGAAATTGCAGGTAATCTCACAACCATGATCTTCTTCAATCAGTTTCTTACGCTCTTCTTTTGACAATGTTACTAATACCCGTTTCATAGTCGCTCGATCACAATGACAGCGAAATGCTATTTCCTGACTAGATAAGATTGTTGCATCATCAAACAATGAAGTAAGAATATCCTCTAAACTTTCCCCTTCATTGATCAATTTTGAAATAGGTTCCATATGCGCTATGATGTTTTCTACTTTTACAATATCTTCTTCCTCTGCATCTGGCATCATTTGAATGATCATGCCGCCGGCAGCCTGAATAGCATTATCTGGATTTACAAGTACGCCTACAGATACTGCGGATGGTGTCTGTTCACTGGCCGTAAAATAATATGCAAAGTCATCACCGATTTCTCCACTTTGTAAAGCGACAGTGCCACTCCAGTTTTCTTTCATATTCAAATCTTTGATAACTTCTAAATAACCTTCTTTTCCTACCGCTGTACCTACAGCAAGTTTTCCTGTATCGTTATATTGCAACATGATATGTGGATCGGATACAAAGCCGCGGACATGTCCATCACTGTATGCATCAACTAAAATGGTTCCAATAGGACCGCCGCCATTTATACGAATGGTCAATTGTTCTTTATCACTCTTCAGCATACTTCCCATCATGGAACCAACACTTAGTGTACGCCCTAAAGCCGCAGCACTGGTTGGCCATAAATCAAATCGCTTGCGAGCCTCCTCAACTAAAGCGGTAGAGGAACATATATAAATTCGCACATGTTCATTACATGCTAATGCTTTTATTAAATAGTCTTTCATTTTCCTTCACTCCTTGAATTTGCACCTGTAGTATACCATAATCATTAACAAAAAGAAAAGGAAGTGATAACACTTCGCTTATTACATAACACTTTCTTTCATGAAGATCTTCCAAATGCTACCGTCTGTTATAGTTCCCTTATCTTAAATATAGTTTCATATCCAATATGTTTTCTCTTTAGATCAACATACGCTCTTTTTTCTTAAGGTCCCGGTAAAAGAATATAAAGAGAAAAGGTCCCATCAATGACCAGGCAATTGGCTCCGCAAAACATACACCGGTATAGCCGCTAAAAGGTATCAAAGCAAAGGTTGCAATAATCTTAACGCCCATTTCAATACAGCTGGATACAATCGGACTTCGCCCATTGCCAAGCCCCTGCAAACCATTACGATAAATAAATAAGATAGCAAGGATGAAATAAAATACACTGCTGATTCTGGTATAATAAGCCGCTAGTGAAACAACCTGTGTCTGTTGCTTATTGACAAGGAAGCCAATAAAGAAATCAATGCATGTAAAGGATAATAAGATGACGATACCTACCCAACCAAAGCTTATCCATACACTTTTTTTCATACCTTCTCGGGTTCGATGATACTGTTTAGCACCTAAGTTTTGTGAAACAAAGGTTGTAACAGCAATGGCAATGGAAATCAGTGGCTGCATAAACATCTCCACAATTTTGCGTGCTGCCACATGTGCCGCAATGGTCATTTCTCCCAGACTGTTCACTGCACTCTGTAAGACTACTGAACCGATGGATACAATGGAATTCATAAGCCCCATGGAAATCCCCATAGACATTTGTTTCAGAAAAACTTCTCTTTCTACATGACATTCTTCTTTTTTCAAGAAAAACATTGGATATTTCTTTCTCATATACAGGAAGCATAATACTACACTTAACAACTGTGCCAGTACGGTGGCATAGCCAGCTCCATTGATGCCTAAATGCAATTGAGCAATAAAAAGATAATCTAAGGCGATGTTGGTTAAAGAGGCAATGATGAGAAAATATAATGGTGTCTTACTATCACCAATTGAGCGTAACATACTTGCCATCATATTATATGCCATAGTAATAAACAATCCCATAAATATGATAGTTAAATACCCATCTGCCATCGAAAGAATACTTTTCGGTGTCTGAAGTAAGGAAAGAATTGGTGTCTTTAAAAGCATCGCGGCAAGCACGATAATTACCACACTGGACATACATAACAAAATACATCCATAAGTTGCCATTTTCATGCCTTCCTGATCCCTAGCCCCGTAATACTGTGCTATCAATATTGATACTCCCATAGATACACCACTTACCAGACCAATGACCAAACCGGATAAGGAAGCAGTAGCTCCCATAGCAGCTAAGGCACGTACCCCTAAAATCTGTCCTACCATCATCGTATCTGCCATAGTATAAAATTGCTGAAAGATATTTCCCAAAAGGACCGGAACAGCAAAACTCAACAACAATTTCATAACATTCCCTTGTGTCATATTCTTCATAGCATCACCTCGCATTTACGCATTATTCTAACATAAATTAACTTGCGAAACAATGACTTTTATACGCATCCCCTTGATCATATACAGATAGGGATATGTGTTAAAAGGAAGCGTATCAAAAAGGGATAATCGTTTTCTGCCAACAATAGCATCACGGTTTTCATCGCTGTACTATCTAAATAACAATCTTGTTTATTCGCCAAGAGAAGCATCGTATCACCAAAAGCGTGCGTTCCGATTGTCAGATGCCCATAAGCAACGATACCAAAGCTTACTTCAAAGCCAATGGAAATAACCCCGATACTATACATGCCAATAGCTAAAGTACCAACACTGATATAGCCTATAGCTAGCGCTCCTAAAGCATACACTCCGATTGCCAACACACCTAAACAAAAAAGGAAGCCAAAGCTTAATAGGCCAAAAGATAAAATACCAAAGCTCATCATGCCAAGCGATATCACCCCCACAGCTGTATTACCGATGGCAATGATGCCTTTCGCTATTCGTCGTTTTCCATTTCTGTTCCTTCCCAAACCAAGTTGAACAGCAAGCAAAGGAATCCCAAATACTTTGCAGGAAGAAGTATATTCACAACCTTTAAAAAAAGTACTTTTATCCTTACCCATACGCTGCTTAATTGGCATGCTATTCTCACTTATTTCCTCTGGGATGTGCAAAAGCTTAATCAACTTTGCCATTTGCTCTTCATTTGCTTTACCTAATCCAAGTTCCCATCTTCTGATGGTCCATGGTGTTACATTACATAATAAAGCAAGTTCTTCATAACTCAGTTTTTGTGCAATACGATAAGCCCTTAATCTTTTCTTAAATGCCATCCATTTCCCTCCTTTTCTATCAAGGAAACACATAACTCCTATTTCATTAAATAAAGCACTACGATTTACACGCTTATTTCATATCTGTTTTAAAGAGTATCATTTAAGTTTTACAACCTATGGCTATTGATAGTAACTATAAAATAAACCTTATCCATTTATCATGATACTAGCATAAATGATCGATTAGGAACAGCCTTTCGCAATCCTTATCCTATCCTCTTATTTGTTTTCACCCCTATGAATAAGGAAAGGAAGCCAATGATTTGGCTTCCCATTGTTATTCTTCATTGTCGTGTTTCGTTAATTCTTTTAACGCTTCTTCAAAACTCTTCTGCGCTTTTTGTTTTTCTTCTTCTCGCTTCAAAGAAGTTTCATTATCTTCTACTTCCTGTGTTGGATTTTCAGCTTCTGCCTGAGCTTGCGCAGAACGTTCTTCTTCTCTTTCTGCTTCTATACGGGCTTGTTCTTTCCGCTGTTCCTGTTCCGGAGAAGTCAATTTACCATAAGTCATTAAATTATTAATCTGCTCACTTGTAATGGTTTCTTCTTCAATCAGATTTTCCGCAATCAATGTTAACAGATCTTTATTGTCCTCAATCAGTTTCTTTGCCTGATCATAACACTCATTAATGATCTTCCGGATTTCCTTATCAATTTCATAAGCAATCTCTCCGGAATAATTACTTCCGCTGCCATAATCTCTTCCTAAGAAAACATTTCCTGTACCATCATCATATTGAATAGGTCCAAGGGAAGACATACCCCAACTTCTTACCATTGCTTTCGCAATCTTTGTCGCCTTTTGAATATCATTGCTAGCGCCGGCAGAAATTTCATTAAACATGACTTCTTCGGCCACACGACCACCCATTAATCCAGTAATCTGGCTCATAAAATCAGCTTTTGTCGGGAACAATTTTTCTTCCTTCGGTGTCATGAGGTTATAGCCACCGGCTTCTCCACGTGGAATAATCGTTACTTTTTCTACCTTATCGGCATCCTCAAGTTTCAGACCAATTACCGCATGCCCTGCCTCATGATAAGCTACCAGACGTTTCTCTTTCTCCGTATACTTCTTTGATTTCTTCGCCGGACCCATCATTACACGGTCGATAGCTTCATCTAAATCTTCCATCGTAATCATCTTACGTTTATCACGAACGGCCAAAATGGCACCTTCATTTAACACGTTTTCCAAATCCGCACCAGAGAATCCCGGAGTACGTTTCGCCAAAGACTCCAAAGAAATATCCTTTGCCAATTTCTTATTGCGGGCATGTACCTTTAAGATTTCATAACGGCCTTTCTTATCCGGAAGATTAACCGTAATCTGGCGGTCAAAACGTCCACTTCGTAATAAGGCAGGATCTAAGACATCCGGGCGATTCGTTGCAGCAATAATGACAATACCTTTATTTTCACCCATACCATCCATCTCTACCAACAGCTGGTTTAAGGTTTGTTCACGTTCATCGTTTCCACCGCCCATACCGGCTCCACGCTGGCGTCCAACCGCATCAATTTCATCAATAAAGACGATACATGGTGCGTGTTGCTGAGCTTTTTTAAACATGTCGCGCACACGGCTAGCACCGGTACCGACAAACATTTCCACAAAGTCAGATCCACTGATTGAGAAGAAAGGCACATCTGCTTCTCCGGCCACCGCTTTCGCCAACAAAGTCTTACCGGTACCCGGAGGACCAACCATCAGCATCCCCTTAGGAATACGAGCACCCATATCGGTAAAGCGTTTTGGGTCTTTCAGGTAATCAATGATTTCCTTCACTTCTTCTTTTTCTTCATCACATCCGGCAACATCCTTAAAACGCACTTTAATGCTGCTTTCTATCTTCGCCCTGGATTTACTAAATTCAAAGGCCTTGTTATTGCCTCCTGCATTCATACGAGAGAACAGGAAGATTGCTGCTCCACCAAGAATCAAGAAAGGCAATACGCTTTTAAGGAAAACTTCTAATACACTTTCCTTATTTGCATCTAATACATTCACTTTTGTCTTCTTATTCTTTTCAAATAATTCACTCAGCCATTTTACATTGTCATCCGTGCGTGGCACACTGACTGTAAAACTCTTCGTGCTATCGCCATTCTGATAGGTTCCTCTGACTCCGATGACGGTAGTACCCATAGACATATTGACTTCTTTAAATGATAAATTTTCAGCTTGCGCCGCAAATTCATTATAATTGAACTCTTTTGTGTTACTACCATTTCCAAATGTAATCAGAAGGACCATAATAGAAATAACAAGAATATAAGGCAACAGACTTATTACCTTTTTATTGTTCATATGATACGCCTCCTTTTTGCTTATTCATAGATTTCGCGTTTTAAAACTCCAATGTATGGCAGATTGCGATACTTCTGGTCATAATCTAAACCATATCCAATGACAAATTCATTTGGAATGGCAAATCCTACATATTCTGCCTCTATATCAACAACACGACGATCCGGTTTGTCAAGCAATGATACAACCTTCACATCCTTGGCACCCTTATTCATCAATGTACGTTTTACTTCCTTTAATGTTCTGCCGGTATCGACGATATCTTCAACTAACAGAATGGATAATCCTTGTACGGAACAATCCAAATCCTTATCTATACGAATATCTCCTACAGACTTTGTCCCCTGATAACTGGATACATCCATAAAATCTATTTGAATATCTAAATCAATATGCTTAATAATTTCCGCCACGAAGGGAACGCTTCCTTTTAATAAGCCTACGACATAAGGAACCTCATTCAAAGCTTTATAATCACTCGTAATCTTTGCGCCGAGTTCTGCACATTTATGAATGATTTCATCCTGTGAAACCAATACCTTTTCTACAACTTCATGCATCGTTATTCCTCCTAATACAGCTATAAACTATTTTACCACAAATATGCTTGGATTGTTAGAGAAATGTGCAATATCACAACCGATTTGCGGTACTAAAATCACATTTCCCTGTGCGTTGACAACAACCGGCCAACATTTTCTTTCCCAAGAAGGAATTTTGCGATCAATAAACCAACGATGCACCTTTTTTCTACCCAACCGCAATACGATAGCATCGCCTTCTTGTACATTACGAATCGTAATTGGAAAATCCTGCGGATATAAGGTTAGCGCCTCACAGCTCTTTCCTGTTAAGCTAGTATGAAAATAAGGTGTATGCAAACATGCTACTTCATGCAGTACATAGGCATAGGATGGCATATCTTTCACATGAATATGCACAATGCCATATTCCTTACTCATACAATAGCGTTTTCCGATATCACTTGTCCAATTATTTGCCTTAAAAAGCAGGCCTGCCAATTGATCTAACAGCTTTTCTGATACATGTTCTTTGCATTCTTGATAAATCCATGTACGTAAAACTTGTTTACGAAAATTTTCATCAAGCTCGCATAAAGCTGCCACATCATACTGCCAAACTGCTAAAAAAGCCTTTGTCTTCTCTAATACCTGTTGTGCTTTATTATTCTTCTCTGCTATTTCAGCCGCCAGCTCTTCCTTTTCCTTACGGCTCATATGATCAATATAAGAATGACGAATCCGATTCCTTGTATAATCATCTGTAAAGTTACTTTCATCAAAGCCATACGGAACTTGATGTTCAATACAATATGCTAATAATTCCTGTTTGGTATAGGATAATAGTGGACGCAGAACCTTACAATCATATAATACCGTTTCTTCTTGAATCCCATAATACACACCCTTAGAACCTCTTTCCATCTGCATCAGATACGTTTCTAAGTGATCATCTAAATGATGTGCCAACAAGATGGCATCACCATGATATTTTTCAAGTAATTCGTGATAGAAATGATAACGTTCTGCTCTGGCAAATGCCTGAAAGTTTCCCTTGCATGGTTTCTTCTGCCTTTTTACATAACATGGGATTTCATACCTTTGGCAATAATTAACCACCAGCTCTTCATCACGGAATGCACTTTCGCGTTTCTGATAATTCATATGTGCCACAAGAAAAGACAGACCATAAGATCTGCACATATCTAATAATGCCATAGAATCCGGACCGCCGCTGACACCAATGACATATACGTGTTGTTGCGAAAGATTGGCTAAACTTTTCATATGCGTATTATATACTAAAGCCTATGAAAATCAAGGTTTTTCATTGATTTCACATGAACTTCACATCGGTATACAGAAAAATGTCGTTTAAAAAAAGACTGCGTACATACAGTCTTACCTACTTACACAATGCAAAGCGTATATCATGATCATGCCCCTATCTGTGCGTTTGCCTTACATACTTTTATAGCGATTAAGGTGGAATCGTCTTTTCTTCGTTGACGTGATAAAGTATCGCTAAAGGCGGCAACATCTTCTTTTAAATCTTCTTTTTTACGCTGTGAAAGCCATGCACTTACCTCACTGCGGGTAATGCCATCAGAGATCATTAAGAATTCATCACCTTCTTGCAAGGCTACTTCGAAGCAATCTGGTTCTATAGCCGATATGATTCCTACCGGCAAGGCATTACCATTGATTTCATGCAGATGCTCATCACGTAATAAGAATGTTGGACATGCGGCTGATTTCGAAATATATGCCATCCCGCTGGAGCGATTGATGCAGATTACATCCAAGGTCGCATAGGTGTCACTTTGAATCAATTTGTTGATACAGCGAATGGCACTATCCTGTGGTATGCCACTGATGATCATACGCTGAAATAAACTGGTAATCAAACGAGAACTGCGTGCTGCATTTTCACCATTTCCCATACCATCACTGATCATACAAATCATACTTTGGCGAAAACGGAAGATTGAGTAACTATCGCCATTTCCGGTATAAGAATTACGGATACTATCGCCATATGCCTCTATATCAAAAGGTAAGGCATCTGCAAATAAGATGGAAAACCCTCGGACAAAACGTTTCTTTTGAACTTCTAAGACTTGCAGTTTACGATGTAACAAAGTTTCCAATAATGGCTGCAAGGTCATATGAATTTCCCCTCGCCGTAAATTGCCGACTTCCAGATGTAATTGCAAACTGCCATCACTGCTTTCCTCTATATGTAAAGTTTCTACGCTGAATTGATAACCCTCTAAGGCTTTTTGTAATTGTTCATAGCGTTTCCCTTCTAACGGTATCTTCTGAATCTCTTCTGCATTATATTGCAATGCATTTGCCATATTTAATAGTAATTCAGCCCCCGTCTGATGAATGCCCTCATAATACTCTGCCAGTGATTGAAAGATACCGGCATAATTTTGCATCTGTCTACGCAATAGATTATCATTCCCCCTATAAGGAAGCATTGTTTCCTTTGTTTCCAAGTATAACAAGGGAATATACTCCACACGCAGGATGAGTACAGATAAGATTGCAACACCAAGATAAGCATAAGTAAACATTGTCGAAGGAAGGAAAAAATAACTTAGGATAAGGATAAAACAACACAAAGCTTTTTTATCTTTAAAGATCATGCAGATTCCTAATACTAAGAATAGCGCCTCTTCATGAATGGGTAATAAAAATAAAATTCCTAAAAGTGCTGCAGCACTTTCCCGTGTACAGATAATAGTGATTAACAAATACGCAAAAAGAAGTATTGGTGTGTAATATAATGGCATACTGGCAGCTAACACCAGGGCGATACTCATAAGCATTGCGCCATACATGCTTTCAGTAAGGGCATAGCGTTTCTGTGTCCAGCCATATTGTGAACATGTTTGATACATCAGAATACCGCCAATCATTGGTTCAATCATAGCTTTCGGGGTTATGTTAAATTGCCGTATCGCATAAGGAATCAATACCAAACCTATCACAAAGGGAATCCATTGATAAAGATTACGATTCAAGATTTTCACTATGTACAACAAAACAAAAAACAACGAAAATCCTAATGCATAAAAATATGCCGTGAGAATATCTTTCTGTAATGCCAATAACAGTATGAAAAACACGCTGATACAGGCCTCTTTATTACTACGTAAATAAGAATATGCTACAAATAAAAAAATGATGAGCGGAGATACCACCGTGTCGCTGATACCTATGTAAATCGCTAAAATACCACAAACAATATCACTGGGACGCAAAAGCGCTTTCCCCCTTGTTTTCTTAATGACTGCCTTTTCCAACCGAAACCACCTCTTTCATGACACGATTATAAAAGTGTTTTCTCAAGGATTCTGTCAGTTTTTGTCTTATCTTTACATAATCACCACAAGATATACTGAACATGTGAAACCATCTGTCATTTCTTGTTGTTTTCTGATAAAATAATCTTGTTTTGAAAGGGGATCTATATGATAAATCGTCGTGTTTTTTTATCTACGATGCTGACCATCGGTCTGCCCATCATCATTCAACAGATCATATCGTTAAGTTTGAATATGATTGATACCTTCATGATCGGGAGTGTCGGTGTTGCCGAATTAGCTGCTGTGGGAGCTGCTAATAAAGTTTATTTTATCTTTTCTACTATCTGTTTTGGTATTTATAGCGGTGCTAGTATTTTTGTGTCGCAATATTGGGGGATTCATGATGTGAAAAACATCCGAAAGGTCATCGCTATTCAAATGCGGATTGGTTTTATCCTATCCGTATTCACCTGTATCACTGCTTTTTTATTTGCCCCTGGCATCTTAAGACTCTTCGTAAGAGATGCACACGCCATTCAAATAGGCGCACAATATCTACGGATTACCTGCTTCACCTATATTATGACTGCCTTTTCTTTTTTAATGAGTTTTAACTCGCGTGCCATTCATAACCTGCGCATACCAACTATTGCAACGATTATTGCCATAACGATTAATACCATTCTTAATTATGGTTTAATATATGGTAATTTCTATATGCCTCAATTAGGTGCCCAGGGAGCGGCGATAGCTACCCTCATTGCCCGCTTAATTGAAATGGTCTTTATCCTAACTTACGTATACACCAGTAAGGAGCATCCTTTAGCCGCAGATTTATTTACGATTACACATTTGGATCATGAATTATTAAAACGTGTTGTGAAAACGGCTCTGCCGGTAGCGGCAAGTGAAAGTGCTTGGAGCGTAGGTACAACGGTCTGCTTCATGGCTTATGGATTATTGGGCACCAGTGCTGTGGCAGTTGTGCAAGTGGCGAGTGTTATTAATGATTTATTCCAATGCGTATTCTTTGGTTTAGGCAATGCCTGTGCTGTCATGATCGGAAATGAATTAGGACGCCAACGTAGTGATCTTGCCTATACCTATGGAAAAATCTTTATTCTGATGAATCTGGGATTCTGTCTGACCATGAGTATTCTGCTATATGCCAGTCGTGCTATGATCGTAGATATTTATAACTATGATGAAGCTACGAGTCGTTTATTAGATGCGACCATCATCGCCTTTGCGCTTTATAATACCCCGAAGATGATGTCCTATGTGCATATCTGCGGTATTCTTCGAGCAGGTGGCGATACCCGCTTTTGTATGGCATGTGATGTCATCGGCATTTGGTGTATTGCGATACCGCTGGCATTCCTAGGCGCAGCCGTATGGAAACTTCCACTTCCTTTGGTCGTAGCATTATCCTTTAGTGATGAAATTGTCAAAGCGCTCATCACTTTATGGCGTTTCCATTCAAAAAAATGGATTCATATCTTAATACAGACCAGCGAATCCCTGATGTGATCCCAAAAGTTAGTCCTAACATCTAACGATGAAATGTTTTAACACCTAGCATCCCTAAGGATGCTTTTTAATCTAAGCATTGTTTCACACGTTCTTTTATTTCACGAAACAGATTACTATTTTTATCTAAATGTGATTTCACATCTATAATACGTGCCGTATTGATCCACTTAGCATCATTGATAAATAAAACCGATTCCTTATTCATGCCCCGAATCTTGCCAAGCCGCATCAAATGACGTTTACCTTTTGGATTGTCTTTCCCATAAGCCTGTACATAAGCACTGTGATTCCCACTCATCGGCACAACAAACGCTTTGTTGTGAAATAAAGTCATGATGATACCAAAATGTTGAAATCCGATTTCATAAATATAAGCTTCGCCAAAATCAATATAACAAATATCACCAACACGAATATCCACTCCCAATTCATTACAATTCGTGATATTACGTCGTTCGCGTAAATTCATATCACTAATCAGTTTAGGTATCGCATCCTTCACTTCCAAACTGCGATAATCCTGACTTTTTTCTTCTATGTAATGTTGCCAAAGCTCTTCCCAATATGCTTTCTCTACAATCTTTCCTTTCTTCTCATCCTTATCTAAAATTTCTTGCAATTCCTTTAGTTCCACATCTATCACCTCATAAAACTATACGACAGAGGAACCGGTGTTTTTGTAAAAGTGAAAAGATTTATGTATTTTCCTGAATAAAAATGAAAGCTTTTTATAATTCCAATATTTCATAGGTGTTTATTTACCAAGCATTTTGAAAGATATTAAATCGGAAAGTTTTCTTTATATAAACTTTTTCTCTTCCTATAACCATACGAAAAAAGACGCCCATATACATCGACGTCTCACATTTATATTTAATTACTTCTTTTACTAAATTTATGGCAGATTATTAGGAATCGTTTTTTAACGCCTCTTATCACCGATAACAAAGGATGAAATTGTTTCGATATCATGCCACTGCCTTCAATGAACAATTCAACAATCAAGGCAATGATGAAGAGAACAACAAAGCCAGCCGTTTTATTCACCAAATAGATATATGCGGTAAAACCAAACAAAGCTGTAACCACATACAAAATTAGCACTGTATTTCGTTGCCCGAAACGCTGCATCAACAAATGATGCACATGTTTTTTATCCGCATCTGAGAATTTATGCCCGGACAATTTTCTTCGTAAGATTGCACCTAAGGTATCCACAATCGGTACCGCCAATAATAAAATCGGTAAGGCCAATGTCATGATCGTAGAACTCTTAAAGCCTAATAAAGAAATCGCTGATATGATAAAGCCTAAGAATAACGCACCGCAATCTCCCATAAAGATGCTTGCCGGATGTGAATTATAAATGAGGAACCCCATCGTTGCACCCGCCAAGATCAACGACATCGTTTGAATATCCATACGTCCTTCAATAGCAGAAAGACATGCAACCACAATCAAAATAATCGTACTGATACCACCGGCTAAGCCATCCAATCCATCAATCAGATTGACCGCATTGGTAATCCCGATGATCCAGACAAAAGTTACTAAGAAAGAGATGATTCCCATATCAATCGTAATACCTAAAGGTAAACGAATGACATCTAAACTCACCTTTCCTACCATCATCAGTACAATGGCAGCAGCTATTTCAAATAATAATTTCAATTTCGGCGATAAGTTTACCATATCATCAATCAATCCGCCGATAAACATAATACTTCCGCCAATCAAGATCCCATTGATGGTCATATCGGTTTTCATAAACACCGCCATACACACAACAAAAGATACATAGATGGCAACTCCGCCAATACGGGCAATTTTGCCACTATGTACCGTTCGTTCATTTTCTAAGGCATAAATTTCTAATCGCGTTGCCACAACTTTTAAGAAAGGTGTCAGAAAAGCCGATAGTAACAACGGAATCAATAGATATTTCAGGTAATCCATAGATTCACCTCGCTTATCTTATGTGTTTTAGCGTACCAGATGCAAATTCTCCAATAAGATTCCGGTTCCTTCTGCAACACAGCGCAATGCATTTTCCGCAACATATACTGGAATATGTAATTCATTACGCAATAATTCATCAATACCATGCAACAATGCACCACCACCGGTTAATACGATACCTCTGGTAACAATATCGCTAGCCAATTCCGGAGGTGTCTGTTCCAATACCGTTTTACAAGCACGTACAACATCCTGCAGGCTTTCTGCCATACTACCCTGAATTTCCTCAGAGCATAAGGAAATCGTTGTTGGTAAGCCGGTAACCAAGTCACGTCCGCTGACTTCCATTGTTTCATGTAAGCTGCCTTTCCAAGCAGTACCGATATTTTTCTTCACTTCTTCGGCTGTACGATCACCGATCAACAGTTTCTTTTCTTCTTTTACAAATTTAATGATATCACGATCAAAGGTATCTCCGGCAATCTTCAAAGATGTACTGGATACGATTTCCCCTAAAGAAATAACCGCAACATCGGTAGTACCACCACCGATATCCAATACCATACAGCCACTTGGCTTACCGATATCCAAACCGGCACCAACCGCTGCTACTTTTGGTTCTTCTTCAATAAATACTTTTTTTGCCCCTGCGCGATAAGCGGCATCACGAATGGCATTTCTTTCCACACTTGTAATATTGCTTGGACAACAAATCAGAATCGTAGGACGTTTGAACATTCCCTTGATTGCCAATTTCTTAAAGAAGAAATTCAGCATAATTTCGGTTACTTCAAAGTCCGCGATAACGCCATCCTTTAAAGGACGGATTGCCAATACTCTGCCTGGTGTTCTTCCAAGCATATCCTTTGCTTCCTGGCCTGCAGCCAGACATTTTTTTGTTTCTGCATCTATTGCCACGACGCTAGGTTCGTCAATAACGATACCCTCGCCTTTTACATACATTAATAAGTTCGCTGTTCCTAAGTCGATTCCTACTTCTTTCGAAAACATAGTTATTCCTCCGTTCTTCAAGCAAATATCATTATAACATAAAATTCCGATTAAAAAAGGCAAATTCTGCAAACTTCAGACATCCTTAAGATTTAACCGCTTTCTTATTTTACGGATATGAAAATAGTACCCTTTAGGTACTATTTTATCTCGCTCAAAGTCTTGTCAAAGACGGTTTTCGGATCTATGATCGTACCATTTTTTTCAACGACCATATGCAAATGCTTTCCTAACTCTTTATTGTAAATATTCGTACCCGCTTTAGCAATGGCATCACCCTGATTCACTTTATCACCTTGTTTTAATGCCACATCATCCAGGCTTTGATAGGTGATGGAAAGATCCTTGCTCTTGATGGTAACACTCTTTCCAAACAAGGCATCTTCTTTCACCTCACTGACATCACCGGCAAAAACAGCTAAAACATCAAAGGCTTCATCGTTACATGCATAATCAATTCCCTGATTGGCACGATAGACACCTTCAAACTTTGTCATGCTGTCAACTTCATGATCCTTACCATCAAAGTATTCTAACACCGTTTTCGCTTCTACATTGAATGGATGGATGCCTTTCTGCGTGGTATCCGGCAATGACAATACCGGAACACTTTCCTTGAACACTGCCGTGTCCTCTTTATCCTTGCGGCTTGTGTATTCATAGCTGATAAACGCTACGGCAATCACCAGCACACAGCTTAATGCAACAATCAGTCTTCGTTTTGATGTGTTTTTTTCTTTCGTATAGCTATACATTTCATCACCTCTAGTGATGATTATTCCCTTATGAAATTCCTTTATACATCCTTTTTTTCAATCTTTACATCAGTGTAATAATGATGTAGGATTTCCTGATAGCTCTTACCTTCCAATGCCATCCCCTGAGCACCATACTGTGACATTCCTAAACCATGCCCATATCCTTTTGTCGTGATGCGATAAGCATCCCCGGTTTTTTTAATAGTGAAACAAGAAGAGCGAAGATTTAACTTCTCTCTTATACTGCGTCCGCTAAATGTTATACCATCGATTTTTATACTTTTTACATAACCGCTGGCATATCGAAGCGGCTCACTGATTTCGCTGACAGGATTTTGAAAACCCAATTTCGTATGAAAGGTATTGCTATCGATCGTTACCGTTTTTTCATATCCCTTTTCCTTTTTATCCCAATGGGAATCGACACTACGCAAGTAGGGCGTTTTACTTTCCCAATACTCCTCCGCATTTGCCGTTTTCCCACAAGAGCCGCTAAAAAACACTGCGGATATCGGTTTTCCCTGATACGTCAAAATTTCTCCAGATGTCTCTTTCACGGCCTGTTTGATACGTTTAGAATACTTCGCATAGGATGCCCCCCATATTTGCTTTAATTGTTTATCATCATGATAAACTTGTGTCTGTGTCGTATCATCTACTTCTAAGCCTCGCCGTATCACAAAGGTCCTCGCCGCAACACATTGCGCTTTTAATGCTTCCATTTCAAAAGATGCTGACATTTCAGAGGCTATGACACCACGTAAATAATCATCCATAGCCAAATGCAGCTCACTGCCATCTTGTCTGACGACATGTACTTTCTTTTTAGATTCTTTCTGCTTTTCAGCTGTAAAAGATTTCTCTTCCTGTGTCTGCCATTTAAGCGATGACTGCTTTCCATCTCCAATATGTAACCATAAGTAAAAGATAACAATGATGCTGAGAACAAGCGCGACTGCCTTGCATGTTTCCTTCAAAGCCTCACACCTCCCCTATCATGGTATGATGACAAAGCCGGTTCTATGCTTCATCATCCTGAAGAACTTTCTTACGATAATCACTTGGTGATACATGATAGTATTTTTTAAACACCTTATTAAAATATAGCTGATCCTCCATACCGACAGCATTTGCCACATCCTTAATCTTATAAGCGGGTTCTTGTAACAATTCTTTGGCCTTCTTCATTCTTTTTTCATTAATATAATAATTCAGATTGATACCCGTCTCACTTTTGAATAATCTACTCAGCGTACTTTCATTCATATCTAATGTTTCTGCCAGCATTTTCAAATTCAGTTTCTGATGATAATTCTTTTCCACAAAATCCATCACTTCCGTTATTTCACGGCGATATTTACTACTGCTAGAATCTTTCATCCACTCCTCAATCTTCACAAAGCCTTCTTTTAACACTTCTGACAATTTATCCAGTGTTTCACATTTCCGTATGTTTGCGGTGATTGCGCCAAACGGCATATTCTGTCGGGCTCCTTTTTCAATCTCTTTTCCCTCTAAGTTATTAATAATAAAAACCGTATATTCTAAGACTTGTCTTGGTACGATATGATTTTCACGCATATACAATAATGTTTTATCAATTAATTCATTCGCCTGATGAAAATTTTTCTTCTGCACCGCCTCCAGCAATTCCACATGGTATTGTAAATCATTCATTTGCAGGCTATGAAACAGATCCCCTTCTTCACTGTGTATCAACACACCTTCCCCTTTATAAAAGCGCTGTTCATGAGCCTGTACCACCTGCATATATACTTCATCATAGGTCTTTAAGGTGCGCTGTATATCAGATAAGGTAATCGATAAATGGACATCCAGATATTGTTCAATATTTCGCATAATGGAATTACATATCGTTATAATACGCAACTTCTCCGCACTGTGGAAAAGAATGACACCAGAGTGATTACTAATAAAAATCACCTGATGTTTTACATATAACGAGATACTTTCGCGTATCAAATCACGCAGATTACTCTGTAAACGCGCATGTTCTTTAAATTTCCCTTCATAAAGCATATTAATATTATCAACACGAAAATAAGCCAATTGATAAAAATCCTCATATTCCTGAAAAATCGGTTGTGCTAAAGCTCGCTGATATTCCTTCACATCAATGATATGCTCATTTTTACTTAATACCATGCATTGTTGTAATTCTTTAATTCCCTGTTTTTCTTCTTCATTTTGTGATGAGCCACCTTCTTCACAGTTTTCTTTCACCTGGGTGATGATCCTGGTCAATTCTTCTTTTTCCAATGTAATCTTTAACAGATAATCAAAAGCGCCTGCCTTCATCGCATCACGGACTAGCTCAAAGTCGGAATAATTGCTTAATACGATGACTTGTGTATTTCGGCTTTCTTTTTTTATTTTTGTTATGAGTTCTATGCCATCCATTTCCGGCATTTTCAAATCGGTAATAACAATTTCAGGGTGTACCTCTTGAAAGATGCGATAAGCTTCCTTGCCATCCTTGACCGTCGCAATCACCTCACAGTGTAAGGCCTGCCAGTCAATCATATTTTTTAACGTGATTCGGATCAGTCTTTCATCATCTGCTATCAATACCTTGTACATCTGTAATTCCCCCTTTCCTATATGGAAGCAACAGTGTCACAATGGTTCCTTTATTTACTTCACTCTGAATATTCATCGAATATTTATCTCCATACATCAAGCGTATGCGCTCTTGTATATTCATAATACCGATGCCACTTAATTTCTTATTGGTATAGGATTGTTCCACCTCTTGAAATCCTTTTCCATTATCTCCTATCTCTATTTTCAAACAACCTTTTTCAGCCTGCGCACGAATCGTCAAAATCTGATGTTCGCGATCTTCTTCAAATGCATGCAGAATACTGTTTTCAACAATCGGCTGTAACAGAAATTTCAAAATACGGCAATGGCGTACATCTTCATCAATATTATAAACCGTTTCAAACAAATCACCATAGCGAAGCTTTTGAATGATGATATAATTTTTCACATTTTCTATTTCTTCTTCCACATCAACATATTCATTACTGTCTACGATCGTATTACGTAATAACTTTGATAGCGCACTAATGCCTTCACTAACGGGATTGTCTTCATTTAAAATCGCCAAATAATGAAGTGTATTTAACGTATTGAATAAGAAATGCGGATTTATTTGTGCCTGTAACAACTGAAGTTGCGTTTCTCTTTTTTGTTCCTGTTCCAGTGCAACCGTCTTTACTAATTCCTGTACACGATTCAACAAGTCATTAAAGTTTTCACTTAATTCATGTACCTCATCTTTCCCATTATCCTCCACCTGACTACTAATAAGATTCGTTTCATCAAGCTTACGCATGGATACCAAGATATTATGAATCGGATCATAAATACTGTGATATACAATAGTCGATAAGATAGCTTCTAATATCAAGATGGCCACTCCATAAAGAAATAGCATATTCCGCGTACTATGAATTTCTTGTAAGACATATTCCGAGCTTACCAGATTGACAACCTTCCAATCCATGCCCTCGATTTGTTTACTTTCATGGTAATAAGACTTACCATTCACATTGACCATGTCTTGACTTATCTGAATATTTTTTCCTTTCGGAAACGCTGCCTGACCAAATAAATAATGATTATCCTTATCAATAATGATCATCATATTTGAAATACTGGAAGCATTGGTAAATGATGGACTGAATGCTCCCTCTTTAAAACCACCACAAACATAGCCAATGGTTTCATTATGGTAAACGATACGTTTTGTTAAGAATATTCCATTATGTTCTTTTTTATATGCCCAACTAATATCCAAGGTAGATGGTAATGACAAATTTCCTTGTTCCTTTTCACCGGCATCATCATAAATGACTTCCTGTTTCTCATTAAAGAGCACCAGACGATTTCGTCCGTTTAAATTCATATTCATCTTTGCATAGGCAACGAAATTTTTGCGTACAGAGCTTTCACCATCACTCAGCAACATGTCATATACGATTCCTTGTGCACAGAATTCCGTCATCTGATCTTCAAGACGCTCCATATTCAGATGAAAGAGTTCTTCTACCATCTCAACAGAATGTTGTGATGATTCCTGATTCTTTGATATGATCATTTGCATACTGAAATTATAGTATAATAAAAAACAGATAATCATTACCACCAATGGCAATGCGATAAAACCAAATAAAAGGCGGGAGCGTATGCTCACATTACGTAACAATTTGCGTCGCTGTTTCATATCATGCACCATCATCTATAGACCATTGAACAAAGATATATTCAATAAAAATTGTGCTACCAGATAGCCTAAAGCCAACGCTAGCAATAACAGCAGACATTGCACTTTTCCTGGTTTGTGCACATCACAAAAACGGTCAAATTTGACACTGCTTAATGCCCAGAAACTTGCCGCAAAACAAAAAAGATATACAGTAAAAGTGATTAGGAAATAACGCATAAGCACCCTCCTTACATTTCTTATATTATATCATACTTCTCCATCAAAAAAAGGGAGGCGTTAAACCTCCTCTTGTGTATACGCACGTTCTTTGTGGAAGTAAATACTGGAGCTTGATAATATCAGAAGAAACAACAAGCCCGTTTGTACCCAATACACTGTATAATCCAACATGCCATGAATCAAGACAGTTAGGATACAGGCAACGATCAAGGAACATAAACGCAAATCAATGCGTCTTACAAATAAACGATATATTTCTTTCAGATTACTGCCAAAATAGACTCCCATGATCAATACGCCAATCACTCCATGACTTAAGATAGGATCTAAAATCACATTATGAGCATGTTGTGTAGGATGTCCACCATATTGTTTATAAATATGGAAATAAGTCAATGGACCTTCCCCCAGCAAAGGATGCGCCTCTATTCCTTTAACGGCTGTTGTCCAAATTTTAGCTCGCTTAAGAAAATCCGTAAAGATAGAAGCTCTTTGAAATACCTCCGGCTTTAATAATATTGCTATCCCACCTGTTCCAATTGCACTCATGGTCGCGGTGAAATAACCAAAACGCTTATTCATCAAAAACATGAAAGGTATCGTCACAACAAATGGTACCCAGGCCGTACGACAGCCTGTCAGATATAAAGCAAATAAGTTTGCCAAAATCGTTACGATATAAAAAATAATACGGCGTTTTGTTTTAACCTGCATCATCTTATATACGCAGATAAGCACCAGAAATTCAATCATCATTGCATAGTAATTGGCATTAAAAAAGGTTGAATTCACACGATTTTTAGGACTGTCTTCAATAACCAGCATCATAAAATCATAGTTCAGACGATGTACGATACGCATATATTCCATCAAGGCCCAAGCTACACAGAATAATGATATGATGCAGCAGGCATCCATTAACAATTCAAATAAACGTTTATTAATCACCGTACGGAAGTAAAAAATAAAGAGAAAGATCACTAAGATACCGATTCCACAAACAGCTCCCAGCCAGTTTTGATGAAATGCTGCCACCAAAGAAGCTAACAAGCAAAAGGCAATTGCGAATTTTGATCTTGGTACTGATTGAATGATCGTTTTCATACGTCCCTGAATGGTTAAATAAAGCAATACACCGATAATCGCGATGATCGAACAATAGAAAGGTAAAAATATCGTACAGACAACAAACATGATCAGATATTCATCAAATGAAAAGTTGTCTAGCTTGCGATGTAAAAAGGCAGCAATTTTGTCCATGTTTGTTTCCTCCGTTCCTAAAAGTAGCTTTATTATAGCATTCCACATCGAAAATAACAATTTACCAAAGTAATCTTACAAATTTGATAGAAAGAAAAAACACGCCTTTGCAAACAACAGATAGAATTACAAAAGAGCCATCCAGAAGATGGCTCCATCAGTGAAAGGGAAGAAAACTCAGAATTTATAAGGCTTATTAATTGTCTCCATATATTCATACATCGTAATATCCGGATTCTTCAACGCCTCCAGAAGATGATAGGGATCCTCAATGATAACCCCACAAGTCTTCATATATTGGAGAATATTTACTATGTCTTCATGATGAAGATTGGCAAAAATAGGTAAGCCTCCCGTACTTGATGGCAACAGGAAGCCATTTTCCATGGAATTCATGGTAAACAACTTCACATCTTTATTTTTCAATAGGAAATATAGCTGCATGGTGTAACGACTATATCCCCAGGTGCCCCATTTGCGCTCAAAGGTAAACTTAACTCTATCAATTTCATGCCAATACAATCGTTCATAAAAATCACTAATCTCTTTTGATAACAAGATCTGTAATACCAATGATAATTTTTTAAAATGACCGTATGGAGGAAGATAAGCCAGATATGTTTCATGATATTCCATACATTTGCTGGAATCTATCGCAAAGGGGAGCCATAAGCATTCGACGAACATTAGAAAGACGATCATACAAATGGTAATGTTGGATTGGGATAAACCAAGTGTATCCTTTAACAGTCCCTGCATTGCAACACCAAACAACAATCCGATAACCGCAATAACAGCTGCACTGGCTAAGATCTTTCCACGTGAGACATTTCCTTTCTTCTGCTTCATAACAATACCTCCCATAGGTTTTCTTTACCCGCTTATACAATACGTCATCTTTTACTTTCTGTGTCATACTTTTGCATAAGTGGCTGCTTTTATGACACATGTGGTAAAGCAAGATGTATTTTAGTAATAAATAATTGATGTTCTTGATCAAAGCAACAATGCAGATCTCCTTGATATTTCTGTGCCACATCTTGCATATTACGCAATCCAAAACCGTGATAAAAGGTATCCTCTTTCGTTGACAGCATGCGTTCACCAACTTGATGTACACTTTCACAGCTGTTTTTCATTTTTATAAAAACATACCCTTTCTCTTTGCGTATCTTTAACTGTATGACACGTTGTTTACATTTTACACAGCTTTCAATAGCATTTTCCACCATATTGCAAAAAATAGCGCTCATATCCACAGGATCAAACTGATCTTCTGCAAATGGTTCTACATCTAGTATCAATTGAATATCCTGCTCCATGATATCCTTTTGATAATTGCGCAAAACCCGATCCAGCAAAGGACAACCGGTAGGAATAAAGCTTACCACCTCAGAATAGGTCATCATGATTTTTTTCGTCAATGTATCATTCTCTTCTATTGTTTTATTATTTAAGAGCTTCATCTGTTTACGTAAATCATGTATCTGACGTAATATTTCATCATTATCCTTTTGTAATCGTTCATACTGAATGACATTTTCTTTTGCTAAATGTCTGCGATTTGTTATTGATAACATCGTTTCATACTGCTGCTTTTGCACATACGCAAAACGATTTAACAACGTGATCATAAGAAATAGCAAAAACGGTAACATATGCTCTATATGCATCATATTGGATTTCTTAAGCCAGACAAACTGTATCATGATACCTAACAACACTCCATATGCCATTAATAAAAACCATCCGCCTTCGCTTTGCTTGCGAAGTATCAAAAAAAGCAACGCATGAAGGATTCCCTCGACAAGCAGAAAACACATGCATTTTGCATACCAATCATGGAGAAAAACATCCATCATGAATACCACCAGCAAGGAGAGGATAAAACTTGCCAGAAAACTGCAGAAACATTTTACAAAGGCTGTTTCTTTCTCATAAATGAAACTAGCAAAGATACACAATGCCCATAAACCATATAAATACCAATCCATTGGTAACACCAAGCTGCTTAGACAAGCTCCCATAACCAGGATGCTCATAAACTGCCTGATTTTCATCTTCATTGCGGAAAACTGAAACCATGTCTCATAATATAAAAAGGTCATATAAAGCATGCTGCCTGTGCAAAGAAATACCGTGAAATAATTCATAGACTCATCTCCTGAAACTGTAACCAGCTTTCTTGTACCTGCTGCACTCTTCTTCTAGCCAAGGGTAAAGTCTCATGATTGCTTATTTCAATACAGTCTTTACGAATCTGCATAATATGGCTCAATTGTACAAACAGCCCCTTATGACATTCAACAAAATGCACATGTAATTGCTTTGCCCAATAACTAACCCCTTCCTTACTTTCATATACTCCTTGAGGCGTATGGAAACAAGTCGTTCTTCCAATACTTTCAAAATATAAAATTTCTTTCATTTTCACCATGGTTGTCTCTTGGTGCATAGTTAAAGTCAGTGTTTGTGAGGTATCTCTTGTCTGTAAAATTTCATCCAATTCACTATACAACAAAGTCTCATGAATTGGCTTTAACAAATACCGGGATGCTTGTATCTTATAACCCTCTAAAGAATATTTTAGATAGCTGGTAATTACTACGATAATCATATCCGGTAAACGTTTACGTAATTCCATCGCAATTTCAATCCCATTTTCTTCTTGTATCTCAATATCTAAAAACAGCATATGATATATCTTCGTACTATCTAGAAGCTCTTTTCCATTTGTATAACGATCAATTCTGGCTTCCATATGACGTTTGTCAAAATATGCCCGCAATAAATCTTCATTTCTTTTCCCATCCTGATATTCGTCATCCAATACACAAATTTGCAACATCTTATCACCCTCACTAATAGTTTCATTATACACACAATATGATAAAAAGGATGTATGAAACACAAAATCGGTTCTTTTTCTGACATCACCGGTAAAAAAGACGTAAAAATCATAAAAAAAGGAAACCCTAAGACCCTACATCAGGTTTTACGATTTCCTACGTTTTTTGCCCACCACTTACAAGCGAGACTATTCTAACTCTTTTAGCTGATTATCAATTTTTTTGATTTCTTCTTCTAAAGTCGCAATTTCATTCTTTTGTTCTGTGATTGTCTGCTCAGCCTTGCTCTTCTTGCTTTCTGCGGTTTCTTTTTTCTCATTATAAATACCGGTAAGTGAAGATGCTTCTCCAGTAAGACGATTATATTCTGTCATAGCTGCATTTTTTCTTTCTAATGCCGCATCTAAACTTTCTTTTAACTGGGCTTTTACTGTTTCATCTTTTTCCGCATTATAATTCCCTAAAATACGTTCATATTCATCGTTGGCTACCTTATACTCACCATTTTCATAAGTACTTACTTTTTTCTGCGCCTCTTTAGCCTTTGCCAACTCATTTTTTTCTAAAGATGCTAAAGTTTCAGTTGCATCCTTCTTATCCTTTTCGGCAAGTTCCAACTTATCATTGGCATCTGCTTTCCGCTGTACATAGGTTTCTCTTTGTTTCTTTAAAGCTGCAATCTTGGCTGAAGAATCAGTAACATCGTCTTTGTTATTGGTATCATCCTTATTTGCATCCGTATTTGTCGGATCCTTGGTTGGGGTTGTTGGTTCTTCTGTTTGCTCCGGTGCCTTTTTATTATCATTACCGCCAAGGAAAGTATCCATTGCATATTGTACGGCAAAAAAGCATGCAACAATGATTAAAATCCCAACAATGCCAAGAATGACATAGGTAATGATTTTATTTATCTTCGTATTTTTTTCTTCATCATCGCCTTCATCTTCTTCCACTTCTTCTTTTTTAGATGTGGTTTTCTTAATTGATTTCTTTACAGGTAATGGTTCTTCATCCTCATCTAACACATGTACATCCGATAATGGCTGAACGATCGTTTTCCCCAATTTTTCCTCGTCTTCTGCTTCTTCATCATAATCAGAGATTGGCATCTGCTGAGTCATCGTTACATCTTGTGGCTCTTCAGCTGCAGTTAGGCTTTTTTTGCCATTCATGATTACCAATGTCTGATCATTTGTATCATCCACAAAGCCTACTCTTGTTTTCGCCAGTTCTTCTTCATCTACGCGAATATCAGGGATAGCTTTCTTCTCTGTACTTGCTTTTTTATCTTCAAAGATAGGGGAATGAAATTTCTCTCCCGTTAATGGATTAATCGCATTTTCCTCTTGGTTTCGTGGTGATGCTGAAGCAGTTGTCTGTGCTTCTTTTTGGCGTTTCATCTCTTCTATCTTTCGGCGTAATTCACTATCTTTACTATAATCGTTAATAATACCTGTCAAATCTACATCATCATGTTCGTTTTTTCTATTGTTCTGCATACGATCCCTCCGTTACAATTAGCGGTTTCATTTAATGAAAGAGCGTCCAATCGGACACTCAAGAAGAATTTTCACACTCAAAGGAGGAGAGAAAAATTCTTATATAAATCTATGCATCATGATTTCATTGGCTAGATGAAAACACATAAATTTACGTTATTATTATAACACTGAATTTTTCAATCTGTCATTCCATTTCTTAATTTTATCTTACACTATTCAGGAGCACCGTTTCTTACCATTTTAATTTCCGTGAAAGGAAATAAAACATAAACATCCTTACCAACGATAGCAGATTTTTTAAAAGGCCCGACTGCTCTAGAATCATAAGATACCACACGGTTATCTCCCATCAAAAAGTATTCATCTTTTCCTAAGGTTATTTTATTAAAATCCTCCGTAAATGGTTTCCCCTGTGATCGAATATGATTTGCATACTCTGTATTTAGATAAGGCTCTTCTAATGGCTTGTCATTTACATAAACAACATCATCTTTCGCATATACCGTATCATTTGGCATACCAATCACACGCTTTACCCAGTTTTCATCAGTTTCTTCATTATAGACAACCACCACATCCTGGCGTTTAATGCCTTGGGTCTTTGCCAAAAAGATATTCATGACACCGATTTCTGAATCGCTAAGCGTTGGATACATACTATCTCCATCAACCTGCACTGGATTGATGACAAAGTGTGATAACAGCATTACGACGATAAAGCAGATGATGAAGGTTCTGGCTAAATCAAACAATTCATACTTCCATCCGCTTTTCTTAGGCTTTTTCTTCTTGCTCTTTTTCATTGAAGAACTATCTTCTTGTTGTTCATCATCTATAATCATAGCTTCTACATTTGGTTTTGTATTTTCTATTGTTTCTGTTTCTGATTTCTTTTCTTCCATAAAGGTTTGCTCCTTTTCGACTATGTACATTATTATAACACTACTTATCTAAAACAAAATGGGAAATTGTCGAAAAGCAAAACGTTCTGTATTTCATATCGCAGAAATAGCAGATAATGTGCAATTTCTTCATATAGGTCTATTAGATTATAGAAATGTCTTTGAACTAATTAAATATGGAGTTGAAAATCAATCTTTCCTAATTTCCATTCATTTAAATTTTACTGTCTTGTTAAAGGTATGCCTGCGGTCGTACAAGAGTTTTCTTTATTTTGCGACGGTTTTCTATGGATTATGCCGATATAGTGCGATGTTTTTCCAATATTTTGACTACCTAACTGCGACGTTTTTCCATATTGTTACCTTTTTCTTTTCCTTCTATCCATACAAATTCCTTATACCATAAGACTTTAGCGTACATTCTTCTTTACAACACAACATAAAAAGACGTATGCACTCTCGAAGAGTTTCATACGTCAATTTTACTTATCCATTATAAACATGAATACGATTGATAGCTTTGGCAAGGGCAACCTCTGCACGTTTGATATTTGTGCGGCTGTCTTGCTTTTTCAAACGCGCTTCCGCACGTTCCTTTGCCCGTTTTGCTCGTTCAATATCTATTTCTTCACGACCTTCTACGGCATCTGTCAAAATGCGCATTTCATTATCCGCAAACTGTAACAAACCACCGGCCAAAGCATAATCCTTTTGTTCCTTATGCTCGCTCAAGGTACATTTGCATGTCTTTAACATTGCCACGATTGGCATATGATTGGAAAGAATGGTTGTTTCACCATCTACCGTTGTGACATGCACAGCCTCCACTTCACCCTCTTTATACAAACCAAGAGGAGTAATGATTTTCAGCTTGATCATAGGACTAGCCTTCCATCGCTTTGGCTTTTTCTACCACTTCTTCAATAGTGGAAGCGAACATGAAGGCCTGTTCCGGTAAGTCATCATACTTGCCATCTAACAGCTCTTTGAAACTGCGTACCGTATCTTCACGAGATACGTAGCATCCTTTGATACCGGAGAATACTTCGGCAACATGGAATGGCTGTGACAGGAAGTTACGTACACGACGGGCACGATTAACGATGATCTTATCTTCTTCACTTAATTCATCCATACCTAAGATAGCGATGATATCCTGTAATTCTTTATATCTCTGTAAGATTTGCTGTACACCACGGGCTACCTCATAATGTTCCTCACCCACCACTAATGGATCGAGGATACGAGAGCTAGATTCCAATGGATCAACAGCCGGGTAGATACCCAATGCCGCAATGTCACGATCCAATACGGTTTTAGCATCCAAATGAGTAAATGCCGTTGCTGGTGCGGGGTCTGTCAAGTCATCGGCAGGTACGTAGATGGCCTGTACGGAAGTGATGGAACCATCCTTCGTAGATGTGATACGTTCCTGTAACTGTCCCATTTCCGTTGCCAATGTTGGCTGATAACCTACGGCACTTGGCATACGTCCTAACAGCGCACTTACTTCTGAACCAGCCTGTGTGAAACGGAAGATATTGTCGATAAACAATAACACATCCTGATGTTCAACATCACGGAAGTATTCCGCCATCGTTAAGCCGGTCAAACCAACACGCATTCTGGCACCTGGAGATTCATTCATCTGTCCATATACCAGAACGGTTTTATCAAGGACACCACTGTCCTTCATTTCATGATACATGTCGTTACCTTCACGGGTTCTTTCCCCAACACCGGTAACAACGGATTTACCACCATGTTCCTTGGCAATATTGTGAATCAATTCTTGAATCAATACGGTTTTACCTACACCGGCACCACCGAACAGACCAATCTTACCACCTTTGGAATATGGGCACAAAAGGTCGATAACCTTAATACCGGTTTCTAACATTTCCGCAGATGTCTGTTGTTCATCAAAGCTTGGTGCTTTGCGATGAATAGGCAGACGTTTGCTTGTTTTTACTTCGCCTAAACTATCAATTTCACGGCCTAAGACATTAAACATTCTTCCTAAGACTTCATCTCCGACAGGTACTTGAATCGGTGCGCCTGTATCGATGGCATCCATGCCACGTACTAAACCATCCGTACCACCCATGGCAATACAGCGTACCCGTTCATCGCCGATATGCTGTGCCACTTCGACAATCAGAGAGTCTTGATTTTTCAAAGGGATTTCGATTGCGCTCAACAGTTGTGGTAATTCGCCGTTTTCAAAAGCAACGTCAACTACCGGACCGATGACCTGCACAATTTTTCCTGTGTTTTTACTCATCAACTGCTCACTCCTTCCATTGCGTTGACACCGCCGACGATTTCTGTGATTTCCTGTGTAATGGCGGCCTGTCTAGCCTGGTTGAATTGTAATTCCAGTGTTTCCTTAATTTCTTCAGCGTTATCTGTAGCGCTTTCCATAGCCATACGGCGACTTGCCTGTTCACTTGTTTTAGTTTCCAGGAAATAGCTGTATAACAGAGATCTGACATACATCGGAACCAAGGTATCAAGAATTTGATCACCCGCTGGTTCAAAGATTGTCAGAGCGCTTGTTTTCTTTTCACGTTCCTCATCCTTTTCTACCGGTAACAAGGTTACTAACTGCGGCTCAAAGCTGACAGAGTTCACAAAGTGAGTATACAGGATACGGATTTCGGATATTTCTTTCTTGCGGTATAAGTCCAATGCATGATCGGCAATGGTTACCAGTTCACTGTAACAGTCATCTTCAAAGTCTGTTTCTTCCATCACGACATGGAAATTCTTATTACGGCTCCAATTGACACCGCGACTTCCTATCATGACAAAATCACCGACATTGCCAATGTCATTCAACAGCATGCGAAAGATATTCGCATTATAGCCGCCACATAAGCCCATATCACTTGTAAAAACGATGGTGAATGGTTTTGCGCCTTCATTTTTACTTAAATAAGGATGGCGGGAATGTTCTATGGAAGACAGGATTTCTTGCACCGTTTCTTTTAAATAATGGGCATATTCCCGATTTTCTTCCATGTACTGTTTTTGTTTTTTCAGCTTACTGGTCGCCACTAGCTGCATCGCCTTGGTAATCTTTTTGGTAGATTCTACTGAGCGGATGCGCGCTTTGATTTCCAGTTTTCCAGCTGCCATAGACTATCCTTCCAGCATGTTCTTGAATTCTGTTTCAAAAGAAGTCAAGGCATCTTTGATACGCTGTGACAAAGCATCGTCTAATGCCTGCTGTTCATCAATATCATGGATGATGTCCGCATGTTCACGTTCCATATATTTTAACATTTCTTTTTCATACAGTTTGACCTGTTCTACCTTCACAGGCTTCAAGAATTTATGTTTTGCCGCAAATAAAGATAATACCTGATGGGCAACCGGCATTGGTTCATACTGGTTCTGAATCAGTAATTGTGTTAAGCGTTCCCCATGTGCCAATGTTTCAGTCGTAGCAGCATCTAAGTCACTACCGAATTTCGCAAAGGCCTGCATTTCACGGAACTGTGCTAATTCCAGTTTTAAGCTTCCGCTGACCTGCTTCATGGCTTTGATCTGGGCTGCACTACCAACACGGGATACCGATAAACCACTGTCTACCGCAGGACGTACACCGCTGTTAAACAATTCTGTCTGTAAGAAGATCTGTCCATCGGTGATAGAAATAACGTTGGTAGGAATATAAGCAGAAATATCACCTGCCTGCGTTTCAATAATTGGCAGTGCGGTTAAACTTCCTGCACCTAATTCATCGTTCAGCTTCGCTGCACGCTCTAACAGACGGCTATGCAAATAGAAGACATCCCCTGGATAGGCTTCACGTCCTGGTGGACGTTTTAACAATAAGGACATGGTACGATAAGCAACCGCATGCTTACTTAAATCATCATAGATGATTAAGACATCGTCACCGTTTTCCATCCATTCTTCCCCAATCGCACATCCTGCATATGGAGCAATGTATTGCAAAGGTGCCGGTTCACTAGCGGTAGAAGATACGATTGTCGTATATTCCATAGCACCATGTTTTCTTAATTTTTCTACGATTTGGGCAACCGTACTGGCTTTCTGTCCGATTGCTACATAAATACATTTTACATTCTTACCTTTTTGGTTGATGATCGTATCAATGGCAATCGCTGTTTTACCTGTCTGGCGATCCCCGATGATCAACTCACGCTGCCCTTTTCCGATTGGGATCATAGAGTCAATGATCTTCAAACCTGTCTGAATTGGCTGATGAACACTTTTACGTGTCATAACACCGGGAGCAACACGCTCTACCGGACGGTATTTTTCACTGACAATAGGAGCACCGCCATCAATCGCCTGTCCTAAGGCATTGAGAACTCTTCCTAACATCATATCACCAACAGGAACTTCTACGATCTTTCCTGTACGCTTTACTTCGTCGCCCTCTTTGATTCCCTCATCATCACCTAACAATACGGCTCCGACATGTTCCTCTTCAAGGTTCAATACCATTCCATACACATCGTGTGGGAACAGTAACAGTTCTCCAGACATTGCATTATTCAGACCATGGACTAACGAGATACCATCACCAATCGTGATGACGGTGCCGGTTTCTCCGACCTCCAGCTCATCATCGTAGCGCCGTATCTGTTCCTTGATCAGTTTGCTGATTTCTTCTGGCTTTAAACTCACCATATTCACCTCACTTGCTTATTGTGTTTCAGATACGTTCAAAACGGTACGTTTCAGACGCTGTAGTCTGCCTAATGCCGTATTGTCGATAATCTGATCGTTTATTTTGATGCGGATGCCGGCAATCAGATCTTTATCTGTTGACAGCACGAAATCTACTTTTTTCTGCAGTTTCTTTTCGAGTGTTTCTTTCAGCTTCGCAATTTCTTCCTTCTGTAATGGTGTTGCACTCTTCACGTGTACCACCTGAATGTTATTAAAGTCATTGTAAGCCTTATTGTATTCTCTGCGAATCTCTTCAATTTTAGCGAAACGTCCTTTATCAATCAGCAGTTTTAAAAAGTTTAACAGCATATGGTCAATCTGCTTTCCATAGATTGTTTCCAGCATGCCTTTCTTTTCTTCCTTGCTGATTTTCGGATGTGCCATGACAGCACGGAATTCATCATCCTGCTTCACACTGTCTGCCACCACATTCAGCTGTTCTTTATATACATCCAGCTTTTGATCTTCTTGTGCCAGCGCAAACAATGCATCGCAGTAATTCTTACTGACTATGCCTGCCATGTGTCATCACCTGCGTGTTCAATAAATTCATCCACATACTTCTGCTGTTGTTTCTCATCCAGCTCCTTCTCAATGATCTTGCTGGCAGCTTCAAACGCTACATCCGTAATCGTCTGTTTCATTTCTTTCTGTGCCTGAACTTTTTCACGCTCAATATCCTGCATTGCTTTTGTTTTTAATTCATCCGCTTCATCTCTGGCTTTAGCAAGAATTTCTTTCTTCTCAGCCGTCGCATTGCGTTTTGCGGTTTCCAGGATCTCATGAGCATCGCTTTTGGCATTTGCCATCTGCGTTTCATACTGTACTTTATAATCTTCACCCGCTTTGCGTGCATCGCTGCCCGCTTGGATATCTGCTGCGATTGCATCGTGGCGTTTCTGGAAATAATCCGTGATGACATCCCAGAAAAAATGCTTGGCAACCAGACAGATGATCAAGGTTGAAATACAGACAAGAGCCATATCCACAGGGTTTATTCGCAGGTAATTGGTAATGTCGATATTCATCTGCTAAACCTCCTTATGGTTGTGAATCTTACGAAAATTCATATAAAAGTCATGCCTATGTAAAAGATATTTTCTTCATGCAGAGGGTTCTTTCCCTAATAGCAAAACTTGCTTACTTTCTGCATGCGCATGACCTTGCAAGATCTTACGCTTAACCTTTCAGGAAAATCAGCAGCAATGCGATGATCAATGCATAGATACCAGTTGTTTCGGCCATCGCGATACCTAATACCATGATAGAACGAATCTTACCGGCAGCTTCTGGATTGCGGCCTACGGATTCAGCACCTTTACTAGCGGCAATACCCTGACCAATACCAGGACCAAGACCAGCAATCATTGCAATACCAGCACCTAACAGTGCCATACCTTGTACGAAAAATTCATTAAATTCAGCCATTTTCATTTCCTCCTATTACTAATTTGCAAACAGCTTTTTTATTCTTCTTCATCGGCATACGATTCACTCAAGAAGAAACTTGCCAATGTGAAGAAGATGTAGGTCTGAATCAGACCTGAGAAAATATCGAAATACGCATGCAGGAATGGCGTAAAGGATAAACCTAGTACACCAAACGGCATCAGCGATTCCATCAGTGTGTAAACAAGACCGGTAATAATGGTACCTGCCAACAGGTTACCAAACAAACGCAGTGACAGCGAAACCGGTAATGCCAGATCACCAAGAATGTTTAACGGTAAGAATAAGAAGATAGGATCACACAGCTCCTTAAATCTTCCAATCACACCTTTTTCCTTGAGTCCGACGAATTGAATCAGCAAGAACATCATAACAGCCAGTGTCACATTAACACTTAAGTTTGATGTCGGTGGCTGTAATCCTATCAGCCCCAGTAAGTTACTAGGAGCCATCATAAAGATCAGTGTTCCAAAGAAGGGCAGATAAAACTTCGTACGTGCCTTAAGGTTATCGGATATAATACCGGTACCCAATTTGGCGACACATTCACATACAAGCACAAAGCCTTTCGGTGCCTGTGTTGGATCTGCTTTCTTTATCTTATTACCTGCAATAATGAAAAAGACAGATAATAGCACACACAGAATCAGCCAGTTCACAATGGATGGGTGCAGCTGAATCGTCATATCACCTATCCGGATTACAAATTCCACGAATCAATCCTCCTTTCTGTGTAGAAATACATATATAAGAATTGCCCCTTTATGAAGCAGCATTCCTGCCAAAAGTGCCAAAACATGTACGCCTCGCCATGCGGCTAACGCAAAGATCAGTGTATAAATGGCATAGCGTTTTACATAGCTGCTGTAACCTTTTGCCTTGGGATTGCCATATAATTCAATGGTGTTGCTCATGTGCGTGATCATCGAGAAACCGATGATACCGGTGAGTGCACCAATCAAAATACCGGCACCGATATCTTTGAAATGCCCTTGAAAAAGCATGAGTGAGATACCACAGCTGACAAGTGCTAAAGCAAGCGTAATACGGCGGATTTCTTTTCCCATCTGTGAAGTTTCATCCATCATGCTCACTCATTCCTTTCATCAGCAGATAAAAATTAGCAATGATTGCATATGCCAGCAACAGCAACAAAATGATTGGTGTTGTATGAAGCTTTTCATCCAGCCACATACCAATCAAAACGGCTAACAGACAGCTTAACAGCATCGTCATCATAAAGCGAACGGCCTTATAATAGTCCTTCATGTTACTTTGTACCGAAGATTCTATCTCCTGCATCACCAAGACCCGGTACGATATAGCCATGTTCATTTAGCTTCTCATCTAATGCAGCTAAGTAAATATCCACTTCCGGATGTGCTTCTTCCACAGCTTTTACACCTTCCGGTGCACCTACCAAACAAACCAGGCGAATATTTTTTGCGCCCTGTTTCTTCACCATATCAATGGCAGCATTAGCACTTCCTCCGGTTGCCAGCATTGGATCAACGATCATCACAACCGCATCCTTCACATTTTTAGGATATTTTTCAAAATACGTATGAGGTTCTAATGTTTCCTCATCGCGATACAAACCGATATGCGCAATCTTAACGGTTGGAATCAGATTGGCAATACCATTCACCATGCCCAGACCAGCACGCAGAATCGGTACTAATACGATATCCTTTGCCAGCTCTTTGGTCGTGTAGGGAGAAACCGGTGTTTCAATGTCTACGGTACGCAAAGGCAAATCGCGGGAAATCTCATATGCCATCAAACCGGCAATTTCATCAAGATTGGCCCGAAAGTCTTTGGTTCCGCATTCCTTCCTGCGCATCTGCGTAAGCTTATGCGTAATCAGGGGATGTTCTAAAACTTTCAACATGTTACTTCTCCTATTCTTTTCTTTGCGCAGTATACACTTTACCATATCTGCGTCATTTGATTAGCAGACAAATTTGACATTATGTCAAAATTCAGCTTATCTGCGTCTTTTTTATTATACCATGGATGTCCTGTTTTTAACGATAAAAGCTTAATTTTCTGGCACAAAAATGTTGCTTTACAATAGATGTGTTACAGATTCGCTTAACCAAAAACAAGAACTGAATGATTCATCTATATAAGACTTATTTTTCAGTTCTCTTACAAGCTTCTTTCTTTGCGATTTTTTGAATTATACTTATGTTAATGAACGAGCTCTGGGTGTGTTAACAATAAAACCAAGATGGCCGCGGCAAATGAAATACTTTCGGTTTCAATCTGTAAATACTTTATTTCCCAATAATACTGTGTAGGAATAATACTGCCTGTTGCAAAGAGGAAGTAAAGCTTTCGATACTGTTTCATAAACAATGAAAGGAATCGATTTATTGAAATGTCATAAAAATGGATGAATTTTTTTATTGAAATGTCATATTTTTATCAATAAATTTCTATTGAAATGTCAATGCTTTCGTATTATAACAAGCTTGACAAGCAAGGAGGTATACTTATGCTATATCGAAAAATCGCTTCCGTAATCGAAATCACCTTTCTTTGAAAACAAATAAAATACTTTTAATTGATGGCGCACGTCAAGTAGGAAAAACCTTTATTATTCGCCATGTTGGAAAAAAGATGTATGATAATTTCATTGAAATTAATATGATTGAAGATCGTTTACAAAACCAATTATTTAAAAATGTAAAAACTGTTGAAGATTTTTATCTTCAGGTTAGCATGCTTGCCGGTTCTCAAATGAAAGAGAAAGAGAACACCTTAATATTCATTGATGAAATACAAGCATATCCCCATCTACTAACCCTTTTAAAATTTTTATCACAAGATGACAAATTCACCTATATTGCCAGTGGTTCACTATTAGACGTTACCTTATCGAACACTTCCTCTATTCCTATGGGCAGCATACGTAAAATCAGAATGTGTCCTTTAGATTTTGAAGAATTTATACGTGTCCTAGGATTGAATGATCTTACATTATCTATATTAGAAAATAAATTTAACCATCTTGAAACACTTGATGAAACCATGCATGATAAAATGATGGATTTATTTCGTAAATATCTACTTGTGGGAGGGCTCCCCGATGTCATTAACACGTATCTAGAAACCAAAAATATTCAAGCAGTTAGAGAAGTTCAAAATGAAATATATGAGTATTATAAAAGTGACGCTTCAAAGTATGATACAGAAAAAAACTTAAAATCAGCAGAATTTATGATTTAATACCATCTAATATGGAAAACAAAAAGAAACGTGTCGTCATACAAAATATTGAAAATAAAAGAGGAAAAACCTTCCAAAATTATATAGATGAGTTTGATTATTTGATCAGTGCCGGTATCGCACTTCCTGTACAGGCAATTGCTAATCCGGTTTTTCCATTCATAGCATCTTGCGGAAAAAATCTATTAAAATTTTTTTTGAATGATATTGGTCTATTAACCGCTATCCTATATGGCAATAACATTCGCGCTATTCTCGATGATGAAAAAAGCATAAATTTAGGTGCTGTCTATGAAAGTGTTGTTGCGAGTGAACTAATAGCACATGGTTATCGACTATATTATTTTGATAATAGAAGCAAAGGTGAAGTAGACTATTTAATTGATGATTATGAAAGTTTGTCAGTAATTCCTCTTGAAGCAAAATCCGGAAAAGACTATACCGTGCATAGTGCTTTAAATACCTTAACAAAAAATAACAATTATCCTATTAAAAAAGCTTATGTACTATCGAATGAAAGAGAGATCATACAGAAAAATAACATCACTTATATTCCGATCTATAACATCATGTTCTTTCAACGTGATAAAATTATAAATGAGAAGCAACTACTTTTTTAAAAAGGGTAATAAAGAGAATGGTTTTATTTACATTCTTTTTTTTCTGAAAAGCTGCATGGATTTCAGTGGATTCTTGGCAAAAAAGCTTGCCCTATAATATGAATACAGATTATAGCTTATACAAACAATCTTAATGAACTATCTTTATTTGCGTGAAAAAAGGATAAAGCCTTAACCTTATCCTATCTGCTTATTTTTCATTAGGTAAAGGGAACTTTACGGTCAATTCTCGTACCTCTTTTAATACTTGTTTGCGTACAGTTTCATCATCCGCATGCTTTAACACACGGGAAATCCATAAAGCTACCTGTTTAAATTCTTCTTCCTTAAATCCTCTGGTAGTCATCGCCGCACTTCCTAAACGGATGCCGCTTGTCACGAATGGTTTTTCTGTTTCAAACGGAATTGTGTTTTTGTTACATGTGATGCCTGCTTCATCTAAGAGCTTTTCTGCCTCTTTCCCAGACATGCCAATACTAGATTTTACATCCACCAAGATCAGATGATTATCGGTACCACCACTTACGATGCGAAAGCCTTCTGCCTGCAAAGTATCACTCATGATCTTACAGTTTTTAATAATTTGTTGTGCATATGTTTGGAAAGATGGTTGTAAGGCTTCATAAAAGCACACTGCTTTAGCAGCTATAATATGCATCAATGGGCCACCCTGCATACCAGGGAAGACTTTTTTATCCAATAGTGCTGCATATTTTTCTTTACATAAGATCATGCCGCCGCGCGGACCACGTAAGGTTTTATGTGTAGTTGTAGTCACAAAATCAGCATAAGGCACTGGACTAGGATGAAGATTAGCCGCCACAAGTCCGGCAATATGAGCCATATCCACCATAAAGTAAGCCCCTGCTTCATCAGCAATCTCTCTGAATTTCTGAAAATCAATGATTCTTGGATAAGCACTTGCCCCTGCGACAATCAATTTTGGCTTATATTGCAAGGCTTTTTCTCTAACATCCTCATAATCAATGGTTTCCCCATCTTTGGTAACCCCATAATCAACAAAATTATATAATGTACCGCTGAAGTTTAACGGATGTCCATGTGTTAAATGTCCTCCGGCAGTTAAGTTCATACCTAAAACTGTATCCCCTGGTTCTAACAGTGCCATGTAAACACCCATATTCGCCTGTGAACCACTATGTGGCTGTACATTCGCATGTTCTGCATGGAACAATTCTTTTGCCCGTTCTCTGGCAATATCTTCCACTTCATCTACATTCACACAACCGCCGTAATAACGTTTATGTGGGTAACCTTCTGCATATTTATTCGTTAAGATACTGCCTGCTGCGGCTAATACATCCGCGGATACATAATTCTCTGATGCAATCAATTCAATGTTGTAAAGCTGTCTTTCTGTTTCCTTTGCAATCGCTTCGGCAATTCTTTTATCGTTCATAGTGTGTCCTCCGTTTTCTCTTATTTTATCACAAATCCTTTATTCGTCACCTACTGCGCTCTGAAAACTTTTTGAAAAATATTTGCGGATAATAAAGATGATCGCAACAGCTAAGACACCAATCAGATTTTCCATGGCACTTTCATGCGAAATGATGATCTGACGAGCTACTGCATAAAGCAATACTTCAATCACCGATTCCGGCGTATGCAACAATAACATCTTCACAAACTCAATTGCCACAACAATTGTCAGTACACCGCTTAAAAAGTGTTCTAACTGAAAATCTCCTGCTATGACTAAGGCGGTTGTATCCAACAATGCCATTCCTGCCGCGATAACGATTGCCACCATCAAACATAAGGCTACGCTGAATTCTAAAAGTTTGGTAAACCGTAATAATCGTGTGTTTAAATTCTTCATTTTCCTCTCCTACGTTATTTCTTAAAATCAGGATATACAGCAAGATAATCGATGTTTGCTTTTCTTGCTTGGGTAAGTTGTTGTTTACGTGGTATATGATAACAGATTCCATCTTTCACAAAGCGTGCACCGGTCTGCTTGAAATAAAAAGGAATCTTTTTATTTAAACATTGTTCTCTTAGATGTAAGATCCATGCATAATCGCATATTCTTGCCTCATCGCCGCTTTCTCCTCCGGCAGTTACCTGCTCGATACGCTCATCCAACCATAACGTAAGATCTATGTCCTCTAACAGCGGTTCACAGATCAATTCTTTATGACGAATAGGCAATTCCATGTAGATGGGCAGTCTGCGTTCAACCTCTATTTGATTTTCAATCGTCGCACAAATAGTTACATTCTCATAACCGCTTTGCCAATCATCCGGCAAGTTTGGCAAAATTCTTTCCACACGTTTTGTAATCATATAAAAATGTAGATCTGAACGTTGTTTCATGAAGCTCCATGCTTCCTTGCGCCATGCATCTGCCTCTTCCACAAAGAAATCAGAGCTAAAACAAGTATAGACAACACCTTCCTGTATCTTCCAGGAACCATCTTTTTTCTTTTTCACAGGCAAAGCGAAATCTTTCGTCTTTTTTACAACACTACTATCTCTTCCATAGCGCTCATCCATCCGATATACATAACAATTTGCACAACCGGCACTGTATTTATGACAGCCATGCCAAGGATTCCATAAAGTCATATTTGTTTCCTTTCACTAGGCAAAGAGCTGCCTTTATCAGCAGCTCTCACTTTATTTTTCTAATGCCATCACTTTATCAATACGACGCTGATGACGTTCTGCATGCGAGAATTCCGTGTTCAACCAAACATGAACAATTTCCTTCATCACAGCTTCTCCGGTTACCAGCTGACCGAGTGCTAATACATTTGTGTCATTATGCTCTCTAGTTAAGCGTGCGCTCACCGGATCAGATACTAACGCACAGCGAATACCTTTGATCTTGTTTGCGGTAATACTTACGCCAATACCGGTACTGCATATTACAATTCCTCGATCATTCTTACCATTCGCTACAGACTGTGCAGCAGGTGCTGCATAATCAGGATAATCTACGGATTCCTTACTATGACAGCCAAAGTCTTCAATCTCATGTCCTTCCTCAGACAACATTTTCTTAATGAGTTCCTTATACTCATAAGCTCCATGATCACAAGCTAATGCAATTTTCATAACGATAACCTCCCATATTTCCTATTCAGCTAACCTATTTCCTATGCGAAATTTATCCAATTTCTTTCGCATCAAAGCACAAACAAACACCTTCATCTGTATTCTCACTGTTGAATTTGCCCTGGACACGCTTTAATGCCACCATACAGTTTTCAAGTGATGGTACTTGTAATACTGCGGCATACGTTAACGCAGAACAATGGCAGAATACATCATTTCTGCGCAAGTTATGATACAACACTTCCTTTAACAATGCGCTGGCTTTACGCACTGCTACTTCATTCGTCTTAGACACCATCTTTAACTGTAACATGACGATATAACTGACAACTCCACGTGATGATGCACGAACATGCACCTGATATAAATTACGGAAAATTTCAGCATCACAATAAAAGGCTCCATTGCGATATATTTCCTCATTTAAATCTCCTATCAATTCTTGAATACTCTCTGGCTCATCTTTATGGAATTTTAATAATTCATGATGAATATTCGTGATGTTCGGTGTTAGTTCAATATTAAATGTACTACTATATAGTTCCACAATTTTATGATAATACGTAATAGCTTGCGAATATTGCTTTACTTCATAAAAAGCCTTTAATTTAACTTCCATTAATTCTGGGAAGATAAAATGTTTAAATTCTGCATATTCACAAATTTTCAATACACGATCATAATCTTTTTCCTGTTCACATAGTTTGCATCCATGTAATAAAGCACGCTGAATCATATCTTTATAATAACGGCGTTTTACTAAAATCCATTCTTCATCAAAGTCATGTAAAAAAGCCATTCCATATGTATTCAGTAAATGCTGACATTTATCACACATCGTTGAAGCATCTTTGATATTTTCAATATCCTCACATGCTTTTTCAAGACGGACGATATCAATATCCCATGGTATTGCATTGTTCCAGGAATACGTATTACCTTTTGATAAGATACAAGAATGTTTTCGCTCTCTGCAAAATGGCTCCAATTCCTTACGTGCACGATAAATCAGATTTCGCAAGGCCCCTTCCGGATTTTCACTGATGCCATTTGGCCATAAAACTTCAATCAATGCCTCTTTCGTTAAAGAAGTATGACGATACATGATTAAATAAGCAATTAAGATAATCAATTGTGTGCTTTTTTTGACTTTATTAGGAAATTGAAATTCTTTATTTTCAATCGAAAACTCACCCAGCAAATGAATCTTTATTGGTCTTTCTTTTTTCATTTCATGTATAGGATGATAATTTCATCCTTCTCCTTTCTGTCGTGTTAGTCTTGCAGGACTTCGCGAATTCGTTTTTCGCTGATAGGTCCTTCTCTTACAATGCGTAATTCATCGGTACTCATATCCACGATAGTACTTGCCTTACTGCCTCCACTTTCGCCAACTACGATAGCATCAATTCGTCCATCCAGCTGTTTTAATACCCCCTCTGCTGTTTCTTGCGGTTCTTCACCACTTAGATTAGCACTAGTCACAAGCAATGGTTTCTCACAGAGATCAATCAGATGTAGTATGATGTCATCATCCGGCATGCGTATTCCTACCGTATCAAATCCATTTGTCAAATATGCAGGAAGGTGTTCTTTCTTCTTAAGAATCATCGTAAAGCCTCCCGGCATAAATTCCTCCGCAAGTTTTCTTGCGTCTTCACTCATATAGGCGATTTCTTCCATTTGTCGGAAATTTGAAACCATGGTAGGGATTGGTTTATTTTCTGGTCTTCCTTTACTTTTTTTAAGAGCTTCTAAGGCCGCTTCATTTTCATAAATGACAGCCAAACCATAAACCGTATCCGTAGGGAAGGCAACCACCTTTCCTTCTTTCAATAAATCAGCGATTGTTTCGATATCTTTTGCTTCATAACGCACAGTTTCCATTTTCTTCACCTTCTGTAGTTATTTTATCATATTATACGGCTTTTTTAATAAAATTTTTATTATCATTCCAATTCTATTATTATAAATATAGAAATACTTTTTATATCTTACAATTCAGATGGAAGTATCTTCTCCTTTTCTTAATAGCCTTCTTTTATATTCACAAGATTACAAAGTGCTTTTCCTTGTGCATAAGCCTCAAGATTTTGTATTAAAATATTTACATAACGCTCAAAAGATTCCGATAATTGAAAGGTACCTGAAATATGGGGTGTCAAAATGACATTTGTCTCTTTCCAGATAGGATGTTGCTGCGGCAACGGCTCCTGTTCCATTACATCTAATACCGCTCCTTTGATAGGGTATGTATGAAGAGCTTCTAATAACTCATCTAACGACAGGGCATCTCCTCTTCCCACATTTACCAAAATAGCGTTTTCTTTCATTCTAGCATAATATTGCTTTTGAAAGATATGTCTTGTTTTTGCTGTGCTTGGTAAAGCCAATACGACAACATCAGCATGAGGTAAAAGTGTTTCTATTTCTTCTATACCATAAAGTTCATCAAAAGCCGTTAGGGGAAGCTTCGGATGACGATTAATGCCAATCGTATGTGCCCCCATCATCTTAACTTTCCCGGCAAATTCTTTTCCAAGATCACCTGTACCTACTACTAAAATCTTGGAACCGTAAATAGAAGAAATAGGTTCTTCCACTTGCCATAAATGCTTTTTTTGATGTTGCTGATAGAGATGTATATTACGCATAAGCATTAATATAGTACAAATCAGATATTCGCTGATCGCTAAACCAAAACTGCCACTGGCATTACATAAGCTGCATGACGAAGGAAGCTTATTTAAATATTGTTCATTTCCGGCTGTTTCCAATTGTAACAAGCGAAGATTTTCAGCGATTGGTAAATACGTTAAAGGCACTTTCCCGGCAATCACCTCAGCCCAACGTATATCCTCTTCATTAACAGAGTCAGGGGTTTTTAAACGATATTCATAACACGCAGGTATTCTATTTAAATGATGTGGTTTCAATGCAGATAATAGTAATAAATGTTTTTTCATAACGAATTCCTCCCGTGTAAGTGTATCGTATTTTACCTATCTTGTGAATAGATAATGTCAACCTTGTAGAAAAGGTGGTCTTTTTCAATAAAGAATCCACCTTTCTTTGCTTATTGTTTTTCTTTTCTTCTACGTTTTAAACCATATGCCAATACAGCACCACCACTTAACAATACCATCATGATCCATAATGTTCGCTGACTTGTATCACTTGTCTGTACTTCATCTTCTGGTTTTGGTTTTTCTGTTGTTGGTTTGCTTGGCGTCGCCGGTTTTTGTGGGTCTTCTTTGGGTGGGGTTGGTTCTGTATCTTCTTTCTTTACATAATATACCTTGATGATATTTTTACTTGCATCTTCACCTAAGGTCAATGGTATATTCTCCACCTTTTCAAATATGTACCCTTCCTTGTTCTTCTCTGGATAGGTTTCTACGATATCGCCTGCTTTTAAATCTGCGATGTTCTCTGTCTTGCTCTCATCCAGCTTGCCATCATAGAAGTATTGTACCTTTGCAATTGTTTTTGTTCTTGTGTAGTATACTTCAATCACATTCTGACTAGCATCTTCTACTAGTTTTTCTGGTATCTTTACTTCTGCTAAAGAATAGTGTTCCTTCTTTTTATCTTCGTAGTTTTTATACTGTGAACCTACTTCTAATTCGTCTACTCGATAGGACACTTTCTTATCTTCTACTCCATCATAGTAATACTTCACAGTAACCGAAGTTGTCTTGCTATCTTCTTCATCCTTTGCATAATAGATGTTGATGACATTCTCTGCCGCTATAGCACTTAACGTTAGTGGCAAGTGCTCGCTCTTCACAAAGTGATACCCTTCTTTATTCTTTTCCGGATAGGTTTCTACGACATCGCCTGCTTTTAAATCTGCAATGATCTCTGTCTTGCTCTCATCCAGCTTGCCATCATAGTAGTATTGTACCTTTGCGATTGTTTTTGTTCTTGTGTAGTATACTTCAATCACATTCTGACTAGCATCTTCTACTAGTTTTTCTGGTATCTTTACTTCTGCTAAAGAATAGTGTTCCTTCTTTTTATCTTCGTAGTTTTTATACTGTGAACCTACTTCTAATTCGTCTACTCGATAGGACACTTTCTTATCTTCTACTCCATCATAGTAATACTTCACAGTAACCGAAGTTGTCTTGCTATCTTCTTCATCCTTTGCATAATAGATGTTGATGACATTCTCTGCCGCTATAGCACTTAACGTTAGTGGCAAGTGCTCGCTCTTCACAAAGTGATACCCTTCTTTATTCTTTTCCGGATAGGTTTCTACGACATCGCCTGCTTTTAAATCTGCGATGATCTCTGTCTTACTGTCATCCAGCTTTCCATCATAAAAGTATTGTACCTTCGCGATTGTTTTTGTTCTTGTATAGTATACATGAATGACATTTGCTTTCTCATCCTCTACAAGTTTTTCGGGGATCTGTACTGCCGCAAAGGAATAATGTTCTTTCTTCTTATCCTTATATCCACCAAAATAAGAACCTACTTCCAAATCATCAATTCTTTCTCTTAGGCTTTCATCTTCCACATCATCATAGAAATATTTTACGGTTACAGAAGTCTTCTTGTGTACATAATATACCTTAATAACATTCTCTTCTGCATTCTCTTTTAATGTAAGTGGCAACCCTTCTACTTTATCAAGTTTATAGTTTTCTTTGATCTTATCCGGATACGTTGTAATCGTATCGCCTGCTTTTTGATCTGCTAGAATTTCTGTCTGACTATCATCCAACTTTTCATCATAGTAATACTGTATCTTAGCGATGGTCTTATTCTTGTGTAATATACCTTGATGACATTTTCTTCTGCATTCTCTACAAGTTTCTCAGGAATTGTTACGGTTGCCAAAGAATAATGTTCTTTCTTCTTATCTTTATAAGTATCATAATGAGAACCTACCGCAAGATCATTGATGGTATAAGCAGCTTCCTTATCTTCTATACCATCATAGAAATATTGGACAGTTACAGCCGTTTTCTTTTTCTTATAATAAACCTTGATGACATTCTTGGTGTAGTCATCATCTACGATCATAGGAAGTCCATCTGTTTTATCTACTTCATACATACCATCTTTTGATTTGTCTGGATAAGCAGTTACTGTATCCCCAGTATGAAGGTCAGTTAAGGTTTCTGTCGCCTCATCATCTTTAACCCCATCATAGTAGTATTCTACTTTACCGGTTGGTTCAAAGACGGCAATTACATTTAGTTTAGATATCAAAAAACTTCTCGCATATGGTGGAAGTAAAGAATCAACAAGATTACCCTCATAAATTGGTGTTTTTGATAATTCTTCTGTAGACCATATCTCTTTTTTTAATGTATACCAGTCTGCAATCGTTACTTCATTTTTTGCATTAACACTTCTAGAGGGAACTTTAGGAAAACAATTCTTGAAATAAGGGCGTAATTTCCATCCTGCAAATACATAGCCCTCATCAGCGACAGGTATTGGTAAATCAAGTATGCGAAGAAATATATCTTCTCCACTATCTTCTATGTATTTAGTAATTTTACCTGTTTCATTCTTTAAAACGCCATGATTGTTTGCCATATAGGATGTGGGAATTTTTCGATTTATCATTTTTATTTCATATGTTACTTCTGAAACATCTGTTGGTAATATAATGCTTTTTTTGTTCTCACCATCTAAATCTTTAACATATATTTCATTATAAGCATTAACATAGCTTTGCTCGTAGGTCAATTTCTGATTTAGTACAGAATACTTATTATTGAACAAAAAATATGAGGCATTAAATTCTATTCCCTTTGGTGCATAAGTAGTATCCACTAGTTTGTTCCCATTTCCTTGATCCAATTCAAAGGTTACTTTGATAAAATCACTTCTTTTTTTTAATTCTTCTTCACTTATCCATTGTGCATACAATCGAACTGGATTATTTTTTCCTTTTATTAATTCATATATGTCGTCGGAAGTAGCTGTCCAAAAAGATAAAAATTCATCAGGATTTTCATTATTAGGTGTTAAAGACCATCCTATTAAATATTCCTTATCTTCCATAGGAATTATATAATCACCTCTAGAAAATAGTGGGAGACTATTAATTTCTTTTAATTCCGGAGTTAGTGCGATATCATTACCATTTGGATCACAAAAGATGCTATTTTTTTCATCAGAATAGCTTGAAAACACTTGTAATTCACCATTTGTTATTGCATGTATATATTCAAAAACGGGAATTTGTTTGAAAGATTGATCATAAAACGGATACCACCCAATAAAATAACTTCCCTCATATTCTAAACCATTTGTTGGCATATTTTTCAATTTAATTTCATCGCCTAATTCATATTCTGCATTATCAATAGGACATGTAACTGAATCAAGACATTCATATACGATTTTAAACTTTGTCTTCTTCATTACTATAGGTTCTAAGACCACTCCAACGCCATAATCATTTTCATCAGTAAAAGGAGCATACACCTCATTTAATTGCTTATTTTTCCATCCAACAAACACATAATCTGAATTTTTAAATTCATCCGAGATATCCGGCAGTAAGAATGAATAATCACTATTTAATTCATCGAATATCACAATCAGTTCTGGTTGCCGAATCTCTATATTATTTGGTAAGGATGATAAGTCAAATGTAGCTGGAACATATATAAAAATAGGTTTAAGATTAACTTTTGTTTTATCTCCATTATAACTTAAAGCTTCTTGCAGTTTTTCAAAAGTGATTAAATCATTTTCTTTCCAAATATCTCCATTATAAGTTTTCCATCCATAAAAAATACTGTTTCTTGATGTTAAAGTACCTGCTCCAGCAATAGCTGCCACTGGCTTCATACCTTTTTCTAATCCATATATATTTTTATCGACAGGTGGTTTACCGTTTAAACCTTCTGGATTTTCATAGATAATATCAATGCCATAATTGTCCTCTTCATCATAAATCCCCGTTAAAACACCTGGAAAACAGCCTGCTGCCAATGTTCTCGGAAAATCTATTTTTAATTTTTTTACTTTTAGTGATATTTTTGATCCTGCAGGATATTCAATAGCCACTTGGTTTTCATAGTTTTCATATAACCAATATAAAAAATTTTTCCTTATCAAATCAGGTTCTTTTAAGACCACATCTTCAACAATCAATTCTTCTGTATCTTCATTATAACTATAGTTATAGCGATCTTTAAAATCTTTTATTATTTCATTATTATCATTTTGGTAAATAGATAATATACCTAATTTGTTTTCATTATCGTAAATAGCGAACAAAAACAGCAATACATCTCCTTCATCTGTGATGCATATATATTCAGAAAAATCTACATCAGATAATTTATCACCTGGTTTTATTCTAGGTACACTTTCATCTATATATGCATCAATACTTGCAGCCCAGTAAAGAAATTTTCTTGTTTCTAGTCCAGATTCTCTAAACTCTTCAGGATAATTAATTATATCTGTTCCCTCTATAGTTTTTTCCAACCATTCATTATTTGCACTATAGTATGTAATTTCTGTATTTTCTAAAGCTTTTATTCCTTTTGCTTTAATTTCTTTTTTCATAAATTGTGCAACAAAAGTGCTATCTTCTTTTATTTCTATCTCTTTCCCAGGCTCATAGACCTTGCTATCTTTTTCATTCTTCCAGCCTGCAAAGACTTCATTCTCATGTTCGCTGTTGCGATATACCGGTAGTGTTATCTTCCCATCTTTTGTTTCTTCTTCATGGTATATAGTTTCCTTATCTCCATTTATATCCATGAAATTTACCTTAAAGACTTTCTCTTTCCAGATAGCATAAACATCTAGTGTTGTTTCGTCTTTCATCACTTCATTCAATTTCGTCTTTTCCGCTACACGTTTACCTTTGCCATCCGCTTGCAAGTTCCATGATACAAAGGTTCTTCCTTCCCATGTAAAAAGACTTCCTTCTTCGATGGCCTCTTCTTTGCTTGCATATTCTTTGTCTATAATCTCATCTGTTCCATCATTCTTATGATAATGCACGGTGAAGCTTTCTTTTGTTTCTTCTGCTTTGATCGTTCCTTGTGATGGCAGTATTGTCAGTGCCATCATAAACACCAAAAACAATACTCCTAATTGTTTCATCCGCTCCTTCATTTTTTCCTCACCTTTCAGTTTCACTTATTTGTGCAATAAGCATTTTTCTGTAACCGTTTACATAAAAATTATAACCGATTTATTTATGAATAGCAATGTAGTTCCTTCGTTATCATACTATTTTGGTTATAAAAAAGCTCTTATAGGATTTCATAAGAGCTTTATAGTAAAGTAGTGTGATTAATATTTTAAATCTATAACCTTTTCCCAACGAAATTCATTTCTACCAAAATGTCCATAGCAGGCTGTTGCTTGATAAATAGGTTTTAACAAGTCTAATTCCTCAATAATGTTTTTCACTTCGAAATTAAAGTTTTTCTTTACAATATCTAATAAATCTTCATCACTCATAGTTCCTGTACCAAATGTATCTAATAAAATAGATATTGGTTTTACCTTGCCGATAGCATATGCCACCTGAATCTCACATTTTCTTGCCAACTGATGAGCCACAATATTTTTAGCAACATAGCGGCAATAATATGCAGCACTGCGATCTACCTTTGATGGATCTTTACTGGAAAAACAGCCGCCACCGATTCTACCCATACCTCCATAAGTATCAACAACAATCTTGCGTCCTGTCGTACCACTATCACCAAAAGAACCGCCTACAATAAAGCTGCCACTTGGATTGATAAGATAGCGCGTGTCCTCATCTAATAATTCATCTGGAATTACCGGCGTGATGACTTCTTTCATAATCAAATTGGCAATTTCCTGCTGACTCACATCCGGTGTATGTTGGGTCGATACAACGATAGTATCAATACGTTTAATTTGATCATTTTCATATTCAACACTTACTTGTGTCTTGCCATCAGGTCTTAAAATCGGATGTGTACGGCGTACTTCACTTAACTGTTTTGCAAGTTTATGTGCATAAGCAATTGGCGCTGGCATATATTCTTCTGTATCATCACATGCATAGCCAAACATGATTCCCTGATCCCCTGCACCAATACCACCATCTTGGACAACTGCCTGGTGTATTTCACTGGATTGCTTATTTACTTTCACCATTACCTGATATTCTTCTTCATATCCAATGTTTTTGATGACCTTTTTCGCAATACCTTCAAAATCAATCTTAGCTTTTGTGTCAGCTTCTCCATAAATCAACACAAACTCATCTTTAATTGTTGCCTCCACTGCCATCTTGCTATTCTTATCCTGACGTAATGCTTCATCTAAGATAGCATCCGCAATCGTATCACAGATTTTATCCGGATGGCCTTCTGTAATGCTTTCTGATGTAAATACATAATCTTTCATATCAATTCCTCCATATAAAAAGCCTTCTCAAGCGTCAGAGAAGGCATACGTATCGATTCTTTCTTCTCTTATCGCTGTTAGCTGTACCACCTTATATGATTTACCCCATACAGGTTGGTGTGGGATTATCGAGCTAACTCTCTACCCCAACTCTTGATAAAAAAGGCATCTATATTAAAACATGCATGTAGTACTTTTGCAAGTAAATCTTATCGAAAAAATATGAGGAAGTATTTACCACCGCTTATATCATAAACATTTCATCTTATTACCGCAAACGTATAAAAGTTATTTTCTGGCTTGACTTTATGTATAGCTCTGTTAAAATAGGGTTGCTCGGAGGGCGAGTCATTCAAAGAGAAATGATGAGCTGGATAAGGCGACGGATTGAGATACCCGTAACCTTGTTCAGCTCTTTTTTTGATTAGGAGGAATTTTTATGGATTTTTTAAAGGGAAATATAAAGACACTTTATTTTAAATATTTAGCAGCTGCCTTTGGGAGTGTTTTGATTACATCTGTTTACTCGATTGTCGATATGGCAATGGTTGGACAATATCAAGGACCAGAAGGTACAGCAGCATTAGCTGTAGTTGCGCCGATTTGGAACATTATTTTTAGTTTAGGATTGTTAATGGGAATTGGAGGTTCGGTTATTTTCAGTACTATCAAAGGGAATGGAAAAAGCAGAACACAAGAAGCGAATGCTTATTTTTCAGCAGCCGTAATAGGAGCCGTCTTCTTAGCGGTAATCACATGGATCCTTATCATCTTGTTTGATCGTCAACTGCTTATGTTTTTTGGCGCAAAAAGTTCCTTGTTAGCTCTAGCAAGAACCTATTTATTACCAATCAAATTTGTCTTACCTTGTTTCCTGTTTACGCAAGTATTAGCTGCTTTCTTACGTAATGATGCTGATCCTACACTTGCGACAATAGGAGTATTAGCCGGCGGTATTTTTAATATGATTGGTGATTATGTCTTCGTCTTTGTGTTTGATATGGGTATCTTTGGTGCCGGTTTAGCAACGGCGATTGGTTCTATCATCTCCTGTATCGTTATGCTAAAACATTTCTTTTCTAAGACAAATACCTTAAAGTTTCAAATGCCACAACATATACTGCATAAACTCAAAAGAATTACCATTACGGGATTTTCAACTTTCTTTATTGATATTGCCATGGGAATCTTGACCATTTTATTCAACCGTCAGATTATGAACTATCTTGGGACAGATGCCTTATCCATTTATGGTATCATCGTAAACATCAGCACCTTTGTGCAATGTTGTGCATATAGCATCGGACAAGCAGCACAACCAATCATCTCCGTCAATTATGGCGCAAAACTCGGATTCCGTATTAAGAAAGTTCTAAACTATGCCTTAGCTACTGTTTTATTCTTTAGTATCTTTTGGACTGCACTGTCTGCATTAGCCCCTAACCTATTTGTTAAATTGTTTATGGCACCCACTAAAGAAATCTTACAAATTGCTCCCTTAATTATTCGTACCTATGGATTGTCCTTTTTATTACTACCATTCAATATCTTCTCAACTTATTACTTCCAAGCTTTATTAAAACCAAAAGCCGCTTTCATTGTTTCCGTAGCGCGCGGACTTATCATTAGTGGTATTCTTATTTATCTATTACCTTTGTTAAGTCCTGAAGCTCTTTGGTATACGATGCCCCTTACTGAGTTCATTGTTGTTATCTATGCTGGTAGTAAAATGTTTCAATATACAAAGGCATTGGCTGATAAAAAATAGTTTGACGTTATGATTGAATCATTCTTCAACTACACAAAGAAATCCATTATTCGTAAAGCTTCTTATACAAAAAAATCTGCATGGTTTTTACATCCATACAGATATTTTTTATTTTAATCTAAATCTTCCCCATTACTTTTAATTACTTTCTGGTACCAGTAAAAGCTCTTCTTTTTATAACGGTTTAAGGTACCCTTACCATCTGCATCAATATCATTTGGTAAGAATGATTTGTTATGTTAATCGGCTTATAACTTTTTAAACTTGTTTCTTTTCTCAAATGAAAATCCACACAAAATCAATGAAGCAATTCAGACATTCCGCTTTCCTTACTCAATTGTATCTAAAATATCTTTCATTCGTTTTGCTAAGCCCTTGCATTTCGCAACACTTAAACTACATACAGCTACACGAATACCTTTATTTACCTTTACGGTATAGATATGCTGTTCCATAAGCTTTTCATGATAACTGTCACGTACTTTATTATCTGGAATTGCTACCGTTACAAAGAAGCCTTCCTTGTAAGGATAATATGCCAAGCCACAGGCATCAGCTTCACTAGTAAAGATATCACTGCGTTGCTTCAATAGCTTCACATAGCCATCTTTTTCTTTCATAAAAGCATCATAGTTTTCGGTTGTCACAAACGTAAAGTTATCCATAGCGGCATTAGGTACATTTGACCAAGTTGCTCTGGCAGCTTTTTCAAAAACAATTTCAACGCCACGGACAGCTTCTTCACTCTTACCTAACAAAATAGCAGCACCGCAACGCAAACCATAAGAAGTTAATGATTTACTGCAGCTGAACGCAATGATGGCAAATACATTATCACTAAACTCATCAAAGGTTTTAATATAGTCACGAGAATGTGGTAAATCATACGCATAGTCAATATACGCAATATCGTTTAATAAAACGACCGGTACTTCTTTGGCACATGCATTTAAGAAAGCAACAACTTCCTGCCACTCTTCCTTACTTAAAGAATAACCGGTAGGATTATGGCAAGGGTCATTGATGACAATTAACAGTTTCTGCTGTTTTTCCATCACCTGACGACATACTTGTTTTAAAGATGTTAAATTGAAATGATCTTCTTCAAACAATGCATAAGTTGCGACATTTAGATTATCCATCGTTGCCATCAGCTTATAGCTGCCCCAGGCAATTTCCGGTAAGATAACAGTTTCCCCTTCATCCAAAATTTCTGATAAAGTGATCGCCACAGCACCGGTGCCTCCCGGTGTGGCAATCACACTGTGTGCTAAGGTGGAACCACTTGGTTTAACGATCCAATCATACACCTGCTGACGATAGCTGTCATTACCGACAAAACTTCCGGCATAGGCTGCCTTTGTTTCCTTGGCTATATGATCATAAGGTGTAAACACACTTTCAAAGGCTACGATTGTTCCCTCTTCATTGTACAAAGAACCAATGGTCGCATCAACGATCTTCTCTGCACCAACTGCTGCTTTTGCTTCCTTCGCTTTTTTCACGATCGCAAAAACAGTATCTTCAATTGGTGTCGTATTCACTTTTTCTTTCACAAAACTCATTTTTCATCCCTGCTTTCTTTTGTATATGCACCTAAGATGCGCACTTCTTCACAAACATCTTTTAACTCCTGTACCAACAACTGTTCCTGTTCCTTTTGGATATTACCATCAATTTCAACATAGAAATAATATTCCCATGGTCTGTCTTTTATGGAGCGCGAGATGATGCTTTGCATATTAAAACCATGACGTGCAATGATATTCATGGCACTGACTAATGCTCCTGCTTTATGCGGTATAATGACAGCTAAGGAAAAGATATTTCCACTTGGTTGTAAATCTCTGCCAATGATGATAAAGCGTGTCGTATTTTGGGCACTGGTATTGATATCCTCTGCTAACACGGCTAAGCCATACCGTTCTGCATTTTCTTTTGCGGCTATGGCAGCTTTCTTTTTATCATTTTGTTTAGCAATATATTCTGCCGCTAATGCCGTATTCGGATACGGTATCAATTCATATCCTCTGCCTTCTAAAAATTGTTTCGATTGATAGATTGCCTGATCTTTTGAATATACCTGACGGATATCTTCCAGTTTTGCTCCCGGGATTCCTAGTAAATTCTGTGAGATCTTTAAGTCATAATCCTTACAGACATAAACAGGATACTTGATTAATAAATCTAATACCTCTCCTACTTCTCCGGTATAGCTGTTTTCAAACGGTACGATACCATAACGGATTTCTCCATCCACAACGGCTTTAAACACATCTTCAAAAGATGCATACCGTTGTTTTTTATGTTCCGGAAAGACATGTGTGCAGGCGATATGTGAAAAAGCACCCTCCACGCCTTGATAACCGACAACATCCTGATTCAGAATCATTTTCTGATATTTACGTGAGATTGCCATGATATCCTGCAAAAACTCTTTATAGCTGTCTTGATATTTTTCTTCTTTGATATATTGCAGATTATGTGCAATGACAAAGTTCTCACGGCTGCGATCTAATACCGGAAGCCCTTGTTCCTGTTTATAAGCTATGACCTTTTCTACAGCCTGCATGCGTTTTTCAAACAGCTCTGCCATTTGCGCATCTATCTCATTAATGTCCTTGCGGGCATCATCCAACTTCGTCATATCCTCACCTCTTTTTCATTCTTTTTTATTATACAATACTTTGATATGAATGAATATAGTTTCAGAAAAGAAATGTAAAGGAAATGAAGCGTTGACCCTCGATTCAGATACTATATCATATCCTTTTATATGAATAGCCATCTAAGGTCCTGCATCAGAAACCATCTAATTACCAATTATGCAAATGAAAGAAATCAATCATGCGTAAGAATGGCATAGTGAAGCCATGGTAAGATGCGATTGTTTTCATTGCGTTTACAAGAATTTGAAATTTCTTTCATTTTATGTATGGATTTGCTTGAAATTCTTTCTTGATTATATTATGATATAGGAAATTGGAGTGATAGCCATGCATAACAAAGGATTTTATTATTATCTTTAATCTTCGTTATAAAGCCAAACATGGTTCTTTTTCACTTCTTTATAACGGATAAAAAAAGCATCTGCAATTCACTGATGCTTTTTTTCTTTATCAGGGAGGAATCGTTATGAAACTACATGTAGATCTAAAAGAAAATGGATACGATATTTATATGGAAAAAGGCATCTTATATCGCTTAAACGATCATATTCAACTGAATCGCAAGGTTATGATCATTACCGATACCGGTGTACCAAATTCCTATGCACAAACCGTTAAGGAACAATGTAAGGAAGGCTATGTACATGTTGTCGAAGCTGGTGAATCCAGTAAGAGCATGAAGGTCTTTCAACAACTCTGTGAGGATTTGCTGGAACATAATTTCTCACGTAAGGATTGTGTCATTGCGTTAGGTGGCGGGGTTGTAGGAGATTTATCCGGTTTTGTGGCAGCCAGCTATATGCGTGGTATTGACTTTATTCAGATACCGACCACTACGCTCTCACAAATCGACAGTAGTATCGGTGGTAAGGTTGCCATCAATTTGGATGATGTGAAAAACATCGTTGGGGCCTTTTATCAGCCTAAAGCTGTCTTCATTGATACAGACACTTTATTAACACTGCCAAAACGGCATTTCTATAATGGTTTAGTAGAAGCATTGAAAGCCGGATTGATCTATGATGAAAAACTATTTGCCCTTTTTGAGGAAGAAGATATTCCTGCTCATTTAGAAGAAATCATCTATCATGCGCTATGCGTGAAAAAAGCAGTTGTGGAAGCTGATGAAAAAGAGTTGGGCTTACGCAAGATCTTAAACTTTGGTCATACCATCGGACATGCTATTGAAAGCTATTATCACCTTTCACAATATTTGCATGGAGAATGTGTTGCCATGGGCATGTTGTATTTTATGAGTGAAGATGTTCAAAAACGTGTCTTACCTATTTATAAACGGATGCATTTACAAAGTGATGTACCTTATGATAGTGATGAAGTGTTTGAAATATTATGCAAAGATAAGAAAGCAAGCGGCGATCATGTCACCGTTGTTAAGGTCAATACGATTGGTAAAGCAGAATTAAAAGAATGGAAGTTAAGTGATGTTCGTCACATTTTGAAAGGATAAGGTTATGAAGAATACATTTGGAAATCAATTCAGTGTTACGATCTTTGGAGAAAGTCATGGAGAGGCAATCGGTGTCGTCATTGACGGTTTAGCTGCCGGTATTCATCTGGACATGGATTTCATCAATGCCATGATGGATAAACGTAAGGCGAAAGGACGTATCAGCACACAGCGTAAAGAAAGTGATGCGTTGCATATCGTCAGTGGATATTTTGAAGGCTATACTACCGGGACACCGTTAACCATTCTGATAGAAAACACCAATACGCGTAGTGGTGATTATACCAAAACCAAGAATCGCTTGCGTCCCTCACATGCCGATTATACCGCTGATGTAAAGTATAGTGGTTATCAAGATTATCGCGGCGGCGGCCATTTCAGCGGACGCATTACGGCACCCCTTGTGGCGGCAGGTGCAATTGCCATGCAGGTGTTACAACAAAAAGGCATTTTGATTGGTTCTCATATTGCCCAGTGTCATACCATCAAAGATCAGCCATTTGCTCAAGAGGAAGAACTCCTTGAACAACAGCTTCGACAAATGAATACCAGCGATCTTGCGGTATTAGATGAAACAGCAGCGCAAGCGATGCGTACACAAATAGAAGAAGCAGCGATGCAAGGAGATAGTGTAGGTGGTATCTTAGAAAGTGCAATTTTACATTTACCGGCTGGTATCGGAGAACCTTTCTTTGATTCCATGGAAAGTCGTTTAAGCCATTTATTATTCAGTGTACCGGCTGTAAAAGGTGTCGAATTTGGTTTGGGTTTTGCCTTTTGTGATCGTTATGGAAGTGAAGTCAATGATGCCATTATTTATGATGGCAAAGTAAAAACCAGGACCAATCATAACGGTGGTATTAACGGAGGTATCAGTAATGGTATGCCGGTACTGATCAAAACAGTTATTAAACCAACGCCATCTATTTATAAGGAACAGGATACGATTGATAAGGAAACGCTTGAAGCCGTGAAACTAACGATTCAGGGTAGACATGATCCTGCCATCATCCATCGCGCAAGAATCGTAGTCGATGCGGTTTTGGCTATCGGTATCTTAGATATGCTCATGGAGCGTAGTGCAACTATGGAAATGCAGAAATAAAATTAACGATGTGGATACGTCCACCAAGATAAGATTAGAAATAAAGGAGGTTTCTCATATGATTATTACGATGAAGAAAGATGCAACAACAAGTGATATTGAACATGTTATGAAGCAATTAAAGGAGCGCGGCTTACAAATACATGAGAGCATTGGTGAGAATTTCAATGTCTTTGGAGTCGTAGGCGATACCAGTCAAATTGATCCTAAGCGCATTGAGGCAAACCCTCATGTGGAAAGTGTTGTGCGTGTATCATCCTCATATAAAAAAGCAAGTCGTATGTTTCATCCAGAAGATACGATTGTCGAAGTCAATGGTATCCGCATTGGCGGTAACGAAAAACTAGTTGTTATTGGCGGTCCTTGCAGTGTAGAAGGAAAAGAGATGATCATGCATCTGGCCCAAGAAGTAAAGGATGCCGGTGGCTGTATGTTAAGAGGTGGCGCTTATAAACCGAGAACCTCTCCGTATGCTTTTCAGGGCATGGGAACAGAAGGTATCCTTGCTTTAGCACAAGCAAGAAAACAAAGTGGCTTACCAATTGTCACAGAATTGATGAGTGCTGATAAACTTGATGAATTTGTGGAACATGTCGATATCATTCAGATTGGGGCCCGTAATATGCAAAACTTTGATTTGTTAAAAGCGGTAGGAAAGACACAAAAACCAATCTTGCTAAAACGTGGTTTGGCCAATACGATAGAAGAATGGATCATGAGTGCAGAATATATTCTTTCTGAAGGAAATCCAAATGTCATTCTTTGTGAACGAGGCATTCGTACCTTTGAGCCATACACCCGAAATACCTTAGATCTTAGTGTCATTCCAATCATCAAGAAGAAGACCCATTTGCCTATCATCATTGATCCAAGTCATGCGACCGGTGATTGGGAACTGGTGGAAGCCGCATCTTTAGCTGCGATTGCGGCAGGTGCAGATGGTCTAATCATTGAAGTCCATGATCATCCGGAATGTGCATGGAGCGATGGTGCACAATCCTTGAAACCGGAAAACTTTAAGCAGTTGATTCAAAAAGGGAAAGCGATTGCGAATGTCATTGGGAGGGATATGTAATGAAAGTTACCATAGCTACCTCTTTAGGTAAAGGTCATGTGCATATTCCCCCAAGCAAATCCATGGCACATCGTGCAATTATCTGTGCTTCTCTTGCGAAGGGAAGAAGTGTCATATCCAATGTTGCCTATTCCAAAGATATACGTGCAACGATAGAAGGAATGAAACAGCTTGGCGCACATATTGAAATAGCGGAAGATACTGTCACTATTGATGGTATAGCAAACTTTCAAGGTTTAAAAGACAAGGAAATTTTTTGCAATGAATCCGGTTCTACCTTACGTTTCTTTATTCCTATTTTCTCTCTTTGTGAAAAACCAATCACCTTTACCGGCAGCGGACGATTATTACAAAGACCGCAAAAAGTATATGAAGACATCTTTCATGAAAAAGGATTAGCCTTTCAGCAAGATGCCCATGGTATCCACATTCAGGAGGCACTACCTTATGGAGAATATCAGATCAAAGGTGATGTCAGTTCACAATTCATCAGTGGTTTATTGTTCACCCTACCACTGTTGGAAAAGGACTCTACAATTCATATTCTTCCTCCCTTTGAATCACGTTCTTATGTGGAACTGACCTTACAAATGCTGGAACATTTCGGTGTCCATGCTTATTTTAAAGATGAAATGACACTTGCTATTCCGGGTGGACAAACCTATCAAGCAAACAATTATGAGATTGAAGGTGATTATTCACAATTGGCTTTCTTTGCGGTATATGCTGCGATTCATGGAAAGATTACCGTGACCGGTGTTTCTCATGCATCAAGACAGGGTGATAAAGCGATTTTGGAAATCTTAAAAAGCTTTGGGGCACGTATAGAAGAAGTACCCCATGGCTATACCTTTTATAAAAGTGAATTAAAGGGCACCTCCATTGATTTAGCAAACTGTCCGGATCTAGGACCTATTCTTTGTGTGCTTGGCATGTATTCCCTGGGAAATACGCATATTTACAATGCCGGCAGATTGCGCATTAAAGAAAGTGATCGCATTGCGGCAATGGAAGAAGAACTGCGCAAGTTTGGCGTTACCATAACCTCTACAGAAGATGAAATCTTCATTCAAGGCGGGCAAGACTATACATGCAAACAGACATTGCATGGACATAATGATCATCGCATTGTGATGGCCTTAAGTGTTGCCACAGCTTGCAGTAATTCCTGTACAACCATAGAGGATGCACAGGCGATTACCAAGAGCTATCCTACCTTCTTTGATGATTTTGCGAAGGTGCAAGAAAAGGTGGAAAGCTTATGATAAAAAAAGATACCCGTTTTTTAATTGTTGGACTTGGTTTGATTGGTGGCAGCTATGCCATGGGATTAAAACGCAATGGATTTCATGTGGATGCCATTGACATTAACCAGTTAAGCATTGATTATGCCAAGGAACATGACATCATTGATGAAGGAAGTACTTTTGCTATTGAACTGATTCAAAACGCTGATTTCATCATTTCCGGATTGTATCCCAACATGACGGTGGAGTGGTATGCAACGTATCAAAAATACATGAAGCCCCATGCTTTTCTGACAGATGTAAGTGGTGTAAAACGCAATATTGTAGAACGTATCCAAAGTATTTTACGTGAGGATCTAGAATTTTGCGCCTCTCATCCAATGGCAGGGAAAGAAGTCAGCGGTGTGAAATATGCGGATGATGCTATTTTCCATATTGCTAATTTCATTATCACTCCAACTGCTAAAAACACCGAGACAGCCATAGCTACCTTAAAAGAATTTGCCAGTATTTTAGGCTTTACGAATATTTCCGTATTAACACCGGAAGAACATGATGAAATGGTCGGCTTTGTTTCACAATTGACGCATGTGATTGCCGTATCGCTAATGAATACTAACGATAATACACATTTGGTGGAATATACCGGAGATAGTTTCCGTGATTTAACAAGAATTGCCAAGATCAATGAAAATCTATGGAGTGAATTGTTTTTCTTAAATAAAGATAATTTAATTCGCGAAATCGATGACTTCGTGAAGGAAATCAATCATTTAAAGACAAAGTTGGAACAGGATGATGTTGAAGGATTAAAAGAATTATTCATTCAATCCACCATTCGTCGTAAACGCTTTGATCGATAATCGTATAACTTCTCTGCTTGTCGGAGAAGTTTTTGTTTGGTAAGTTGAATACGCTGTATAATAAAGATAAAGAAGCCTTTTGAAATGAGGTGAGCATATGCAACAATTTTTACGCTATACTGCCTGGGAAATGGAAAAGCCTAAACCTTTCGGTCTTTTTCATGTGTTGATGTTACTCGTGGGAATTAGTGTGTGCATAGGAATTGCTTATCGTTTACGTCATGTTACTAAAAAACAGTATGTTTATGGCATCTTTGGAATCAGTCTTGTATTGCTCATACTAGAACTTTATAAACAGCTGTTTCACTTTTATCTGCTTGATGCCCAACAATATGATTGGTGGATCTTTCCTTTTCAGTTATGCTCCTTACCTATGTATATCGGAATCTTATTTCCTTTCTTAAAAGATCAATGGCGGATACCATTAGAAACCTTTCTCATGGACTTTAGTTTACTAGGAGCTATCATGGCCCTTCTTTTTCCGGATGATTTGATGCATCGTTACGTGATGCTAACGGCACATGCCTTTTTATGGCATTTCTTATTACTATTCTTGAGTTTATGGATTGGCTTTCATAAACAAGGCGATACAACCACAAAAGGTTTCTTACAAACTTTGCCTTTATTCTTTATGTTTGCCGGCATAGCAACCTTTTTAAATATTGCTTTTCATACACTGGGAGAGCTTAATATGTTTTATATCAGCCCTTATTATGAAAGCACGCAACCTTTCTTTGACTTGTTAACACCAATTTTTGGTATTTCTATGCGTAATCTTATTTATCTTTTCTGCATCCTCTTAGGTGCTTGGCTTATTCATCTTATCTGGCGCACACTACAAAAGCTTTTATAATTCTGAAATAAAACCATTTGTTGAACTCTGCCCTTTGACAAGGATACAAAAAGAACAAGCTGTCATGTACATAAATGATTTTTGCTGCACAATAAAAAAAGACTGCGGTTTGTCACAGTCATTACTACAGCATCACATAGCTTGTTTATCGCACGAATTTAAGATATACGTTTCCAATATACGATGCGATCATGAAATATTTCCTTTACTAATTTTAAAAAGGTTTCCTCTTTAAAATCAACTCTTGGTACCATGATAAAAGGCTTATGCTTATCCACAAAAAAGACCATAATTTCACGTCCGATGACAACTTTTTTGATCACTTCTTGTTTATAGCTCATCATGACATCTTGGTATTCATCACTGATCGTATCCTCGCTTAGTGTTACCACTCCATTTTGTTCACGAAGCCCGCAATAACGTTTGCGAAATCGCAGTTTGCATATAAATAAGTAACAACCGATGATGCTCCAAAATAAAGCCAAATATATAGACAGGGTGAAAATCACCTTATAAAAATCAGAATCTGTTTCTGCCCCAAATAGAATACTTAACATGGATAAAAAAACAGCTGCAAGTGCATAATAAAAATAATGAAATTTATGTACCACTGCTTTTTTCGTTTTTAATATGTGATTACGTTTTTGCAGGATTTCAAAAAATTCATCACTGTAATCATGAACTCTGTCCTTTTCAAACTGATATTCATATACATATTCCATAGTTTTCCCTCTTTTTTAAAAAACCTTGAGAATTTCACAAGGTTTTTTTACTAAATCGTGATGTCAGAACCTAATTTTTCATTTAGCTCATTTACATATTTTTTCGCTAGCTCTACATACATGTTGCCTGGATGAAAACAGCTGATGCTGGAATAGAAATAGGAACGAGAACTTTCCCAGTTTTCTAAATAGTAATAAGATAAGCCAATCATATAAGCACTGACGCCCAAGCCAAAGCCCTTCATACGTTTATCTTCAATGGCATCATCCATTTCTTTAATTAAATCTGTTCGTTTATTAAAGACAACTTCATAAGACCAACGCTGATACATTTTAAAAGTTTCATCATCAATTGTGTCAATGATCTCCATCAATTTATCACAATATGCACGATTCTGATTCTGTAAATAAATATGGAAATATAAATCTAAGATTTCTTCTTTATTTTCCATTGTATAATCCTTCGCCAAGGCCTCTTCCAATGCTTTTTGACGTTCTGCTTCAGGACGGCTACGATAAATAGCTTTTAAGCGATACAATTCACAATTAAATTTGCCAACCGCTTTCTGATAAGCATCTTTTTCACAAAGCTCAATAACCTTTGCATAATCCTTCCCCTGAATAGCTATATTTAAACGACCGACAGAGTTTTGTTTATAAATCATAAAGGCTATTGCAGCCGCAAACAATAAGATAATTACTACATAAGATATTATACTCATATTTCTTACCTCTTCTTTTCATTACACCGTTCATATTATAACGTAATTCACGAAAAATAGGTAGCCTTCCTTTATTTTTTCAATATTTTTTCGGTTGAAAGAGTGGAGGAAACTTAAAAATTGCTTTATAATAAAGCGGTATGTCAAAGAGGGAGTGATACATATGCATATTATGAAGAAATTTATGAATTATTATAAACCATATCGTACCGTATTCTTATTAGATATGATATGTGCCTTAGTCATTAGTGTTATTGATCTGGCATTCCCCCAGATTTTAAATTACTTAAATAACACATTTTATTTACAGACAAAGGAAGCTATTTTAGATAGTCTGGTTTGGTTAGGTGTTGGATTATTGATCATGTATATCCTTCGTGCCTTATGTCGCTACTATGTAACAGCACAAGGTCATATTATGGGTGCCCGCATGGAAAGTGATATGCGTCAGGATCTGTTTGATCAGTTTGAACGTTTATCTTTTTCCTATTATGATAAAAATAATACCGGAGAAATGATGAGCAAACTGGTTTCGGATTTATTTGATATCAGCGAATTAGCCCATCATGGCCCGGAAAATGTCTTCATTTCTTTATTAAAAATCTTTGGTTCTTTTATTCTATTGATGTATATTCATGTCGGTTTGACCTTAATTCTGATCGGTGTAACCATATTAATGTTGATATTCAGTTTATTTCAAAATCGCAAGATGCAGGCAACCTTCATGGATAACCGCCGTAAGATTGCTGGTGTAAATGCCAGTTTGCAGGATAGCTTAGCAGGTATTCGTGTCGTGAAGTCCTTTGCGAATGAAGACATTGAACGTGATAAATTTGCCCACAGCAATCAAATGTTCTTACAGTCAAAGGAAAACAATTATTATCGTATGGGCTTATTCCATGCCGGTAATAATTTCTTTCAGGGTTTGTTGTATTTGACGATTTTAGTCGCTGGTGGTTATTTCATTGCCATGGGAAATTTAGAACCAGTTGCCTTAGCAACGTATGCACTGTATGTAAATATCTTTGTTGCACCGATTGAAGTGTTGGTAGAGTTCACGGAAATGTTCCAAAAAGGATTCTCTGGTTTTAAACGTTTCCTTGAAGTAGTAGAAACAAAACCAGACATCGTAGATGCACCAGATGCAAAAGAGTTGAAAGAAGTTCATGGTGTCATTGATTATGAAGATGTTTGCTTCTCTTACAATGATGAAGAGAAAGTATTGGATCACATTCACATTCATATTGATGCCGGTAAATCCATTGCCCTTGTTGGACCAAGCGGCGGTGGAAAGACAACCATTTGTTCCTTGTTGCCTCGCTTTTATGATGTTACACATGGCTCTATTAAGGTAGATGGGAAAGATATTCGTTCACTGACCTTGGAAAGTTTGCGCAAAGCGATTGGTATCGTGCAACAGGATGTTTATCTGTTTACCGGCTCTATTAAAGAAAACATCGCTTATGGAAAACCTGGAGCAAGTGATGAGGAAATCATTGCCGCTGCTAAAAAAGCAAATATCCATGAATTTATCGTTTCTCTTCCAGATGGATATGATACCTTTGTAGGAGAGCGTGGCACACGGTTATCCGGTGGTCAGAAACAACGTATCTCCATTGCCAGAGTCTTTCTAAAAGACCCTAAGATCTTAATATTAGATGAAGCAACCAGTGCTTTGGATAATGAAAGTGAACGTCATATTCAAAAAAGTCTGGAAGAGCTGGCAAAGAATCGTACAACCATTACGATTGCTCATCGTCTATCAACCATCCGTAATGCTGATGAAATCATCGTCATTTCTGAAAATGGACAGGAAGAACGAGGAACGCATAATGAGTTAATCGCGTTAAATGGCATTTACGCGAATTATTATCGTTTACAATTTGAAGGTTTAGATTTTGATGAGGATATGACGAAACAAATTCACATGAAATAAAATGGGATATATTCTCTATATCCTAGGCTGCTGTTTTTTGATATCAGTTAGATCTTTACATATTAAAAAACGTATTTCATCGTTAGAAGTGTAGAAAATTGCGACACTTGCTAAAGAAATACGTTTTTTTATTTATTAAAACTTAAATTAAATTTTTGATTATCTTTTTAAATCTTCTTAAATGTCCGTATAGCCTTATTTTATCGTCTATTCGGGCATTTTTACTATCGGTAGATACTTCACGTTTCTTCTTATATATCTTCATGTTTTGGCTTTGAAAAGTGGTAAATTCTTTACGCTATCAAACGTAACAATTCCGTTTTCACACCATCAATCGAAGCATGAGCGTATAGGTTCAGCGTGATATTGATGTTTGAATGCCCCATGATGTATTGCAAGCTCTTTGGGTTCATATTCTTGTTTGCTAAACGTGTACAGAACGTATGGCGTAAGATATGCGGTGTAACATTTGGTAAATAGCCCTCATGGTGCTTGTTATACTTCTTGATGAGATTTCCAAACGTAGTTGTATAGTTTGCACCCGTCATGGGATAGCCTTGCTGATTAAGGAATACAAAGTCGCTGTAACCGTCAATGATGATGGGTTCTAGTTTTCTGCGGTTCTTCAACACTCTTTGAAATATCATACACGCTTCATCACTCATAGGAACTTGACGGATACCGCTTTTTGTTTTCGGTGTTTCAATGTAGTAACCAACTTCCTTGTTCTTTAATAACTGGTGGTCTACATTGATGATACGGTTCTCAAAATCCAAGTCCTTGACAGTCAGCCCGCAAAATTCTGAAATACGAAGCCCTGTTTTCAGCAATAGCAGGATTGCGTCATAATGCTTCTGGTATGTCTTATCATGTTCTACAAAGGATAACAGCTTTTCTTCCTGTTCCTCTGTAAGTGCTTCTCTGGGCTTTCTGTCGTCCTCAATCACTGTATTCAAGGCATAATTGAATGGGTTCTTTCTGACATAATCGTCCTCTATTGCTATGTAAAAGGAAGCCTTTAAGGAACGCTTATAATTGTTAATCGTCTGATAGGAATAGCCATTCTCTTTCATTCTGACAGCCCATTCTTTAGCGTCAGAGGGCTTTATGCTGTCAATGCTCCTGTTCCCCAGCTTATCACGTTTTAGTATCTCCATGAGCTGTTCACGCTGTACAGCGGTAGTTTTCTTTACATTGCTTCTGCTGGCATTCTGCTTAGCATATACCTGGCAGAGCGTCATTTTCTTGCCTATGCTGTCGATACCGTCTGCAAGGTCTTTTTGTATCTCTTTTTCCAGTTCCCTCAATGAGGGTTTATCACGCTTTCGGCTGGTGTCTTATCCGTAGGTACAAGTTTCCATGCATAAACGCACTGTGGCGTACCAGTATCGTCAACGTATTTATATAAGTATCTCCCGTCTGTTCTCTGGCTCTCTCCTGTTCTCAGAATACGACCTTTGTTATCCCGTCTTTTTTCTGTCATGTGGTTGCTCCTTTCCTTTATGGAAAGAGCCTTGATACGACTAAAACTATGATAGCATATACAAGGCTCAATTTCACTAAATTGCGTCTAATTCATCTATGATTTTTTCAAACTGTTTCCGCTTAATCTGAATACGGTTGCCATTCATAATCAGCCAGTTTGCATTTTTACTTTCTTCTGCCAGTCTGCGCAGTTTGTTTTCTCCAATGCGGAAATAACGGGACGCTTCTTCAATGGTAAGGGTATAGCGTTCCCATACAGGAATATCAATCTCACTCATATATCTGATACACGCACCTCCTATCTCTTCTTAGTATCATACTGTACATATGGTATCAGTTCTTCCCTGTGTAATTTCTGTAAATGACCTGTCAGCTTACAACTGAATGTTGGGCTGTATCTGACTTTTGCCAGCATATCGTCCACACGTTCCAAGTCGCCTAATGCTTCATGCTGTTCAAGGAAATAGAACGCCTTGACAGCCGATAATACGCCACCCTCTTTCAGCCACTTCTGTGTTTCTACAAGGGTATTATCCGGCGTTACTGTATGAAGTTTCAAAGTTTCAACTGCTCCTAAAAACCGTTTCCAGAACTGGCACGTTTTCCAACGGCTTTTATTGCTTCTGGCACGACAAAACGCAAGTTTCCAGCCAGCAGGTTAAATGCCAGCTTTCCCAAGTCCAGCGGATTGTCTTTGAACAACATGGCAAATGAATGAGCCTTTTTATCACGTAACTGCATTTCTGTCCGTTTCCAGCTCCCGATTTCATCATAAGGCTTATTATTCTTCATGCTGACTTCTTTATCTTTATCATAAAAACGGTAGGACAGGGCAGACTTGCCAGCTCCGATATAGACCGTCTTTGCGGTGTCAAATTCCTCATATTTACTTTCAGCAAAATGGTGGGTGTTGCTGTTTGCGATATATTCTTCTTTTTCGCATTTCCGCTTTAACTGCTCTGGTGTAAAATATGGCACTTCATTTCTGTCATCAATGGCAATATCCAGCCTTGTGAAGTGGAAACTGCCATAAAACCAACGCTCACAGCGACGGAATAAATCACCAAATGTCTGACCGTGCATATCCAGTATGCGGAAAATCTCATCACAGCCCTTTCCTTTTAATACGAGGTATGCACTAAGCCCCATAGGGTTAGCTTCTGTTTTTCTTGCATTTCCGAAAACCTCAATACTTCCTATCTGCCATTTTGTCTGATAGTCTTTATGCAGTACCCTTGCCGATTGCGTTTCAAAAATATCAACAGGCAGTTCAAGAACATAACGTATGACTTCTTCTGCGGTTGCAGTGTCAAATATAATGCTGATGTAGTCAATCTTAATGCTAATATGCTCTTTCTTTGGTATCTGTATTTCCTCCTTTTCTACTGCAATTCTTTACATTGCAAAATCCTTGATAAACGCTGATTTTAAGCCTGTTTTCAATTATCAATTCTGTACGCGCAGGGCGGTGTTACTATAACGCCCTGTCGGAACGCCTAAAGGCGTTCCTTTCCTAAAGTAACTGTCTGTCCAGAACACGTCTGGGGGACGTGCCCTGTCCAGCCAGTCACTTTAGGAAACCACGTTTTCCAATCCCGAAAGTCTGATATTAACGCCTTCAGAATGAAAACAATTCTTTATAATGCTTATGCAAGTAGATAATTAATGTTGTTGTGCTTAATCAATCAACCGATCATATAATAACCTCATCAAACTTATTTGTCAACAATATTTCTTGACATTTTCAAAAATATTAAGTATCATAGGCTTAAATAAGCAAGAGAGCGAGGAAAAACAACATGAAATATGAGCTTTTAGGAGAGAACATACAGAGGGTAAGGAAGTTTCGTGGCATGAACCAGCAGGAACTGGCAGACGCAATCGGTATCAATATGCAGAGCCTTTCCAAGATTGAAAGAGGTGTCAACTTTCCCACCTTTGATACATTAGAAAAGATTACTTCTGTTTTAGGTGTGACACCCAATGAGTTATTATGTGGGGAATGGAAGAACACTTCCCACATGGAACAGGAGATTTTGAAGTTTCTGGAATGTGAGGAACGATTAAATGTGGAACTTGCACACGGACAGTATGACAACTATTTTGACAGTGAGGAAGAATGGAAAGAATATGAGTTAAAGAAGCTCCGTGAATACATCATGGACTATATCAGTTCAGAGGACAGGCAAGCGTCTGACCTGTACCCTATAAAAGCATTGATACAGCGTTATAAATTCCAGAATTTGCTTGATAAATATGACGATCTATACAGCCTTGATTTGTTTGGAGAAACCATAAAGGGACACAGAAATGTGAACCCTTATGAGGGAGAAACCATACTTAACAGGCATGTGGACGAGGACAGGCAAAGTTTGCCCAGTGTTCCAACCATAGAAGGCTTTGAAGATTTGAAAGGTATAGGATAACTCTTATCCTCTCACAGAAGATACAGCAAAGTAAAAAGCCCAGTCAAGAATGCTTCGCACCACCTTTGGTGGCAAGTTCTTGACAGGGCTTTTTATTTCCTGTGTTGGGTAATCAAGAGGATAAAGAGGGCGTGTGCTGACGCTCTTTTCCATAATGGATAAAGACTACACAGATTTCGCAGTTTGAGCTTGTGTTACATAAAGATAGCAACTGGAAAATTGTCCGATAAAAATAAATAAATATCCACCAGCTTAGCTGGTGGTTTTTACGTAATCGCCCCAAGGGGCTCAGATTCAGGCTACGCTTACCAGCGTAACAATACGGTCTGGCATTTGCATTTCTATTTCTTATTACCCGTAAACGGGTCTTCTATATCCAGTGTCAATTGTTCACTTAGTTCATCTTCTTTTAATTGATTTTTTATATATGCTTCAATTACTTTGTCATTCTTTCCTGCTGTATCTACATAATATCCTCTACACCAAAATGATCGATTCCTATATTTATATTTCATATTCCCCCATTTCTGATAGATCATAATACTACTTTTCCCTTTCAGAAATCCCATAAATCCTGATACTGTCATTTTAGGTGGGATTTCAACTAGCATATGCACATGATCTGGGCATACTTCTGCTGTTATAATTTTCACACCTTTCCACTCGCATAATTCTCTCAGTATTGCTCCTATTTCTAGTCGCTTTTCTCCATAAAAAACTTTTCTTCTATACTTTGGCGCAAAGACTATGTGGTATTTGCAATTCCATGTGGTGTGTGATAAAGTATGTACGTCATTTAATGGATTATTATTCATTATTTGTCCTCCTTTTGATTTTTATGCAGTTGCCAGACCGCATTCTTATTCTATCAAAAGGAGTTTTATTTTTAAAGGCTCATCGCTAAAGCTCTACGGAACCCCCAGACTATCTGGGGGTTTTCTCATACAACAAGAAGAATGTGGTTTATATTATCACATTCTTCTTGTTTTTACTTGTATCAAATTGATTTAAAAAATACTTTATGTATTTTTCTTTTGACTTTTTCTGATATGCAATACCATATTCGATAGGATTTTGTTCCTCAATAGGACTTATCTTAACATCTTTAATATTTTCTGGAATACAATGTTCTGGAAGAATTGCTACTCCATAACCACTTTTAGCAAGTAAAATGCTTGCTTGGTCATTTTCACATACAATATTAAAATTGTCTTGTGAATGAAGAGCAATTTTAGCCTGCAAAACATTTCCGTGCTGAAATGGTATAAATTTAGGATTTAGAGTGATTAAGCAATAAGATTTTAAATCCTCAAACGAAAGACAATCTTTTACAGAAAGGTCTGATTGAGCAGAAAAGATTGCATAACTTTTTATATCTTTAACCTTTTTAAAAGAACAATCCATGTCTTTAAGCATTTCTTTTGTAGCAAGCATTATATCTAAGTGCTTACTATCGAACATCGTTTTTAGTCTAAAATAATCTTCTACATAAATCATAGGGTATGTGTTGGGATATTCTTTTTGCATATCTTTTAGTACATAGTGAATATTGTCTAGTTCAGCATAACTTGAACAACCAATTCTCAAAAATGACAAATTGCGTGTTGAAGCTTTCACAATCTTTTTTTGTGACAAATCAATTTTATTAAGTATATCCTTGGCGTCGCTATAAAATAAAGCACCTGTTTCTGTTAATTGCACCATTTTGGAAGTCCTATGAAATAATTTAGTGCCGAGTTCTTCTTCTAGGCTTTTTATATGATGAGTAACAGTTGGTGTGGACAAATATAATTCCTCTGCGGCTTTTGTAAAATTAAGTTTATCTGCCACACAAGTAAAACATTCTAACTGTTGCGTATTCATGACATAACCCTCCTTAATCACAGTATAATAAAAATCTAAGTATATTTCAATACATCGTTAGATTTTTTCTAACGATATTGCTTTTTTTGAAATTCTCAATCGATTAGTATGGTGCTAAACTAATATTGCTTTGAAAGCAAATGAATTTATTATTCTGAGAAAGGAGCAGGTAATTTGAATGATAGTAGTGAGTTTTATATTGATACATACAACTTATTTATTTCTTTAAATCAAAAAGTTGATGCAATCATGGACAGCTTAGACCTTGATTTGTCATTTGGTCAATATATACTTTTGAAAATCGTATTTATTCAAGGCAAAAACAAAGTGAGTCAAAAAGATTTATTTCATTCATGTTGTTTATGTAAAGCTACAATTAGTCAACATCTAAAAAGTTTATCTATAAAAGGATTTATAATTCATTATCCTTTGGATACTGATAATCGTTGCAAAGAGATAATCTTGACTCAAAAAACAAAAGATTGTATCCAAAAGATTGATAAAGCTATGTCTGATTTACTGCTAGAAAAGATGACTTCTAATGAAATAAGTCATTACACTCACACATTAAAACAAATTAAAAAAATCATGGAGGAAACAAATAATGTTAAAGAAACTAATGCGTTCTATTAGAGAATACAAATTTGCTTCTATTTTAACGCCAATACTGGTAATTATAGAAGTAGTCTTAGAAATACTCATACCTCTCATTATGGCAAAAATGATTGATATGGGGATAAGTGGAAATGATGAAGCCACTCTAATCAAGCTAGGCACTATCTTGATTATAAGCGTTTTTCTTGGATTGTTTTTTGGTATTTTGTCTGGGAGTTGTTGTGCTGTTGCTTCAGCAGGGTTTGCCCAAAATTTAAGAAAAGACTTATATTATAAAATCCAACAATACTCTTTCGCAAATATTGATAAATTTTCAACTTCAAGTATTGTCACGAGATTAACCACTGATGTCACGAACGTCCAGAATGCTTATATGATGATAATTCGTGTAGCAGTAAGAGCACCTCTAATGCTTATATTTTCATTGATTGCATGTTTTATGATAAATAAATAACTGTCGGTCATGTTTTTAGTGGCTATACCCATTTTAGGGATTGGTCTATATATTATAGTAAACCGTTCACACCCATATTTTGAAAAAGTATTTCATATTTACGACGATTTAAATGGTGTGGTACAAGAAAATTTAACAGGAATTAGAGTTGTAAAATCCTTTATTCGAGAGAAATTTGAAATCAAAAAATTCAATCATGTTTCTGATAAAATATTTAAAACCTTTTCAAAAGCGGAAGGTATCGTAGCTTATAATGTGCCTCTTATGCAGTTTGCGGTTTATATTTGCCTACTATTATTATGTTGGTTTGGAGCAAAAATGATAGTTCTTACTGGCGCAACAACAATGACAACTGGAGATTTAACCAGTTTAATTGCTTACGCTATGAATATATTAAATTGTTTAATGATGCTATCAATGGTTATGGTAATGATAAATATGGCAAGAGCTTCTACAGAACGTATTGTAGAATTATTTGATGAAGAAAGTTCTCTAACTAATGGAGAAAAACCTGTATATGAAATGAAAAACGGTAAAATAATTTTTAAAAATGTAAGTTTTAGTTATTTTGTAAATAAGGATAAAGAGTGTTTAAAAAACATATCTTTACATATTCCCAGTGGTTCTACTCTTGGAATAATTGGAGGTACAGGTAGTGGAAAAAGCTCTTTAGTTCAGCTAATACCTCGACTATATGATGTTACAGAGGGAGAAATAACCATTGGTGGTATTGATGTAAAAAAATATGATTTGTTTACATTGCGAAATGAAGTTGCTATGGTTCTCCAAAAGAATGAACTATTTTCTGGTACGATAAAAGAAAATCTCCGTTGGGGAAATAAAAATGCAAGTGATGATGAAATAATTCATGCTTGCAAATTAGCACAAGCTGACTCTTTTGTAGAAACATTTCCTAACCAATATGATACATATATTGAGCAAGGTGGAACGAATGTATCTGGGGGACAAAAACAACGTCTTTGTATTGCTAGAGCATTACTTAAAAAGCCTAAAATTTTAATTCTTGATGACTCAACCAGTGCGGTAGATACTAAAACAGACGCAATGATAAGAAAAGCATTTCGTGAAGAAATTCCAGACACAACGAAAATCATTATTGCACAGCGCATTTCTTCTGTGGAGGACGCTGACCACATTATAGTAATGGATCAAGGGAAAATAAATGGTTACGGTACACATGAGGAATTATTAAAAAATAATGAGATTTATAAAGAAATTTACGCTTCACAGACGAAAGGAGATAATAATTGATGAAAAGTAAAAAAAATGTTCTGCAAGTTTGGAAACGACTCTTATCATATATTGCAGGAAAACATAAGGCTCTATTTAGTGTTGTTGTAGTTTGTATACTTCTAAGTTCTTGCACAGTTGTGGTAAGTTCATTATTTTTAGAAATACTGATTGACGACTATATCACACCGTTATTATTGGAAAATACACCTTCATTTACACCACTATTGCATACAATTATTTTAATGGGATGTATTTACATAATAGGTGTGTTGGCAACGTATTTATACAATCGTTTTATGGTGAAAATCTCACAGGGAACATTAAAAGAAATAAGGGATGATATGTTTTCTCATATGCAAGAATTACCTATTAGATATTTTGATACTCATACACATGGAGATATAATGAGCCACTACACGAATGATACAGATACACTTAGGCAATTTATCTCACAGGCTTTACCACAATTTATATCCGCTATTGTAACTGTTATAGTAATTTTAATTTCAATGTTTGTTAGCAATGTTCTTTTAACTATATTAGTCATTGCGGTAACGGTTTTAATGGGATTTGTTACAAATAAAGTTGGTGGGGCTAGCGCTAAATATTTTATTAAACAACAAGAAACTTTAGGAAATGTAACAGGTTATATAGAAGAAATGATAAATGGGCAAAAAGTTATTAAAGTATTCTGTCATGAAGAAGAAGCAAAGAAGCAATTTGATGAAAGAAATAAAATATTATGTGCTGACTCAACTCAAGCAAATAAATATGGAAATATTTTAATGCCTACAATTATGCAATTAGGAAATTTGCAATATATACTAATTGCTTTAGTAGGAGGTTATATGGCTTTACATGGAATAGGGGCTATAACAGTTGGAATGATTGTTGCATTTTTAAATCTTTCAAAAACATTCTGTATGCCTGTTTCTCAGATTGCTCAACAAATTAGCATGATGGCTATGGCTCTGGCAGGAGCTGAACGTATTTTTGAATTGATTGATGAAGAAGCAGAACAAGACACTGGATATGTAACGCTTACTCATGTTAAAAATAAGAACAATGAGTTTATAGAAACAACGGATAAAGATGGCGTTTGGGCATGGAAACATCCTCATCATGATGGGACTTTAACTTATACACCATTAAAAGGAGAAATTGAATTTTGTAATGTTGATTTTGGATATGATGATAAAAAATTAGTTCTCCATAATATTATCTTAAATGCAACTTCTGGACAAAAAATTGCTTTTGTAGGTGCGACAGGAGCTGGAAAAACTACGATTACTAACCTAATAAATCGTTTTTACGATTTGGCGGATGGAAAAATTCGATATGACGGTATAAATATCAATAAGATTAAAAAAGAAGATTTAAGACATTCTCTGGGAATAGTATTACAAGATGTAAACTTGTTTACAGGAACAATTATGGATAATATAAGATATGGTAATTTACAAGCTACTGACGAAGAATGCATTGAGGCGTCAAAGTTGTCTAATGCTCATAACTTCATATCCAGATTGCCAGACGGTTATCAGACATTTCTGACACAGAATGGAGCTACTCTATCACAAGGACAAAGACAATTAATTTCTATTGCACGAGCAGCTGTTGCCAATCCCCCTGTCATGATACTAGATGAAGCAACATCTTCCATAGATACAAGGACAGAAAAATTGGTACAACAAGGCATGGACAATCTGATGAATGGACGAACAGTGTTCGTTATTGCTCATCGTTTATCAACTGTTAGAAATTCTGACTCTATTATAGTTTTAGAGCAAGGAAAAATTATTGAACGTGGTACTCATGATGAATTGATAGAGCAGAAAGGTGTATATTATAGCCTTTATACAGGAGCATTTGAATTGTCATAACATACAAAACTATAAAAGGAGGTAAAGAAATGGGAAGATATTAGTTATTGAATTTAGCGAAAGTGAAGAATTTATTTTAAAGCAAACTGTTGAATGGTTGTCTTCAAAATTATCTGTAACTCCTACTATACAAACTACTGCACAGTTATTTAAAATTAATCCTTATACCAGAGAGTTTACTAATCATTTAGGAAACAGTGTATATTTGACAGCCAAAGAATTTGACTTACTCTATTTTCTCTTTTGCCACAAAGGGCAGGTATTTACGAAAGACCAACTATATGAAAATGTCTGGGGCTTTCACAACGCACCAGAGGGAAACAATCTCACATCATTCATACGGAAACTAAGAAAGAAGATAGAGCCGTCCCCAGACAATCCGCAGTACATACTAACTGTCTGGGGTGTTGGCTATAAATTCAACGAAGAAAAACCGTAGCTGTAATTCACATTCATGTGATCTACAAGCTACGGTTTTGCATATTTATCATAACGTCATATCAAAGCTCTTTCGTAAGTGGTAAATTAGTGGTAAACTGGACTTCAATAACTTAAGTTATTGCTGATAAATCCAATGTTTAAGCGATAATTGGCATTGATGTTTTAAGTTTATTGTAAAAAATTTACGGTCATAATGGCAATACCGAGAACTGTTAAAACAACACCGGTAGCACGATTTAAGGTAATCGGTTTTGCCTTATTGGCAAATTTAGCAGCCACTCTTGCCCATAACAAGGTAGATAAGATACAAAACAACATTGCCCACCAGTCTGGTGCTCCTCCAATAGTAAAATGTGAAACAGCCCCGGTAAAGGCAGTGAAGGTCATGATGAAGACACTGGTTCCAACAGCTGTCTTTAATTCATATCCTAAAACACTTGTTAGAATTAACAGCATCATCATACCGCCACCGGCACCGATGAAACCACAGATAAAGCCAATCAAAATGCCACACAGTACCGATTGCACAAAGCGTTTTTTGGGATCTATATCTCCCATTGATTCTTTTGTCGTCATCACCGGTCGCACAATAAATTTAATACCTAATAAAAACGTCATAAAGACCGAGAAACCGCCCATAGCTGTATTCGGCACTAAAGAAGATATCCAACTGCCCACCATTGTGAAGATTAATACCGTCACCATCATAACCAAGCCGTTTTTAATATCCAAATTCTTATTTTTACCATACGTGTAGGCACTGACAGCACTTGCTAATACATCACTGGATAAGGCGATGCCAACTGCCTCATATGCCGGCATGCCTAAAAATGTAATCAGCATGGGACTGATGACTGCTGCAGCACTCATTCCTGCAAATCCCGTACCAAGACCGGCACCAATACCGGCTATAAAACAAACGATAAACTTCATCAGCATGTTTCTTCTTCCTCCTTTAAAGCTGCTTTTACATTTTCATTCATCCGCCGAAAAGTGTCTTTCATCCTCTTTAACTCTTCTTCGCTAAAGTTCTTTAACAAACGCTTTTGAAACCGTTCCTGTGCTTTTCGACCATCGGCAATCACTTTATCAGCCTTTGCTAACATATGCAAATATATCGTCTTATGATTGCCTTCTTGATAATATTTTTCAATATATCCCTGTTCCTCTAAAAATTTTAAGGATGTTGAAACATGTGATTTCGTTAATTTACGACGTTGGACGATATCCGTCGCATTTTGACATTGTGGATGATTGGCCAGGAATAATAAAATATCGACATCCATTTTATGTAGGTCATAACGTTTGCAAACATTATGCAATTCCTTCTCATACAACCGTTTCCATAAATCAAGAATCTCTAAAAATTCCAACATGTAACCTCACCTCTTTGTTCTATTTAGAACTATATGATACCATGGTTAGCTTTTTTGTCAAGCTATAAATTCATCAGATAAACTATACGTGTGTATCTGCATATACTTTTTCGTAGATTCTTCTTTTTGACAAAGAAAAAATCCTATTCATGGATAACACCCATAAATAGGACAATTATTAGATTCTCATTGCGAAAAATACAGTGCACCTTTATCCTAATCTCTTACTTATGCCATCTTTTCATGATCCGCTATACATAAAGGCAATGTGAACCAGAACGTCGTGCCTTGACCTCGTTTACTAATTACCCCGTATTCAGCCTTATGTAATTCTAAAATTGCTTTCACGATACTAAGACCTAATCCGCTTCCTATTTTAGAGCGAACATGTGTTTTATCCACTTTATAATAACGTTCCCAGATATAAGGCAGCTGTTCTTTTTCAATCCCATCACCATGATCCATCACTTCAATGCGTACTCGATCTTTTTCAATGAGCTGACGGACATATATCTTATGATCATCTCCACAATAATTAATGGCATTGTTTATCAGATTATATATCACCTGATTAATTTTAATGATATCTGCTTTAACAAAAACCGGTTTATCATACTGAAACTGAATTGTAAAATCTTTATTTGTCAGCAGTTTATCATATCGGGCGATAATATGTTCAATTTCTTCTGTTATATTAAAGCTACTGCTATTAATTTCTTGAGCACCGGCTTGTAACTTAGATAAATCCAACATATCATTTACTAAATTGGTCAGCCTTTTCGTTTCGTCAATGATAATCTGCACATTTTCTGCTGTATTTTCACCAGGAATATCTCGCATAACTTCACCATAACCACTAATCATTGTCAGCGGCGTTCGCAAATCATGACTCATATTTGCGATTAATTCCCTGCGCAAGCTTTCAACCTTTGACAGCTCTTTCGCCGCATAATTCAAGGTGTTGCTGAGCTCTTCGATTTCCAGATAGCCTTTCCCCTTAAATGCTACATCATATCGTCCTTTCGCAAGTATCTTGGCGCCATCATTGATTTCAATAATCGGCGTAGCTATTTTACGAGATAAATACATCGCTAAAAGCGACGCGATTAGAATGAGAATTACGGCAATGATAAGAAACTGTGTCTGAATCGTTTCGATGGTGGCATTCACTGGTGTCAGCTGTGCATTGACCACAATGGTTTTTATACTTTTATCTGCCTGCATGACTACACTGATATATGTCATCATTTGGGCATTTTTATTAGATGGTAATAGCTTTCGAAGCTTTTTCTCATCATAAGGTGTATTTAAGATACTATGATAGCGATCCGTTAGTTCTACTTCTTCTTTGAAATTAAAATCCTCTTTATTCGCAGATTCTTCTAATAAAGTAGAAGCAGTACCATCATGTTCCTTCGCCTCTTTTTGTAGCTTAGCAATGATATCCATGTGCTTTTTCATGCTAAACTCGGTGATGCCACAGCGAGGATCTCCTTTTCCACTACTGGAATATAACGGTGTTTCATTTTCATTCTCATAAACAATGACACAGAATTCATTTTCTTTGATAATCGCATCAATTTCATCCTTATAATTCTCATTATTTATTACCTGATTGATATCACTTGCGGCATCTTTTACGGAACGTGATTTGATCAACACATAAAATTTTTCTAAGAAAAAAACCTGAAAAAGCCACAGTACCAAAATGATGATGGCAATAAAGACTAGTAAACTGCCGAAAATTTTCCATTTGATACTGGTATCTTTTCTATTGTTTGCCTTCAAAACGATAACCTACCCCACGTAAGGTAACGATTGTAGAACTATAAATTCCCAGGCTTTTTCTTAATAATTTAATATGTGTATCTAACGTGCGATCGTCACCGTAAAAATCATATCCCCATACATCATGAATCAGCTGTTCTCTTGTTAAGGCAATGCCTTCATTACGCACCATGTAAAACAGCAGAACATATTCCTTAGGCGACATTTCGCTTTCTTTTTCATTTATGAATACCTTTCTGGCTGTAAAATCAATACGTAAGCCTTCATATTCATACACATCCTTATGTTTTTTATCCTCTTCTCCATGAACTCTTTTTAAAATCGCATTGACGCGCATCATCAGCTCTTTCGGTGAAAAAGGTTTAACGACATAATCATCAATCCCTGTTTCAAAACCATGAATACGATCATACTCTTCTCCACGCGCGGAAAGCATAATAACCGGAGTAGAAGCCTCTTCACGTATCTTTTTCACTGCTGAAAACCCATCAAGATTAGGCATCATGATATCCATGATAATCAAATCAAACTGATCTTTTCGACATTTCTCAATCGCGTCCATGCCATCCACTGCCTCAGCAATTTCATATCCTTCAAATTCCCCATATTTCCGAATGATGTTACGTATTTGCGCTTCATCATCAACGACCAACAGCTTGCTCATGTTATCACCTCTATGTTCATTATAACGTGTTTTTGACGTTGCTGTGTGAATGTTTCATGAATTTCTTACGTTATACAAGTGATAATGAAAGCAAAGGATCATGGATCCTATTCCTCCATAAAATACCAATAAGTCAGTTTCTCAGAAGTTTTCATACTGGCTTTCTTTTGCAGCTGTAAGCTGATGATATTGTCTTCAACAATTTCGCCATAAGGAATACGTCCCTTTAACATTTGTGATTGTACTGCCCGTTGTAATAATGCGGTTGCAATACCTTTTCTTTGATATTCTTGCTTTACTTCTAATAGACCAATACTTTCTTCTTCATGCACACCAATAAAGCCACAAAGGATTTCTTTATCAAAGACAGCAAACATGTCATCATTTAGACATTCTTTTATATATTCCACTGTTGCCAAAGAAGGCATGGAGTGCTTATATAAAGCAATAATTTCTGGTATATATGCTTCTGTCAGCGTTTGCATGGTAAAACCATGAGGAAGTTTTACTTGCGGTAATGTTTTTTCGATATAAGCACTGTGATAACAACGTAGTTCACAGGTGATATGGTATTGTTGTTGAATAAAACGATCGGTATACATATCATGTGCCACCAAAATAGCAAAAGAGGAAGGAAGATGTGCTACAACAGCTTTTGCACTTGCTTCATTCTCGGCAGCACAATATAACATATGTGATTTCGGACTCTCTATTAATAATCCATGGCTATCTTCATAATAAATCTTACCTTTCTTTCGGCGACATTCTAACATATCGGCATATAAGATACGATCTTCAAGCTTCATGCATCTAACCTCCTTTTTCCTATGAAATTAAAATCATAGTTCTTTTATACTATCTTTTGATATAGAATATGACATCATTTTATTTACCTGTTTTCTGAATAGTACTTTCCTTAATCGATTGGCACACTATAACGAATAAAAAAGTGTCTTCTCACTTAAGCTTCCTACTCAAGAATAGATAAATTAGAAGTAAATCATCATATCGTTTTTGAAATGATGGTAACCCTTTTTTATCTAAGGTGAGTATGGACTTCGCTTCGTGATAAGACACGCATTCCTTTAGCTTAAGCCATGGAACTCTTTATATAAATCGTTCTTAGAAAGACCTCTTTCTTTCGCGACTCTTTTTATCGCTTCATTGGTCGTTAAACCACCATCAATATATGTTTTAATCTGATCGTGGACCAAAGGCATTGCCTGATCTTCACCGGGGTCTTTTTCTTCTTTGCTGCCTTCGATAATGACAACCATTTCCCCTTTTAATTCCTCAACAACCTCCAGCAATTCCTCAATCGTGCCACGTAAGAATTCTTCATGCTTCTTCGTTAATTCTCTTGCCAGACACATTTGACGATTCCCCAACACCTCTTTACAGCTTTCCAGCATTTTACGAATACGATGGGGAGCTTCATAAAAAACAAGGGTGAAAGGATAATACTTCAAATCATGCAGTTCCCGAATACGTTCTTTTTCGGATGCCTTCAAAAAGCCGTAAAACAAGAAATGCTGTGTATCTAAGCCACTGCATACCAAAGCATTTAACATAGCATTGCTGCCGGAAACAGGAATAACACTGTAGCCTGCTTCAATCACCATCTTACATACGATACTGCCAGGATCAGAGATCAAAGGATAACCTGCATCTGAAACAATTGCAATGGAATTCCCCTGATCTAGCAAATCCACTAACCCCTTAGCACTTTGCAGTTCATTATGCTGATGATGAGAAAGCAGTCTGGTCTTAATACCAAAATGTGTCAATAGTTTCATCGTATTGCGGGTATCCTCAGCTGCTATGACATCAACGCTTGCTAAGATAGAAATGGCTCTTGGTGTCATTTCTTCAAGATTTCCGATAGGCGTAGCCACCAAATATAATGCCGGTTTCTTTTGTTCAAAGCTTTTTTGTCTGTTCATGTTTGTCACCTACCGATCAGAAAAATCAATGTCCGGCCAAAGTTCTTGGAAGGATAAAAATTGTACATCTTCCTTATTTTCAATTTTTACCTGTTGTAGTAAAACATTCATACTGGTAATACGATAACGACTGCCTTTATATTCTATCTGGCTGTTCATTTTAGGCAGCCCTTCTCTTAATTTTTTATATTGTCCATCTTCATATTTTAAACAGCACATCAATTTTCCACATTGGCCGCTTAATTTCTGAATATTCAATGCCAATAACTGATTTTTTGCCATATTGATAGATACAACATCAAAATCATTAAGAAACCGTGAGCAACAAGTTTCCATACCGCACATACCCAAACCACCGATAATTTTTGATTTATTACGAGGTCCGATCTGTCGCAATTCAATACGGCATTTGAAAATACTAGCTAGATCCTTTAATAATTCACGGAAATCTACGCGTTCATCGGCTACATAAACAAAAATGATCTTACTGCAATCTAACGTATATTCAGCTTCAATTAAATTCATATCCAAGCCTAACTTAGCAATACATTCATTGCAGATTTCCATCGCTTTTTTTGCCTTTTCTGCGTTGATTTCTACTTGTTTTAAGTCTTTCTCCGTAGCTTTACGCAAAATTGGTTTAATTTCCATACCGTTTGGTATGAACGTCTCTGTTTCCTTTACGATCTTTCCTAATTCCTGTCCGCGAATCGTTTCAACGACAACATCATCACCAACATGGTAGTTATTATCGTTACATCCAAAAGAATAGACCTTCTTTGATTCTGAAAAAGATACAAAGGCCAAATATTTATATGTACGATTTACATGTTCTCCATGTTCTTTGCGATGATTATCATAATGATTTTGATTGTGTGCTTCTTTTTTATCCTGTCGTGCATCATTGTTCTTATGATTGTCATGATACGTGTTTCGCCCGTTTTGTTTATGCTCATTTTTTGCGTTATTCGTTTTATTTTGTGTATTCTGATTCATCGTGTCACCTCTTTCATTTCATATAACAATTGATCTATCAGCATCTGCAGATTTACAGAGCGTAAAAGCATATCCTTTCCACGCATCAATATCTGCATAATTTTTATGATATCCATATCTTTCTGCTGCATGGTTTCCAGCTGTTTTTTATACCACATATCTTGACATGCACTTTCTTTTTTCATGCATTCCTTAAAAAACAGCAGCAACATATCTAATACATATTGCAAAGCCTGTTTCCCATATTTTTTTTGTTTTGCCGGGAAACCCTCCAACTGCAAGAACAATAAGGCTTGATAGCAAGATTTCTGATACCGTTCCAACATTCCTTTAAATACATATACAGCATGTTGGTAATCTTCACTTTCTACCGCCTCAAGAATACTTTGTTTCTGATGCAAGATATGAGATAACAAATAGGCATCTAATTCTGCTATTTCTGCTCTGACCTCTTGATAGCAACTAAAAAATCCCGGTGCTGTAAAAGGTATATTCTGACAGCGTGAAATGATGGTTGGCAGCACTCGATCCATTTGTTCAACAATCAAGATTGCTGTCATATCATTCGTTGGCTCTTCCAAGAATTTCAATAGAGAGTTTAACGCATCTGGAGTGGCATTTTCTGCATGATCAAGAATATAAATTTTCTTACCGGTTGTTTCTAAACCGGTTTTATTAAATTCCTTCTGCAGTTTTACGATATCTTCTTTTTTAATCGAAGTCGTTGTCCCATCAATATATTTTAAATCCGCAAATTCATTTGCCGCTATACGTTTACAGGTATCACAGCACTCACATGCAAAACCATGCGTAGAACATACCAAACTTTGTGCAAGCAGATAAGCTGCCTCTTTCTTCATTGTCCCAGCAGGCCCGGAAAACATATAGGCATGCGCAAGCTTATCAAGTTCGAGTGCATGCTTTAAGGTTGTATAAACAACCGGCTGTTGTTCTTTTAATAGTTCCTTAATCATGAGCGTTTATAATCTCCAACAGACACTCTATCGTTGCCTTTAACACATCCTCAATGGATTTGGTCGCATCTATCACATGCATGCGTTCATGAAACATTTCCCGTATGGTATCATAGCCTTCTGAAACCATCTGATGAAATTTCATACTTTCATTGTCCAGACGATCCTTTTCTCCTCTTGTTTCAATACGGGAAAGTCCTGTATGCAAATCAACATGAAGAAATATAGTGGCATCTGGCAAATGTCCTTCTATCGCAAATTCATTAATTTTATACACTTCTTCGATACCTATTCCACGGGCAATTCCTTGATATACCAATGAACTGTCCACAAATCGGTCGCAGAGTACAATTTGATGTTTTGCCAAGGCTGGCAGAACTTTTTCTACCAGATGTTGTCTGCGGCTAGCGGCATATAATAATGCCTCACAACGCGCATCCATGGCTGTATTTTTAGGATCAAGTATCACATGACGGATTTGTTCAGCAATATCAATCCCTCCCGGTTCTCTTGTATAAACGACCGGATACCCCATATCCATTAACTTTTCATAAGCCATCTTTGATATTGTAGTCTTTCCACTGCCATCATTTCCTTCAAATGTAATAAATAATCCTTTTTTCATCATTAAAACACTCCTTAACCAATCTTCTTTATTATAGCATATTCGCTATATCTATGCATGAAATTTCATGGATTCGCAACACCAAAGAAGAAACTTGCTAATTAAAAAAACATAATATACCTTACATATAGATCCCATATAAAAGTTTTAATTAAGGAAGGAACCTTATGTATCGCATAAATGGTTTATTCAGCAGTAAAAAAAGTGCCGTATTTCTTTTTTAAACAAGAGAAAAACTGCATAATCTGTATAACTCTGCATACGCTATGTATAGGGAAAATCTTTTCCCTTTCATATACAGGTATGTCACATACCACGTTGAGGATAGCAACCGCTATCCTTTTCGTTTGTTAAATGCTATAATTACTACGTAATCAGAGGTGAGATTCATGGATAAAAAGAAATTATCAGCAATTCAAAGAGATTTGCCAAAAGATGTGGTCTTAATTGCTGTCAGCAAGACACATACAAAAGAAGAGATTGATGAAGCTTATGCGAGTGGATGTCGGATATTTGGTGAGAATAAAGTTCAGGAAATTAAGGAAAAATATGATCCTAACTACCATTGGCATATGATTGGCCATTTACAGCGCAATAAAGTAAAAGATGTTGTGCCTTTGGTAGATATGATTCAAAGCCTGGATAGTCTGCGTTTAGCTGAAGAAATTGAAAAACAGTGTGCGAAGATTGAAAAGGTGATGCCTGTCTTAGTCGAAGTCAATATAGCAAGAGAAGCAAATAAGACTGGTATATTATTAGAAGAATGCTTATCCTTCGTAAAACAATGCATGAGCTTTCCTCATTTGGATGTGCAAGGTTTAATGTGTGTTGGTCCTATGAATGGTACTACTGCCGATATAGAAGCTTGTTTTGAAAAAATGCAAGTTTTATATCATACATTGCAAAATGAATATGGTGCAGAGCGCATCCGTTATTTATCAATGGGAATGAGTCAAGACTATGCCTTGGCATTAAAACATGGTTCTAATATGATACGTTTAGGTACGATCATCTTCGGACAGCGTAATTATAACAAATAAGGCAAGTGTCGAAAAAACGCAAAACACCGCGAAACAACTAAAAAACCGTCGAATATATTACGCCAGTTAGCTATTTATAATAAATAGTTTCATAAATATATTGCATTTCTGGTGAATTATTTTTACAATAGTATTGCTGGTATACCAGCACTATCCTATATGTCATAGACAAAGACCATTAACCTTGACATAGGGGGGGAAGGGAACCATTACGTTCCCTTTTTTTATATTGGTCGCTATATATTTATATCTGCTTTCTTTGCCTGGCGCATAAGCTCACGAACACTCAGATGATAGTATTTCCCATCCTTTCTGAAATTGGTAGAACATTGCCGAAATTCAAAATGTGTCTGTGTTTCCAAGCACTGTTTTCGGATATCTAAGACCCAGTCATAATCCATAACACGTCCTTGAACATCCGATTCACCACCAACAACTACCAGTTCTACATTTTGCAAATAAGGTTTTATTTTTATCGGCGATAATAATGGCTGACAGATGATATTGCGATGCACAATCGGCAAGGCAGTAAATATGGGCAGGCGAATATCTGCCTGTTTCTGATTTTCAATGGTGCATCCGATAATAACATTGGGATAACCTTCCTGCCAATCCTTAGGAAGACAATTAGCTAAACGTTCGATGCGTTTTGTTAAAAAAAGGAAAGTCAAATCTTGACGTTCTTTCATCATGTTCCAACATTCCCATCGCCATTCGTCACAATCTTCTAAAAGAAAATCAGAACGAAAACAAACATATACCAATTGATTGGATTTCATCTTATATTCACCATTCTTTTTCTTTTCAATCGGTGCGTAAAAACGTTTTGTCTTTACAATCTCATTCGTATCGATACCACGTTTTGCATCTCCTTTATGTATATAACAATGCTTACACCCTTCACTATAGCGATGACAGCCACGCCATGGATCCCATATTGTCATATGACCACCTCTTTTCTTCATCATTATAACATAAAGAAAACCAGACCTAAGTGATTTGTACCCTTCATACTGAATGATTCAGAATGCCAGGTACATATCAAAATAGCCTGGTTACTTTTTTAATAGTTGTTTTATGGCATAAGAAGCAATTGCTAAACCGGCAGCGGATGGTACAAAAGGCGAACTGGCCGGTGGCATCTTTTGTTTACGCGTAATTCCATCTTCATAAATCACCTTTGTCTGCACGGTAGGCTGCTCACTTGACCATACCACCGGAATCTTTCCTTTGATATGATGTTTCCTTACCAAACTGCGCATAATCTTTGCAACCGGATCATAACTTGTCTTCATCAGATCACAAATGGTCACACACGTAGGATCCATGCGATTGGCCATTCCCATGCTAGAGATAAAAGGAATGTTATGTTGCAGACAATATTGTATCAAAGCCAGTTTTGAAGACATGGTATCAATTGCATCAACCACAAAATCGACAGGTTCTTTAAACACTTCCTCATTTTTTGTTGCATTATAGAAAAGATCCTGTGTGATAACCTCACAATCGTTGCGATAGCTTTCAATACGCTTTTTCATCACCTTCGTTTTAGATTGACCGATGGTCGCAAAAGTTGCATGTATTTGACGATTCAGATTACTTGGCGCAACCGTATCTCCATCTACCAGTATCAATTTGCCTATTCCACTTCGAGCGAGCGCTTCTGCAGCATAGGAACCGACACCGCCAACACCAACGATCAATACACTGGCCTGTTTCAATTTTATAATATTATCTTCACCAATCAACAGTTCCATACGTTGTAATGGTGTCTCTACTGGTGAAGCCATGACTCAACATCCTTCCTTAATTGTTCTTGATAAGAAGCATCTGCTATATCATACCAATGCACCTTCATCTGATTGCGAAACCAAGTGTATTGACGTTTCGCAAAGTTACGTGAGTTTTTCTTGATTTGTTCTATGCAAGCTTCTTTTGGACACTGCTTTTCAAAATAAGCTTTCCATTCTTTATAGCCGATTCCCTGAAAACTTTGTAATTGCCAAACATTCTCATGTGTCGTTACTAATTCGTTGATTTCTTCAAACAATCCTTCTTCCATCATCTGATCGACACGTTGATTGATACGTTCATATAATGCATCTCTTTCCATTGTCAAACCAATGATGAAGGCATCATAGACCGGTTTATGATCTTGACAGGCAATGACCTCACTCTTTTTTATACCATCATGTGCCATACTTAATGCCCTGATTATACGTTGGCGATTATTATGATGAATGTTTTCACATGCCTTAGTATCAACGATTTTCAGCAAGCTCCATAATTCGTCATTACTTCGTTTTTTTAGATAGGTTAAAAATTCCGTATCCTCTTTCTGATCTAAAAACTGATAATCGTAGATAACAGATTTCACATACAAACCGGTACCTCCTACAATCATCGCAAGTTTCTTTTTCGCATTGATTGCATGTATATAGTCTCTCGCCTTTTGCTGAAAAATCTTCACATTATATTCTTCATCAAAATGATATTCATCTACAAGATAATGTGGGATTCCCTGTTTTTCATCCTCTTTGATTTTCGCTGTTCCTATGCTCATTTCCTGATAAATCTGCATAGAATCGCCACTGATGATTTCTCCATCATATTGCTTAGCCAGCTGAATGCTTAAGTTTGTCTTCCCTACACCGGTCGGTCCGACGATTACTAATACCTTTTCCATAATCAACCTCTTTCAAAGTCATGAATCAAATCTTTTTCTTCCATACATATCAATGTCGGTCTTCCATGTGGACAATGGAATGGTTGTTCACATTTGCCCAAATCTTCTATGACACGGTTCATTTCTTCCATTGTCAGACTGCGATTAAATCGAATGGAGCTATGACATGCCATCGTTGCGATAGCGTGCTTCCTTAGTTTTTCCAAACTTAACGCTTTATCTCTTTCCCAAATATCAATCATATCCTGTAAAAAAGCTGCTTCCTCAACATCCTTCATCCAAACAGGCAATTCACGACAGACAAGTGTCTTCTCTCCAAAGGATTCCAGATGAATACCAAGTTGTTCCATGACCTTATTCAGATCTTCTAACTGCATGATTGCAGATACACTTGCCTCAATTGTTATCGGCAACAACAAAGGTTGTGCATCATTTTGTCCGGCTAAGATGGACTCTCGAATTACTTCATAGTGGTAACGTTCCTGTGCCGCATGTTGATCAATAATGTATAACCCTTTTTCTCCTTCGGCAATGATATAGCAGTTATGGAATTGACCGATGACACGCAGTTGGGGAAGGCTTGGATTCCGTGGTTTTTTATGAATCAAATCGGATTGTTCCATTGTTTGTACTTGCTTTTTAGGTACTTCCAATTTGCTTGTTTCCATATGAGGATGAAATGCCTGCTCTACGTTTGCTGTAGATGGTGTAAGCATTTCTTGTTCCTTTTCTTGTTCCTTTTCTTCTTTTTTTACTTCATTCCCTGGCTGTTGTTTGATACCTACGTTATGTGTTTGCTTTTGTTTCGTATCGACGGCATCTCTTATTTTATAAATTGTTTCTGTTTCTTTTGTCTCTGTGATACATTCTCTTTTTATCGGTTGTGGATATTTGATATGCGCTTCTTCTTTTGACTTTTCTATATCCACCTTTAACTGTTCCATATTTAATGGTGGTACATCCTTAGGATTCGCAAAGCTTTCATTCACTTCATCATGAAGCTTTTTCACCTTATCATCACGTTCATATGTTAATTGCATTTCAGGCATTTCTACTTTAATTTTCTTTTCCCGATTTACATTGACCTTCGGTACTTGCAGATGTTCCTTTAATGCATTACTTATCGTTTCATACACTAGTTTTTCCAATTGTTTTTCTTTTGATAAGCGAATCTCCCATTTACTTGGATGCACATTCACATCGACTAATTGAGCATCCATTTCCATATTGATAATGGCAATAGGATAACGTTCTTTAGGAAGATAAGGCGCATACGCATCCATCACTGCTTTTTGTAAATGATAATTACGGATCATTCGCCCATTGATATACAATAACATATAATATTTGGTTGCTCGATTGAAATTAGGCTGCATGATAAAACCGCCAATATGATAATCCATACCATTGCCATCTAAAGCAATTGCTGTCTTTGCGCTATCTCTGCCATAAATCTGCATCAACACCTCAAGTAAGCTGCCATTCCCTCTTGTTTTAAATACCGTTCTTCCATCATGTGATAAAACAAAACCAATTTCTGGATGTGATAAAGCAAACTTCTGAACGACATCCGAGATCAAAGAAAATTCATATTGCGGACTTTTTAAATGCTTAAAACGTGCCGGTGTTTTTTGAAATAGGTTTTTTACCTCAATCATCGTTCCTTTTGGTGTACCACATGGTTTTGCACTTACTAACGTACCATAATTGATTTCCACTTCCGTAGCGTCTGTCCCATTGTTCGTTCGCAAGATCACATGAGATACAGAAGCGATAGAAGGCAGCGCCTCGCCACGAAATCCCATCGTATGTATATTCCATAAATCATTTACTTCTTTCAGTTTACTAGTCGCATGGCGTTCAAAAGCTAATGTGGCATCTTCCGCATCCATTCCGATACCGTCATCAATGATGGTAATCGTATCTATACCACCTTGTAAAATTTGTATTTCCACATGACTTGCGGATGCATCAATACAGTTTTCTACCAATTTTTTTACAATTCCCATAGGACGTTCTACAACTTCACCAGCCGCAATCATATTTGATAAATGTTCATCCAAGCGATTAATCTTTCCCATATATCCTCACCTCCTGTTTTCGATAAACGTATTGTTCTTTATTTCATCTTTTGTTTTAATTCATATAGCAGCTGCATAGCTTCTATCGGTGTCATCTTATTTAAATCTATTTTATCCAATTGTTCGATAATTTCTACATGTTTCGGATTTTCTTTTTCAATCACATGCGGTCCGACGATGTTTTGTATAGGATTATCATTCAATTCCAAATTATCAAGAATCTGTTGTGCACGATCCAACACACTACCTGGCAGATGTGCCAATCTGGCAACATTGATACCATACGATTTATCAGCTTTACCTTCTATGACGCGATACAAGAACGTCACCTTTTCATCCTCTTCATGAACATCGACATGAACGTTCAAAATACCCGGATTACGTTCTTCCATCTGTGTCAATTCATGATAATGTGTTGAGAATAAAGTCTTCGCTTTGATATTGCGTAAAATATATTCAATCATCGCCTGTGCCAATGCCATACCATCATAAGTAGAAGTACCGCGCCCTATCTCATCAAATAGAATTAATGAATTCGCACTTGCATGCTTTAAGGCATTATTGGCTTCCATCATTTCTACCATAAAGGTTGATTGTCCTGACATGATATCATCACTTGCCCCAATACGTGTGAAAATCTGATCAAAGATTGGCAATTCCGCTTTGCGCGCAGGCACGTAACAACCTATTTGTGCCATAATCACAAGTAAAGCCGTTTGCCGCATGTAGGTAGATTTACCGCCCATGTTCGGTCCTGTAATGATCATGATATCCTGATCCTCTTGCATCTTAAGATCATTAGAAACATAGCGTGTTGTTTTCATGATCTTATCCAAGATGGGATGTCGTGCCTCTTCCATATAAACCGTATGCTCTTTATGAAAATGAGGTCGGGTATAACCATTTTCACTTGAAATTTCTGCTAAGGCATACAACGCATCAATGGTACTTAACGCAATTGCTAAATCATGTAATTTAGGAAGATATACACGTATTTTGTCTAATAAATTTTCAAACAATTCATTTTCCAGGCGAATACTTCTTTCCTGTGCATGAACGATTGCATCTTCTTGTTCCTTCAATTCTTGTGTGATAAAACGTTCCGCATTTGCCAGTGTCTGTTTTCGCACATAACCAAATTCTTCTTTTATTTGTGAAAGATTCGTTTTCGTCACTTCGATATAATAGCCAAACACTCGATTATAGCCGATTTTCAATGATTTAACTCCGGTGCGCTCCCGCTCCTTATTTTCTAATGCTAAAATCCAATTCTTTCCATTCTTACCGATTTCTCTTACCTGATCAAGTTCTTCATGATAGCCCTCTACGAAGACACCTCCATCTTTTAATGTAACCGGTGGATTTTCCACGATAGCACCATCTATTACCTCATATAATTCCTGACAGACATCAATTGTTTGAAATTCGCTATAAGCATTACAATCTTTGAATAGATCAAAAATCATCGGAGCATGTTCCAGTGTTTTAATCAAACGTAAAATATCACGAGGATTGGCACTTCCATAAGCTACTCTTGCGCTTAATCGCTCCATATCATATACAAAGCTTAAATGTTCTTTCAGCTCATCTTTCGTAATAAAATTATCATTTAAATATTCAATAGCATCTAAACGTTTATTGATCATTTTCGTATCAACAAGTGGATACTCAATCCATTTTTTTAACAAGCGAGACCCCATAGAACTGCGACATTTATCTAAGAAGCTCCATAAAGTCAATGATTTAGAATTATTGCGAATACTTGCCGTTAATTCTAAGTTTTGCTTAGTATTGTAATCCATTTGTAAAAATTCATTTTCATAAACCTGTTCAACATGATTCAGATGAGCCATATTACGGCGTTGTGTTTCATCTAAATAATTCGTAAGTATACCAAATGCATGGCGTATTCGATCATCTTCAATATCACTGATAAGATGTTCATATGCTTCCTTGATGGCTGCATCTTGATAATAAGAAATTGTTATCCGATCCATATCTTCGATCATTTTTACAATTTTCTTATCGAACTTTTCTTCAATGACAATTTCTGCCACATTATTACCAAGCAGTACTTTCTGAATTGCCATCACCTGCTTATCAATCAACTGTGCGCGCATTTCTCCTGTCGTCATCTCACATAGAACGACCGCTAAGCCAAATTGATAATCATGCAATGACGCAATATAAACAGTTGCTTTTTCATCATTCACTTCATCCATGATCGTCCCAGGAGTAACAATTTTAAGAATATCACGTTTTACTAAGCCTTTTGCTGTAGCGGGATTTTCCATCTGTTCCACGATAGCAACTTTATACCCTTTTTGGATCAAGCGCTGAATGTAGCCATTCGCTGCATGATGCGGAATACCACACATTGGCACTCTTTCTTCCACACCGGCATTTTTGCCTGTTAACACAAGATCTAATTCCTGACTTGCTATTTTTGCATCGTCAAAAAACATTTCATAAAAATCACCTAAACGGTAAAAAATAATTTCATCCTTATGTTTCTCTTTTAACTCTAAATATTGTGTCATCATCGGTGTATAGGTATTCTTTTTTGTCATAAAATCAACTCCTGCTCTCGTTTCTATATTATATCAAAAATGAAGGTTGCTTGGTATAAGTATGCAGAAATCTTTTACATATCTTTCTTATATGAGAAGCATTACATTTTCCTTAATTTATTCAAATTTGTATGCCGTGCGCAACATAAGGAAGAAAAACCGTGCTATAATAGATACAAGCCTTTAATTAGGCATAGTAATAATGGAGTGATGCCAATGAAAGTAGGATTATCCAGGGCGAAGAGTCCGGATAAGTTTGATTTTGTTTTAATGGCTTATTTAATTGTCATGGCAATCACCAGCTTCGTTTCTATCTATTCTTCTTTCGGAATTGTTGGAGCCCAAGCTGGAATGGGGTATCTTACAAAACAGATCATGTGGTTTATGGCAGGTTTTATCGCCTTAGGTGTAATCATGTATTTAGGCAATGACAGTATGTTTCAATTCGCTAAGATTGCCTATTGGATATTAATGGTCTGTTTGATCATCTTATTTTTTGCCAGGATATTATACTCACTGACCGGCAGAGTGATTTCTATCATGCAGCCAACCAATGGTGCTATTTCATGGTTTTTCCTTCCTGGAACTTCCTTTCAGCCCAGTGAGTTTATGAAAATTGTATTGATCATCATTACCGCAGGTATTATTGATGAACATAACAAAGAAAAAGTAATTGATTCCTTTGAGATGGATGTTAAACTATTTATAGAAGTTGCAAAATGGGCTCTGCCACCTATGGTACTAATTCTATTACAGCCGGATACCGGAGTTGTTTTGATTATTGGTATCAGTCTATTGGCTATGCTATTATGTTCGGGAATACGCAAAGAATGGATATGGCTATTAGCCGGACTTATCATCATCTTTATTGCCGTCTTTGCTTATCTCTACATATTTCAATTTGATTTACTAACTAGTATGATGGGAGGAAGCTATAAAATGCGAAGGATCACTTCTTGGCTTGATCCTGAATCTAGCATCAATACGGATAGTTATCAACAATATATGGCCTTGTTAGCGTTAGGCAGTGCCGGTGTAAGCGGACATGGTATGCAACAGTTTCTAGTACCGATACCCGAAGCACAGACGGATTTCATCTTTGCTGTTATTGGTCAAAGCTGGGGATTGATTGGTGCAGTATTCATCTTAATACTATGTTTAGGACTTGATCTTCATTTATGTAAGATTGCCAGCATATCGAAGAATATGTTTGAAAAATATCTGATTTTAGGTGTTTTAGGAATGTTGCTATATCAGCAAGTGCAAAATATCGGAATGATCATTGGATTATTACCAATTACCGGTATTACCCTTCCTTTGATATCGTATGGCGGATCTAGCATGCTATCTTATTTGGTAGCCTTTGGAATCATTATGAATGCCAGTGCGAAAGCTAAAAAATTATCAGACTATGTATATGAATAAGAGGTTGTAATGATATTAGATAGATTTACGAAATGAAATCTTCTATACACTACAACCTCTTTTCTTACATACAGTCCCAATTATAAACAACGTTTGTAAAATCTTTATTTTTAAGATCTTGTTCAGAAATAAAGAAATTTGCGACACCAGAATCTCCCCACATAATATCTTCTACTGTATCTAATTGAAATAATAGGATATCGCAAGGATTGTCTTTCATATACTCTCTGGGATCATATTGTGTAAAACAAGGATATCCGCCTATTTGTGAAGCAAATGTTTCTAATCTATCACATAAGTTATCATATATGACATCATCTAAATCGAAAATAGTGTGTTGATCCTCTTTTAATAAATCTTGACATGACTGAGTAAAATAATCTTTAAAGCGATAATCATTTATGGTAATTGTCTGAAAATGTTCATGCGGTTGCAGACGGTATTCACAATCCAATGGAAAGGGTAACATTGTTTCTTTATGTGCTTTCGGTTGAAAGATACGATTGCTTACAGGCTGGTTTGGTATGGATTCATAATAGCGAATTGCCCATCTCTTTTGAGATCTTGGATCATCAAAATCACAGCCATAAAGATCATCATCACCACTTATAAAAATCTGTAAAAGCCCTGATGTTGGAAATCCTTCCGGTGCTTTAAACTGCGAAAAATTAATCTGCGCCAACAAATACAATGGACTCTTTTCTATTTGATCAATTGGAAGTGTCTCATGTTCAGGAATATAATATGCACCTCCGATTTTACAATCAAATAAAGCTGGTTTATCTTTTTCAAGAGTAAAGTAAGTAATCGGTTTTTGTGATGTGTTTTTTAAACGTTCATAAAACATTTCAACGGTTGCTTGTATTTTCTCTTGGTTTTCTACTCTTTCTTCATTTTTTGGTTTTGTTTCATTTTGTGTCTTTACCTCTTGTTTGGCAAATATTTTTTTAAGAAAACCCATAGTCTTTTCCTCCAGTTACTTTCATTCCGATGCTTCCTACTGCTTGCGAATTAATATAAGTTTTTTAATCGTTTTAAATAACTGTATGCACGATAACGAACAAATTGTACTTTAAGATCTGACATACTGCAAATAATTTCGTGTGTATCCGCTAATGATAAATTCAAATGATCATAACATAATACAGCAGTATCAAATGTCTCACTACGCATAGTGATGATGCGATTTTCCATCATAATGTAAGGTACCCCTAGTGAACGATGTTTGGAATGTTGAATTGGTGTAATTTCAGTCAATTGCATTAACGATATACCACTATCAATAACAGCACCTTTTAAGCTTCGATTATATGCAGTAGAGCCTGCCTGTGTACTTAAACATATCCCTGAACCACGGCATGTTTCAAAAAATTCTCCATCTATATAGATATCCAAAATTTGTGATTTCACGATATTTTCAACACGCATTTCATTTAAAGCATAGCGGGGTACAGGATCATTATCCATCTGTATTTTTAACAAATTGGAAGTGAAGATGGATGGCTTTTTGTGTAAAAGATCCTGAATGCATTCATCAATTTCCTCTCCTGTATAATCCGTAAAGAAACCCAATGTACCTGTATGGATACCGAGGAATTTTATTGTATTAATAATGGGAAGATATTTATGCACCCCATATAATAAAGTGCCATCTCCACCTATACAAATTACCAATTCAGGATTTTTTTTATCATATATCCATCCATGTTTATTTAATTGACTACACAAATATTGTTCTGTTTGAAATGATTTTTCATCTTTCTTTGCGACAGTTGCATAATTCATAAGAAATCACTCCCTTTCTTATTCATACTATTGTATTATAACATTTGGGTGATATAAGATGAATAACAATATTGAAAAAGAGTATAAAGTTCTCGTCACAAAGGAACAATTTTATAATTTATATCAAAATTTTGCTACACCACCATTTCATGAACAAGTAAATATTTATTATGACACTCAAGATTTAATGATTCGTAAACATAAAGGAGCAATGCGTATTCGTGATGTCAATGGTATGCATATTTTCACATTGAAGATGCAAAGTGAAGAAGGTTTATTAGAATTTGAGAAGCCAGTACCGAAAAATGCTATTACTAGTTTAGAAGATGAAGAAATTCAGGAACTATTACATCGCTATCAATTACAAGGTCCTTTTTTTAAGATAGCCGAACTTCATACGCAGCGAGCGGTTTATGAAAGTGAGTTTGCTGAGCTATGTTTTGATATCAGCACCTATCATGGAAAAACAGATTATGAAATTGAATATGAATATAAAAAGGAACATGATGGTCTTTCCATATTCCAAGACATCATGAAACAAATAAATGTCGTATATGAGAAAAATTGTATTTCAAAAATTCAAAGAGCAATCAACAGTTTATAATTTTTGATTGTTCAAAATGTAACTACTATGTTGCTATGAGAAATGCAATAGAAACAAAGATTCATTTAGAATAACCACGTTTTCTCCATTCTTGTTTGTGCCTTTAAGTTAGCTTATAGGAATGAGCATATTATAAAATCGTTAGCATCCATCTTTACCATTTCTTTTTATGTTATGTACATTCAAATTCATTTCATAAGGCTAGTCATCATCGACTAGCCTTTCTTCGTAATTTATATGTAACTGACATAATATCTCTCTGTATTCGTCACTTAGTTTTTGATTAAATAACAGACATAATTGTATTGTTGCATTAAATTCACTTTTCTCAATATATGTAGAATAAAACATATAGTGTCCTAACATGTATTGAAACTTTTTCGTAAATTCCAAAGTATTCACAATACAAGGAAGATACAAGATGAGTCCCGCTTTCGTATATTCTATAAACTCTGTTTTACTATTGCTGACAAACTGATATTGGTTATGATTCTTCATGATGGCAATTGCATATTTATAGAGCATACGAACATCATGCGTACTATACATATCACATGCAATTTTATCATGTATATTATTCACAAGATTTATTTGTGCATCGATCATAAAATCATGTGTCTGTTCGTGAAACAAGGATGACCACATATCTGAACCTATTTCATTCGCTAATTTTAATATTTTTGAAGTAAGAAACATATCATCTTTATCAAGATAGATATAACTCTCTACTTTATTTGAAATAGCTACGCCTATTTCACTTAAATAAATGGGAGCTTGAAAAAAGACTAAGTTTTCTAATATAAGGCAATTTAAATAATCTGGAAGTTTATGATTTTTTGTTACTTTACGAATTGCTTCCTCTAATGAATCTTTATCTGGATAACCGTTTTTTGTATCATAACGATTCCACATTTGTGAAAATGTCAGTGTATAGCTTTTTTGTAGTCTGCCATATCCGATTAGACCTTTTTCTTTATTTTTTCCTTTTTCAGTACCCTTCGCCAGAAAAAATAATAAATCACCATTATGAAAATCACTGATTTTTTTGGTATTGCTAGGTTTCCAAAAATTGATGGAATGATTGCCATTCAGTCTATGATATTCTATCATCTTTTTATCTGTAATATAGGCAATGGAAGCCATCGTACAACACCTCTTTCTCTCTTATCTATTTTATCATGTAATCGAAATTGAAACATAGAAAAATCGTGATTTCTCACGATTTCTTTTACATTTTTTTACGACCTTCAATTGCTTTGATTAAAGTGAGTTCATCTGCATAATCTAAATGACCGCCCATAGGAAGTCCATGTGCAATACGTGTGACTGTAACATCATAGCTTTCTAAAAGCTTTGAGAGATATAAAGCAGTCGTTTCTCCTTCTACCGTCGGATTGGTTGCGATAATAATTTCTTTTGTATCTTCTTGAATACGTGTCAATAGGCTTTCAATGTTAATATCTTCAGGTAAAATACCTTTCGCTGTGGATATTACACCATTTAAAACATGATAAACACCTGCATACTCTTTCGTCTTTTCCATGGCAATTACATCCTTAGGACTTTGAACAACACAGATAATATCACGCTGTCTTGTTGTATCCTTGCATATATCACACAAGTCTCCTTCAGCCAGATTTCCGCATACCTCACATTTTTTCAGACCGTCTTTCATATCAGCTAAACTTTGTATAAAGCCATCTAAGGTTTCTTCATCCCACTCTAGTGTTTGAAAAGCATATCGTTCTGCGGTTTTCATTCCTACACCGGGAAGTTTCCGAAAACTTTCTACAAGAGCCTCAAACTTTTTTGGATACATTAAAATCCTCCAGGCATTTTCACTCCGCCTGTTAAAGCATTCATTTTCTGTTCTTTATCTTTTACGGCTTTACTTAATGCATCATTAATAGCTGATTTCAACATTTCTTCTAAATCTTCTTTTCCATCTTTTTCTAATAATGCTTCATCAATACAAATTGTTTCAATTTCCATGCTTCCTTTTACGGTAACTTTAACAACCCCACCACCCATGGTAGAATCGTATGTCTGTTCATTTAAAAGTTCTTCTGCTTTTGCAAGTTCTTTCTGCATCTTTTGTGCCTGTTTTAATAAGCTTTGCATATTCATAATATCTATTCCTCCGTTATAATAATATTTTCTTCACCGAATAAATCCAGTATTGTTTCTTCTTGTGTTTTCTCAACAATCTCTTTTCTTTCTATCTTTACAGTTTCTATCTGTATTGGTTCAGGCAATGTTCCGTTTATCATTCGTTCTTTAAATTCACGAATAATTCTTGTTTGATGTTCTTTGGAAATAGCAAATATTTTTTTATTTTTATGCAGCAGTTCTTGTATAAATGCATTGAATTCATTTTTACTATCTGCCTCATTGATTTCATTTGCTTCTGCCTGATTGTCCACACTAATAACGATGTAGTTACTACCACTACCGACAATCATGCTATTTTTTAATAGATTTGCTGACTTTGCCCATGTTAAATCTAACATATATTCAGCAATTCGATAGAAATCTTTTATGTCTTGCGCCTTTTCTGGTTTATTTGCCCCTGCCAATAGTCCTAAAATAAAATCATCATCTAAAGGTTTAATTGTTTTAGATGTATTAGGAACATCTACTGATGAAATCACCTGAGTATGTAATTCAAGTTCTTGGTTGTCTTCTGTTATGGATACATCCAAATCATATGGTTCATCATCTTCAGGTATTTCAAGTATTTTCTTTTCCTTTTTAGGTTCAAATGTTTCACGTGAAACATTCTTATTCAAATCTTGTTTAATAATAGCTTGTTTACTTTCTGATTTTACTGGCAACACCTGTACTGATTCATTTTTTTGTATTACATCATCATCCAACATTTGCAATAAGCAAACCTCGAAATAAGATCCTACATTCGCTGCACCGCGATATTTATCATATGTTTCCATTAAGAGATGAATCATATCGAAACGTTTCTTGCGACTCAATCTTTCAATCATATGATTGACTTCTTCACCGTTTAATATACGTAATAACCCTATATCTTTAGTATATTCGAAAATAATTGATTCTTTTAGAATTTCAATCAGATCTACTGTCAATCGTTTAATATCTATACCTTTTTCAATCAAAGTGTCTACAATATTTAAAAGATTCACTGCTTCTTTATCGATGATGGCATCAATAATTTCAAGTTTTTCTGTTATTGTGGTAATTCCATATATTTCGTTAATATGATGCACCTTAATATCATTTTGTGCATATGCAATACATTGATCCAGAATTGATAAAGCATCACGCAAACCACCATCTGCTAGTTGTGCAATAATTCTTATTACTTCATCTTCACATGTTAATTGTTCACCCTGTAAGACATCTCGTAAACGATTTTCTATATCATTTCTTGGAATCTTAGTAAAATCGAAACGTTGACATCGTGAGATAATTGTAGGTAAAACTTTATGAGGCTCAGTAGTAGCCAGAATAAAAATAACATGTTCTGGTGGCTCCTCAATCGTTTTTAACAGTGCATTAAAAGCACCAGTGGACATCATGTGAACCTCATCTATGATATACACTTTATATTTTCCTTTTAAAGGTGCATATTTCACTTTTTCAATTAAGGTACGTACTTCTTCAACACCATTATTACTGGCAGCATCTATTTCAATAATATCTGGATGATTTCCTTCTTGTACAGCAATACAATTTTCACACTTTCCACAAGCCTTCGTATGTTCATCTGTACAGTTTATTGTCTTGGCAAATATTTTTGCAATAGAAGTTTTACCAGTACCACGTGGGCCACAAAATAAATAAGCATGTGCTATTTTATTTTGTTCAACAGCATGTTTTAATGTTTGGACAATATGTTTTTGACCGTAAACTTCATCAAAACTATTAGGTCGATAGGTACGATATAAAGCCTTATAAGCCATAATTCACCTGCTCTCTGTCTTATTTATTATATCATAAAGCAATGTTCTCATATAGTAAAAAAGCAAATACTTTTCACCTATTTAGGGCTTGTATTTGCTTTTTTTTGTTTCCTTTTTTGCCTAAAGAATTGTTTCAATAATGCTCCACATTCTTCTTCCAAAATGCCGCCAATAGTTTCGGGATAGTGATTAAAACCGGGTGTCTCATACATTTTCATGCAGCTTTCTATGCATCCACCTTTTGGATCATATGCACCAAACACGACAGTTTTCATACGTGATTGGATAATTGCGCCACTACACATAGGACATGGCTCTAAAGTAACATAAAGAGTACAATCCTCCAAACGCCAACTTCCGATTATATTGCATGCTTTTTCAATTGCTAATATTTCAGCATGTGCAATTGCTGACTGTTTACTTTCTCTTAAATTATGTGCTCTTACTATTATTTTATTATGATAGACAATAACACAGCCAATGGGCACTTCATCGATAGCAAATGCTTTCTCAGCTTCTTTAATTGCTTCAAGCATAAAGTTTTCATGCATGATTATCACCTTCATTTCGGTATAATAAAAGCTACTACACATGATAGAGCTCCCTTAAGGCTGCTTTGTTCCCAATCTGACCTGATTCAGTAGATACCATTGTAGTAGCTTATATATTATAACATATATTCATTTGAATGCAATATCTGTTTTCAATTTATTGTAGTAACAAAGATGAAAAGGAAACATAAAATAGAGGACACCAATATGATAGCTTTTCATACTAAAAAACAATCCATAGAACATGATTTCTTTTTAAAAAAAGTTGTTTCAATTTTCAGTTTAAATACTTTTTAAAGTAAATATGATTTTTAATAATACACCATATTTAATATAATCATCTGCAACGTTCTTTATCTGAACCGTATCTATCTTCTTTTCTACATAGCTTCTATGTATCAATAATTTTTTATACTTCACTTAATTTATTGGTAATACTCTTTCCAAGATTGTAACACAAGAAAAACATTAACACCTTTCTTTGGTATTTAGATATTTAAATTTAATATTAAAAATCATTTTCTCATTTTTAAAAATTAGCAAAAAACTACCACAATATTTAAATTCATGTAAAACAATTTTCAAATAATGTTTCACGTGAAACAAAAAAAGTGGTTAAAATGTGAAAATGATGTGCAGTGAGATATACAACTGCCAATCTCTTAGTATTTCAATGCAAATCACAAGCAGTAAAAATATTCTATTTTATTCAAAATAATCCTTTAAATAAAGCTTTTTCTTACTTTTTCAAGCTTTTGAAAATAATGCCTTGAAAATACAAAAAAAGGGGCTGTAACGAAATAAAATAGTTAAGTTCCAAAACAAAAAAGACAATATCTCAGTGAGTTGCTGAGAAATATTGTCTTTTTTGGTATAATTAGATCATGGAAACAACGACTTTTTCACAATCTAATTACATTACTCATTATAACGCAATTCAGGTATCTTTGCCAATGAATATTGGAACAATTATTGATCCAGATGATGAGGTTGTTTCTTTCTTAAAGGTGATGGAAGGAGTGAACTGTTCTAAATATATTAAAAATGTCAGTCACCGGGGTAGAAAGGGATATGATAAGGGAATGCTGTTAAGAATTATTCTTTTTGCTTATATGATCAACGTTAGGGATTATCGCTCTATAGAAGACCGGTGTAAACACGATATACGCTTTATGCTGCTTGCCGATCATCAGCAGCCTTCTCATATGGCTTTTCAGAGATTTGAAAATGAGTATCTTAAGGGTACGATAGATGAAGTATTTTTTGATATTTCAAAAAATATAGGAACAATGATGAACATTGATGAATCCATTCAGTATATTGACGGTACCAAAATAGAGGCCAATGCCAATAAATATACTTTTGTCTATAAAGCCAGAATACTTAATGCCAGAATGAAGATGTTTAAGAATATCACTGAGGATACTGTTAAGATGAATATGGATACCGGTTTTAATTTTGAATATAAATATATGTACTGTGCTCAGGAGATTGGCTATACAGTACAGTATCTGATGGATGTAATGGTAAATGAAAACATTAAAATCGTATATGGAAAAGGCAAAAGGAAAAGTCATATCCAGAGATGGTATGATCGGTTTTTGTCATATTATACAAAGCTTGAAGAGTATGAGTACTGGTTATATATAATCGGTGAGGAAAGAAACAGCTGTTCCAAAACAGATCATGATGCAACGATGTGTGCAACAAAAATGGATTATTACTGCAATACCGGATTAAGTCGGCCATGCTACAACGTACAGACAGCAGTATCTGATGGAATAATAGTAAATGCCGATTTATTTCAGCGGCCTGGTGATACCAAGACATTCATCCCGTTTATGGAAAGATTTAAAGAGTACAGGGGATTTTATCCTGAATTTCCGGTGGCTGATGCAGCATATGGAAGTTACGATAACTACATGTACTGTTTAACACATGGTATTGATCCGGTGATGAAATACAGTATGTATGCCAAAAAGAATGAGGCAAAATTCAAAAAGAACATTTATAATCCGTTAAACTGGAAAACAGATGATAAGGGCAGTAAAATATGTCCGATGGAACATGTGTTTGATGAATATACTGGAGAAAGATATGATGAAAGTGGGGAATATTTAAAAATCATTCAGCGATATAAAAGTAAAAACACATGTGCAGGATGTCCTCATCGAGAAGAATGCTGCAAAGGAAAAGGTGAAAACAAAACAGTAAGCAGAAATGCAGTTTTAGACGAGTTTTATGCAGTTGTCGATGAAAACCTGTCCAGCGAGTTTGGAAAAGAGCTGAAAAAGCAGAGAAGTATCCAGGCAGAGGGAGCATTTGGGGTAATAAAAGAAGATATGAAATTCACAAGATTCACGAGAAGAGGAATAGAGAAGGTGAAAATGGAATATTTACTGGTGTGTACAGGATATAATTTAAAGAAATATCATAAATATAGATTAAGAGAAACGAAAAAACAGCAGATAAATTAGTGATAATCAATGATAACTCGAAGAAAAGTCACATTGAAAAGAGGAGTTTTAGCAGATGATACCCTCATTGCGCTCAAAAACAGCCAAAATAACATAAAATATTATTAAATATCGTGAGAGTTGCAATTATAGCAGGTAATTGCATTTTATTTTGCAGAAAAAAAGCTGAACGAATTCAACTTTCCTTTTAAAAAGTTATTTCGTTACAGCCCCAATTTTTTATTTCTTCGGTACTAACTTTTCTGTACCACCCATATAAGGCTGTAACACCTTAGGAATATTTACGCTTCCATCCTCATTCAGATTGTTTTCTAAGAAAGCAATCAACATACGAGGAGGAGCAACAACTGTGTTGTTTAACGTATGAGCAAAATATTTTCCATCTTTGCCTTTTACACGAATTCCAAGTCTTCTTGCTTGTGCATCTGTTAGATTAGAACAACTTCCAACTTCAAAGTATTTTTTCTGTCTTGGACTCCAAGCCTCAACATCGACAGACTTGCATTTCAAATCCGCCAAGTCACCTGAACAACATTCCAAAGTTCTAACAGGAATATCTAAGCTTCTAAATAAATCAACAGTATTCGTATAAAGTTTCACAAACCAATCTGCACTTTCCTCTGGTTTACAAACAACGATCATCTCTTGTTTCTCAAATTGGTGAATACGATAAACACCACGTTCTTCAATACCATGTGCTCCCTTTTCTTTTCTAAAGCATGGAGAATAACTTGTATACGTATAAGGCAAATCCTTTTCATCTAAAATTGTATCAATGAACTTACCAATCATAGAATGCTCACTTGTTCCAATCAGATACAAATCTTCGCCTTCAATTTTATACATCATACCTTCCATCTCCGCAAAGCTCATAACTCCAGTTACAACATTGCTGCGAATCATAAAAGGTGGAACCACATAGGTAAAGCCACGCTCAATCATAAAATCTCTTGCATAAGAAATAACAGCAGAATGTAATCTTGCAATATCTCCCATCAAATAATAGAAGCCATTACCTGCAACTTTTCTGGCACTATCTAAATCAATTCCATTAAAACGTTCCATAATTTCCGTATGATAAGGAATTTCAAAAGCCGGTACGATCGGTTCCCCATATTTTTGTAATTCCACATTTTCTGAATCATCTTTTCCAATAGGAACACTAGGATCAATCATGTTAGGAATCTTCATCATGATTTCCTTTATTTCTGCAGCCATCTTCGCTTCTTTTTCTTCAATTTCTTTCATTTCATCTGCCATGGCCTGCACTTTTGCTTTTACTGCATTTGCTTCATCTTTTAAGCCTTTTGCCATCAATCCACCGATTTCCTTGCTCATGGCATTACGCTTTGCGCGCAGATCATCACCACGCTGTTTTAACTGGCGATTCACTTTATCCATTTCGACAACTTTATCAACTAATTCAAGCTTATGTTCCTGAAACTTCTTTTTCATGTTCTCTTTTACAGAATCTACGTTTTCACGTAAAAATTTCATATCTAACATCGCTATATCCTCCTTACAAATAAAAAAGAGGTATTGTCCGAAAGGGACGATACCTCGTGTTGCCACCCTTTTTTAATTCATAGCATCACACTATGAATCCTCTCAAGTGATAACGGTACTACCGGAAGTAACTACTTTATTCACTACTTCACTCCAAGGTTGATTTCATAAAGCTTTGACAATAACTCACACCAGCCGTTATCTCTCTTTGCTCAAAGACTCTATTACTTATCCTTATCGACGTTTTCTTATTTTTTATATCATTCTTTATTCTCGTTGTCAATTGGTTCCACGGCATCTTTCGCAGATTCTTCAGTTTCTACTGCTTTTTCAACTGTTTCTGTCGAAACTTCAGCCGTATCTTCCGCTTCCTCTTCTTTATCAACGATAGCAATCTTCGCTACAGATTCATCTTCTCCAACATTGATTAATTTTACACCCTGTGTATTTCGGCTATAAATACCAATATTTTCAACAGCAATACGGATTATGATACCTGTATTTGTAATGATCATGACATCTTCATCACCATTCACTGCTCTTACAGATACTAAATCACCTGTTTTCTGGGTAATGTTAATTGTCTTAACACCTTTTGCCCCACGAGTTGTTAAACGATATTCTTCAATAGCTGTACGTTTTCCATAGCCATTTTCACTAACGGCTAATAAATGCGTACCATCTCTAGAAGTCGCAACACCTACAACAACGGAACCATCGACATTAAAGCCTTTGACACCACTTGCCGTACGTCCCATAGCACGTATACCATCTTCATGGAAACGAACTGCCTTTCCATTAGAACCGGCAATAATAATTTCATCATCGCCTGTTGTTTCCTTCACACCCATCAATTCATCATCATCACGTAAAGTAATCGCAATCTTACCATTTTGACGAATCGAATCAAATTCACTCATTGGTGTACGTTTTACAAGACCATTCTGTGTCACAAACAACAGATATTCTGATTCACTTTCCGGATTTACCGGTACTAAAGCACGTACCTTTTCTTCTTTATCCAGATTCAATAGATTAACGACTGGAAGACCCTTCGCCGTTCTACCTGCAGAAGGTATTTTATATCCCTTCATACGATAAACCTTACCAAGGTTTGTGAACAACATCAGATAATCATGTGTTGACATGGTTGTTAATAATTCAACGATATCATCCTCATTCACAGACATTCCCTTGACACCACGGCCACCACGATTCTGTGTACAATAGGTATCAATTGGCATACGTTTAATATAACCATTTGTTGTCATTGTGATAACAACATCTTCCACCGGAATTAAATCTTCATCTTCCATGGAATAATCTGCTTCACTGATTTCTGTACGTCGTGGATCACCAAAACGATTTTTTACTTCTGTTAATTCATCTTTAATAATCTGAATAACACGGGAATGATTTGCTAAGATATCTTTTAAATCAGCAATTGTCTTTAACAATTCCTGATATTCATTTTCAATCTTATCACGTTCCAAACCGGTTAATCGACGCAGACGCATTTCTAAGATTGCATTTGCCTGAATTTCGGTTAATTTAAAACGTTCCATCAAACCGCTTCTTGCTTCTGCATCATTTTGACTTTCGCGAATCAAACGAATGATTTCATCAATATGATCCAATGCAATACGCAGACCCTCTAAGATATGCGCACGATCTTCAGCTTTCTTTAAATCAAACTGTGTTCTTCTGACAACAACATCAATCTGATGATCTACATAATGCTGCAGCATTTCTTTAATGCCCATTTGTTTAGGAGCACCATTGACCAATGCCAGCATATTGACACCAAAGGATGTCTGTAAAGATGTCAGACGGAACAATTGATTCATCACTACTTCTACCTGTACATCTTTTCTTAATTCTATGACAATACGAATACCGTCACGATTCGATTCATCATTCAGATAGGTAATACCATCCACCTGTTTTTCACGAACTAAATCAGCAATCTTACTAATTAGATTTGCTTTATTTACCTGATATGGAATTTCTGTGACAACGATACGATTCTTGCCATTGCCCATTTCTTCCACATGATATTTACTTCTTGTGATAATGGAACCTCGTCCGGTTTCATATGCCTGACGAATACCACTTCTACCTAAAATAATACCGCCAGTTGGAAAGTCTGGACCTTTGATATAATTATCCATTAATTCCATGACTGTAATATCCGGATCATCCATAACCGCAAAGGTTGCGTCTATTGTTTCCGTAAGATTATGCGGAGGAATATTGGTTGCCATACCTACCGCAATACCAACAGCACCATTGACGATCAAATTAGGAAAACGTGCCGGCATAACTTTAGGTTCTGTTTCCTCACCATCATAGTTAGGTCCAAAATCTACAGTATTTTTATTAATGTCACGCAGCAATTCCATGGCAATCTTGCTCATTCTCGCCTCGGTATATCGCATAGCTGCAGCACCATCACCATCCATAGAACCAAAGTTACCATGACCTTGTACAAGCATATAACGGTAACTGAAATCCTGTGCCATACGTACCATAGCATCATAAACAGCAGTATCTCCATGTGGATGATACTTACCAATAACTTCACCTACGATACGTGCAGACTTCTTAAAAGGCTTGCTGGCAACAATACCCAACTCATTCATCGCATGCAGAATACGGCGATGTACCGGCTTTAAGCCATCGCGAACATCTGGTAAAGCTCGGTCTACAATAACAGACATGGAGTAATCCAGGAAGGATTTTCGCATCTCTTTTGATATATCAACTTCTTTTAGTTTATCTTTATTCAAATCCATTCAAAAATACACCTCCTGTTAAACATCCAATTCTGCATATACAGCATTTTCCTGTATAAATTCACGTCTAGGTCCAACTTCTTCACCCATCAGCATTTCAAAGACTTTATCTGCTTCCATCGCATCATTGATATTGACTTTCTTCAATGTACGGAAGGCTGGATCCATCGTTGTTTCCCACAACTGTTCCGGATTCATTTCTCCTAAACCTTTATATCGCTGAATACTTACATTTTCACCCATTTCCGCAATGACACGATCACGGCTGGATTCATCATATACGTATTCAATACGCTGTCCTTTTTGAATCTTAAATAATGGAGGCATGGCGATATATACATATCCACCTTCAATAATAGGACGTAAGAAACGATAGAAGAAGGTTAGCATCAGTGTACAAATATGTGCACCATCGACATCGGCATCGGTCATGATAATAATCTTATGATAACGCAATTTCGATATATCCATCTCTTCTCCGATACCGCAGCCAAAGGCAGTAATCATAGAGCGAATTTCATTATTTTCAAAGATTCTATGTAAACGCGCTTTTTCAACGTTTAAGATTTTACCACGCAGTGGCAAGATGGCCTGAAATTTAGAATTTCGTCCTTGTTTTGCACTACCGCCGGCAGAATCACCCTCGACAATATAAATTTCACATTCCGATGCATCACGGCTGGAACAATCCGCCAATTTACCAGGAAGTGAAGATATTTCCAACGCACTCTTACGTCTTGTCAGCTCTCTGGCTTTTTTCGCAGCCATACGTGCTTTGCTAGCTAGGATACATTTATCAATGATGATTTTTGCTGTATCCGGATTTTCTAAGAAGAATTTTTCCAGCTGTTCACCAAGAATACTGGAAACAATTTTACGAACTTCTGAATTACCTAGCTTTGTCTTCGTCTGTCCTTCATATTGTGGATCTGGATGTTTAACGGAAATAATAGCCGTTAAACCTTCACGCACATCATCGCCGGCTAAGGTTTCATCCTTTTTGATCATCCCATTTTCTCTGGCATAAGCATTGACGATTCTGGTTAAAGCTAAGCGGAAACCATCCTCATGTGTTCCACCTTCTGCTGTATTAATGTTGTTACAGAAAGAATAAATATTTGGTACATATCCATCGTTATACTGTAAAGCGATTTCTGCTAAGATACCATCTTCAATACCTTCTACATAAACAACTTCTTCATGCAGTGGACTCTTATTCTGATTCAGATATTCTACATACTGACGAATACCGCCATCATATTTATAAACGATTTCTTTTCTTTCTTCTTCACGTTCATCCGTTAAGATCAACTTAATACTTTTATTTAAGAAGGCCAATTGACGGATTCTGGTATTCAATGTTTCAAAATCATAAACCTGCGTTTCGGTAAAAATCGTTGGATCTGCTTTAAAGCGTACCATAGAACCATGCTTATCTGTCTTACCGATAATCTTTAATGATTCAACTGCTTTACCGCCATTTTCAAAACGCATGAAGTAAATATTGCCATTTTGATATACCGTAACTTCTAGCCATTCACTCAAAGCATTAACAACGCTGGCACCAACACCATGCAAACCACCGGATACCTTATACGCACCACCGCCAAATTTACCGCCGGCATGTAAAATGGTAAATATCGTTTCCACACCGGAAATTCCTGATTTTTCAACGATGCCTGTAGGCATACCTCGACCATTATCTTCGACACGAATGATATTATCTTTTTCAATCGCAATATCAATATCTGTCGCAAAGCCTGCTAAGGCCTCATCAATGGAGTTATCCACAATTTCCCATACAAGATGGTGAAGACCTTTTTCACTGGTGGAACCAATATACATACCAGGTCTTTTCCGTACTGCCTCAAGACCTTCTAACACCTGTATATCATCCGCAGTATAGGAATGATCAACCTTGATGTTTTCCATTTCTTCGATTTCTTTCATCTGATTTTCATCCATAGACATCCTCCTAACATCTCTGTAATGTTCCATTGGCTACTTTCCATAAGGTAACCTTACGCAGTTTTCGTATTTTTTCTGCTTCCGTCGTATCTGTGGTAGAAATGAAGATTTGCACTTCGGCAGGTAACGACGTTAACAGTTTTTCTCTTCGATACACATCCAGTTCGCTGAATACATCATCCAGCAATAATACCGGAAATTCTTGTATGATATCACGTATCATATAAACCATACCTATTTTCAAAGCCAATAAGACACTTCTTTTTTGACCTTGTGATGCATAGGTTGCTAAATCCTTGTCATTGATCATAAAAGTAAAATCTTCTTTATGAATACCAATGATTGTTTGTTTTAGATAGATATCACGAGCAAGATGTTTTGCATATTTTTTTTGCAGAGCTTCTTTCATGACATTTTTATCTTCATCAAAAGGAATACAGCTGTCATAGGAAATATTAAGTAGCGTATCATCCTGTGAGAGTTCTTTATAAAACTTTTGACATTTTTCTAATAGTTCCTTTAAAAAATAATGTCGCTGTTGTATGATCACAACTTCTTCTTCAATCAACTGTGAGGTCAAGACTTCTAAATAAGCCTTATCTACATGTTCTTGTTTCAAATATGCATTACGCTCTTTTAAGAGCTTTAAAGCCACATAAAGCGTACTCACATACTTTTTACTTATCTTACTTAATTCCATGTCCACAAAGCGTCTTCTGACGCGAGGAGAGGCATTAAATAATGACATGTCATCCGGACAAAACATTACGGCATTAAATTCACCGATAAAATCACTTACACGATTTACCGGATTTTGATAAATAAAGAGATTTTTACCTTTTTCATTCACCGTAATTTGAATATCTTCTTTTTTATGCTCTTTTTCAATTTTAGCCCGAATAAAAAAAGCCTCGCTTTTTTCTCTGATCAAATCTTTATCTGTATTTGTCCGATGTGATCTGGTCGTAGAAAGATACAATAATGCTTCCAACAAATTTGTTTTGCCTTGTGCATTCTTTCCTGCCAGCACATGAATGCCATCAGAAAAAACAGCTTGTAAATCCTCATAATTGCGAAAATCATGCAGTCTGATTTCAGAAACTCTCATGACAATGTTATGATTGTTCCTTCAATGTTGATGACATCACCGGGATAAAGCTTTCTGCCACGGCGATTTTCTTTCTCTTTATTTACATAAATTGAAAGCTCTTTTACGGCAAATTTAGCTTCTCCGCCGCTTTGAATAAAGTCTGCCATCTTTAACAACTGGCCCAGAGTAACATACTCGCTGCTTAACTTGATATTCATTCTAAAACCACTCTCACATTCTTATATATTATATCATATTTTAAGGCTTTTTTGTTGGTTTTTTATAAGGTTTGCTATCTTTTTTCAGAAAGTACCATAAGTATTTTTATATATGCAATTTTAGTAAAAATAATAGCGAAAATACATTTTAAATATGACAGGATGATGTCAAGATACCTTGTTTATAATGAGGGTACAAAGAAAGGATGATGAAGATGGAACAAGCCATTTGTCAGAGCTGTGGCATGCCGTTATCTGAAGATGTTTTAGGAAGTAATGCCGATGGTTCAAAGAACGAGGAATACTGCATGTATTGTATGAAAGAAGGAAACTTTACAGCCGATTGTACGATGGAAGAAATGATTGATTTCTGTGTAAAACCAATGATGGAAGAGATGCCTGAAAAAAGTGAAACTGAAATAAGAAATATGATTGCTTCCTATATGCCTCTTTTAAAACGTTGGAAAAAGTAAAAGCATTGCTGTTTGCTTATAACCTAAAAAAGCTGATGATCAGCTTTTTTTCATACTTCTGTTAAATTCAGAAAGTGACAAAATTCTTTATCTTTATACAAAGATTCATAAGAGCCTAACTTATAAATTTGTCCTTTTTTCATCCAAATTATTTCATCATAACAAGGTAATAAATCAGGATACACATGATGAGCCACTTCAATCAAGATAGCAACATCAAGTGTAAGCAATAAGCTTTCTATTTGGTGTCCCATGATGCCATCCAATGAGGAACAAGCCTCATCTACAAGTAATACCTTGGATGGATGTAACAAAGCTCTGGCAATCGCAATTCTTTGTTTTTCCCCGCCTCTGAAATGAACTTTATCTTCGATTATTTGATCATGAAGCCGTTTGATGAGATGTGATAAGCCTACTTTTTTCATTATTGTAATTACTTCATCTTCACGAATATCGGTTTGATAAAGCGTCAAATTTTGTAAAAGCGTGGCTTCAAAAAGAAAATGATCTTGCGTAATAATATGCATATTTTCATATACATTTGCTATTTGTGATACCTCATATTCTCCATTTATTTTTATACTACCTTTATCAGGTGCATCATAGCGCAACAGCATTTTTAAAATACTGCTTTTCCCACTTCCGCTCTCCCCAATCAATAAATATTTTTTACCTGTTTTAAATGTTAAATTGATGTCTTGTAAGATTTTATGATGCCGACTGCTATAAAAAACTGATTGTAATGTAATTGATCTTACATCATCAATTTTATTCGTATGATCAATCATCGGTAAATCAATCGTATGCAATACTTCCTTCATTACTTTTAGACCAGATTGCCATAAGGATGATCTAGTGAAAAAGTCTTGTAAAGGTGAGGCTACATTATTATTAAGCTGACTGATTCCCATTAAGGTACCTAAATGAAACGCACCATGAAGCACTAAATAAGCACCAATAAACCAAGGTACACATACAGTAACATAGTTTAATAAAAAAATGATCGTATCAGATAAACAAAGGACTGTCTGTAGCTGATATTTACAAGTTTCCTGTTTTTTATTCATATCAGAAAATTGTGTATGAATGGCTTCTTCCATTCCATAGAACTTCACCGTATCTGCACCTTTGATGATGTTTTTCATGTAGCTTAGGAAAATGGTATTCATATGAAGTGATTTTTCGGTTCTTGTCATGATTTTCTTGCGCGTTAAGAAAGGAACACAGATGTTCATCAGAGTCATAAGTAGAATGACGCATCCCATCATCATATTCAGATAAAAAATACCAAAAACAGCTCCTAAAAATAACAGAATATCATATAACATAGCCTGTAGAGAATCAAAAAACTTTGTTTGTATTTCCGTCATACATGAAGATAAATATGTTAAATACGTACTGTCAGGAACTTCATGGAATATGGCAATTTGTTTATTGAAAATAGCTTTCATCAAGATAGCTTTCATATATTGAAAGGTTTCTTTTTGATATTTGGCATAAAGTATCTGACGTAGATATTTACAAACACACATACCGCTAATTACCATGCATGTATAGATAATTTGTATTTGTAAATCATCAAGCTTCATTGCTGTAATAGCATCTATTAAATTTTGAAAAACTAAGGCAAATAATATTTGTAAAAAAACAAGTAACAAACAAAAAAATATCCATAAACCTACATATAATTTTTTATGCAATAAAATCGTTAGAAGTATATTTCGATAAAATTGCTTTTCTTTTTTCATAGTATCACCGCCGTTTTTAAGATACGATAGAGATACTAGTATGTAAATAAGTCGCTGTTAGCTAATAGAGAATCATAGCTTCGATATGAAATACGCCTGTTCATAATCAGAATGCTGTTCATGATATTGCATGACGATCGTTTTTAAAAACTTTTTTGTCTGAAAATCATATTCATTCTGTATCCAATCCATCATCTGTTTCATGTCTTTACTTACATCCTCACCTTTTATTTGATGTGCACAATAAGAAAACATGAGCTGTAAGATTGGATCTGTGATTGTCTTCATATTAATAAAAGATTCTTTACTTTTTTCTATATCATGAAGACAAAGATAAGCAAATGCCTGGTAAAAACTAAGGTAGGCAGAATGATAACCTGCCGTTTTGGCTTGTTTTGCGTACAGTAAAAGTGAGGGATAATCTTGCTGTTCCAAGGCGATAGCACATTTATTATTTAATATATGCAAACATAGTTTATCATCCTGTTCACATTTTTTTAAAATTGTATCTAATAGTGAAATAGCATCATCATACTGATGTAATAGGGATACTATATTGGCTTTTGTCACTAAATTATAATACATACGTTTTAAATATAAGCCTTTTTTTAGATATTCATCCGCTTTTTCACAATATACAAGGCTATGATAGATATCACCCAAACGTAGATTAAGTTCTGCTAAACGAAAATACAGCCATGCATCGATTGCCTGATATTTCGTAAATTTATAGTTTTGAATTATTTTATTATATTCTTTTTGCGCTTCTTTCCATGATTTATTTTTCTCTAAGTTATAGGCATAACATACGGATAAAAGATGCTGTTCTTCTATATCTAAAATACAGATAAAATTTTTCATAAATACTTCATCAAAGAAAAACGTCTTATGATCTTCAAAAAGATAGGTTAATGTATATGCCAAAATGTACTGATGAAATACCGAAGTTTCCATATAAATATCCATGTTATCTTCAATATCAGTATATACTTCATGAAGAAACGACATATCAAATTCTAAAATGGCTTGTAGTATAGTAACAATATCAAACTTGCACACATGATTTTCATAAGTTTTCCTGATCAATAAAGAGTTCATGAAATATTTTCTTTTTTGTATATTCCGCAACATCCTTTTTACCATGTTCAATATCACTTAGAAAAGATGGGGTAATTCCAATCATATCCGCAAAATAGTTCAAAGACAGGTTTTGTTTCTTACGATGATAACGAAGAAAGAAACCAAAGCATTTACTATCATGATGGGATGTATATTCTGTTTCAAGAAAACTCATGCGATTACCTCCTTCTATAAAAAGAAAGAAGTGATCAAATGTACAACCACTTCTATCTAAATTGTTATTTATGCGTAAGTTCTTACCGGTAATACTAACTGTAAGACAGAATCATCATCAACGGATTGGATGATAAAAGGCTTCATTTCTCCACACAGACTGAATTTTACCAAAGAGCCGCTTAATGCTTTGATTGCATCAAATACGTAACGTCCGTTGCAGCTGATTTCAAGAGCGTTTCCACTAAAACTTGCACTGCTTAAGACTTCTGTAGAGGAACCTACTTCAACAGATTTACTGGATAATACACATTCCTGCTCACTTAAATTAAATTTAATAACGGATACACCATCATTTTTAATAAAGCTTGCACGGTCAATGGCATTTAATAAATCATGAGCGTCAATTGTTAATTCATAATCAAACTGTAAAGGTATCAAACGGCTTGTTTCCGGATAAACACCATCAATCAGACGAGTCTGTACAATGGTATCATGAATGATAAATTGTGCTTTCTTATCATTGACAGCAATTTCAACATCGCCTTCCCCTTCTAAAGTTTTTACAACTTCTTGAAGAGATTTTGCCGGAATCGTTATATTAAAGTTTAAAGATTCTTCTATTTCTACTGTCTTTTTAGCTAAACGATAAGAATCGGTAGCAACACAATGTAATTGATGTTCTTTACATTGGAAGTTAACACCTGTTAATACTGGACGTGTTTCTTTATCACTGGTCGCAAAACTAGTTTGTAATATAATTTTCTTTAAAATATCTTCACTTACATTAAAACATTCGTTTGGTTTAGAAAAATCAATCGCAGGATATTCAGAAGCTCTCATACCATTGATTCTGAATTCTGCGGTATTGCCGGAAATCTTTGTTAATGATCCATCTAACATTTCAAATTCAATTTCATCAGCATCTATCTTACGTACAATCTCTAAAATATATTTTGCTTCAATGACAATAGATCCCATATCGTGAATTTCTAAGACACAATGTTCACTCTTTTTTAATTTTGTTTGAATGGAAATGTCAGAATCGCTACCTGTTAAAATTAAGCAATCCATGGTAGCTTCAATTTTCACACCAGAGAAAGCTGGTAAAGGTGAAAAGGTTGAGATAGCTCTGGCAGCTACGGATAATGCGTTATAAAATTCTTTTTTGCTTACTTTGAAGTACATGAGTGGAGCTCCCTTCTTTATCTTTTATTTATAATGAAATAATAATAAGTATGTGGAAACTGTGGAAAACTTCAGTATATCCCATAACATACGTTTATTTTAACATATTTTTGCTGTGGATGAAACGTTGAAAGATGTTGATAACTTTTTTATTTTATCCCCAGCTTGTTTTCAATCTGTAATAATGCCTGCTGAAAGGTTTCTTTTTCCTTTAACAATTTTACCATTTTTTCATAACTAGCCATTATTGTAGAATGATCGCGGTTACCAAATTCAAAGCCTATTTTCACAAATGGCATTTCTAAATGTTTACGACATAGATATACGGCTATATGTCTGGCATTGGCGATATTTTTGGTTCTTGATTTGGATTCTATCTGCGTTCTTGTTAATCCATAATATTCACAAACCGCTTTTTTTATTTTCTTAGGTGTTAATTCATCATCCACTGCAATGACGGGATTTTCTTTAAATATTTCCTGCGTAAATGCTAAATCAATTTTTTCCGGATTATATAATATTGCTTTAAAGAAAAGTTCATTTAAAGATCCTTCAAGTTTTCTTACATCACTGGAAAACCGTGTTGCTAAATAATCAAGAACTTCATCTTCAATCATGATTTCTTCTTTTCGTCCTTCCATCTTTTTTTGCAAGATAGCTTTGGCTGTTTCGAATTCCGGAGAACCTACGGAAACAGAAAGACCGCTGGAAAAGCGTGAAATCAGACGATTTTCGATACCTTTTAATTCAGTAGGATGAATATCACTGGTAATAACAATTTGTTTATTATCACTAACCAATTTATTGTAAAGGTTAAAGAAGATTTCTTGTGAAGTACTTTGTTTCAATCGTTGAATATCATCAATTAGCAGATAATCAACAGAACAAATCATTTCTTTGACCTCTTCTACTGTTTTATTTTTCATAGATTCAATCAGTAAAGTGACAAAATCTTCACTATATATGTAAAGAACTTTTTCATCAGGTTTATTTTCTTTTACAAAATTACCGATGGCATGTAATAAATGGGTTTTTCCTAATCCCGAGTTACCAAAGATAAATAATGGGTTATTAAACTTACCGGGATAATGACAGGCGGACATGGCAGCCGCATAGGCTTCACGGTTATTCTTGCCGACAACAAAGCTGTCAAAGGTATATTCTTTTTTTATTTTATCCTCAAACATGATTTCATTTCTTCTTCTCACCGCTGAGGATGGTTGTAACAAATCGACTTCATTTCTTAATAATATTTGACAGGATACTGGCTGATCCAAAACCTGAGATAATTTTTCCTGAATCAGATCAATGGATTCCATCATTATTTGTTTATTAATTTTAAATGGAACAATGATGGTTGCCAATTCACCATCTATATCATATAACGATGAATCCTCTTTAAACCATGCATTAAAAACAGCATCATCAAAATGCGCATTTTCATTTATGAGGGTCAATGTTTTTTGCCAGATCTGATCCAGCTGTATACTAGCAAACTTTGACATAAGCAACTCCTTTTTTCGGTAGTCATATTTTACTATAAATGGTGGAAAAAAACTATGCGTATTATGAAAATATCAAATTTTCCACAGGAAAAGTAAGTATTTCATCGATAAATAAAGGATAAAAAAAGTTTTCCACACTTATCAACGTGGAAAGCCTGTGGATTTTTTAATGTGGATAAGTAAAAATGGTGGAAAAGTTGATAAGTACTAGTATAAGAAATAGCTTTCCCATAGCTTTTTATATTAAAATAAACTGATAATTAAAGGCTAAATGAATGTTTTCCACGTTTTCCACAATAGGTGGAAAACCTAGCTTAAATTTACTGTGGAAAGCTTGTGGATAAATAAGAATATTAGAAATTTTAGCTAGAATTCCCTTTTTTTCTTTTCAATAGGAGTAAAACTTAGAAGTTTTCCACTTTCTTTTATAGAAGAGGATTAGAATTGTTGAAAACTTTTCTGATTATGAAAACATAGTACCTATATAAACATAAAAATTTTGTTGAAATCTTGAAAGAACAAGATCACTTTTTATTTTCTGAAAAGAACTATGGGAAAATGTTTTAATCTTCGTTATAATAGATACGATATATAAATTAATAAGAAAGCAGGTTTTTTATGAATACAATAGGAAATATAGTAAAAGAAAAATTACAGAATTATGAAGAAAAGCTAAAGGCCAGCAATCGTCGTAGTTTATCTAGAATATGCAATTGTACAGAAGGAGCTTTTTTATTGGCCATGACAATCTATGTGGTTGGCAATATGAATGCTTGGACAATTTTAATGTTGGCAATCTGTGTCTTTTTAATATTTAGAATCATACATATCTATATAACGATAACAAGCTCATTGGATATTAGATTATTATATTTTGGAATGATTTTTTGTGAAATTGTGCTTTCCGGAATAGGTTTCTTTTATACACCAATCCTTCTATTTTTAGGTTTGATATTCGCTATGTTAATCGGATTTCCTTTTTTATTCCATAAACTTTCTTTATTGAAAAACTAAAAAAAGAAATACGAATTTTCATTTATTTTAAACTTTTATTGACTTTGATAATGAATTTATGTATAATTTCTTAGCAATGCTCAATTTGTATAAAGAAAAAAGAAGTGGAGGTGGCTCTTGTGAAAAGAACATATCAACCGAGCAAAAGAAAACACCAGAAAACTCATGGATTCAGAGCCAGAATGGCTACTGTTGGAGGACGTAAGGTTTTAGCACGTCGTCGTAGTAAAGGTAGAAAAGTGTTGTCAGCTTAAAAAATCACCTTCGGGTGATTTTTTTGTAGTAAGGTCTGAAAAGGAGCAACGATATGAAAAAAGAATTTCGTGTAAAAGATACGCGAGAGTTTGCGGAAATCATGAATTATAAGAAGTTCTATACATGTCCTTCCTTTGTTATTTATGTAAAACCTAGAAAAGAAGATCATGCGCGTGTAGGAATTTCCGTTGGAAAAAAGATGGGAAAAGCTGTTATACGTAATAAAATTAAGCGGCAAGTACGCAGCATGGTACAAGATATTTATACATTTGATGAGAATTTTGATACGATTATTCTTGTTCGAGTGAAATATCATGAAGAAAATTATATAAACAACAAAAAACTCTTGGAAAGATTGATTAAAAAAGTTAAAATATAAAGGTAGGCAACTTTAGCGAGGAGAAATGAAATGAAAGATTTTTTTAAACAAAAAAAGAAATTGCTTCTTGTTGTAATGCTGATGGTGGTAACGCTCACAGGATGTAGCGTACCGCGTGGTCAGAATGGTAAGACTTATGTGGACTCCATTATTACAATTAAAGAAGAAACCGTAGCAAGGAAGAATGTAGATTTTGAAAAGGGATCAAAAGCAGAAAAGCTGTATAAAGACTTAAAACCGGATGAAAGAATTACCATCAAGCCAACAACTTTCTCAGATGCGATGGATGAAGGTTGGTTCCATGGTATTATCGTATATCCAATTGCACAGCTGATCAACTGGGTAGCAAACTTTACGGATGCCGGTATTGGTATCATCGCAGCAACCTTTTTGATTCAGTTATTAATTTTCCTGTTTTCTATTAAATCACAGGTCGCAAATCAGCGCATGCAGGCATTACAGCCAGAAATGCAAAAAATCCAGGCAAAGTATGCCGGTCGTACAGATGATCGTTCCAAAATGGCGCAAGCACAGGAAATGCAGGCTTTATATTCTAAATATAAAATTAATCCATTTGGAACTTTATTAATCACTTTTATTCAGTTCCCTGTTATTTTGGGTATGTATCAGGCAACAATGCGTGCTTACAGTGTAGTAACTGGTAGTTTTGCCGGTATCAATCTTGCAAAAACACCAATTGAAGGTTTAAAAGAAGGACAGATTGCTTTTGGCGTTATCTTCATCTTGATGGTTCTGTTCCAACTTCTTTCCTTTAAAATGCCACAATGGTTACAGGAACATCGAAAAAAGAAACAACATGTAAAAGAAAAGAAATATGCAGAACCTAAGAAACAGCCGGGTATGATGGGCTCAATGAATATGATGATGTATATGAGTACAGCAATGATTGCCATATTCGCTATCAACTGGCCATTAGGTATGTCATTCTACTGGTTGGTAAATTCCATTGTCAGAGTAGGACAGAACTTATTGATTCATAAATGCTTTATCAAAGATTAGGAGGCATACGTTCAATGAAAACATATACTGGAAAAAACTTGGAAGATGCTATTCAAAATGCAGCAAACGATAAACAAGTGACAGCAGAGGAACTTACTTATACCGTTATTGAGGAAACTAGTGGTTTTCTGGGATTAGGAAGTAAAGTAACGATTAGTGCTTATTGCAAAAATGATATCATGGATTTTATGAAGGATTATCTGCAAACTTATTTTGATGGAATTCAAATGGAAGCAACCATTGAAGTAAGTGAAGATAATGATTTCTATCATGTAGATTTGGATGCTGAAAACAATGCTATCTTAATTGGTAAAAATGGGCAAACACTGCAATCTATGAATGCTGTATTGAAATCTGCAGTATCCAGTGAATTTAAAAAACGTATCCGTGTTCTCATTGACATCAATGGATATAAAGAAGAAAAATACCAAAAAGTATGTTCTTTAGCATTGCGTGTAGCAAAAAGTGTACAGCGCAGCAAAACAGATGCTATCTTAGATCCTATGCCAGCTGATGAGCGTAAAGCTATTCATAACTATTTGACGAATATGCGTAATATCTCCACGGTAAGTGAAGGGGAAGGTAATCAAAGACGATTAAAAATCGTATATGACCCTGAAAAACAATAAAAAACTATTAGAAAGTCTGTGAAAAGCAGACTTTTCTTTTTGCACAATAAGAAATTCTTGTTAGTAAGATGTCTTCATTTATTTGATATGAAAGGTACATGTTATTTACTGATTAGTTATAGGATGGAGAACCTTTAGCTAATTGTAAATCACGAGTATGTAATGTGCTAGATAATTTTTTATTTAAAATGCTAAATGAATTTCGAAAAAGATATTTGTTAATCTATCGTAAATAGGAAAGTAAGAAGACTGTTTTTATTTATGGTGGTATAAAAAAGAAATTTAAAAAGTTCTAAATAGTGTATATTACGGAAGGTTTATAATTTTTATATCTTATATTTATCACATATAAGTAAATTTTCTAAGATTCCATATACTGCTCAAAATATTTATGCTAAAATAGCGATAAAGGAAGATGAGCACAATGACAGAAACAATCTTTGAAACTTTATTGAAAGAGATGGAAGAACAACAAAAACTACATCATCTGCCAATTGTAGAGAAAAAGGCGAAGCAATTATTAAAATTAGCTGAAAAAGAGCAAAATCATTATTATGAAAGTATTGCCTGGTATTTTATATCTTTATTATCTTTTTATAATGAAGATAAACAAAAAGCTATGAAAGCATGCGGTCAAGGTTTAAAACTATGTGAATCAGCGGATAATGTACGCTATGAAATACGTTTAATGAATCTTGCCGGCATTTTATATGCAGATAGTAGTAATGAATTAACAGCGCTTCATCATTTTATTAATGCTTATTTCCTGTCAAAAGAACATCCGGAATATGGATTCATGCAATTGATTTTAAAAAATATGGGAACATTATTTTTTAGTATCGGTATGTATCAGGAAGCTTTGCAATACTATACAGAAGCATTTGACTATATGTTGCTCGATAAGTTTGAAAAGGGAGATTTACAAATTGTTATTTCTCATATCATGTTTACACTTGCCAGAATGAATGAGCAGGAAGAAGTAAGGATTTGGAAAAAGAAATATGACGAATTAGATAATGAATTAGCTAAAATACCAGAAGAATATGTACTTAGTGAACTATATCTGGATGTCTGTGCGCATACTACATCAAAGGTGCCTGAAAAAATGGAGCAGGTATTAAAAAATTTATATCAGGAAGAGGACTATTCCCATATTAAAAACTGTATGTTTTTTATGCTTGAAATGAGTTTGCATATGAAAAATGATTCGCTGTTTATTAAATTATATCAAACAGCAAAGAAATTATTTAAAGATATGAAAAATCCATATTTTGAAGAAGAACTTTCACAAATCTATATACAATATCTTAAAGAATTTCATAAAGATAATTTAAAAGATGAAATTTATCAACATTACGAAATATATCAAAAAGCTCAATCTTTTAATTTAGAGAATCGTAAGATCAGTATGAAAGTTAAAATGGATTTAGAAAATACGTTGTATAAACAACGTAAAATCATTGAAAACAATCAGAAACTTATGCAGTACACGCAATTAGATGACTTTACCGGCGTTTTGAAAAAAACAGCTTTCCGCAAACAGACGATAGAAAAACTTCAGCGTCGAAATAAGAATCAGAAAGCATTTTTCTTGATGATGGATATAGATAATTTTAAACATATCAATGACAGTTATGGACATATGATCGGTGATCGTGTCATAAAAGAAATAGTAGCAATCATTAAAAATAATGTTGATCAAAATACCCTTATAGGAAGAGTAGGCGGTGATGAATTTGCCATTTATGCAGATCATGTATATGAATTATATAAGATAGAAAATTGTGTAGAAAAGATAAAAAATGATGTACAAGATATTAAAATTAGAAATGTTAAAAAAAGAATAAGTATCAGTATAGGAATATGTGAAGCATCGGATGATGATTCATATGATATTATTTATAAAAAAGCAGATCATGCATTGTATGAGGCAAAATTGAGTGGAAGAAATCAATATGTAGTTTATGAAGAAGATAACGTTCAGGAAGAAAGCTTATTACCAATGCATAGTAATGAATTTTCTAAATTATCGATCTCTGCAGTTCTTCCAAAGGTATTTATGATTTTAAATACGGAAAAGAAAAGCAATACGATTTTAGACAGAGCCATTTGTTATATAGGGAGAACCTTACATATAGAAGACTTATTTTTACTTTATTTTATAGACCGAAAAAAAGAACAAGGGTATTTAAAAGTGTTTAACTTAAATGATAAAAGTATTCGCAGTCAAGCCATTTACCATATAGAGGAAGGGTATTTTAACGAATTTGATGAAACAGGTTTATTTCAAAATCATGATCTGAATCATTGTGATTTTCCATATGAAACAAAGTATAAAGAAAATCATATCATGTCTACCATACAGAAAAAAATTGAATATGATGGTCATTTTTATGGTATTGTGGGTATGAATAAAAAGAGTCGTCAAGTTTGGAATATAAAAGATGTTCTCTTAATTGAAAATATGGCCTGTGCATTTTCTACATATTTTGAAAGTTGGCGAAAACAGGATTGATTTCCTGTTTTTCTATGGAATTTTCATGTATAATAAGAAAGCTGATTGAGGTGATAAAATGAAATTAATAGCCGGTTTAGGAAATCCAGGGAAAGAATATGAAAATACAAGACACAACTCAGGTTTTTGTGTCATGGATGCGATTGCTAAGGAATTGCATGTTGATATCACACAAAAGAAATTTAAATCACTCATTTGTATGACAAGAATACAAGGAGAACAAGTATTATTAATGAAACCGCAAACCTATATGAATAATTCTGGGGAAGCTATTATTGAGGCTGTCAAGTTTTATCATATTGATGTAAAAGACATTTTGATTATTTATGATGATTTAGATTTGCCTGTTGGAAAGATACGATTACGTGAAAAAGGAAGTGCAGGTGGTCAAAATGGTATGAAAAACATTATTGCACATTTGCATACACAAGAGTTTAAAAGAATTCGCGTAGGGATCGGAAAGGATTCACGAGTACCTGTCATTGATTGGGTATTAGGGAAAATCAGAAAAGAAGATCGTGAAGATTATGAAAAAGCAATAGCACTGGCAAAGGATGCAGCTATTTATAGCGTTACGCATACCTTTATGGATACGATGAGCCATTTTAATGTGAAATAAAGCTTTTTCATGATAATACATGCAGAAAATAAGGTGATAAAGTGAAAATACTTCTTCAGGAATTCATGCAGAATGCAGCGGTTACTTCCATTGTTGAAGGTAAAAGTCAGCTGGGTAATTTATCATTAAGTGAAGAAGCCCTGCTGTTAGCAGCGGCATATCGCAAAAAACCGCAAAGTATGTTTATTATTAAGAATAACGCATATACGGCACAAAAACTCTATGATCGCTTAGAATGTCTATTAGAGGATGATGTGCTGCTTTTCAGCGTGGAAGAATCATTACGGGTGGAAGCTATTGCTGCTTCACCGGAAAGCAAAGCAGCACAGATGGAAACAATGGCAAAGCTTTTAGATAAGCATCCTTATATTTGCGTCATGAATGCAGCGGCTGCGATTCGTTTTCAACCATCTGTAGATATTTTTCAACAACACTTTATTCATATTCGGCAAGATGATGTGTTGGATTATGAACAACTGAAACAACTGTTATTTGAAGCTGGCTATGCCTATGTAAATCGTGTTGATCAACCATTATGTTATGCGGCAAGAGGTGGTATCATCGATGTATATTCGATGAATTATGAGCATCCGATTCGTATAGAATTTTTTGATAATCTTGTCGAAAGTGTACGATTTTTCGATATTTCCACGCAAAGAACAATTGAACTGATAAAAGAAGTGACAATCATTCCTGCTAATAATCTTTTGTTTACGGATGAAGAAATCGGTTGTATCGTTGAACGTGCAAACCAAGAATTAGCTATACAGCAGAAACAGTTATCATTATCTTTTCGTGATCAGTTGATATCACAAGTGAATGAAGATTTAGACTTATTGGCAAATCGACATGCAGAAAATCATTTATATCGTTATTATGCGTTTCTTGATCAGGCAAATACGATTTGCGATTATGTGAAAGATGCTAGTATTGTTGTTTCTAGTAAGGAAGAAGTTAACGATACAATCCGTCATCTACAGGAAGAAAATATTGCCTATTTACAAGAATTATTTCAAGAAGGAAGTGCTTTGTATAAGTTTGGTGTATTTGAAGATTTATCCAAAATATTAGGCAAACATAAAGTTATTGAATTTGGCATGTTTGTGGATTATAAAAAACCGATTACATCACAAATCATGAGCATGTCATTAGGTGATATTAATTTAGAACGGACTATCCAGGAAATCATTTCAGCATCGCATCGTCACAGAGTTTTATTATGTTTAGATCATCATGAGATTTCACAAGTCCGTAAACTGCTTGAAGAACAGCATGTAGCTACACGCATCGTTCATGAGGATGATGTATTAACTGAAGGCGTCTCTATTTTAGAGAAGAAAATGGTTGAAGGATTCAGCTGTTTAACAGAAGGAATCAGCGTTTACACGAGCAAGGAATTATTTCATAAATCCCGTAAATCCACGCGTTATTCCAATAAGTTTAAAGAAGCTGAAGTTTTGCATGATTATCAAGAACTGCATATCGGAGATTATGTCGTACATAATCAGCATGGTATTGGTAAATATTTAGGTATCGTCAATAAAGAGGTAGATGGTATCCACAAGGATTTTTTGCATATTGCCTATAAAGGTGATGATGTTTTATTAGTACCATTAGAGCAATTTCAATTGATTCGTAAATTCGTATCAAAAGAAGGAGCAGCTCCTAAACTAAATAAATTAGGCAGTGGTGAATGGGAAAAGACGAAGAAAAAAGTCAGTGCAAAAATAGCAGAATTAGCAGATCGTTTAATTCATTTATATGCCAATCGTGATGAGCATATCGGGCATGCATTCGCAAAAGATACGGCGATGCAAAAAGAATTTGAAGATGATTTTGATTATGAATTAACAATTGATCAGGCAAAAGCAGTAAAAGAGATAAAAAGTGATATGGAATCCAGTAAGCCAATGGATCGATTGTTATGTGGAGATGTCGGATTTGGCAAGACAGAAGTTGCCGCAAGAGCTGCTTTTAAAGCAGTGAGTGATAATAAACAGGTTGCCTTTCTATGTCCGACAACCATTTTATCTTTACAACATTTTAAAACTTTTCAACATCGTTTTCGCAATTTTCCAGTAAATATTGCGGTCGTAAATCGCTTTATTAAACCACAGGATCAAAAACAGATCATCAAAGATCTAAAAGAAGGTAATCTGGATATCCTGATTGGAACACATCGTTTATTATCTAAGGATATACAATTTAAAGATCTTGGATTATTAGTGATTGATGAGGAACAGCGTTTCGGTGTAGAACATAAAGAAAAGATAAAAGAGTTAAAAAACAGTGTTGATGTTTTATCACTTAGTGCTACACCAATTCCAAGAACATTGCAAATGTCTTTGATAGGCATACGTTCACTTTCACAATTAGAGACACCACCATTAAACCGCATGCCGGTACAGACATATGTAATTGAGAAAAATTTTTCAATGATCAAGGAAATTATTCAAAGAGAACTGGCACGCAATGGGCAGGTTTTCTATCTTTATAACAATGTGAAAGAGATTTATAATGTCGCAAGAAAATTACGAGAAGCATTACCGGATGTGGAAATTGGTGTCGCTCATGGACAAATGAGCCGTGATGATATTGAAGATGTCATGATGCAATTTACGGATAATCAATATCAGGTATTGGTTTGCACGACGATTATTGAAACAGGGATTGATATACCAAATGCGAATACCATTCTCATTGAAGATGCTGACCATTTTGGTTTAAGTCAGTTATATCAAATAAAAGGAAGAGTTGGTAGAAGTGATCGTTTGGCATATGCGTATTTGATGTATTCTCCGCAGCGTCAGTTGAGTGAAGTAGCAATGAAACGACTCAAGTCAATCAAAGAATTTACACAACTTGGCAGCGGATATAAGATTGCCATGCGGGATTTAACGATTCGTGGTGCCGGGGATATGTTAGGTCCTCAACAAGCTGGTTTTATTGATACGGTAGGTATTGATATGTATATCGAGATGTTGAATAGTGCGATTATGGAGAAAAAAGGCATTAAAAAAGTTGAAAAGCCGGTTATGAAAAAAGCAAACATAAAAGTAGATGCCTATATACCAGGACAGTTTGCCAATGAGGATTATGAGAAAATTACATTGTATCAGCGTATTGAAAAGATAGAAACGAAACAAGAATTAAAGGCAATGTTAGAAGAGATTAAGGATAATTATGGAAAATTACCTAAGGCGGTTCAGTTATTGTTTGAAAAGAAACGTTTGGATATTCTCATAAATGAACCTTATGTAGAGAATTTTCAGGAACAGCCAAAAAGAATTAGTATGTCATTTACCGAAACCTGGTCAAATGCAATTGATGGTGTGAAATTATTTGAATTCATGACGTGTATTTCTAAGGATATTCAATTACGGTATGTCAATCGTAAAATCACTTTGCAATTTGCAAAGCGAAAAGATTGGTTGATTACGGTTATTGAAATTTTAGAGAGTTGTGAAAAACTTGAAAGAAAAGAAGCTTAATGATACATCCACCTTTGTGATGAAGGTGGGTGTTTTCTTTTTTGAACGTTTTATTGAAACTGTTTATAAAAAAGAAACAAACAATGAAAAATGAAATGGTTTTAAGAAAATTATACACATAAAAATGTAACTTATATCAAAAAGAATGCTATACTTTAAGTAAGAAAAGAGGGATGTTGTTATGAAAAAAACGAGTCGCGTATGCTGTGCAATCTTATGTTTCTTTTTATTAACTGCTTGTTCATCCAATGATAAAACAAAGCAGCCATCAAATGCCACAAAAGTAAAAGAACAAACAACACTCAGTAATGAAACAAAAGAACTATTCACTTATTTGGATGCAACTTTAAAAGCAAAAAGTTTGCATTTGCAATCACAACAAGATTATGAAAGAGATCAACGCTATTATCAAAATAATACGGAAATTAAAAAAGATGGGAATGGTGGAAGTGTGATTTCCACTGGTGATATCGATAATGCAAATCCAAAGCAAGCACATTATATGGTGAAACAAATAACAGAAGATAGTACCGTGGTATATGGTGAAGAAAATGGTTATATGTATAACTATCTGAAACAAGAAAATGGTACCTACAACTTAAGTCAAAAAGAAGCAACGACATCATCAGATATTGAAAATAGTTTTTTATATTATTATTTGAACTATGATTTATTAAAACTTACACAACAAAGTTTTACATGTGTAAAAGATAAGGAAGGTAATGATATCTTATATACATTGACGATAAAAGATCCTGATTCTTACATAAAAATTTATAATCAAAAAAATAAAGAGGATAAAATAGAGAATGCCGATATCTCAAAACTTCATTCTTATAAACTTGTATTCTGTATTCGTGATGATTTGGTTAAATCTATAACAAGTGATATGGATTATGAAATCAGTATTCCACAAAAGGAAGATAATACCGAGTATGATACGTATGTTGAGCAGACAAAATTGCATCATTATACGGAATTCAGTAAAATTAATGAAACAGTGAAGATTCATCTGGAAAATTTCAAAGGTTAAACAGTGTTTTAAGAGAATGTTTGAAATGCCCTTTGTTAATTAGTTGTTCAATTAACGAGGTTTATGTCATTGCATTCTCTTTTTATATATGAATCATGTTATAGTTAACGCTTTTTAACCATAACCAGCTTATCCAATACACTCTTATCTGCATGTGTCAAGATGTAGAGAATCAGCTTTGAAGAAAGATGGAGTAAACCTTGTTTCATAAATAAAAATGCGTTACAATAAAAGAGCTGAAAAAGATAATAAAAAGAGAGGAATACATATGTTAAATAAACAGTTTTTCACTTCTGAATCGGTAACAGAAGGACATCCTGATAAAATCTGTGATCAAATCAGTGACGCGGTGTTAGATGCTATCATTGAACAAGATCCCAATGCGCGTGTAGCATGTGAAACCTGCTGTACGACTGGTATGGTCATGATCATGGGTGAAATTTCGACAAACTGCTATGTCGATATTCCAAGTATTGCACGTAATGTAGTACTGGAAATCGGCTATGACAGAGCAAAATATGGTTTTGATGGTACAACTTGTTCCGTATTAACTTCGATTGATGAGCAATCCAGTGATATCGCTATGGGTGTTGATCATTCTTTAGAAACAAAAGAAGGTAAGGAAGAAGATAATAATGGTGCTGGTGATCAGGGAATGATGTTTGGTTATGCTTGTGATGAAACACCAGAATTGATGCCATTATCAATTTCTTTGGCTCATCGTTTAGCAAAACAACTGACTGCAGTCAGAAAAGATGGTACATTGGATTATCTTCGCCCAGATGGTAAGACGCAGGTTACGATTGAATATGAAAATGATGTTCCGAAACGTGTAGATACAATTGTTATTTCAACGCAACATTCGGATACAGTAGAGTTGGAAACCATTCGCAAGGACCTGAAAAAATATGTTATTGATGTTATTATTGATCCGACAATGATGGATGAAAATACGAAAATTTATATCAATCCAACAGGTCGTTTTGTAATTGGTGGTCCTCAGGGTGATAGTGGGTTGACTGGCCGCAAGATTATTGTAGATACATATGGTGGAATGGCACGTCATGGCGGCGGTGCTTTCTCTGGTAAAGATCCAACGAAGGTAGACCGTAGTGCTGCTTATGCTAGCCGTTATGTGGCAAAAAATATTGTAGCTGCAGGACTTGCAAAACGTTGTGAAGTACAATTGGCATATGCCATCGGTATTGCTCATCCCGTGAGTGTTTTGGTTGATACATTTGGCACTGGTAGATTACCTGATGAAGAAATTGCTGAAATTGTGCAAAAAGAATTTGATTTGCGTCCTACCAGCATCATTAAGACATTAGATTTGCGTAAACCTATTTATCGCAAATTAGCTGCGTACGGGCATATGGGTAGAGAAGATTTGGGTGTGAAATGGGAAGATACGACACCTGCGGAATCATTAAAAAAATATTTGAGATAAAGAAAACGTAGTAATTCAGTTTTCGCAACGCTAGTTTTATAAATCATTCGCCCTTACTATCCTATGGATAGGAGGGCTTTTTTCTGACATCTGTGTAAGGTTAGAGCGTTTTTCGATGAAGTTGTGTATAATTAAGAGGAGAAGAAAACAAGAAGCTTTCACTTGTGCATTAGATGAAATGGATAAAGTACAAATTTATGGTCAGTAGGAAGATAAGCAGTAAGCGAAGATAAATAAAGAAGATACGTTGAGTTAAGATAAGTTAAAAAAGATGGTCTATGTTGGAAGGTGAAGATATGGTAAAAGTTGCGATTGTTGAAGATGATGAAATTATACTTGAAGAGTTAAGTAATTGTTTAAAGGAATGGAATTTTGAGGTCAATAAAGTAGATGTGGCAAAAGATATTTTACAACAGCTCACGACTGTAAATTGTGATATCGTATTGCTGGATGTTCATCTACCCAATATAAACGGTATCAGTGTTTGCCGTCAATTTCGAAAGTTTAGTAATGCACCGGTAATTTTTATATCCAGTGATGCAGATCGTATGAGCATGGTAAGTGCCTATGAATATGGTGGAGATGATTATATCGTTAAACCATTTGATAAGATGGTTCTCATCGCTAAATTGAATGCATTTATCAGAAGGATGCAGCAAGAAGCAGATAAGGAAGTTTTAGTATGGCGTGGTGTTGAATTAAATCTGCGAACCTATCAATTAAAATATCAAGGAAAGATGATGGAAATTACGAAGAATGAGATGAAAATATTAGAATTGTTGATGAGCAATCCACATGTAGTAATATCACGCAGTGATATGATGATGGCTTTGTGGAACAGTGATTGTTATGTAGATGATAACACCTTAAGTGTTAATGTTGGAAGATTGCGGAAAAAACTGGAAGATGTCTTTCGCATAGATGATTTTATTCATACAAAGAAAGGCACAGGTTATTATATATGAAACTACTACATGATTTATCAGGATCTGTATGTTTACTTTTAACGATGGTGATCGTACAAGTCATTTGTTTATGGACATTTGAAATAGAGAAAGAAATCATTGAATACATCTTGTTTATGGAAATCAGTATGTTATTGTGTTATATCGGTATTGCTTGGGTAAAACGAAGAGCTGAAATAAAACAATTACAAGAATGCAATCATGTCTCTTTTTTAGAAAGAAAGGCATTAACTGCTAAAGACAAAGAAATACAGCGTATCATCAAGGAATTGGAAGAGGAATATTATTCACAGAAACAATCTTATCAGAAAGAGAAAAAAGAACGGGAACAGTATTTTCAATTATGGATACATCAAATAAAGACACCCATTTTTGCTATGCATATGTTGAATGAACATATGCAGGATGAAAAAAGAAAAAAACAAATCCGTGCTGAGTTATTCAAGATCGAGCGTTATACGCAGATGGCATTGTCTTATCAGCGTATAGATGATGATTATATTATGGAAAAGTGTTGTTTACATACAATAGTACAAGAAGCATTACGAACTTATAGCACATTGTTTATTGAAAAAGGTTTGTGTCTTGATTTCTCATATGATGAGGATGATGAAATTTATACGGATCGCAAATGGTTGTGTTTTGTTATTGAGCAACTATTAGATAATGCTATAAAATATACCCAACATGGTACCATTCATGTACGTTGTAGTAAGGACGAAGTAAGCATTGAGGATGAGGGTTGCGGTATTGCTAGCGAAGATATTGTATTAATCAAACAAAAGGGATATACTGGTAAACTTGGCAGAGAGAAAAAACAAGCAACCGGCATGGGATTATATTTCGTTAAAGAAATTTGTGAACGTCTGCATATCAAATGGCAAATATCTTCACAATGGCAGCATGGTACTAAGGTATCTTTGTATCCGGTGAAGGAAAGATTAATGGATAGATAATATGGGAGCAATGTTTTTACGTAAAAAATTATGTACGATTTCTTTCTATTAAAATGAGTCTATACTACAAAGACAATGGTTTTTAGCATGATGAAAAGATTGTTAAGCAATACCTAACATGATGTTATAAACAATGATTTTAAGAAAGATTGAACGACAACGAAATCTTTGATAGAAAAGGGTGAAAAGAAAGATGACATAGATGTTAGATATCCGTCATCTTAAGTTAAGGCAGAAAATGGAAATGCTTGTTATACTTTAGATCAAGGAGGAAATATCTATGACAATATTAGCATTAGAAAATGTGCATAAAGTATATACATCTCGTTTAAAAAGTCAACATACGCATGCTTTGGACGGGGTGAGTATGGAATTAGAAAAAGGTGAATTTGTCGCTATCATGGGCGAAAGTGGTTCGGGGAAGAGTACACTGTTAAATCTATTGGCTTGTTTTGATGATACAAGTGAAGGAGCTATCTATATTCAGGATAAAAACATTGTAGCAATGAAGGAAGAAGAAAAGGCATTATATCGTAGAGAACACATCGGTTTTGTGTTTCAAGATTTTTCATTGCTTGACTCTTTAAGTGCAGAAGATAATATTTTATTACCATGCATCCTTTCTCAAAAAGATTTAAAGGAAAAGCGAAAATACTTGCAAAAGCTTTGTCATACTTTGCATATTGAAGATTTATTAAAACGTTTTCCTTATGAGTTAAGTGGAGGTCAGCAACAACGTGTGGCAATAGCAAGAGCCTTGATCAATGAACCAGATATTTTATTGGCAGATGAGCCAAGTGGCGCTTTAGACTCAAAAAGCAGCATGCAGCTATTAGAACTGCTGTGTGCATTACAAAAACAAGGACAATCGATTTTAATGGTGACACATAGCCCACTAGCAGCATCCTATGCACAACGTGTCGCTTTCCTAAAAGATGGCAAAATTATTCAAGAAATCTATAGTGGAGAAGATAATCGTGAAACTTTTTATAATCGTATCGTGCATATGCTGAGTGTTCAAGAAAGCAGGGATCTGCATGAATATTAAATATTATTTCACCTTGGCATGGAGTGATATTCGAAACATGAAGGATATTTATCTTCCTTATGGTGGAATGATGTCCATGTGTTTTTGTTTCTTATATATAATCGCATACTTAGGTACGCATGGTAATTTTTATTCCTTAACAAAAGGTTCCATTATGACGCTAGACTTACTAACATGTGGTGGTGTCATCTTATGTGTATTAATTTTTATCTTATGTTGGACGTTTTCATTGACGATACGCCGTCAGATATCCACGCGTCAGGGATTATATCGTGTGTTGGGTTTTTCCCGAAAGAATTTATTATTACTAAATGCCTGTGTGATGATAATTATCAGTGTGTTAGCACTCATTGGAGGTATGATATTCTGTATTGTATTCGGTAAGTTGCTTATCATGAGTGCAGAACGTTTTGCAAGACAAACACTGATACAAGGAATTACCGTTGATATGCGACTGATGTTATGGATAAGCTTATTTATGCTTTCTGTCGGACTTGTTTTGCTCGTTCGTGATTCAGTATATATTGTTACGCATAACCCTTTAACAATGTTACGTAAAGAAAAAATGCAAGAACAGCCAAAAGCAAAAAAATTGACAACCATATTTGGTATTGTATTTTTAGGCGTTGGTTATGGTATATCTTTATCCGTAAATGATATTGGTGATGATTTAGAAAAAATTGTTTTTGCCATTCTTCTTGTGATTTTTGGCACATATTGTGTTTTTAAAGGAACAGGGATTATGTTGTTGAAGCTGCTGCAACGAAATGAGAAACTATATTATCATAAAAAACATATGATTACCCTATCAAATCTATTATTTCGTTTGCGTAGTTATGCTGTTTCAATGGCAAGTATTACGATCTTACTGACGATGCTGATATTAACTGCATCCATGTGTATATCACTGTATACAGGGGTAGAAGATAGTGTAAAGCAACGCTTTCCTGAGTATAAATTTATCATTAATGGTATAAATGATGATCAACAGCTCCAACAAATAGTAAAGAAACATCATTTAGCAATTCAAAAAGAAGTCCAGATACCAGTAGTTCATGGTGCTATGCAAGTGGTAGTACGCAATGAAGAATTATGGATTGGAAAAGTGAATGAAACGATTAAAGAAAATGATTCGGTTCCAGCATTAACAGCTATCACATTATCTGGATATCAAAATGCGACAAATACACAAGTTCATTTAAAAAAAGATGAAGTTTTATTATTGAATCGTACATCCCATCCTATTCATACAATGAATATACGCATGGAAAATGATGATCATACCATTTCTATTATGAAGAAAAAGGTAAGATCTTCTGATGTCGATTTTGAAGTTTTCCCTACGGATTTAGTCTTAATCGTACCTGATCAACAAGCAGTTGCTTATTTAGATTATCTATTCGGGGAATATGTACACGATGATCCAGGTTATAGTACGACTTTAAGTATGTATCGCAGTATGAATTTCATTGGTAGTGAAGATAATCAAAAGGCATTAGCTGCAGACTTAAACGCAAACGAGGAAATAACAATAGAGGATTATTATACAGTTTTAGATGAAATGATGAGTGCATATGGAAGTTTTCTGTTTTTAGGCATTCTTTTCTCCATTCTCTTCATCTTCTCAATCTTTATGATCTTGTATTATCGTATGCATGAAGATTTACGCGAGCATGAACATGAGTACAGTATTTTATATCGTATTGGATTAACGAAGAGAGAGTTGAGTTTAGAGTCGGCAAGAGAGAACAGATGGCTGATCTTAGCACCTCCTATATTAGCAATCTTACATTGTCTTATGGCTTATCCGGCTTTTCACCTTTTTGCAAGTTTATTTGGTTTTGGAAAGAATGGTTTTTCGTTTATGCTGATGGGTGAAGGATGTTTGGTCGTTTTATTTGTTTTTATTGTTTATATGTTACTGTTGCAGATGTTAATAAAGAAAAAAATTATGACAAGAAAGGTTTAAGTAGAAATTGTTTGTGAGAAGCGTGTTATAAGTAATGATTTTGTTGTAAAGATAGTAATTTAAATATAAAAATAGGAAGCCTTAACATCAGAAAATGCGTTAAGGCTTCCTTTAAAATACTTTATGCAATAAGCAAGAAGGACTTAGGGGTTCTCAGCAGTGTTGTATTATTTGTCAAAAGCAGGATTATAACGATAATAGTTGTCTGAATCTAATTGTTTTTGAACGTAAGCCAAAGCTTCACCAAATCGTTGGAAATGTACGATTTCTCTTTCGCGTAGGAAAACCAAAGGGGCTATGACATCTGGGTCACAGGCTTCCCGGATAAGGTTGTCATACGTTGTTCTGGCTTTTTGTTCTGCTGCAACCTCATAAGAACAACATAGGCCAAAAGCCTTATAAACACGCTGTTTTTTATTGTACAGGCTTTCCCTAGCTGCGATTGCATAAGGACAAAAAGTACATAATCTATATAATATAGAAGATAAAACAAACTATCCTGCAAAAAATTTCATCGTTCAATCGTATGCAATCCAATCCTTAATATATGCCAAACAATATGACAACACGAATCTGCGATACGGTGGTAAAAGAATAAAAGCCAGTGGGGTTGTCTATTTGCAACAATATTTCGTCTGGTAAGCTCGTATTTGCAAGCTCTACATGGTTGAAACAAGCCATCCTCCTTATACTGCCTACCGTTTTTCATACAACTGAAACTGCCCAATCATATGATCCAACATCTGCGTCTGTGTAGAAAGCTCCTCGCTTGCGGCCGCCAGCTCCTCGGATATCGAGGCATTATTCTGCACCACATCCGAAACCTGGCGCACCTCCGCTGTGATATTAGAAATGGATTTATGTTGATTTTCTGTGGCGGAAGCAATCCTATCCACCATAAAAATCACCTGTTTTGTACACTCGATAACCTGCAGCAGCGAATCGGCCGCCGTGTGGGCAACCTTTTCTCCATTTTTTACTGCTGCCACCGATTCCTTGATCAGAGCTGTCGTGTTCTTGGAGGCCATTGCCGTCTTATCCGCTAGACTGCGTATTTCTCGCGCAATCACCGCAAATCCCGTCCCCAGTTCACCGACCCTTGCCGCCTCTACAGAGGCATTTAAGGCTAGTAAATTCGTTTCGAATGCAATATCCTGAATAGTCTTCACTATCTTGTAAATTTCATCGGACCTTTCACTGATGATGTTCATCGCACTAATCATTTCCTGCATCTGCTGGTTGCTCTCAGAAACCTGTGCGCCCGCACGGTCTGTCTGGTTGCGCGCTTTATCCGCGTTCTCCTTTGTTACCCTGACTTGCTCAGATATTTCATTTACAGCTATGGCAAGTTTTTCAATCGAATCGGCCTGTTCCTCCGCCCCGATCGCAAGGATCTGCGCTCCTGAGGATACTTGTTCACTACCATTCGCCACTTGCCTTGCGGACTGGCTGATCCGCCAGAGGGTATCACTTAGTTTATCCCGCAGTCCCCACATCGACACTAGGATGCGGTCATAATGCCCCATGTAGTATTCATTGACATTGGATTGAACTTTAAAATTTCCCTCGGACATATCGCCAAGGATATCGCTGATATCTTCAATAATCGTCTTTTGATAGCTGATTAAATCCCGTATACTATCCGACATCTTTCCCAGTTCATCTCTCGACGTATAGGAAACGCACACGCCGTCTAACTGACCGTTTGCCAACTGCTGGGCGGCATCCTCAATCTCCTTCACAGGCTTGCGGATGCTGTTGGAAATATAAATGCCAAGCAGTGCCGCAGACACGATACTGAATGTCATGATGATCATGATAACAGTGATTGCCGATGCCTGCGCATATTCCCCTTCCTTCACCATATCCTGGGCGTTATGCGCCGCCACATCCGCGATCTGTTGGAGAAGATCCGCCATCTGATTCAGAACCGGAATATAACTGGACTTCATGACCTCGTATGCCTCATCCGTTTTCCCCGTTTCCACCAAAGCGAATACTTTGTCACGGTAGACGATGGCCTCCTGCAGCCGTTTATCCACCCTATCCACCATCGCGATGTCCCCTTTGAAGGAGTTACGGATTACGGGAAATGTAGCGCGCATGTTTCTGAGGCTTTCCTTCGCCTTATCAATGTACTCCGCGGATTCTTCCACATCAGACTCCAATATGGCATTTAAGATATCCCCTCGTGCAGCCTGCATCTCCCTTTTCGCTAGCCATACATTGATCGTCACTGTATAATTATTACGATAAAAAGAGGAAAGATTATCGCCAATTCTATTCAGCATGAATAGAGCGGCAATACTTGCCGACAGACATATTGCGATTACCATTGCATACGATAATAACAACCTAAACTTTAGTTTCATATTTCGTATTTTCTTCAACATAATTTTCTCCCAACGATGATGATTCACATCACTCCTATAACAGTTTTGATATTTTTCTGTAAAGCACACCCACTTCAATCGGCTTCTTAATATGGCTGTTCATTCCTATCGCTTTCCCTTCGATCATGCCATGAGATAATAGAACCAACGCATACGCCTAAGCACTTTGCGGATCCGCTGAATTACCTCGCTTCCATTAAATACGGTATTTTATTAATCATACATTGAATTACCGATCTTCTAATGGATCTTTAACACTGTTTGTATGGCCATAATGGCCTACTTCGTCGTTGCGATGGGCTTGTCAGTCTCCGCCTTTTCAAGCAGCATATACGCATGGGCGCAGAAGCCTTCATCATCCGCGACCAGCATCTTGAGATTCTCCATGATGCCGCTGTCTGCTCAAATGGGATGAAGATATGTTGCTAGAATGTTTACTCATGCCAATCTCGTTATGCTTCCCTTGAAGACGAGCTTGGCTCTTTCATTTTTGACTGGCATTTAGCCCCAAATTCTCTCTTGTTTTACGTTGCACGAACCTTTTACACCACTGTCCTCATATCTGATCCTTAGGGTTTTCCAATGAAAACCTTGTGCGTAAAAAGTCCAGTCTATCCTCAATAAACGCCTGCCAAGATTGTGCACACGCCGTCCAATGCTCCGCCATCATATCTGTTTCCAGCTGAGCGATAAAATCGTTCAAATCCATATGTGGCTGTTCACCAAAGCCTCTTAACACGGCAGAGAAAATATATCCCCATGCCATCAGCTCCCTCAACTTACCATAGCACTCCCTCAAGAATACAGAGGGAACTTCAGTAGAGATAAACTTTAAGAGGACATCAATACACAGAATATCGTTATTTTTACCGTGAAGTTTGCTGATTTCCTGCAATAAAGCTTCTCTCTTTTCCGCGGTAATTGATTCCAAAGTAAAGAGAGTTACGTTATATATTGTCAAAAAGAGAAACTCCATTCCTTCCTTGTGCAGGGTCAAGTTCTCTTGCATTTCCCGCGTGTTAAGTATATACGGATTGATAGGCTCCATACATACCCGGGTCCCGACCCCCATGTAGGCTTTCGTCACCCCCAGTGAATGTAGTACATCCAGGGTCCGACGTACTGTGCTCAATGACACATGATACCGTTCTGCCATTTTAGGCAGGGACGGCAGATAGCTGCCAACGGGATAGACCTCCCAGAAAATCTCTTGAATAATGGTGGAGGCAAGGGTATAGCGCACCTGCGGCCGTTTTCGATACATCGTCCATGTAAACGGAATCTGCGGCACATTTTTCAAGTGATGTTCCTCGGGAATGGAATCGACAAATGCCTTGACTTCCAGAAAGTTCTGATAGTAGTAAGCATCTGTTTCCGCCTTCATGCGGTTGGCTATCTCAACTGACAAAAGACCATCTTCCATATAATTGACCATGCCGTACTCTTTATTGGGATAAAAATAATTGAGATAACGCAAGAATTGCCAGTATAGACTTTCCATTAAGCCATTGTTGAAAGTTCTCAGGACATCATAATACAATTTTGTTGGTTCCTCACTCAATATCCCAGTTGCATTTGTTTTCTTGTATAAACCTGCAGAGATACTCCGTTCTAAGTTTTTTAACCCCATCTCCCAGACCGTAGAAAATAGCAGAGCCCCTTGTTGGTTAATATCTAGCATTCCATCTCTGCGCGGAACAAAATACTTCATAGCATTTTCTATGAAGGTTTTCTCTGTCCCCTGGTACACGATTATGGCCATCTTCCGCTGTTCTGTTTTTATGTACCCAGCTGCCTCCAATTTGTCCAAAGCAGTCTGCACCGTATTTCGCGCCAGACCAAAGGAAGCACAAATCTGTGAAATTGATCTTAACTGGTCGCCATATTGGTACATGCCAAAAAGAATTCGCGATTCATAGTATTCGTAAATCAGCTCGCTAAGTACATTATCATTTGCCATTTCTGTCCTCCAGCAGGGGGACACCTGCTCTTATGTGTTTACCGTTCCTTGGTGATTTTCAGCGAAGCAATAAATTATTAGTTTATTTTTTATCTCTCTGCTCATATTAGGGTAACCCTGTTCATGTTGGTACTAACTTAAGTATAGCACGCTTTCTACGAGCACGCAATGAATATTTCATTTGTATCTGGGACTTTTAAGGGATCTCATTTCTACCTCTGCGAACATAGAGCAGGGACAAAACGCAAATTATACAATTATAAAATTCGCACTTGGAGTTAAAGCATTTCATATGCTGAAAGAAGATTGCGGCTATGTTCTATATATCAGCATACTGATACACTCGTCTAATACGCATCATCCATCACACTGGAAATGGTGAGCGTCCCATGGAGCTTTCTAAAGCCATCTGATTCCTTCATATGAATGGATAACTTATTTCATTATGTACAAGCATTTTTGGATGCTTTTTAAATATAGTGTAGTGAGGTGGTTTCATGGCAAATGATGTTAAAGTAGTTTGCAAGAATGTTTTTAAAAATAGTGATACAGCGGCTCTGCAGAAAGTGTTTACTATGAAATGGATAGAATTGATAAACCAATTTGAAAAAAGTAAGGGGCACTCTACCCCTGCGAGTTGTTAAACAAGCGATTCTGCAAAGTGTTATCATAACATAAGCAGTGATCGTTTGTTTTGCCATCTTTGAAAAGGAGAACAAAACATGATGAATACGTCAAGGGTTGCGATATATTGCCGCTTATCCGAAGAAGATAGAAACAAACAATCAGAAACAGATGACAGTAACAGTATTCAAAATCAAAAGTCTATGCTGCTTCAATATGCTTTAGAACAAGGGTGGGAGGTCTACAATATTTACAGTGATGATGATTACACTGGCTCTGACCGACGACGACCAGAGTTCAACAAGTTACTGAATGACGCAAAAGACCATAAATTTGATATTGTCTTATGTAAGACGCAATCCAGATTTACCAGGGAGCTTGAATTGGTAGAAAAGTATATCCACGGTCTATTTCCCATTTGGGGTATTCGCTTTATTAGTATAGTTGATAATGCGGATACCGCAAATAAAGGAAATAAGAAATCAAGACAGATCAACGGATTGGTGAATGAATGGTACTTGGAGGATATGTCGGAGAACATCAAGAGTGTGCTGACAGATCTAAGAAAAAACGGTCGTCACATTGGAGCATTTGCTCTCTTTGGTTATAAAAAAGACCCTAATATAAAAGGACACTTGATTATTGATGAAGAAGCTGCACAGGTTGTCAGAGAAGTTTTTACTCTGTTTTCACAAGGCTATGGAAAAACTGCCATTGCCCGCATGCTGAATGATCGAGGTATTCCCAACCCAACGGAATACAAGCGGCTTCATGGTTTACGCTGTCGAACACCCAAAGGCAAGAACAGTACCTTATGGAAATATTATGCTATTTCCGATATGCTGGTAAATGAAGTTTATATTGGCAATATGGTACAGGGCAAATATGGGAGTGTATCCTACAAGACAAAGCAAAATAAGCCACGTCCGAAAAGTGAGTGGTACATTGTCGAAGGTACGCACGAACCGATCATTGACCGTGAATTGTGGGATAAGGTACAGGTGTTGATAGCTCAAAAGGCAAAGCCATTTACAGCAGGTACGATTGGGTTATTTGCCAAAAAAGCCCGCTGTATGAACTGCGGTTATGTTATGCGTTCTAATAAACAGTCTGATGGCAGACGATATTTAGGGTGTTCTAGCCGACACGTTTCTAAGAATGCTTGTGTTGGTTCTTTCATTTCTGTACCTAAGTTGGAACAGGCGGTGATTACAGAAATCAATAAGCTGTCTGCCGCATATCTGGATAAAGATGAACTGGAACAAAGTGTAATCTTTAACAGTGATGTAAGAGGAAAACAGAAGGCTCTGAAAGAGGAAATAGCCGCGTATCAAAGTAAGATTGGAGAATATACCAAAGGTATTCGTGAGTTGTATTTAGATAAGGTTAAGGGTATCTTGTCAGAGCAGGACTATTTGGACTTATCCAAAGACTTCTCAACTCAAAAGAAAAGGTTAGAAAAACTGGTGATTGATACGCAAAAACAGCTTGACATTATGGAAAGAAAGATACAAGCTGGTGATAACAAACGCCAGTTAATTGAGCAATATACCAATCTTGAACATTTAAACAGGGAAATCGTTGATAAGCTGATTGACTATATAGAAGTTGGAAAAAAAGACCCTGTCACAAAAGAAGTACCTATTGAAATACATTGGAATTTCTAAATTCTTATAAGCTGGCAGCGGGTATGCCTGATTATCGCAAACACCACTTATACAGTCAATGTTGATCTTACAAAGCGGCACCATCTGCTGCCATGTCTTCCATCAAGTCTGTGATAGGGTCACCTTTTGATTGGAAGTAAGTTGAAGTAAATGGAGCACCACTAGCTGCTTGTGGCCAGATACCGGTTGTATGATCGACATAGTAAGCATCAAAACCGGCTTTTTTAATTTCATCTACACTAAGATTGCGTGTTAGTTGATAGACGATGGCTGAAACCATTTCCAGATGAGCTAATTCTTCCGTTCCAATATCGGTCAACATCGCTTTCACTCGATCATAAGGCATTGCATATCGCTGATTCAAATAACGCATGGAAGCACTCAATTCACCATCTGGACCTCCAATTTGCGTAATGACAATTTTCGCAAAAGATGGATCCGGATGTTCTATCTGAACAGGAAACTGTAATTTCTTTTCATATACCCACATACTTACTTATCTCCTTCCCATGGCCATTTACCATGTATATATTCCCATGAACAGCTATTATTCTCACGGTTTGTTAATGGGCCATGCAAGGCTTCATATTCTTCTCTCGCCTGTTTACTGCAACATTGCATTGTGCGATAGTACGATAAAGCTTCTTTATCGTGCGGATGAGAATTTAGAAAAAGAGCAGCTTCCTGCAGAGCAAAATCATACATTTGTAACTGTGTTAAAACATCATCATGCATAAAAAGGACCTCCTTTCATTTATGGTCGAAATGGTTTGTTTAAATCATAAAATATTGTGCCGCTGCAAAATCCTTTTTCCAATGGCATTGGCATACTCCATTTTTGCATTGGAACATAAGCCATACCTACCACCTGTCTACGGTGCGTAGATAAATTTGTACATACTTCAGAAGGTAAACCATAATCATTCTGTATATTGTTTTGCATAGATGTCACCTCCTTTCTTTCTATACTATTTCATAAGAGAAAAAACTTGTAGATATATAACCTGTCAAAAGGAAAGCAATAGAATATTAGCAAAAACAGCAGATTAGACTTAATTTTCATGGCAAAAGAAAAAAGATGCAATAGCTTGCATCTCTTCTCTATAAAGACTATTCAATTTCCTGATCTAATTCATTAAACGGTTCATAATCGAAAAATTCTGCTAGTGTGATATCCATACCATCACAAATCTTTTTGATTGTGGAAACAGTTGGATTCTTACTCCTTCCAGAGGTAATATTACTTAGTGTTGATTGTGTCATACCACATAAAATACTAAGTTTATTCATGGAAATGTTGCGCTCATCGCATAATTCCTGAATACGTTGGCAGCATACTTCTTGTAGTGTCATTGGAATCACTCCTTTTCTAATACCTATTCTAAAAGATTCGCTATAGAAAGTTTAACCAATTATAGTTAAATTAACTATATATACAACAAATTTATAAGTATCACGCATTCCCGTTTAAGAAACGAATATTTCAAATGAAAATGCTCATACTACACGTTGTAAAGGAGTGTCGTTATGAAAGCTACTGGAATCGTTAGAAGACTGGATGATTTGGGACGTTTAGTTATCCCTAAAGAAATAAGAAAACAATATCGATTGAAAGAAGGAGATTCTATTGAATTTTTCATTGATAATGATCGCATCGTAATTCAAAAACATGATATCATGTCAAATCATATGGAAGAAATAAATATCATGTGTGAAACTTTACATGCAATGTATCAAAATACTGTTTGGTTTATCCAGGATGAATGGTTAAACAAAAAACAAATTAATTTGCGCGAAAGTTTCTTAGAACAATGTCATGTTCATCGCATGCAAGTTTTTAAAAATACAATGGTCATGAAAAATCAGGATACGGCATATGATGGTATTATCTATCCGATTACCTCTTTTGGCGATTGGTTTGGAGCCTTTGTTATGTTATATGATAAAAGTGTATTAGATAAAGAACAGTTATATGCGTTGGAGGCATTTACACAACTTTTATCTCGCCAACAATCACAATAAATGGTAAACTATACCGTAGAGGTGAAGTTACGATGCGATTAGATAAATATCTGAAAACAGCACGTATTTTAAAACGGCGAACAGTATCAAAAGAATTAGCCGATCAACAACGTGTTTATGTTAACGGAAAAGTAGCAAAACCATCTACGGATGTAAAGATTGGTGATGAAATACGCGTTCTGTTTGGTTATCGAGAATTAAGTGTTCGCGTTTTGATGTTACAGAAACAAGTAAATAAGAATGATGCGGCACTCATGTTTGATGTGTTAGAAGAAAAAATTATCAAGAAGGATGCACCAAATAATAGATGATAGAAACAGGAACATACAATTATAAAAAGGCTGTAATGCGAATTGACACAAGGGAAATGAATCTTAAAGTTTAGATAAATAGTTCATTTCAAAGTCGTCACTCCATTACGTCTTTTTTTTCATTATGGGGAATCATAAAAATGAGGAATCATGAATAGATATTATTAGAATCGATAGAACAAAGAAATTTCTGAATTCGAGTTAACTATATATAATTAAAAGTGGTAAAATAAAGTATACCATCAGTTGCATGTGTTTTGAATGGAGGGCTCATTATTACAGATTCAGAAATCTTTCAAATAATCGTAGATATCATGGAAATATCAAACGAACAAGATGATTTGCATGCGTTATGCTCTTGGATAGATGAAATAGGAATTGATGCAGTGTTTGAAACAATCATTCGTTTACATACAATTTATACGCTGGAATAAAAACGTTAGAATCATTTTGTTAAATCTTAAAAAGTCTTAAACCCTTATTATTTACTAGTGTTTTCATATAAATGTTATATAATGAAGACGAAAACATTGTATAGAAAGGATGCGTATATTGTAAGGATGACTGCTTAGGTGAGTTCATTACAATATACCAGGTGATGGTATGGCATATAATGTCCTGATCGTAGATGATAATAAAGAAATCCGAGAAGTGGTCAATGTACTATTAAGTAATGAAGGATATATTGTGAATGAAGCTGACAATGGTGCAGAAGCTATTACAAAATGCGAAGCACAGGATCTTATTATCTTAGATATCATGATGCCCGGTATGGATGGTTTTAAGACATGTCGACGTATCCGTGAATTAACCAATGTACCTATCTTATTTCTTACGGCAAAGACTTTAGATCAAGATAAAGAAGACGGCTTTAACAGTGGTGGCGATGATTATCTTATTAAACCATTTTCCTATAGCGAGCTTTTATCTCGTGTAAATGCTCTTATACGTCGTTTTTATGTATATCGCGGAAAAAGTAATATTGAGGAAAGTAATATTATAGAACGTAATGATTTGAAAGTGGATCAAAATAGTAATCGTGTATGGGTTGGTGATGAAGAAGTAAATCTTACCGAGATAGAGTATCGTATCTTGCAATTACTGATTACCAATCCTAAGCGCGTCTTTTCTAATAAAGAATTATACGAAAGCATATGGGATGAATCCTATTTATATACTGCCAATAACACGATCATGGTACATATACGGAATTTAAGGAAAAAATTATTAGTTGATCCTTCCAATCCTAAGTATATACGTACTATTTGGGGAAAGGGGTATCGCTTTGATTAGAAAAACACGAATATCCAGATTAAGTATCAAACTGGTTATGATAGTGTTAATTTCTTTTGTGGCCAGTGCTTTATTATTTGCTATTTTGTTCATGAACCGTTATCGCGTTTTTCATTTCATTATTGATGAAACAGCCTTAACAAAATCAACAGCTGAATCGGTAGCTCAATTGCAAACTACGATTACCAAGAAACATATATCAAAAAATGATCAGAAACGCATCCGTGAAGAAATGAAAGAATATCGCCATCTTACGATGCAGCTATATGATTCTGAAGGGGTCTATTATACGGATCATGCCAGTCCTTTGGAAAAGGATGTATACATAGAAACATCTTCTTTTCTATTAACGTTATATTATCCACAATATGAAGATTATACATTAAAATTTTATGATGGTACATATAATTTGACCGTGTATTCTTATCAAGGTGTTTGGTTTATGGAGCTGTATGTAATAGGTGCTATTGTGCTTTGTGTGATGCTATTTCTATTACTGATCATGCGCTATATCCGCCGTAAAATAAATTACATCCTAAAAATAGGGGATGAAATGAAGCTGATAGAAAGTGGAGATTTCCAACATCCAATTCTTTATGAAGGTAAAGATGAATTAACAGATCTAGCAATTCAATTGAACCAATTGCGTTCTGTATTAGATGAAAACATGCGAAGTGAAAAAGAAGCAAAACAAGCAAATCAAGATTTGGTTACAGCGATGAGTCATGATTTACGTACGCCATTGACCTCCCTCCTTGGTTATCTTGATATTCTTGACATGAAAATATATAAGAATGAAGAAGAGCGTTCGGAATATATTCGTAAGTGTAAAATAAAGGCTGATCAAATTAAAGATATGTCTGATCGTTTATTTACGCATTTCCTAATCTATGCACAGGATGAGAATATCCAATTGCAGCTGATGGATCAAGATCAGGTAAATGTGATGCTCGAGGCCTTTGGCAATGAATTGATTGACAGTGGTTTTGAGATTCAGCTGCTTATTGACGCAAAACCATTTAAGATTATGGCTGAAACGAGTTTGTTAAAAAGAATATTCGATAATTTATTATCAAATATCCGCAAATATGGGTCATCACAAGTGGAAATAAGTTTACGCTGTGAAGAAAAGCAGTTATGCATGTGTATTAAAAATGATAAGAAAGAGGATATTTCAAAAGAAGAAAGTTCTCATATCGGATTAAAGAGTGTACGAAAAATGCTGTCTTACATGAATGCTACTTTAGTGATTCAGGAGGTAGAAGACATTTTTATAGTACAGCTTGTGTTCCCTTTATCAATGGATGGTTTACCAAAAGCATGAGATGATGAATGAGGATCCTTTATATGGAAATGTTAGTATCAGATGAAATACATTCCTATCGGCTTTTGGAAATCTTATACAACTAGGATATGAAGTGAATAAAGAAAAAGAATCATCAGCAAGTTCTAAGCATGAGATTACTTGAAAGAGATAATATTCAAACCTATTTCAGTAAATCATTGCGTGAATGAATTGCCAAGGATTCTTTTTTTGTATCATGTTTCACCGTGATGTGATCATTAGAATATTATCATAAATAGCATAAGAAAACAGTTACTACTTAAAATTAAGGCTTACTTGAATTAAAATTACAAAAAATGTAAGGAAGTTAATGCTTGCAGGATACCATCTTCACTAACCTTTGTCGTTACATAATCAGCGATTGCTTTTACATCTTCATGAGCATTTCCCATAGCAATGCCTATGGCAGCATGTGTCAACATTTCTACATCGTTTAAACTATCCCCAAAGGCAATGTAGGAATCCATTTGCAGATGTTTTAACAAGTATTGGATGCCTTTATATTTATGATAATCTTTTAATACGATGTCGGCATACGTGGATAATCCGGGAATAATATGTATACCATCAATTTCATGATAAGATGCATAATCGTATTGTAAGGGACCGTAAGCGATCATCATGATGACAGGTTGTCCATCATAAGGCTTAACTTCTGGAACAAGTTCTTTAAAAAAATCCAATGCCTGATAAACCAGCTCATTAGGCGCAGCAGTAAGATATTCACCTTCTCCATGAATTATCAATATAGGATTTTGTTGGGCATGTGCCACCTGCATACACTTTTCAACACTCGCTTGAGGAATACAGGCGAGATGTAAGATTTCTTGTTTTTTATTAAAGATTGCCTGACCATTGTTACATAAGAAAAAATCCCAATCAATTAAGGAAGCAAAACCGCCATTCTTCAATGATGGCAAAGAACGTCCTGTTGATATTCCCAGTAAATGCCCTTGTTTATGCAGCTGTTGTAAGGCTGTGATTGTAGAAAGGGGAATTTGATGGGTTTCTGTATCAATGAGTGTACCATCAACATCAAAAAGAAATAGCATTTTATCGTTCATAAATTTATCAACCTGCCTTATGTCTACATGGTATCATAGGTTAAGGAACATTGCCACATTTAATCTTCATGGTGAAGTACACATTCGTAAACATATGGAAAACAACGGAAATTGGGTAGGAAATAGGCGATATACCTTTTTTTTACTTGGCTTTTTTGATAAAATAGGAATGGAGGTAATTTTTTTATGAAATCTGCAATAGTATTAGCGGCTGGTAAAGGTACCAGAATGAAATCCTCACTATGTAAAGTCATGCATCCGGTGTTAAATAAACCGATGATCGGACATATTATCGCGGCATTAAGGGCTGCCGAGGTTGATCGAATCATTGTTGTTGTCGGACATGGAGCAAATAGCGTCAAGGAGTATTTACAAGATGACGTAGAATATGCATTACAGGAACCGCAGTTGGGTACCGGGCATGCTGTCATGCAAGCTAAGGCATTAGCTGAAGAAGACGGCGATACCATTATCGTAAATGGGGATGGACCTTGTATTCAGAAAGAAACAATTCTGAAAGCATTTGCGGCGAATCAAAACTATGCATGTACCGTATTGACTAGCGTATTAGCGGATGGTGAGCGTTATGGACGTATAGTACGTAATCGTGATGGTATGGTTGAAAAAATCGTTGAAGCAAAAGATTGCAGTGCTGAGGAATTAGCCATTAAAGAAATCAATACTGGAATTTTCTGTTTCAAGACCAGCAAGCTGTTTGATGGTTTAAAAGAAATCACCACCAACAATGCCCAGAATGAGTATTATTTAACAGATCTGGTAGAAATTTTTCATAAGCATAATGAAAAGGTAAATGCGATGATCGTAGATGATGCAGAGGAAACCATGGGTGTGAATGATCGTGTTGATTTAGCAAAAGCCAATAGCTGGATGAAAAAGCACATTAATCATAAACACATGTTAAATGGTGTGACCATTCTGGATCCAGACAACACCTATATTGATGCTGATGTGGAAATCGGAGAGGATACAACGATTTATCCCAATGTGCATCTACAGGGAAACACTAAGATAGGTTCCCATGTGACAATTTTACCGAATTCTTTCTTGCGCAATGCGCTTATTGAAGATGGTGTGACCATTGATAGCAGCAAAATTGTTGAAAGTAAGGTAGGGGCTAAGACAACAATCGGTCCTATGTCACATTTAAGAAACAATACGGAAATTGGTGAGAATTGTCGTATTGGAAATTTTGTGGAATTTAAAAACTCACACTTTGGCAATGGAAGTAAATGTGCGCACTTAACGTATGTGGGAGACAGTGATGTTGGCGAGCGTGTCAACTTTGGCTGTGGTGTTGTGACCGTCAATTACGATGGTAAGAACAAATATCGCACGACGATTAAAGATGGTGCATTTATTGGCAGCAATTGTAATCTGATTGCGCCTGTGACCATTGGCGAAAACGCTTTGCTTGCGGCAGGTTCTACAATTACTGATTCAGTAGATGATGGTGATATGGGAATTGCCCGCTCTCGTCAGTCCATAAAGAAAGGTTATGGATCAAAGTATAAGAACAAATAGGAAAGGAATAGGGAACAATGGAAAACAAAACAGTAGTATTTGCGTTAACATCCAGTGTGGGTCTGGCAAATGAAATCGTCAGTCAACTGGGTATTCCTCTGGGACAGTGTGATGTAAAACACTTCTCCGATGGAGAAATCATGGTTGAACTTGGGGAATCTGTACGTGGTAAGAATGTCTTTATCGTACAGTCTACCTGCGCACCGGTTTCCAGTAACATCATGGAGGTGTTGATTGCTATTGATGCCTGCAAACGTGCCAGCGCCGGACATATTTCTGTCGTAATGCCATACTTTGGCTATGCACGTCAGGATCGTAAGGCAAAACCAAGACAGCCAATCACCTCAAAGTTAGTTGCTGATTTACTTGAAAGAGCAGGAGCTAACCGTGTAATAACAATGGAACTTCATGCTACACAGATTCAGGGATTCTTCGATATTCCGGCGGATGATATTTCAGCAATACCAATCATCGGTAAATATTTCAAGGAATTAAATCTGCAGGATGTAGTTGTTGTATCTCCGGACCATGGAGGAACTACGCGTGCGCGTAAGTTAGCGGAGATTCTGCATGCACCATTGGCTATTATCGATAAACGTCGTCCAAAACCAAATGTGGCAGAAGCGATGAATATCATTGGTGATGTAAATGGTAAGGTTGCCATCATGGTAGATGACATTGTAGATACTGCCGGAACATTAACAGCAGGTATTAACATGTTGTATGAAAAGGGTGCTACCGCTGTATACGCATCTTGTGTACATGGGGTATTAAGCGGACCAGCAATTGATCGTTTAAAAGCAAGTAATTTAGCAGGTTTCATCTGTACAAATACAATTGCACAAGATGAAAAAGCTGCTCAGTATCCAGAAATGAAAGTATTATCTGTTGGACCGGTACTTGGTGATGTCATTAAGGCAATTGAAGAAAACCGCCCGGTAAGTCCAATTGTTTCCCGTTACGCTGAATAAAAAAATACATAGAAAGGAATTTATATGCTGGAACATATCGTTGCACAATTCCTGCCAGAAATTATTTCTTTACTGGAACTGATTGGGATTGCAGTAATCACCTTCGGTTCGGTTAAGGCTTTCTATCATTATAGTAAGGCTTTTCTGACAAAGAAACGATACCCGATACGTATCGAATTAGCAAATGCTCTGGCATTGGGACTGGAATTTAAGATGGGAGCCGAAATTTTAAAGACGGTTCTTGTCCGCAGTCTAAATGAAATCCTCATTTTAGGTGCGATCATTCTTCTAAGAGCACTGTTGTCATTGATGATTCATTTTGAAATCAAGGCAGAACAGCAACATGGCTCTCCTGAAGAGGCATCTCCTAACAATTATTAAATATCATAAAATATTTATTAAAAAAGAGTCAAGGCATATACGAATGTATTCTCACAAATGAAGTGGCAAATGTGAGAGATACCGTGTAGTGTCACGACTCTTTTCTTATATAAGTCTTTATAAAGGATATTTTATTGCTTTTCTATTCTTATAACTTATTAAACTTTATTTCATAATTTAACATACTTCTTTATAATTCATTAAACTTATTTGTAAATCATCGAAATTTTCTTTATAATTCAACAAACTTCATTATAATTCATTAAACTTTTCTTGATAACTCATGGTACTTAGCTTTTTAAGAAACGTATGTTCTATTTATCGTTTGTATGAAAAATGGTGTGAATAAAATGTTTAGGCCCATGTCGATAAAGCAATAAGATACCATCTTTTCCTATATCATGATAAACATCATCAAAATAAAACATACCGGCTACTGCCGTGAATTGATTCCAAAAGTCACTATGTAATGCTTTATGCAATACGGTATGCTGCAAAGCTTTATTTTCAATTGTAATAGCTTGTGCCAACATGCCAAATGCTTTTTCTTTGTGAGGCTCATAGCGGACATCTTGAAATTTATACTCTTTACAATTGCGATTCCAGGCTAACCAATTAGCCAGCCCATGAGTAAATGTCATATCATCTAGCATGTCAAGATAATGGTGAGTTGACAAAGGGTAACGATGACGTATACAAAGCTTGGTTATTTCCAAAGTGATATAATTTTGCATGATATAAGTCATTTGAGAGAGGATTCTTGTATAATCAGCAATATGAATCAGATCTAAAATGATAACGTTATGCTTGAAAACTTCGGTACGCATTGGGGCTGAGGTACTTCCGACAACCGGTATGATGGTTAATGAAGCAAGAAGCTCATCCATATCGGAAAATAAGCTTAACCAGATATCTTGATTAAATACCGGGAATTCCTCGACAATCGTTTCCAGTTCACTTAATAATGCGGAAACGACATCTTTACGTTTGCTATCTGGTTGTTGAAAGCCAGATACATAGGAATATCCGCTGCTTTGTTCCATAGGTAAATCATGTAAAAAGGCATGAATAAGAGATGAATCAATTTGCATACTATCCCTCCTTGTCTTTTATTTTACTATAGAAATGTAATTTCAGAAAGGAAGAAACATTATAATTCTTTGAATTCACAAGAAAGTACATCAGAGTAGAATCTGCTGAGGTATTTAAATTATGCATGGCATTACATTCGGTAAGTCGAGGCAGTTTACGAAAAGAATCTGCCATCGCAAATAAAGTTAACACCTCGGGGAACAATAACTCATGAGGTGATTGTATGGATAAGCAATTAGCAAAGCGTGTGTTTTTGTGTTGTTGTGGTTTTTTGCTAGTAATTGCGATGATGGCATCCGTCTTGCCATCTGCTGAATTGATTAAGGTAAGCAGCGAGAAGAAAAAAGTGATGTATCTTACCTTTGATGATGGTCCAAGTCAGAATACGCAAGAAATATTAGATATTCTAGATCGTTTCCATGTGAAAGCAACCTTTTTCGTAACAGCAGAAAGCCCAGATCATATAAATATGATTAAAGAAGAGGTGAAAAGAGGCCATGCGATAGGAGTTCATACATATGCACATGACTATAAAACAATTTATACAAGTGTAGATGGTTATTTTAAAGATGTTGAAAAAATGAACGATATCATTGAGAAACAAACAGGTAAAAGGACAAAAATTCTACGTTTTCCAGGTGGTGTCAGTAATACAGTCTCACGGAAATATGCCTCTAAGATTATGAGTAAATTAGCTAAAAAAGTTGAGGAACATGGGTATCACTATTATGACTGGAATGCTTCGAATGGCGATGGAAATTGTTATACAAGCGTGGATTCTTTGATAAACACAGGGCTAAAAGAAGTAAGAAATCAGGATACGGTCATGATGCTTATGCATGATGGAGGTGCCAATAAAGCTACTGTTGAGGCTTTGCCTACGCTGTTAAACAGTTATATACAACAAGGCTTTGAATTCCGGATCATCGATGATACAACGCCGGTTTTTCATCATCATATTGCAAATTAAAGGCAAATTCATTACACGATGGAAGAAAAAAAGAAGAAGGTTGCAGGTTATGGATACTGAATGAAATCATATCCAACAGGTTTACAAACTTCTTCTTTTCTATTGAGATTACTTTATTCTTTAAGATAAGATTACTTCCTTCATTTGAAAGATAAGAACTATCGCTACTAATAATTGGGATACGTCATGATGTCTTTTCGAAGAAACGATAAAGACGAAACTTCCCTATAACAGATAGTATTATCCAGCTTTTGAAACAAGCTCATTTTGATGATCAATATCTGCTTGTGTAATGGTTTCACCTTTATCTATCTTTTTAATTAACTTAATAGCATTCGTTACACAGGCTTCATTTGGTACCATAACATAGGCATTAAATCCATTAGCCGGTGTCCACTTGGTTGCGCCGCGGCCACTCACTTGAATTTGCTTGATATCCCAGCCACTCATATCATTCAACTGTGCTTTTACAAATGCTGTCATTTCACTTTGTGACATATTTGTCTGGAAGCTGCCGCTTACAGCACTCATAATACCTGTATAGTTTGTGATAATCGTAGGGGATAAGGCTTTGTTGATAATAGCTGTCAAAGCGCGCATTTGATTACGGCTACGTTCACGATCACCGTCAGCTAATGAATAACGTTCACGAACAAAGCCAAGGGCTGCTTCACCACTCAAATTATTCTCACCGACATTGATTTGATATCCGTTATTTGTCGTAAAGGCAAATGGAGAATTTACTGTGATACCACCTAATGCATCGACAATATTAATTAAACTTGAGAAATTTACACGTGCATAATAATTTAATTTGATATCCATAAAGTTCTCAACTGATTTCAAAGTACAATCAACACCAAAGATACCTGTATGGGTCAATTTATCAAGCTGATTATCTTGACATACCTGAGGAATATAGAAATCACGAGGTACACCGGTCATTAAAATCTGATGTGTTTTAGGGTTAATAGATACGATCATATTAACATCGGAACGCGATACAGTAGCGATAGAACCATAAGTATCAATACCGGTAATATACACATTAAATGGATCTTCGGTAACGTCAACACCTTTTGCCAATGCTTTTGATTTGGTCTCATATCGGTATTCTTTAATGACACGTGTCTTTTTGTTAAAATCAGAGTGTTCTTCTTCAAACATCCCGCGAGAACCTTCGTTAACTAAGATTGCGTCCACATTTCCATTGTATAAGTCATCACCATATTTCTTATAAGAAGAATAGCTAATGGTAACTGGCTTAGATCCTAAATCTTTTTCAATATCTGTCAATGCCTTATTTTGGGTTTCTGAATCACCAATAGAGATTGTGCCAAGTTTCTTATCCTTTAAGTCATTGATTTCTTTCATTTTGCTATCTTTCATAACAACAACGGATAGGATAGATACATCGGTATCACTACCTGTCATTTTTGAGAAAGCATCACTTGTTTTAAATATATACCAATTACCTACAGCTAATAATAAGGAAAGAATAACGATGAGAACTTTTCCTAAAGCTCGGTTAAATCGATTTACTCTTTTACCCATCTGTAAATAATACATTGCCAATAATAGTAACAGAAGCAATACAGCAAGTATCATAAAATATTTCATAGGAATCAGATTAATTGTAAATGCTTGAACGATAAATGCTAAAGTAAGTACGGCATATATCAATATGAAATAAAATTCAGGCTTTTTATAGAACGCCTTTTTATTCGTGCTTTTTTTTGCCATGTTTTCAGCCCTTTCTTGTAATGATAAGCATATTTATTATACCTGTTTTCAAGCGTTTTTACTACATAAAATTCTTACGTTTCATTAAGCACTAAGAAATGGTAACAAAACAGAAATGCCGCTTTTACAAAAATAGGATGCTTGAAAGAAAAGTGTAGTGTATATCAGCTATGCGTTATTTTCTTGTTTTTCCCAAAGCATCTACAAAAGCATACAATTTATGCGTTATCTGCGAAAAAGATGGTAAACGAATAGGAAAAATGGTGATATACATGATACAATATACGTTAGAAACGGCAGGTGTTTATACATGTTACAAGATACCATTGCGGCAATTTCAACAGCAGCTGTAGATGGCGCCATCTCGATCATACGAATGAGTGGTGATGCGGCCATTCAAATTGTTGATTCCTTATGTTCGATCGATCTGACATCAAAAAAAAGTCATACAATCAGTTATGGTTTTATCCTAGACCCTATTACAAAAGAGGAAATTGATGAGGTGTTAGTATCGGTTTTTCGTGCTCCTAAAACATTTACAAGAGAGGATATCGTAGAGATCAATTGCCATGGCGGCCGTTATGTGACAAAAAAGATTCTGCAACTTTGTCTGATGCAGGGGGCACGCTTAGCAGAGCCGGGAGAATTCACGCGCAGAGCATTTTTAAATGGCCGAATTGATTTGACACAGGCAGAAGCTATTAACGATATGATTCTTGCGGATTCTAATGAGAGTCGGAAATTAGCAATGCATGGGATTCGCGGAAGTGTAAAAAAATTATTAGAGCCATTCATTAAAAATATTTTAGATATTATCGCGAATATAGAAGTGAATATCGATTACCCTGAATATGATGATGTTGAGATGTTGAGCAATGAAGTGATACTTCCTAAGATTCAAAAATGGCTTTCACAAATTGATCAATTATTAGAACGTGCTGAAAGTGGACAAATGATGAAAGAAGGTATCAAAACAGCGATTATCGGAAAACCAAATGTTGGGAAAAGCAGCTTGTTAAATGCCCTTCTGGAAGAAGATAAAGCAATTGTTACCGAAATAGCAGGAACCACCAGAGATATTGTGGAAGGTCATATTCACTTGGGTGGTTTGACTTTGAATTTGATAGATACAGCGGGAATTCGTGAAACAGAAGATGTTGTTGAAAAAATCGGTATCGAAAGAAGTATGAAAGCTATCGAAGATGCACAATTAATTATTTTAGTTTTAGATGCCAGTCGTCCATTGGATGAAGAAGATCAGCAACTGATGCAAATGACTGAAAATAAGACAAGAATTATTGTATATAATAAAAAAGATCTTAATCAACATATAGAAGGCATATGCATTTCTGCTCAACATCATGAAATTGAACCGTTAATACATGAAGTACATCGATTATTTGACAGTCATAAAATTGTTATAGAAGAGCCCGTATTAGCGAATGAACGACAAATATCACAAATGATGAAAGCCAAAAAAAGTATGCTGTCAGCTGTTGATGCGATTGCGATGGGACTTGAACTTGATGTGGTAGAAATCGATATACAGGAAGCTTATACGGCATTAAAAGAAATATTAGGAGAAGTACATCGAGAAGATTTATTAGACACATTATTTGCTAATTTCTGTTTAGGTAAGTAAATATAGGATGGTTTTTAATCGACTGGTTACAGAAGCAGATTCTTAAAAAGAAGGTGAAAAGTATGGACTATACATTAACAGATACTCATTGTCATATCACATGTGATGATCTATTTGAACGCATTGATGATGTGATTGAAAATGCAAAAAGGCATCATGTAGGAAGAATGCTGATTGTTTGTACGAATTTTAAAGAATTTGAACGTGCAAAAAGTTTAAAAAAGCAACATCCTGCAATCTTTGATATTGCGTTAGGCTTTCATCCCAATGATCTATATAAATTTGAAGAAAAAGATTATGTACGATTGGAAAGCTTATTACAGCATCATGAGTTGTGTGCACTTGGTGAAATAGGTTTGGATTATCATTGGGATGACGTAAAAAGAGAAGATCAGATAAAAGGCTTTATACGTCAGCTTGAAATGGCGAAAAAATACCACATTCCGATTCTTATACATATGCGAGAAGCCACAAAGGACACGCTTGACATCTTGAAAGAACACAGACCTTTACAAGGAATTTTCCACTGTTACAGCGGAAGTTATGAGACAGCTGTTGAGGCAATGAAATTAGGCTTTTATATTTCCTATGGCGGACCATTGACATTTAAAAATTCAAGAGGAGCTCCAGAGGTTGCTGAAAAACTTTCTGTAGACAGATTGTTTGTTGAAACAGACAGCCCATATCTTACACCGCATCCACATCGCGGCAAACAAAATGAGCCGATGTATGTTGAAGTAACCTTTCAACGCTTATGTGAAATAAAGGGTATGAGTGAAGCTGAGTTGGCTGAGCAATTAGAAAGAAATTATCAAAGGTTATTTTATAATACATTGCGGTTATAGGAACTTTGAAAAACAAAAAAGATAAGAAGATTTTATTTATTAGATAAATACTATTTTCTTATCTTTATTTTATATTGACAATGGAAAGTTTAAAGGTATTTCTACTCTTTATATCATTCATACTTTTTACCTATATAATATATAGCAAGTATTAAGCTACAAAAAAGAAAGGTTAGTAAAACGCCCTGTATGTTGCTTGTAACTGTTGAACCATATAATTTTATACATATACCGTGGATGAGAATGAATACATCAGCAGATAGCAGTGCCCAACTCTTAATTGTGGTACAGATATATGGCCAATTCCCATTATGGAAAGATAAACCGGTACAATGTATTCTGAAAATACCATGCATAACATAATGAATCTTATTTGAATCGTAATAGGAAGGTAATACCTTTGGGGTAAGAAAACAAAAATATCCTCCTAATAATAAGATGATAACACTAGTAGTTATGCTGCTTTGTAAGTCTGATATCGAGATATCTGCCATAGTAAACATGATAATTTCAAAGAAAAAGATGATGATGCATAGGAAATATGCGATGATCCAATGTTTTCGATGCCGTTGTAGCGTGTGATAGATGACGTGATCGTATGCATGAATATCGCATGGCTTCAAGGATTCGATATTCTGATGCTCACCTTTTAGTAGTTCAGTAACAGTGAAATCAAATAAATTTGCTAGGGGCATAAGCAAGGGTATGCTGGGCATGCTTACTCCACGCTCCCATTTACTTACGGTTTTATCTGATACATACAACTTGTCAGCTAAATCTTTTTGTGTAAGCTTTTTTGCTTTTCTTAATTCACTTATATACGAACCGACTTTTTCATTATTTATCTGATCCATACATACACCTCCTGGCTATATCTTACAGTGTCATGCTTTTATAATCAATCGACTGTTAGTAGAGTTATGAAAAAGATGTAGATCATGATGGATAAAGAATCTGTACAAGGTATTCATATAAGGGTTATGCGGCTGATTATAAAAAAGTCATAAAAAAACTGAAGGAAGTCAGCAATGATGTTGATGTTTCTTCAGCTTATTTCGCATATTTGTTTTTAAAATCCATCAGTTTTTGAAAGGTCTCCTCACTGATGACATGTTCAATGTGACAGGCATCCTCATCAGCATTTTCAGCACTGACACCAAGTACATCTTGTAAAAAACCGCTGATGGTTTCATGACGCAAATAAATACTTTTTGCCAAATCTCTTCCGGCATCGGTGAGATGAATATCTCCATAGCTTTCTTGTAAGACATACCCTTTTTCTTTTAACACATTCATGGCTTTGTTTACACTGGGTTTGGATACATGCATGCGACTTGCGACATCCACACAGCGAATTTTTCCGGTTTCTTCCAATATCAGCAATGTTTCTAAATAATCTTCTAAAGATTCCCCTAATTTCATGCAATCACCTCAATATACTTTCTTTAAATATATCATAAAATCAAGACTGTGAACATAAGTTTGTGTAATTCTCTTCTTTAAAGCCAACAAGAACAACTTGCTCTGTTACAAGAAGCGGACGTTTGATTAACATGCCATGCTCACTCAGCAATTTCAATTGTTCTTCCTCGCTCATCAAAGGAAGACGTTCTTTCATATGTAGTTCTTTGTATAAATTACCACTGGTATTAAAGAATTTTTTCAAGGGAAGTCCACTGCGCTTCCACCATGCGGTTAACTCTTCAACACTTGGGGTATCTTCCACAATGTGTCGCGCTTCTACTTCGACACCAAGGGATAGTAAGTGCTTTTTCGCTTTTTGACATGTGGAGCATTTCGGATATTCAATAAATAAGACTTTCATAATAGCCACCTCACTTAGCAATATCATAGGGGAAATTTGCCGGAATTGCAATCTTTCTGCCTATATCATAAGCCTTTATATTTCTTAAATTGTTTGCGGCATAGTATATGATAGAAAATTGAAATAGCACCTATGACACATAAGATGATACATAGCGCTAAGAAAGAGGTGGTGATAGTTCCGGTATAGTGTGTATTTGCCCAAAGCATGATACCTATATAGCAAACAGCATAAATAATTATATAGATGATCCAACTATATTCTTTAAAACGCAAAACAGTGCGGCCTTGTGCAAAATCAGCTAATAAAATGGCAGCAGATACGGCAAGAGCGGTACAGAAATCATTTACAGTAAAGGTAAATGTATAGTGTGTGAAAGAAATAGATGTCGTATCATCAAGACCTATCAAAGACAAAAGCAAGATCATGATAAAGAAGATGAAGATAGCACCGGAAAAGATGTATAATAAACGCAAAATATGTTCTAGCATGGTTTCTTTTACAGCATTTTCGCTGATTTGATTGCAGAACTCTTCAAGATCACCGAAAGCTTCTTCTGTTGGGATGTCACGTTGTTGATTATCCAAGGCTAAGGCGAGCACATCGTCAAGAATATCACGGAATACAGTATTGCTGATATGACGAGAGGATAAATTACGAGCAATCTTTGTATATACTTTTTTATAATCGTGGTGCAGATCTTTTACTTTATTTTTCATAAAGACACCTCCGTTTTTATGCTGCTTCTTTATAGGAAAAGTAATTCTTATGCTGTGTATGAAAGTACAGGTATAACAAAATAGGTGTTAAGAGAATACATATGCCAATAAAAACTATAGGAATTATAATAGAATGAGGCAAATAAGGCGATAACATAGGAGGCATTATACAAATTAGTAAAGCATAGAGGGGTATCATAATGGCGTAACGACCAAATTCTAAACGAAAGGATAAACGGTTGATTTGGTCATAGGGATACCTATAAATGTCAAAATATAGCGTATAAGTTCATCTGCAGTAAAACGTATCTCACCATGGTTATTGAAGATTCCGATTAGGAAAAGAAGTGTGATAAAAATGCATAGCAGTCCGCCATATAAACCTACTTTTTCTATCGTTGTTTCTTTTACGGCATTGCGGGAAATCTCATCACAGAACTGTTGGTAATCTCCAAAAACTTCTTTAGGCTTTAAATTGCGCTGTTGATTATCCAAAGCCATCACAAGAATATCTTCTAGAATGTCATACAAAACCAAACGATTAATATGCTTGCTAGTTAAATAATCTTTCATTAAATGGAAGGTTGTTAGATAATCGCTATTAAGACCACGCTCATCTAATTTATTTTTGTAAAATATCATTCTCACCTCCTGATGTACTCTTGTAGTTAAGAAACTGTTGATAATGCTTATGCCGCAGCCAGTAAGACAAACTTAGCATGATTACACAAATGAAACAAATACAACCAATAAATAATAAAGGAATATGCATCTTAGCTGGCAGGAGATAAGGAGCTATTAAATACATACCGCCATCAATAACAATAAAGCCTATAATTATGATAAGAATACGCATTTTAGGTAGATGGAAAGCATATCTTTGATAGATATACATAACTAAAGTTATCATTAAGAAATCTGTGAAGTACATACAGAAGTCTGCTCTGTCATAAAGCAGATAGCCAAGTTGTAGGGTCGTTTGTAAGGAAAAAAGTAATTCTTTTAAGAAGCTTAAACTAAATAACATAAGAAAGGCACCTAGGTATAAAGAAATTGTTTCTAACTTTGTTTCCGCAATGGCATTTTTTGATACCTCATCACAGAAACTTTCATAATCGCCAAAGGTTTCATGTGGTGAAGCTCCACGCAGTTGTCCTTCTTCGGCGATTGCTAAAATGTCTGCTAAGATATCTTTACGAATGAGTTTGTTTATGTTTTTTGTATATAGATACTCACACATTGTTTGATAAACTTTACGATATTCCTTGTTTAAGTTTCCTGTATCTTTCATCGTGTTCACTCCTTTCGATTATGCTCTTGTACCACCTGCATAAACATTATGCATTATATTATTACGTATCTTTTCTATCATCGAATAATACATGCATGGTATGTTCTAGAATTTGCCAATTTTCGTAAAATTCAGCTAAATACATTTTGCCTGCTTCTGTAATCTGATAATACTTACGTTTAGGACCTAGCGGTGATGCTTTTTTCTCAGCCTTGATATAATGTTGTTTTTCTAAGCGCAATAATATGGGATACAAGGTACCTTCACTGACATCTATCCAGCCGGCTTCTTTCATGCCCATTAAAATCTCATAGCCATATGTTGTTTGCTTTTCGATAATCTTGAGAATACATCCTTCCAGACTCCCACGCATCAGCTGTGTTTTGTCATACATGCAATCACCTCTACTTTGTTACACAAGGTACTTCCTTCAACTACATTGTAACACAAAGTAGCATAGACGCAAGAAGGTATTAAAAAATTAAGATATTTTCAGAAATTAATGAACGAGGATATCAAACTACTTATGTAGCAAGGGGACACAGGCTTTGTTTTTATCTGTTATTTTTAGCAACCGTTTCTATGCTATATTGAATACAGGTAAAAATGATAATAAACCTGTATAAATATATGTAAAAATTAAGAAAACCTATTGTAATACCATAGGAAGTTTAGTAAAATAATCATGTATTGACAATATGCTTGTATATACTCCATAATATGGATGGAGAGTTTCTAGCCGTGAGCCGTAAATTCACGGGCTACAAGCAAACAATTACTCTTTCTTTTTGTTCGAGACGTACTTGTTTGCTTGGCAGGCAGGTACGTCTTTATATTTTTATAGGAGGTCTTACTTATGGTCTTAAGAAGATGCACTATATTAATTACACAATTCAACGGTTTTTAGTGTACATATTAAGAGATGCTTGATATGTATTTTTTATTTCTAAGGAGGAAAAGCAAATGAGTGAAAAGAAACCTATCGTCAGTATTTTAATGGGAAGTCGCAGTGATCTTCCTACTATGGAAGCTTGTTTCAATCAGCTGAAGGAATTCGATATCCCCTTTGAAGCACATGCTTTATCAGCACATCGTACACCAAATGAAGTTATCGCGTTGGCAGAAGGCGCAAAGAAACGCGGTATTAAGGTTATTATCGCTGCTGCCGGTGGAGCTGCACACTTAGGTGGTGTGATTGCTAGTTCTACGACATTACCAGTGATTGGTGTTCCTATTCAGACAAGTGCATTAGGTGGTATGGACTCTTTGTTGAGTACCGTGCAAATGCCTGGTGGAATTCCTGTCGCAACTGTCGCAATCGGTAAAGCCGGTGCAAAAAATGCCGCTATCTTAGCAGCGCAGATGATTGCCTTGAGCGATGATGAAATGGCTGAAAAAATGGAAGCCTTTAAGAAAGCAATGGCTGAAAAAGTTATCAAAGATTCCGTAATTGAAGTGGAATAATATGAGGAGAAGAAGATGAACTATCGTGTGTATGTGAAGAAGAAAGAAGCTTTTCGTGTAGAAGCAGATTCTTTATTTCATGAATTAAAACAGAATTTGAATTTATCTGATGTACATGGTATTGAACTTTACAATGTCTATGATGTTTTCAATGGCGATGACCATGATATGGAATTGTTAAAGGATAAGGTATTATCAGAAAAAGTAACAGATGAAGTATTTGATGAAATCGCATTGGAAGGAAAGACATACATTGCTTATGAATGTCTGCCTGGACAATATGATCAGCGGGCTGATAGCGCACAGCAGTGTTTGATGCTGTTGAATAATAAGCAGGATGTTGTTATCAAAAGTGGAAAGATCGTTATTCTGGATGGCAGTGTAAGTGAAGAAAAACTTATCGCCATTAAGAACTATCTTATCAACCCTGTGGAAATGAGAGAAAAGGATCTTTCTGTTTTAATCAATGAAGAAGATGTTGAAATCGAAGCTGTTCCGGTTTTAGAAGGTTTCTGTGCTTTGGATGAAGCAGGCTTAGAAGCACTTCGTCAGGAACATGGCTTAGCTATGACCTTGGCAGATATTGCCCATGTGCAGAAGTATTTCAAAGAAGAAGAACAGCGTGATCTGACTTTAACGGAATTAAAGGTATTGGATACGTATTGGTCTGATCATTGTCGTCATACAACATTTGAAACAATCTTACAGAATGTGACCTTTGATGCCGGTTCTTTACAGGATAGCATCCAGAAGGCATATGAAACTTATTTGCATTTACGTGAAGAGGTACATGGGAATAAGAAAGTTATGACCTTGATGGATATGGCAACCATTGCCGGTAAATATTTGCGTAAGAATGGTAAATTGGAAGACATGGAAGTCAGTGATGAAATCAATGCCTGCTCCATTGAAATCACGGTGGATGTAGATGGTGAAGATCAGCAGTGGCTGTTGATGTTTAAGAACGAAACGCATAACCATCCAACGGAAATTGAACCATTTGGTGGCGCATCCACTTGTATCGGTGGTGCCATCCGTGACCCATTGTCAGGAAGAAGCTATGTCTATCAGGCAATGCGTATTACCGGTGCCGGTGATATTACAAAAGATATTAAGGAAGCTTTACCAAATAAATTGCCACAATCCCGTATTTCTAAGGGAGCGGCTGCCGGATATTCTTCTTATGGAAACCAGATTGGTTTAGCAACCACATATGTAAAAGAAATTTATAATGATGGCTATGTCGCAAAACGTATGGAAGTTGGTGCAGTCGTTGGAGCAGCACCGAAAGAAAATGTTGTGCGTAAAAAACCAAATGCCGGTGACATCGTTGTCTTGATTGGTGGAGCTACCGGACGTGATGGTGTCGGTGGAGCTACCGGTTCCAGTAAGGAACACAATGACACCTCTTTAACGAAATGTTCCAGTGAGGTTCAAAAAGGAAATGCACCGATTGAACGTAAGCTGCAGCGCTTGTTCCGTAATCCAAAGGCGACACGTTTGATTAAGAAAGCCAATGACTTTGGGGCCGGCGGTGTCAGTGTTGCCGTTGGTGAATTAGCCGATGGTTTACAAATTGATTTGGATAAAGTGCCAGTAAAATACAGTGGCTTATCAGGCACCGAATTAGCAATCTCCGAATCACAGGAACGTATGGCTGTATTAATTGAAGAAAAAGACTTTGATGAATTTAAACAATATGCCTATGAAGAAAATCTAGACGCTTGCATCGTTGCTGTGGTAACCGAAGAACCACGCTTGGTAATGCAGTTCCAAGGTAAGGAAATCGTGAATATGTCACGTGCTTTCCTGGATACCAATGGTGTGCGAGGCTTACAGGATGTTCTTGTGAAAGAAGGCTTAACAACAAAAGATCCATTCCACAGTAGTGTGAAAAGCATTGAAGAAGACTTACAGCAGCCAAATGTTGCTTCTCAGATTGGCTTGGCTGAAATGTTTGATGCTTCCATCGGTAAGTCTACTGTTTTAATGCCATTTGGCGGTAAGTATCAATTAACTGAAACAGAAGGCAGCGTACAGAAATTGCCTGTCTTTGGTTTCACAAATACGGCAAGCATCATGACACATGGATATCATCCTGAGGTATCTTTATACTCTCCTTATTTAGGAGCTAGCTATTCTGTCGTAGAAGCCTTGGCAAGAGTGACAGCGTTAGGTGGTAATTATGCTACTTGTCGTTTAACCAATCAAGAATACTTTGAACGTTTACATACAGACCCTGAAAAATGGGGCAAACCTATGCAGGCACTGCTTGGTTTGATTGAGGCAGAAATGGCTTTTGAAACACCGGCAATCGGTGGTAAGGATTCCATGTCCGGAACCTTTAATGATATCAGTGTGCCACCTACCTTGATTACCTTTGCCGTCACAACCGAAAAGACAGACAATATCATTTCCAGTGAATGCAAAGCAGCAGGTCATAACCTGTATCTGGTAAAACACACACCAAAAGCAAACAAGACTCCGGATTATGAACAGTTAAAGAAAAACTTTGCCCTTGTGCGTAAGCATATCTTAAATAAAGATATCGTAGCTGCTGCTACCGTGAAATTTGGAGGTATTGCCGAAACTTTATGTAAGATGAGCTTTGGTAATAAGATTGGTATCGATGTTGTGACGAATGAACCTGTTTTTGATATCAGCATTGGTTCTATCATCGTTGAAAGTGATAAGGTAATCGAAGATGATGCCTTCATCCTGTTAGGTACAACAACCGATACAAACAGTATTCGTATCAATGAGGAACGTATCAACATTGATGATGCTATCGCTGTTTGGTGCAAGCGTTATGATAAGATTTATCCAATGAGTGTTGATCATGATGGAAAACGTGTGGATACACCTACCTATACAAGCACAGAACATAAGAAAGCAAGCAAGACGTATGACAAACCGAAAGTTATCATTCCGGTTTTCCCTGGTCAAAACTGTGAATATGACACGAAACAGCAGTTTGAACGTGCCGGTGCCGAAGTTGAAATCTATGTCTTCAACAATCTGAATGTTACGAGCATTGAACGCAGTTTGAAAGAATTAAGTGAAAAAATTGCCCATGCGCAGATCTTAATGTTAGTTGGCGGTTTCTCCAGCGGTGATGAACCTGATGGCAGTGGTAAGTTTATTGCGAATGTCTTAAGCAATCCATTGGTAAATGAAGCAGTTCAGACATTGTTAAGCAACGATGGTCTGATTCTTGGTATCTGTAATGGATTCCAGGCATTGATCAAGAGTGGCTTATTGCCATATGGCAATATTGAAGGGCTGAATGAAGCTTCTCCTACCTTGTTCCGTAACAACATCAACCGCCATGTTTCACATATTGCGACAACGAAAGTTACCAGCAATAAATCTCCTTGGCTGTCTAGCTTTACACCAAATGACTGCCATAGCATTGCCATGTCACATGGAGAAGGTAAGTTTGTGGTAAGCGAAGAAGTTGCCAAAGAATTGTTTGAAAACGGACAGGTTGCGACACAATATGTTGATTTAGAGGGTAATCCAACTATGGATGGCACGTATAATATCAACGGTTCTTACTATGCCATTGAGGGTATTACCTCTAAGGATGGTCGTATCTTAGGTAAGATGGGACATAGTGAACGTTATGAAGATGGACTGTTTAAGAATATTGATGGTAATAAACTACAGAACATCTTTGAAAACGGTGTGAACTACTTTAAAAATAAATAAGAAGGAATGAAAAAGATAGCAATGCCTGTGTACACATCCTCAGGCATCGCTATCATGTATAGGATATACAGAAAGGTAAAGAGAATATGAGTGATAAGTATAGAGAAGCCGGTGTCAATCTGGAAGCTGGCTATGAATCCGTAAGATTGATTAAAAGTCATGTGGCACGTACAAAGGTAAAAGGTGCGATTGATTCTATCGGCGCCTTTGGCGGTATGTTTGATTTATCCATGTTAAATATGAAAGAGCCGGTTTTGGTTTCCGGTACAGATGGTGTTGGTACCAAGTTGATGATTGCTTTTGCGATGGATAAGCATGATACCGTTGGTATTGATGCAGTCGCAATGTGTGTAAATGATGTTTTGGTACAAGGAGCTGCGCCAATCTTCTTCTTAGATTATTTGGCAGTGGGCAAGAATGAGCCAACGAAGATCGAGCAATTGGTAAAAGGTGTAGCGGATGGCTGTGTACAAGCAGAATGTGCTTTGATTGGCGGCGAAACAGCAGAAATGCCGGATATGTATGATGTACAACATTACGATATTGCCGGTTTCTGTGTGGGTGCTGTAGATAAATGTAATCTATTAGATGGCCAGAAGATTGAAAAAGGCAATGTGTTGATTGGCTTACCAAGCTCCGGTGTACATTCAAATGGGTTCTCTTTGATTCGCAAGGTTTTATTAAAGGATGCGAAATTAGATTTACATAAGCGTTATGAAGAATTAGGTAATGAAAAACTAGGTGATGTTTTATTAACCCCTACTAAGATTTATGTCAAAGCTATTAAACACCTGCTAGGCAAGGTGGATATCAAAGGCATGAGTCATATTACCGGCGGCGGTTTCTATGAAAATGTACCAAGAATGTTAAAGGATGGACAGGGTGTTTCTATCGATTTAACGACATATCCACATAAACCAATCTTTGATTTCATTGCGAAGACAGGGGATATTCCTATGAAGGAAATGTGCAATGTCTTCAACATGGGTATTGGCTTTATGATGGCTGTGGATAAAGCAGATGTAGAAAAGGTACAAAGCCTGTTACAAGAAATCGGCGAAGAATCTTATGTCATCGGTGAAGTAACCGATAGTGGAAGTGTGGATTTAACATGGTAAACATTGCGATATTTGCCAGTGGCAATGGTTCTAACTTTGAGAATCTTGTCAACGAAATAAACAATGGACATATCGATAATGCCGTTTGTAAGGTATTGATTATCGATAAGGAACAAGCATATGCCAAAGAGCGTGCAGCGCGTTTAGGTATCCCATGTGTCTATGTGAATCCTAAGGGCTATGGCGGTAAAGAAGGCTATGAAACAGAAATCATGAAAACCTTAGAGAGCTATGAGGTTGAATTGATTGTTCTAGCAGGCTATATGCGTTTTATTGGCAAGGTGCTGTTAAGCAACTATCCAAATCGCATCATCAATCTGCATCCGGCATATTTACCTGCCTTCCCCGGTGCGCATAGCATTCAAGATGCTTTTGAAGCAAAGGTATCTTATACAGGGGTTACCGTGCATTATGTAGATGAAGGTGTCGATACAGGGGAAATCATTCATCAGGAAAAGATCATGATTGATCCATCCTGGGATCTGGAAACCTTAGAAGAACATGTGCATGCGAAGGAATATGATATGTTTCCACGTGTAGTAAAGACAGTTTGTGAACGTATGGAAGAACATAAATAAAGAAAGAGCGGTGTTATTATGAAACGAGCATTAGTAAGTGTATCTGACAAAACAAATCTGATTGAATTCGTATCCGGATTAAAAGAATTAGGTTATGAAATTATATCTACCGGTGGTACAAAGAAGGCTTTGGATAATGCCGGTTTAGATACCATTGGTATCTCAGAGGTTACCGGTTTTCCGGAAATCATGGATGGTCGTGTAAAAACATTACATCCAAAGGTACATGGAGCGTTATTGTGTGTACGTGATAATCCGGAGCATGTTCGTCAGATTCAGGAATTAGGTATTGATTATATTGATTTGGTTTGTGTAAACTTGTATCCATTCAAACAAACCGTACAAAAACCAGGTGTAACGCATGAAGAAATCATTGAAAACATTGATATCGGTGGACCTAGTATGCTGCGTAGTGCATCTAAGAACTATCGCTATATCCCAGTGATCGTAGATCCTAGTGATTATGCAATGGTATTAAATGAACTGCGTGAAAACGGTGAAACCCGTCCGGATACCAGAGAACTTTTAGCAGCGAAAGTATTCCGTCATACAGCAGCCTATGATGCGATGATTGCGGAATATCTGACAAATAAAACGGGTGAAAAATATCCTGAAAAATTAACGATTACCTTCGATAAAGTACAAGATCTTCGTTATGGGGAAAATCCTCATCAAAGTGCTGCCTTCTATAAAGGTATGAAACCTTCTTACTCCTTGGCAAATGCCAAACAGCTGCATGGTAAGGAATTATCCTACAACAACATTCAGGATGGCAATGCAGCGATTGAAATCTTAAAGGATTTTGAAGGACAGTGTGCGGTTGTTGGATTGAAACATATGAATCCATGTGGAGTAGGTATCGGTGCTACCTTGGAAGAAGCATGGGATAAGGCTTATGAAGCAGATCCAATTTCCATCTTCGGTGGTATCGTGGCAATGAATGAGCCGGTCAATGTAGCTGTTGCGGAAAAACTGGCAAACATTTTCTTGGAAATTATCATTGCGCCTTACTTTGAACCGGCAGCATTTGAAATCTTATCAAAGAAAAAGAATATCCGTCTGATGGAATTAGATACAACCTTAGAGGTAACAACAAAATATAAATATACGAATGTTAACGATGGCTTATTGGTACAGGATATTGATGACCATAAGCTGAAAGAAGAAGATTTGCGTTGTGTAACAAACCGTAAGCCTACCGAAGAAGAAATGAAACAATTGTTATTCGCATGGAAGGTTGTAAAGCATGTGAAATCCAATGCCATCGTATTGGTCAAGGATAACATGACAATTGGGGTTGGTGCCGGTCAGATGAATCGTGTCGGTGCGGCAAAGATTGCCATTGAGCAGGCAGGTGAAAAAGCCAAAGGTTCTGTTATGAGCAGTGATGCTTTCTTCCCTATGCCGGATACAGTAGAAGAAGCAGTGAAAGCAGGGGTAACAGCCATTATTCAACCAGGTGGTTCTATCAAGGATCAGCTGTCCATTGATGTGTGTAATGAGCATGACATTACGATGGTGTATACCGGAGTGCGTCACTTTAAACACTAAGATAGGAACATAAGAATGACAAAAGAAGATTGGATATTCAGCACTTTCGTTGCTCATATGCAATCTTCTTTTTTTAACAGCTTTGCTTCATTACTATCTTTATATGATCTAACTATGCAAAGCATTTGCATAGCTTATAAACTACGATTTCTCAAAAATCTACAGTATGAAAAAAGCGTTATGTTCTTTATCCATCTATGTAATACTTCAGCAACGAAAAGGATGCTATCATAAAAAAACAGACAGCTTGTGCCGTCTGTTTATGAACCGATTTCAGGTTCTAAGTTTTCAAAAAGTGGATCATCAAAAAATTCTATTATCGTGATGGATGAGCCATCACATATTTTTTTAATTGTAGATATCGTTGGATTTTTACTTTTTCCAAACTTAATATTATTTAATGTTGATTGTGTGATACCACATGTTGTGCTAAGACCATTTAAGGTGATTTCGTTTGTTTTGCATAATTGCAAGATACGTTTACAGCTTGCTTCTCCTATTGTCATAAATATCGCCCCTTTATACTATTTATTTTACTTAGATATACTACAAAAGGTTAACTACATTGGGTTATTATGATACTTTTGTTTACTTTTTATATCCATATAGATGTAAAGATACAATTTACATATCGCAAAATAAGTATATACTTAAGGTAAGAGGTGATAATGATGGAAATGCAGAAAGTGTTGGAACAAAGAAAAAGTATTCGTAAATATCAAGATAAGCCGATAAAGAAAGAAGTTGTGGAGGAATTACTTCCCGTCTTTAGAAGTTAGCACCATGTTTCTTTAGGAGCAAAAAAAACAAATGTTAATCAGAGCCCGTATTTATGCGGGTTTTTATGTGCGAAAATACTTTCATATTTTATTTAATTGTGTTATAATGATGGTGCCGTGGTGTATTCATGCCGGAGGTGTTCTTATGGCTTATTTCCTTAAGGTTGCTAAACAACAAAATCGTACCTATTTATCTATTTACGAAAGCTTTTATTCTCCTGATGTTAAGGGAACCAAGCATCGCAGTATTAGAAAACTTGGTAATCTTCAGTCTCTTATTGATTCTGGGATTGATGATCCTATTGCCTACTACAAAGCTGAAGTGGCTAGAATGAATGAAGAAAGAAAACTCAAAAATGCGAATGCAAAGATAAATCAAAGACTTATTGGTGAAGTCTCTCCTGAAAAGTATCTCGGCTATTTTCCTCTTGCCAACATTCTTAACACATTAGATGTAAAAGATCATTTTAACTATATGCAGTCTACTCGCTACTTTCAGTTTAATGTCTATGATATATTCTCATCTCTTGTATTTGCACGTGCTGTAGCACCTTTGTCTAAACACAAAACGTTTCATGATGTACTTCCTTCCCTTTTGAATGAAGTTGACTTCAGCTATGATCAATTATTAGATGCCGTTGAATTTCTGGGGAGTGAATATCAGAAGTTCACTGAAATACTTACGGTAGCTACAGCTGATAATTTTGGTATTGATACAAAACATACTTTCTTCGATTGTACGAACTTCTACTTTGAAATCGATAAAGAAAATGATTTTCAAAGACGTGGCCCATCTAAAGAAATGCGTCATGATCCCATTGTTGGGCTAGGTCTATTACTTGATGCCAATATGATCCCCATCGGTATGAGGATGTATCCCGGTAATGAGTCAGAGAAGCCTATTATCCGCAATATCATCAATGACTTGAAATCACAAAACAACATCAACGGAAGGACTATACAAATCGCAGATAAGGGGTTGAACTGTGCTCGCAATATCATCGAAGCAACAGATAAATGCGATGGTTATATATTCTCAAAATCGGTCAAACAGCTAGTTGATAAAGAAAAGACATGGGTACTCCTTGAAAATGATTTTCATGATGTTTTAGACAGCAAAGGAAATATAATATATCGATACAAATCATGTATCGATAACTACACATATGAATATAAAGACGAAAATGGAATCAAACATTCAAAGACAGTAAAAGAAAAACGTGTTTGTACATTTTCCCCAAAGCTACAACGAAAAAAGTTAATGGAAATCGACAAAATGATTGAAAGAGCGCAAAGATTACGAGCATCAGAAGCAAAGAAAGAAGAGTATGGGGAAAGTGCGAGATATGTAAATTTTGTGGATAGAGATGGTAAAAAAGCCCATACAGTACTAAATGAAGAAAAGATAGATATGGATAGAAAACTAGCAGGCTTTAATCTTCTAATCACTTCCGAATACAAAATGGAAGATCAACAGATATATGAAGCATATCATAATTTATGGAGGATTGAGGAATCTTTCAGAGTTATGAAAAGTGAATTAGACGCAAGACCTGTCTATCTTCAAAAAGAGAATAGTATAAAAGGACATTTTCTTATATGTTATACTACGGTACTACTAATACGACTGTTTCAATTCAAGATACTAAATAACGAATACTCAACAAGTGATATATGTAGTTTTATCAAGGAGTTTAAAGTTGTACAGATCAACGATTCAAGATACATCAACATGACACGTTCTTCTGATTTCATCACCAAGCTTTCAGCTCTATTAAAACAACCAATCACAAATTATTATCTTACCAATAAACAAATAAAAATGATGCATACTCGTTAGCTATAATTTCGAGTTTACACCATTTTTTTACTTTTAACTTCTAAAGATAGGTTTTATTAATTTGTCAAGATGAAATCAACTGTGTTTTTTAGTAATAGCTTTATTTATTTTATTAAACATTCTCCATTACTTTCAATGACTGATTTATACCAGTAAAAAGATTTTTTACGGATGCGCTGCATGGAGCCACTGCCATCATCCTGTTTATCAACATATACAAAACCATACCGTTTTTTCATCTCACCGCTGGAGGCACTAACTAAATCAATCGGTCCCCAAGCGGTATACCCCATCAGTTCAACACCATCTTCTTCTATTGCAGCTTTCATAGCAAGGATATGCTCACGCAAATAAGAAATACGTGCATCATCTTCAATCGTTCCATCAGCCTTTACCGTATCAATCGCGCCTAAGCCATTTTCTACAATGAACATTGGTTTTTGATAGCGATCATAGACGTGATTTAAAGTGATTCTTAAGCCTAATGGATCAATCGGCCAACCCCAATCGCTATAGGTCAGATAGGGATTCTTTGCGGAAGCAAACAGATTGCCTTCTGTTAGTTTTTCTGGTTCTTTCTGTCCACTGACACAGCGACTGTTATAATAGGAAAAGGAAATAAAATCAACCGGATACTTCTTTAAAATCGCATAGTCATCATCTTCCATATGGGGCATGCAATGTTTTCTAGTTAATTCCTTTATCGCATAGGATGGATAAGCTCCACGTGCTTGGATATCAATGAAAAAGTAACTTTCTCGATCTTTCTTCAAAGCCTCAAAGACATCTTGTGGATGACAGCTATAAGGATAGACAGAACCTGCCGCAAACATGCAGCCAATCTGATTTTCTGGATCTATTTCATGTGCTAATTTTGTGGCTAGAGCGCTGGCTATCAATTCATGATGCGCAGCCTGATATTTGATACGCTCTTCATCATCTCCATCCTCAAAATATAAACCGGCACCTAAGAATGGAGCGTGTAAGATCATATTGATTTCATTAAAAGGCAGCCAATATTTTACGATACCTTTATAACGTTTGAATAAAACTTTGCATAAACGAAGATAAAAATCAATCATCTTACGGTTTTTCCATCCACCATAGGTTTGGATGAGATGCATAGGACAATCAAAATGTACGATTGTCACAAGTGGTTCTATATGATACTTTTGGCATTCACGAAAGATGGCATCATAAAACTGCAAACCTTCTTCATTTGGTTCTTCTTCATCCCCATTGGGAAAGATACGTGTCCAGGCAATGCTCATGCGATATACCTTGAACCCCATTTCTGCCATGAGGGCGATATCTTCTTGATAATGATGATAGAAATCAACACTGTCATGTGATGGATAGTGATGGTGTTCATCACAGGTAAAGGTTTTAAGATGACCACAAATAATAGCGGAACGATCACTTCCTGAAGGACAGATATCAACATTTGCTAAGCCTCTGCCACCTTCCTGATATCCACCTTCAAATTGATTTGCGGCGGTTGCCCCACCCCATAAGAACTGTTTAGGAAAGCTCATACACATACCTCTATTTTACGATATGCAGGAAGTCTTCTCCTGCATGTATCGTGTCTTTCGCAACATCCAGTACATCTAAATACTGAGCAGAGTTGGTAATGACAACTGGTGTTTCCAGACAGAAACCTTTCTCTTTTACAAATGCTAGATCCACATTTACTAATGGTTGACCTTGTTCTACATGATCACCTTGTTTCACAAGTGCTGTAAAACCTTCCCCATTAAGCTGTACAGTATCTAACCCAATATGAATCAGCACTTCTATTCCATCATCCGATGTAATGCCGATGGCATGACGTGAAGGGAATAAAGTAGAAATCGTTCCGCTGATTGGCGCATGAAAACATCCATCTGTCGGTAAAATAGCGCAGCCTTTTCCAAGAATTTCACTGGCAAAAGCATCATCCTGCACATCACATAACGCAATGACTTTACCATCAACAGGTGCTATCAGCATGGTTTTCTTTACTAAAGGTTTTTCCATATCTGTAGTTATTTCGTTTTTTTGTATTTCAATCGCTGAATCATTCGTATTTTTAGCTTTATCTTTAAAGCTAATCATTGTGATTACAAAGGCGATGACCATCGTTAACAGGATACCGGCAATCGCAACTGTAAGATTGCCCATACTGCCATCAGGTTCTATCATAGCAGGCAATTCAAAGATGCCCATGCCACCCATAGAGAACTTACGGAAGTTACAGAAGCCATAGAAACCGCCGCCGATACCTCCGGCAATACAGCTGATGATAAATGGTTTTTTCAAAGGTAATAAAATACCATAAATAGCAGGTTCGGTAACCCCGAAGATACCGGAAATAAAGTTAGGAATGCACATTTCTTTTAACTTTTTATCTTTTGTTTTTAAGAAGATGGCTAAAACAACGGCAGAAGTCGCAAAAGTACAAGCGAAGAAGGGCATCATGACCGCATCAAAGCCATTGGTCATAATATTATTGATATATACCGGAATAAAGCCCCAATGTAATCCGAAGATGACAAGAATCTGCCAAGTTAAGCCAACCACAGCACCTGCCAACATCGGAGAGAAATCACGAATCGCAATAACCGTTTCGGCTATGATCTTAGAACCAAAGGTAGCAACCGGTCCGATTAATAAGAACCCAACTGGTAAAGCAACAAGCAATGTCAACATTGGCACAAAGAAGAATTTAACCAGATCCGGAATCCATTTGTTAAATAGTTTTTCACATTTACTAGCAAAGTAAACGATAAAGATGACTGGAATAACGGTAGAAGTATAATCCATGGAAATCAAAGGAATGCCAAAGAAATCAATATAGACAGGGGAAGCAAACATCGTTCCCTCAAACAGGGTATACATAGGCTCTCCCAAGGTTGATACAGCACTACTTTGAATAGCCGGATAACACATGATCGCACCGATTGTTAAACCAACCATTGGCTTTAAGCCAAATTTCTTTGATGCAGTGTAACCAAGATATAGCGGCAGGAAGGTAAACATCGCATCCCCAATTGCATTGATGATCATATAGCCACCGCAAGTATCGCTATACAAATGCAAAGATACAAAAAGGATATTTAAGCCTTTGATCATACCACAGGCAGCCATGATACCAAGGATTGGCTGGAAGATACCGGAGATGATATCCACAAAACGATCTAATAATTTTTCCTTTTTGCCATCGCTTTGTGTTGCCATATTGTCCATATCACCAAGATGCAATAAAGGCAGGACCTGCGCATAAACATCCGCAACTGCATTGCCAATGACAACCTGATATTGTCCACCGCTTTTCATGACGGTCACAACACCATCCAAATTCTTTAAGACTTCATCCTTGGCGATGGATTCATCTTTTAGTTTGAAGCGTAAACGAGTGATACAGTGTGTGAGGCTGATGACATTGTCACTGCCTCCGATGTTTTTCACAATTTCTTGTGCAAGTGTTTCGTAAGTAGCCATTTTAAAGTCCTCCATTTCTTCATTTTAATGAAATACACGAAACGAAGGTCAAGCCAACTCAATGTAACTATCCTTCTTAAATGCTGCTTAGCTGTCGCTTGTAACGACTTATATCAAACTCAGCTTTTCTGAGTAGATACCTGAACAATACGTGAGATATGAATGCTTAAATATAAGATTTCTTCCTCACTTAAGGTATAAGCATATTTTTTTGTTAGAAAGGCACTGATTTTATTCACACAGGCATAAGCCTTCGGATATTTTTGAATGATGACATCCAATAAGCCATCGACTTCTTGCCCGGTAAAGGTTTTGTGAGAAAAGACACGTTCGGCAAAGAATTTCAAATGGGAAATAAAGCGATCATAATAGATAGAATCCGTATTGATATCAATCGCAAAATCAATGCGAACGATACGTTCGATTTCCTGCATGAGTACCGTGATCTCTTTTACCGTCTTCGTTTGCAGATTCAACTGCGCATTTACGATATGCAGGGCAATAAAGCCTGCTTCATCTTCGCTCAATGCAACATGAAAGCGTTCTTGCACCGCTTTTACTGCATAGCGGCCGACTTCATATTCATCCCGATAGAACTTTTGAATATCCCACAAGAGAACATTCTTCACATCGACGCCCTGTTTCTTACGTTCTACTGCCATATAAATATGGTCACATAAAGCAAGAATGGCATTTTCATTCATTGCCTCATTCACATGGATCTTTGCATAATTTACAATTTCTTCAGCTAATTCCACATGCTCCATCGGAATCGTTTCACACAGCTCCAACAATTTCTGATTCGCTTTCTTATCCGCTAAGGCAAATATTTTTTCAATCTTTGTTTCATCTACTTCGTTGCCGGCCTGCATCTGAAAGCCTAATCCTTTTCCTGTGAGAATTTTCTCATCTGTCCCATCAATCGCAATCACAACATTGTTGTTTAAGCGTTTCTTAAATATCATCTAAGCCATCCTCCTAACAAAAAAGACCCATATAAGAAACCATATGCATGAAAGCATATACGTTAATTTATACAGGTCGAGCTTGTCTTTCAACAATAACTATCCTTGTTTGCGGTTTCATTATAACAAGCCTTTTTTTAGATGTCAACGCTTTCATGATGATTTTTTGTTTGATATGCAGGTGTGTCGTGCTTTTATAAGCAGCGATTATTTGAACGATGGTTTCATTTTTCTATTGAATCATTTGCATGATCATCTCATCTTTTCTAAGCGTTGCTTATCATCATATCATGTTATAAGCACCTGTTTACTGTCAGCCTTTTCTATGATGTATTCCCTTCATTAAAATTCGTTTCTCTTATCCTTTAATACAGGGTGTACCACCTTCATCAACATTAACTTTTCTTATCTTTTTCCACACAGTAAAACCTTATATTACTCTATAAGAATTGCTTTTCATTTTTTACTTTCAATGGTATAGTATATAAGGATATTTACGCATATAAAGGCAACAATAGAAAAGACGCAAAACAAGGAGGTTTGTTTATGAGCATTATGATCGAGCGACTGGAAGGTATGGTCAACCGGTATCATGAGATTACAGAACTGATGATGCAGCCGGATATTGTCTCTGACAGCAGAGAATTGGCAAAGCTGGGAAGAGAGCAAGCAGACTTAACACAGGTCGTTGAAACCTATCAGGATTATAAACACAGTATGGAAGCCTTAGAAGAGGCAAAGGAACTGTTAAAGGAAGAAGATAAAGAAATTAAAGAAATGGCGAAGATGGAAATTGAGGAATTAGAGCCGAAGATTGAAGAATATTTAGGAAAACTGGAGATTCTTTTGATTCCTAAAGATCCAAATGATTCGCACAATGCCATTGTGGAAATCCGTGGAGCTGCCGGTGGCGATGAGGGCAATATCTTTGCGGGTGATTTGTATCGTATGTATAGCAAGTATGCGGAAAGTCAGGGCTGGAAGATTGAAATTGTTGAAATGGATGACAGTGAGGCCGGCGGTTTCTCTTTGGTATCCTTCATGGTGAAGGGTGATGGTGTGTATGGCAAGCTGAAATTTGAATCTGGCAGTCATCGCGTACAACGTGTGCCAAAGACAGAAAGCCAGGGACGTATCCATACTTCTACAGCAACGGTTTTAGTTACACCAGAGATTGAGGCTGAAGATTTTGATATTGATATGAATGATTTGGAAATTGAAACGATGCGTTCCAGTGGTGCCGGTGGACAGCATATCAATAAGACAGATTCCGCTGTTCGTATCGTGCATAAACCTACCGGTATTACAGTAAAATGTCAGGATGGACGTTCACAGCATGAAAACCGCGCAACTGCCTTAATGACGATTCGTTCTCGTGTGTATGAGGAACATCAGCGCAAGCTGGAAGAAGAGCAGGGCATGGAGCGTAGAAGCAAGATTGGTACCGGAGATCGTGCAGAGAAGATTCGTACGTATAACTATCCGCAAAACCGTGTGACCGATCATCGTATTGGTTATACCGTGAATCAGTTGGATCGCATTATGGAAGGCAAGATGCAGGATTTATTAGATGCCTTAACAAGTGCTGATCAACAAGCAAAACTGGCAGGTAATAACGAATGAGTACATATCGTGAGCTGTTAAAAGATGCCAACAAACGCATGGAAGAGGCCGATCGTGGGGAGCAGGCAGCCTTGTTGTATTTGTTGGAACTTACCAATATGGAGGCCCATAACCTTTATATGGAATATGAGCAGGAAGTACCTGCCGATATAGCCGAACAATTTGAACAGGGCTTATGTCGTCTGATTAAAGGAGAACCTTTAGGGCATGTTTTAGGTTTTGAATGGTTTTATGGCTATCGTTTCAAAGTCAATGAAGACGTATTGATTCCCAGACCGGAAACCGAAGAATTGGTGGCAAATGTATTAGCTGCTTATGATGAAGTATTTGATGGTAAACAGGTAACGGTCGCAGATATCGGTACCGGTAGTGGAGCAATCGCGATTTCCTTGAAAAAGGAAGAGGATAGATTGCACATGTTGGCAACGGATATCAGTGAAAAAGCCGTTATGGTTGCCAAAGAAAATGCCGCTGCCAATGAGGCAACCGTGTGCTTCATGGTAGGGGATATGCTGCAGCCTTTGATCGAACGCAATATTAAGCTGGATATCTTAATTTCCAATCCGCCATATATTCCCAATGAGGAAGTGATGGAGGAGAGTGTTGTTGATTATGAGCCACATGTCGCATTGTTTGGTGGTGAAGACGGTTTAAAATTCTATCGCATCATCTTTGAAAATGCGCGTAAGGTATTAAATGAAAAAGCTTTTATGGCTTTTGAAATGGGCTATGATCAAAAAGAAAGACTGACAGCATTGGCAAAAGAATATTTTCCGGAAGCTAAGATTGAAGTCTTACAGGATATGAGTGGAAAAAATCGCATGTTATTTATTTATCTGCATACGGATGCGTCTTAAGCGTATCCGTTTTCCTTTTCTAGATGAAGACAGCTTAAAATATCTTACGAATTGTCCTTGATAAAAGAAGGGTTTATAATTAATGTGCTATGATTTCCAACCGAAAGAAAAAGCGGGTAAAACAGGTGTATGTATTTTATTTGAGCATTTAGAAAAAGAAAAACACGCAACCTTTTCCTTTGTATCAAATAGGAAAAGGGGTAAGGGGTTACTTACAGATTATATGAAATAACATGAAATATTGCTGTTCAATGGATAGAAAATATTTTATAATATACCACGTAAATATGTATTTGCTTTATATATGAAGGAAGGAATGTTTATGTACCATCAGAAAACATATTTGTATGGAAAAGAGCGCTGGATAAGTTTTGGATTCTTATGTATAAGTACCTTGATTATTTTGCTGGCAGCTTTTCTGACAAATCAAATCGTGTCAAGAAGTATCTTGCTGGTGATGTCCTTATTGAATCTTTTATTAGCAGGTATGGTATTAAAAATGAATTTGCGTAGGAAACGTATTCAGAAAGAATTTATATATGAACTAGATAAAGATATTCGTAGTAAAGAGGTATTATGTCCTTCATGTGGGGCTAAGATCGGGGCAAGTGGCATTTGCCCTAAATGCGGATATTGTCGAAAGAATTAGGAGGAAACAGGATGGCAGATGTTATCGTTATCGGCGGAGGTCATGCGGGTGTTGAGGCCGCATTAGCTTGTGCTCGTTTACAGAAAGAAACAATCTTATACTCCATGCACATAGATATGATTGCATCTATGCCATGCAATCCAAGTGTTGGAGGACCTGCAAAAGGAATTGTTGTAAGAGAAATTGATGCGCTTGGCGGTGAAATGGGCAAAGCGGCAGATGCAACAGCGTTGCAGTTTAAGATGCTAAATACCACAAAAGGCCCAGGCGTGCAGTGCTTACGTGTACAATCGGATAAATTGGCTTATAAAGCTTATATGCAGAAAGTACTGTTAGCGCAGGAACATCTGGAAGTAAGAGAAATGTGCGTTGAAAAAGTCATTGCAGAAGATGGTGTCGTAAAAGGCGTTTTGCAGGCTGATGGACATATGGAAGAATGTAAGGCATTGATCATGACAACCGGTACATTCATGTCAAGCAATATACTGGTTGGTCATACCTCTACACCAAGTGGACCGGATGGAGAACCAACAACGAATTACTTATCTCAAAGCCTGCGTGATTTAGGTATTCGTACTTTCCGTTTAAAGACAGGTACACCGGCGCGTGTTTTAACAAGCTCTATTGATTTTTCCAAAACAGAAGTACAGCCCGGTACAGATGCCTTTCTTTGTTTCTCTCATGAAACAACAAACATCAGACCTTTTAAAGAACAGGCATTATGTTATTTAACCTATACCTCCCCTGAAACCCATCGTATCATTAATGAAAATCTAGAACGTTCTGCCATGTATTCCGGTTTGGTAAAGGGAGTAGGGCCTCGTTATTGTCCAAGCATTGAAGATAAATTGGTGCGCTTTGCGGATAAACAACGACATCAGATATTCCTTGAGCCAGAAAGTGAATCTTTGGATACTACCTATGTACAAGGTTTTTCAACCTCTATGCCACATGATGTACAGGAAGCTATGCTGCATAGCTTACCAGGATTGGAAAATTGTGTCATTAAAAAATATGCGTATGCGATTGAATATGATGCAATCGATCCTTTACAGTGTAAACCAACCTTAGAAAACAAGCGGATTGCTAATTTGTATACCGCAGGACAAATCAATGGAACCAGCGGCTATGAAGAAGCAGCTGCCCAAGGGTTACTAGCAGGCATAAATGCAGTCTTAAAACTGGATGGCAAAGAACCTTTTATCTTGCGTCGTGATGAGGCATATATTGGGGTAATGATTGATGATTTGGTTACCAAAGGGACAAAAGAACCTTATCGTCTATTAACATCGAGAGCAGAATATCGTTTGTTGCTGCGTCATGATAATGCAGATTTACGTTTAACACCTTATGGTCATACAATAGGCTTGATTTCAGATGCACGTTATGAAAACTTTAAAGGAAAAGAACAACAGATCATTGACTGTCTGGAATATTTAGATACCGTTCGCTTTACACCGAAATCTACTGTAAATACGTATATGCAGGAATTGGACTATGAGCCTTTAAAGGAAGGCATTAGCGCAAAAACCTTATTAAAACGTCCGAAAGTGACAATGGAAGGTTTAGCACCTTATTTAGAAAAAACCTTTGCGCCAGCCATTGCGCAGCAAGTAGAAATAGAAATAAAATATGAAGGTTATATTCAAAAAGCGAAACGTGACGCAGCTCATTTGCGACAAATGGATGCCGTCCGTTTGCCGGAACATATAGATTATCAGCGGATTCAGCATTTATCATTAGAAGCGCGACAAAAATTAAATGAAGTGCAGCCAATGACAATGGGGCAGGCTTCTCGTATCTCCGGTGTCAATCCGGCAGATATTGCCGTTTTAGCTGTTTATCTTGAACAATTAAAGCGTGAAGATCATAAAAATGAATCATGATATGTTTATTTATCTACAAGATAAAAGGTGCTTAGCATAAAAAAAGATAATGTATAAAGAGGTAAAAAATGAAACTATTATTTAAACAACGGATCTTCAGCTGGTTCGATAGCTATGATATTTATGATGAAGAACAACAGCCACGCTATCATGTGAAGGGGGTTATGTCACTTGGACATCGCCTACAAATTTATGATAGAGATGGTAATATGCTAGGCGAAATCAAAGAAAAAGCATTTAGCTTTCTGCCTAAATTTACTATGTATATCGACGGCGAAGAAGTTGGTACTATCCAAAAAGAATTAACCTTTTTACGGCCTAAATTTCATTTAACCTGTAATGATTGGGAAGTAGATGGAAACGTCATGGAATGGGATTATGCTGTTGTCAGCCAGAGTGGACATATTATGGATGTTCATAAAGAGCTGTTTCAACTTTCCGATACATATACAATGGATATCGTACATGAAAAGGATGCATTACTCTGCCTGATGATTGTATTGGCAATTGATGCGGCGAAATGTTCACAAGGTGAATAGCATCCAAATAAAGGGCTTTACAGATACGTCAAAGCTCTAACATAAAAGATATTGTTTTAATAGGTAGCTACTCGTAAAACAATATCAACCAACAAACAGAAAGCGAGTAGCTGTTGTACAGGGTGGCAAGAAAGACGAGGAAGAAGCGATTGCTTTTTGCCCGTCTTTTTTTGTCTGTTTCCAATAAAAACGATTACAACAAACGCCCATGCGGCATAAAACTACATAGGCGTTTGAATAATGTGATTTATATAAGTATGTATAATATATGGACAGTTTATAAGCATGGATAAAATTCTCGTTATATGGATTCAGCCTTTTTTATGAATTCCATAACGTTTGCATGATGGTAATTAACATAATAAAACCTCTTCCAAAAGAGAAAAACCGAATTTTGTCCTTTCTGGCCTTATTGCGTGATTACAGATAGGACACAGGATCCAATGATACATATCTAAATCCCTATTTTTTTTGCACAATGTTATGCAATCTGCTGTCTACGATAAATTTCTTTTTTCGTGGGTCACCCTCTGCCCGATATATCATCAGCTTTTTCAAATCAAAGATGGAACTCCAGACGGTTTCAAAATCTGGTTCATCATATTGACACATGAACCCGAAATTGCCTCTTAAAAGCTGTTGAGTCGCTTCTATCAGATTTCCTTTTATGTGGGTGCTGAAATTTTCCATAACCGTACGATAGCGTTTTGCAGATTGATAATCGTTTCCCTTAGCTGCGTCGTGTTGCTTCATTTCATCAGATGTAAAGCTATTAACAGTACACACAATTTTAGCATCATCGATGCTTACCGCTTCACGGATTCTTTTTTCATATGGTGTACATTCGACAACAAGCATTTCTCCACTCTTGTCTGCGATAAGAATATTACAGTTAGATGCTATTGGCAGTTTCATCAGCAGAAACAGTGCACTTTCTGTGCTATTCGCTTTTTCAAGCAAGTACCTTACGACAAAACAGGAATTAAAACCCGCTTGTATGTTTTCCAGACTAGTCATTACAAAAGTCATTGCTACGGCCAATCCATGTTCATTCACCCCTTCTTCTCCGTTAATGAAAGAAGAAGTTGTTATATTAAATCTATTCCCATTTAACGGGGAATAGATTTCACTTTTACTCCCTTTTTTCAAATATGGCGGTAAATCATTATTTCTTCCATAGATTATGTTGTTGTTTTTGGAATAGGCAAAGGCTGTACACCCCCTGATTTCTACGGGGATATTATCTTCCAGATTATACATACAGCAGCCCATGCATAACATCCATGATACAAAGGGTAGATAACTTACCCCGATGGTATCACTGACGCCCTTTATTTCTTCACATACTTCGGGAAAATACTCTTTCAATATCTGTTCGCTTTTTCTTCCATGCTCAAGTTGAAAATCATCAAGATGCAGAGGAAATGTGATATTGCTTTTTTGAAAAATTTTTCCTCTCTTAACGCCCATTTGATAATGGTCGCCTTTCAATCGTAAATGATACATATTTTATCCTCCTAATCTTTCTTTATAGCAATCCATACTTCAGAATGACCTCTTAGCGGTGTTTCTTTGGTGATAGGATATACTTCTATGTCTGGAAGTCCAGCATATGCATATCCTGAAAACGGTAGCCATTCTGTATAAAATCTTCGAAAAATGTCCTGCACATTTTCTTTAAAATCTCCTTTGTTCTCAAAGACAGCCCATACAGCAGCCGGAATTTCAAATGCAAACATACCGGATGGGACAGGTTCTTTCGTGGCTGCTGCAATATAATAAAATATCTTTTTGGGATTTTCATAAACACTAACGCCTAATATTCCTTCGGGAGATTGATGTGATAAATCACATATTTCGGAAAATAAACTGCTCTTTAAAACAGACTTCCAAAATTTTGGAATTATTCTTTGATTTTCCTCCATGTCCTCACTTAACGCAATACGAACACCTACCATACGCATGGCTTGTTTTTGTGTAATATGATAGGACATAGCGGTTTCTCCTGAAACTTGAACGGAAAAGCGAATTGCTGGATAAGCATTGAATGTATTTCCTATGCTGCGCGCAGCTGCGGGTGTGATATTATGGACGCTCTGAAATGCCCTGTTAAATGAAGTCGGAGAAGCATATCCATATTTTAAGGCAATATCAATTACTTTCGCACCTGTCCGTTGTAAATCAAACGCTGCCTGTGTCATTTTTCTGCGCCGGATATATTCAGACAGTGAAACACCTGCCACATAAGAGAAAACCCGTTGAAAGTAAAAGGTTGAACAACAGGCGATTTTTGCAGCTTCGTCATAGGATATATCACCGTCTAAATGGTTTTCTATATAATCTATGGCTGCGCTTAGCTTTCTCAACCATTCCATTTTGTGTGCCTCCTTCTATATAATCATAGCTTCTCATTACTTATTATTCCTCGCTTTTGATGCGCTCTTTTGTAAACTTATATATAGTGTAGATGAATAAAAATTTTGGTGCAAATTTTCTTTATCTATTTTGGCATTTTACAATTACCACCGTATTTAAAATTGAGAACTATCTGACAACGGATTCTAAATGCTTTTTGATAATGATGAGCATAAGCAGGAATAACTGTGGGAAGACTTCCCACCTCTTTACTAACGAGTGCAAAACGAAAAAACGGCATAACCTGTAAGTTACGCCGTTTCCTGAAAATAATTTTAATCATACTGTTTTATTGAACCGTCTTAGGCAGCTTTTTTATGTTATATGAGTTTAATCATCATCTCTTTCACTGGTCCATTTTAAGAAAGTTCCGGTTTTCGCATCAATTTCAAAATCATATTCCATTTGTTTATACTTTATTTCTCCTTCATATACCTGTTTGTCATCTTCATCATCTAAGGATAAGTGAATGTTTTTACTGGTTGCGCCAGGCACTTTCTGCAATGCGATAGAGCGAGCTTTTGCTAATGAGATAATAGAAGTAGATGGTGTGTGGTGTTTCTGTTCTTCCACATCAATATCATACTGGATAATCTTTCCGTTACTGCGGGCAATGTCATAGTCATATTCGGTATTACCAACGTAGAATTCAACGGAATACACCTTAATGCCATCTTCACGTTCTTTTTTTACTTTCAACAATTGCGTGTTGTTTTCAGTGACCTTGGCATGCGCTAAAGCAATCGCTTTCGCTTTTTCCGCACTGATTTCTTTTGTGGAATCCGATGTATTTGGCTGTGAGGATGCATGGTTATCAGTAGACTCGGTTGCCTTTGTTTGAACATTGTTTTGTGTATTCTTGTCTGCTGTTTTATCATCTTCCGTCGTCTTTTTCTTATCGTCATCTTTCATGTTGTTGGAAATGGATGAAGATAGGATTTCTCCTTTTTCTTGCGTTACCGTATAATCATATTCCTTTGTTTTTGTTTCAAATTCAATATCATATACCGCTTTGCCCTTCTTTGTTTCTTTTTCCACATGAATTTTGGTAAGCTCTGCCTCTTTTACCTTTGCATGTTCCAGCGCAATCGCTTTTGCCTTTGCTTCCCCAATGTCACTTGCGGCTGAGGATGGAGTTACGGAACTGCCACAGCCAGCTAAGATAACGGCACTGAGAAGAGTTGTCAGATATAATTGTTTTTTCATAATCGTTTCCTCCTATGCGACTCCTTCTTTACACATACACAGTACCATGGAAAGATTAAAGGAAGATTAAAGCTTTTCATCTTTTTTTAAAACGGGTAAAGTGAAAGTGAAGGTTGTACCTTTTCCATAGCAGCTCTTCACATCACATAAACCACCATGCGCTTCAATAATCCATTTTACCATAGATAATCCTAAACCACTGCTAGTGCTGTTGTTTCTGGCACTGTCACAGCGATAGAACCGATTCCATATATAAGGTAGCTGTTCTTCTGTTATGCCGATTCCATCATCATCCACAACAATCTGCACATGATCTTCCATAAGTTTTACCTGTAGGAAAAGATGTCCTTGCTCCTTACCATATTGAATTGCATTATGTAACACGTTCATCCAGAAACGAATTAACAATGTCTGATCACCATAGACCATGATGTTGTTCTGTATGTCACTTGTTACCTGTATCTGTTTCTTTTCTGCCTGTAGCTGTATTTCTTCAATGGCATAAGCACTTAATTCACTAAAGTTCAGTGGTTCCATCGTCAGCTGGGCATTACCCATATCGGCTCTCGACAACAATAACAACTGGGAGATGATATTACGCATGGCAATGGCTTTTTGTTGGATGACTTTTAACTCTTTGGCGGATGCTTCATCCTTCTGTTTCTCATGTAACAGCTGTTCACATTGCATTAGGATAGTTGTTAATGGTGTTCTTAATTCATGTGAAACATCACTGGTAAATTGCTGTTCTCGTTGTAAACTGTCTTCCATCTGCGCTAACAGTTTATCAAAGGTTTCAGCCATCTCATAGATTTCATCTTTTCCTTTTCCTAAAGCCACGCGTTTCGTCAGATTTTGTCCTTTTAAAATGGTCTGGACTCTTTGGGTAATGGTCGCAACCGGTGACAATGCTTTTTTCGCAAGAAAATAACCGGCAATTGAGCTGACGAGTACAAACAATGGCAGTAACAGTAAGCTCAAACGCAGGGTAGCATAAACGTTTTCCTGTGCATCACTGATGGATATGATACCGCGCACCAACAAAGAAGGGGCACTCTTTTTTACCTGATACTGCATATCTAACACATAAAACTTAGTCTGATTGCTTTTAATCTTGCGCACCTGTCCATCCGCAAAAGGAAGATCATACGCAAAGCCATAAGGAACTCGCCCATACACCAATTCCTGCGTTTTTGCATCATATACAGAAAGATAGACACCATCCTCTAATTCTAATATATCATTATCAAAATGATAGCTGTCATGCTTATAGTCGATGTTATCAAAACTGGATGATACATGTTCTTCTAAAGTTGCTTTGGTATGGGAAAGAATCTCTTGGGAGCTGTATGTGAAGAATAGTCCTATGATAAAGATGATCAAAAGCATCATCAATGAGCTGTACAATACTGTCAGTTTGGCTTTAATAGATAATCGTTTCATACGTCCACCTTCAAAACATAGCCAACACCGCGAATCGTATGCAGCAGCTTATGCGCATGCCCTTCATCGATTTTCTTACGCAGATAACGGATATAAACATCAATGACATTCGATTCTCCGCTGTAATCATAATTCCAGATATGCTGTTCCAGTTTTTCTCGGCTTAAGACAATACCGGTATTTTGCATCATATAACGTAATAATGAGAATTCCTTTGCGGAGAGATGAATTTCCTTATCAGCACGTAACACTTTATGAGTATTTGGATATAAGACTAAATCATCTACCTGATAAAAACCGGTGTGCTGATTGGATGGTTTGCGTAATAAAACACGGATTCGTGCCAAAAGTTCATCAAAGGCAAATGGCTTTACAAGGTAATCATCTGCTCCGGCATCCAATCCTTTAACTCTATCCTGAATGCTGTCTTTTGCTGTCAACATCAAAACCGGCACTTGCTTGCCATTAGCTCGCAAGGTTTGTAAAACCTCTAAACCATCTACGATAGGCATCATGATATCCAGTATGACAACATCATATTCCATGACTTGTAAAAATGCTAAGGCTTCTTCACCATTTAGGCAAGCATCAACACTGTATTGTTCTTCCTGTAATCGTTCACATACGATACGATTTAGTTCTTTTTCATCTTCGGCTAAAAGAATACGCATAAAATCACCTCATCTTCTATGTTCATTTTAGCATATTCCTTGTAATGGGGTATAGGAAATGCCAATAGGAAAAGAAAAACCAGTAGCAGACAGGGATTCAGACCATTGTCAACTACCGGTAATTCATATATGAATCAGAGAGGCTACATTTCATCAATTAGCGTGATGATGTCTTTAATCGACATGAGTTGTGCATCTGCTTCCTTCGCGCGATGATGTTTTAAGATGCTGGCTGCTGTTTCTTGCATGGCTGGGAAAGCACTGCGCGTTAACTGATTGGCATAGATAACGATGTTGATACCATGCGCTGCCAGCTGTTCTTCCAATACACTATGATAGGAAGTAGGCACTACCACAATCGGGGTGTTCTTATCTTTTTGGCGAAAGGCATCACAAAAGGCAAAAATTTCATCCGGTGTTTTTTGCCTTGAATGAATCATAATGCCATCTGCCCCAGCCGCGACATACGCATAAGCACGTTGTAATGCATCCGCTATGCCTTTTTCAAGAATCAAACTTTCGATACGAGCGATGATCATAAAGTCCTCGCTTAGCTGTGCCTGTTTCCCGGCTTTGATCTTTTCACAAAAATGGGCAATGCTGTCCTGTGTCTGTTCTACATCATTACCAAATAAAGAGTTTTTCTTTAATCCTGTTTTATCTTCAATAATAATTGCCGAAACGCCAAGACGTTCCAAGGTTCGTACGTTGTATACAAAATGTTCAATCAAACCACCAGTATCGCCATCTAATATGATGGGTTTGGTAGATACATCCATCACATCATCAATGGTACGTATGCGGCTGGACATATCCACCAGTTCGATATCAGGTTTTCCTTTTGCGGTAGAATCACACAGACTGCTGATCCACATGGCATCAAACTGATCAAGTTCTTCTTTGTTTTGCACAATTGTTTTTTCGGCAATTAAAGCTGTAATGCCACTGTGGACTTCCAGTGCTTTTACGATTGGACGCAGCTGTAAAAGCTGACGCAATCGTTTCCTTCGAAATTCAGGCATAGCTAACTTATCATGCATCACTTTATCGATATGCTGTACCTTTTCCGTGCGTGTATAAGGAACCTCAATGAGTTGTCCTCCCCATGTTGATAGAACCTTAAGCACGTTATCACGTATGATTTTTTGTTCGTTCGTCTTCCAATTATCACCATGAATGACATAATCTGGTTTTAACTTTTGTAAGTTTTCGGTATATGAAACCGTGGATTGCGCAACAACATGTGCAACGCCATCCAACTTTTGCATCATTTGAAACCGCTCATCAAAGGTAATTGTCGGGAAACGATCAAACTTTATCAACGCCTCATCTGTTAATACCCCTATCGTGAGTTCTCCATAGGCCTGTGCTTCTTGAATAATATGAAGATGTCCTTCGTGAATGACATCGGTACTAAAACATGCATAAACACTTTTCATGTTAGTATTCTCCTTTCAAAACGCTCATAAATTGTTCTTTATTTTCTACAGCAGTTTCTTTCGGTCTTCCTAAGTCAGCACGAGAACCTACTGCAACACCGATTTCGATAAATACCGGTCCTTGATAGTTTCTTTGTAAAGTGCTATCCAATTCTTGTAAATCAGTAATATAGAGAACATGTTTATAGCCCATGGCCTTTGCGATTTCATAAAGGGGCGTCTTAGCACATTGTGTCGGCATGCCACCAACGGATTCATGAGCAAGATTATTAAAAACGATATGGATAAGGTTCTTACAAGGCTGTTGGGCAATATAGTTCATAGAGCCCATGTGCATCAGCGCAGCTCCATCGCCATCAAAACAAAAGACACGCTTATGCGGACACTTTAAGGCTATACCTTGTGCAATCATAGAGGCATGTCCCATAGAGCCTACGGTTAAGAACGCTTGTTTATGATGACCTAATATAGCATTGCTCTGTTCATAAACCTCTCGGGAAATCTTGCCGGTCGTACTGATGATGACATCTTCTGATTGCAGTGAAGAAATAACGTGTTGAATGGCTTCTTCTCTTCGTATATGGAAGCCATTTTGAAAGTGTAAGGTTTCTTCGCTTTCAAGAGCACCTTTTTCCACAACGATGGCAAATTGCTTCTTCGCTTGAAAACATGTCTGTGCTTTTTTTAGTATCTGTGAAAGGGAGAAGGCATCATCGTCTTTTTTCAACACGGCATAGGGAATTTCTAACAGCTCTAGCATAGGTAAGGTGATCGCTCCCTGAAATTTATGTTGTGGTTCATCTGTATATCCTGGCTGACCGCGATAGCCGATGATGAATAACATTGGAATCGCATATACCTTTTCATGCAGCAGACTGGTGATAGGATTTACAGCATTACCTAAGCCACTGTTTTGCATATAAACACAAGATATCTGACCGCTTGCCAAATAGATGCCGGCTGCCATAGCCAGTGCTGCACCTTCATTTACAGGCACATGATGCTGTGCAGGGCTCTTGTGCAAGTATAAATAATCACAAAAGCTTTTTAATGTGGAATCTGGAACACCAATATAATCGTGGATAGCAATTGCTTCTAAAGCATTTATCAAAGTTTCTGCTTTCATCTGTTTTCCTCCATATACATGCGTAAGACTTTTTTAAAGTGAAGAATATCTGCATCGCTGATTTCCCCTATATTACCAATCCTAAATGCATCTATACCAGGTAATTTCCCAGCATATAACAAGAAACCATGGGCTTTAAAAAAGTTGTAGAAATGCGTAAAATCAAAACCTTTCGGACACAAATATGTCGTTATGACACAAGATTGCACGTCAGGCTCTACTAAGGTATGGAAACCATACTTCGTCATACTGTCATGCAATTCTTTTTGGACATGCATATAGCGTTCATGACGTGCTGGAATGCCTCCGTTTGTTATCAGTGTTGTTAAGGCTTCTTGCAAAGCTAACATGACATGCGTTGGTGAGGTAAAGCGAAATGCGCCTTGGGTTTCTTCCATAGAGCGATATTGTTCGTACAAATCCAAGGACAGGCTAACAGCACAATGCTGACATGTATCCAAATGTGCTTTTCTGGCAAAGATGATAGCTACTCCCGGTACACCATGCAGACATTTATTCGCACTGGTTATCAGATAATCAATCCCTGCATCTGCAATAGCAATCGGTGCAGAACCAAAACTGCTCATGGCATCGACAATGCTGATTTTGTGATAGCTGCGGATACATTCTTGAATACGGTAAAGATCATTCATCACACCTGCCGTTGTTTCACAATGCACATAGGCAACATGGGTATAGCGAGGATCGGCTATCTGCTCTTTTACTTCATCGAGTGGTAAAGCTTTATCCATAGGATAATTTTTTAATGTAAATGGGATATGAGCAGTTTCACATATTTGTGCCATGCGGTTTCCATAAGCTCCATTCGCTAAAATCAGAACATGCTCATCTTGACGAATCGTGCTTGTTAAGACACTTTCTACTCCAAAGGTTCCAGAACCTTGCATGAAAATCAAAGCGTATTGCGCTGGATGCACTTGTCCCAATTTGCATAGTTGTTCACGCAAAGATTGGATTATCATACGATATTCATCATCTCTAGTGCCAAGATCTTGTAACATTGCTTGCTTTACAGCAGCGCTGGTTGTTAAAGGACCCGGTGTTAATAAGACAGTAGGCTTCATTTTTAGCATCTCCTTTTGATGAATCATATAAGATAATTATATGTTCAATATCGTTATGATAATACATAAATTGAACAAATACAAGGAAAATATCAATATAAATGTTTTTTCTATCTGAATTAATCGCTATAATATGAACAAATAACAACCTTTGTAACTAGCCGTTTGCTTCTTTTTGTATAGGATAGATACTATCCGGGAATACCTTAAGAAAGGCAGTGATAAAAAACTTGATGCAATGCTATTTACAAAAATGAAAACGGAAACATTGATGTTGTAAGCAGATGATAGTATAATGAAATTACAAGGTGAGGAGGTCGATTTTATGAAAAAGACCATTATTACAATCAGTAGAGAATTTGGAAGCGGCGGTAGAGAAATCGGCAAAAAGCTGGCTGAACAGCTGAATGTACCTTTCTATGACAAAGAACTTATCGAAATTGCTGCAAAGGAAAGCGGATTAGATAAGGAATTGTTTGAGGAAGAAGATTCTCGTACAAGCAAAGGTTTCCGTTTATTAGGTGCTCTTGGTTATTCCTTAGGAGGACCGTTATCAACAATTACTGAACTTTCCTTGAATGATCGTCTGTTTCTGGTACAATCACAGGTTATTGAGCAGGTGGCAAAGGAAGGCGCATGTGTTATTGTCGGACGCTGTGCAGATTATGTTTTAAAAGATTATGATACGGTATTAAATGTATTTATTCATGGTAATATGAAAGAGAAAAAAGAACGCGCTATTCATTCTTATGAAGTAGATGAACGCGATATTGAAAATTCTATTCATAAAATTGATAAGCGTCGTGCGAATTATTATGAGTATTATACCGATCGTAAATGGGGTCGTGCAGAAAATTATGATATTTCATTAAACTCCAGTACCTTTGGTATTGATGGTTGTGTGGAAATCATTAAAGAAGTTGCGGTCAATAAGAGTTTATAAAAAAGATGTGCATATGTTGAGCCTTCTAAAACAGAGGGCTCTTTTTGTATGAAAAAAATCCTTCAAATAGTGATAAGAATTCTGGGTATAAATCATAAATCGGTGGATATTTATTCATATTTACTACGTTTGTCATTACCTTTTTGATCATTCAGATGATTACGAAGGGAATGACTTATCATGAACGCTGAAATATGGTATGATAATACACGTAATAATTTTCAGTTATGCTGATGAGGTGATGATGATGTCTGAAAAAAAAGTAGTTCGTTATAAATTAGTGCGCCATAAATGGCCGGATGAGATAGAAGCAGAGAAGAAACAAAGGAAAAGACGCATTGGCATAATTGCTCTATGTGTTATTTTCTTCTTTTCTGGATATGGTCTTAACCGATTTTTAAGCCGTTCAGATGTCACCAATGATAAAACTTTTGCTAAATTGAGTGAAGTATATACCATCATGAAAAATAAATTTTATTTTGGGAAAGATAAAGAAGACTTCAATGAGCAACTGATCAATGGAGCTATCAAGGGTATGGTCGATGCCGGCGGTGATCAGCATACGATGTATCTGAATAATGAGCAAAGTGAAAGCTTTACAAGCTCTATGGAAGGCAGTGTTGTCGGCATTGGTGTTACAATGTATGCCTTAGATGATAATACGTTTATCATCTCTGATATTATTAAGGATTCACCGGCAGAAAAAGCAGGACTTCATGCAGGTGACCAGATTTATGCAGTAGATGGCAAAGTATTAAAAAACACTTCAACAGAAGAAGTGGCTAAAAAAGTTAAAGGGGAAAGTGGCACAAAAGTGAAGCTGGAAATCATTCGCAGTGGAAAACATATAGAAAAAACGATTACCCGTAAAAAAGTAAATGGAACTGTGTTCAGTGAAATCAAGGGAGATACAGCAAAAATTGAACTAACGACTTTTGCGGAAACAAGTGGTGATGAATTTGGTCGCCATTTAGAGGATATCAATAAAGCAAAAGTTAAGCATTTGATTATTGATTTACGTGATAACAGTGGAGGCTATTTAAAAGCGGCACTACAGATTGCCAGCTATTTAATGCAGGATGATCAGGTTATTTTTAAGGAAGATGATCATGATGGAAATATCACGGAATATAAGACATTGAATGGTTATGAGCATTATACCTTTGATAAATTATTGATACTGGTCAATGGTGGAACGGCAAGTGCATCAGAGGCTTTAACAGCGGCTTTAAAAGAACAGGCGCAAGCAATCGTTATCGGTGAAAAAACATATGGTAAGGGTACGGTACAGATTCCATTACCATTTAAGGATGGCAGTATGCTAAAATACACAACCGGTGAATGGATAACACCAAAAGGTAATAAGCTTAATAAAGTTGGAATTACTCCGGATATCAAAGTAGCACAGGAAGCGGCATATGTAACGGGCATGCCGCAATTAGATAAAGAAGAATTTGCTTTTGATACCGTAAATGAAGCGGCATCTCCTGTACAGATCTACTTAAAGTTTTTAGGATACGCAGTTGATCGTACGGATGCCTATTTCTCTTATACCTCTGCAAAAGCATTAACACAGTATCAAAAAGATCATGAATTGAAAGCGGATGGAAAGATTCGCGAAGAAGTCTGTAGATCACTGGTATCAGACTGCCTTAGAAAATGGCGGAGTGATCCATATAAATATGATTTACAATTAAAGAAAGCGATGGAAATAGCAAATGAAAAATGAGGAAAAGCTATTTGATTTAGTATCAGAATATCAGCCTCAAGGAGATCAACCTAAGGCAATCAAAGAGCTTGTAGAAGGCATAAAGGAAGGAAAGAAACAGCAGGTTTTGTTAGGGGCAACCGGAACGGGTAAGACCTTTACGATATCGAATGTCATTGCACAGGTCAATAAACCTACGCTAGTGTTTGCGCATAATAAGACGTTGGCTGGACAGCTATATTCAGAATTTAAAGAATTCTTTCCTAATAATCGTGTGGAATATTTCGTATCTAACTTTGATTATTATCAGCCTGAAGCCTATATACCAAGTTCTGATACCTATATTGATAAGAATGCCACAACCAATATGGAATTAGATATGCTCCGAATGGCAGCCGTCAATTCGATACTGGAACGAAGAGATACGATTATTATTGCGTCTGTAGCCTGTATCTATGGTGCCAGTAACCCAGAGCAATATCGGGATATGTTTTTCAGTATTCGCGTAGGGGATATCATAGATCGTAAGGAATTAATGGGGAAATTAGTAGCACGTCAGTATCAGCGCAATGATATGGATTTAATACGTGGTACCTTCCGTGTACGTGGTGATGTGATTGAGGTGGCACTTGGACATACCGATTCTTATATCTTGCGTATTGAGATGTTTGATGATGAAATTGAACGTATTTGTGAAGTAGATCCTTTGACTGGTAAGGTACAAAACGCTTATACGGTATATGTTGTGTATCCGGCAAGTGGCTATGCGACAAAGCAAGAAATTATCAATCGTGCCGCAGATACGATCGGTGCGGAATTAGAAGAACGCTTAAAAGAACTTGATAATGAAGGAAAGCTGCTAGAGAAACAGCGCTTGGAACAACGTACTCGTTATGATATGGAGGCATTGCGTGAATTTGGCGTATGCCCCGGTATAGAAAACTATTCTCGTCATATCGATGGACGAAAACCAGGGGAACGTCCTTATACCTTATTTGATTACTTCCCGGATGATTTTTTATTGGTCGTAGATGAAAGTCATGTATCTTTGCCACAGATTCGTGGGATGTATAATGGCGATCGGGCAAGAAAAGAAACTTTGGTGAATTATGGATTCCGTTTGCCAAGTGCATTGGATAATCGACCGCTGCGTTTTGAAGAATTTGAAAAAATGTACCATCAGGCAGTCTTTGTTTCCGCAACACCGGGAGATTATGAAATGGAGAAGACGCATGGTGAAGTCATTGAACAAATCATACGTCCTACAGGATTGTTAGATCCTAAGGTTGAAGTTCGTCCAACACAAGGACAAATTGACGATCTGGTGGATGAGATAAAAACACGGATCGCTCGTAATGAGCGTACCTTGATAACCACATTAACCGTGCGAATGGCAGAAGATTTATCCAGCTACTTGAAAGGGATGGACTTTAAGGTTGCCTGGCTGCATCATGAAGTAAAAACAATTGAGCGAACGGAAATCATCCGTGATTTGCGTCGTGGGAAATATGATGTATTGATTGGTATCAACTTGCTAAGAGAAGGTCTGGATATTCCGGAAGTTTCCTTAATAGCGATATTAGATGCGGATAAGGAAGGCTTCTTGCGTAGCGAACGCTCTTTGATTCAGATCATTGGACGTGCTGCCCGTAATGCGCATGGTGAAGTTATCATGTATGCCGATACGATTACCGGCAGTATGCAGAAAGCTTTGGATGAAACAGCCAGAAGACGTGAAATCCAGATTGCTTATAATAAGGAACATGGAATCACACCAAAAACAATCATCAAGCCGATTCATGAGGTTGTTCGCAGTAAAGAAACACAGGAAATGACGGCGAAATATATGAGCAAAAAAGCCAAAGTAACAAAGAAGGATAAAGAAAAACTCTTAGTAAATTTGGAAAAGGAAATGAAAGAAGCGGCAAAAGTGCTCGATTTCGAGCGAGCTGCGGAATTACGTGATATTTTGATTGAATTACGTAATTCATAATCACTTGCAAAGAAGAAGGAGATGGGGCAATGTTAAAAGATAAGGATAAGAAGTTAAATCGTTTGACGATGAAACACATTATATTCATCATCACCTATACCATTGCCTTGGTTTGGGTCATTTTACATATTGATCAGGTCATGGGTACTTTACAGATGATCATAAATTTATTAAAGCCATTTATTTATGGTATTATGATGGCATTTGTCTTTAATCTGCCAATGAAGTACTTTATGAAGAAACTGCCTGCATCCTTGGGTAAAGGTAAACGTGCAGTGGCAGCCTTGTTATCATTGATCATTATTATAGGTGTGATCACCTTTATCTTTTGGATTGTCATGCCGCAAGTAATTCACAGTGTTACCACACTGGCAAATGCATTGCCGGGGTATTTAGAAGAAGTGCAAAAGAATATTCAAACGGCGATTGAGAATAAACAGATACCGGAGGAAGTTTTAAAACAAATTGAAACCTATGCGATGGATATTCAAAAAATGGCGGTTAATATCGTAAAGAATGGGTTACCTCATCTTATTGATATGGCAAGTGGCTTTGCGAGCAGCATTGCGAATATCTTTATGGCTTTGGTGATTGCGGTCTATCTGACAATTTCCAAAAACCGCTTAATAACCCAAGCAAAAGAATTCTTATATGCCTTTACATCAAAGCGGGTAAACGAGTATTTACTAAAGGTTGCACATTTAACCAATGTAACCTTTGCTAATTTTGTTACCGGGCAATTAGTAGAAGCAATCATCATCGGTATCCTTTGTTATATCGGATGTCTGATTTTACAATTCCCATATGCGCCGATTCTTAGCGTAATCATTGGCTGTACAAATATTATCCCTATCTTTGGAGCAATCTTCGGTGTAGGTTTAAGTGCCTTGCTTGTTGCTTTTGTTGATCCGCTGCAAGGAATCTTCTTTATTTTGTTCGGTATTTGTCTACAGCAATTTGAGTCTAATCTCATCTATCCACGTGTTGTGGGGAATACAGTAGGCTTATCTGGCTTATGGGTGTTATTTGCAATCACGGTAGGCGGAGGTTTCTTTGGTTTTGCCGGTATGTTATTGGGCTTGCCGATTTTCTCCATCATCTATGCTTTATTGCGTGAAGAAATGCATCGGCGAAGCAGTTTGAAAAGACAAAGTGATGAAGGAGAAAAGTCAAAGCAACCTTTGCCAAAACAAGCATCATAAAAAATAAACAAGGCGGTAGGAAGTCATACATTCTTATCGCCTTGTTTTATGATCGGTGTTTGAGCTTTCAAGAAGCGTTTCATAGTGCTGTATGACTTCTTCATAAAAAGCATTCGTTTCTTCCACAGAATAAACCATTTCTGTGTCCCATAAATTCGCTAAAAAGTCATAAATACAATGATTTAAACTATTCTCCTTAAAGAAGAAGGTACTTTTATCCATATCTTCTCCGTAATAGAAAATAATATTCGTTGGAGAATAACAGCTGATAGAAAGGATGCTTTCAAAAGAAAAGTATTCTTCTTTTAATAGGAAGTCAGCTCTATTATCTTCTTGATTTTGTTTTAAGATCTTACGCAGGACATAAAGGCGTTCTGCTAATGTGGTTGGTTCATATAAAAAGGAAGGTATTTGAAAATCACGTCCATTTTCCATAAACAATAACACACCTTGCTTCGTAAAATAATTTACGGAATTTTAAAACGTCCTGCTGCAGCCAAGGTACAATTAAGTACAACGAAAAAGACGATGTATAAAGGACAGAAATCTTCCTTAAAAGCCAGCGTCTTACCTTCAAAAGCATCTCAGAATGTTACTTGGTCGAGTAGTAATAAAAAAATTGAAACGGTGGATAAATATGGTAAAGTCAGCGCAAAAGCCACAGGAAGTGTAACCATTACAGCGAAATCATTGAATGGGAAAAAAGCACAATGTATTGTAAAGGTTGTAAATGCTCCTTCAAAGGTGACTTTAAATTATAAGAACAAAACATTGAAAAAAGGATCTTCTTTCACCTTAAAAGCGACACTGGCACCGAAAGGAACCATTCAAACAGTTACCTGGTCAACATCTAATAAGAATGTTGTGACCGTCAGTGCAAAAGGAAAGGTTACAGCTAAGAAAAAAGGAACTGCCTATATTTATGCACGTAGTGTAAATGGCAAAAAAGTTTCCTGTAAGATTGTTGTAAAATAATGCTAATTGAACAGCATGAGAAAATCTGCTGTTCTTTTTTAATGCAACCAAACTTTTAGGAAGTTTCACCAGAAAATTACGGGGCAACTTTAGGGGAATGAAAAAACAAACAAGAAATTTCAGACCCCTAAAGATTTTGGATACCCCCTTTTTTTATGCCATCAGCATTCTGTCAAAATGGAGGATATCTGTTATAATACATACAGAAAGTGAGGGATTTTATGCTTTATATCATTTCACCGACAAAAACAATGAAAACAACGACCCATTACAAACCATCTGCCATGCCACAGCTGTGGGAAAAAGCAGAGTTGCTTTTAGCGAATATAAAGATGTTAACAGTAGAAGATATTATGCATTTCATGCATGTGAAAGAAGCATTGGCTATACAGACAAAACAACGCTTTGATCAATTGTCTTTTCATGAGAATGGCTATTGTGCAATAGAAGCTTATGATGGCTTACAATTTAAATATATGCAAATGGAAGATTTAGCGATGAGCGAGCTTTCCTATCTTCAGGAACATCTGCGTATCCTCAGCGCTTTTTATGGCATTGTCAGACCCTTTGACAGTATTCAACCTTATCGCTTAGAAATGCAATGTAAATTAAAGGTACAAGATTATAACGATCTATATGCATATTGGCAAGATACTTTGGCTAAAGTATTGCTAAAGGAAGTTCATACGCATAAAGAGAAGTATCTTTTGAATCTTTCAAGTAAAGAATATGAGAAAGCAATACGTCCCTATATTCCAAAAGAACAATGGATTGATGTTATTTTCCAAGTAGAAAAAAAGGGAAAACGTAAAGTTGAGGCAACACAGGCCAAGATGGCAAGAGGACGCATGGTTCACTTTTTGGCACAGCGACAAGTAGAAACTTTGGCAGAAGTTTATCAGTTTCAAGAAGATGGTTATCAGCTAGATAAGGAACGAACTGGAAATCAGCAGATCGTATTTTATAAAAAAGGATAAAATGATAAGATTTTAAGGTAATCCTGTTTGCATAGAGATTGATTCCTTGATAAAATTTAAACCGTTCTAGAAAGGAGTCAAAAGAATGGATTATATAAAACTTATCGGTATCGTTATCATCGTCGCTGGCTTTGTCATGAAATTTGATGTTTTAGCGACCGTGTTGATTGCCGGTTTTGTAACTGGCTTGGTATCCGGATTAAGCTTTATGGAAATATTACGCATTATGGGAGAATCCTTTGTGAATAATCGCTTGATGTCGATTTTTTTGGTGATTTTTCCTGTTATTGCGATTATCGAGCGATATGGACTTAAGGAACGCTCTGCTTATTTGATAGGGAAGATTAAAAATGCATCTGCCGCCAAGGTATTGGCTTTGTATATGATCATACGCAGTATTGCCAGTGCCGCAAATATACGAATCGGCGGACATGTAGAATTTGTACGTCCTTTGATTTTGCCGATGTCAGAGGCGGCAGCAGAGAAGGCTAAGGGGGAACCCTTAAACGAAAAGCAAAGAGATACATTAAAAGGAATGACAGCCTCCATTGAAAACTATGGGAACTTTTTTGCGCAAAATCTGTTTCCTGCCGCAAGTGGTGTCTTATTGATACAGGGAGCGTTAGCAGAAGCCGGCTATGGAGAAGTTACGATCAGTTCTGTAGCAGCAGCTTCCATACCGGTGGCCATAATTGTCCTGTGCTTAAGCTTTGTGCAGGTTTGGCTAAAGGATAAGAAATTGCGAAGGAGGGAAGAATAAAATGGCGGCATTCTTAGATTATGCAGCGGAATTTATCTTTATCCTTTGTGGATTTATCAGTTTTAATGCAGCCTATCGGGCTTTGGAAAATGAACATGCCAAAGTGGGGACGACATTGTTTTGGAGCATCCTTGGGGTGATCTTTATGTTTGGTAAGGTGTTACCCTATGAAGTGTGCGGCATCTTGTTATTAGTGATGGGCGGTTTGACCATGACCCATCAAGTACAAGTTGGTACATTTGCGCCAGTAGATCAAAAAGCACGTCAACAATACAGTGAAAAAATTGGTAATAAGATATTTATACCGGCGGTGTTGGTAGCGGTTGTGGCGTTGATATTGTCAAGAGTGAAACTTGGTGAATTAGCGTTACCCGGTGCGGTAATGGTTGGAACAGGATGCATCCTTGCTTTATTTACCGCTATGTTTATTTGTCGTCCAAACTTTCAGGATACACGCCATGATACGGCTAGATTGCTGATGCAGGTGGGAAGTGCCTCCTTGTTGCCACAGTTGTTAGGAGCATTGGGGCAGGTATTTACCAAAGCCGGTGTTGGCGATGTCATATCAACAATGATGGCTGGTATCTTACCAGAAGGCAGTATCTTCTTTGGTGTGGTTGTCTATTGCCTTGCGATGGTCATTTTTACGATGATCATGGGAAATGCTTTTGCGGCTTTTTCAGTTATAACGGTAGGGATAGGTATTCCATTTGTGATTGCTCAAGGCGGTGATGCCAGTGTTGTTGGAGCTTTAGGTATGACGTGTGGATATTGTGGAACATTATTAACACCGATGGCGGCAAATTTTAACATTGTACCGACCGCCGTATTAGAAACAAAGGATAAATGGACCATCATCAAAGCACAGGCACCAATGGCTTTGTTGTTGATTCTCATTCATATCATCTTGATGCTGACCTTAGCTTTTTAAAAAAGTTTAAAAAGCTTTGATTGGCACAGAATAAAGCGTATGGAAAGGAGCACATACAGCACATAAAAGCTGTATCATAAGATTATGAAAATATTAGTAACAGGTTTTGATCCGTTTGGAAAGGAAAGTATCAATCCGGCAATCGAGGCAGTGAAACGTTTAGATGATGAAATTGCGAATGCACAGATCATAAAATTAGAAATACCAACAATTGCCCACACATCTCTTGCCGTCATCAAACAGGCGATTGAAGACCATGAACCGGACATGGTGCTATCCATTGGTCAGGCAGGAGGCAGAAGTGATATCACGGTAGAGCGCATTGGTATCAATATTGATGATTATCGCATTGCAGATAATGGTCATCAGCAGCCTATCGATGAAAAAATCTTTGCGGATGGTCCGGATGCTTATTTTGTTAATCTGCCGATTAAGGCGATGGTCAAAAGCATACGCTCTGCAGGTATACCAGCCTCTATATCTAATTCAGCAGGGACCTTTGTGTGCAATCATGTTACCTATGGCGTTCGCTATTTATTAGAAAAACGTGGAAAAGGACAAAAAAGTGGGTTTATTCATATTCCATATCTCCCAAGTCAGGTTGTTGATAAACCAAATCAGCCAAGTATGGCATTGGATGTCATTGTAAAAGGTATTCAAGCGGCGATAACGGCAATGGTTGAGCAAGCAATTGATGTTAAAGAAAGTGAAGGCACGATTTGTTAATGAAACAGATATTTGTATATGGTTCTTTACGTAAGGGAATGTATAACTATGAACGCTATCTGAAAGGGAAAAGCCACTTTGTTGGATATGGATATGTAAAAGGCTGCCTCTACGCATTAAAAGATGCGGCGTATCCGGCATTGCTAGATGGTGATCAGGATGTCTTTGGTGAAATTTATGAGATTGATGAACAGGTTGCATCAGCGATTGATGAGCTGGAGGGCTGTCATAAAGATACGTTAGGGGAGTACTACAAAGCACGAAAGATAATACGTACAACACAAGGCGCACTTTTAGAATTGGAAGTCTATTGCTTTTCCTTGGATTATGAAAAGAATGCGGAGCGTTTAAAAGCGGTAATTCCGCATGGAGATTTTGTGAAATATGTTAAGGAAGAAAAGAAAGAGGCAATATAAAAGATAGAAGCAAATAGCAAGCAGATTGACACATGAAGGATCTAGGGACGTATTTGATATTGGTCTATGTGAAAGATATAGGAAATCTCTATATCGGCTGATGAGAAAGATAGCTTATTAAATAAAATAATAAGCTATATGATTTTTATAAAAGGATAACCGATCAAAGCACTTACTCAGAGGATTTGTTGAAATTGTTGCGTTCTTTGAAAGTATGGTATAATGATGCTACATGAGTGATCAAATCGAAAGGGAAAGGGGCAAAATGAATGAACTATGCGGTGAGTGCATGTCTTATGGGCGTGAATTGTAAATACAATGGCGGTAACAATGAAAATGCCAAAATTATAGCATTTTTAAAGGATCGTCCTCATCTTACAGTATGCCCTGAAATAGCCGGTGGTTTACCGGTTCCGCGGGCATGTTGTGAGATCGTTAACGGACGTATCTTGAATACAGATAAGGAAGATGTGACAGACGCTTTTATAAGAGGCGCTGAAAAGGAAGTACAGCGGTTGCTTGATGAAAAAGTAGATTTGGTAATCTTACAGCCAAGAAGCCCAAGCTGTGGAAAAGGGCGTATTTATGACGGTACTTTTCAAGGGAAATTAAAAGATGGTGATGGTGTTTTTGTACAGCTCTGTAAAAAGCAGGGAATTGAAGTGTGGAATTGTGACGAATTTCTTGAAAAACGAATCGGCTTTTTAAAATAATGGCGATTTCCTTTGTTTTCGTTAAAAAAAAGATTGTAAGTGGTATCAAAATGGTTTAAAATAGAGTATGTAAATAAGTTAATTTAGGAGGAATATAAAATGAAACAAATTACTGTATCTGTAATCGACCCAGTTGGTTTGCATGCACGTCCAGCTACTGTTGCTGTAAACGCTGCAAGCAAATTCAAATGTGAAGTTAACGTGTCTTTCAAAGGCCGTGAAGTAAACATGAAATCCATCATGGGTGTTATGTCACTGGGAATCCCAACACAGTCTGAAATCACAATCACTTGTAATGGTGATGATGAAGATTCTGCAATCGCTGCTATCGAAGAAGTATTGCGCGCACAGAAAATCATCGGTTAATGAAATTATGATGAAAAAGATGACAAAGGTCATCTTTTTTTTCAACTCTTTTATAAGGTAATAAAAAAGAAACATAATGCATCACAGAAATCTGTGGTAATCGCTTACATTTCGATAAAGTTTGATATAAAATGTAAATGAAGTATGCTATAATAGAAACAGCAATACAGAAAGGAAGAATGAGAAAATGTACAAAGATATTTATGAAAGATGGTTACATCATCCTAACCTAGATCCTTCTTATAAAGAAGTGCTTGAAAACATGGATGAAGAGACGATGAATGATGCTTTTTATACAACGATAGAGTTTGGAACAGCAGGAATGAGAGGCTTGTTGGGTCCTGGAACAAATCGTATTAACATTCATACGATTCGTAAAGCAAATGTGGGATTTGCTGAATATATCTGCGCACATGGCGAAGAAGCTATGAAACGCGGCATTGCGATTGGTTATGACAACCGTCATATGTCAAAAGAATTTGCTATGGATTCTGCAAGATTGTTGGCTACGTATAACATCCGTTCTTATGTGTTTGAATCCTTGCGCCCGACTCCTGAATTAAGCTTTGCAGTCAGACATTTTCAATGTTTCGGCGGTATCATGGTAACGGCTAGTCATAATCCGAAAGAATATAATGGTTATAAATTGTATGATGAAAAAGGCTGTCAGCTAGTACCGGCACTTGCTGCACAAGTTATTGATCGTGTGAATGCGGTTGCGGATGAATTGGCAATTGAGGCAAATCCAACTGCTGAACAGGAGAAACTGATTACGGTCATCGGAAAAGATGTTGATGAAGAATATTATGCTAATGTATTAAGTATCCAGTTGAATCCGGATATTCCAAAAGATGATGTGAAAATTATCTTTACCCCAGAGCATGGAACAGCCAATATTCCAGTGAAAGAGGTATATACACGTGCGGGATATCATTTTGTGGCTGTGGAAGAACAATGTACGCCAGATCCTGATTTCTCGAATACACCAACACCAAATCCTGAAGAAGCAGGTTCTTATGAAATGGCATTAGAATATGCAAAACGTGAAGATGCCGATATTATTTTGGTATGTGATCCTGATGCAGACCGTATGGGTGTCGGTGTTAAACATAATGGAGACTATAAACTATTAACAGGGAATCAAAGTGGTGCCGTTTTAATTGAGTACATCTTCTCACAATTGACAGCAAAAGGGGAAATGCCAAACAATCCTGTCATGTTTAATACCGTTGTAACCAGTGATCTTGGAGAAAAGATTGCGACAAAGTATGGTGTTGCAACAGAAAAGACATTAACCGGCTTCAAATTTATTGGTGAAAAGGTTGCGAAATATGAAAAGACAAATGAAAAGCAGTATGTATTTGGTTATGAAGAAAGTTATGGCTCTTTGATTAAACCATTCGTACGCGATAAAGATGCTCCACAGGCTTGTTTGATGCTAGCTGAAGCTGCTTGCTACTATAAAGCAAAAGGTAAGACATTAGTGGATGTATTATATGATTTGTATGCTGAATTGGGCTATTATGAAGAAAGCCAAACTTCTTTGAAATTAGAAGGACAGGCTGGAGCTGAACGCATTCAGGAAATTTTAGCTACTTTGCGTAAGAGTGAAGTAAAAGAAATCAATGCAACAAAGGTAACGCGTTTTGAGGATTACAAGGAATGTCGTATCTTAGAAAATGGTGTAGAGAGTGAATTATGTGGCTTTACGAAATCAGACGTCTTGAAATACTATTTAGAAGATGGCAGCTGGATAGCAATACGTCCAAGCGGTACAGAACCAAAATGTAAGTTCTATTATTGTATCAAAGGCACTTCCTTACAGGACGCACATGAAAAAACATTAGCTTATCAAGATGCTATGAAGAAACTGATTGGTTAATAGAACATAGCAAAGTACATTTTAATGCCCGATTCGGGAAAAAATAAGGAAGTCTTAAGACTATTGAAAAATAGTAAAGACTTCCTGTTTTAATTAGCAAAGGAGTATGAAGATTTTACTATCTGCCATGAAAAGGCAAAGTTTATGCGAGATGTCAGTGCCTAATTGTCAAGGTAACCAAAATGATCAATTGAAAGACAAAGTTTATTGAAAGATGACTTATGCACACAGTTTAACAATCTGCAATAGTTTTTTCTTAATGAAAAAGGTACTATAGGCAAAAGATAATACAAGTAAAGGGATTAAGATGATCATAAAAACGCCTCCTTTTGTTAGCTTAGGATAACTCTATATATACAATAACTTATATGGGATTAGAAGTCAACATAGATGCATAAAACTTTGATTATCAAAGGCTGAACGACAATTTTCATGATTTGTATAAAAAAACAGCAAAAAACCTTGAAACCCATTACAAATTCTTTAAAATAACAAAATTCTTGTAGGTTTTACAGGCAAAATAGAGTAAAATAAAGATATGATATAGAAACTGGAGGAGTTCTCATGAAAAATAAAATTTTAGATAATTATTATAAAGGAAATGCCATCAATGCATATGAGTTTTTTGGTGCGCATATCTGTGAAGAACGTGGGAAAAAGGGTGTTCGTTTTACGACATTTGCGCCGCATGCACAGGAAATACAGGTCATTGGAAGCTTTGATGATTGGAGCTGTAAAGGACACAAGATGCGTCGCAGTGATGATAAAGGAGTATGGACATTATTTATTGCTGGTGCTAAAGAAGGAGATATGTATAAATACCGTATCACACAGGCAACTGGCAGAGTTGTCGATAAAATGGATCCATATGCATTTTATTCAGAGTTGCGTCCGAACACAGCATCCATTGTGACAAATCTGGAATATAAAAAATGGAGCGATGGCAAATGGCTCGCAGAAAGAGATAAGAACTTTGCAAAACCAATGAATATCTATGAGTTGCATATAGGCTCATGGAAAAAGGAAGAAGATGTGGAGTGGGTAAATTATCGCAGCATAGCAAAAGAATTAATCGCTTATGTAAAAGAAAATCATTTTACTCATATTGAATTGATGCCTTTGAATGAATATCCATTCGATGGTTCTTGGGGTTATCAATGCAGCGGTTATTTCAGTGCAACGAGCCGTTATGGTACATGTGAGGATCTGATGTATCTGATTAACGCATGTCATAAAGCAAAAATTGGTGTCATTATGGACTTTGTGCCAGTACACTTTGTACGAGATGATTTCTCTTTGTCTTATTTTGATGGAACGCCTCTATATGAATATGAGAAAGCATGTGATGCAGACTCACAATGGGGAACCGCTAATTTTAATCTATGGAAAGAAGAAGTACGCTCATTCTTAATGTCAGCGGCAGCTTTCTGGATTGATAAATATCATGTCGATGGTCTTCGTATGGATGCAATCAGCAATGTCATTCACTGGCATGGCAATAAAGACTTAGGAACAAACGAAGGAGCATTGCACTTTATTAAACGAATGAATTTTAATTTACATGAAGCATTCCCTGGAATCATGCTGATAGCAGAGGATTCCAGTGATTTCCCTAAGGTTACACATCCGACGGTTGAAGGTGGTTTGGGCTTTGACTATAAATGGGATTTAGGCTGGATGAATGACACCTTGAAATATTTAGAAAAAGATCCTATTTACCGTAAATGGCATCATAATAATATTACTTTCTCAATGGCCTATTTCTATTCTGAAAGATTCTTGATGGAATTTTCTCATGATGAAGTAGTACATGGCAAGAAGACAATTGTTGATAAAATCTTTGGAACCTATGAACAAAAATTTGCGCAATTAAGAACGTTATATTTGTATATGTTTACACATCCTGGTAAAAAGCTAAACTTCATGGGAAATGAATTGGCTCATTTCCGTGAATGGAATGAAGAAAAACAGTGCGATTGGGATCTATTAAAATATCCGATGCACGACGCTTTCCATAAATACTTTGCGAAACTAGGTGAAGTATACTGTAAATCGGCTACGCTGTATGAAAAAGAATATGACTGGGAATCTTTTGAATGGATCGATGCGGATAATGCGGATGAAAATCTCTTTAGTTATATGCGAAAAGGGGAAACTAAGAATTATATCGTTCTTCTGAATTTTTCACCTAATGTATATAAGGCTCATACCTTCGGGGTTTCTGAAAGTGGAACCTATCAGGAAATTCTGAATACGGATATGGATATATATGGAGGAGAAACTACAACATTGCAGAAATATAAAACGATAAAAGAAGAATGCAATAAACGTCCTTATACCATTACAGTAGATGTGCCAAGTTTTGGCGGTGTCTTATTAGAATATAAGAGAAAAAAACCAACTGCGAAAAAACAAGTGAAATAAAGTAAGAAAGGTTCAATGCCATGATGGTATTGAACCTTTGCTATATATGGGACAAACGTTATACATTTCATAAAGAGTATCGTTTTTTAATACCTACTATCGCTTTTGGAAAAGAAGTTTAAAAAAATAAACACTTCTTCTTGCATTTCATTTCCATTCGTATTAAAATACAAGAGCGCCACATTTTGTGGTGTTTTAGAATGCGTGGGAGAAGGAGCAGCTCCTTCAATCAAACCACTGCATAAGACAACAATATATAGGAGGTGTGTCTTGTGAGTAAAAAAGTTGCAAAGATTTGTAAACTTCAGTTCCCTGCAGGAGGAGCTAGACCGGGACCAGCACTGGCATCTGCCGGAATCAACATGCCGCAGTTCTGTACAGCATTTAACGATGCTACAAAGGACCGTAATGGTGATATGGTACCAGTTATTATTACTGCATACGAAGATAAGAGCTTTGATTTCGTATTAAAAACAACTCCAGCAAGCATCATGATCAAGAAAGCTGCTGGCATCAAGAAGGCTAGTGGTGATCAGAAAGAAACCGCTGGAACAATTACAGTTGATCAGCTGCGTGAAATCGCAGAATACAAAATGCCTGACTTAAACGCAAATGATGTAGAAGCTGCTATGCGTATCGTTGCTGGTACTGCTAGAAACATGGGCGTTAAAGTTGAAGGTTATGAAGGATAAGAAAGGCGAGAGGTAAATAGATATGGCAAAAGTTGGAAAGAAATACGCTGAAGCTGCTAAGAAAATCGACCGCTCAAAGTCTTATTCGGTAGCTGAAGCTGTAAAATTAGCAAAAGAAACAAACATCGCTAAATTCGACGCATCTGTTGAAGTTAGCTTCAAATTAAATGTAGACCCACGTCATGCAGATCAGCAGATCCGTGGTGCTATGGTACTGCCTCATGGTACTGGTAAAACACAGAAAGTTTGTGTTATTACACAGGGACCTAAGGAACAGGAAGCAAAAGACGCTGGCGCAGATTTCGTTGGTGGAAAAGAATTGTTAGAAGAAATCCAGAAGGGATGGTTTGACTTCGATGTGATCGTTGCCACTCCAAACATGATGGGTGAATTAGGTAAATTAGGTCGTCTGTTAGGACCTAAGGGCTTAATGCCAAACCCTAAGACTGGTACAGTTACCATGGATGTTGCAAAAGCTGTTGAAGACATCAAAAAAGGTAAAGTAGAATACCGTGTTGATAAAGAAGGTAACATTAACCTGATGATCGGTAAAGTAAGCTTTGACGATGAGAAGTTAGTGGACAACTTCAACGCAATCTACAACACAATCGTAAAAGCACGCCCTGCTGCAGTTAAGGGTGCTTATATCAAAAACCTTGTATTAACAACAACAATGGGTCCTGGCATCCATGTAGAAATCGTTAAATAAGGTTGACAAACTGCAAAACAACGTTTAAAATATTCGATGTTATCAATATACCATAGACAGTAACGGCGTAACAGCTTAATCATGTTACCGAGGTAGAAAGCAAGTAGATAAAACTTTCACCCGTAGACTGTCCAGTTTGCGGGTGTTTTATATCACTCTTGAAAGGTATATTGTTACATATAAATCAGGAGGTGTGAAGTTCATGAACCAGGCAATCATCGATAGCAAAAAGGCAGTCATTTCTGAAATTGCTCAGAAAATGAAAGAAGCCGATTCAACCGTAGTTGTTGAATATCGTGGTCTGAGTGTTGCGGAAGTAACACAGCTGCGTAGAGATCTTCGCGCAGAAGGCGTAGAGTTCAAGGTTTACAAAAACTCTCTTGCTCAGCGTGCTGCCGAAGAAGCCGGTGCCAGTGAATTAGTAAAAGACTTGGTTGGACCAAACGCAATCGCATTTGGACCAGACGCAGTTGCCCCTGCTCGTGTATTAGCAAAATTTGCGAAAACACACGACAAGCTTGTACTGAAGAGCGGTATCGTAGAAGGTAAGGTAGTCAGTGTTGACACAATCAAAGAGTTGTCAAGTCTGCCAAACCGTGAAGGTATGTTATCAATGCTGTTAAGCTGCTTACAGTCACCAGTACGCGGATTCGCATGTGCTGTTAAAGCTGTTGCAGAAAGCAAAGAAGAAGGTGCAGCACCAGCTGCCGAAGCTACAGAAGAAGCTGCTGCTTAATTGCATGCAGACAAACTATTAACTAGGAGGAAAAGAACATGGCAAAATTAAACCAGGAAGACATCTTAGCTTACTTAGAAGAAGCTACAATCTTAGAACTGAATGAATTAGTAAAAGCAATCGAAGAAAAATTTGGCGTAACGGCTGCTGCTCCAGTTGCTGTTGCAGCTGCTGCTGATGCAGGTGCTGCTGCTGAAGGACCAAGCGAAGTAACTGTTACATTAACAGACATCGGTGGAACAAAAGTTGCTGTTATCAAGGCTGTACGTGAAATCACAGGCTTAGGTCTGGTAGACGCTAAGGGTCTGGTTGACAAAGCACCAAGCGTAATCAAAGAAAATGTTAGCCCAGAAGAAGCAGAAGAAATCAAGAAGAAATTGATGGACGCTGGAGCTAGCGTAGAAGTTAAGTAATAACTTACACATCTTGATGAACTACAAAAAGCCTTCGGGCTTTTTGTCACCTAAAAAAGGCGGGATAACGATGGATCATTATTTTACAGATAATCGTCATTTAGCAGAAAACCGGAAGGAAATATCTTTCCGGTTTTGGTGTTTTAACTATACTTTCTTAACTGATAACGGTGTCTTCTCAAAAGGCGGTGTTGATTTTGGAACACAGGTCTTCTTAAACACCCTGCTGAAAAGAGATGAACTACAGGATACGATACTTGATGTTGGCTGCGGATATGGACCAATCGGTATCATCATCAAGCATACATATCCCGATAAGCATGTGGAAATGGTCGATGTCAATCCACGTGCAATCGCCCTAGCTAAAGAAAATGCCAAGGCCAATCATGTGGATGTGCAGATTCATGAGTCCGATGTATATGCACAGGTAACTGGGAATACTTATACTGACATCCTAACCAATCCACCCATCCGGGCCGGTAAGAAGGTCATTTATGAAATCTTTGAAAAAGCTTATGATTATTTATGTGAAGGCGGTTGCTTATGGGTCGTTATTCGTAAGCAACAGGGCGCAAACAGTGCAGTGAATAAAATCAAAGAAGTGTTCGGTAATTGTGACATCATTGAAAAAGAAAAAGGCTATTGGATCTTAAAGGCAAAGAAATAAATATACGTACAGCATAACTATAGTACCACTATAACGTAGGGAGAAGTAAAGCCGATTGATATCAAGAATACCAACGATAACGTAGAAAAGTTAAGCCGGGTGATACCAAAAATACCAACGATAACGTAGAGAAGTTAAATCGGTTGATACTAGGAAATGCCAGCATGCACACTTTCACGAAATTATGAAGGAAAGCTCTTCTTTATGGAAATTGCCACCATGATGGTGCAACAATCGTTATCACATGCAATCAGTTATGAAAATATACCTTTCCATGCAGATTGCTACCCAACGGACACAAATAGCTAAAATATCGAAAAAGCATTGACAATTTGACAAACCATTGATATTATAATAAATTGCATAATACTAAAATATTAAAATGGGTTTTCATGCCCTATTTTGGTAAGAAAAACTTGTAGAAAGGATGGCGTACATGGACAAAAAACAGCCTTATCGTATTGTCGCTTCCGGTAAAAAGGCAGAGCGTCGCGATTACTCAAAAGTTAGTGGACATCTGGAACTGCCGAATCTGGTTGAAATTCAGACGGATTCTTTTGAGTGGTTCAAGAACGAAGGAATTGGAGAAGTTTTCAATGAAATCTACCCGATTCAAAACTATGGAGGAAATATCAAGCTGAAGTTCGCCGGTTATGAATTCGGTGAACCTAAATACAATGCGGAAGAATCAATGTATCGCGAATGTAATTACGCAGCACCATTGAAAGCACGCATGGAACTTGAAATAACAGATAACACAACAGGTGAAGTTATCAATAAATGGGAAGATGTCTTCCTAGGTGATTTCCCTTTAATGACCGAAACAGGTACTTTCATCATCAATGGAGCGGAACGTGTCATCGTTTCGCAGATCGTGCGTTCTCCGGGAGCGTACTTCTCTACCGGTTATGATGAAAAAACAGGTAAAGTATCGTATGCCTGTGAATTAATTCCAAGCCGCGGTACTTGGCTGGAATACATGACAGAAACGAAAAAAGCGTCTACCGGACGTGTTTTAAACATGAGCATTGACCGTAAACGTAAAATGCTTTCTTCTGTATTGTTTAAAGCTGTCGGTATGTCAATTGATTTAGATCACAGCGAAGATGCCCATGATACAACACAGATCAAGACGTTCTTAAAGGCTATGGGACGTGATGTGATCGAAGATGTTGCACAGGATGATGAAGATCGTGAATTCATGAATCTTTACCTTACATTATATGCATCTTACTTTGGTAAATACGAAGAAATTGAGAATACCCTGTTAGCCGATAAGGTTAAGACTACACAGGAAGCTTTATTGTCTATTTATGAAAACCAGCGTTCGGATGAAATACCTACCTTGGATGGTTCTATCACCTTAATGAATGCGAAGTTCTTTGATCCTCGCCGTTATGATCTAACCAAAGCCGGACGTTTTAAATTACGTAAGAAATTAAATGCCATCAACCGTATTTACGGTAATCGTTTGGCAATGGATATTTTGGCAAGTGATGGCAGTGTCTTCATGCCTAGCGGTACGATGATTCATCGTGATGAACGTAACACTTTACGTGAAGAGTTGGAAAAAGGTATGCATGTACATGCTTTCCCTTTCAATCCATTATTCAACCATCCGGATAAAGTAGAAGTTCCGGCATCTAACCATCTTGGTCTTGTTGGCCGTGTTTTGGCAGAGGATGTGGAATTGAGTGATGCTACCCTGTTTGAAGGAACCGTATTAACACAGAAGGATGTAGACGCAATCGCAAAAGAATGTGAAACCATTTCTGTACATGGCGGTATCATCGCAAAGCAGGTGGCTTTGGAAAAAGGCAATGTCAATGCAGTGTTAAACTATGGACAGCGCATGTATGCGTTAGGCCGTGTAACGGATGCACAGGGCAATGACCTGGAAAATGAAGAAGGTGACTTCTATGCAGAAGGCTATTTACCTCGTCATAAGCCAGATACCTTAAGTGCAAACGACCAGGAAGCTTTACGTAATAAAGTAAACAACGGTGAAACGGTGTATGCATGGTTGGTAGGTGCAGCCGTTCAGGAAGTGCTTGTACGTACTGGCGATGAGCAAGTAGTAAAAGTAATCGGTAATGACCCATATGCGAACAAGCATACCATTACGATTTCCGATATGTATGCATTCTATACGTATAACTTAAATGTTATGGAAGGTGTTGGAGAAACCGACGATATTGATATGTTGGGTAACCGTCGTATCCGTTCTGTTGGTGAATTGATCCAGAACCAGTTCCGTATCGGTTTAAGCCGTATGGAGCGTGTTGTTAAGGAACGTATGTCCATTGCGGAAACAGCAACCTTAACACCTAAGAAATTAACGAATATTCGTCCATTAACAGCAGCTATCAAGGAGTTTTTCTCCAGTTCTCAGCTGTCACAGTTCATGGATCAGCAGAATCCATTGGCAGAATTGACCAACAAACGTCGTATTTCTGCCTTAGGTCCAGGTGGTCTGACCAGAGATCGCGCCGGTTTTGAAGTACGTGACGTTCATAGTTCTCACTATGGTCGTATCTGTCCTATCGAAACTCCAGAAGGTCCAAACATCGGTCTGATTTCCAACCTGACTTCTTATGGTAAGATCAATGAATATGGATTTATTCAGACACCATATCGTATCGTTAAGAAAGATGGAACAGTAGAAGATGAAGCAATCTACTTATCAGCTGATGAAGAAGCAGATTATGTTATCGCGCAGGCGAATGAGGTTGTAGAAGGCCGTTTGATCAATGAAAATGTCGTTGCTCGTAAAGCGGGAGAAACCATCATCGCTAAACGTGAAGAAGTAGAATTGGCCGACGTTTCACCAAAACAGATCGTATCCGTGGCAACTGCCTGTGTACCATTCCTGGAAAATGACGATGCTTCTCGTGCCTTGATGGGTGCGAACATGCAGCGTCAGGCCGTACCTTTGTTACAGCCACATTCTCCATATGTAGGAACTGGTATCGAATATAAGATTGCCAAGGACTCTGGTGTCGGTATCGTCGCAAAAGAAAACGGTATTGTTGAATACGTCGATTCTCAGCGCATCATCGTCAGTGGTGATGATGGAGAACGTCATGAATATCGTTTGCGTAAATTCCAGCGTTCTAACAATGGTACCAACATCAACCAAAGTCCAATCGTAAAAAAAGGTGAACGCATCGATAAGGGAGATATCCTAGCCGATGGACCATCTATGGAAAAGGGTGAACTTGCCCTTGGACAAAACGTTACGATCGCCTATATGACATGGTATGGCTACAACTATGAGGATGCCATCATCATGAGTGAGCGTTTGGTACGTGATGATGTGTATACGTCAATTCATATTGAAGAATACGACATTGATTGTCGTGAAACAAAATTAGGGCCAGAAGAAATTACTCGTGACATTCCTAACGTAAGTGAAGCAGCCTGCCGTAACTTAGACAGCCGTGGTATCATCATGGTTGGTGCGGAAGTACGCGAGGGTGACATTCTGGTTGGTAAAGTAACACCAAAAGGACAGAGTGAAATCTCTCCTGAAGAAAAACTGTTATTAGCAATTTTCGGTGAGAAATCCCGTGAAGTGCGTGACAACTCCTTGAAGGTACCTCATGGCGGTGCCGGTATCGTCCATTCTATCCGCATCTTCAAAAGAAGCGAAGGACATGATCTGCCACCTGGAGTCAATGAAACCGTAAAAGTTTACATCGTTCAGAAACGTAAGATTTCTGAAGGTGATAAGATGGCCGGCCGTCATGGTAATAAAGGTGTCATCTCCAAGATCTTACCGGTTGAGGATATGCCATATATGCCAGATGGAACGCCAATTGATATCATGTTGAACCCATTCGGTGTGCCATCTCGTATGAACATCGGACAGGTTCTGGAAATCCATTTAGGATATGCCGCTAAGAAACTGGGCGTGAAATTCTCCACACCGGTATTCGATGGTATCAACAATCAGGAATTAAGCGACATCATGAAAGAAGCCGATATGACCGTAGATGGTAAACAGGTACTGTACGATGGACGTACCGGTGAACCATTCGATGAACGTATTTCTGTCGGTGTTATGTACATGATCAAACTGGCGCACATGGTTGACGATAAGCTGCATGCCCGTGCAACCGGACCTTATTCCTTAGTAACGCAGCAGCCATTAGGTGGTAAAGCACAGAATGGTGGTCAGCGATTCGGTGAGATGGAGGTTTGGGCACTGGAAGCTTATGGTGCTGCCCATACACTGCAGGAAATCTTGACGGTAAAATCTGATGATATCGTAGGACGTACTAAGACTTATGAAGCAATCATCAAAGGAAAAGATATTCCTGAACCAGGCATTCCTGAATCCTTCCGCGTATTGAAACATGAATTACAGGCATTAGCCATCGATGTGAAGATGCTGGATGAAGACGGAAATGAAGTCGATATCAACAAAGAAGAATCAAGTGAACCTGCTGCACTGCCACCAATTCCACAGGAAGAGGTTGTCAGTGAAGAGGATATCAATGATATAAATGAAGATGTTGAAGTTGAAGATGATGAAGTGCTTTTGGATGATGAAGAAAACATGGATGACTTCGACGAAGATGTATTAATTGCAGAAGATGATGAACAAGTAGAGGAGGCGTAAGTAGATGAGTGTTAATGATTTTGCCTCAATTCAGGTGAGCCTAGCATCTCCTGAAAGAATCCATGAATGGAGTCATGGTGAAGTTAAAAAACCGGAAACAATCAATTATCGTTCCCAGAAACCGGAACGTGATGGATTGTTCTGTGAACGTATTTTCGGACCTAGCAAGGACTGGGAATGTTATTGCGGTAAGTATAAGAAAGTACGTTATAAAGGTGTTGTCTGTGACCGCTGTGGTGTAGAAATCACCAAATCCAGTGTTCGTCGTGAACGTATGGGACACATTGAATTGGCTGCACCGGTAGCACACATCTGGTATTTACGCGGTATTCCTAGCCGTATGGCACTGCTGCTGGATGTAACACCAAAACAATTGGAAGAAGTAGTATATTTCGTATCCTGGATCGTAACAGATCCTAAGGATACGAATCTGGAATACAAACAGATCTTATCTGAAAAAGAATATCGTGAATATATGGCACTGTACGGTCCTGGAAGCTTTACGGCACAGACTGGTGCAGAAGCTGCTTTGACCCTGTTGAAAGAAGTTGACCTGGAATTAGAATACAAACACATTCAAGAAGCTTTGGAAAATGCGCAGGGTGAAAAACGTAAGAAATTAATCAAGCGTTTGGATACCGTAGAAGCTTTCCGTAATTCTGACAATAAGCCAGAATGGATGGTTATGACAGTAATTCCGGTAATCCCACCTGATTTAAGACCAATGCTGCAGTTAGATGGTGGACGTTTCGCGACAAGTGATCTAAATGATTTATATCGTCGTGTCATCACACGTAACAACCGTTTGAAGAAGCTATTAGAGTTGGGAACTCCTGCTATCATCGTACAAAACGAAAAACGTATGCTGCAGGAAGCAGTTGATGCTTTGATCGATAATGGTCGTCGTTCTAAACCAATTACCGGTGCCGGCGGACGTGCTTTGAAGTCTTTATCACATTCCTTAAAGGGTAAACAAGGACGTTTCCGTCAGAACCTATTAGGTAAACGTGTTGACTTCTCCGGTCGTTCTGTAATCGCCGTAGGACCAGATTTGAAGATGTATCAGTGTGGTATTCCACGTGAAATGGCAATTCAGTTGTTTAAACCATTTGTTATTAATGAAATCGTAAATCAGGAAATCGCCAGCAATCCAAAAACAGCAGAGAAACTGATTGATCGTCAGGATCCACGTATTTGGGATATCGTTGAAAAGGTAATTGATGGCTATCCTGTCTTAATGAACCGTGCCCCTACGCTGCACCGTTTAGGTATTCAGGCGTTTAAGCCAAAACTGGTAGAAGGACGTGCATTGCGTCTGCATCCATTAGTATGTACTGCCTTTAATGCCGACTTCGATGGTGACCAGATGGCTGTCCATGTACCATTGAGTGAAGAAGCAAGAGCTGAAGCCTTAGTGATGATGTTAGGTTCTAACAATATCCTAGGTCCAAAGGATGGAAAACCAATCGTTACCCCAGGTCAGGATATGGTCATGGGTAACTTCTATCTGACGATGGAAGAAACGGCTGAAGAATTCCATGATGAAGCGCAGCGCTATTTATCTGTCGATTGTCCAAAATCAGCAGCTATGTGGCAGCGTTATGGAGATAATGAAGGACATGTCTTCGGTAGCATCAATGAAATTTTGATGGCTTATGAAACAGACCAGATTCATTTACATTCTCGTATTGCCATTCCGGCAAGAGCATTAAATAAAACAAGCTTTACGGATGAACAGCAGAAACAGTATTTGCTGACAACAGTTGGTAAGGTTATCTTTAACAACATGTTCCCTAGCGACTTCCCATTCTTGAATGAGGTAAGTGCAGCCAATTTCCAGGCAACACCGGAAAAGTATTTCCTGGATATGGGAAAAGATGTAAAAGAAGCTATCCGTAATTTACCTGTAACACCTGCTTTCAAGAAGAAAGATTTAGGTAAGATCATCGGTGAGATCTTCAAACGTTACAGTACTGAAAAAACATCTGAAATCCTTGACCAGATCAAGGATATGGGATTTAAATATTCTACAGTTGCCGGTGTTACGGTATCCTTAAGTGATATCGAGGTTGCTCCTCATAAAGAAGAGCATGTGGAATATGGTAAGGCCAAAGCCGAAGAATTAAAAACCCTGCGTAAGAAAGGTAAGCTTACGATGCAGGAGTGGGAACGTCACTTAAATAAGCTGTGGGCAGATGTCAAAGATGATATCGCCGAAGAGCTGTTAGGTAACTTGCCACGTAAAAACCCAATCAACATGATGGCGCGTTCTGGTGCCCGTGGTAATACGTCAAACTTTACTCAGTTAGCTGGTATGCGTGGTCTGATGGCGAAACCATCACAGTCCAAATCAGCGAAGGGTGAATATGTACCAAGTATCATCGAGGTTCCTATCTATTCATGTTTCCGTGAAGGTCTGAATGTGTCTGAGTTCTTTATCTCAACACACGGTGTGCGTAAAGGTCTGACCGATACCGCATTGAAGACTGCCGAATCTGGATATCTGACACGTCGTTTGGTTGACGTTGCCCAGGATGTTATCGTTAAACAGGAAGACTGTGGTACAGATAAAGGGTACTGGGTAGAAGCTATCGTAGATCGCAAAACGAATACGATTATCGAATCTTTGTATGATCGTTTAGTTGGTCGTTATACAAAACAAGAAGTTACAGATCCTAAGACAGGTGAAGTCATCATTGAAAGTGATGAATTCATCACGGAGCCAATTGCGCAGCGAATTGTAGATGCTGGTGTTGAAGGCTTATATATCCGAAGCGCATTTACTTGTAAATCTATTTACGGTGTATGTAAGAAATGTTATGGTCGTAACATAGCAACCGGTAAAGATGTTGAAGTTGGCGAAGCTGTTGGTATCATGGCTGCCCAATCTATCGGTGAACCAGGTACACAGCTGACCATGCGTACTTTCCATACCGGTGGTGTAGCAAGTGCTGATGGTGGAGATATCACACAGGGTCTTCCTCGTGTCGAGGAGCTGTTTGAAGCTCGTTGTCCTAAGGGTGTAGCTGTATTAGCTCAGATTACCGGTGAAATCACATCGATTAATCAGATTGAAACAGGCTACGAAGTAGTTGTCGCAAATGATAAAGAAAGTATTACGCATAAGGTGACTTTGGTACAGGCAATTCGTCCTTGGATGAAGGTTGGTGCACATGTCGAAGCTGGTGACAAAATTACGGAAGGTCAGGTTGACCCTAAGGAATTGTTAAAGGTTGCTGGTGTACGTCAGGTTCAAAACTACATTCTAAAAGAAGTTAAGAAAGTATATGCTAGCCAGGGTATTGAAATCAGTGACAAGCATATTGAAGTTATGATTCGCCAGATGCTGCGTAAAGTAGTCGTTCTGGAAGGCAATGATACACACTTGAATCCAGGTGTGCAGGTATCCTTGACCGAAATCACGAAAATCAACCGTCAGGCATTGTTAAGCGGTAAAACACCGGCTACTTTCAAACCGGTATTGTTAGGTATTTCTAAGGCATCTGTTGAAACAGACTCCTTCTTATCGGCAGCATCTTTCCAGGAAACAACGAAAGTTCTGACGGATGCAGCAATCAAAGGTAAGAAAGATTACCTGATTGGTCTGAAAGAAAATGTTATCATCGGTAAGCTGATTCCAGCTGGAACCGGCTGCAAAGCTGATCGCCAGACAAATGAAATCATTGCGGAAAGAGCAGAAGAGTTACGCGAAGAGCGTATCGAACGTAATGCGAAACCAGATGATGATCAATTTATGGCATATGTACCTTCACCTGAGAAATTAACAAGTGAAATGGTACAGAAAATCATGGATGGTGAAGATGTATCTGATGAAGAAATTGGAATTAAACAGCCAATTCTTCCGGAATTACACGATTAACAATCCTAAAGGATATCAAGAAGGAGTTCTTACGATGTAGGAACTCCTTTTGTGATTATCAAAAGTATCCATATCAAGAGGCAAATTCGTAAAGCGATAGAAAGAATTTCTGCCTAGATCATATGGAATAGCAGATTAGTAAAAATAATCTGAAATAATCATAAAAAAGTTATTATTTTGATTGACAGGAACGATATAATTTGATATTATATACAGGCACTCAACGAGAGTGACGTCCACCAAACAGTGGATGCTATCGGTCTTTGAAAACTGAACAGGAAACGTCAATTTCAATGAAAAAGAGAAGTAATTCTCGGATAAACAAATAAAGAAAAACGTTAGTAAACGTTTTGAGCTAAATCAAATGGAGAGTTTGATCCTGGCTCAGGATGAACGCTGGCGGCATGCCTAATACATGCAAGTCGAACGAAGTCTTTAGGAAGCTTGCTTCCAAAGAGACTTAGTGGCGAACGGGTGAGTAACACGTAGGTAACCTGCCCATGTGCCCGGGATAACTGCTGGAAACGGTAGCTAAAACCGGATAGGTATGAGGGAGGCATCTTCCTCATATTAAAGCACCTTCGGGTGTGAACATGGATGGACCTGCGGCGCATTAGCTGGTTGGTGAGGTAACGGCCCACCAAGGCGATGATGCGTAGCCGACCTGAGAGGGTGAACGGCCACATTGGGACTGAGACACGGCCCAAACTCCTACGGGAGGCAGCAGTAGGGAATTTTCGTCAATGGGGGGAACCCTGAACGAGCAATGCCGCGTGTGTGAAGAAGGTCTTCGGATCGTAAAGCACTGTTGTAAGTGAAGAATGCCATATAGAGGAAATGCTATGTGGGTGACGGTAGCTTACCAGAAAGCCACGGCTAACTACGTGCCAGCAGCCGCGGTAATACGTAGGTGGCAAGCGTTATCCGGAATCATTGGGCGTAAAGGGTGCGTAGGTGGCACGATAAGTCTGAAGTAAAAGGCAACAGCTCAACTGTTGTATGCTTTGGAAACTGTCGAGCTAGAGTGCAGAAGAGGGCGATGGAATTCCATGTGTAGCGGTAAAATGCGTAGATATATGGAGGAACACCAGTGGCGAAGGCGGTCGCCTGGTCTGTAACTGACACTGATGCACGAAAGCGTGGGGAGCAAATAGGATTAGATACCCTAGTAGTCCACGCCGTAAACGATGAGAACTAAGTGTTGGAGAGATTCAGTGCTGCAGTTAACGCAATAAGTTCTCCGCCTGGGGAGTATGCACGCAAGTGTGAAACTCAAAGGAATTGACGGGGGCCCGCACAAGCGGTGGAGTATGTGGTTTAATTCGAAGCAACGCGAAGAACCTTACCAGGCCTTGACATGGATATAAATGTTCTAGAGATAGAAAGATAGCTATATATCACACAGGTGGTGCATGGTTGTCGTCAGCTCGTGTCGTGAGATGTTGGGTTAAGTCCCGCAACGAGCGCAACCCTTGTCTTCTGTTACCAGCATTAGGTTGGGGACTCAGGAGAGACTGCCGGTGACAAACCGGAGGAAGGTGGGGATGACGTCAAATCATCATGCCCCTTATGGCCTGGGCTACACACGTACTACAATGGCGCCTACAAAGAGCAGCGACACCGCGAGGTGGAGCGAATCTCATAAAGGGCGTCTCAGTTCGGATTGAAGTCTGCAACTCGACTTCATGAAGTCGGAATCGCTAGTAATCGCAGATCAGCATGCTGCGGTGAATACGTTCTCGGGCCTTGTACACACCGCCCGTCAAACCATGGGAGTTGGTAATACCCGAAGCCGGTGGCATAACCGCAAGGAGTGAGCCGTCGAAGGTAGGACCGATGACTGGGGTTAAGTCGTAACAAGGTATCCCTACGGGAACGTGGGGATGGATCACCTCCTTTCTAAGGAGAAAGTACAAAGAAGCAGATATTTCCTGTTCGGTTTTGGAAGACCGAAAGAATCTTCCAAGAGAAGTCGATCTTTGAAAACTGAATAACAGAAAAGACATAACAGAAGGTCTATAACGTAAAAGTTGTAAACAAAATAGATATTCACGAGTATAAGTTAAACAAACAGTAATACTCAAGCAAACCGAAAGCAAAAACACGAAGAAGTGATTAAGTAAGTAAGGGCGTACGGTGGATGCCTAGGCACTTGAAACTGAAGAAGGACGCAACAAACGGCGAAACGCGACGGGGAGTGGTACGTACACAAAGATCCGTCGATATCCGAATGGGGAAACCCGTCATCTGTAATAGGATGGCATCCATGGATGAATCCATAGTCCATGAGAGAGGTACCCGGAGAACTGAAACATCTAAGTACCCGGAGGAAAAGAAAACAAAAGTGATTTCCATAGTAGCGGCGAGCGAAAGGGAAGGAGCCCAAACCATCTCTAGAGATGGGGTTGTAGGACCACGACATGGCAAGAGCATTGTTAGGAGAACGGCATTGAAAGGCCGACCGTAGGGGGTGCAAGTCCCGTATCCGAAAACGATGCGAAGCCTAGTGGGATCCTGAGTACGGCGAGACACGAGAAATCTTGTCGGAAGCAGGCGGGACCATCCGTCAAGGCTAAATATAAACAAGTGACCGATAGCGAACCAGTACCGTGAGGGAAAGGTGAAAAGAACCGCGGGAGCGGAGTGAAAGAGAACCTGAAACCGTATGCCTACAAGAAGTCAGAGCCCGTTAAAGGGTGATGGCGTGCCTTTTGTAGAATGAACCGGCGAGTTATGTTATCGTGCGAGGTTAAGCAGGAGATGCGGAGCCGAAGCGAAAGCGAGTCTTAATAGGGCGAGAGTACGATGACATAGACCCGAAACCGTGTGATCTAGCCATGACCAGGTTGAAGTTCAGGTGAAACTGAATGGAGGACCGAACCGACCCCCGTTGAAAAGTTGGCGGATGAGTTGTGGCTAGGGGAGAAATTCCAATCGAACACGGATATAGCTGGTTCTCCCCGAAATAGCTTTAGGGCTAGCGTCGAGGCTTAGTCATGTGGAGGTAGAGCACTGAATGTACGATGGCCCCATCCCGGGGTACTGAGTATAATCAAACTCCGAATGCCATAAGATATGCCCGGCAGTCAGACCGTGGGTGATAAGGTCCATGGTCAAAAGGGAAACAGCCCAGACCGCCAGTTAAGGTCCCAAAATGCATGCTGAGTGGAAAAGGATGTGGGGATGCACAGACAACTAGGAGGTTGGCTCAGAAGCAGCCACTCTTCAAAGAGTGCGTAACAGCTCACTAGTCGAGTGCCTGCGCCGAAAATGTACCGGGGCTGAAAGCACGACTACCGAAGCCGCGGATTTCGTCGCAATGCGAGTGGTAGGGGAGCGTTCTATGCACCGTACGAAGCGTACCGTGAGGAGCGTGGAGCGCATAGAAGTGAGAATGCCGGTGTGAGTAGCGAGAGTAGGTGAGAATCCTTCACGGCCGATAGCCCAAGGTTCCAGGGGAAGCTCGATCCGCCCTGGGTAAGTCGGGACCTAACGCGAGGCCGAAAGGCGTAGTGGATGGAAAACAGGCAGATATTCCTGTACCCGCGATGGAAATGAAGGAATGACGGAGAAGGTAAGTATGACCCACTAAATGGATTGTGGGCGAAGCGTATAGCAGGATGGCAGTGAAATGCGTCATCAGGATGTAAAGCGTGAAAGGTAAGGGAACGCCCAAGGGCAAGTACCGAAGCATATGTAGCCAGCTTCCAGGAAAAGTTTCTAGTATATTCCATAGCGGCCCGTACCAAAACCGACACAGGTGGGCAAGGAGAGGATCCTGAGGTGAGCGAGAGAACTGTTGCCAAGGAACTCGGCAAATGACTCCGTAAGTTAGCGAGAAGGAGTGCTTATGAAAGTAAGCCGCAGTGAAGAGGCCCAAGCGACTGTTTAACTAAAACACAGCTCTCTGCAAAGTCGCAAGACGAAGTATAGGGGGTGACGCCTGCCCGGTGCTGGAAGGTTAAGAGGATTTGTCAGTAGCGATACGAAGCAATGAATTGAAGCCCCAGTGAACGGCGGCCGTAACTATAACGGTCCTAAGGTAGCGAAATTCCTTGTCAGGTAAGTTCTGACCCGCACGAAAGGCGTAACGATTTGGGCGCTGTCTCGGCAGCAGACTCGGTGAAATCTTAGTACCTGTGAAAATGCAGGTTACCCGCAACTAGACGGAAAGACCCCATGGAGCTTTACTGCAGCCTGATATTGAGTTTCGATCAGAGATGTACAGGATAGGTGGGAGACAAAGAGACATGCACGCCAGTGTATGAGGAGTCGCTGTTGGGATACCACTCTTGTCTGATTGGAATTCTAACCTGCATCCCTAAGCGGGATGAGGGACCGTGTCAGGTGGGCAGTTTGACTGGGGCGGTCGCCTCCCAAAGAGTAACGGAGGCGCCCAAAGGTACGCTCAGATTGGATGGAAATCAATCGACGAGTGCAAATGCAGAAGCGTGCTTGACTGCGAGACAAACAGGTCGAGCAGGGACGAAAGTCGGGATTAGTGATCCGGCGGTGCCGAATGGAAGGGCCGTCGCTCAACGGATAAAAGCTACCCTGGGGATAACAGGCTGATCTCGCCCAAGAGTTCACATCGACGGCGAGGTTTGGCACCTCGATGTCGGCTCATCGCATCCTGGAGCTGAATTCGGTTCCAAGGGTTGGGCTGTCCGCCCATTAAAGCGGTACGCGAGCTGGGTTCAGAACGTCGTGAGACAGTTCGGTCCCTATCTGTTGTGGGCGAAGGAGATTTGAGGAGAGCTGTCCTTAGTACGAGAGGACCGGGATGGACCTACCGCTGGTGCACCGGTTGTTCCGCCAGGAGCATAGCCGGGTAGCTAAGTAGGGAAGGGATAAGCGCTGAAAGCATCTAAGCGCGAAGCCTACTCCAAGATGAGATCTCCCATTCGCAAGAAGTAAGACCCCTTGAAGACGACGAGGTAGATAGGTCAGGGATGGAAGCATAGCGATATGTGAAGTTGACTGATACTAATAGGTCGAGGACTTAATCACAAGAAATGTTTGGACTGTTATTCAGTTTTGAGGGAGAGACCTCAAGCGATCTGGTGATGAAAGCGAAGTGGACACACCTGTACTCATCCCGAACACAGAAGTTAAGCACTTCAGCGGCGACAATAGCTGGACGAGCTCCAGTAAAGATAGCACGTTGCCAGGTAGGAAGACCTGTTCTGAGAAGGACAGGTTTTTTTCTATATAGAGGTAGAAAGCCAAAAATATCCCTCATAAAAGGCCTCCTTTCCATTTTGAGGAAAACGTAGTGCAAGGCCGTTATTGACAATTCGTTATTTCTAATATTTTGTATGAAGCATTAAAAAAACAAGATGAACACTCGTGATTACATATCATCATTTTATCTTATACAGAAATCGTTTTAGAAATTCCTTTTTCTATTTTTAATGTGTTATAATGCACAAGTTATATGAAGGGAAGTGCCAATGATGTCAATTTCAACAGATATATTGCATCAAATGGAAATTCTGAAGTATGCGGGTGCTGTAGATAGAGAAAATGAAATATTATATTTATCATCTTACATGCAACGTGAAACAGGATTACCCTCTACCAACAGGATGAAGAACGTTGTGGTGAATTATTCGCAGTTCTGTGATTGGTCACATACAAAACAAACAGCTTTTGATTTGCAGTTGGTAAAAACAACAAATCATCATGCATATTATCGTCTACAAAAGATATCGACCATAACTACTGGGCAAATGTTTCTGATGACGAATATTGATGATATCCTCGCCATTGAAATGAAACAAAACTATGATCGTCTACAAAATAAAAAATTAACGAATAATATCCCTTGTGGCTTATTTAAGGCGGCATTGGATGAGAGTATGACACTACTTTATCATAATCTTTATTTTAATAAGACTTTTGGATATGATCCTACGGATGCTATTTCAGACATTCAACAGATTGTATTACCTGATGAATTTATGCAACTTCTAAAAGATATAAGAAGTCATAAAATTACCGCTTCTGATACGTATTATTTTGAGGAGGAAAATCGTTGTATTAAGAAAGATGGCTCTATTATATGGGTGTTATGTCGTTATGCGTATGAAGGTAATGATATCTTTGGAGCTGTTTTTGATATCACGGATCGCAAACTGATTGAGGATAGATTACGTATCAGTGAACAGGAATATCGAATTGCGATGAAACAGTTGAATAAGACATTGTTGCGGTATCATATTCCTACAAAGACATTGTCTATGGGAGACCCAGATGATCGTGTATTGGGGGATTATACAGAAGTTAAAAATGTCCCCGAATGTGTGCAAAACATGAATTTAGTCGCAAAGGAAAGCTTAGAGGAATATATGCGGTTCTATCATGCAATGCTGGAAGGTGTGCCACAAGGAAGTGCTATGTTTAAATTGCGTGTAAAAGACAGAGATGATTATGCATGGATAAAAGCACATTACTTTTTAACATATGATAAGGAAAAACATCCGGTTACATCTATCATTTCATATGAAGATTATACGGAAGAATATGATCAGGAGTTGTCTTACCAACGATGGATACAGATATTTGAAAATCAAAAGGCAAATGCGATTGCTTATTATGAATATGATATTACCAAAGATCAGCTTGAGGTGATGGAAAGCACGGTGATACCTGAAATTCCATTTGCGAAACGTCGTTCTTTTACTTTTGTCGCGCAATATGCGGCAAATAACTTTGTTTATGCAAAAGATCGCAAAAAATACCTCACCATCTTTGATCGCCAATATCTGTTATCTTGTTACTATCAAAAAAAGTTTGTCGTGACTTGCGAGCATCGCCGTTATGATGTAAAAAAACATATTTATTGGGCTAAAGCGGAAATACAATTAATGGAAGATCCTTATACAAAGCATATTAAGGCATTCGTTTTGATTCAAGATATTGATAAAATCAAGTGTCGAGAATTAGAAGTGCAGTTGGAGTTAGAGAGTGATTCATTGACAGGATTGTTAAATCGTAAGACAATTGCAGAAAAAGTAGATTATATTTTGCAGGAACAGGAGGAGGAACTGCATGCTTTGATCATGTTGGATCTGGATAATTTCAAACAGCTAAATGATAAATTGGGGCATATGCAGGGAGATGAAGTATTACGTGATGTAGCGCAAATCTTACGCGGCTTAATGCGTTCACATGACTTGTGTGCACGTATTGGCGGTGATGAATATATCTTATTTTTAAAGGATATTTGCAATCGAGAAGCTTTGCGTAAAAAACTTCAGCAATTAAGCGATGCTCTTAGTTTTAATGTAGATGGCATAACGATCAGTGCCAGTTTGGGAGCTTGTTTGGCGCCGGAACATGGCGATAATTTTATGACACTATATCAAAAAGCAGATGAAGCAATGTATGCAAGAAAACGAAATGGGCGCCATGGTTTTCGTATATATGGAGAATAACTGAAATAATCCTTATAGACAACAGACTGTGATTCGGATGGTAAGCACATAAATAGGAACATAAGAATACTCATGTAGATTACCGTATGAAATCTATTTTGAAATGCTGTTAGAAGATAATAGATGTGTGTATCTGTAATTATTTTTGCAATAGAATGCAAAAGATAGTTACGATCACGCATCTTTTTACATGTAGGGATTGCAAATTGTACTTGGTTTCGTTATCATGTATAGGCATGTCATAAGGAGAAGAATTATGAAAACATTAACTTTTCGTCAAATAATAACGGTATCTATGATGCTGTTTGCCATATTCTTTGGAGCTGGTAATATGATTTTTCCACCTGCCATGGGACAATTAGCAGGAACAAGCTATCTTGCGGCTTTGGCTGGTTTTATTCTGACCGATGCTGGAATTGCCATATTAGGAGTTACTGCTGTTGTCCTGGTTGGTAATTCTATGAGTGACTTAGGTAAATTGGTAAGCCCTAAATTTGCATTATTTTTGTCTATCTGTGTGTATATGTTAATAGGCCCTTTATTTGCCTTGCCAAGAACAGGAAGTGTATCTTTTGAAATAGCGGCATTGCCTTATCTTGGAAATAATAATCGAATGCTGTTTTCCTTTTTGTTTACGGCGATATTTTTTGGATTGACCTATTATTTAAGTTCTAATCCTAGTAAAATCGTCGATGTCGTTGGAAAATATTTGACGCCTGTATTACTGATCAGTATCTTCGCTATCTTTATCGCAACCTTATTGTATCCGCAATCACAAGAACCCTTAGCTTTTGGAACGATGACACAAGCGAAGGGAGCTTATGTGGATATACCATTTTTTCAAGGTATGATTGAGGGATATAATGCATTAGATGGACCGGCAGGGCTGGCCTTTGCTATCTTAGTAATAACAGCAGTTCGTGGATATGGTGTCAGTGATAAAAAAGCAATTGCGAAATATACCATTTTATGTGGATTAGGTGCTGCGGCTTTTTTAGGTATCGTTTATTTTATGCTGACCTATGTGGGAGCTATGACGATTACACCATTTGAAAATGGTGGTAGCTTGCTGCATGCAGTGACTAATCATTTATTTGGCAGTGTTGGAGGTATCATTTTGGGAATTGCTGTTTTATTTGCCTGTCTTACCACTGCCATAGGTTTGACAACTTCCTTTTCTGATTATTTTCAGACATTATTGCCACGTGTTTCTTATAAGAAAATTGCTGCTTTTGTCTGTTTATTCAGTTTTGTGATATCGAATGTCGGTTTGAGTCAGCTTATTAAAATCGCATTACCAATATTATTAATTATTTATCCTGTTACGGTTACGCTGATTTTGTTATCTTTTATGCGCCGCTTTATTAAACATCGTAAAAGTGTTTATATCGTTGGCATGGGATTTACCTTTATTGTTGCATTTTTATATGGCTTAGACACAGCCGGTTTATCTTTAGGCAGTGTGAGTGTTTGGGTAAGAGAATTGCCATTTTATGAGTTGGGCTTAGGTTGGGTACTTCCAGGAGCTATTGGCAGTATTCTTGGTGCTTTGCCTTTCCTAAATAAAACAGCAGCTAGTGCTGCTGCCGCACAGGAATAACGCTTATTCTAATGCATAACCTATATTAAAATCATCATACATCATACAGTTGCTTTTCTTCCTCTATTTATATTTTCCAAAGCAATAAGTAATGACATCTTACTGAATAAAAAAGGATAGTGCCCGACAATACGCATCTGGCGCTATCCTTTTCATAAGCCTTCTTAATGGTAACAGCAAGTGTTTGCGATAATACAAGTTGTGCCACCTGCATCAATATAAGGCAGTGTCTTAGAATTGAAAAATTTTCTTTAACCCTTTGGCAACGCCTTCCTCATAGACAGAAGCGGTAACCATATCCGCGAAGGATTTCACATAATCACTGGCAGTCCCCATGGCAACGCCCATCCCTGCCATTTCCAGCATCTTAATATCATTTGTACTATCACCAAAGCAGACACATTCCTCCCAAGTGAGGTTCTCCTTTCGCAATACCTGAGAAATGCCAACAAATTTATCATTATTTGCATTGAAGACATCGTAACAGAAATGATCTTCAGCTACTTCAATCAGATCACTGCGCAGCATCGGGTGCTGCTTTAAGAAAGTATCCAATGCACGCTGATTCTTTGTCATAATGACAGAATTATATGCATTATGACGTTTGTGATAACTGCGGTTTTCATCATAGAATAAATAATCCAATACATGATGATCTCTGCAAAAGTCATATAATGGATAAAAGCTGTCGTAAATATACGATGCATCGCCAAAATGAAACATCAAGCCATTCTGTTGTTCCTCGCACCAGTCAACGATATCCTGTGTGGTTTCCCTTGCTAAGGGATTTTCAAATAACAGATTTTGTTGTGCATCCAACACATAACCGCCATTGATCAATACCATATAATCAAAATAGGGGATGCGTTCTAAGATCAGGTGCATCTGATTCAAAGGTCTTCCGGTAGCTGCACATACCAGCACGCCTTGTTCTTTTAACTTGCGCAGTGCATCCAGATTTGCCTGTTGAATAATGTCGTTTTCTGTTTGATACATGGTCCCATCCATGTCAAAAAAGCGATTTTGTAAGCCATAAATAAACTTCCTCTTTCCTGTATGTAATCATACCGTTGTCATTATACTAAAAGAATGGGCATTTTTCAAAGAAAATAGAAAAAAGGTGTTGACATCCGATTTCAGTTGATTTAAGATAGATAGGCAAGTGGATTTTTAGGGTTCCCCAACAGCGGGAACTAAATTTACACTTCAAAATGACACACCCGGAAATGTGTGTTTGCGAAAGGAGGATATTATGCCAACAATTAACCAATTAATTCGTAAAGGTCGTGAACAGAGCGTGAACGTTTCTAAGTCACCTGCTCTGAATAGAGGATATAACTCATTGAAAAGACGTCCTACTAACCTGAGCGCACCTCAGAAACGTGGTGTATGTACCCGTGTTGGTACCATGACACCTAAGAAACCAAACTCTGCGTTGCGTAAATATGCCCGTGTTCGTCTGAGCAACGGTATGGAAGTTACAGCTTACATCCCAGGAATCGGACATAACTTACAGGAGCATAGTGTTGTAATGATCCGTGGAGGTCGTGTTAAGGACTTACCAGGTGTTCGTTATCACATCATTCGTGGTACTTTGGACTGTGCCGGTGTTGCTAACCGTAACCAGAGCCGTTCTCTGTATGGTGCTAAAAAACCAAAAGAAGCGAAAAAGAAATAGTCAATTGTGAAAGGAGAAAATTTCAATGCCTAGAAAAGGACATGTAGCAAAACGTGATGTATTAGTAGATCCTATCTACAACTCCAAGCTGGTCACTCGTTTGATCAACAAAATCATGATTGATGGTAAAAGAGGGGTTGCTCAGAAGATTCTGTACAACGCGTTTGATATTATTGAAGTAAAAACAAATGAAAAACCAATGGAAGTTTTCGAAAAAGCTTTAGAAAACGTTATGCCATTATTGGAACTGAAAGTTCGTCGTGTAGGTGGTGCAAACTACCAGGTCCCAGTAGAAGTATCTGCTGAAAGACGTTTGACTTTAGGTCTGCGTTGGATCGTTAACTACGCTCGTCTGCGTAGTGAAAAAACTATGGAGCAAAGACTTGCTGCTGAAATCATGGACGCTGCTAACGGAAGCGGTGCATCTGTGAAAAAACGTGAGGATACTCATAAGATGGCAGAAGCGAACAAGGCATTTGCTCACTACCGCTGGTAAGAAAGGAGTTCATTATGCCACGTCAGTATTCATTAGAAAAGACTCGTAACATTGGTATCATGGCTCATATCGATGCTGGTAAAACTACAACAACAGAACGTATCCTGTATTATACAGGTGTTAACCATAAAATCGGTGAAACCCACGATGGTGCTTCAACGATGGACTGGATGGCACAGGAACAGGAACGTGGTATCACCATTACTTCCGCTGCCACAACAGCAGCATGGAAGGGTCACCGTATTAACATCATTGACACTCCGGGCCACGTAGACTTCACAGTTGAAGTTGAACGTTCATTGCGTGTACTTGATGGTGCGGTAACAGTATTGGATGCAAAAGCCGGTGTAGAACCTCAGACGGAAACCGTTTGGCGTCAGGCAACGACTTATGGCGTACCAAGAATCGTATTCTGTAACAAAATGGACGCAACAGGAGCTGATTTCCTGATGTCCTGCAAGACGATCGTTGATCGTTTAGGGGCAAAATCTTGCCCAATCCAGCTGCCAATCGGTGCTGAATCTACATTCTCTGGAATCGTAGATATCATCGAGCGTAAAGCTGAAATTTATACAAACGACTTAGGAACTGACATCAAGATTGAAGAAATTCCTGAAGATCTGAAAGATCTGACAGAAGAATATCGTGCAAAATTGCTGGAATATCTGGCTGATTACGATGAAGAATTCATGATGCAGGTTCTGGAAGGTGAAGAACCAAGCGTTGAAGAAATCAAACGTGTACTGCGTATTGCGGTATGTAAGGGTGACTTCTTCCCAGTATTGTGTGGTTCTGCATATAAGAACAAAGGTGTTCAGATGGTTCTGGATGCAGTTGTTGATTATCTGCCTTCTCCATTAGATATCCCTGCTATCAAGGGTACATTGGAAGATGGTAGTGAAGTAGAGCGTCACGCAAGTGATGATGAACCATTCTCTGCATTAGCATTTAAGATTGCTACGGACCCATTCGTAGGTAAGTTATCTTACTTCCGTGTATACTCCGGTACAGCAAAATCGGGAAGCTATGTATTGAACTCTACCAAAGGTAAGAGAGAGCGTTTCGGACGTATCGTTCAGATGCATGCAAACTCTCGTAAAGAAATCGAAGAAGTTTATGCAGGTGACATCGCTGCTGCCGTTGGTTTGAAAGTAACGACAACAGGTGACTCTCTGTGTGCTGAAAATGATCCAGTCGTTTTGGAAAGTATGGAATTCCCAGAACCAGTTATCGAATTGAGTCTGGAACCTAAAACTAAAGCTGACCAGGATAAGATGGGCTTAGCATTGGCAAAACTTGCTGAAGAAGACCCTACATTCAAAACTTATACAGATCAGGAAACAGGACAGACGATTATCGCCGGTGTTGGTGAACTTCACCTGGATATCATCGTTGACCGTCTGCGTCGTGAATTCAAGGTAGAAGCAAATGTTGGTCAGCCAATGGTTGCTTACCGTGAAACAATTCGCGAAACAGCTGATTGTGAAGGTAAATACATCAAACAGTCCGGTGGTCGTGGACAGTATGGTCACGTATGGATCAAATTTGAACCTCAGGAAGAAGGCAAAGGATTTGAATTCGTTGACGCTACCGTTGGTGGAAGCGTTCCTCGTGAATACATCAAACCTACCGAAGAAGGTCTGCGTGATGCATTAGAAAACGGTATTATTGCCGGTTACCCTGTAATCGATATCAAAGCAACATTGTTCGATGGTTCTTACCATGATGTCGATTCAAGTGAAATGGCATATAAGATTGCCGCTTCTATGGCACTGAAAGCAGCTGCTAAGAAGTGTAAACCAGTTATTCTGGAACCAATCATGATGGTAGAAGTTACTGCACCAAACGAATACTTAGGTAGCGTTATGGGTGATGTTAGCTCACGTCGTGGGGCAATCGTTGACCAGGAAGAAAGAGGAAATGCGATCATCGTTAAGGCACATATCCCATTGTCTGAAATGTTTGGTTATGTAACTGATCTTCGTTCTTTCACTCAGGGTCGTGGAAATTATTCCATGAAATTCGACCATTACAGCGAAGTTCCTAAGAGCATTGCGGAAAAAATCGTTAAAAACAACAGTTCTGAAAATTAATTGTTGCTTTTATAAAAACTTTGAATTAGAATATACATGAAATCTATAAATTTAGGAGGAAATTAAAATGGCTAAAGAAAAATTTGACCGTTCCAAAACACATGTTAACATCGGAACTATCGGTCACGTTGACCACGGTAAAACTACTTTAACTGCTGCTATTACAAATGTATTGGCATCTAAAGGTATGGCACAGGCTCAGGCTTATGACCAGATTGACGGTGCACCTGAAGAAAAAGAACGTGGTATCACAATCAACACTGCACACGTTGAATATCAGACTGACAAACGTCACTACGCACACGTTGACTGCCCAGGTCACGCTGACTACGTTAAGAACATGATCACTGGTGCTGCACAGATGGATGGTGCTATCCTGGTTGTTGCTGCATCTGATGGTCCTATGCCTCAGACTCGTGAGCACATCTTGCTTGCTCGTCAGGTAGGTGTTCCTTACATCGTTGTATTCTTGAACAAATGCGACATGGTTGACGATGACGAATTGGTTGACCTTGTTGAAATGGAAGTACGTGAACTGCTGAGCGAGTACGGTTTTGACGGTGACAACGCTCCAGTTATCCGTGGTTCTGCATTAAAGGCTCTTGAAGGAGATCCTAAATATGTTGACGCTATCAACGAATTGATGGATGCAGTTGATGAATTCATCCCTGATCCAGTTCGTGATACGGATAAACCATTCTTGATGTCTGTAGAAGACGTTATGACAATCACTGGACGTGGTACAGTTGCTACTGGCCGTGTTGAACGTGGTGTTGTTAAATTGGGTGAAGAAGTTGAAATCGTTGGTATCAAAGACACTCAGAAGACCGTTATCACTGGTCTGGAAATGTTCCGTAAACAGTTAGACTTCGCAGAATCTGGAGATAACATCGGTGCATTGCTGCGTGGTATCAACCGTGATCAGATCCAGCGTGGACAGGTTCTTGCTAAACCAGGAACTGTACACCCTCATACAAAATTCAAAGCTCAGGTTTATGTATTGAGCAAAGACGAAGGTGGACGTCATACTCCATTCGTATCTAACTACCGTCCTCAGTTCTACTTCCGTACAACTGACGTAACAGGTGTTATCACATTGCCAGAAGGAACTGACATGGTTATGCCTGGGGATAACGTAGAAATGACTGTTGAATTGATCGCTCCAATCGCTATCGAAAACAACACAAAATTCTCAATCCGTGAAGGTGGACGTACTGTAGGTTCTGGAAACGTTACTGAAATCATCGAGTAATCAGAATTTATAAACGATAAAGAGTGCTTCGGCACTCTTTTTTTCTAGTCTATTTCCCTTTGCAAATTCTTTGCTCAATAGCTATCCCCTCTTGCTTTTTCTCTTTATCTGTTTCATAATAAAGTTAGAAACTAGGTGATATTATGGGAAAGAAAATGGCGGCCCCTATCATCATTGGTATTATTGGCTGCTTTTACATGATCATGTGGATATGTCTTTTATTTTGGGGACAAGCACCACTGCCAATACTGCTGCTCATTGGGATTCCTATGCTGGCACTGTTGTTTTTATGGATTCATGTAGTCATGGAACGCATCCATGAGATAAGGAGCAATGAAGAAGATGATCTTAGTAAATACTGATTACATTACAGGAAAAGAACTCGACATGTTAGGATTGGTAAAAGGAAGCACCATCCAAACCAAAAACATCGGCAAGGACATCTCACAGAGTTTTAAAACTTTGGTTGGCGGTGAATTGAAGGCATACAATGAGATGATGAATGAAGCACGTGCGCTTGCGACAAAGCGTATGGTTGAAGAGGCTGAAAACTTAGGCGCAGATGCTGTAGTGAATGTTCGCTATGCTTCCAGTGCCATTATGGGTGGTGCTGCAGAAGTTATTGCTTATGGTACCGCAGTAAAATTTAAATAGTAGCAAAAAGGCATTTGTTTTAGGAAAGCTGATAGATGCAGATGGAAAAAGTTCTTGATGCAGTCGTTCACTTACTAACCAATGCTTTTTTCTTTGGTGATGTAGATGATTTTTATTGGGGATATACATGGATCTCTTTACAATAGCGATATAATCTTTGCCAATACACATGAATCGCTTTACAATAGCGGTATTATCTTTGCCAATACACACGAACCTCTTTACAATAGCAATGATATCCCTAGGTGATATAGATAATATTAAAAAATATACGACGAAAGATTATAAAGTTGGAAAGATTAAAAAGTTGCCCCATCTTATAAATTTAGGTAAATATTTCGATGGCATTGCATTTCGCCTAGAATAGAGTATAATAATACTGTCATGACAGGGGCGCCTTTACGGCTGAGATATCCTTATGGATGGTCCCTTATGACCTGATCTAGTTAATGCTAGCGTAGGGAGTCATATCTAAGAAAGAAATACTAGATTGGTTCGCTTACGCCTCATTTGAGGTGTTTTTTATTTGCAGGAAAGAAGGTGCAAGATGAAACGTTATCGTAAATACGTAATGCCGGTCATAACCCTTTTTGTAACACTTGGTATTTGGGAAGCATGTGTGAGAATCTTTGATGTCGATTTATATATCTTACCTGCTCCTAGTAAGATCGTAGAAGCGATGCTTGCGAATGCGGATGTATTATGGATGCATTCCATGGTGACCTTGCAGGAAGCTGTTACAGGTTTGATGATTGCGACAGTGGCTGCTATCTTGATTGCCATTGGCATGGATCTGTCAAAGAACTTTAAGCATAGCATTTTCCCTCATTTGGTTGTCACACAGACCGTGCCGGTGATGGTCTTAGGACCGCTGTTTACCATCTGGCTGGGCTTTGGCATGGCACCTAAGGTATTGATGGTCGTGTTTATGTGCTTCTTTCCTATCGTAATTGCCTTTTGTGATGCATTGGCACAAGTAGATGTTAACCAGATCAACCTGTTGAAAAGCTTTGGCGCGAAAAAGTGGCAAGTTTATGCGTATGTCAAGATACCGGCAGCCGCAACAGCCCTTTTCTCTGGGTTAAAGGTGTCAGCGACCTATTGTATCGGTGGAGCTATCGTCGGGGAATGGCTGAGTGCATCCGCAGGTCTTGGTTATTATATGATACGGGTAAAGAACGGTTATATGTTAGATAAAGTGTTTGCCTGTGTCATCGTTATCATCTTCTGGAGTCTGTTATTACATTTGGCAGTGACCTTACTTGAGCGAATCGTATTTCCCTATAAACGCTAGAAGGGAGGAAAACAACATGAAAAAGATTGGATTGCTTGCTTTATCTGCGTTGATGGTTACATCTCTTGCGGGCTGTGGATCTGCAAAAGATAACGTAAAAAAAGAGTTAAAAGAAGTTACTTTAGTATTGGACTATGTACCAAACACAAATCACACGGGCTTTTATGTAGCACAGGAAAAGGGTTATTTTAAAGAGGAAGGTCTAAAGGTCAACATCATAGAACCTGGAGATGATTCTACGAGTGCAGTATTGGTTGCCGCTAATAAAGGTGAATTTGGTGTCAGCTATCAGGAAGATGTCACCTATGCCAGAACGGCTGAGGAAGTGTTGCCAATCAAAGCCATTGCGACCATTATCCAGCATAATACCAGTGGGTTTGTTTCTTTAAAGAAAGAAAATATCAAATCGCCAAAGGATTTTGAAGGAAAGGTGTATGCCGGCTGGCAGGCACCAAGTGAGGAAGCGGTTATTAAAGCGGTCATGAACAAAGCAAATGCAGACTTCAAAAAGCTTACCATGGTAGGAGCTGATGGCAGCGGATTTGCGGCATTAGGTAAAAAAGTGGATATTCAATGGGAATTTGAAGGCTGGGCAGTTATCAAGGGCCGCATGGATGGCTATGATGTCAACTACATGCCATTAAAGGACTTAGATAAGCGTTTGGATTATTATACACCGGTCATTATCACAAATGAAAAGATGTTGAAGGAAGATCCAGAAACGGTACAGAAATTTATGAACGCAGTGAAAAAAGGATATGAATATGCCATTGATCATCCTGAAGAATCTGCTGAAATCATGAAGAAGATCTTACCGGATACTGATTTCGCATTCTTAAAAGAAAGTCAGAAGTATTTAAGTGCTGAATATCGTAAGGATGCCAAAACATGGGGTGTCATGAAAGATGAAGTGTGGGATAATTACACCGATTTTATGTATGAGTATAAACTGATTGATAAAAAGATCAAAGCTAGTGAACAATATACAAATGAATTTGTAAAATAAGGAGAGCTTATGAAACTGCGTGTGGAGGATATGGCAATTGCCTTTGAAAATAAAAAAATACTGGAACATGTCAGCTTACAAGTGGCAGAAGGTGAATTTGTGGCATTGATAGGACCTAGCGGCTGTGGGAAATCAACTCTGTTAAATATTTTGGCTGGAGTTTTACAAGCTGCAGAAGGCTGTTTCTATGTAGATGATGAAAAAGTAGAAGGCATATCCTCCCACTTTGCTTATATGCCACAAAGCGATTTACTGCTCCCTTGGCATACGATCTTAGAAAATGTGACCTTGTATGGTCGCTTGCACCATGCCAAAAAGCAAGCGCAGCAACAAGCGTTAAAAGAATTTGCGACTTTTGGTTTGGCTGGTTATGAACATGCCTATCCGAAAGAATTATCCGGTGGTATGCGACAACGAGCAGCATTCTTGCGAACAGCGCTTTGCAGTGCAGATATCCTATTGTTAGATGAACCTTTTGGCGCCTTGGATGTCATTACGCGCAATGATATGCAGGATTGGCTGTTAGCGATGCGAAAAGAATTGCAGAAGACGACCTTACTAGTAACACATGATATTGATGAGGCTTTATATCTGGCAGATCGTATCTTGATCTTAGGCGGTTCACCGGCATCTATCGTCAAGGAAATCAATTTACATGAAGTAGTCAAAAGTCGGGACTGGCTGTTTACACAAGGCGAACAGCGAAAAGAAATTTATTCATTATTAAGGGGGGAGTCGCATGCATGATGCACATCTGCATATCAGCGATATAGCGTTCTTTAAGGAAATGCAAAAACATCAGATAGAGGGTATAGCAAATGCGGCATCGCCACAGGAATATCACTTTCTAAAAGAACTGCAAGCACAATATCCAAAGCTTAGAATTAGTGCCGGGATTCATCCATGGCAGGCGGACGCGATAACTTGGGAAGCGATGTTAGCGATTCTGCAAGAAGCAGAGATCCTTGGAGAAATCGGTTTAGATTCCGTATGGTGTAAAACACCGATGGAAAAGCAGAGGGAAGTTTTTGAAAAACAACTGCAGTTGGGACAGCAATTACATAAGCCCATCTTGTTACATCTAAAAGGCATGGAAAAAGAAGCATTATCATTGCTGCGAAAATATCCGAATACGTATCTTGTGCATTGGTATTCCTGCGATGATTATTTGGAAGACTATATGGCATTGGATTGCTGGTTTACCATTGGACCATCGGTTGGTGATGATCCTGCCGTTACCAAAGTAGCCCGTAAGATTTCTTTACAACGTATGCTAATAGAAAGTGATGGCATTGATGCGATACGCTGGTGTGAGCAGAAAGAGGTACCGCTTGCTGCCTATCGTACGTATCTTACACGCAGCATAACGCGGATTGCGGCGCTTCGTCAGATAGCAGAAGCATCTTTAGCTGCACAGTTGATGGATAATTATCACCATTTCTTAAATAAATGCGAATCATCTGTATAAAGAATAAAGAAGTGTTTCACTTACGATGTGTGCCATCGACATAAACAGAAAGCTTTGGATAAGGCATTGCATAGAAAGCCTTCGTGCACATAAAAATACGATTTCATCTTACTGGAATATATCGAATCTTCTTTTCAAGAGGCACAGCGGCTTCTAGAGGAGGAGATTTTTTTTGTTTTTTTACCGATTTTGACCATGAATTATCATAAAATAGCCGTCTTTTATGGATGAAAATTCATGTAAACGCTATCATTTTATATCTCGCAACCATGTGAAGTAAGATGATAAAAAACCTTGAAAAAAAGTTAAAAAATACGGTAAATAAGGCTTGTATTCACTATTCAACTGTGTTAGAATATTCTCACGACCGCAATGACATGCGAGGTTGCTGACCCACTGAGAAACGTTGTCATGGACGGCGAGGTCAGGGAATTCGCATCGAGCGAGTCTATAGTCGATATAGACGAAAGGAGACATATTCATGGCAAAAAATAGCGTAAGAATTCGCTTAAAGGCCTACGAACACAGAATCTTGGATGCTTCTGCAGAAAAGATCGTTCAGGCAGCACAAGCTCACGGTGCAAAAAAGATTGTTGGACCAGTACCTCTTCCAACTGAAAAGCAGGTTGTAACAGTCCTGCGTGCGGTACACAAATACAAAGATTCTCGCGAACAATTCGAGATCAGAACGCACAAACGTTTAATTGAGATCGTCGGACCTACAGCAGAAACAATCGACTCATTGAGCCGTCTGGAACTGCCAAGTGGTGTTGACATCGAAATTAAGCTGTAATGGAGGTGACATCATGAAAGGTATACTTGGACGTAAACTTGGAATGACACAGGTATTTACGGAAGAAGGAACACTGATTCCGGTTACTGTTGTTGAAGCTACACCAAACGTAGTATTACAGAAAAAGACAGTGGAAAACGATGGATACGAAGCTGTACAGTTAGGATTTGAAGATGTAAAAGAAACACGCAGCACAAAACCTAGCAAGGGACATGCTGCAAAAGCTAACACGGCTCCTAAGCGTTTCGCTCAGGAAATCCGCGATTGCGAATTAGATGTAAATCTTGGTGACGAGGTTAAAGTTGATATCTTCGCTGCTGGTGAAACGGTTGATGTAATCGGAACTAGCAAGGGTAAAGGATATAACGGTACGATCGTTCGTAACAATGCGAAGATCGGTCCTAAGAGCCATGGTTCAGGACACCACAGACACATTGGTTCTTTGGCTACCAACGGTATTACATCTCGCCAGGGTAAGATTCTGAAAGGAACAATCATGGCTGGTCAGGAAGGTGGTTACAGAACAACAAACCAGAACCTGACAATTGTTAAAGTTGATGTTGAAAACAACTACTTATTAATTAAAGGTAACGTGCCTGGACCTAAACGTGGATTAGTAATGGTACGCACTGCTAAATGTTCTAAGGGCGATAAAGCTCCTGTGACTTTGGTAGATTACACGAAAGAGGAGGAATAAAAGATGCCTAAGATGGTCGTATTAAGCCAAGCTGGTAAAGAGCTTCACGAAATTACTCTTGCCGATACAGTATTTGGCATCGAGCCAAATCAGCAATGTATCTTTGATGCCATTGTGATGCAGCGTGCAAGCATGCGTCAGGGAACACACGACACCAAAAACCGTACAGAAGTTCGCGGTGGCGGTCGTAAGCCTTGGCGTCAGAAGGGAACAGGACGTGCGCGTCAGGGTTCCATCCGTGCTACACAGTGGAGAGGTGGCGGAACGGTATTCGGTCCTACACCAAGAAGCTATGCATACAAGCTGAACAAAAAAGTTCGTCGTCTGGCACTGAAATCAGTATTATCTGAAAAAGTGGCAGAAAACGCTATGAGCGTGGTTGATAAGCTTGAATTGGAAGCACCTAAGACAAAAGCTTTCAATGAAATCATCGCAAACCTGAACGCTCCAAGAAAAACATTGTTTGTAGTATCTGAAGGTGAAGATTTTGAAAATGCATTTCTGAGCATGCGCAACATCCCTAGCATGATGATGCTGACTGCTGATGGATTGAATGTTTACGATATCGTAAATGCTAACAAAATCGTCTTTACAGAAGCTGCTGTGAAAGATGTTGAGGAGGCACTTGCATAATGGATAACTATAAAGACATTATTATCCGTCCAATCATCACAGAAAAAACGATGAGATACATGGACGAAGACAACAAGGTAACCTTCGAGGTTAGAAAAGGCGCTAACAAGACACTGGTAAAACAAGCTGTTGAAAGCATCTTCGGTGTTGATGTAGTTGCTGTTAATGTTGTTAACGTAAAGCCTAAAACAAAAAGAATGGGTAAATACGTTGGTAAAACAAAAGCTGTCCGCAAAGCCTATGTAAAAATTGCAGAAGGTCAGGACATCAACTTGTTTGGCGAAGAAGAAGCTAAATAAGCTCAGGAAGAAGAACGCTATTTCCTGAATAAATATTGCGTAAGGAGGAAATTGACACATGCCAATTAAGAAGTATAAGCCGACCACTCCAGGTCGCCGTGGTATGACCAGCTTATCTCGTGAAGAGATTACAGCAAACAAACCAGAAAAATCATTACTTGCCCCTTTAAATAGTAAAGGTGGACGTAATAACAACGGACGTATTACAACACGTCATCAGGGTGGCGGACACAAACGTGCTTACCGTATCATCGACTTTAAACGTAATAAAGACGGTATCCCTGCTCGTGTTGCAACAATTGAATACGATCCAAACCGTTCCGCTAACATCGCTCTGTTAAACTATGCAGATGGTGAAAAGCGTTACATCATTGCTCCTAAAGGATTAACTGTTGGAATGACAGTTGTTTCTGGAGAAGGTGCCGACATCAAAGTTGGTAACACATTGGAACTGAAAGATATCCCAGAAGGAACTTTCATCCACAACATCGAATTAAAACCTGGTAAAGGTGGTCAGCTGGCTCGTTCCGCTGGTGCATCTGCACAGATCTTAGGTATCGAAGAAAAGTATGCTACTGTTCGTTTGGTATCTGGAGAAGTTCGTAAAATTTTGTCTAACTGCCGCGCAACCATCGGTTCTGTCGGAAACGAAGACCACAGTCTGGTTAACTACGGTAAAGCCGGACGTAACCGTTGGAGAGGTATCCGCCCAACAGTTCGTGGTTCTGTTATGAACCCTAACGATCACCCTCATGGTGGTGGTGAAGGACGTACTCCAGTAGGACGTAAATCACCAATGACTCCTTGGGGCAAGAAAGCTATGGGTGTGAAAACACGTAAAGCAAAACAAGCGTCAACGAAATTAATCGTTCGTCGTCGTAATGGCAAATAGGCAAAGGAGGAAATGAAAAATGAGTCGTAGTTTGAAAAAAGGCCCATTCTGTGATGACCATCTGATGAAGAAGGTAGAAGCACTGAATGCTGCCGGTAAAAAACAAGTTATTAAAACCTGGTCACGTCGTTCAACGATTTTCCCTCAGTTTGTGGAACATACATTTGCCGTTTACAACGGAAAAGAACATCTGCCTGTTTATGTTACAGAAGATATGGTAGGACACAAGCTTGGTGAATTCGTGCCAACCCGCAAATATGCTGGACACGGCGCTGATGACAAGAAAGCTAAGAGATAAGGAGGAAACGTAGAATGGAAGTTAAAGCATGCGCAAAGACATTACGTATCCCACCTAGAAAAGCTCGCCTTGTAATCGATCTGATTCGTGGGAAAGACGTTGAAGAAGCTGCCGCAATCTTAAAGTTTACACCAAACGTAGCTGCGGAAGCTGTAGGAAAAGTGTTGAAGTCAGCGGTAGCAAATGCCGTTAACAACAACGATATGAATGAAGAAAAATTATACGTGAAAGCATGTTATGCAAACGAAGGTGTAACTTTGAAACGCTTCATGCCACGTGCAAAAGGATCTGCAAGTGCGATCCACAAACGCACCAGCCACATCACTGTTGTGGTTGACGAGCGTGATTAAGGAGGTAGCTCATGGGACAGAAAGTTAGTCCGATCGGAATGCGTGTCGGTGTTATCCGTGACTGGGAATCCAGATGGTATGCTGACAAAGATTATGCCGATCTTTTACTGGAAGATGTTAAAATTCGTGAATTCTTATTCGCTGAACTGAAGGCAGCTTCCGTATCAAGAATTGAAATTGAACGTTCTAAAAACCGTGTTGAGATCATGATCCGTACAGCTCGTCCTGGTGTGATCATCGGAACAAACGGTGAAAACATTGAAAACTTGAAGAAGAAACTGGAAAAATTAACTGGTGGAAAGAACATCTATGTAAAAGTTCTGGAAATCGCTAATCCAGATTTGGATGCTCGTTTGGTTGCTAGAAGCATTGCTGACCAGTTGGAACAGCGTGCAAGCTTCCGTACAGCTCAGAAAAAAGCTATCCAGAGAACAATGCGTGCTGGTGCCAAAGGTATCAAGACTGCTGTATCTGGACGTTTAGGCGGAGCTGATATGGCGCGTACTGAAGGTTATAGCGAAGGTGTTGTACCTCTGCATACATTGCGTGCTGACATCGACTATGCTTGGGAAGAAGCTTCTACTCAGTATGGCCGTTTAGGTGTTAAAGTATGGATCTGCCGTGGTGAAGTATTGCCAGGACAGATGGTTCAGGAACCAGAAGCTCCTAAGAACAATATGAACGATCGTCGTCGTAACCGTCGCAACAACCGTGGCGGAAATCGTAACGACAACCGTAACCGCAACAACAGCCAGAGAAACAACGCTGCTGGAAATGCTCCTAAGAAAGCGGAAGGAGGAAACTAAATTATGTTGATGCCTAAGAGAACAAAATATAGAAGACCTCACCGTTTAAGCTACGAAGGACGTGCGAAAGCCGGTCGTGAAGTATCTTTTGGTGAATATGGTCTGATGGCTGACACTGGTGCTTATGTAAGTAACCGCCAGATCGAGGCTGCCCGTATTGCCATGACACGTTATATGAAACGTGGTGGTAAAGTTTGGATTCGTATCTTCCCTCACTTGGCAAGAACGAAAAAACCTCTTGAAGTACGTATGGGTTCTGGTAAAGGTGCACCTGAAGGATGGGTAGCAGTTGTAAAACCAGGACGTATGATGTTTGAAATTGCTGGTGTTCCAGAAGAAGTTGCACGTGAAGCATTCCGTCTGGCTTCTCACAAACTGCCAGTGAAGACGAAATTTGTTAGAAAAGGAGAAGAGAAATAATGACAGCGAAAGAGATCAGAGAGTTAAGTAACACTGAAATTGCACAACAGATCGAAACGCTTAAAGATGAACTTTTTAATCTTCGTTTCCAACAAGCAACCGGACAGTTGACGAACACTGCACGCTTAAAAACCGTGAAGAAAGACATTGCCCGTATGAAAACCGTATTGACTGAGCGCGAGCTTAGCAATCAGGATTAAGGAGGATCACTAAGTTATGGAAAGATCTAACCGTAAAGTATATCGTGGAACAGTTGTTTCCGATAAGATGGATAAAACGATTACTGTAGTCGTTGAAACAAAGAAAACACATCCATTATATGGAAAACGTGTAAAATATTCTAAGAAGTTTAAAGCTCATGACGAAAACAATGAAGCGAAAATCGGAGATAAGGTAGTTATTATGGAAACTCGTCCATTGTCTGCTACAAAACGTTTCCGTTTGGTTGAAATCGTCGAAAAAGCTGTACAGCTGTAGGCGCTAGGAGGTAGACATTCATGATCCAGAATGAAAGTAGATTACGCGTCGCTGACAACACAGGTGCCAAAGAAGTATTGGTTATCCGCTGTTTAGGTGGAAGCGTTCGTAAGTTTTCAAACATCGGGGATATCGTTGTCTGTGCTGTTAAGCAGGCTGCTCCTGGTGGAACTGTAAAAAAAGGTGACGTAGTCAAAGGTGTAATCGTACGTACAAAACGTGGCGTTCGCCGTGACAACGGAACATACATCAAATTTGATGACAACGCTGTTGTCCTGATCAAAGACGATAACACACCTCGTGGAACTCGTATTTTCGGGCCAGTAGCAAGAGAACTGCGTGACAAAGACTTTATGAAAATTGTGTCTTTGGCACCAGAAGTGCTGTAAGGAGGTGTCTTTGTGAAAATCAAAAAAGGTGATAAGGTTCAGGTTATTACAGGTGCTTACAAGGGCACTGTTGCAGAAGTAACCAAAGTTTTCCCTAAGGAAAACAAAGTTATCGTTGAAGGTGTAAATGTTGTAAAAAAACACTTGAAACCATCTCAGGCTAATCCAGATGGCGGCATTATTGAAAAAGAAATGCCAATCCATGTTAGCAATGTTATGGCTTACGATAGCAAGGCTAAGAAAGCCAGCCGTGTTGGATTTGAAATCAAAGAAGACAAAAAAGGCAATCAAACAAAGGTTCGCGTCTATAAAAAAACCGGCGCTGAAATTAAGTAGGGGAGGTTAAAGGATGAACCGCCTAAATCAGAAATATACAGATGTAGTTGTGCCTAACTTAATGAAAAAGTTTAACTACAAGTCAGTTATGGAAGTTCCTTATGTAGATAAGATCGTTATCAACATGGGTATCGGTGAAGCAATCGCGAATCCAAAGGTATTGGACGAAGCCGTAGCTGAATTGGCACAGATCACTGGACAGGCTCCAGTTATCACAAGAGCAAAGAAATCTATCGCAAACTTCAAATTGCGTGAAGGTATGCCTATCGGATGTAAGGTAACTTTACGTAAAGAGAAGATGTATGATTTCATGGATAAGCTGATGAACATCTCATTGCCACGCGTGCGTGACTTCCGTGGTGTTTCTACAACATCTTTCGATGGCCGTGGAAACTACACACTGGGTGTTAAAGAACAGCTGATCTTCCCAGAAATCAACTACGATAAGGTTAACAAAGTACGTGGTATGGATATCGTTATCGTTACTACTGCAAAAACAAACGAAGAAGCAAAGGCGCTGCTTGAAGAATTAGGCATGCCTTTCAAGAAATAGGAGGACTTACAGTATGGCAAAAAAAGCAATGGTTAATAAATCAAAACGTCCTCAGAAGTTCCAGGTGCGTGAGTACACACGTTGTGAACGTTGTGGCCGTCCTCACTCAGTTTTACGTAAATACAAACTCTGCCGTATTTGCTTCCGCGAGCTGGCTTACAAGGGTCAGATTCCGGGTGTAAAAAAGGCGAGCTGGTAATCAGATAGGAGGAATACAGTCATGATGATAATGACAGATCCGATTGCAGATATGCTGACTAGAATTCGTAATGGAGTTCAGGTTCGTCACGAAGTTGTAGAAGTACCTGCAAATAAAGAAAAGATCGAAATCGCAAAGATTTTAAAAGAAGAAGGTTTTATTACAGATTACAACGTTGAAGGTGACGTTAAGAAAACCATCAATGTTACACTGAAATATGGACCTAACAACGAAAAAGTAATCAATGGAATACGGAGAGTTTCTAAACCTGGTTTACGTGCTTACGCAAAAGTGGACGAAGTTCCTCGCGTATTGAACGGTCTGGGTATTGCAATCATCTCTACATCTCATGGTTTAATGACAGATAAAGAAGCTAGAGCTAAACACGTTGGTGGCGAAGTTATCGCCTACGTGTGGTAATCTAGACGGAGGTAAAGAAGAATGTCACGTATCGGTAATAAAGCGATTACCATTCCTGCTGGCGTTGAAGTAAACATCGCTGCTGGGAATGAGGTGACTGTTAAAGGACCTAAGGGAACTTTAACTCGTCAGTTTAACCCGGAATTGGGTATTAAAATTGAAGAAAACGTTTTGAGCGTAACACGTCCAAACGAACAGAAACACACAAAACAGCTGCATGGTACTACACGTGCTCTGCTGGCTAACATGGTTGAAGGTGTTACTAACGGATATTCCAAAGAACTGGAATTGGTTGGTATCGGTTTCCGTGCTGCCGTAAGCGGTAAGAAACTGACACTGAATGTTGGTTACTCCCACCCAATTGAATTTGCTATCGAAGAAGGATTGAGCGTAGAATGTACTTCTGCGACAGCTATTAAAGTGTCCGGAATTGATAAACAGCGTGTCGGTGAATTCGCTGCAAATGTTCGTGCTGTAAGAAAACCAGAACCTTACAAAGGCAAAGGTATTCGCTACAAAGGTGAATATGTTCGTCGTAAGGAAGGTAAAACAGCAGGTAAGAAATAGTGGGAAAGGAGAAATTGAACAATGCTTAAGAAAGTATCTAGAAATGATGAGCGTTTACGCCGTCACTTGCGTGTTCGTACCAAAATCAGCGGTACTCCTGAATGTCCCCGCCTGAACGTTTTCCGTTCAAACAGCCACATTCACGCGCAGATCATTGATGATGTTAACGGTACTACATTAGTAGCCGCTAGCAGTGTTGAAATGAAACTGGAAAACGGTGGTAACGTTGAAGCTGCCAAAACCGTTGGCGCTGAGGTTGCGAAACGCGCACTTGAAAAGAATATCACAAATGTTGTATTTGACCGTGGTGGATATGTTTACACCGGTCGAGTTAAAGCTTTGGCTGAAGCGGCTAGAGAAGCCGGCTTGAAATTTTAGGAGGTTATGCGAATGGAACGTAAACCAAGAAGAAATCGCGACGTTGAAAAAGAATTTGAAGAACGCGTCGTTACCATCAACCGTGTAACTAAAGTAGTAAAGGGTGGACGCCGCTTCCGTTTTGCTGCATTGGTTGTCATCGGTGACAAAAAAGGCCGTGTCGGCTTTGGTACAGGAAAAGCAAACGAAGTTCCTGATGCTATTAAAAAGGCTGTTGAAGACGCTAAGAAAAACGTATTCAACGTACCTATCGTAGGAACTACCATTCCTCACGAAATCACTGGACGTTACGGAGCTGGAGAAATCTTCCTGCGCCCTGCTACAGAAGGTACCGGAGTTATCGCTGGTGGTCCTGTACGTGCCGTATTGGAACTGGCTGGTATCAACGATATCCTGTCTAAATGTCTGGGAAGCCGTACGCCAATCAACATGGTTCGTGCTACGATTGCAGCATTAAAAGATCTGAAAACGATTGAAGATGTTGCTCGTCTCCGTGGTAAAAAACCAGAAGAAATTCGCGGTTAACAGGAGGAATTAGAACATGAAATTACATGAAATGACATATACAGAAGGTGCCAGAAAAGCAAGCTACCGTGTAGGACGCGGTCATGCTTCTGGTAACGGTAAAACTGCTGGTAAAGGACATAAAGGTCAGAAAGCAAGATCTGGCGGAGGCGTTCGCTTAGGTTTTGAAGGTGGACAGACACCATTAGCAAGACGTTTGCCTAAACGTGGTTTTACAAACTTTACTCGTAAAGAGTATGCAATCGTAAATGTAGCATCTTTAAATCGTTTTGAAGATGGTACGGAAGTAACTCCAGAACTGTTGATTGAATGCGGTCTGGTAAGAAAAGAATTAGATGGAATCAAGATCTTAGGCGAAGGTGAATTAGAAAAGAAACTGACAGTGAAAGCTAACAAGTTCTCTAAATCAGCTTTAACGATAATCGAGCAAGCAGGCGGAAAAGCAGAGGTTATCTAGTATGCTTAGCACGATTACCAGCATGTTCAAGAATAAAGATATTCGTAATCGAATATTCTTTACTCTTGCCATGTTGTTTATCTTCCGCTTTGGTACAGCAATCACTGTACCGGGCGTAGATACGACATCGCTGACGAAATCCAGCAATTCACTGCTTGATATGATCAACCTGCTTGGTGGTGGAGGTCTGGAACAGATGTCCATTTTTGCTATGGGAGTCGGCCCTTACATCACCGCATCTATTATTATTCAGTTATTATCCATGGATGTTATTCCGGCTTTGACAGAACTTGCCAAAGGCGGCGCATCCGGTAAAAAACAAATTGATCGTTATACACGTTACCTGGCAGTTGTCTTGAGCTTCTTCCAGGCTTCAACGCTAATATATGGCTTTTCAAGAAGCTATCCGGATTTACTGGTCAATGGCAATGGTTGGTCAAGCATCCTTTATATTGCAACAATCTTAACAGGTGGCAGCATGTTCATCTTGTGGATCGGTGACCGTATTACGATGAAGGGTGTTGGCAATGGGGTATCTATGATCATCGCCGCTGGCATTATCGCAAGACTTCCACATCAGTTCGCAACAGCTTGGGGAACGCTTGTCGATACATCCAGCAGTTCTGCAACCTTTAATGGAATCTTGAGCTTTGGCGGCTTCCTGTTATGCTATCTGCTGATCATCATCTTTGTTGTCTTCATGCAGACAGCGGAACGTAAGATTCCAATTCAGTATACATCCAGCACGGTAACAACACGCAAGAAAGACATGACATACCTGCCGCTGAAAATCAATTCAGCCAGTGTAATTCCTGTTATCTTTGCTTCTGCTATCATGGTGGCGCCACTTTCCATCATTAAGATGGTAACGGCTGCTGAATGGGTAAGTACCGTAGAGTATTACCTGGGTATGCAAACACCAGTGAGCCTGGTTATCTATGTGGTATTGATTCTGTTATTTACCTTCTTCTATACGAAGTTACAGGTAGATCCGGAAAAGATTGCCGAGAACTTAGGTAAATCAGGAACATATATCCCTGGTATCCGTCCTGGTACGGAAACCAAAGATTACATTAACAAGGTATTAAACAGAATCACGGTATTAGGCGCAATTGGACTGGCTTTCATCGCAGTTCTGCCTCATGCTCTTCCATTATTTACAAATCTGCCTAGCTCTATGGGTATCGGCGGTACTGGTATCATCATCGTCGTAGGTGTTGCAATGGAAACCGTGAAACAGATCGAAGGTCGTCTGACGCAGAAGTCCTACCGTGGATTTCTTCAGAGATAGAAGGTGAACCTATGAATATCTTGATTATGGGCGGTCCTGGTGCCGGTAAAGGTACGATGTCCGCAAAAATCGTTGAAAAATTTAATGTGAATCATATTTCAACAGGAGATATTTTCCGCAGTGAAATCGGGAATGGTACAGAACTTGGTCTTGAAGCGAAAAGCTATATGGACAAAGGACTGCTCGTCCCTGATGAACTGGTAAACAATATGGTGAAAAGCTATCTGGATAAACTGGAAGATAAGAAAAACGGCTTTCTTCTAGATGGCTATCCAAGAACTTTAGAACAGGCAAAGGCCTTTGATGCATTGGCTGGCGATGGGGCATTATCCATCGACAAAGTCATTGCCATGGATATTCCCTTTGATGTTCTGGCTGGCAGAATCACCGGCCGCCGTCTCTGTAAAGAGTGCGGAGAGATCTATCACTTACAATCCAAACCTCCTATGGTAGAAGGTAAATGTGATGTATGTGGTGGAGATCTATATCAGCGAAAAGACGATACGGTAGAAAGTCTTACCGTACGACTGGATGAATACAGCAAACAGACAGCTCCTGTTCTGGATTACTATGAGCAGAAAGGAATTGTCGCAAGAATCAATGCCGATCAACCAATCGAAAACGTCTGGAGCGATGTCCTGAAAGCGTTGGAGGACTAAAATGGTCATTCCGAAGTCAAATCAGGAGTTGACATTCATGAAAAAAGCAGGTATAATTGTTGCGCTTGCACATCGTGCAGCGCAAACAGTTATACAGCCTGGAATCACTACGAAAAAAATCAATGAAATCGTGGAAAACACGATACGAAAACATGGCGGGATACCGTCATTTAAGGGTTTATACGGGTTTCCAGCTGCTGCATGTATATCTGTAAATTCTGTCATGGTACATGGTGTCCCAGATGATACGATGTTACATGACGGGGACATTGTTTCAGTAGATATCGGTGCCTGTTATCAAGGGTATCATGGTGACTCAGCATGGACATATGCTGTCGGTAATATCAGCGAGGAAACAAAAGCCTTTCTGAGAATTAGCGAAGAATCTTTATATGAAGGTTTAAAAATGGCAAAGGCTGGGAATCATCTAACTGATATATCTCATGCAATCGGAGAGTATGTCTTTGGGCATGGCTTTTCTTTGCCACGGGATTATGCAGGACATGGTATTGGAACTTCCGTCCATGAAGATCCGACAGTTCCAAATTTCGGCCCGGCAGGTCATGGCATTCTGCTTAAAGAAGGCATGACGCTTGCAATCGAACCGTTGGTTTTAGCAGGCAGGCCACATACACGAACACTTGCGGATGGCTGGGGTGTCGTCACCAAAGATGGTGGCTTGGCAGCTCACTACGAGCATACGATCGTGATCACAGAAAAAGGGTATGAAATACTCACAGAGATAAAAGAGGAGGAACATCCAAGTAATGGGTAAGCAAGATGTTATTGAAATGGATGGCGAAGTAATTGATACTTTACCAAACGCAATGTTCAAAGTGAAATTGGGAAACGGACACGAAATACTGGCTCACGTTTCTGGTAAAATCCGCATGCACTACATCCGCATTTTACCAGGGGACCGTGTTACCGTAGAGATTTCACCGTATGATTTAACACGTGGGCGTATAACATTCCGACACAAGTAAGTCGTGAATTAAGGAGGAAAACGCATGAAAGTAAGACCATCTGTCAAACCAATATGCGATAAGTGCCGCATTATTAAACGTAAAGGCCGCGTTATGGTTATTTGCGAAAATCCAAAACACAAACAAAGACAAGGAAACTAATGGAGGTGTAATGTAAAATGGCTCGTATTGCAGGTGTTGACTTACCACGCGACAAGCGCGTAGTAGTATCATTAACGTACATTTACGGAATCGGCCGCCCAACTGCGGAACAGATTCTGGCAAAAACGGGAATCAGCGAAGATATCCGTGTAAAAGATTTAACTGACGAACAGATTAATGCCATCCGTAACGAAGTGGATTCTATCAAAGTAGAAGGTGATTTGCGTCGTGAGGTTGCATTAAACATTAAGCGTCTGATGGAAATCGGATGCTACCGCGGAATCCGTCACCGTAAAGGTTTACCGGTTCGCGGACAGAGAACAAAAACAAATGCTCGTACGCGTAAAGGTCCAGTTCGTACAGTAGCAAACAAAAAGAAATAGGACGATAGGAGGAAATTAAAATGGCAAAAAACGTAAAAGCGGGCGCACGTAAACGTAAAGCACGCAAGAATATTGCTCGTGGATGTGCTCATATTCATTCAACTTTTAACAATACCATCGTTACTATTACTGACGAAAATGGAAACGCTGTAGCATGGTCCAGCGCTGGAGCACTGGGGTTCAAGGGTTCACGTAAATCCACTCCATTTGCTGCACAGATGGCTGGAGAAGCTGCAGGTAAAGCAGCAATAGAAAATGGTATGAAAACAGTATCAGTAAACGTTAAAGGTCCAGGACCTGGACGTGAAGCAGCTGTAAGAGCTTTACAGGTTGCGGGATTAGAAATTACAATGATCAACGATGTAACTCCTATTCCACACAACGGTTGTCGTCCACCTAAACGACCACGTGGTTAATCATAAGCTTAATTGAGGAGGTATACTATGCAAAAATTCGAACGTGCACATTTTGAAGTTAAAGAATACGATGAATCTAAACACTACGGTAAGTTTGTATTTGAACCTTTAGAGAGAGGTTTCGGAACAACTATTGGGAATGCACTAAGACGTGTTTTGCTCTCCTCTTTACCGGGAGCTGCCGTATTTTCAATTAAAGTTGACGGGGTTTACCACGAGTTTACATCTATTCCAGGAATCGTTGAGGATGTAACGACCATGATCCTGAATATCAAGACACTGGTCATGAAAATTCAGGATGATGAGATCTATACATTGCGTATTTCAAAACAAGGTCCTGGAGAAGTTACCGGTGCAGATATCTACTGTCCAGAAGGCGTAGAAGTGCTGAGCAAGGATTTGCACATCTGTACTCTGGAAGAAGGCGGAATGTTGGAAATGGAACTGCAGGCGCGTGTTGGCCGCGGATATGTAAATGCTGACACAAACAAACAGCTGTATCAGACTCCAAATCAGCCTTTAGGAATCATTTATACGGATTCTATCTATACACCAATTGAAAAGGTTTCTTACTCTGTAGATCCTACACGTGTTGGTCAGAATGCCAATTATGATAAAGTGACTTTGGAAGTATGGAGTGATTCCTCCATCAGTCCTGCGGAATCATTAGCATTATCAGCAAAGATTCTGATTGATCATTTGGAACTGCTGACAAACGTTGATGAAGCTGTCAATGATATGGAATCTGTCATGAAGGAAGCTCAGGGTGAAGTGCAGAACAAGGGTCTTGTCATGATGATCGAAGATCTCGATCTGTCTGTACGTTCTTACAACTGTTTGAAACGCGCTGGCATTCAGACCGTCGAAGAATTAACACAGCGTACAGAAGATGAAATGATGAGAGTACGTAACTTAGGTAAGAAATCACTCAAAGAAGTTAAAGATAAATTGTATGATTTAGGCTTAAACTTTAAATCATACGAATAATATTATTCGCAAAGGAGGCTAACAACCAATGTGGAATCGTAAATTAGGACGTAAAGCTGACCACCGTAAAGCTTTATTACGTAACATGGCTACATCAGTGATCGCTTATGGTCAGATTGAAACAACTGAAATGAAAGCAAAAGAACTGCGTTCTGTTGTTGATGAGCTGATTACTTTAGCAAAACGCGGTGATTTACATGCTCGCCGTCAGGCTGCTAAATTCGTTCGCGACGTTGTTGTAGACGAAAAAACAGGTCAGACAGCTTTACAAAAACTGTTCAACGAAATCGGACCTGCTTACAAAGATCGTAATGGTGGGTACACAAGAGTTGTGAAAACAAGAGTACGTCGTGGTGACGCTGCTCCTATGGCAATCATTGAACTCGTAAAATAAAAAAGCTAACGACATCATGGAGACATGGTGTCGTTTTCTTAAGCACTATTAAGTTGTTTCCCGCAAAAAACCATGATACAATTTGAGATGAAATGAATGAAAATGAAAGAAGGTACACAATGATCAAAAATAGTACGAACAAAAAGAAATTTTTTATAATGCTATTTGTGGCAGGGGTGCTCATTGGAATTATCCTTTTTGAGAAGTATCATAAGTCTTCATCAAAGATAAACTTTATTGAAAATGCTACAGAAGTGGAATATGGGAATACCACAATCACGAGTAAAGCCTTAGTAAAAAATACAGATGGCGTCATTGTTACCTATCCTAAATTAAATGTACATGCATGCGGGGAACAGGATCTTGTTTATGCGGTGGTCGCAGATGGAGAGAAAACAAACATTCATTTAAAGATAACTGTGAAGGATACACAAAAACCGGAAATCATTCTCAAAAAAGAACGTATAGCAATACCGTATAATGGTACATTTGATATCAAAGATAATATTATCAGTGTCAGCGATCCGGTTGATGGACCATTGCTTTATACTACAGCAACGGATTTACAAAATAATTATTATCGTATTGAAGGCAATGTGGATACAAAAAAATCTGGCGATCATAAAATACGCGTTATTGCGAAAGATAAAAGTGGAAATCGCAGTGTACGAACCTTTAAAGTTCATGTGGGTAAAAAACCAGTCAATCTTAATGATAAAGATAAGGATAAAAAGAAAACAGAGGATAAAAAGACAACAGCGAAAACTAATTGAGTGAGGTGAGATCATGGAACTAATTGAAGAGATGGAGGACTATGCGAAAACATACAATGTCCCAATCATGCAGCCGGAAGGAATTGCCTTTCTATGTGCGTTTATTCAGCAACACCATTTAACGAACATTCTTGAAATTGGCAGTGCTATTGGATATTCTGCTATTCGTATGGCTTTGTTGGATGAACAAATACACGTCGTGACGATTGAACGCGATAAGGAACGCTATCAAAAAGCGGTTGAAAACGTACGCAAAGCACATTTAGAAGAACGTATCACACTGCTTTATGGAGATGCTTTAGAAACCACCGTGGAAGGATCATTTGATATGTTGTTTATCGATGCTGCAAAGGCGCAATATATAAAGTTTTTTGAACGCTATGAGAAGAATCTTATAAAAGATGGTTATGTCATTACTGATAATCTTAAGTTCCATGGGTATGTCGAACATCAGGAACGGATTAAAAATCGGAATCTGCGACAGCTTGTCACCAAAATCAGTCGATTTGTTGAGTATTTAAAAAAGCGTGAGGATTATGATACGACATTTTATGATTTTGGAGATGGTGTAGGGATCAGCAGAAAAAAGTAGTTTCTATGTATTTTTTTCTTTGAAGTGTGATACAATAGAAACATGAAAGTGGTGATAAAATGAAAAAGATATTTCCAATTTTAGCTGTTTTAGGGAGCGCAGCAGCTCTTATTGCTTACAAAATGAAAAAAGAAGAAGAAAAACAAATTATTGATTTAGATCAGGGTTTGCTGTACGATGATGAGCCTGAAGATAATGAAGATGCAGCTGAAGAAGCACCGATCAGTGATCCACAACATTGTTGTGAAGAAGTGAATGAAGCATTTGAAGAGGCTCATGAAAGTCTGGATGAATTTGAAGATGTGCAAAGCACATCGGATGATGAAGCAAAAGAGGAAACACAAGAAGAGTATGATGAAATGTTTACGCATCTGACCAGAGCAGAAATGGCATTATTGAAAGAAGATACCGATGCACGAATGGAAGCACTGGAGCAAAAAGGGGATGTCCATGATCATGAACGCCCTGTACAGCATGTCGTAAAATTTCAAGATGAAGAGAGCATGAACCAGTTTAAAAGCGTTGTGATAAATCGTGGATATGTTATTACCAGAGGCAGTGAAGAATTTGAGTTGATCGTTCTTCATATCACACCGATGGATAAGGTAAAACTGATGTCCAATGTTTATTATCTGGCAGATGTTGCCACAGCTTATCAAGGTGTTTATAAAGGATGGCAGAGCAAGGCCGTATATTAAAAAGCTGATAAGCGTAAATGTATGAAAAAGTCTTAATCCTATTTATTAACAGAATAGGATTAAGACTTTTTTTCTGTATATTTTATAACTATGGAAGATGAATATGCATAATAAATGGTTTTATAGTTAAACTGTACGTTCCTATGGAATAATCGATTAGTATTCTTCTATACAATGACACTATGGAACCTTGATATATTTAGAATAGTATCATTCTTTATGCAAAGGGTATTTACGTATACATAAATCAAAAAGATAACCAAATGATTCTTAATATTTTAACGATATTTTATAGTTTTGGATTAAAAGTGGTTATAAAAAGTGTTATATTTTTTACATTTCTGCTTTTGCTATGGTATACTGAAAAATTGTGTGGTTATTGAAGGAAAAATATGCTAAAAAATATATGGATGAATAAGAAGCAAAGAAAGATGATGGGCTTTTCGACAGTAGTAATTATCGTTTTTATCATTAGTTTATCTTTTTTACTTACGCAAAAAGGAAAAGATATCGTAAACACAGAAGTTAATAATTATCTCCATGAAATATCACAACAAACTTCTTACAAAGTGACGCAACGTGTCGAAACAAATTTTTCTTACTTAGCAACGCTATCGAACTCTTTAGCATATCTGGATGAATCCGCTTATGAAGCGTATCTTTATGATGCTTATGAAGGTGGAGCTTTTGAATGGATTGGCACTGTTGATCATAAGGGAATGCTAAAGGTGAAGAACCATCCTTTAAAAGATGTATCTCAACTAACTTGTGTAGCAAAAGCTATGCATGGGCAAGTGAGTGTAAGCGATAAGCTGTTGAAAATTTTTGATGAAAAAGGGGCTGTTTATGCAGTACCTTATAAAGGAAAGGATAATAATATTAGCGCAATCGTAGGATGAATACCACCTGAAACCATGAAATTATTGCTGAATACAGAATCATTTTCAGGTACCGGGTTTTCACATATCATAGCGAAAAATGGTGATTATATTTTACATTCCAAAAATAAAAATGCATTAATTGATGGTGATAACTTTTTGAACACCTTCCAGCAAAAGCTGAAATTACATCTTCAATGTAATTCCAAAAGTTTTGTCAAGATATTGCTAATCATAAAAAAGGTACCATTACGTTTAAGGTAAATGGCGATAATATGCGAACACTCACTTATACTCCATTAGATAATTGTGATTGGTATCTTTTATCCATCGTACCTTCTACGATGTATAGTCAGAATATTCAAAATTTCATCAGTCTTGCAATCGCCGTTCTCGCTTTAGGCATAGCGGTTGTATTCTTTATCTTCATTGCGTTTTTACTGTACACATCGAATAAAAAGAATAAAGAAATAACAAATATCGCCTATATTGATCCTATCACACAAGGATTTACGCAAGTACGGTTCGAAAAAGAACTCTTAGATCGAGCGAAAGACTTTGTACCATATACTTTTATATCCTTAGATTTGCGTAAATTTAAATTAATTAATGCCAGCTTTGGCAGTGAAAATGGCGATAAAGTATTACGACATGTATATGTGTGTATCAAGAAACATTTAGCTAAGGATGAATTTGTTACCCGCGTCAATGCGGATAACTTTAATATTTATTTGCATACGATTGATGAAGGGAAGATTAAGGAACGTTTACACAGCATCGCGGATGAGATTAATAAATATAATCAAGAGCGTCAGCTTCCTTATTATATTCCATTATCTTGTGGCTGTTATATTGTAAAAGATGATGCACAGGAATTAATCGTCGTACGTGATAAGGCCAATATAGCGCGTAAGACAAATAAAAATATTCCAAACTATTATCTATGTAATATTGTTTTCTATAATGACTTAGAACATCAGATGTTGCTGAAAGAAAAAGAAATGGAAAACATGATGGAAAAGGCTCTGGATGAAGAAGAATTTATCATATATCTACAACCTAAGGTTAGTTTAAAGACGGGTAAGATTATTGGCTCAGAGGCTTTAGTAAGATGGGACAGTCCAGAAAAAGGCTTGATTCCACCAGATGACTTTATCCCTTTCTTTGAGAAAAATGATTTTATTATTAAACTTGATATGTATGTTTTTGAAGTTGTATGTAAGATCTTACGTAAATGGATCGATGAAGGGAAAATCGTTCATCCGATATCAGTAAATTTATCAAGAAATCATCTTCATCATCCAAACTTTTTAGAAGAATATCGAAAGATACAACAAAAATATGAAATACCGGATCAGTATATTGAAATAGAATTGACAGAGATAGTTGTATTTGAGAATTTGGAAATGTTAAAAACCATTATAGATGAAATTCATAAATATGGCTATAAATGTTCTATGGATGATTTTGGCAGTGGCTATTCATCCTTAAATGTGCTCAAAGAGATTCCTGTGGATATTCTAAAACTTGATCGTGTTTCCTTCAGTAGTGAAAATGATAAACGTGGAGAAGACATTGTTGAAACAGTTATCAGTTTAGCTAAGAAATTAGGAATGGAAACAATTGCCGAAGGGATAGAAACGATACCACAGGTAGAGTTGTTAAAAAGTATGGAATGTGATGCTATTCAAGGATATGTATTCTCTAAACCGGTTCCAGTGGATCAATTTGAAACACTCGTACAGGATGATCCTGAAATGATGAGTGTATAATACGTATAGGATACGTCTGATAATCGATCATTCGTATCTTTTTTACTTTCAGTATCCAGATATCCTAAGGCTGTATTATAAAAGACGCAATAATTTCAAAGCTTTATCTGGTGAATGGAATGGCTTTTATACGGTAAACAAAGTGCTGATACAATAGTCATTTTCATATATAAAAAAAGGTAGATTCATATACAGAAAGAAAGGCAGTTTACGAAAACAATAGTTCTTGTTATAATTAAAAAATATAGGGAGGTAAAAGGCATGTTGAAAAAGCAGTTCAATTATGTAACAATGGCATTAACAGGCGTCTTTTTCTGCGTGCTTGGATGCTCTTTTGTTGTCGAATCTTTGACCGTATGGAATTGGCTGTATACAACCTTAGTTATTGGTATATCCGCAGTAGCCATCTTGAAATTAATCAACTTGCTAATCAACTTTCGCCGTATTGAAAAACGCTTCTCTCAGCTTTTAGATATTATCATTTGGTGTATTGCTATCATTTTCTCATTAGCACTGCCACGGGCATTTTATTCCATTCTGCCACGTATTGTGGGCAGTTGGATCTTATTGCATGCCATTGTTAAGATCATTGTTTTATACATTCGTATCAAAGATCATTTAACCATATCCTTCTTTCGCATTCTGTTTTTGTTAGGTGATTTATGCATGAGCTTTTATTTGATTGGTAATCCTTTTCATCATAACGACATTATCAATGTGGTTACCGGTCTGTATTTTTTAATTTATGGGGGAAATACCTTGTTGGATATGGTGCGCGAGATTATTCCACAGGGAAGTGGTGAAAAGCTGGATCAAAAGCTACGATTAGCAGTACCGCCATTCATGTCGGTCATCATTCCGCCTCATCTTATGAGGACTTTGTTGAATAAAGACAAAGAGGATCAGATCAAAGAACAATTTGATGAGATAAAGGAAGATATTCCTGTAGATATGGAAGTGCTTATTCATCTGGCACCTAGTGGACCTGCTATGTTAGGACATGCGGATTTAATCTATCGTGGCTTTGTGATATCGTATGGTTGTTATGATCCCCATAACCGTCATCTCTTTGGCACGATGGGGGATGGCGTTGTTTTAATGGCTGATCGTAATCCATATATTTATAATTGTTTAAAAAATGAAAATAAGACGCTGATCAGCTTTGGCATTGCTTTAGACGAAGAGCAGAAAAAACGTCTAAATGATCGTTTGTTAGAGGTTTTTGGGACCTTTGAAGATTTTTACAGTGATGAAGATTTAAAACGCAAGGGATTGCCTTATCAGGGTCCTTGTGATGATTATATCAGCCGGGTAACACGAACATCCCCAGGTGCAAAGTTTTATAAAATTAAAGAAGGAAAGCTGAAAACATTTTTTGTTGTTTCCAGTAATTGTGTCTTCTTTATGGCGAATATATTAAGTGTCATTGGTTTAAATTTATTTGATTTAAGTGGTATCATCTCACCGGGAGCGTATTATGATTTTCTAAACAAGCAATTTAAGAGCCATAAAGGTTTTGTAATTTCTCGTCGTTTATATCGGAAAAAAGATGCGGAAGCATTCAAAGAAAGAAAAGTAGATCATAAATGAAGTTGATTGAACTATGTAGAAGCTTAATAGATAAGTAACCTATCATTTGATAATATATACAGGAAGTTTCATAGATAAGCAATTGTTTTATTCTATATACAGTATTAAAAAGGCACATAAAAGACACATAGATGTCTTTTTTCATGTGTGGCGGGCATGCCACATATCTAGGGTGAAAATCCCTCGGGGCGTAGTTATCGACGAACCCAAGAGCGACTTGCAAGTTTCATATCGTGAGGTATGGGAGAGAGGAAGCAATAGCGAAATCGTGGCTTAACGGACAGGAAGTCTGAACATTAAATTCAGACGGCTGATAATAAGGCGGCATTAGCGGATGAGATGGCATGAAGCATCAAAGTCCAAAAGATAACCGTAACCTAATGGCGTAAATCAGATAAGTAAACGAGGAAAGATATGTGACTTACCCCGCGAGGTCTCATTGACTCAGTAGGCGAGACGTAGAACGACGGGCAGTCGAGGAGTAGTAACAACGAACAATGAGAAGTCAGCAGAGGTCATATTAGGTAGAGATACTGAAGGACCGAACGTTTTAATCGCACGAGCAAAATGTATGTTTCTTACAATAATCAGACAAGGATATGAGTGAAAACGTAAATGAGCAAATATCCAAAACACGTATGATGATTTGTAAGAAAGCGGAAAGGAAAGGAGTGCACAAAGTATGTCAGAACTATTAGAAAAGATACTGAACAGAGAAAATATGAACAAAGCCTATAAACGTGTAAAAGCGAATAAAGGAACAAGCGGAATTGATGAAATAACGATTGAGGACGCCTATGTTTATATAAAAGAAAACTGGGAAAGTATCAGAGCAGAAATCACAGAAAGGAAGTACAAACCACAGCCAGTAAAGCGAGTTGAAATACCAAAACCGAATGGAGGAACTAGAAATCTGGGGATACCAACGGTAATGGATAGAATCATCCAGCAGGCAATGGTACAAGTATTAAGCCCAATATGTGAAACGTTCTTTTCGGATTATAGTTATGGATTCAGACCAAATCGGAGTTGTGAGCAGGCCATAAATAAATTATTGGAATATATCAATGATGGATATGAATGGATAGTAGACATTGACTTAGAGAAATTCTTTGACAACGTGCCACAGGATAAATTGATGAGTTATGTACACATCATCATAAATGATGGAGATACAGAGTCGCTCATACGAAAATATCTTAAAGCAGGTATCATGATAAACGGAAAATATGAAAAGAGTGAAAAGGGAACACCACAGGGTGGAAACCTATCGCCATTATTAAGTAATATTATCCTAAATGAATTAGACAAAGAATTAGAAAGCAGAGGATTACACTTTACCAGATACGCAGACGACTGCGTGATAGCGGTAAAAAGTAGAGCCAGTGCGAACAGAGTGATGCATACAATCACAAAGTGGATTGAACACAAATTGGGACTGAAAGTGAATGCGACAAAGACGCATATCACAAGACCTAACAAATTAAAATATCTAGGCTTTGGATTTTATTATGATACAAAAGATAAGAAATATTGTGCAAGACCACACGCAAGTTCCATACAACGATTTAAGAGGAAACTGAAACAGCTAACAATCAGAAAGAACACAATGGCTTTAAATGAAAGGATAAGACAACTGAACCAAGTAATACGAGGATGGATAAACTATTATTCCATATGTAATATGAAAACACATATGACAAGGATAGATGAACATCTTCGTACAAGACTGCGAGTAATTATATGGAAACAGTGGAAAGTACCCAGCAAGCGACAGTGGGGATTACAAAAACTTGGGATTAGAAAAGATAGAGCAAGACAGACATCGTATATGGGAGACCATTATCAATGGGTCGTAACCAAAACATGTGTGGTAAGAGCAATATCAAAAGAAAAACTAGCCCAAAAAGGACTAGTCAGTTGTTTAGATTACTATATAGAGAGACACGCTTTGAAATTAAAACGAACCGCCGTATACGGAACCGTACGTACGGTGGTGTGAGAGGGTGATTTATTTCACCCTACTCGATTTATCCATATGATGACGCTTATGCTTAATCATGATGCGAAAGATTAAGTTTTTTTATTAAATGGATTATTCTTGATGATCAGCAAACAGGTAAATATTTTATCAACAAAAGATCTTTTTATTCATTGTACGATAAAGGTTCTCATAGTTTTATTAAAGTGCTTGACTCTCCTGTAACAGGAGGATATATCCTTGATTTACAAGGAGGTATGAATGATGGAATTATGTATACAAGTGGAACATCTGACAAAGCGATTTCAAACACAAATTGCGGTGAATCAATTGTCTTTTGAGGTGAAGAAAGGTGAAATCTTCGGTATTCTAGGACACAATGGTGCGGGGAAAACGACAACGATCGAAATGCTTCTTGGTTTACAAAACCCTGATGAAGGAAAAATCAGGCTCTTAAAGAAAGATGGTGCTAGCATAGATAAAACAATCTTTGAAAGGATTGGAGTACAACTGCAGGCATCAAGTTATCAAAACAATATTCGGGTAAGGGAATTATGCGAAGAAATGGCATCACTGTATCAAGATCCTGCAGATTACCATGAACTATTGGAACAGTTTGAATTATCGCCGTTTGCACATCATTTTGTAGCGCATTTATCACAAGGAGAACGCCAAAAGTTATCTATCCTATTGGCATTGCTACCAAAACCGGAAATGCTTTTTTTAGATGAAGCTACGACAGGGTTAGATGCAGCCGCAAGAAGAGCGGTTTGGGATCGTCTTTTGTTATGGAAAGAAAAAGGTACGACCATTTTGTTAACGACACACTATATGGAAGAAGCAGCGTATTTGTGTGATCGCATTTTATTATTGAAACAGGGAAATGCTATTATGGAAGGAACTGTAGCAGATATTGCAAAAGGTTTTGCCAGTTTAGAAGAAGCTTATTTACACTATATGGAGGTGACTAAGTTATGAAGCGCTTTTTGACATTGTTTAAAATAGAAGGGAAATTAGCTCTTCGCTGTCCGGATGGTATCATTTTTGGTGTGATCATGCCGGTAGGAATCTTATTTTTGATTGGTTTTATCGCGAAAGATCAACAAGCAGGAAATAGTGGCTATACCTTTATGCAAAGTGCATTTTCTTCTCTAATCACCATTGGTATCTGTGCGACAGCATTCATGGGTCTTCCTATGACGTTCAGCGATTATCGTGATAAAAAAATCTTAAAACATTTTTTTGTGACACCGGTAAGTCCGCGCGTGTTATTATTAGTGGAAACACTTATCGCCGCATTGACGGCAATCGTATCAGCCTGTATGATAAGCTTATGCGCCATACTATTTTTTGATTATCATATGGAAGGAAATCCCTTCTTATTTCTAGGAGCTTACGTTTTCGTGTTATTTTCGATGTATGGCATAGGAATGATCATTGCTGGTCTATCACCTTCGCTAAAGGTTACGAATATCATTTGCAGTGTTGTCTATTTCCCTATGTTATTTTTATCCGGAGCAACCATTCCATATGAATTGTTTCCTTCACCGTTGCAACACATTGCGGATGTATTGCCCCTAACGCAAGGAATTCATGTATTAAAGGATGTTTCTATGGGGATATGGAATGAACAAACACTACTGGCGGTTGGCATACTATTACTAATTGGCATACTCGGCTATCAAATAGCAATTCGATTATTCCGCTGGGATTAACAAAAGGAGGATGCAGATGGAACAGAATTACCATTGTACAGAAAAAGAGGTACCTTACTATTACCGTATTGGAATGTTTGCGCAAATGAATAAGATTACGATTAAAGCATTGCGTCATTATGATGAGATTGGCTTATTGAAGCCTGCATATGTGGATGAGCATAACGGATATCGCTATTACAGTTCTAGTCAATTGCCAATCTTACATCGTATTCTCGTTTTACGTCAAATTGGTTTTCGTTTGGATGAAATTCAACAAATATTAAGTGGTGCTAACGAAACAGGAATGTTATTGATGAAGAAAAGTAAGTTACTGCAGTCTGTGAGTGATTTGACACAGAAAATAGCTGCCATTGAAGGTTATCTGGCCAAAGAGGATACGGTATCTGCTTATCATCCCATTATAAAATCCTTGCCTAAGGTGAAATGTGCATCCATGCGTGTACAATTAGATAGTTATCAAGATTTATTTACCTATATGCCAAAAATGGGAGAGGCAATGGAAAAAGCCGGTTGTATATGTGCAGAACCAGATTATTGCTTTACTTGTTACCATGATGGAGGATATAAAGCAAATAAGGTTGATGCAGAAATATTTCAGGCGGTTACTGCGATGCAGGATGATATGCAAGATTTGCATTTTGTCGAATTATCGGAGGTGGAGCAAGCGGTTTGTGTCCTTCATAAAGGTAGTTATGAAACGTTGCCTTATGCCTATCAAGCATTGATTGCTTACATGGAAGAGCATGGCTATATGGCCGCAGGAGAGCCTCGTGAGGTGTATATCGATGGTGTTTGGAATAAAGATACGAGTGCACAATGGCTTACGGAACTGCAATTTCCAATAAAACAGGAGTAAAGGATATGGAAAGTGAAGGCGAAAATTCTTCACTTTTTTTCTTTGATGACTGCTATGAACTAGCTCAAAGTGCTTGCGAAGCCTAGTGCCATCAGCATGAAGAAGATGAGGATACGTGTGAAAAAGCGTTCCATCTGCATAATGGAATTGCTGGATTCAAATTTATGTTTCCATATGAGAACGCTATCACGTCATATGTCTTGACACATCTACAAATACAGGCGTAATTTATTGTGTTCATTCTGCTTTCGTTGTATAATAAATGGGCTAAACTTTGAGGTGATGATATGGAAAAGATACGAGTAGAAGATCTAACCTTCTCTTATGACAAGGAGCGCAATGCCGTTGAGGCAGTGTCCTTTGCGATTGAAGAAGGCAGCTATACAACAATTATCGGACATAATGGCAGTGGCAAAAGTACGATAGCAAAGTTATTGATTGGTTTGCTGGATAAAGATCAGGGACATATCTATGTGGATGGTGAAGAGCTGACTATGGATACGCTATACGATATACGCGATAAGGTTGGTATCGTCTTTCAGAATCCGGACAATCAGTTTATCGGCGCTACGGTTGCCGATGATATCGCGTTTGGTTTGGAGAATCATCAGGTAGCCAGCGAATATATGCAGGAGATTATCGATCGCTATGCGCAAAAAGTCGGCATGAGCAAGTATATGCAAAGTGAGCCGACAAAGCTTTCCGGTGGGCAGAAACAGCGTGTGGCTATCGCCGGCGTTTTAGCAATGACACCGGAAATCATCATCTTCGATGAATCTACAAGCATGCTAGATCCACAAGGGAAAGCAGAAATTAATGAGCTGATCCAGGAAATACATAAAGAAAGCAGTATTACGATCATTTCGATTACGCATGATATCGAAGAGGTAGCAAAGTCAGATCATGTTATTGTTATGGATGGCGGACATGTTGTCATGCAAGGATTACCGGATGACATCTTATTGAAGGAAGAACAGTTGATAGCATTACAACTGGATATTCCATTTGCCTTGAAGTTCACAAATGCATTAAAGAAGGCGCATATCGAAATTGCGCCATGTACCACACTAGAAAGGGCGGTTGAGGAAGTATGTCAATTACGTTCAAAAATGTAGCACACACCTATAATGAAGGTTCTCCTTTTTCCTATGCCGCTTTAAAAAATATCAATTTAAATATTCCCGAAGGTAAGGTTACTGCTGTGATTGGTGAAACAGGCAGTGGTAAAACAACCCTTGTACAGCATCTGAATGCATTGTTGTTGCCTAGTGAAGGAGAATTAGAGGTATTAGGTAAGAACATTGTCGCTAAGGAAAAACCAAAAAATTTAAAGGCGTTGCGTAAACAGGTAGGCCTGGTCTTCCAGTTTCCGGAATATCAGCTATTTGAAGAAACGATTGCCAAGGATATTGCTTTCGGTCCTAAGAACTTTGGAGCAAGCGAAGAGGAGGCATTGGAAGTTGTAAAAAAGGTCATCAACGTCGTCGGCTTAGATGAAAGCTATTTAGAGCGGTCTCCTTTTGATTTATCCGGTGGCCAAAAACGCCGTATTGCGATTGCCGGTATCTTGGCTATGGACCCCGGTGTGTTGGTGTTGGATGAGCCAACAGCCGGACTTGATCCGCAAGGAGCAAAAGATATGATGGAACTGTTTTTACGCATGAATCGTGAATTTCATAAGACGGTTTTAATCGTTACCCACGATATGGAGCATGTATTGCATTACTGTGATGAGGTCATCGTGGTTAAGGATGGTCAGATTGAAAAGCAATGCGATGTAAAGGAATTCTTCCGTTCGGTTGCATTATTAAAAGAACTGCGCATCAATCCGCCAGCCATCATACGCTTACGAGAAGAACTGATTGCGCAAGGTTTTCATATTGCTTCTTCCATTCTTGATTTAGATGAATTGGCACAGGCAGTAGCGAAAGAGGTGAAATCCCATGAATAATATTGCTTTGGGTAGATACCTTCCATTAACGTCTATCATACATAACATGGACCCCAGAGCAAAAATTGGGGCAATGCTCTTAATGATGGTAGCAATCTTTATACCGGCCGGTTATACCGGTTATATCATTATCGGCATAGCGGTAGTACTAACTGCGTTGTTAGCGAAATTAAAGCTTAGTTTCTTATGGAGAGCCATGAAACCAATGCTTTTTATGTTAAGCTTTCTACTTATCATTAATCTGCTTGTTGTACGCAGTGGGGATGTGCTCATTACCATTGGCAGCTGGAACATTTATACAGATGCTTTGACACAGACGCTGTACATCGTGATACGATTGGCATTGATGATCATGATCACAACGATTTTAACAGCAACCACCAAGCCTTTAGAACTAACCTTAGGCATTGAGGATTTATTAAAACCATTCAAAGTGATTGGAGTTCCTGCCCATGATATTGCGATGATGATTTCTATTGCATTGCGTTTTATCCCAACGCTGATTGAAGAAACTCAGCGTATCATGAAAGCACAGGCATCACGTGGTGTGGATATGGAAAATGGGAAACTGATGGAAAAGGTGAAAGCCATTTTATCGTTGATCGTACCTCTATTTGTTTCTGCTTTTCAAAGAGCAGAAGAATTGGCATATGCAATGGAGGCCAGAGGATATATTCCTAGTCGCCCACGTACCCGTTATAAACAGTTAAAGATGCATGGGAAGGATGTAGCTTTATTGTTGTTAAGTGTGTTAATTCTGGTGGGAATGATTGTATTAAGTATGACAGATCTTGGCTTCTTTTAAGGAAATGTCAAAGAGAGTGCTTAAGGTTAAGCACATAAGCTAAAGATTGGTAATAGTGCATTTATCCATATTGTAAAGATAAAGGCGTTTAAGATAATATTTAAGCGGTAATGGTATAAAGGTTATTACGAGAGGTTCAGATAGAAAAAGAGTAAGGAAAGGGGAATTCTATGGCACGCTATAAAGCAGTTGTCAGCTATGATGGCAGTTCCTATGGCGGCTGGCAGAAACAGTTGAATACTACTTCTATACAAGAAGTTATTGAACAAGCATTAGCGAAAATGCACAAGCATGATGTTGCAATCGTGGCTAGCGGACGAACGGATGCCGGTGTACATGCTATAGCTCAAGTGTTTCATTTTGACAGTGAGATGAAGATACAAGAGAAGCATTGGATAAAAGCATTGAATTCTCTATTACCTAAAGATATCCGGATACAGTCCGTAAAACAGGTTACTGAAGCGTTTCATGCCCGTTTTGATGCCATTGGAAAACGATATGATTATTTGATTAGTAATGATATTTTAAATCCTTTTAAGGAAAATTATATGGCAAAGGATGCACATAAGCTTGATGTAGCTTATATGCAGGAATGCGCTACTGTATTGATAGGAACTCACGATTTTACCAGCTTTACCAGTAATAAGATTGATCCGCGAAAACCGCGTGTAAAAACCATTACTCGTTTAGAGGTGTTACAGGAAAAGGATCATGTACATATGATTTTCGAAGGAAACGGTTTCCTTCGTTACATGGTACGCATGTTATCCCAAACATTAATAGAAGCTGGTAAACATCGCATTACAAAAGCTGATATAAAAAAGATGTTAGAAGCGAAAGATAAGCATGCCTGTCGTTACAAGGCAGTCCCACAGGGATTATACCTTGTTCGTGTGGATTATGCAGATGATGAGGAACAGAATTAGGGACTATGCCAGTGTTATAAGGATATCCCCCATTTTGTTCTTTTTATTTTTTGAGAGCATCTATGGCGTATAAGTAAACTAGTATGGATGATAATAAAGGTATCATTATTAAAAGAGGTGAAAGAAAACAGAGAAGCTGATGCGTACCATAAAAAATCATGGAAAGAAATAGCAGATTATTGTTAGGAAAAGAAGGCTTTTCGCATACCATTTTTTACTTGAATATGGTATAGTTACCATGGAAATTTATAAAGATGAAAGGAGGAGGTTATATGCGTAAAACAAACTATCATATGCATACGAAACGTTGTATGCATGCTTCCGGCAGTGATGAAGATTATGTGCTTGCAGCTATCGAAGGTGGATATGAAGAAATTGGTTTTTCTGATCATTCACCTTGGCAATATAAGAGTGACTATGTGGCACATATGCGAATGCGTGCAAGTCAGTTTGATGATTATTATAACAGCATTAAAAAACTGCAAGTGAAATATAAGAATCAGATAGCAATTCGCATTGGTCTGGAATGTGAATATTTCCCTGAATATATGGGATGGTTGAAGACACTGCTAGTGAATTATGATATGGATTATATTATATTTGGAAATCATTATTATAAGACGGATGAAAAACGTATTTATTTTGGAACTGCTTGTGAGGATGACACCTATTTAAAACTTTATGTGGATGAGGCAATAGCCGGTATGAAAACAGGCCTGTATGCTTATTTAGCACATCCAGATTTATTCATGCGAGGAAAACGGGTGTTTGATCATAAAGCGGTAGAAGAATCGTATCGTTTATGTATAGCGGCTAAGGAATTAGGAATCCCATTGGAGTATAATTTGGCAGGTGCTGAGTATAATGCAATTATGAAGACGGAGCAGTATCCGCATAAGGATTTCTGGCGAATCGCTGCCGAGATTGGCAATACAGCCATTATTGGTGTAGATGCTCATGAACCATCGGCTTTAAAAACGGATACATATCGTGTTGAAGGTATAAAAAGATTGCGGGATTTAGGGTTAAATATAACTGATACGATAGAATTTGGAAAGTTTAAAGGATAAAGTGTTTATTTTTTATGAATTTCAAAAGATTTTTATTGACTTCTTGAGGGATTGATAATAAACTATTAAATAGGCACTTATGCCTTTGTAGCCCCGGAAACTACATAGGAAAGGAAGTAAAAATATGCGCCAAACAACATTTACTAAACCTGCAGACGTTAAACGTACATGGTACGTTGTTGACGGAACAGGATTGACTTTAGGTCGTTTATCTACAGAAGTAGCATCTGTGTTAAGAGGAAAACATAAACCTACTTACACACCAAACGTTGACTGCGGAGATTTCGTTATCATTATCAATGCGGATAAGATCGAAATGACAGGAAACAAACTGGACACTAAGAAATACTACAACCACTCTGGTTACGCTGGAGGATTGCGTACACGTACTGCACGTAACATGAAGGAAAACTATACTGTTGAATGGGTTGAAAGATCTGTTTATGGTATGTTGCCTCATACGAAGTTAGGTGACAGAATGCGTAGACATCTGTTCGTTTATACTGGAGCAGAACACCCACACACAGCTCAGCAGCCAGTTGAGTTGAAAATCAAAGGATAGGAGGAATAAGAAATGGCAGCTAAGAAAAATACAGTAACTTACAATGGTACAGGACGCCGTAAAACTTCTGTTGCTCGTGTCTTTATGACTCCGGGTAAAGGTAATATTGTTGTCAATGGAAAAACATTGGAAGAATATTTACCATTAGAAACTTTGCGTATGGTTGTTCGTTCACCATTAGAATTAACAGAAACTTTAGAACAGTTTGATATCAAGATCAACGTTCAGGGTGGAGGATACACAGGTCAGGCTGGCGCTATGCGTCATGGTATCACTCGTGCTTTAATGGAAGCAAGTGCTGATTATCGTCCTGCATTGAAAGCAGCTGGATTTGTTACTCGTGACCCTCGTGCTAAGGAACGTAAGAAATACGGTCTCAAGGCAGCTCGTCGCGCGCCTCAGTTCAGCAAGAGATAATCTGCTGTTCAAACCGTATCAAAATGGTTCAAAAACCCCGGAAAATCAAGGTTTTCCGGGGTTTTACTATATCTAAACGGGCTGATATAGTTTGACCAAATTTAGCAAAACGAGAGCCGTTTTCACCCAATTTTTAGTGGTCCGCAAGTGGTTAACCGGCCAAAAAGAGGGCAAAAAGAGGGTCAAGTGGTGCCCAAAGTGGTTAACCGAGAGCCGATTTTGTGGGTGTTTTGGGGGCTACTTTTCAGCCATCTTTCCCCTCGTTTTTGGCTGTGGCAGTTTGGCATAGTTTGACCTAATTTGAATAATTGAATATGAATTTGATACAGCACTCAGTGTAAAATGACTGGGTGCTTTTTTCATTTCAGGAACTCATATTCCGGCCATAGAAAGAGCCGTCACTTCACTTTTTATTTTGGAGTGGCGGCTTTTTCTATTTCCAGAAGCAACAGCAACAATCAGAAATGAGGTGAAGTCAATGAACACGCAAATCATCGCCATCGCCAACCAGAAGGGCGGCGTTGGCAAAACCACCACCTGTGCCAATCTTGGAATCGGTTTGGCACAGGCCGGAAAGAAAGTCCTGCTGATCGACGGAGATCCGCAAGGAAGCCTGACTATCAGCCTGGGCAATCCACAACCGGACAAGCTGCCCTTTACGCTGTCGGACGCTATGGGGCGTATCCTGATGGATGAGCCGCTTCGTCCCGGCGAGGGTATCCTGCACCACCCAGAGGGCGTAGACCTGATGCCTGCGGACATCCAGTTATCCGGTATGGAGGTATCCCTGGTAAATGCCATGAGCCGTGAGACTATCTTGAGGCAATATCTGGACACGCTGAAGGGGCAATACTCCCATATCCTCATCGACTGCCAGCCCTCCCTTGGGATGCTCACAGTCAATGCGCTGGCCGCTGCAAACAGGATCATAATTCCCGTTCAGGCGGAGTATCTGCCCGCCAAAGGGCTGGAACAGCTGCTCTCCACGGTAAACAAGGTAAAGCGGCAGATCAACCCCAAGCTCCAGATAGACGGTATCCTGCTGACAATGGTTGACAGCCGAACCAACTTTGCCAAAGAGATTTCCGCACTTTTGCGAGAGACCTATGGCAGCAAGATCAAAGTATTCGGCACAGAGATTCCCCATTCTGTCCGGGCAAAGGAAATCAGCGCCGAGGGAAAAAGCATTTTTGCCCATGATCCCGGCGGCAAGGTGGCAGAGGGCTACAAAAATCTGACGAAGGAGGTGTTGAAACTTGAAAAGCAGCGCGAAAAAAATAGAGCTGGCATCGGTAGATGATCTGTTCTCCACCGAAGAAGGCCGCCAGGATGCAAAGCTGGAAAAGATTCAGGAAATTCCGTTGTCTGAACTGCATCCGTTCAAGAACCACCCATTCAAAGTCAAGGATGACGAAGCCATGATGGAGACCGCTGACAGTATCAAGCAGTATGGCGTTCTGGTTCCGGCCATTGCCCGACCGGACCCGGAGGGCGGTTATGAGCTGGTAGCCGGACACAGGCGGCACAGAGCCAGTGAACTGGCAGAAAAGGAGACCATGCCGGTCATTGTTCGGGATTTGGATGATGATGCCGCTACAATCATTATGGTTGACAGCAGTTTACAACGAGAAAGCCGGCTCCCCAGTGAAAGAGCATTTGCTTATAAAATGAAGCTGGATGCCATTAAGCACCAAGGAGCCAGGACGGATTTAACTTCGGCCCAAGTTGGGCCGAAGTTGACTGCGGCAGAAAAAATCGCGGAGAACAGTCCAGATAGCAA